>TARA_R110000824_G_scaffold397031_1_pt1 | contig 129536 bp, 126 predicted proteins | sample TARA_R110000824 | Tara Oceans TARA_R110000824 (sample SAMEA4397747) | marine metagenome | biome: Polar Biome; feature: [MES] marine water layer (ENVO:01000295) within the mesopelagic zone...; material: water (ENVO:00002006), including particulate matter (ENVO:01000060) such... | reverse complement strand
TCGCACATCTGGTCCTCGAGTTTCGCAAACGCGCCGACATGATGCACCAGCCCGCGCTCGTAAAGCGCCGCCACGGGTTCGGCGCGCAGGCGCTTGCCGCGCGTTGCATGCACCAGCCGGATCGGCGCCTCGGGCATTTCCTGGCGCATCACCTGCGCCACCATCTCGCCGCCATTATTGGCTTCGGCGACGATCCGGTCGGCCTGATGGGCGCGGAAGCAGCCCGCCACGCGCTTTGCCCAGGCCAGCGGCGAGAGCCTGCCCATCGAACGATCGTCGATCACATAAGCCCTGCCGTCGGGCCCCAGCCCTGCGCAGACAATGCCGCATTCATCGGCACCGGCGCCGCTCGAGGCCGGCGGATCGACCGCCACCACCACGCGCACCAGGTCGCGGATGTCGCGCAACCTTCCCTTCTCGATCGTCTCGCGCGTCCACAGCGCGTCCGGATTGTCCTCGATCAGCTCGGCATCGAGTTCCTGGCGCCCCAGCCGCGTGCCGCGATAGCGCGCCATCACATTGCGCAGGAAGCCGTCGGCCAGATGGGCGCGATTGGCCGCGGTCGCGGCCCGCGTCACCGCGGTTGCCGGATCGGCCAGCAGGCGCTTGACCAGCGGCACCGGACGCGGCGTCGTCGTCATCACCTGGCGCGGCCGCGTGCCGAGGCGCAGGCCGAATTGCAACATGTCCCAGGCCGCTTCGGCGTGACGCCATTTGGCCAGCTCGTCGCCCCAGGCCGCGTCGAATTGCGGGCCCCGCAGGCTTTCGGGTTCGCCGGCCGAAAAGACATGCGCCACCGCGCCGTTCGGCCAGAGCAGACGCCGGCGCGAAACCTCGTAGCGCGGCCGCATGCCGTTCCGCGCGATGCCGCGCAGGCCCGACGGCCCGTCCACCATCACTTCGCGCACATCGGCCAGCGTCTCGCCCACGAGCGCGATGCGGCCGGCGCGGCCGGCCTCGACTTCCGCCGTCACCCATTCGGCGCCGGCCCGCGTCTTGCCGGCGCCGCGGCCGCCCAGCATCAGCCAGGTCGTCCAGCGGCCTTCGGGCGCGCGCTGATCGGCCCGCGCCCAGAAGGGCCAGCAATCATGGAGCGCCCGCGCCTCGCGCCGCGTCAGCCGCTTCACGAACAGCGCCCGCATCGGCGGCGGCAAAGCAGCGAGCGAAGCGATCTCGAAGTTCGGTGAGGATTCGCTCGTCCTCGGCGCGCCGTTTTGCTCTGTCGCTTTCGGGGTCATTCTTCTTTGCCTGCCGTGCCGCCTGTTCGATTTCATGAAGCTTGTCGGCCGAGCGCACCAGCGAGGCCAGCCGCCGCGCCTGCCGCTCGCCCAGCGCCTCGTCGCGCGTCACCTTGCGCTGCGCCTCGAGATCGGCGATCTCGCGGGCGATCAGCTTGATCAGACGTCCCGCCAGCGCCTCGGCATCGACCGGCAGCGGCGCACCGGTTGCCGTGTACTGCGTCGAGCGGATTTCCTTCCGCGTCGGCCAGCCGTCGCGTCGCGCGCGTGCCGAGATTTTCTGAAACTTGATGCCGTGCGCATCGGCGATTTCCTTGACCTTCCGCGCGCCGATCTCGTAATCGGCGCGGATGCGGTCCCAGTCGATGCCCGCATCGTCGGGCTTGCGCCGCGCCGCTTTCGGAGCCGCGCGCGGCTTCGCCGCCGCGGCGGATGTCTTCCGCTTCGTCGCCATGTTCGGTCCGGATGCAATTCTGGAGATGGACAGTAAGTGGGTATCGAGCGCGGCGCTGACAAGCGGGGATATCTTTCGAGGCGTGGTTTTTTCGCGGCAGCCAAACGCAAGGAAGGGAGGAATGCACGCAGAGACGCAGAGACGCAGAGAAGAACAATTGCGCCTTCGGCGCGAAGCGCCAGTCATTCCTCCTTTCGGCTGTCTGGAGAAAACACTGCTTTCGCGTCACCCGCTGCACCTCTGCGTCTCTGCGCCTCTGCGTGCAAACCCCTTCCCTTCGAGAATCCGCCACAACCGCCGCCGACTCGGCTATGCTCGCCCCGTCCAACCCGGAGTTCCCATGCTGCGCCGAATGATCGTCTCGCTTCGCTACACGCTGCGCCGCCACGCGCCGAGCGCGCCGCAGCGCCAGGTCGGCGCCATCCCCTATGCGGTGGTCGACGGCCAGGTCGCGGTGCTGCTGGTCACCTCGCGGCGCACCGGGCGCTGGATCTTTCCCAAGGGCGGGCTGATGACGGGGCTGACGCCGGCCGAGGCCGCCGCGCGCGAGGCCTTCGAGGAAGCCGGCGTCGAGGGCGAGGTCGCGCCCCTGCCGCTGGGCGCCTATGGCAGCTTCAAGCGGCGCGGCCTCCGGCCGCTCCCGATCGAGGTCGAACTCTATCCGCTGCGCGTCACGCAGCAGCATGAGGACTGGCCCGAGAAGCGGCAGCGCCGCCGCCACTGGGCCTCGCTGAACGAGGCCCGCAAGCTGCTGTCGGAACCGCGCCTTGCCGAACTGGCATTGATGCTGCGCGGGCAGCCGTAGCAGCGGAAAGAGGTGCCGTGCATCCCTCTCAACCCACCCGCCCCTGGGGGCGGGTCGAAAAATTCGAGCTTGCGAAGAATTTTTCGGGGCGGGGGAGAGGGCGCCGCGGCCCCCGCCCCGAAATTTGTTTCGCTTGCGCTTCACAAATTTCGACCCTCCCCAAGGGGAGGGTGGCGACAAGGAGGTAACCGACTAGTTTTTGACGGCCGCCTCAAGCCATGGTGAGTTTCAGCACCACATAGATACCGCCCGCCAGCATTCCGGCCGCCGGCACGGTGATCACCCAGGCGGCGGCGATGGTCAGCACATGGGCGCGCCGCACCAGACGGCGTGCCTCGCGCTTGGTCTGGCGGCGGATCGCCTCTTCGGGCGTCTTGTTCAGCGTGTCGGGGTCGCCGGCGCGGACCTTCTTCTTTTTCGGCGCATCGGCATTGAGGCCGTTATTGGCCAGGAATTCGCGCAGGAAGCCGACGCCGAAGACGCCGCCGATCGCGATATGGGTCGAGGAGACCGGCAGGCCCAGCGCCGAGGCGATCAGCACCGTGATGGCGGCGGCCAGCGCGACGCAGAAGGCGCGCACCGCATCCATCTTGGTGATCTTCTCGCCCACCGTGCGAATGAGGCGCGGGCCGAACAGTGCCAGGCCGAGCGCGATGCCCATGGCGCCGATCAGCAGCACCCAGAGCGGCAGCGCCACCTTGTCGGGCGCGGCCTGACCGGCCTCGGCCGCGGCCACGATGGCGGCCAGCGGACCGACTGCATTGGCGACGTCGTTGGCGCCATGCGCAAAGGACAGGAGGGCGGCGGCGAAGATCAGCGGCAGGGTGAAGAGCTTGGCCACATGCTTGCGGCGGTTCTCGATCGCCGCGGCGCGCCGCTCGACCCAGGGCCGGGTCATGAACCAGCCGGCGACGAAACCGGCCGCGCCGAGCGCCCAGACCGTTCCGGCTGCGGGCTTCCAGACACGCGAGAAGCCCTTCAGCGCCAGATACATCGCGAAGACGCCGGCCATCAGGCCGATCATCACCGGCACCCAGCGTTTCGCCGCCGCGATGCGGTCGTCGTCGCGGAACAGCACCCGCCATTTGACGAAACCGAGAAGGGCGGCCGCGATGATGCCGCCCATCACCGGCGAGATCACCCAGCTCGCCGCGATCGCGCCCATCATCGGCCAGTTGATCGCCGCCATGCCGGCGGCGGCGATGCCGGCGCCGACCACGCCGCCGACGATCGAATGGGTCGTCGAGACGGGCGCGTTGAGGAAGGTCGCGAGATGCAGCCACATGCCGGCCGCAAGGAGCGACGCCACCATCAGCATCACGAAATCGAGGACCTGGAACGCTTCGGCCGGCTGCACGATGTTGCGCGAGATCGTGTTGACGACGTCGCCGCCCGCCAGGATCGCGCCCGCCGCCTCGCAGATCGCGGCGATGACCAGCGCGGCGCCGAGCGGCAGGGCGCGGCTGCCGACCGCCGGCCCCATGTTGTTGGCGACGTCGTTGGCGCCGATGTTCAGCGCCATGTAGCCGGCGATCACGCCGCCCGCGATCACGAACAGGCTCAACGGCCCTGCCGGGGCAAGGCCGCTCATGAACAGGAACACCGCCAGCAGGAAAATGATCGCCAGACCCGGCGCCGCGATCGAGCGCGACAGCGCATAGGTCGCCTCTTCGAGACGGACGACCTTTTTCAGATCCTTGTCGAGTGTGCTCTTCGCCAAAATCGCCCCCGAATCGTCCGCCGCCCGCGGGCAGACCGGCCGGGGAGAGCCTTTAGCATTTCGGGCGGTTCCCGCCTAGGGTTTGTGACAGTTTTTTGACAGTTGCGTGACAGAGGGGGGGGTCCGCTGCCGTTTTCGCTGTCACTCGGGGGGCATCAGCGGCCAGTCGACGATGCGGTCCTCGAGGTCTTCCATGTCGACCTCGTCCTCGTAGAGAAACCGTCCGTGGACGGACATACCGGCCAGCCGTACTGCCTCGTATTCGCCCGAGACCAGCGGGTGCCACCAGGGCAGATCCTTGCCTTCCTTCAACAGCCTGTAGGCGCAGGAGGGCGGCATCCAGTCGATGTCATCGAGATTCTTCGGCGTCAGCGTCACGCAATCGGGCACGCGCACAGAGCGGTTCGGATAGTCGGAGCAGCGGCAGGTCTCCGCATCCAGCAGACGGCAGGCGATGTCGGTATATTCGATCGTGCCCGTGTCCTCGTCCTCGAGCTTGGTCAGGCAGCACTTCGCGCAGCCGTCGCAGAGGCTCTCCCACTCCGCGCGGTTCATTTCGTCAAGGCGTTTGACACGCCAGAAGGGTTCGCCGGTGCCGTTCATTCCGGGACAGAAGCGCGCGCCGCGGCTTCCGTCAAGCGGTTCCGGAAAGTCGCACTTTTCCTGCCCCCGCTTTGCCGCGATGCCGCCCTATTCCCCGCACAAAGTTGATCCAGTCTCGTTTCGGCGCAGATCCGGCTGGCACAAGGCTCGCATGAAAACCCTGTCCGGATAACGCCGGACGTGTAGCTTTCGAGGCCATTAACCGTGTCGCAGGACGATCACGATCTCTACCCGATGCGCGCGCAGCAGCGCGGCACGCCGGTGCACGACCTGCCGATACCGCCGGACAGGAATGACGGCGACCGCCCGCGCGCGAAACGGCGCTGGCAGCCCGACCTCCTCGCGACAACATCATTCATTCTGACGGCGTTCATTCTGGGCACGTTTACACTGGTCCTGTTGATGTTGCCCAACCTGCAACGGGTGATCGATGCCGGGCCCGATGAAACGCTGATGCTGACGGTGCTCGACACCAATGGCGACGAGATCGGCAGCCGCGGCAAACGCACGGCACCAACCGTTCCGCTTGGCGAACTGCCGCCCTATCTGATCATGGCCGTGCTCGCGACCGAGGATCGCCGTTTCTACCAACACAACGGTTTCGATCCGCGCGGCATCGCGCGCGCCATGTGGTCAAATCTCAAGGCGCTCGACTTCGTCGAAGGCGGATCGACGATCACGCAGCAGGTCGCCAAGAATCTCTATCTCGACAACCGCCGCACCGTCATGCGCAAGGCACAGGAAGCGCTGATCACGCTCTGGCTCGAGAGCAATCTTTCCAAGGACGAAATCCTGACGCTCTATCTCAACCGCATCTACATGGGTGCCGGCAATTACGGCATGGACGCGGCAGCGCAGTACTACTTCGGCAAGTCCGTGCGCGACGTATCGCTTGCCGAGGCCGCCATTCTGGCCGGCTTGCCGAAAGCGCCGAGCCGCTTCGCGCCCAGCAACAACCTTGAGCGTGCCCGCACCCGTGCAGGTCAGGTCCTCGACCGTCTTGTCGATTCCGGAACGCTGACCGCTCAGGAAGTCGCAGGCGCGCGCGCCAACCCGGCCGATGTCGTGATACGTGACCGCGCCGAGGGCCAGGAATACTTCGTCGACTGGGTCGCGGCACAGGCTGCCGCAACCATGCCCGGCGCGAGCGGGCGCTATACCATTCGCACAACGCTCGATCTCCGCCGCCAGAAGGCTGCGGAAGCCGCCATCACGAAAGCGCTAGCCGATGCCGGCGACGCGCGCAACGTCTCGCAGGCCGCACTGGTAGCCCTCGGTCCCGACGGCGCCGTGCGCGCGATGGTCGGCGGGCGTTCCTATCTCGAAAGCCAGTTCAACCGCGCAACGCAAGCAATGCGGCAACCGGGATCGGCGTTCAAGCCCATCGTCTATCTGGCGGCACTGGAAGCCGGCTACACGCCCGACAGTCCGGTTACGGATGAACCCGTTTCGATGGGCGGCTGGACACCACGCAACGCATCGGCGCGCGACTGGGGCACCGTCAGCCTTGCCACCGCGCTCGCTCATTCGATCAACACGATCGCGGTGCAGGTCGGCGACAAGGTCGGCATGGACCGTATCGGCAATGCCGCACGACGGCTCGGTCTCGAACGGCCCTTGCCGCGCAATCTCTCGGTCGTTCTCGGTAGCGCGGAAGTGACGCTGCTGGAGCTGACATCGGCCTATTCGGTGTTCGGAAACGAGGGACGGAGAGCCGCGCCCTACGGCATTTCCGAAATCGTCGCCGAGAACGGCGATGTACTCTACGCGCATGTACCTGACGTGACGCAAGCGACCAAGCCGGAGCATGCGCATGACATGACCTACATGCTCCATAGCGTGATGACGGATGGCACGGGACGGGGCGCCCGGATCGGGGGCCGGCTTGCCGCCGGGAAAACCGGCACCAGCCAGGACAATCGCGATGCCTGGTTCATCGGCTATACAGGCAACGAGACGGCGGGCGTCTGGTTCGGCAATGACGACAGCACGCCGACCGACGGCGCCGCCGGAAGCAATGTCGCCGCCACCGCCTGGCGCGAATACATGGCCGCCGCCCAGCAGGGACAGCCACCCGCACCACTCCCCGGCGCCGTACGCTACCGCGACGCCACAATCAGGACGGCCACCAGCGCGCCGACGGGATTCTTTGCCGAACTGAGCGACCTCTTTTCGGCTGCGCCGAAGCTTGAGGGCCGGCCGGGCAACTGGGGGCAAGGCTTCCGGCGAGGCGGCGAAACGATTGGCGGCCGGCGTTAGGACTGCGTTTGCGTCAGACGGTCCGATGCGCCATACAGGCTCATCGTCACCACCACCCAGAGATTTTCCAGCTTGGCCCCCCCGCTTCTCGCCCTTCGCGACATTCGCGTCGTCTTCGCCGACCAGGTGTTGATCGCGGGGGCGAGTTTTGCACTCGCGGCAGGCGACAGGCTGTGCCTTGTCGGGCGCAACGGTTCGGGAAAATCGACTTTGCTGCGGATTGCCGCCGGCCTTGTCGAACCCGATGGCGGCGAGATCTTCCGTCAGCCGGGCACGCGCATCGCCTATCTCGAGCAGATGCCCGACTTCGGCAAGGCTGCAAGCGTTCTCGACTTTGTAACAGCCGGCGGCGCCGAACAGCACAAGGCCTTGGCAGCTCTCGACGAATTGAAGCTTTCGCCCTCGGCTGTCCCTTCGACGCTGTCGGGCGGTGAGGGCCGCAAGGCGGCACTGGCGCGTGTGCTGGCCGAAGAACCCGATATCCTTCTGCTGGACGAACCGACCAATCATCTCGACCTGCCGTCGATCGAATGGCTGGAGCAGACGCTGTCGCAATTCCGTGGCGCCTTCGTGTTGATCAGCCATGACCGGGCGTTTCTGCGCCGCCTCACTGCGGGCTGCCTCTGGCTCGAGCGCGGCACGATCCGGCGGCTCGACAAGGGCTTCGCGGCATTTGAAGACTGGTCGGAACAGATACTGGCCGAGGAGGAGATCGTCGCGCACAAGCTCGACCGGCTGATCGAGCAGGAAACGCAATGGTCGCGCGAAGGAATTTCGGCACGGCGTACACGCAACCAGGGCCGGTTGCGTCGCCTTCATTCCATGCGCGCCGATCGCGCGCGCCGCGTCGGTCAGACCGGACGCGTCGAGCTGGTTGCCGAGAGCGGATCCGCCTCAGGTTCGCTGGTCGTCGAGGCCCGCGGGATTTCGAAGAGCTGGCCGCAACCGGATGGCAGCGAACGGGTTGCCGTGCGCGATTTTTCGACCCGCATCATGCGGGGCGACAAGGTCGGACTGATCGGACCCAATGGCGCCGGCAAGACGACGCTGCTGAAAATACTGACCGGCGCCCTTGAACCCGACAGCGGGACGGTCCGTCTCGGCACCAACCTCACGCCCGTCTATGTCGACCAGACGCGGGCGGCGCTCGATCCCGAAGCAACGCTCTGGCAGACGCTCTGCGAGGGCGGCGGCGATCAGGTCCTGGTGCGCGGCAAGCCGCGCCATGTCGTTTCCTATCTGAAGGACTTCCTGTTCCGCGAGTCGCAGGCGCGCCAGCCCGTCAAGGCGCTGTCGGGGGGCGAGCAATGCCGCCTGTTGCTGGCCCGGGCGCTCGCCAAGCCATCGAACCTGCTCATTCTCGACGAACCGACCAACGATCTCGACATGGAAACGCTCGACCTCCTGCAGGAAATGCTGGCCGATTACGACGGCACGGTGTTGCTGGTCAGCCATGACCGGGACTTTCTCGATCGCGTCGTCACCTCTGTCATCGCGCTGGACGGCAATGGCGGCGCCGTGGAATATCCGGGCGGCTATTCAGACTATCTGTCCCAGTCCCGGCGCGAAGGACCCGCGACGGCCCGAGCGGCCGCGGGGCGCGCCTCCACGCCGGCCCGACCCGACCGCGCGCGACCGGCTTCCAAGCTCAGTTACAAGGACACCAGGGCGCTGGAAGAGCTGCAGGAAAAGATGCCACGGCTGGCGCAGGAGATTGCCGTCCTTGAGAAAAAGCTCGCAGATGCGGGGCTTTACACCCGCGACCCCGACGAATTTCACCGGACGACGACACGCCACGATGCCCTCAGAGCCGAACTCGCTGCTGCCGAGGAACTCTGGCTGGAGCTTGAGCTGAAGCGCGAGGCGCTTTCCGGCGCCTGATTAACCACGCGCGCACAATCCCTTTGACTGTTGCGCTGGCACGGTTTTGGATGGTGAGAGTTTCGATTCGCTTGGGGGATTGGCGAGACGAAACGCGGGCCGAATGCGGATCCAGGAGGATCCGGGTGGGGGACTTTTGAAGCTCGTCCTGAAGCTTCTCGCTTCTTTTTCCGTCGCGCTCATCCTGGGCGTCGGTTCGGCCTTGCTTCTTCTCGGAAGCGGCGGACTTGGCGGAACGATTGCCATTGGCCCCTGGGAGTCCAGCGACGTCATCGGTTCGTCCGAGGCCGATCCCTATACACGCGCACGCGTCGCCATTGCCGGCCTTCTGGCCCTCAATCGCAACGAGACGATCTATTTCACCGCCGCGACGGATGACGAAGGCGCGCCGCTTCGCACCGAATGCACCTACAATATCTTTGGTTCCGATCCGCCGGCACGCTGGTGGAGCATCACAGCCTATGCTGCCGACCACTATCTGATCCCCAATCCGCACGACCGTTATTCCTATGGCGGCAACACGGTCGCGCGCGAGGAGGACAACAGCTTCGTGATCTCGATCGGCCGCGGCGCCCGCGATGGCAACTGGATACCGACAGGCGAGAATGACGGGTCGTTCACGCTGACGCTGCGTCTTTACAATCCGAGTGAGGCGGCCGCGCGCGATCCATCCGGGATCGTGCTGCCGCGCATCGCCAGGGAGGCATGTTCACAATGAAAACCTGGCCCATGTGGATTGCCGGCACGGTGGTTCTCGCCGCCGTCTTTCATATCCTGACCGTCTTCGCCCTGCCCTATGGCATCATGAACCGGGCGATGGCCGGTATTGCTGCACAGGCCGGTGGCGTCAACAAGGCGCTCTATCCCGAACCGGCCACCGCGGCAACGCGCGGCATTGTCCGGCCGAGTCCCGACCTTCTCTACACGGCCTGCGTCTATGACGTTGCGGCAAGGCCGTTGCGCGTCACTGCGCCCGTGCCGGACACATACTGGTCGCTTTCGATGTTTGCCGCCAATACCGACAATTTCTTTGTCGTCAACGACCGGCAGGCGCCGACCGGCCGCATCGAGATCGTCCTGGCAAACGACGAGACGACGACGGCCGGCGAAACGCCTGTCGTTGTCGCACCGAGCAGCCGCGGGATCATCCTTTTCCGCTCGCTGATCGCTTCGGACGAAGCCCGCCCCGCGATCGACGCCTTGCGGCAGCAGTCCAATTGCGAGCCGCTCTGAACCTCACATCGCCCTCATCCGCCCGGTAGCCCTCCGGGTTTGCCGCTGATAGCATTGCCGCCGCTGGCGCGATGTGCCGCGCGTCCCAAGGGGGAGGCCTCGATGAACCGAAATCTGATCCTGGGCGCTGCGGCGGCAGCGGTCGCCGTTGCGATCGTTCTTGTGCTGACGCTGGGTTCGAGCAATCAGCCGGAAAACGGCCTCTCCCGGATCAGCTTCGCAACCGACTGGAAGGCCCAGGCCGAACATGGCGGCTTCTACCAGGCAATCGCCAATGGCTATTATGCCGAGGCCGGGCTCGACGTGACGCTGGTGCAGGGCGGTCCGGGCATCAACGTCCCCCAATTGCTGGCCGCGCATTCGGTCGATTTCGGCATCGGCTCCAACAATTTCATTCCGCTCAACATCGTCGCAGCCGGCGCCGGTGCAAAGGCCGTAATGGCCACCTTCCAAAAGGATCCACAGGTCTTCATCACTCATCCGCGTGACGATGTAACGTCGGTTGCCGACCTGAAGGGCAAGCCGATCATGGTGTCGGATGCGACGGTCAGCGCCTTCTGGCAGTGGCTGAAGGCCAAATACGGATTCGCGGACAGCCAGATTCGCAAATACACGTTCAATCTCGCGCCGTTCCTCACCGATCCGCAGGCGATCCAGCAGGGTTATCTTTCGTCGGAGCCCTACATGATCCGCAAGGAGGGCGGCATCGAGCCCCAGGTCTTCCTGCTCTCCGACTATGGCTATCCCGGCTATGCCGCATTCGTTCTGGCGGCTGACCGCACCATCGCCGAACGGCCCGAACTGGTGCAGGCCTTTGTCGATGCGAGCATCCGCGGCTGGGTGAGCTATCTCTACGGCGATCCGGCGCCCGGCAATGCGCTGATCAAGCGCGACAATCCCGACATGACCGACGATGTGATCGCCAATGCGATCGTCCTGATGAAACGATATGGCATCGTCGATTCCGGCGATACGCTGACGCTGGGCATCGGCGCCATGACCGAAGCCCGCTGGAAGGATTTCTATCTGACGATGGTGGGGGCCGGCGTCTACTCGGCCGATCTCGATGTTCACAGCGCCTATACGCTCGAATTCGTCAATCAGGGCGCGGGGCTTGAACTCAAGAAACAGCTGTCCGGCGAATAGGGGGCGGCCGCGCAGGCATGAATTCGATCGACGCGCCGAAGCGCCCTCCCCTGCTCACGCTGTCCGGCGTCGCCAAGACATATGGCAGCGGTACACTGGCACTCAGGGATGTCGACGCGGAAATCCGCCAGGGCGATTTCGTCTCTCTGGTCGGACCTTCGGGTTGCGGCAAGAGCACTTTGCTGCGGATCATCGCGGGGCTCATTGCCCCGACGGCGGGCGGCATCCGCTGGGCGACGCCTGACGGCGCGCGACCGGCCGATATCGGCTTCGTCTTTCAGGATGCGACCTTGATGCCCTGGGCTTCGGTGCTCGACAATGTGCATCTGCCTTTGAAGCTGCGCGGCGTCGCGCGCGACAAGGCACGACCGCAACTGATGGATGCGCTGGATCGCGTCGGCCTGGCCGATTTCGCCGGCGCTTTCCCGCGCGAGCTTTCGGGCGGCATGAAGATGCGCGTGTCGCTGGCGCGCGCGCTGGTGACCGCACCGCCCGTGCTGCTGATGGACGAACCCTTTGCGGCGCTCGACGAATTCACGCGCGAGAAGCTCGACGACGACCTGCTGGAACTCTGGCGCAGCCAGCGCTGGACGGTGATCTTCGTGACGCACAGCATCTACGAGTCGGTCTATCTCTCGGAGCGCGTGCTGGTGATGGGCGCGCGGCCGGGGCGCGTGCTCGACGCGGTCGCCATCGACGCGTCCCACCCGCGCGGACCGGCGTTTCGCCGTTCGCATGGCTATGTCGATCAATGTGCGACCGTCAGCGCGGCCCTGCGCGAGGGGGCCCTGCCATGAACGGCGGAGAGACGGCGCTGGCGCACGCGATGCGTGTTGTCGTCCCGGTTCTGGTCGGCGTTGCGTTTCTCGCTGTCTGGGAAGCGATCGTCCATTTCGGCGAAGTGCGGCCCTTTGTGCTGCCCGCACCCAGCGCCATCTGGGCCAGCCTCACGCTCAATTTCGGTTCGCTGATGGCATCGCTCTGGGTAACGCTGCGCGTGACGCTGATGGCATTCCTGCTCGCCGCCGCCGGCGGTATCGGCCTTGCCATTCTGTTTTCGCAAAGCCGGCGGATCGAGATGGCGCTCTTTCCCTATGCGGTGGCGCTGCAGGTGACGCCCGTGGTCGCCATCGCACCGCTCATCCTGATCTGGGTCGGCTATGACCGCATCGAGCTGGCGGTGCTGATCCTCGCCTGGATCGTCGCCTTCTTCCCGATCCTTTCCAACACGACGCTGGGGCTGCGCTCGGCCGATCACAATCTGCGCGATCTCTTCCGGCTCTATGGCGCCAGCCGCTGGCAGATCCTGACCGAGCTGCAACTGCCCTCGGCCCTGCCCTACATCCTGGCCGGCATGAAGATATCGGGCGGGCTGGCGCTGATCGGCGCCGTGGTCGCCGAGTTCGTTGCCGGCTCGGGCACCGGAACCGGGCTTGCCTGGCGCATCGTCGAGGCCGGCTACCGCCTCGACATCCCGCGCATGTTCGCTGCGCTGTTCCTGCTTTCGGGGCTTGGCATCGCAATCTTCTTCAGCCTGACCTGGCTCGAGCATCTGCTGCTGCGGCGCTGGCACGAAAGCGCTGTCCGCCGCGAGTTCTGAGGCGTCCAGCCAAACTGGCCGATTTCCGCGCCGTACCGATAATTAACAAATATTTGTGTGAATAATATTGTTCTACACCTCTATTGACGATCTTTGGCAAAAAACCCATGTTACCCGGTAATTAGGACGGGCGCTGCGCGCCCGGCGGCCGACCTTGCATCGCGAGACAGGGAACGCCCCGGGCGATGCGCATGCAGCCGCAAGGAGTGTCGCGACATGGCCCAGCACAGCCGCAAGGGCGCGCAGTTTCAGGCGCTGACCGCCAACCGTCTGGCCGACGGGATTGTCGTCTATCTGACGGCGGCGGACGGCTGGTCGGAATCGCTGCAGGAGGCCGATGTGGCCGAGGGCAAGGAAGCGGGTGAAGCCCTGCTCGCCCGCGCCCAGGCCGCGGTCGACGGCAATATCGTGGTCGAACCCTATCTCTTCGAGGTGACCCGCGACGAAAGTGGCATTCGCGCGGCAAGCGTGCGTGAGACGATCCGGCAGGCGGGCCCGACCGTGCGCCTCGATCTCGGCAAGCAGGCGGAGCTGCCGGGCGTTCATCGCTGAACGCACGAACCCGCGAGAGACAAAGGCTTACAGATGTATCGTTACGATGAATTCGACCAGCAACTCGTCAACGAGCGCGTGGCGCAGTTTCGCGGGCAGGTCGCGCGGCGCCTCTCGGGCGAGTTGACGGAAGACGAGTTCAAGCCGCTGCGGCTGATGAACGGCGTCTATCTGCAACTCCATGCCTATATGCTCCGCATCGCCATTCCCTATGGCACGCTGTCGTCGAAGCAGTTGCGCATGCTGGCCCATATCGGCCGCAAATACGATCGCGGCTACGGCCATTTCACGACCCGGCAGAATCTGCAATTCAACTGGCCGGCGCTGAAGGACACGCCCGATATCCTGGCCGACCTCGCCACCGTCGAGATGCATGCGATCCAGACCTCGGGCAACTGCATCCGCAACGTGACCTCGGACCAGTATGCCGGGGCGGCGAAAGACGAGATCGAGGATCCGCGCATCGTTTCGGAAATCATCCGCCAGTGGTCGACCTTCCACCCGGAGTTTTCGTTCCTGCCGCGCAAGTTCAAGATCGCCGTTTCGGGCACGCCGGACGACCGCGCCGCGATCCGCGTCCACGATATCGGCATTCAGATCGTGCTGAACGGCAAGGGCGATATCGGCTACGAGATCTATGTCGGCGGCGGGCTCGGCCGGACGCCGATGATCGGCAAGAAGATTGCCGATTTCGTGCCGAAGGAAGATCTGCTCGCCTATCTCGAGGCGATCATGCGCGTCTACAACATGTATGGACGCCGCGACAATATCTACAAGGCGCGCATCAAGATCCTGGTGCATGAGATCGGCGCGGAAGAAATGAAGCGGCAGGTTGAGGCCGAGTTCGCCGAAATCCGCAAGACCGGCGCCTTGCACCTGCCGGCGGAAGAAGTGGCGCGCATCCAGACCTATTTCGCACCGCCCGCCTACGAAACGCTGCCCGACGAAAGCACCGAGCTCAACAAGGCGGTTGTCGCCGACCGGGATTTCGCCAACTGGGTGAAGTCCAATGTCGCGGCTCACAAGATGCCGGGCTATGCCATCGTCAACATCTCGCTGAAGCCCATCGGCGGCACACCGGGCGACTGCTCGTCGGACCAGATGGACGCGGTCGCCGACATCGCCGAGAAATACAGTTTCGACGAACTGCGCGTCACGCATGAGCAGAACCTGACGCTGGCCGACGTACGCAAGAAGGATCTGCCGGCCGTGCATGCGGCACTGAAGGCAGCCGGGCTCGCGACCGCCAACATCAACCTGATCACCGACCAGATCGCCTGCCCTGGCCTCGATTATTGCGCGCTCGCCAATGCGCGCTCGATCCCGCTGGCGCAGCAGATTTCGGAGCGCTTCGCCGATCTCGACCGGCAGCACGAAATCGGCGAATTGAAGATCAACACCTCGGGCTGCATCAATGCCTGCGGCCATCACCATGTCGGCCATATCGGCATTCTGGGCGTCGACAAGAAGGGCGTCGAATATTATCAGGTGACGCTGGGCGGGGCGGCTGACGAGAAGACTGCCATCGGCGACATTGTCGGCCCGGCCTTCACAGAGGATCAGATCGTCGACGCCATCGAGACGATCGTCACGACCTATCTGGGCCTGCGGCAGGCCGGCGAGCGTTTCATCGACACCTATCGCCGCACCGGCATCGAACCGTTCAAGGAGAGTCTCTATGCAACTCATTAGGAACGGCAAGTTCGTCGCCGACGATTACACGACCGTCGCGGATGACGACGCACTGCCGGCGGGTGCCGTCATTGTCAGCCTCGAACGCTGGCAGAAGGAACGCGGCGAGCTTGCGGCGCGCAACACGCCGCTTGGCGTGCGCCTGAAGAGCGGCCAGGAACCTTCCGCCATTGCCGATGATCTCGACAAGCTCGCGGTGGTGGCGCTCGAATTCCCGGTCTATCGCAACGGGCGCGCCTATTCCTATGCGCGGCTGCTGCGCGAGCGCCATGGCTACAAGGGGGAGCTGCGCGCGGTCGGCAATGTGCTGCGCGACCAGTTCCATTTCATGGTCCGCTGCGGCTTCGATGCGCTTGAAGTTGCCGACAACATCACCCCGGAAATCTGGGCCGAAAGCGTCGGCGTGTTTTCGCTGTCCTATCAGCCGGCGACCGACGGTCGCGCGCCGGTCCTGTCGCTTCGCCAGCGGCTTGCGGCGCGGAGCGACGCCCGCCAGGCGGTCTGACCCGTCCCCATCCGGCACAGACAAAAGCCCGGCACCCTTTTCAGGGGCCGGGCTCTCTTACGCAACAATACGCGACAGCGAGAACTGCGGGTCTCGCGCGAATTACGCGGCGCGGAGCTTTTCGAAAGCTTCGGTGAACTTCGTGGCGTAGGGGCTCACGGCCTCACGCACGGTCGACACGGTCAGCTCGTTGAGCTCGCGGGCGGCGTCGATGTTCCGCTTGATGGTTGCGCGAACGAGTTCGTTCTGCAGTTCCACCGCCGTCTTGATGCTGCCGGCCTTCAGGGCGGCGCGGGCGGTCTCGACCGACTCTTCGAAGTTGGTGCGGGCGAGCGTGACGATGATGCCGGACGCCACTTCGATCGGGTTCCGGGCTTCGGCCTTCGGCGCAGCCTTGGCCGTCCGGGCCGTCGTCGTCTTCTTCGCACGCGGCTTGGCGGCGGTCTTGGCCTTCTTCGCTTTGGGGGTCGCTTCAGTCATCTGATTTCCATCTCCTGTATCGCGTGGTCGCTCGCCTCACTGCGAGCGTTTCCCCGCACATACCGGCGCGCCGGATTTGTGCGCTGCAACATGAGATAATTGACCCCTGTCCCTGCGTCAAGATATTTTGTGCATTGCACCAAAATGGCGGTTGCGGTGCGCCAAATTATTCAAAATCTGCTTATGGAAAAAGGACTTAGGGATAGTTGCGGCGCGCTGTCGCAGACCAGGTCGGCCAGCGCCGCGCCGCTGCCCGCCCCCAGCGTCCAGCCCAGCGTGCCATGACCGCTATTGATGAAAAGATTCGGAAAAGGCTCGAGACGGCCGATCACCGGGCTGCCATCCGGAGTCATCGGCCGCAGGCCGCACCAGAATTCGGCCGCACCGGCCCGTGGCGCGGCCTGTGGCAGCAGCCCGAGCAGTCCGTCGAGGACCGCATTGGCGCGGGCAGGCTCCAGCGTCAGATCGTAGCCGGCGACCTCCGCCTGCCCGGCCGCGCGCAGACGGTCGCCGAGGCGGCTGATCACGATCTTGCGCGCCTCGTCGGTGATGCTGACCTCGGGGGCATTGCCCTCCGGTGCCGGCACCGTCACCGAATAGCCCTTCACCGGATAGATCCAGCTGCGCAGGCCGAGCGGTTTCAGCAATGCCGCCGTGCCGGCGCCGGCGGCGACAACCACCGCATCCGCTTCGACCGGCCCCTGCGCGGTCGCCACGCCGCAGGCGCGGCCGCCGCGTACGATAATCTCCGCAACCGCGGCACCGGTCAGCACGGTCACGCCCCGTGCCGCCGCAGCCGCGGCCAGCGCCTTCGAAAAGAGATGCGCATCGCCGCTGGCGTCGGACGGCGAATGGAGACCGCCGGCGATCTCGCCGCGCTGCAGTGCCGATGCCAGAGCCGGCTCGAGTTCGACACATTGGGCCGGCGTCAGCACCTGCTGTTCGATACCCAGCCGCGCCATGGTTTCGCTCTCGGCCGCCGCCTCGCGCAGCGCATGGCGCTCGCGGAAGATGCGCAGGATTCCCTTGTCCCGCCGGTCGAAGGCGAACCGCCGGCCGGCGGCGCGGAAGTCAGCCTCATAAGCGGCCATGCGCGCCCGCGTCAGCAAGGCCAGCTCGAGATTGGGCGGGATGCGCTCACGCCGCGCCGACGCCCGGCAGCGCATCAGAAAGCGCAGCAGCCAGCGCCATTGATCGGGATCCATTTTCGGCCGCAGGCGAAACGGCGCATCGTCGCGGCCGAGCCAGCGCAGGATCAGGCCGGGAATCTCGGGGCCTGCCCAGGGCGCGACCTCACAGGCCGATATCTGCCCGCCATTGGCAAAACTGGTGCCCAGACCCACCCCCTCGTGCGCCTCGATCAGCGTCACCCCGGCGCCGCGCAGCGCGAGTTCGTAGGCGGTTGCGACACCGACAATGCCGGCGCCGATGACGGCGACTTTCACGACGGACCTGCCTTGCACATGCCGGGTTCGAATTGGGCTCTACCGGTAGCAAAGCCGCGCCCTCTTGGCGACGACAAAGAGAGATGGCCGGACGGGTCGGCTCAGCCGCCGGCCGCGCCACGTGTTGCCGCGATGGCTTCAGGCATTGGGGGCACGGTCTCGACATAGATCGAGCGGCTCGGAAAGGCGAAGCCGGTTCCGGCTTCCTCCACGATCGTCTTGATCGTGGTCGCGAGTTCTTCCTTTACCTCCAGCCATTCGCTCCAGACGATCGTATGGGTGAAGCAATAGATCATGATGTCGATCGAAGAATCGCCAAAGGAGTCGATGCGCACCAGGCGTGCCGCCAGCGGCGGCTTCACGAAGGCGTCGTTGTTGGCAATGTAGTCCTCGATCCCGTCCCGGATGCGGCGCAACTGGTCGACCGTCGTGCGATATTCGACGCCGATCATCCATGAAATCCGGCGATAGGTCATCGCACTGAAATTGGTCACCGCATTGTCGGCCAGCTTCTGGTTCGGCACATGGACCGGCGCCTTGTCGAAGCGCCGTACCAGCGTCGAACGGAACCCGATCTTCTCGACGAACCCCTCGACCACGCCATCGACGAGAATCCAGTCGCCCATGCCGAAGCGCCGCTCGACCAGGACCGACACGCCGCCGATCAGGTTCTTGAACAGATCCTGCGCCCCCAGCGCGACCGCAACGCCGAACAGGCCGAGACCGGCAATGATCGGCGCCACCTGAATGCCCCATGTCTGCAGAATCGTCGCAGCGGCGACCAGCACCACCGCGGTCCGCGCGCCGGTGATCAGCCAATCCGTGATCTCCGGCGTCAACAGTCTTTCGAGACGGCGAAAGCCCTCGCTCAGCGGCTTTATGCAATTGTAGAGAATCCAGAAGATCGCAACGACGATCAGCGAGCGATTGAAATTCTCGACAATGACCTCGAATCCGCCATCGAGTGCCAGATATTCGGTCGCGAAAAAGAAACCGAGCGCCAGAAAGAGGAAGCGCATCGGATTGCGCACCGCGTCGCGCATATAGTTGTCGATATGGGTCTCGCTGCTTTCGACCCAGCGGTCGACCAGGCGCATGACGAAACGCGTGAAGAGGCCGCGCAGCACGTAGAAAAATCCGAATATGGCCAAAGCCACCAGAATGTTGCCGATGCTGATTCCGAGCACGCCGGTGTTCCAGACATCCGCGATCAACCGCCCGTAGTCGCCAAACCCTGCAATTACATCCTGCATCATTCGTCCCGCCGGAATTCGCCGTTATGCTGCTGCCGATGCGCGCTCGCGCGTCGCCGAGAATCGGACCTTCGGCCATTTTTCCAGTGTATAGCCGATTTCCCAGTTGCTCTTGGCCATGAAGACCGGCGCGCCGTCGCGGTCGGTCGCCATGTTGCCGCGATGCGCCTCGACAAAGCGCTTCAGTTCGGCCGCGTCGTCAGCCAGCACCCAGCGTGCCGTCTCGAAGGGCGCCGGCTCGAACTGCACCTTGATGTCATATTCAGCAGCGATGCGCGACGCCAGCACTTCAAGCTGCAGCTGTCCAACCACGCCGACGATCCAGTTGGCGCCGATCTCGGGCTTGAAGACCTGCGTCACGCCTTCCTCGGCCAGGCTTTCCAGCGCGCGGCGCATGTGCTTGGCCTTCATCGGGTCGTCGAGACGGACACGGCGCAGGATTTCGGGCGCGAAATTCGGAATGCCGGTAAAAACGAGGTCTTCGCCTTCGCTCAGCGTATCGCCAACGCGGATCGTGCCGTGATTGGGAATGCCGATGATGTCGCCCGCATAGGCGTCGTCGAGCAGCTCGCGGTCCTGCGCGAAAAACATGATCGCGTTGTTGACGCCGATGGTCTTGCCGCTGCCCGAGATCTTGAGCCGCATTCCGCGCTTGAACTTGCCCGAACAGATGCGCATGAAGGCGATACGGTCGCGATGATTGGCGTCCATGTTGGCCTGCACCTTGAAGACGAAACCGGTCAGTTTCGGCTCCGCCGGCTCGACGATGCGGGTCGCTGCGGGCTGCGCGCGCGGCGGCGGAGCATAGGCGACAACCGCATCCAGCAGTTCGCGCACGCCGAGCTTGCGAAGCGCACTGCCGAAATAGACCGGCGTCAGATGGCCTGCCCGATACTGTTCGATGTCGAAGGCCGGGCTTCCCTCGCGGGCGAGTTCCATCTCGTCGCGAAAATGCCCGAGCTCCTCCGCACCCAGATAGTCGGCGATCCGGTCGCCCCTCAGGCTCTCGGGTTCGCTGTCCGGGCCCGCTTTTTCCGTGCCCGGCTTTTCATAGGGAATGAAGCGATCGTTCTCCGGATCGAAGATGCCGCGCAGCAAGCCGCCCATGCCGGCCGGCCAGATCATCGGCGCGGTGTCGAGCGCCAGTTTCGAGGCAATCTCGTCCATCAGCTCGAAGGGATTCTGGCCCTCGCGATCGATCTTGTTGATGAAGGTGATGATCGGCACGTCGCGCAAGCGGCAGACTTCGAAGAGCTTCAGCGTCTGCGCCTCGATGCCCTTGGCGGCGTCGATTACCATGATCGCACTGTCGGCCGCCGTCAGCGTGCGGTAGGTGTCCTCGCTGAAATCCTCGTGGCCCGGCGTATCGAGCAGGTTGCAGACGACCCCCTTGTATTCGAAGGTCATCACCGCCGACGTCACCGAGATGCCGCGGTCCTGTTCGATCTTCATCCAGTCGGAGCGCGCACGCCGGTTGTCGCCGCGCGCCTTGACCTGGCCCGCCATGCGGATCGCGCCGCCCTTCAGCAGCAGATTCTCGGTCAGTGTCGTCTTGCCGGCGTCGGGATGGGAGATGATCGCGAAGGTCCGCCGCTTGCGGATTTCGTTCGCCAAATCCCCCTGCTGACGGCCCGCGGCGTCGATAATGGTCAACGTTTCGTCTCCGGGATGAATTCGCGGCGGAACCTAGCTCAAAGCGGCTGGTGCCGCCACCCCGCGACAAACTGGCCCCTCGGCGGTGATTGCACGGCATGCCAGCATGGCACCATCATGCCATTGACCATCAGGAGAAACCCATGACCAGCGCCCGCGATGTTGTCGAGCCTCATATCGAGGCCATGCTCAAGGAGGCCGAGACGGCCCGTCTCTCGACCGATGCCGTTGCCCGCATCATGTTCGAAAAGGTGATTCATATCTGGCGGGATATCCGCAAGCCGGAGGACATCAAGGCCGAACTGCTCGAAGCGGCCGAACATCTCGACCCGGATGAAGATTTCATGTTCATGCGCCCCTGAATTCAGCGCACCGGCTCGAACAGGAAATGCCGGCCTTCGCGATCCTCGATCTCGACCACCCAGAGGTCGGGGTCGCGCTGCCGCTGCTTGTCGATATAGGCATCGGCATCGACTTCGGGGACCGGCTCCGGGCTTGGCCGGGCCATCCAGAACAGCGCGCCTTCGCCGTCGCGCGCCGGCGCATAGACGCTCGCCCGACCGTCGAGCCGGTTGACCTTGACCAGCACGACGCCCGACGTCGCATCGCCACGCCGGACCACCATCGCGCCGGCACCGGCCGTTTCGCAACGGCGGATCAGTGCTTTCACCCAGATTTCAGCCTTCAGCCGCGGCGGCGCTTCCATTTATTTCCCCGTATATCCGGCCGTTGCCGGCATCAGTCCCGTCGGGCACTGCCGTTCATCCTTAACGCGTTTCCTGTTTGCCGTCGCGTCGCTGCAGGATTAGACTCATCAACACTTTGTTAAGTGAGGCATTTTCGCGGATGGGCTGACCGGCCGGGCCGCTTGCGGTCGAAGCGGCCGTTTCGTCTATCGCGGATTTTCGGGGGGATCATGTCATGTCAGAGGGTCGCAACGTGTCACTGCCTTTCCTGAAACAGGCGCATCGCGCCGTGCTTCCCGTCGCCGCTGCCTTTCTGCTGGCGGGATGCCTGACATCTGCAGGCGACGGCAAACCGGTCGCGGTCGCCCCCGAACCGGCGCCCGCGCCTGTCGCGGCGGCTGCCGAGGACGCGACCGTTGCCGCCAGCGTGCCCATTCCCCTTCCCTCGCCGCTCAAGCGCGGGCCTGTGCAAGTCGCCTCGATCGATCCTTCGGCCGGCATTTCGGCGCTGACGACCGCGCCGCGTCTTGGCGATTTCGCTGGTGTCTATGTCAGCTACGGTTCGGCCCTGGCCACAGTTGCCGAGGCGCGACTCAACACACCGGCCGATGTGCGCCGAGCCATTGCGCGGCTGCGCTTTGCCGAACCCGATGGACTCGCCGAGGGCTGGTATGCGGCCCGCGCGCTGATCGCCGCCGAAGATCCCGCTTTCGCCCAGGGCGTGCGCAACGAGGCGCGCGGTCTCGGCAAGGTCGCTCTGCTCGCCACGCTTTCCGCCGACGAGGATTATGTCCTGCAGATCGGTGGTGCCGGCTCGGCCAGTGCGGCCGTTGCCGCGGCCATCCGCGAGGAAACCGGGCGGATGCAGCAGCTTTCGGCCCGCTTCATCGACACCGCCTACCAGTTCCAGAAACAGAGATGGGGCATGACCGCCCCGCTGCCCGGCCAGCCCGAGGTGCCCGTCAAGACGGCGGCAGCGAGCCCGCTGGAACAGGCACGTGCGGTTCTCGCTGCGCTATCGCCCGTCGGACCGGCGCATGCCGCCTATACGCCATCCGTCATGAACCGCATTCTGACGCTCGCCGCCCATCAGGTGCTCGACGGCTCGACGGCCGCCGCTCAGGCAAGCGCGCCGCGCAATCCGACCGGGCGCTGCCTCAACTGGGCCCGTCTCAATCTCGACCAGTGCCTTGCCGCGGCCCGCTTCCCCTCCGAGGAAGCCTGGTGCGCCGGCAAGCACGCGGTCGAGGAAGTCAGCGGTTGCTGGGCTGCGGCGCTACCGGCCGCCCAGTAAGTCCGGCGCCTTGCGGGCGGCCGGTTCGAATGAATTTGAATCGAATGTCGATCTTTTTTGACGCGCATTTGCGGAAAATGCGCGTCAAATTTTTTGCGTATTTTACTCTGATTTTCATAGAATTAGATTATATTTCTAAGTACAGATTAGAGGTGAAATAAACCAGAATTTACATTCTTGAGTACAAGCTTCAATCTATATTGTATTTTATCTATCGATTTAACGGCGCGGCAGCAGGTCACGCCATAGCCTTCGCCCATGTCATTGCCGGTCCCTGGGACGGCCGGCCTTTGAAAGGGTGAAAACAATGTCGTTTATTCTGAGAGCTGCCTTCTGGCTGACGGTGCTGGCCTTCCTGCTGCCATCCCCCGAAGACGAAACCGCGGCCCGGACCGCCGCCGCCGGGGGCTATAGCGCCGCCGCGCTCGAACTGCCGCAGGAGCCGCCCGCGCCCGAGATGGGCGCCGGCGAGGCCCTCACCATGGCGGCGCGCTCCGCCCAGGATGTGATGGGGTTCTGCGGCCGCAATCCGGATATCTGCGCGCGCAGTCACGATATTTTCGGCCATGTCATCCGCCAGACCACGCATTATGGCGGCATGGCACTTGTCTGGCTGACCGACAAGGCCAAGGAGCGGCAGCAGCCGGACCAGCCTCCCTCGCCGCTTGCCCCTCTCGGGCGGCAAGCCCTTGCCTCCTCATACCCCGCCGGCGCCTGACCTCACCCATCCGTCGCCTGCGCCTCTGCCGGATGCGGGGGCCTAGACCCGCATCCGGTCCCCTTGACGCCCCGTCGCTCGCCTCCCGAGCGGCGGGGCGCTTGTCCTTCGGGGGCAGGCCCGCTATGTCCTGACCGGATACGGACGGAGCGCCAATGAGCATTCAGGACCTCATCGACGATTTTGCCTTCCTCGACGACTGGGAGGAGCGCTACCGCTATGTCATCGAGCTCGGCCGCGGTCTCGAACCGCTCAGCGCGGCCGAACATGCGCCGGCCAACAAGGTCGAGGGTTGCGTCAGCCAGGTCTGGCTGATCGTCGAGCCGCGCCGGGCCGAGGACGGCACGCTGCACCTCCATTTCCGCGGCGACAGCGATGCCCATATCGTCCGTGGTCTGATCGCCATTCTGATGCGGCTCTATTCCGATCGGACGCCGGCCGAGATTCTCGATATCGACGCGCGCGCCATATTCGGCCGGCTCGGCCTCGACGAACATCTGACGCCGCAGCGTTCCAACGGGCTCTATGCGATGGTCGGGCGGATCCAGGCCGACGCGCGTGCGCATCTCACGCCGGCCGGCGGCTGACCGGCGCCCGCCGCTCCGAACCGAGCCGGTAATGCGCGACCAGCCGGTCGAGCGCGATCGCCAGCACCACCTTGCCGGCCCGCCGCGGCCAGCCGAAACGCCGTTCGGCGGCTTCCATGCCATCGAGAAGGCAGCAGACCGAAATCAGCAGATCCGAGAGGCCGGGACCGGCTGCGGCCAGGGCGGCGGCGACGCGATGGCGCGCGGCCAGCGCCTGGTCGGTGATCGCGGCCGGGTCGCGCGGCGGGCGCCTCTTGCGCTGGCGGCCGCCCACCGCCGACCAGTCGGTGGTCAGGCGCGGCATCAGCTGGCCGATCGTGAAGTCGCGCCGCAACCGCTCGCCCGCCTCGAACTGCATCTGGTCGATCAGCGGCTTGCCGTCCGGCCCCTTGCGACGGCGCAACCAGCCGAGCGGCGTCTCGGCCTCGTTGGTCGCAACCTCGCAGCGCAGGCCGTCGATCGTCACATGACGGCGGCCCGGCAGGCGATGCGCAGCGGCGAAACGGTCGGGATCGGGCGGCGCGCCACGGCGCCGGCGGGCCGGCTTCATGCGTCGCTGCCCGGCCGGGCGCCGCCTTCGAGCCGGGCCGCCAGCGCATCGAGCAGCCGGTCGAAATCGGGATCGTCGCGGCGGTCCTCGATCTGGCGGCAGGCATGGGCGGCGGTGCGGCGGTCGCGGCCGAACAGGCGTCCGACCTCCGACAGGCTGACGCCGAAAATCACATGGGTCAGATACATCGCAACCTGGCGGGCCAATGCCACCGTGGCGCGGCGCCGTGTCGGCGCCCGCAGTTCCGGCAGGGAGACCTGCCAGGCGCCGGCGACAAGGGCCAGCGTCCGGGTGGCGCGGTCCTGGCCCGGCCGCGCCGGGGACGGCCGGCGGCGCTTGCGACGTGGCGGCGCGGCGCTCCAGCCGGTGGCGGCCGGCCGGTCCGGGCTGGTGCGCCTGCCGCGATGAATATGAATTAAATCCTGTTCCATTGACCATCTCCCGGGCGGACCTCGCCACCTCTCACGAAGATTAAAGGAATTTATTCCTTTTCACTGGTCAAAATTGCCATGCCGCCGGGCGGACGGGGATAAGTTTCGGCAAGCCGCTGGACGGACAGGCGAAATCGGCCGCTGGCGGGCACCGCGGCCGGCTGCATCGGTCGGGAAGGATCGGTCCGGGGGTCAGTCCGTGCCGTTGCGGCAGGTCACGGTCACGCTGGCCGCGCTACCGCCGGCGCCGTCGCAGGCCATGCCCGGGAAACACATGGCGGCGGCCGCACCAGTGAAGTTGAAGGCGATATAGGCCCCGCCCGCCGGCGCATCGACGACGCCGGCCAGCGCATAGTCGCGGCGCTCGCCGCGCGTCAGCGTGATCGCCTCGCCGACGGCCAGATCGGACATGGCGATATAGTGTTCGCCGTCGAACATCAGGCTGGCGCTGCCGCCAACCTCGTCGAGGGTGCAGCGGGCGCGGAGATCGCTCGGCGTGGCGCCGCCCGTAATCGGAAACTTCGCCTGCTCGCCCTGGCGGATGGTGATGCTGCCGCCGTCAAGCGTCGCGGCCTGCGCGGCAGCCGGCAACAGCGCGGCCAGAACGGCGGCGCGGTGCAGCATCGTGCTGATTGGCGGGATCTTCACGGCAATCTCCCTGCGGCGTCCCGACCAGTCTCGCCGTTCGGGCGGCCCGGTTCAAGCGATGCGCAGATTGGCGCGTTCGGCCAGCGCATGCGCCTTTTCCGACTGCAGGAAGGCGTCGTGGCCCAGCACCATCGCGATCCGGCCCTCGGCATCGGCCAGCGGCAGGCGCAGCCAGAACTGGAAGACATTGGGCTGCTTCCAGGCATCGAGCGCGATCACGCCCTGGGCCGGGCGGCCGGCGCCGATCACCTCGCGATAGGCCGCGTCCCAGTATGCGTTCTGGTCGCCGAGATCGTATTCGTCGAGAAAATGCCCGGTCGTCTCGACGCCGAAATAGTCGCGCAGCCGCGTGCCGGCCAGGCGCACGCGCAGCCGCACCATATCCTCGCCCGCCGCCACCACATCGAGCAGGCTCAGCGAGGGCAGCAGCGCGCGCAGCTCGCCCGGCTGGATGTCGGCCCGCACCGGATAGCGGCCATCGACCGACTTGGCGCGCCAGTAATCGAAAAGCTCGCGCTGCTCGGGCACGATCAACTGGGCACGGATGGCTTGGTCGGCGCGGGTCAGGAGCACATCCTCCTCAGGCCGGCCAGCGGCCGGCGGCGAATCAGGTGGGAAAATCTTGGGATGCGGCGGGCGGCAATGCAAGCCGCGCGGCCTAGCGGCGGCTGCGGCCGCCCTGGCCGAGGCCCATCTTCTTGGCCAGCTTCGAGCGCGCATGGGCATAATTGGGCGCCACCATCGGATAGTCGCGCGGCAGGCCCCATTTCTCCCGATACTGGTCGGGGCTGAGATCGTAATGGGCGCGCAGATGCCGCTTCAGCGACTTGAAGCGCTTGCCGTCCTCGAGGCAGATCAGATAGTCGGGCGTGATCGACTTGCGGATCGGCACCGCCGGTTCGAGCGCCGGCCGCGGGCCGCCACCATCATTCGAGATCTGGGTCAGCGTCCCGAAAATCCTGTGGATCAGGCCCGCCAGTTCATCGGGCGCCACCTTGTTGTGACCGGCATAGGCCGAAACGATTTCCGCCGTCATCTCGATCAGTTCCGACTTCTCCGTCACCATCGCCTCTTGTTGTCTGGTCCGATCCACCGCCATCCCTGAATCCGCGCCGTCTTCAGGGCAATAAACAATCTCAATATTACAGACGATTCTATAGCGGCTGATTCTATAGCTCTTTTGACGATTAGCAATCAAGGTTCCCAGTGCTTCCGCGGCGGCAAATCACCGCCGCTGCGTTAACCCTGATTTAAATGGCCATTACACCCCGGCACTGCCGCGTCCGGCCGGGGCGGCGAGCCGGTCCCCGAGCCAGGCGCCCAGCCGCATGATGGCGCGCTCGCCCTCGGGCAGCATCTGGTAGAAGGCGTGCCAGACATGGATCATGTCGTCCCAGACCTCGAGTTCGGCCGCGACGCCGGCCGCGCGGGCGCGGGCATCGAGATCGCGCGCATCGTCGAGCAGCACCTCGTCGCTGCCGACCTGGATCAGCAGCGGCGGCAGGCCGGTCAGATCGCCGAAATTGGGCGAGGCCAGCGGCGCGCGCGGATCGGCGCCGTCGAGATAGAGCGCGGCCATTTCCCTGATACCGGCCTGGGTGATCATCGGATCGGCCGCGGCGCGCGAGGCATAGGTCGCGGTCGCGCAGGTCAGGTCGGTCCAGGGACTGAGCAGCGCGGCGGCCGCCGGCATCGGCAGGCCGTCGCGTTTGGCGGCCAGCAGCACCGCCATGGCAAGCCCGCCGCCGGCCGAGTCGCCGGCCAGCGCGATCCGTTCGGGCGCATCGCCGCGCGCCAGCAGCCAGCGATAGGCCTTCAGCCCGTCCTCGACGGCGGCCGGAAAGGGCGCTTCGGGCGCCAGCCGGTAGGCGACGCTCAGCACCGAGGCCCCGGCCGCCAGCGCCAGCCGCGCCGTCAGATGGCGATGCGAAACCGGCGAACCGACGACATAGCCGCCGCCGTGAAAATAGAGCACCACCGGCCCCGACCCCGAATCGCCCGCATGTGCCCATTCGGCGCCGAGACCGCCGAGATCGGCGCTTTCGACCGTCGCCCCCGGCGGCACCGGAAACATCTCGGCATTGCCGTCCATCACCTTGCGGCGCTCGTCGAGCGGCAATGCGGCGCGTTTGCTGCGTTCGCGCACCAGTTCCTTCAGCCGCGCGATGCTCAGCCCGTCACGCTCATTGGACATTCCGGTCTCCCTGTGTTTCGATTCAACGAGATTCGCGGCTTGCGATGCACGCTACGACAGCAATGCTAGCAGGCGGCGAACAGGACCGGCCTCACAAATCGAAGCGTCCATCCCTGACGATTTGACGAGGCCCGCGGTTTCGGTTGGAGCCATGCAGAATCTGTCGATCGAACGCTCAGCGGCGCCGCGCAACCTGCGCTATGCGCGCCCGGCATGGCGCAGCTTTCTGCGTCTCGGCGCCGGGGACCGGGCGCGGGTGCGCGCCTTTGCCGAGGCCGCGCCCGGCCTGCCCCCGCCGCGCCTGCTGGCGCCGGGCCTGCTCTCCTGCCGCGCCGGCGGCGCGCTGCGCATCGTCTATTCGGAACGGGCGGGCGTCACCACCGTGCTGGCGCTGACCGGCGGGAGCGACGGCCGATGAGCGCCGACGCCACACACCAGAAGATCGCCGGGCCCGATGGCGAAACGCTGTTCGTCGTGCTGCCGGTTGCCGCCTATGAAGAGCTGAAACGCGCCGCCGAGGATGCCGAAGACATGCGCGCCGGTCGCGCCGCACTGGCAGCCGGGGGGCTCGAGCCTGTCCCGGCCGCAGTCGCGCATCGCATCGCCGACGGCGAAAATCCGGTCCGCGTCTGGCGCGAGCATCGCGGCCTCAAGGCGATCGAACTGGCCCGCGCCACCGGCATGAGCGCACCCTATCTGTCGGAAATCGAGACCGGCAAGAAGGACGGCACCTTCCGCACCATGGCCGCCATTGCCGAAGTGCTCGGCGTCTCGCTCGACGATCTGGCGCCGCCGGCCGACGAAGCGGGCCGCCGCGACCGCGAGCGCCGGGCGCTGATCGACGGCGTCGGCGCGCAGATCCGCAAGCTGGCCGCGCTGGTCACCGGGCCGGTCGATTTCAATACGGCCGCCGTGCGCCGCGCGGTCACGCAGCTGGCCGCCGATGCGGTGGCGCTGAAGGCGCAGGGCGGCGAACTCGACCCCTGGCTCGACGAGGTGCTCGACGGCATCCGCGCCGTGCTCGATCTGGTCGACCGGGCCGAGGGCGACATCATCGGCACCGCAAGGGCGGCCCGTCTCGAACTTGAGGAAATCGTCTCGGGCCCGCGTTTCGCCCGAATTGTCGCCGCACCCGACGCCGCGGCGGAAGACGGGCCGGTCTATGCGCCGCCCAGTGCGGCCGACTGAGAAAGCGCCCGCGTCAGTCCGGCCGTTCACCGCCGCCCGCCAGCGTTTCGCTGGCCAGCGTCACATCCCAGCAATGCAGCGCCAGGTCGGCACGGTCGGTCGAGATCGTGTCGAAGAGCTGGCCCATGCGTTCGAGATCGGCCTTGCCGGGCAGCGGCCCCTTGCGCAGATCGACCGCGGCGACGATCAGGTCGCCGAATTCCTTGCGGTTGAGTCCGGCCGCCTTGGCCATGACCGACAACGGTTCGCCGGTCGGATCGTTGAGGATACGGAACACCGTGCCGGTGCGCAGACCGGCGAGGCCGGCCAGGCCTTCGGCCAGCGCGCCGAGGCTGCCGACCGCGGCATTGGCCAGCAGGTGATGCAGTTGCGCCTTGTCGGCGGCGACCGGCCGGCTGATCATCGACAGCGCACTGGCCAGCGCCGGATCGAAGGCGAAGGCGCCGATCTCGATTTCTTCCAGCGCATCGTGGACATGACGGCGTTCGACGGTGAAGCGGCTGAGTATTTCGAGCCGGAGCGGCGGCGGCGCCCACCAGAACACCAGATGCGCCAGACGCAAGGTCAGTTCCGGTCGCGCCAGCAGCGGCGTCAGCAAGGCCGGCTCGGCGGCGCTGCGCCGCGCCAGCGTTTCGATGGCACGCAGCGACAGTTCGGCGCTGCCGTTTTCGAGCAGGCGGCAGATCACCGCCGTCTCGCCGCCATCGATCAGCGCATCGGCGACATCGCTGCCCAGATCCTTGCGGCCGGCCAGGGCCAGCAGATGTTCGGGGCCGCCTTCGCGCACCACATGCACCAGGTCGCCGGCCTTCAGCGTGGCGCCCTCGGCCAGCAGCGGCCGGGCGATCTCGATATCGTCCAGCGCCAGCACCATTGCCAGTTCGCGCGGTCCGTCGCTGTGCTGCGTCAGGCGCTCGGCGATGCGCTGGCGCGTGGACGGATCGAAGCGCTGGGCCAGCGAGGCCAGCACCGAATCGAGGATGCTGCGCTCCTGCGGCGATACCAGCGAGGCCGGCAGCAGCGCCAGATCGGCAAGCCGGCGCAGCAACGCATCCTGATCGGCGGCGTTCGGCGGCGTTTCCTCGTCATCGTCCCGGGCGGTGCCGTAAAGGGCCATGAAGCTGCTTTTCCGGTTGGCGCGAATTCGGCCCCCATCAAACCATCCGCGCATTAACGCCCCGTAAAGCATCGGGCCCGGGCGATTTGCCGCCGCCGGCCGCGGCGCCTATCCTTGAAGGCCATTTCACCGGAAAGGCATATCGGCATGAGCGGAATTTGGCGGACGGGCATGGTTCTGGCGGCGCTGCTGGCGCTTTCGGCCTGCGGTCTCGGCGTCAGCAAGCATGCCGACGACCCCAACTACAAGGCCGGCCGCGCCGATGGCTGCTGGACGGCGACCTCGCGCGTCCCGGGCGATCCCTCGACCGTCACCCGCAACGAGGAAGCCTACAAGAGCGACGAGGCCTACCGGGCGGGCTGGAATGCCGGCTACAACGCCTGCCGCATCCGCGACGAGGGCAGCGGTGCCGGCATGCCGGACACGTCGAGCCGCGGCACCGGCGTGCGCTGACAGTCGGCGCATAATCGCGACGCATGCAGATGCCGATGGCGGAGTACCCCTCCCCAAAATTCGCGAGGCGAATTTACTCAGGCGCTCTTCGCGTCGGCAGCGACCGGGCGGTCGATCTCGAAGGCGAGATTGTCTGACGGGTCGGCCAGTTCGCGCCAGGCGACGCCCGGAATTTCCTCCACCAGCGCCGCGCCGCCGATCGCCGAGGGCAGTTGGAAGCCCGCGCGTGCGGCGCCGGCCAGCGTGCGGCGCGCCAGCACCACGGCGGCCTCGGCCGAATAGAGATGCGCATCCGGCGTTTCGAGCCGCGCGCGGCGCAGCGTGCCGTCGGGCGTGCGCGCCTCGCCCCAGACAACGGCGCGGCCGCGCGTCAGTTGCGTCTCGGTCAGCCGGCTGCGGCGGCGCCCCAGCTTCTTTTCAAGCCGCTTCAGGCCCCAGCCGCGGCGGAACAGGCGGGCCTTGAAGCCGCCGGCCGCCAGCACGCGTTCCAGCGGCTCGGGCAGCGCCTCGAAACATTCGATGGTCGAATAGGCGCCGCGATGGCGCGCCGCGGTTGCATAACCGTTCCAGGGCGCCAGCCAGGCCATTTCGGGACCGGCATCGAAATCGACTTCGAGACGGCGCGCGGCCGGCCGTGCCGCCGCCAGCTGGCCGTTCTTGACCGTCTCGCCGGGCTTGCGGGCGGCCTCGATCAGCGCCCGCGCCTCGCTTTCGAGCAGCAGCCCGCGCTTGACCGCCAGTGTCACCGCACGCGCGCCGGGCAGGATATAGGCCAGCCGCGCCGCCAGCGCATCGATCGCGGCGAAATCGAAACCGGCCCCGGCCAGCAGCATGACGCCGGCCTGGCGCGCCGGCTCGTCGCGCGCCTCCAGCGCGGCGGCCGTCGCACGGTCGGCCGACAGATCGATGAAATGCGTGCCGGTCGCCAGACTGGCGATAAGCAACGAATTGAAATCGCCCTCGGAAAGACGTGCCGCATTGACCACGACGCCGACATCGTCGAGCTGACCGGCAATGCGATGCGCGTCGCCCGGCGTGAAGATGCGCGGCTCGACTGGTCCGCCGCTCTGCGCCGGCCCGGCCATGGCGGCCGCGTGCTGCGCCACCGGCGCGATGTCGCGGCCGGCACCGATATGCGACACGCCGCGCGCCACCGCGACGCGCGAGGTCAGCGCGCCCATGTAGTGATCGACGCCATAGATCAATATGCGCGACTTCATCGTCCCACCCGCTTGCCGTCCCGCATCTGCGCGACCGACGGCCGCGCGCGCAAATGGTTGCAGCGGCGGCCGATCTCGGCTCCATTGTCGCGTCAGGAAGGAATGGCTGCAATGCGAAGCGCAAAAAAGAGGCCGAAACAGGCCGTCTTTACGTCGATAGCGTTAATTTTCGGGCTGTGTCTCCCGGGGATGGCGGTGTTGCTGCCGCCAGAGGCCGAGGCGCGCGTCCGGATCGAGACCGGCCGCGACCTCCATGCCGCCTGCGATGCGCTGGTCGCCCATCAGCTCAACCCGACCATGCCGATGCCGCGCGAAGCTCGCTATTGCCGGCAATATCTCGAGGGCTATTTCAACGTCCTGCGCTATCTGCATGAAGACGAAAAGCTTAAACGCAGCTTCGAGGCACCGGCACCCAATCCGCTCGGCTGCATCAATATCGACGGACCGCGATCCTGGATCCAGCTCGCGCAGCAGATCGTCCGCACCGGCGACTGGAATCCGCAACTGTTGGACGAGCCGGCCGTCAAACTCGCGCAAAAGACCTTCGCCGACCGCCCACCCTGCTGACCGGCGGCCGCGCATCGCCACGCGCCGGTGAAATCCTTAATTCAGTGTTCGGAAGATTTCGACCGTCGACATGCGATGTGTCATATTCCGGAACGCTCTGGAATCCTCGATTGTCCGGTGCGGGAAACGCCCATTACCGGATGTGACGATGCTGAACGAACTGAAACAGCGCGAGGCCGACGGCAATCCGATCCATGTCGGCCTGGTCGGCACCGGCCTGATGGGCCGGGGGATCGCGCATCAGATCGGACGCACGCCCGGCATGCGTCTCTCCTTCATTGCCGGCCGCTCGGAATCCACCCTGGGCGAAGCCGCCCGGCTCTACGGCAAGCCGGTCCGCGTCACCACCGACGCCCTGGCTGCGCTGCGCGATCCCGCGCTCGCCTGCGACGTGCTGATCGAGGCGACCAATTCGGTCGTCGCGGCCCATGACTACTGCATGGCCGCCATCGAGCGGAAGGTGCATTGCGTGCTGATGAATGCCGAAGTCGATCTGATGCTCGGCCATCTGCTGCGCGATGCGGCGGCGCGCCACGGCGTCGTCGTCACCAGCGATGCCGGCGACCAGCACGGCGTGCTGGCGCGGATGATGGAAGAAATCGAGATGTGGGGTTTCGAGATCGTCCAGGCCGGCAACATGAAGGGCTTTCTCGACCGCTACCGGACGATGGAAGGATCGGTCGAGATCGCCCGCAGCCTCAATCTGACGACCAGACAGTGTCTCGCCTATACCGACGGTTCGAAACTCAATATCGAAATGTCGCTGATCGCCAACGAGCACGGCCTGACACCCTTCGTGCCGGGCATGCAGGGCCCGCGCGCCGAGCGCATGGAAGACGTTCTCGATCTTTTCGACTTCGACGCCTATGGCGGTCAGGGACGGGTCGACTACATTCTCGGCGCCCGGCAGCATGGCGGCGGCGTCTATGTCGTCGGCCGCTGCGACGATGCGTTCAAGCGCGGCTATCTCGGCTATTACAAGGTCACCGGCCGGCATCCCTATTACGTCTTCCTGCGCCCCTATCACCTCTGCCATCTCGAAACGACGCGCGCCGTCGCCATGGCGGCACTATATGGCAAGGCCGTGATCGGCCTGCGCAAGGGACGGGTGACCGACTGCTATGCCCATGCCAAGAAACCGCTGCAGCCGGGCGATACCATCGGCCATGCGATCGGCAGCGACGAAGTCTATGGCCTGATCGTGACGGCGGCCGACGCCGATGCCGCCGGCCAGGTGCCGCAGGGCCTGCTCGATGTCGAGGAAGGTCCGGCGCGTCCGGTCGTGCGGCGGGCGCTTGAACGGGACGAACCGCTGAGCTTCGATCATCTCGACATGCCCGCGACCCGGCTGCTGGATCTCTGGACACGACAGCAGGCGTTGCTGGCGCGGGCGACGCCCGAACCGGCAACACTGCCGCAACCGGTTCTGGCCGTGTCGTGACCGAGGAAGCCGCCGCCATCTCCGCCCGGCCGATCCGCCTGACCGTCGAGAGGGAAGGCATGGAAGGCTCGGTGCAGCATTTCTGGCACTACATGTTCGGCTACCTGCTGCCCACGGTCGATCATCACCTCGCCCATGCCGCCGATCGCCGCCGCTACGTGCTCGAATCCTGCGGGCCCGTCATGGACGCCGTCACGCGGGAATGCCTGTCCTGTCTCGGCGTCGATTTCGTGATCGCCGCTGCCGACGAGATCGCGCGGCAACATGCGGCCGCCGAGGAAGTCCTGCTGGAACACTGGGACCGCTTCACGCAGGATCCGCAATTCAGGCAGGAACTGCGGTCGCGTCTCGACCGGGTGGTACCGGCCCTGAAGGCGGCCATTCCCAACCGCTGCGGTTGCGGCGCCGATGTCGCGCTGGCGGGCCGGATCCTGCTGCTGGAACGTTCGGCGATGCCCAATTTCTACGCGCCGGGCGGGCCGGCCGAAATTCCGAGCTATGGCCGGGCCCGGCGCTACCTTACCAATCTCGTCGAAGTCTGCGCGCAGATGCAGGCCCGCGGCTATCCGGTTGCGATCTACGAGCCCGGCGGCCACAGCGTCGGCTGCCAGATCGCGGTGTTCTCGAAAGTGCGCGGCGTCGCCGGCATCGAAGGCGCCGAATTCGCCAATCTGATCTGGGCGCCCGAAGGCACGCGGGTCTATCTGCTCCGCCCGCCCGGTTTCGTCATTCCCTTCCAGCAATGCCTGTCCGAATGCATGAACATGCCCTACCGGCAGGACAATTGTCCGGGCGTGATCGAGCCACTCGACCGCTACGCGCTGCAGGACTTCTTCGCCGGGATGGGAAAGCCGACGCTCGGCGATCGCATCGTCGCCTCCTTCCGCCGCTGGACCGCACGCGCCTGACCGGCGCTACTCGCCCGACAACAGCGCGCGGCCATTGAGCGGGTTGACCGGACGATTGGTCGGACCCAGCAGCGCGGCGATGCGGGCCAGCGCTTCGGCGCTCGCCGTTGCCGGTTCGCGCATCACGATCCATTGCACGCCCTCGCTGCAGGGCGGCGTGGTCAGCGAACCCTCGAAGGCATGAAAGGCGCGCGACGCCGGCAGCAGATGCGTCGGATCGAGCGCGGCATCCGGTTCTGCCGAGGCGCCCACCGCATCGGGCAGCGGCAGTTCGTCGATGACGCCGGCAGCGCCCGCATCGATCAGCACGCCCACCACCGCCAGTCCGCCTTCTGCGTTGCGGTGAACGAGATGCGCTTCCATCGGAAAATGCCGGCCGTCGATGCTGTGTTCGCTCGGCGTATGGACATGGAACTGCAGCAACTCATATACGACCCCGCCGACGGTCAGCCGGTTGCCCGCCGCGACATTGGCCTGCAGCGTATGGCCGAGATTGACCACCGTCGCCGCGCCCGGCCGGTAGTCGAGGACGAGCGGCGGCGCCGCGCCGTCCGCCGTGCCGGCATCGGGAAGGTCGATGGGCGACTGGCGCGCGCCGGTGCGGCAGGTTGCATAGGCGGGGTCGATATCGGCCCAGTGTTCGGGCCCATGCGCCGTCCCGTAGTCCCAGGCGGCATGTTCCCCGCCGCCCTCGGCCAGTGCACCGCCCGTCATCAGGACCGCGGCCACGCAGCCCGCCACGAAGATCCCTCGCGCCCGCTCGATCCGTTGCATTTCGTTCCCCCGGCTGTCTGGTCCGCACGGCGCGGACAGTCGGCAGGTTACGCCCGGGGCGCCTTCCGTACCAGCTTGCCGTGCCTCACAATTTTCGCTGTCTGTCGGCACAACGCTCACGGCACGATTGCGTCCGTCAGGTCGATCGCCCCGCGCGACCGCCGGACACGCCCGCCCGCTTCGAGCGCGGCCAGCGCTTCGTTGACGCTCTGGCGCGACAGGCCGAGCATCGCGGCGAGATCGGCCTGGGTCGTCCGGACCGGCCCGGCCGCCCGGCCGCCGGGCCGGGAGTCGGCCAGCCAGACCAGGCGGTCATGCACACGGTCCTGCGCGTTGCGCGTCAGAGCCGACACCAGAAAGGCCATCAGGGTACGGACATACTGGCAGACCGCCGCCTCGACCGCGCGCCTGATGTCCGGGAATTCCTGCGACAGTGCCGTCACCTGCTCATGTGCAACGAAGCCGACGCTCGAGCCGGCATCGATCGAGACGAAGACCGGATAGTTCTGCAGATCGAGCGTCGCGACCTCGCCGAAGGTTTCGCCCGGCCCGAAGTCCCGGAACAGGATCTGCTGTCCCTGGGCGCCGATCACATACATCTGCGCCCGGCCCGCCAGCACCCGGTAGAGACCGCGGGCCCGCGTCGTCGGCGTGTAGACATCCCCGCCGGTCCGCGACAGATGCGGCGCCATGGCCCTTTGGAGGGCATCGCGCGCCCTGTCCGGCAGACCGTCGATCCAGTTGTAGGGGCTTGAGGGATAGGCCGGCATTGGAGCGCTCCCGGAAAAGGTCGAAACACGCCCCAGAGTGTCGGCTTCCCGACAAAACGCAACAGGCCGGGCGGATAGGTTCAAGGCTGGAAATTCAGGGAGCTGGAACCATGATCATCGACCGCAAGACCCGCATGCCGCTGCTGGCGGGCGCCAGCCTGGCAATCGCCCTGGCGCTTGCCGCCTGTTCGGAGCCCGAGAGCGATCGCAGCGACATCGCGCCCCCGCCCGCCGGCGAAGCGACCGAAGCGACGCGGCTGGCCAATGCCGCCTTCGCCGCGCGCCTGCCGCTCGATTCACAAGCCGATTTCGAGGATGCGCAGCGCGGGCTGCTGGCACAGATCGACGCCGACGCGATCCATGATGCCGACGGCAATGTCGTCTGGCCGATCAAGGCGTCGGATTTCATTGCCGGCGAAAGCCCCGACACGGTCAATCCGTCGCTCTGGCGGCAGGCGAAGCTGACCAACCTGCACGGATTGTTCGAGGTCACGGACGGTATCTGGCAGGTGCGCGGCTACGATCTGGCGGTGATGACCGTGATCCGCGGCGAGACGGGATGGATCGTGATCGATCCGCTGCTGGCGCGCGAGACGGCGGCGGCGGCGCTGAAACTGGTCAACGACACGCTGGGCGCCCGGCCGGTCACCGGCGTGATCTACACGCACAGCCATGCCGATCATTTCGGCGGCGTGCGCGGCGTGATCGACGAGGACGACGCGAAGGCCCGCAACGTCCCGATCCTTGCGCCCGAAGGCTTCCTGACGGCGGCCGTTTCCGAAAACCTGCTGGCCGGCAACCATATGTCCCGGCGGGCCGTGCTGATGTTCGGCAATGCGCTGCCGCATGATCCGGCCGCCCAGGTCTCGGTCGGTCTCGGACCGGCCCTTCCCAAGGGTTCGGTCGGCCTGATTGCGCCGACCGAGGAAGTTCCGGGGACCGGCACGCAGCGCACGGTCGACGGCGTCATCTTCGAATTCATCGACGCGGCCGACACCGAAGCCCCGGGCGAGTTCATGTTCTACCTGCCGCAGTTCAACGCGCTCTGCACCGCCGAGGTTGCGTCGGGCACGCTGCACAATGCGCTGACGCCGCGCGGCGCCCATGTCCGCGACCTGCTGAAATGGAGCCAGGTGATCGACCATGTGCTGACCGAATACGGCACGGCCGATATCGTCTTCGCCTCCCATCACTGGCCGAAATGGGGCGCGGAGAATGTCGAGAAGTTTCTGCGCGACCAGCGCGACATCTACCGCTACATCCACGACCAGACGGTGCGGCTGGCAAATGCCGGCGGGACCATCGCCGAAGTCGCGGAGGCGCTGCCGGAGCCGGCGCTGCAGGGCGAAGCGTTCCACACGCGCGGCTATTACGGCACGCTCAACCACAATGCCAAGGCGGTCTACCAGTTCTATTTCGGCTGGTGGGACGGCGTTCCGGCCAACTACCATGCGCATCCGCCGGTCGAACGCGCGACGCGTCTCGTCGCCGCCATGGGCGGTGCCGATGCGGCGCTGGCGGAGGGCCAAAGGGCCTTCGAAAGCGGCGACTATCGCTGGGCCGCCGATGTCTTCAACAATGTCGTCTTTGCCGATGCGGCCAACGAAGCCGCGCGCGACTGGCTGGCGGCCAGTTACGAACAGATGGGCTTCCAGGCCGAAAGCGGCGCCTGGCGCGCCTATTACCTGTCGGGCGCGCAGGAATTGCGCCGCGGCCTGCCCGATGTCGGCGAAGTCAATATGGGCAACAAGGACTTCATTGCGGGCGTGGCGAGCATCGACCTGTTCAATGCGCTGTCGGTGCGCTACGCGCCGGAAAAACTGGCGCGCGCGCCGTTCGAACTGAACTTCCGTTTCACCGATACGCAGGAAGACATTCTGGTCGATATCGGTCGCGCGGTTGCCTTTCCCCGCCTTGGCGCCGTTTCGGAAAATGCCGCCGCCACGATCCGCATGAGCCGGAGCGCCTTCGACGACCTGATGTTGCGGCGGCGCAGCTTCCCGCAACTGGCGCAGGCCGGCGAGGCGACGCTGGAGGGCGATGCGGCGGCGCTCGGCGCCTTCTTCGAAGCCCTCGAAACGCCACCCTTCTGGTTCAACGTCGTCGAGCCCTAGGCGGAACGAGCCCCCTTCGGGGAGGGTAGGAAGGAAGTGGAAGGCATTCCCCTCACCCGCCCCACTTCGTCCATCTCCCGTGAAAATCGGTACGGCCGAGGGTTCGCGTTTCGCCTTCGCCGTCCGGCCAGAGCGTCAGCGTGACGGCGGCGGACAGCTTGTCGATTTTGTCGGGTTCGGCGCGAAGCCACGCCACGGGGGCGTCCTCCGTTGCGGCAGCGCCGGCGCGCGCCATGGCCGCTTCGATGCGGGCCTGCGTTGCCGCCGGCAGATATTGCCAGACAATGGTATGCATCAGTACACGGACGATGCCACGTTCGCCCGCATGCCCGAAATGCCGTTCGACCCATTCACCCGCGTCCGCCTTCTCGACCGCGACGCCGGTTCGCGCCGCTTCGGTCAGCGCCGCCGCGATGCGGGCAAGCCGCGCCCGCTGGTCGGGCCAGATATAGGCAAGCAACCTTTCACGGTCGCGCACGGCATCGAGCGGGTTGATGTCGCAGCCCGCGCGCGCGGCCACGCGAAGCGGCGCGTCGAGCGGCGGCAGATCGCCCGACCAATCGGCTGAGATCGTCACGGCCGCATCGGCGGCGCCCCACCTTGCCGCGCCCAGTTCATAGGCGTAGCGGTCAAACACAAGGTTCAACCCGGCGCTCGAACCGATTTCGTGGATCGCCAGCGGCAACCCGGCCGCCGCTGCAAGATGCAACGCGCCGCCAAGCAGCGCATTCGAGCGCGCCACTTCGTTGGTCTGCGGTGGGCTGTCGAGAAAACACGTCAGGAAATCGTCGTGGCCGGCCATTGCCGCCGCAATCGCATCGCGCAGCACATCGTCATCCGCATCGTGCGGCGGATAGGCGGCGGCAAGGCCTGCGCAGCCGCCCGACCGCGCCAGCGCATTCAGCGCACCGGCCGCGCGCAAGGCCAGCGCGTCGTTTACCGGATTGCCTTCCCATCCGAGAATCCGCGCGCCGAAGCCCGTCTCGCGCGTCAGCCCGTCCGCCAGCGCCTCGCAGACGCGGGCGGTGAACGGCGAGCCGAGATGCCGGCAGGCCACCGCCTGGCGTCGGAAGGCATCGGGGATCGTGCGCGTGTCGGGCATGATTTTATTCCGTTTACGGATTGATTTCTCGTTTTCTTCTCTTCCCACCCTCCCCCTGAGGGAGGGTCGAAAAATTCGAACGCAGTGAGGATTTTTCGGGGAGGGGTAGGCATGGGACTTCAGCGCATAATCGATAGCGCACCATTTGCCGATAGCGGAGCACCCCTCCCCAAAATTCGCGATGCGAATTTTGACCCTCCCTCAGGGGGAGGGTGAAGAAATCAAGCCGCCCGCGTCTCTTCCGGCCAGTCGCCGACATAGACGGACTGCGGGCGGATCAGGCGTCCGACCCGCTCCTGTTCCATCACATGCGCGGTCCAGCCGGCAATGCGGGCCATGGCGAAGACCGGCGTCACCGCGTCGCGCGGGATGCCGAGCGCTTCCAGCAGCACGGCGGTGTAATACTCCATGTTGGTGTCGAGGCGCTGGCCGGGCTTGGCTTCCTTCAGCGCCGCCAGGGCCTCGTGTTCGACCTTGCGGGCGAAGCGCAGGCGCTCGTTGTTGTTCGTCAGCAGGCTGACGGCATGGGCGAAGACGTCGGCGCGCGGGTCGCGCACCTTGTAGACGCGGTGGCCGAAGCCCATCAGCCGGTCGCCCCGCGCGATCGCCGCCTCGAGCCAGGGGCGGATATTCGCCTCGGTGCCGATCTCGTCCAGCATGTCGAGCACCGGACCCGGCGCACCGCCATGCAGCGGCCCCTTCAGCGCGCAGAGCGCGCCGACCACCGCCGAGATCGTGCCGGCACGCGTCGCGGCAATGACGCGGGCGGTGAAGGTCGAGGCGTTCATGCCGTGATCCATCACCGTCACCAGATAGGCATTGAGCGCTTCAACCTCGGCGCTGCTCGCCTCCGCATCCCTCAGCATATGGAGGAAATCGGCGGCATGGCCGGCCGTCGGATCGGGCGCGACCGGGGATTTCCCTTCCTGCTGCCGGCACAGTGCGGCGACAAAAACCGGCGCGGCACCCAGCACGCGCAGCGCGTCGCTCACCTGGGCGGGGATATCTCGACTTATCCCCGGGGTCGGCTCGCCGTCCGGGAGCATCGACAATCCGGTACGCAGACCTTCCGTGACAGTTTTGTGACAGTTCCGTGACAGAAGGGGGGGTACGAGCCTGAACGCTGCTGTGCGCGCGCTGCCCAGCGCGGCCTTCAGATCGCCCGTCTCGGCGCCCGCGGCGCGCCAGAGTTCGGCCACGGCACCTTCAAAATCGTGAGTTTTTACAAGGGTTTCGACCTCATATCCGGCGACGATCAGGCGCCCCGCCTCGCCATCGACATGGCTCAGATTCGTCTCCGCGGCGACCACATTGTCGAGGCCGCTGGCTGTTGCGCGCTCCTGTGTGACTGTCTTCGACATCGCTCAATTCCTTCCGTTCCGGCGCTGAAATCCCAATATTTTCATAGGCTTGCTCCGCAGACGCCGCAGCGCTGCACAGCGGTTTGACAGCGCGCTGTCACAATTGAAGCTGGGCGATACTTGATTGATCGTCAATCTTGATTAAGCTAATCAATGTAAAATCATTTTGGACAGGTCATGGCCAGGAAGCCCGGAAATCGGCCGGAAAGCCTCTATCTCTCGGCGCGCGAGGCGGCGGCCGAGCTCGGAATCAGCCTCGCCTCGCTCTATGCCTATGTCAGCCGCGACCTGATCCGCTCGGAACCGGTGCCGGGGTCGCGTGCCAGGCGGTATCGCGCCGAGGATGTGCGGCTGCTCAAGAAACGGCGGGTTTCCGCCGAAAATCCGGCCCTTTCGACCTCTCTCAGCTTCGGCCTGCCGGTGATGGATTCGGCGATCACGCTGATTGCCGACGGTCAGCTCCATTATCGCGGCTCGGATGCGACGGCGCTGGCGCGCACCTCCTCGCTGGAGCAGGTGGCAGCGCTTCTCTGGGGCGCGCGCGAGCAGCCCTTCACCCGCGAGGCGGTGCTGCGGCCCAGCGCGGCATTGCAGAAAATGGCTGAAAGCCTCGCAAAAAGCCCGCGAATCGAGCGTTGTCTGGCGCTCCTGCCGCTCGCCGCGCTCGAGGATGCCGCCGTCTACAACATGACCGATCAGGGCCTTGCGGCCACCGGCGCGCGGCTGATGCGCTTCGTCGGCGCGGTCATCTCGGGCGCGGAACCGAGCGACAAGCCGCTGCACGAGGTCCTCACAAGGGCGCTGACGCAGGGCGAGAAACCGGCCTCGGAACTCATCCGCGCGGCACTGGTGCTCTGCGCCGATCACGAGCTCAATGCCTCGGCCTTTACCGTCCGTTGCGTCGCCGGCACCGGCGCCACGCTATATGCAGCGGTGCAGGCCGGCATCTGCGCCGCGCAGGGGCCGCGTCACGGCGGGCTGTCGGGGCGCGTCGAGAGCCTGCTGCTCGACATGGCCAACCGTCAGGACGTCGAGGACGCGGTGCTGCAGCGGCTGAAGGACAACGACCCGGTGCCGGGCTTCGGTCATCCGCTCTACCCGGAAGGCGATCCGCGCGCCAAGGCGCTGATCTCGATGCTGAAAGAGAAATACGGCGACGATGCCAACTTCTTGCGCGCACAACGAATTCTGCGCGTGATGGAAGAAGCGGGCGGCCTCAAAGCCAATATCGATTTCGCCATCGCCGCCATGGGCGCCGTGCTGCATCTGCCGCGCGGTGCGGGCCTCAGCATTTTCGTGCTCGGGCGCACGGCCGGCTGGATCGGCCATGCGATCGAGCAATATCGCACCGGCACGATGATCCGGCCGCGGGCGCGTTACACGGGCGAGGCACCCAGATGATTGAAAAGACTGCATTAATCGCCGGCGCGAGCGGGCTTGTCGGCGGCCATCTGCTGAAGCTGCTGCTTGCCGATCCGCAATACAGACGCGTCGTCGCGGTGACGCGTCGCCCGCTCGGCGTCGCGCCGTCGCCGAAGCTCGAAGAGGTGGTTGTCGATTTCGATGCGCTCGACAAGTCGTTGGCGCAGAAGAACATTTCGGTCGACGACGCCTTTTGCGCGCTGGGCACGACGATCAAGACGGCCGGCAGTCAGGCCGCCTTCCGCAAGGTCGACTTCGACGCCATTGTCGCCTTTGCAAAAGCGGCCAAGGCACGCGGCGCCAAACGCATGATGCTGGTCTCTTCGATCGGTGCGGATCCGGCTTCGTCCGTTTTCTATTCGCGCGTGAAAGGCGAGACGGAACAGGCGCTTGGCGCACTCGGCTTCGAGGCGCTGCACATCTTCCGCCCCGGCCTGCTGATCGGCGCAAGGCGGGAATCGCGCCCCGTCGAGACGATCGGCAAGCTGGTTTCACCCGTGCTCGATGGGCTGATGTTCGGACCGATGCGTGCCTATCGTTCGATGCAGGCCGAAAATGTTGTGCGCGCCATGCATGCCGCTGCGGCAAGCCCAACATCCGGACGGCAAATTCATGCCTACGACCAGATGATGCGTCTGGCGGGGGCTTGAAATTACCTTTCACGTGATACAGTTCCAAAAATGAATTGAGGTTGGGAGGATGCCGTCATGACGGCGCAGCAGCGCACGGCCTCGGCCGAAAACGGCGAGATCGCGCGTGCGCGCCGGCAACGCCTCAACTTCTATCTCGGCGGACAGGCGAGCTGGTTCGTCAGTCTCGGCATCCAGTTCGTGATCTTTCCGTTCCTCGTGACGCAGGTTCTCAACGAACCGGCCGCGCGGGTCGGCATCGCGCAGATGTCGCTGATGGCACCGGCGATCCTTTTCATGCTGCTGGGCGGCACGGTGGCCGATCATGGCGATGCGCGGCGCATCCTGATCCGTGTGCATATCCTGTCGGCGCTGCCGCCGCTTGTCCTTGCCGGAATTTATCTTTCCGGCAACCTCACTTACGCCTCACTGATCATCTTCGCGCTGACCATGGGCACGCTGAGCGCCTTTGCGATCCCCGCACGCGACTCGGCGCTGACCCGCGTCGCCGAAACCGGCATCCAGCAGGCCGTGACCATGGCGATGGGCGTGCAGATGGGCTCGCAGCTTGTCGGCATGCTGATTGCCGCCCTCGCCGCGCTGACCGGCACGCCGGCGCTGCTGATCTTCCAGGCTTGCATCATGCTGTCGGGCTTTTTCGCCTCGCTGAAGCTCGCGCCGCTGCCGCCCTCCAATGCGGCCAGCAGCGAGAGCCGCTTCGCGCAGATCGTCGACGGGCTGAGGGAAGCGGCGCGCATTCCCATCGTCGCCACGGTGATCGGCCTCAATTTCGCGGTCGGGCTATTCTATGTCGGCAGTTTCCTTGTGGTCCTGCCGCTGATGATCCGGGATATCTACCTGACGACGTCGGCCGAATTCACGGTCAAGTTCGCGATCATCAATATCTGTTTCTGGGGCGGCACCATCATCGTCAACATGGTGCTGTTCCGGATCGGCCATATTGGCCATCGCGGACGGATGATGATGGGATCGCTCGCCAGCGGGCTGATCATCCTCGCGCTCTTCCACTTTCCGATGCCGTTCTGGATGATCTGCGTGCTGGTGTTCTGGTGGGGCATGGGCGCCGGCACGACGATGACGATGGGGCGCACCATCGTTCAGATCGCCGCGCCCGAAAGCCACCGGGCGCGTGTGCTCGCCGCCTATCAGCTTGGTTTTTCGGGCGGCGCGCCGATCGGCGCCCTGACCATGGGCCTTCTCGTCGGCTGGCTCGGCATTTTCGATGCCGTGCTGGTGCCGGCGACGATCATGGTGGGCATCCTCGCCGCGCTCTACTTCCTCTCGCCGATCTGGAGCTATAAGGCCGAGATGGAGTAGCGCTGGCCGCTTCGAACGCGCACTTTGCGACCGCCAGAGCCGCGCCTATAGTGAGGCAACCGAACCAATTTCCATCCGTCTATCGGCAGCATCTCCGCCGATTCGAGGCCTCCTGATGACACCAGCAGACGCGCCCGCCGGGACGCCGCGCAACGACCATGGCTGGTACATGGCGGGCCTGTGGGGCTATTTCCTGGCGGGCGGCATTCAGGGCGTGCTGTTCCCGTGGATCATCGCCTTCGTGCTGCATGAAAGTTCCGACCGCGTCGGCATCGCGCAGATGTTCTCGATGCTGCCGATGCTGATCCTCGGGCTGTTCGGGGGCGCGATGGCCGACCGTGTCGAGTTGCGCGCGCATCTGATGCGGCTGCAATTTCTTGCCATGGTGCCGCCGCTCCTGCTCGCAGCGCTGATCTGGAACGGCATTCTCTTCTACGAAATGATGATCCTCTATGCGATCGCCCTGTCGACGATCGGCGGTTACGTGATGCCGGCCCGGGATTCGATGCTGTCGCGCGTTGCCATGACCAGCCTTGGCGGCAATATCCAGCGCGCGGTGGCGCTGGCGATGAGCGGCCAGTTTCTCGGTCAGGTCGGTGGCTATCTGCTCGGGAGTCCGGCCGAGTATGTCGGCGCGGCGCCGTTGCTGATCCTGCAGGCGAGCCTGCTCGGCTTTGCCGCCTTCACGACGTCGCGGCTTGCCGTTTCGCCGCCCGTCGAACACGGGGCACCCGGCGCGCGGCGGCGACCGCTGCGCGACGTCAAGGAAGGACTCGAAGCGGTGTGGCGCGACGAACGCATTCGTCCGGTGCTGCTGTTGATGTTCTTCTCCGGCATCCTTTTCATGGGCGTCTTCATGGTGCTGTTCCCGCTGCTGATCCGCGATGTCTATCACGGCAGTTCGCGCGAGATCGGCTTTGTGTTCATGTCGTTCTTCGGCGGCATCGGGATTTCGTCCTTCACCCTGTCGCGACTTCGACCGATCCGCCGGCAGGGCCGCGCGATCATGCTGGCCATGTGCACCGGCTCTGTCGTCATGGTACTCATCCATTTCGAACCGCCGATCTGGGGCGTCTTCCTGCTGGCGCATCTCTGGGGACTGGCGGCCGGGATTTCGATGAGCCAGTCGCGCGCCATCGTTCAGGAAGGCGCGACGCCGGCGCTCAGGGCGCGGATGCTGGCGGGCTTCAATCTCGGCACGATGGGCGGCGGGCCGATCGGCTCGGTGCTGATCGGCTTCCTGATTGCCTGGGTCGGCCCGCTCGATGCGGTGCTGGTGCCCTGCGGGCTGATGATCGTGCTGTGGGCGGCGATCTACTGGCTGACGCCGCTGTGGCGCGTCGAGGCGCCACCACGATAGGTGACGCCTCGCCGATGCCTCAGCTGTACTTCCGTTCCTGCCACCAGGGGTAGAAGGACGGCATGTCGGTGGAGGTCTTGCAGGGATAGACCGCCGGACGCTTTTCGAGGAAGGACATGACGCCCTCCTTGGCGTCGGCCGAGGCGCCGCGCGCATAGATGGCGCGGCTGTCCACCTTATGCGCTTCCATCGGGTGATCGGCACCGAGCATGCGCCAGAGCATCTGCCGCGTCAGCGAGACCGAGACGGCGGCCGTATTGTCGGCAATCTCGCGCGCGATGGCGCGGGCGGCCGGCAGGAGATCGGCCGGCTTGTGCAGCGAACGCACCAGGCCGCCCTTCAGGGCTTCGTCGGCGCCGAAGACGCGGCCCGAATAGGTCCATTCCAAGGCTTGGGAAATGCCGACGACGCGCGGCAGGAACCAGCTCGAGCAGGCTTCCGGGACAATGCCGCGGCGGGCGAAGACGAAACCGAACTTGGCGTCCTCGGAGGCAAGGCGGATGTCCATGGGCAACTGCATGGTGACGCCGACGCCGACGGCGGCGCCGTTGATGGCGCCGATGACCGGCTTCAGGCTTTCGAAGATGCGCAGGGTCAGGCGGCCGCCGCCGTCGCGCACGCTTTCATGGGACCAGTCGATCTCGCCATTGGCCATGACTGGCGTACCCTGCTTTTCGGGGCGGTCCTCGCGATCGGCATAGTCGAAGGTCTTGGCGCCCGCCGAGAGGTCGGCGCCGGCGCAGAAGGCGCGGCCCTCGCCGGTCACGATGATGGCGCGGACATTGTCGTCGGCATCCGCCTTGTCGAAGGCGTCGATCATTTCGAACATCATCTGGCCGGTGAAGGCGTTGAGCTTGTCCGGGCGGTTGAGGGTGAGGGTCAGGATATTGTCCGCTACCTCGTATTTGATCGTCTCATAGGCCATATATGTTGCTCCCTCTAAGCGGCTTTATGCCGAATTTCACGTGCGGCGGGCGTTGCCGTTGCGTCAATCGCCCGCACGCCAAAGCAAGTTGACGGAAGTGTCATATTGCTGTGTCTTTGCGGCAGCAGGGCCGCGGATTTTCTGGCCCCAGATATAACAATGGGCGCGCATAAAAGCGACGCCGCCTTTCAAGTACCCCCGGGAGACGACCAGCGATGCATCCTTATGTTCACGCCGCCAAGACGCCGGACAAGCCCGCCTACATCATGGGCGCGACCGGCGAGACGGTGACCTTCAAAGAACTCGACGAGCGTTCGAACCAGGTGGCGCATCTCTGCCGCGCCGCGGGTCTGAAAGCCGGCGACGCGATCGCCATTTTCATGGAGAACAACGCGCGCTATTTCGAAATCTGCTGGGCGGCGCAGCGCGCGGGCCTCTATTTCACCTGCGTGTCGTCGCGTCTGACCGCCGGCGAGATCGCCTATATCGCCGCCGATTGCGGCGCCAAGCTGTTCTTCACCTCGAAGGCGCTGGAGGCGACGGCGCGCGAACTGGTCGAGGGCAACCATCTGCCCGGCGTCGAACGGATGTTCACGGTGGGCGGCGCGGTCGCCGGGTACGAAGCCTATGAGGCTGCGCGCGACCAGATGCCGAAGACGCCGATCGCCGACCAGACCGCCGGCACCGACATGCTCTATTCGTCGGGCACGACCGGCCGGCCGAAGGGCATCCGGATCCCGCTGACCGGCGGCGCCATCGACGAGGCGTCGGGCCTCGTCCTGCTGGCGCAGCTGCTCTACGGCATGGACGAGAATATCCGCTATCTCTCGCCGGCGCCGCTCTATCACGCCGCTCCGCTGCGTTATTGCATGACCGTCAACCGGCTCGGCGGCACCATTGTCGTGATGGAGCATTTCGACCCCGAAGAAGCGCTGAAGCTGATCGAAAAGTACAAGATCACGCACAGCCAGTGGGTGCCGACCATGTTCGTCCGGATGCTGAAGATGCCGGAGGACGTGCGCAAGAAATACGACGTCTCGTCGCTGAAAGTGGCGATCCATGCCGCCGCCCCCTGCCCTGTGCCGGTCAAGGAACAGATGATCGAATGGTGGGGACCGGTGATTTACGAATATTATGCCGGTTCCGAAGGCAACGGCTTCTGCGCTCTCAATTCCGAAGAGTGGCTGGCGCACAAGGGCTCGGTCGGCAAGCCGCTGATGGGCAAGCTGCATGTCTGCGACGAGGAAGGCAACGAACTGCCGATCGGCGAATCCGGGACGATCTATTTTGAGGCCGAAGATCCAAACGCGCCGATGTTCCAGTACTACAACGATCCGAAGAAGACGCAGGAGAGCCGGCATCCGACGCACAAGCACTGGTCGACGCTGGGCGATATCGGCAAGGTCGATCAGGACGGCTATCTCTATCTGACCGACCGCAAGGCCTTCATGATCATTTCGGGCGGCGTCAACATCTATCCGCAGGAAGCAGAGAACATCCTCGTCATGCATCCGAAGGTCGCCGACGTCGCCGTGATCGGCGTGCCGAACGAGGATTTCGGCGAGGAAGTGAAGGCGGTGGTGCAGCCGGCAAACTGGGCCGATGCAGGCCCCGCGCTCGAAGCCGAACTGATGGAATTCTGCAAGGAGCATCTCTCGGCGATCAAATGCCCGCGCTCGATCGACTTCCAGGAGGAACTGCCCCGTCATCCGACCGGCAAGCTCTACAAGCGTCTGATCCGCGACCGCTACTGGGGCAACCGCGAGAGCAAGATCGTCTGAAGCGGTTCAAGAAGAAATACAGACGGCCCGGCGAATGTCCGGGCCGTTTTGCGTTCTGGCACTCGGGGTACCTTACGGCCCATGGATCCAGGCTTCTCCCGGCTTTCGCCGGGATGACACCCTTGTTTTCCGAAATGCGACGGGCACCGGTCCGTCGCGCCGGTCCGTTCATTCACACAATGTGCTAGATTGAGCCGATTCATCCGGACGGAGGTTTTCCATGCACACGGCGCTCAAGGGATTTGTCGCAGCGGCCATGCTGGCCAGCGGAATGGCCGGGGGGACGGCGCTGCTTGCCGGCGGGGCTGCAGCGCAGACTTCCGAGTTGCACACGCAAGGGCGCGAGTGCCGCAATCTCGGCAAGTCGAACAAGGCGTTCGAACGGAACTACTATGTCTATTTCGAAACCAATTCCAGCCGGGTCGACCCCAAATACCAGAAGGAATTCGAGCGCATCGTGAAGTTTGCCAAGGGCCAGAAGGCCGGACAGATCTGTCTTTTCGGCAAGGCCAGCAAGGTCGGCGATCCGGCGGCGAATATCGCGCTGTCGCAGAAGCGGGCCCGGAATGTCGCCGCCGGGCTCGAGGCGGCGGGCTGGCCGCGCTCGAAGATGCCGATCGTCGCCGAGGGCGAGGCCTGGGGCTGGCTGCAGGAAACGCTGACCTGGGATTCGAAGGAAGACCGCCGGGTCCGGATCAGGCTGTCGCGCTGAGTGCTTGGCGGGGGGCGCCCGGCCCGCTAGTTTGTGGCCGCAAGAGGCTCCCTCGGGGCCGACAGAGACACCAATCACCCAACGGGAGAGCCATATGCGCGTTTTCGATACGGTTGCCGATTATGTTGCCGAGAAGGGCAAGGAGATCGGCGTCAGCGAATGGGTCCAGATCGACCAGGACCGCGTCAACAAGTTCGCCGACGCGACAGGCGATCACCAGTGGATTCATATCGACCCGGAACGCACCCAGAAGGAACTGGGGATCGGCACGATTGCGCATGGCTATCTGACGCTGTCGCTGCTGCCCTATCTGATGGGCAAGATCAGCACGGTGAAGAGCGCGACACGCGGCATCAATTACGGTTCCAACCAGGTCCGTTTCACCAACATGGTGCCGGTGGGTTCCCGCGTGCGCTGCCGCGTCAAGCTCAAGGATGCGACGCCCAAGGCCGGCGGCACGCAGATCACCAATGAAGTGACTATGGAAATCGAGGGTCAGGAGCGTCCGGCCATGGTCGCCGAAACGCTGAGCCTGATCTTCGAATAAGCGAATTTGCGCGCCCCGCTTCCCGCAGGCGGGGCGCCAACCGACATCAAGGAGTTGAACGGATGACCGGCGACAGCGCGACGAAGCCCGACGACGAATGGCAGAAAAAGCTGACGCCCGAGCAATATGCGATCACGCGATGCGCGGCGACCGAGCGTGCCTTCACGGGGCCCTGGCTCAACGAGCATCGCGACGGTACCTTCAGCTGCATCTGCTGCAAGACCCCGCTTTTCCGCTCCGAGACCAAATATGAGAGCGGTTCGGGCTGGCCGAGTTTCTTCGACGCGATCGCGCCAGGCGCCATTGCCGAACGCGAAGATGTCAGCCACGGGATGCGGCGGATCGAAATCGCCTGCGCCAAATGCGATGCGCATATCGGGCATGTGTTTCCCGACGGGCCGCAGCCGACGGGGTTGCGCTATTGCACCAACGGCACGGCGCTCGATTTCAAGCCCGACGCCGACTGACTATAATCCAAATGAAACTGACACCCCCTGCCGTGGCGCCGCGTGCCGAGAAGCGGCCGCAGAGCGATACACATCACGGCATCACGCGCATCGACGATTACGCCTGGCTGCGCGATGCCAACTGGCGCGAGGTGATGCGCGATCCGGACGTGCTCGATCCGGATATCCGCGCCTATCTCGAAGCCGAAAACGCCTATGCCGAGGAAGCGCTGAAGCCGGTCGCCGAACTGCGCGAGACGCTGTTTGCCGAGATGAAGGGCCGGATCAAGGAAGATGACAGCTCGGTGCCCTCGCCCGACGGCGCTTTCGCCTATTACACGCGCTTCGAAGAGGGTGCACAGCATCCGATTTTCTGCCGCCGGCCACGCGACGCAGAGAGCGGCGAAGAGATTGTGCTCGACGCCAACAAGGAGGCCGAAGACACGGACTATTTCAGGATCGGTGATGTCGATCACGATCCGACACAGCGGCTGGCGGCCTGGTCGGCCGACCGCATAGGGTCGGAATATTTCACGGTTCGGCTGCGCGACGTAGCGAGCGGCAAGGATCTCGACGACGAAGTGCCCGACACCTCGCCCGGCATCGCCTGGGACGCCGCGGGAGAGAGTTTTCTCTATACGCAGGTCGATGACGAGCACCGGCCGCTGAAAGTCTTTCGCCATGTGGTGGGCACGCCCGCCAGCGACGACACGCTTGTTTATGAGGAAAAGGACGAGGGCTTCTTTGTCGGCGTCGGCAAGGTGCAGAGCGGGCGCTGGCTGGTCATTTCCAGCCACGACCACCAGACCAGCGAACTCTACCTGATCCCGGCCGATGCGCCGGGGACACCGCCCCGGCTCGTCGCGCCGCGCGAGGACGGCGTCGAATACGATCTCGAGCATGATGCGCCGCGCGGACGGTTCCTGATCCTCACCAATGCCGATGCCGAGGATTTCAAGATCGCCGAAGCGCCGGAAGAGGCGCCGGAGCGCGCGAACTGGCGCGATTTCATACCCCATCGGCCGGGCACGCTGGTGCTCGATCATGTCGCCTATCGCGACCATCATGTGCGGCTGGAACGCCGCGACGGGCTGCCGCGCATTGCGATCCGACGGCTTGCCGACGGCGCCGAGCACGAGATCGCCTTCGAGGAAGAAGCCTATGATCTCAACATGGGCGCCGGATATGAATACGAGACACGGCAGACGCGCTTTGCCTACAGCTCGATGACCACACCGGCCGAGGTCTACGACTACGATCTCGAAAGCCGGGCGCGGACCCTGCGCAAGCGGCAGGAGGTTCCGTCCGGACACAATCCGGCCGACTATGTGACACGGCGGATCTTCGCGACGGCGCCGGACGGCGCGCAGGTGCCGGTGTCGATCCTCACCCGCAATGACCTCGCGCTCGACGGCAGCGCGCCCTGCCTGCTCTATGGCTACGGCGCCTATGGGATCAGCATTCCCGCTTCCTTCTCGACCACCTGCCTGTCGCTGGTCGATCGCGGTTTCGTCTATGCGATCGCGCATATTCGCGGCGGAAAGGAGAAAGGCTATCGCTGGTACAGCGACGGCAAGCTGATGAAGAAGCGCAACACATTCACCGATTTCATCTCGGCGGGTGAACATCTGGCGGCGCAGGGCTTCACGTCGCGCGGCAAGATCGTGGCGCATGGCGGCAGCGCCGGCGGGATGCTGATGGGGGCGGTCGCCAACATGGCGCCCGATCTCTTCAAGGGCATTGTCGCAGAAGTGCCGTTCGTCGATGTGCTGGCGACGATCCTCGATGCCTCGCTGCCGCTGACGCCGCCCGAATGGAACGAATGGGGCAATCCGATCGAAAGCCGCGAAGCCTATGACTACATGGCGTCATACTCGCCTTACGACAATGTGAAGCCCCAAGCCTATCCGCATCTCTTCGCGCTGGGGGGCCTAACCGATCCGCGCGTGACCTATTGGGAGCCGGCCAAATGGGTGGCAAAGCTGCGGGCGCTCAAGACCGACGACCATGTGACGCTGCTCCACATCAACATGGATGCCGGCCATGGCGGCAAGTCGGGACGCTTCGAGCGATTGAAGGAAGTGGCGCGGGTCCATGCCTTTGCGCTGGCCGTGACGGAGAAGGCCTGAGACGACACACCGGGCTTGCGCCGGGGTCCGCTTCGCCTTTAATGTGAGGAATATTCATATTCCTCGCGAAGGGTCGGCAAACCGTGAACACCTGGATCTGGGGCTATTCCGATCGACTGAGCGCCCGGCCGGGCGAGAGCGTGACTTTTTTCATGTCGGCGACCGGCGGGAGTTGCGACATCGAGATCGCGCGGCTCGGCGCGGCGCGGACGCCCGTGTGGCGCAAGGACGGCGTCACGGTGGGGCGGCATGAAGCGCCGGAAGAGGCGCATGTCAAAGGCTGCGGCTGGCCGGAAGCGTTCCGGCTGACGGTGCCCGAGGACTGGGCGCCCGGCTATTACGATGTGCGGTTCCGCGGCGCCGACGGCGCTACCGGTCATCACATGCTCTGCGTCAAGGCCGCGACGCCACAAGCCAAGGCTGTCATCGTGCTCGCGACCAACACCTATCACGCCTACAACTCGTGGGGCGGCGCCAATACCTATGTCTGGATCGGCGGGCCGGCGCCCGCCCCGATCCCGAAGGACAAAGCGGCACATGTCGTCGCCGCGCGGCTTTCGACGGCGCGGCCCTTTTCGCGCGGGATCATGCAGCCGGCCTCGCCCAAACACCGGCTGGTGAGCGCGACGCGACGCCGCTTTCAGGAAAAACCCGATGTCGGCGAAGTCGCCAGTGAGGTCAAGGCCGGCGGCGAAGGCTGGGACTGCCCGGCCGGCTTTACCGACAAATGGGAACATGCATTCGTCGGATGGGCCGAAGAGAACGGCATCGCGCTCGACTACCTGACCGATTACGATCTCGAAGCCGAGCCGCAGGCGCTTGACGGCTACAAGGCGGCGCTCTTCGTCGGCCACAGCGAATACTGGAGCTGGGGCCAGCGCGCGGAAGTCGAGCGGTTTGTCGATGCGGGCGGGCGCGCGATCATCCTGTCCGGCAATACATGCTACTGGCAGTGCCGCTGGGAAGATGGCGGCGAAACCTATGTCGCGCACAAGGCGCGGGCGGAAGACGAGGATCCGCTTGCCGCAATCCCGGAGAAACGCCACCTGACATCCGGCCTCTGGTCGAGCCCGTGGATCGGCAAACCGGAAGCGCAACTGACGGGACTGTCGTTTCTTTTCGGCGGCTATCACCGCTTCGGGCTTTGCGTGGCGCGCGGCATCGGCGGCTATACGGTGTGGGATGAGAAACACTGGGCGCTCGCGGGCGCCGATCTCTTCTGGGGCGACGTCTTCGGCGACGATTGCCGGCTGATCGGCTACGAGAATGACGGCTGCGCGCTGACCTTCGGCGAGGACGGATTGCCGAAGCCGGTGCCGCGGCTCGGCGTGCCCGCGAACCTCGAAATCATCGCCACGGCGCCAGTCACGCTGGGCGAACCGGAATCGGAATTCGCCGGCGCCGTGCCGCCCGAAGCCTGGGGGCCGCTAACGCGCGCCTTTGCCGGGCACGATTCGCCGGAAAACCGGGCGCGGATGATGCGCGGCCATGCGGTACTGGCGACATTCAAGCGCGGCAAGGGCGAGGTCTTCAATTCAGGCACGACCGAATGGGCCTACGGGCTCAAGGCGCGCAATCCGTTCGTCGAGACGATCACCAAAAACGTGCTCGGACGCTTTCTCGCCTGATCCGGAAAAGGTGCGGGCCGCGTTCCCTTTCAAGAACGCGGCCCGGCCGGCGCCCGGCTATCGCCGGTTGCCACTCAGCCTTGCTGCGGCGCGCAGACGGAGACCGCGCGCAATGCGTCGAGCCGCGGCATGGCGTCGTCGTTCTCGATCACGCGGCGGACAAGCGCGAGGCCCTTTTCGGTCGGCGCGGTGACGGCCTCGATGCCATCCGGCAGGTCCGCCGGCATGTCGCCCGTCGCGGCAACGAGGAGCCTGATCGTCTCGCCCTCTGCGAGCCCGCCATCCTGCCGGTTGTTGCGGACATAGTAGTTGTCGGTGATCGAGGAATAGAGCGCGAGCGAGGTGTAGGGTTCGCTGGCCGGGACCTCGATCGTCACCGGGCCGTCCGACAGATCGAGCGCGCAGATCGAATAGGCGAGATCGGGGCTCGGGCGGACGACCGTGCGCCATTTGTCGGTGGAGCGCGGCGGATGCATGAAGCTGTTGAGAGCGCCGGAACCGCCAAGTTTCGAGACGGCGACCGACATCACGACACGCGGAACCGCCCAGACGATGGCGACGTGGAAGGCGACTGCCAGTACCGCGACGGCGGCAACCCATTGGAGTTTGCGGTTCATCGGCAGGTTTCCTTCACGATGGAGGGCAGAACGGCGGCGGCGGGATCGACGTGGACGGAAGCGTCGGGATTGTAGAAGCGCGCCGTCAGATCGAAGGTCTCGCCGGCCTTGACCGGCAGCCAGTTCTTTTCCTGACGGTCGGCCGAGATGCGGATGACGAAGCTGCCGTCCGATTCGCGCGCCGTTGTCGTCTGCGAGAAGGAAAAGACGTCGTCCTCGTTGGCGATCAGGAAGCTGTCGGCGTCGTAGGCCGTGATGCTCCACCAATGGGCGGCGAGGTCGCGACCTTCGAGGCGGTAGGTGCAGTTGCCCGTCAGCCAGTCGCCATCGCTGTCGACGCGCGCCTGGTAGTACATGGTCTCGCGCTTGTCGAGGGCGAGAAGGCCGAAGAGCGCGACACGGGCGCGGGTGTACATATCCGCATCGACGCTGCCGAAGACGACGGACGTGGTCCAGGGACCGGTGCGATAGCCGCCGTCGTAGTCGGTGACGAGCCACCATGCGGAAAGGATCGCGACGGCGAGCGCCGCCGCCAGGGCAGAGCCCCAGTAGACAAGTGTTTTCATTTTTCTCTCTGTCATTTGGCGGCGGCGTTCAGCGCGGTCGGTCGCCGATGATAGTCACGCGCTCCATGCGCCGGACGGCGGGCCAGTAGTCCGATACCGCATAGTGCTGGCAGGCGCGGTTGTCCCAGAAGGCGATGGAATTCTTCCGCCAACGGAAGCGGCATTGATATTCGGGGGTCGCGGCCTGCGCGTAGAGGAAGGCGAGCATGGCGTCCGATGCCGCCTTCTCCATGCCGATAATGCGCTGGGTGAAGGCGGCGTTGACATAGATGCCCTTGCGGCCGGTTTCCGGATGGGTGCGCACCACCGGATGTTCGACCATCGGAAATTTGCGGTTCATTTCCTCGATCTCGGCTTCGCTCTTGCCGCGCTTGCGCATCATGTTGCGGAAATGCGCGAAGTCGTGGACGGCGACCGCGCCGTCGATCTTTTCCTTCACTCGGTCGGGGAGATTGTCGTAGGCAGCGTACATGTCGGAGAAGAGCGTGTCGCCGCCGACCTCCGGCAGTTCAATCGCGCGCAGCACCGAACCGAGCGAGGGACATTCGCGCCAAGTCACATCGCTGTGCCAGACATTTTCGCGGCCCTTGCTGTCCTTGTCATGGGTGATGGCGAGGACTTCGGGGTAGTCGGGCTTCTGCGGCGCGAATGGATGCACTTCGAGATCGCCGAAGCGGCGGGCGAAGGCGAGGTGCTCGTCGGTCGTGATATCCTGGTCACGGAAGAAGACGACCTTCCATTCGAGCAGCGCGGCGCGGATGGCCGCCAGCGCCGCATCGTCGAGCGGCTGTGCGAGGTCGATCTCGAGAAGTTCGGCGCCGATGGTCGGCGTCAACGGCATGACAGTGAAGGGCGCGGCTTGCGGCTTCAGGGCAGGCTGACTCATGGCGATCCTCCGGGTCCCGGGTTTCCTCGAACGCTTGCGTTGACCCTAAGCGCGGCGGTGCGGCGGCGGCCAGCACGCAATTGTGAAGTTCCGCGAGACGGAATTAATGGCAGATTGCCCCGCAGGCGCGGCCGGGCGATAAACGCGGGGTGCGATGCCGGCATGCCGCCTGGCGGCGCAACAGGGAGACCCGAGCCATGAAAACCGGCGCAAACCTGCGGTTCCTCGCGCTGTTCCTCGCCATGCTGATGCCTGCCGGCACCCGCGCCGACGATGCGCCGACGATCGCGGCGGCGTCTGACCTGCAATTCGCGCTGGCAGAGGTGGCGGCCGCATTCGAGGCGGCGACCGGACGCGAGGTCAGGCTCGCTTTCGGATCGTCGGGCAATTTCTTCCGGCAGATCAGCCAGGGCGCGCCCTTCCAGATGTTCCTGTCGGCGGACGAGGATTTCGTGCAACGGCTTGCCGCGGCCGGACTGACGGCGGATGACGGAACGCTCTACGCCGTAGGGCGGATCGTGCTGATCGTGCCGCCGGGGTCGCCGCTCGAAGCCGACGGCACGCTTGGCGATCTTGCAGCCGCACTGGAAGACGGACGGCTGAAGAAATTCGCCATTGCCAATCCCGAACACGCGCCCTACGGGCAGCGCGCCGAGGAAGCGCTGCGCGATGCCGGATTGCGGGACGCGATCGAAGACAAGCTTGTCTATGGCGAAAACGTGTCGCAGGCGGCGCAGTTCGCGCTTTCGGGCAATACGGAAGGCGGAATCGTCGCCTGGTCGCTGGCGCTGGCGCCGGAGGTGAGTGGGCGCGGCGCTCACGCGCTCATTCCCGAAGCGATGCACAAGCCGCTGCGCCAGCGCATGGCGCTGATCAAAGGCGCTGGCGAAACCGCGCATCTCTTCTACAGCTACCTGCAGGAAGACGAGGCACGCGCGATCATGCGGCGCTACGGATTCGTGCTGCCCGGCGAAACGATGTGAGCGGCGGGATGGACTGGGAAGCATTCTGGCTGACGATCCGGCTTGGCGGGCTGACCGTGCTGCTACTGATCCCGCTCGCCATCATCACCGGCCGCTGGCTGGCGGCAACGCGGATGCGCGGCCGCGCCATCGTGGAAGCGGGACTGGCGCTGCCGCTGGTGCTGCCGCCGACCGTGCTCGGATTCTATCTGATGACGGCGTTCGGCGCGGGCGGTTGGTTCGGGCAGATGTTCGAGCGGCTGTTCGGGCAGACGCTGGTCTTCACCTTCGAGGGGCTGCTCGCCGCCTCGCTGATCGTCAACATTCCCTTTGCCGTGCAGCCGATCCAGCGCGCCTTCGAGGCGGTGGGGCCGGAACTGCGCGAGGCGGCGGCCAGCTGCGGGCTCACGCGTTGGCGGACGCTGTGGCGGATCGAGTTGCCGCTTGCCTGGCCCGGCATCCTGACCGGCACGGTGCTGACCTTCGCGCATACGCTGGGCGAATTCGGCGTTGTGCTGATGGTGGGCGGCAGCATTCCCGGCGAGACGCGCACCATCGCCATTGCGATCTATGACCGGGTGCAGGCCTTCGACGAGGCCGCGGCCGGGCAGATGGCGGCAGTGCTGCTGCTGGTGTCGCTCGTCACCATCGCCGCCAGCTATCTGCTGACACAACGCATCGGGCGGCGCTATGGGTGAGGGGCTCAGCGTGCGGCTGCGCCAGGACGCGCCGATCCCGCTCGATGTCACGTTTTCGGTGGCGCCCGGCGAGGCGATGGCGCTGGTCGGCCCGTCGGGCAGCGGCAAGACGACGACGCTGCGCGCGATTGCCGGGCTCTACCGGCCGGCGGAAGGACACATCGCCTGCAATGGCACGACATGGTTCGACGGCGCGGCGAACGCCAACATGCCCGCGCGACAACGACGGGCGGGCCTCGTCTTCCAGTCCTATGCGCTGTTCCCGCATCTGACAGCACTTGCCAATGTGATGGAAGCGCTCAGCGATATGCCGCGCGCAGCGCGGCGCGACGCCGCGATGGCATTGCTGGCGCGGCTGCATCTCGACGGGCTCGAAGACCGGCGCCCGGCGCAGCTTTCGGGCGGCGAACAGCAGCGCGTGGCCGTGGCGCGGGCGCTGGCGCGGCGGCCCGACGTGCTGCTGCTCGACGAGCCCTTCTCGGCGGTCGACCGGGTGACACGGCGCAAGCTGCGGCGCGAACTCGTCGAACTGCGCCGCGACCTGCCGATGCCCGTCGTGCTGGTGACGCATGATCTCGACGACGTGACGCGGTTGGCCGACCGGCTCTGCGTGATGCACAGGGGCCGCATTCTGCAATCGGGCGGCGTTGCCGAGGTGATGGCGCGGCCGGCCAGCGCCGAGGTTGCCGAACTGCTCGATCTTGCCGACGACGACGCCTGAGGATTTAATGATTCCGCCAGACGGAATTAGGCTGGCAGTCGGAGGAAGGCGCATGTCAGCACCCGATGGCGAAAGCGGCGTCCAGCCGGTCATTCGCAGTCTGCAGATCCTGGAGGCGCTCAATGCCGCCGGCACGTCGACGCTGGCCGGCGTGCATGACGCAACCGGCTTGCCGAAGCCGACGCTGGTGCGCCTGCTCGACACGCTGATTGCCACAGGCCATGTAACGCGGCTGCCGCGGCGCGGCGGCTATGCGCTGACCGAGCGCGTGCTCCGGCTTTCGAGCGGGTTTCGTCATGCCGACCGCGTGGTCGAGGCGGCGCGGCCGTTTCTGATGGCACTGACGGCTGAACATAAATGGCCGATGGGTCTTGCGACGCTGGATCGGGACGCGATGCTGGTCAGGCTCTCGACACGGCATGAAAGCCCCTTTGCGACCGACCCCGACTGGCTGAACCGGCGGCTCGCCATTCTCGTGTCGGCGTTGGGGCGAGCTTACATTTCGTTCTGTCCCGCGGAAGAGCGCCGGGTGCTGATGACGCTGCTGTGCCATTCGAAATCGAAGATGAATGCAGCGGCGCGGGACGGGAAATATGTGGATGCCATGATCGATGGTATCCGCCGACGCGGCTATGCGACGACAGCGCCAATGCGCGGCGACCCGGCGATGGGGCTCGCCGTGCCGGTGATGCAGGGCGAGACGGTCGCGGCCTGCATCAACATGCGCTATATCGGCTCGACCATGAGCGAGGCGGAAGCCGTGCGACGCTATCTCGCGCCGATGCGCGCCGCGGCGACGGCGATCGCGGCGGGGCTCAACGGCGGGTAACGATGACCGCGACCTTTTCCGAGCCGACCGCGTGGACCAGAAGGCTCTGGTTGTCGTCGTCGCGCGTCGCGGTGCCGCCTTCGACCTCGACGTCGTAGCCGTTCGGATATTGCAGGCGCGGCACGAAGATTTCGGTCTCGCCCGCGCCTTCCGCCTGATAGACGAAACGGAACGCGCCCGTCTCGCGCTTGAACTTCATTTTCAGCGGACGGCCGGCGACGGTGCGCGCATAGGGCCGCACGAAACCCTTCAGCGCGCGGCCGCCGCTGTTCAAGTCCGACGGATCCGTGCGCTGGTCGATGCTGTAGATCGAGAGGTCTTCCTGGTTCCAGCCGTCGCCGACCGCCTGATCGTTGCGGTTGGACGCGGTGTAGTTCCAATGCGTCGAATGCATCAGCAGCTTGTCGAGCGCGTTGTACATCAGGTCGAGGGCGATGATGTGCTTCTCCCAGGGGCCTTCCGAGCGGTCGCCGGCATCCCAGGCCTTGTAGGCGGCGGCATCGTCGAGATCGAAGGGGATGCCGAATTCGCCGAGCAGTGCCGGGGCACCGGTGCCGCCGTTCAACGTCTTCGAGGCATCCTTGATGCGGCCGAGCTGGCGCGTGTAGGAGGCTTCGATCGCATCGGCGCCCTCGGTCGTGCGGCCGGTGTAGGGATTGATCTTCAGCGGAAAGTCGAAGCGCTTGGCCGAGAGCGTCACGATGTCGTACCAGTGGCTGGCATTGACCGTGCGCTCGGGCGTGTCGGGCGGGAAACCGTGGCCGATGCCGGCGCCCGGATCGAGTTCGGCAAAGAGGAGCCAGTCATTGTTGATCGCGCGGACGCGCCGGGCGACCCGGGCGAAGAACGGCCCCATGAAATCGGCATCCATGTTCCATTTGCGGCCGTTGCGCGCGACGAAGAAATCCTCGTCCCGTGCAACGATCTCGCCGCCATCGAGCCGGTAGGCGCCCGCGCGCTCGAAGGGGCATTGCCGCCCCTCGCGCCAGATCGAAACGCCGTCGGCATTGACCAGCACGTTGCGCTTCTTCACCACGGCGCGCGCGTCCCAGTCGATCTGCATCTCGGGAATGTCGCGGGCAAGGCCGCGGGCCGCGGCAAAGCCGTCGAGCGGCGACCAGGCGAGACCCGGCCGCGCGGGCATCGGGTTCTTCTCGCTCGGACCGAGATGACGATAGCTCAGCGGCAGGCCGACATAGCCCGAGCCCGGTTCGTTAAGCGAGTCGAAGCCGATGACGTTGGGCAGGTCCTTCACACGCTGCGCGACCGCTTCCATCGCGCCCAGATAATGTTCCTGCAGGAATTCCTGCGCGGTGCGGCCCTGTACGAGAAAATCCGGACAGAAGGCGTCGCCGGCGAAGAAGAGCGTCCACATGATCGCATTGGCCGGGTATTTGTAGTTCTGCGACCAGGTCATGGTCGGGTAATTGTCTTCCTGGCGGCCGCCGCGGGCGAAATCGTATTTGTACTGCATCACATGCGCGGCGCCGGCGGCATGGAACTTCGTGAAGTCGAGGCCGACTGCCTCGAAGAGCCAGGCCGGCGCACCGTCGCCGCCGGTCATGCGGCTCCAGACGTCCTGATGGAAATCGACAAAGACATACATACCGTAGTCGTCGGCCATGCGGCAGAGCGTCGCGAAATAGTCGAGATATTCCTCGTCATACCGGCCCGGCCCCGCATGTTCGACCGCTTCCCATGTCGTCAGCAGGCGCAGGCAGTTGAAGCCCCAGGCCTTCAGCCGTCCGAAGTGTTCTTCGGCTTCGGCCAGCGGAAAGGGCCGGCCAACAAAGGAGACCGTGCGGTGATCGGAAAAATCGGTCGGGATGCTGGTGTGCCCGTTCGGCGTGTACGGCACCTTGCAGTCGCCGCCCAGATTGACGCCGCGCAGCAGGCGTTTGCGGCCGTCGGTCCCGTGAAACCACTCGCCGTCGATCCCGAGCCTCGGCAATGCCATTTTGTCCTCCCGAGCTTCTTGTTGCGCGCGAGGATAGCGGGCACCATCGCCACATACAAACCGGAGCCCGATCATGATCGCAACCACGACCCGGGACGCGCTGCCCGCCCTGCCTGCCCAACCGGCCGGCGTGCCGTGGCCAGTCCGTGACTGGCCGACCGGCCCGCTGCCGCCGGAGACCGACCAGGCGCGGCTGCAGCGGCTGATGGACCATGCCTTTGCCGATGTGGCGCCGGATGATCTCGGCGAAACGCATGCGGTCGTCATCATCAAGGGCGGGCGGCTCGTCCATGAGCGCTACGGGGCCGGCTTCGGGCCCGACGTCACCTGTCCCTCCTGGTCGAAGGCCAAAAGCATCACGCATGCGTTGGCCGGCCTGCTTGTCAGCGACGGCAAGCTCGACATACATGCGCCGGCCGATGTTCCGGAATGGCAGGACGCCGGCGATCCGCGCCATGCGATCACGCTCGACCTTCTGCTCAGAATGTCGAGCGGTCTCGCCTTCCGTGAGGACTATGTGCCGGAGCATCCTTCCGACGTCATCGAGATGCTGTGGGGCGAAGGCAAGGACGATGTGGCGCATTTCGCTGCCTCGTTTCCACTCGAGCATGAGCCAGGGGCATACTGGTCCTATGCCAGCGGCACGACCAATATCGTCAGCCGCTGCCTGGCGCGGGCGGCAGATGCATTCGGGCCGGACTTCGAGGCGTTGATGCGCCGCCGGCTTTTCGATCCGCTCGGCATGAGATCGCCGCAGCCGAAATTCGACACGGCCGGCACCTTCATCGGCTCGTCGTTCTGCTATTGCACGCCGCGCGACTTCGCGCGGTTCGGCCTGCTTTATCTGCGTGGCGGCGTGTGGGCGGAAAAGCGGCTGCTGCCGGAGGGCTGGGTCGATTATGCGCGCAGGCCCACCTGGCAGCAGGCCGACGCCGAGAATGCCTATGGCGTCCATTGGTGGCTCGACCTCGCCGGTCCTGGCAGCTTCTCGGCCAATGGCTATGACGGGCAATATACGGTCTGCGTGCCGGCGCTCGACATGGTGGTGGTACGTCACGGCAAGACGCCGCTCGAGATCAAGGACAATCCGCGCAAATGGATCGCCGCGGTGGTGGATTGCTTCCGGCCGGCATAGACTGCCTGCCGGCAAACGGGAGGAACCGACAATTTGGGAAGCATCGTCCGATTTCCCGGCGATCTCGTCACCGAGCATGACCGCCGGCGCCTGAAGGCCGCCACGGACGGCTCACCCTTCGATCTCGAATTCCGCCGGAACGCGCAGGGCGTGACGGCACCCTATCTCACGCGCTGCGGACAGATGCGGCCGAGTTTCAGGCTGCGCAAGACCCCTGAAGGATGGGAGGCGATTGCGCTCGATGCCGGCAGCAACGAAATGATCACCAGTCGCGCGCGCAGTGCTGATGCCCTGCTGCGCCAGCTTGGCTGGCAACCCGACTGAAACATTCTCGAAAATCAATCACAAGGAAGACGTCCGATGAACATCATGCCGCAGCTGTCAAAACCCGAGGATGTCGGCCTCGATGCCGACCGCCTTGCCAACATCCCCAACTATTTCAGTTCCTATATCGATCGGGGAAAGCTTGCGGGCTTCTCGACGCTGGTGTCGCGTGGCGGCGAGATCGCGCATTTCGAAGTGCGCGGCAACCGCGACCGCGAGCGCGGGCTGCCGATGGAGAAGGACACGATCTTCCGCATCTATTCGATGACCAAGCCGATCACCAGCCTCGCGCTGATGATGTTGTACGAGGAAGGGCATTTTCAGCTCAATCACCCAGTGTCGCGCTACATCCCCGAATTCAAGAAGCTGAAGGTCTGGGCCGGCGGCACTGCTGAGAAATATGAGACGAAGTCCTGCGCGCGCGAAATGACCATCCGCGACCTGCTGACACATACTTCAGGCCTGACCTATGGCTTCATGCATGTGCATCCGGTCGACCAACTTTATCGCGATGCCGGCATCGACGGCGCCAACACGGTGAAGCTGACGCTGAAGGAGATGGTGACGGCGCTTGCCGACATACCGCTGCTGTTCTCTCCGGGCGAACAATGGAGCTACTCGGTCGCGACCGATGTCTGCGGATACCTCGTCGAAGTACTGTCGGGCCGGCCGCTCGACGAGTTCCTGGCGAGCCGCATCTTCGCGCCGCTCGGCATGGACGATACCGGCTTCTTCGTACCGAAGGACAAGCTCGGACGCTTTGCCACCAACTATTTCAAGGACCCCAGGAGCGGCAAGACCGGCATCATGGACCTCGGCGACGAGACCAGCACCTATGCGACGCCGCCGAAATTCCTTTCGGGCGGCGGCGGTCTCGTTTCGACAATGATGGATTACTGGCGCTTCTGCCAGATGCTGCTCAATGGCGGCGAGTTCGAGGGCGTGCGGCTCTGCTCGCCCAAGACCATCGAATTCATGACACTGAACCATCTGCCTGATGACAAGCGGATGAACGTGATGTCGACTGCCGCCTTCAGCGAACTTGCGCCGGCGGGCGCGGGCTTCGGCCTCGGCTTCCAGGTGACGCTCGATCCGGCGGAATCGCAGGCGATCGGCTCTCCCGGAAACTTCTCCTGGGGCGGCGCGGCCTCGACCTATTTCTGGATCGACCCGGAAGAAGAACTCGTCGCCATCTTCCTGACGCAGCTCTATCCTTCCTCGACCTACCCCTTGCGCCCGCAACTGCAACAGCTCGTCTACGGGGCGCTTATCGACTGAGGCGGCCCGCGCGCATCATGCCGCTCTGGATACCGATCACGATTGCCGCAGCGTTCCTGCAGAACCTACGCTCGACGCTGCAAAAGAAGCTCACCGGCGAGATGTCGGCGATGGGCGCCACCTATGTGCGCTTCGCCTATGGCTTGCCGGTGGCGGCGATTTATCTCACGGGGCTCGTCATCTTCACCGGCGCGACGCTGCCCGACCCCAATGCCGCCTTCCTTGCCTATGCGGCGCTGGGCGGGCTCGCGCAGATCTGGGGCACGGTGCTGCTGGTGGCGATCTTCGCCTATCGCAACTTCGCCGTCGGCAACACCTATTCCAAGACCGAGACGATCCAGACGGCGCTGTTCGGCCTCATCGTGCTGGGCGATCTCCTGAGTTTCGGTGCCTTTCTCGCCATTCTGATCAGCCTTGCGGGGGTCGTCGTTATTTCGATGGCACAAGCGAAACTGACGCTGGCGGCCTTCCTGCGTTCGCTCGGCGACAAACCGACCCTGATGGGGGTCGGGTCCGGCGCCTGCTACGGCGTCGCCGCCGTCTGCTATCGCGGCGCCTCGCTGTCGCTGGAGCGGCCCGACTTCCTGACCGCCGCCGCCTACACGCTGGTCGTCGTGCTGACAATCCAAACGGTGGCGATGACGCTGTGGCTCTGGTGGCGCGGCCCCGCCGATCTGCGCGCGGCACTCGCGACATGGAAAGTCAGTTCGGCCGTCGGGCTTGCCGGCGCGCTGGCCTCAATGGGCTGGTTTACCGCCATGACCATCCAGAACGCCGCCTATGTGCGGGCGCTCGGCCAGATCGAACTGGTCTTCACCTTCATCTCGTCGCATTTCATCTTCGGCGAGAGAACCAACCGGCTCGAATTCATCGGCATCGCGCTGGTCGCCGGCGGCATCCTGATGCTGCTCTTCGCGCGCTAGAGTCCCTAAAAGCCCCGGACCCGGTGGCTGACACCGGATCCGGGGCTGACGGCGATTGCGGGGAAGACTGCTGCCGCGGCGTCGGGGGGGCAAGGGGTCGCCAGCATACAATCACGTCCCGATACAGCCGCCCTGACGCACCTCGGGTGTGCATCAGGCTTTAACGATACGCTTCGGCGGCCGCGAATCAATGACAATCGTTCCGTAGGCGCATGATTCCGGCGTTGTGTGCCGCTACGGCACGGAAGACCTGCATTCAGGTAAGTGCCGCTGTCATTTAATGCGGAACATCACCGGCAAAAGTGGTGCGATACATCAGTCGGCGGTGGCCATCATAGCCACCTTCCGCAAAATGCTGCACACAGCGATTGTCCCACATCAGCAGCATGTCGGGCTGCCAGGCATGGCGGTAGAGAAACGCCTCGCTGACCGAATGGGCGCAAAGCTCGCGCAACAGCGTATCGCCCTCTTCCTTCGGCAGGCCGTCGATCCCGATCGTGTAGACCTGGTTGACAAAAAGCGCCTTGCGGCCGGTTTCGGGATGGGTGCGGACGATTGGATGGGTCTGCGTCTTCTTCGCTTCGTCCGACGGCACGATCGTCATCGAGCGGCCCTTGCCCTCATTGGCGTAGAAGCCTTCCTTCGAATAGGGAAGCACGGCGCTGTGGATGCCGCGCAAGCCGGCGATGCGCTGCTTCGTTTCCGCCGGCAACACTTCATAGGCGCGATAGCCGTCAGCGAAGAACGTACGGCCACCGACCGGCGGCACCGTTTTCGACAGCAGCAGCGTCGCGGCCGGCGGCGCTTCCTGAAAGGAATAGTCGGAATGCCAGCCGGCGCCGAAGTTGGAGGAGCGTTCGTCCGGCTCCCGGCGCAATTCCAGCACATTGGGATGGCCGTCAAGCGGCTTGATGAAATCGGTACGCCCCCAATCGCCGAAGGCGAGCGTAAACCGCTCCAGCGCGTCGATGGAGAGCGGTTGGTCCGGAAAGAAGACGACCTGATGATCGAGCCAGGCACTGCGGATGTCGGCGACAGCCGCTGCATCGAGTGGCTGCCGCAAATCGACACCCCTCACCTCGGCGCCAAAGCCGTCCGGATTCGGACGAACCTGAATGCTTCCCTTGCTGATTGCAGCCTGCGACATCTCTACCTCCCTTGCCTGCCCTTGATGGCAGTTTCCGGGAGAAAGCATGCCACAGCCTGCGCGATCAGCCCAGCGATACGCCGCCGATCGTGATGCGGTGCATCAGACGCTTTTCGCCCTGATAGTCGTTGACGGCGTAGTGCCAGGTGGCGCGGTTGTCCCAGAAGGCGACCGAGCCTTCGCGCCACTGGAAGCGGCAGGTGAATTCCGGCCGCACGGCATGGGCATAGAGATAGTCGAGCAGCGCCTTGCTCTCGAAGGCATTCCAGCCTTCGAAATGGGTGGTGAAGGCGGGGTTCACATAAAGCGCCTTGCGCCCACTCAGCGGATGCGTGATCACGACGGGATGCACCGCCTCGCCGACAAGGCTCTCGCCCTTGAAGCCGGCCGCCTGATCGCTCGCCTTGTAGGCACCCGCGGCGCCGAAGACATGGGCGTTGGAGTGGACGGCGCGCAGGCCCTCAAGGGTCTTTTTCAGGCCATCGGACAATGCGTCGTAGGCCTTGTACATATCGGCAAACAGCGTGTCGCCGCCCTCGTCCGGCAGCACGCGGGCGACGAGGATCGAGCCCATCGCCGGTTCGATATCGTAGGAATGGTCGGTGTGCCAGCCGCCGCCGACATTGACCATCTGTTCCTTCTCCTTCCGCACCTCGGCAATCTCCGGGTACCGGCCGTTGGCCGGGAAGAACTTGTTGATGTCGATATCGCCCCAGCGCCGCGCGAAGGCGATGTGCTCTTCCGGCGTCAGTTTCTGGTCGCGGAAGAAGATCACGCCATAGTCGCGATAGGCGGCGCGGATCGCCTCCATGTCGCTGTTCGAGGGGCTGGCGATGTCGACGCCCAGCACCTCGGCGCCGCAGCCGCCCGTCATCTTCCGAACTTCGATCGCACCCATGATTTCCTCCACGTGAAGCGCCGGTTTGCCGGTCATGGCTTGAGGATAGGCCGCGACATGGACTAGATTGTTACTTTGGTAACATTTCAAGAAAATTCATGCGCGCCGTCCCCGACCGCCAGCGGATTGCCGAAACCTTCAGCCGCAACGGATGGTTTGCGCGCTGCCCGGCACAGTTGCGCGAGGCGCTGGTCGCCCATGCGCAGGTGACCGCCGTGGAGGCTGGCCGCTGGATCTACGACACCGGCGACGCGGCGCATGGTCTCTATGGCGTGCTGTCGGGCTCGGTGACGACCCACGTGGCGCTCGACAATGGCGAGAGTGTGCCGATCAGCATTTCGGGGCCGGGCACCGTTTTCGGCTATGCGGCGCAGGTGCTGGGCGGCAAGCGCGTGACGACCGCGATCGCGCGGGAGCGCGCAGAGACCATTTTCATTCCGCAACACGCGCTGGCCGCCATCGTGCGCGACATGCCGGAGCTGTGGCTGCATTTCGCCGAGCTTGCGACCGAGCAGCTTGTCTGGGCGGCGCGCGCCTATGCCGAGCGCATGCGGCTGTCGCCCCGGGCACAGATTGCCAGCCGCCTGCATGGCTACAGCTTTCCCTGGGGCGGCGGCGGCCCGGCGACGCTGCCGATCCGCCAGGACGAACTGGCGGAACTGACCGGCTTTTCACGCAAGACCGTCAACCTCATCCTGCGGGATTTCGCAAAGCGGGGACTTGTCAAGACCGGCTATCGCAGCATCTCGGTGCTCGATCCGGCGGGCCTGCACGCGATTGCGATGGAGAACCGCGTGTGAAAAAGCCCACGCCGTTTCCGGCGCGGGCCCGTTCATTGGTGTCTGACGGCGACTATTCCGCCGCGCGCGCCACCGAAATGCCGGCCATGCGGTTGAGGCGCTGGGCAATGATCGCCTCGGCTTCGGCGACCATCCGGGTCACCAGTTCCTGGCAGGATGGGATGTCGTGGATCAGGCCCTGCACCATGCCGGCCGACCAAATGCCGTAATCCGGGTCTCCCTGCTCATAAACGACACGGCCACGGGCGCCGGCGACGAGATGGGCGATGTCCTCGATCTTGGCACCGCCCTTCTTCTCGATCTCGACGACTTCGCGGCTGACCGCATTCTTCGCAACGCGCGCCGTGTTGTGCAGGGTGCGGAAGATCAGATCCGTCGCGCGTTCGTCATTGGCGACGATCTGTTCCTTCACCTTCTGGTGGATGGCGCTTTCCTTGGTGCACATGAAGCGCGTGCCCATGTTGACACCTTCCGCGCCAAGCGCCAGCGCGGCAACGAGGCCGCGCGCATCGCCGAAGCCGCCGGAGGCGATCATCGGGATCTTGACCTTGTCGGCCGCGGCCGGGATCAGGATCAGACCCGGAATATCGTCTTCACCCGGGTGACCGGCACATTCGAAACCGTCGATCGAGATCGCATCGACACCCATGCGCTCGGCCGAGAGCGCGTGGCGTACGGCGGTGCATTTGTGGATGACCTTGATGCCATGCGCCTTGAAGTGATCGACATGTTCCTGCGGCTTGTAGCCCGCCGTCTCGACGATCTTGACGCCGGAGTCGATGATCGCCTGGCGGTATTCGGCGTAGGGCGGCGGCTTCAGCGCCGGCAGGATGGTCAGGTTGACGCCGAAGGGCTTGTCGGTCAGGCCCTTGCACTTCTCGATCTCCTTCCTGAGATCGTCCGGCGTCGGCTGGGTCAGCGCGGTGATGAAGCCGAGCGCACCGGCATTGGCGACGGCGGCGACGAGCTCGGCCCGGCCGACCCATTGCATGCCGCCCTGCACGATCGGGTGATCGACCCCGAACATTTCCGTGAATCTGGTTTTGAGCACTTCGCTGTCTCCCCTGAACGGAGCCCGCGCCAACCGGCCGGGCCGCTTCAATTCTCTTATGTGTCTGTTCTAGCAGAAGGAACAGGGCATTTGCACATCTGGAATCCGCCACCGGCACTTGCCGCAGCGTCGCCCGCACATCGCGAACGCCTGACCCAGGTTCTTGAAATGAACGGAAAACCGGCGCAGTCTGCCGCTGCAGGATCGGACAACGGATTGTTCAGCCATGAACAACGAAGCCAATTGGGACGCCTACCGGATCTTTCTGGCGGTGGTCGATACGCAGAGTCTTTCGGGCGCCGGGCGGCGGCTGAAGCTCAGCCATGCGACGGTCGGACGTCACATTGCCACGCTGGAGAAGAATCTCGGCACCAAGCTCTTCGTGCGCGAACCGACCGGCTATGCGCTGACGGGCGCCGGCGAGCGCTTGCGCGCCGAAGTCGAGCCGATGTCATTGGCGGCCGAGCGCGCGCTTCATGCGGCGACCAGCGCCGACGGCGAAGCGCAGGGCCTGGTGCGCGTCGCCATTCCGCACAGCCTCGCTTCCTACTGGTTCATGCCCTATCTCGACGAATTCTCGAGCCGGCATCCTGGTATTGAAATCGAGATCGTCAACGAGGTGACGCAGGTATCGGTCAAGCGGCGCGATGCCGATGTCGTCATTCGCCCCTACGGACCCGGCCGCGAGAATGTCGTCGGACGCAAGATCGGACGCATCGGCGTCGGGTTTTTCGCCTCGCGTTCATATGCCGAGCGCTTCGGCCTGCCGGCAAAGCGCGAGGAATGGAAAGATCATCGTATCGTCGGCTTCGGCGGGCGGGCGGCCGAGGTCGAGCTGGCCGACTGGCTCGCCCATGTGACGCAGGGCGCGCGCGTGGCGCTGCGCTGTTTTTCCGACGCCGATCTCGTTCAGGCGGTCAGAGCCGGGGTCGGCATCTCGACGCTGGTCTGCCTGACCGGCGACCATTATGCCGACCTTGTGCGCATCGCGCCGCAGAAGCTCGCCAACGGCACCGAGATGTGGCTGCTGGCGCATCCCGACCTGCGCGATACAGCGCCCGTTCGTGCTGTCATCGACTTCATCGGCGAGAAAGCCAAGGCCGATCGCGACCGGCTGGCCGGGCGCTGAACGAGGACGCACACCCCGCTCTTCATTCGTGAACATTCCAGGGACCGCGATCCGGTCCATATTGATATCCAGATCATCATCCGAGGAGACGACCCATGGCGCTGCCCGATATCCTGAAGAACAGTCTGGAAATTCCGGTGATCGGTTCGCCGCTTTTCATCGTGTCCGGCCCCGAACTTGTCATCGCGCAATGCAAGGCCGGGATCGTCGGCTCCTTTCCGGCGCTGAACGCGCGGCCGGCACATGTGCTGGAAGAGTGGATCACGCGGATCAAGGGCGAACTTGGAGAATACCAGGCCAAACATCCGGAAAAGAAGGTCGCTCCCTTCGCCGTCAACCAGATCTGCCACGCGTCGAACGACCGCCTGTCGCATGACATCGACGTCTGCACCAAGCTCGAAGTGCCGATCATCATCACCTCGCTCCGCCCCCCCGCCGAAGTCATCGACGCGGCACATACTTATGGCGGCAAGGTGTTCCACGATGTCATCAACGTCAAACATGCGAAGAAGGCCGCCGAACAAGGCGTCGACGGCTTGATCCTCGTCTGCGCCGGTGCCGGCGGTCATGCCGGCACGCTGTCACCCTTCGCGCTGGTGCGCGAAGTCAAACAGTGGTTCAAGGGCACCGTCATCCTGTCGGGCGCGCTGTCGGACGGCTGGGGCATTGCCGGTGCGCTCGCCATGGGCGCCGATCTTGCCTATATGGGCACGCGCTTCGTCGCCACCGCCGAGGCCAATGCCGATCCGGCCTATAAGCAGAACCTGATCGACTATGCGGCCGACGACATCGTCTATACCAACCTCTTCACCGGCGTGCATGGCAACTACCTGGCGCCATCCGTTGCCGCTGCCGGTCTCGACCCGCACAATCTGCCGGAAGCCGACAAGTCGAAGATGAATTTCGGCTCGGGCGGCAACATGAAGCAGAAGGCGTGGAAGGACATCTGGGGTTCGGGCCAGGGCATCGGCCAGATCACCGACGCACCGCCCGTCGCCGAACTGGTTGACCGGCTGAAGCGCGAATATGTGCAGGCCTGTCGCGAGTTTGCCGAGCGGATGCCGGCGGAAGCACTGACCACCTCGAAGGCAGCGGCTGAATAATCACTGCAGCCCAGCGACTTCTCGCAACGGCGGCGGGAGAGATCCCGCCGCCGTTTTCGTTCAGACGAGATACAGTTCGGCCGTTTCGTGCAGGAAGCCGAGGAGGTAGAGGCCGAGCGCCGTGGCGGCGACGGCGGTGAACAAGCGTTCGATGCGATCGATACGGGTCATTGGATCGTTCCTTTCGTCAGGCGGGTGAGGGACAGAGACTCTTCTTCGGAATAGAGGTCGTCGGCACCAGGGCAGCCGAGCGCGGCGAGGCTCTGGCGGACGGCGATGTCGAGCGGGGTGTGGGGTTCGCGGCCGAGAAAGGCGACAAGCTTCGTATTGTCGAGCCGCACCGGCTTTTTCCAGAGGTAGCGCATTTCGCGCATCTCGCGGAACGTCTCGACAAAGGGCGACAGCAGCGTCAGCGCGAACCAGGGGAGCCGCTTCACCGGCACGTCGGGCCGCCGCGCGGCGGCGCGGATCGCATCGGCCATCTCGATGCCCTGTTCGAGCCAGTGGCCGCCGAAATGGAAGGTCTCAAAATCCGCGAGATCATCGGCGCGCGCGAGCAGCCGCGCCGCCGTTTCGGCCATGTCCGGCAGGTATGCCCATTGGTGACCGACATGATGCGGCCCCGGATAGGTGACTGCGCGAACGGGTTTGCCGGGCTTGACCAGGCCTTGCGCGAACCAGTTGTTGCCGGCATGGCAGCCGCCGAAGAAATCGCCGGCGCGCAGGATCAGCACTTTCACGCCTTCTTCCGAAGCGGCGCGCAGGCGGCGTTCCATCTCGACGCGCAACGCACCTTTGCGGGTTTTCGGATGTTGCGGGGAGGTCTCGGCGAGAAGCGGGAAGGCGTCCGGCCCGAAATTGTAGACGGTGCCTGGAAAGAGAATGCCGGCGCCCGAGGCTTTCGCCGCCGCGATCGTGTTGTCGATCATCGGCACCACGGTGCCGCCCCAGTTGCGGTAGCCGGGCGGGTTGACGGCATGAACAATCACATCGGCATTGACGGCCGCCGCTTTCACGTCGGCGGCGTTCATGGCGTCGCCCTTGATCCAGTCGATGAAGGGCATGTCTGCCAGCTGCCGCGCCGCCGCCTTCGGCTTGCGGTGCATGGCACGCACCTGCCAGCCGTAATTGCGCAGCGCTGCCGCCATTTCGCTGCCGAAGCCGCCGGTTGCGCCGATGATGAGTGCCGTCGAAGCCATGATCCTGTTCTCCTGTAGCCCGCGTTGACGGGTGGAGAATGGGATATTCATTTGCGAATATGAATTGTCAAAGTTCGGCTAATTGATATACGTTTTTGTATGACCGATTTCGAACCCGGCTGGGAACTCTATCGATCCTTTCTGGCGGTTGTCCGCGAAGGAAGCCTTTCGGGTGCCGCGAGGCAGCTCGGGCTGACGCAGCCGACCGTGGGGCGCCATGTCGACGCGCTGGAGCAGGCGCTCGGGGTCGGGCTCTTCACGCGCTCGCAAGGCGGGCTCGCGCCCACGGAGGGCGCGCTGGCGCTGGTGGCCCATGCCGAGGCGATGGCGAGTGCCGCAGAGGCCCTGAGGCGGGCGGCCTCCGGCGAGGCCGAGGACGACAGCGGCACCGTCCGGATCACCGCCAGCGAAATGATCGGGGTCGAGGTGCTGCCGCCGATCCTTGCGCGGTTCCGAGAAAAACATCCGCGCATCGTCATCGAGATGGTGCTGTCGAACCGCTCGGACGATCTCATCCGCCGCGACGCCGACATCGCGGTGCGGATGATCCGGCCGACGCAATCCGCGCTTGTGGCACGCAAGGTCGGTGTGGTGATGCTCGGCATGCATGGGCACAGGACGTTGATCGAAACCTGTGGCATGCCGAAATCGGCCGGCGAACTCCTGGGGATGCCGGTCATCGGCTTCGACCGCGAAGCCTCGATTCGACGTCTCAAGGATCTCGGTGGGGTACCGCTGACGCGCGATCTTTTCGCCTATCGCTGCGACAGCGACATCGGTGCCTTCGGGGCTCTGAAGGCCGGCTTCGGCTTCGGCATGTGCCAGTATCCGCTGGCGAAGCGCTATCCGGACCTCGTGCCGGTGCTGCCCGGCGCCTTTCAGTTCGAACTCGACATCTGGATCGTCATGCATGAGGACCTCAAGACCAGCCGCCGGATGCGGCTGGTCTTCGACCATCTGGCCGAGGAAATGACGGCCTATGTGCGGGAGGGCGATGCCGCGGCGAAAAAGGTCGCCGGTGCCTGACGGGCGCGCTCGCCACCCTCGCCCCTCCCTGCTATATCCTTCGGCAACCCGCCTTTCCCCGACGTTTCGAGGACGATCCGATGTCGAATGCCGCTGAAGCCAAGACGCCCGCGACCGGCGAAAAGCCCAATCCGCCGCTTGCCTCGTTCAACTGGGCCGACCCGCTGCTGCTTGAGGAGCAGCTCACCGAGGAAGAGCGCCTGGTCAGGGACAGTGCACGGGCCTATGCGCAGGAAAAGCTGATGACGCGGGTCAAGGAAGCGAACCGGCATGAAGTCTTCCATCGCGAGATCATGAACGAGATGGGCGCGCAGGGGCTGCTCGGGCCGACGCTGCCCGAGAAATACGGCTGTGCCGGCCTTTCCTATGTCTGCTACGGTCTGGTAGCGCGCGAAATCGAACGTGTGGACTCAGGCTACCGCTCGGCGATGAGCGTGCAGTCCTCGCTGGTCATGCACCCGATCCACGCCTATGGCACCGAGGCGCAGCGCGAGAAATATCTGCCGAAGCTCGCAAGCGGCGAATGGGTCGGCTGTTTCGGCCTGACCGAGCCCGATCACGGCTCCGATCCCGGCTCCATGAAGACGCGGGCGAAGAAGGCCGATGGCGGCTACATCCTCAACGGCGCAAAAATGTGGATTACCAACTCGCCCATCGCCGATCTCGCGGTCGTCTGGGCCAAGACCGAAGACGACACGATCCGCGGCTTCGTCGTCGAGCGCGGCTTCAAGGGTTTCGAGACGCCGAAGATCGAAGGCAAGTTCAGCTTGCGCGCCTCGATCACCGGCGAGATTTCATTGCAGGATGTGTTCGTGCCGGAGGAGAACCTGTTGCCGAATGTGCGCGGGCTTGCCGGTCCCTTCGGCTGCCTCAACCGGGCGCGCTACGGCATCGCCTGGGGCGCGATGGGCGCAGCGGAATTCTGCTGGCATGCAGCGCGGCAATATACGCTCGACCGCAAGCAGTTCGGACGGCCGCTGGCGGCCAATCAGCTGATCCAGAAGAAGCTTGCCGACATGCAGACCGAAATCGCGCTCGGCCTGCAGGGCTGCCTGCAGCTTGGCCGCATGTTCGACGCCGGCACGGCGGCGCCGGCCTCGATCTCGCTGATGAAGCGCAACAATTGCGGCAAGGCGCTCGACATCGCCCGCGTCGCGCGCGACATGCATGGCGGCAACGGCGTTTCGGACGAATATCACGTCATCCGCCATGTCATGAACCTCGAGGCCGTCAACACCTATGAAGGCACGCATGACGTCCATGCGCTGATCCTCGGCCGCGAACAGACGGGTATTCAGGCCTTCTTCTGAGGCGGTGCCGCGGCCGCGCCGCCATTGCGCAGGAAGAGCATGAAGAACGCCATCGGCCGCTTGAACGCGAGAAGATAGGTCACGTGCAAGACGACGAAGAGAACCAGAAGGTTCGCCGTCGTCTCGTGAACTTCTTCGAGTGCTTCGTTCTCATTGCCGTCCCGGCCGCGATCGCGGTCCCGGTCGTCGTTGGCGAATACCGGTGCGATCGACACTTCAGCAGCGAACGGACCGATCGGCGGTGGTTCCATCAGGAGCCCCGTTCCCGTCACCAGCAGCAGATTGATGACGATGCCGGCCAGAAGCGTCCGGCTCACCATCGGATGATTCATGCGGCGGATTTTCGCCAGTGCCATGATGTCGGGAAAGAGCCTCGAAATCCCGAGCTGCCGCGGGCCTGCAACGCCCCAGCCGATACGAAAGACGATCATTGCCGCCACGCCGTAGCCGAGCCAGTTGTGCAGCACCTCAATCTCGTCGCCCGTGAAGTAGGCCGCCAGAACCAGGAATGCGAGAACGGCGTGGTAGATGCGTAGCTTGTGAAACACCGGCATTGGAGGTCCAGACCGTCATCCGTGAAACATCCATGGATATGGTCACGGCTCCGATGCCGCCGCAAGATTCCATCCTGTCGCAGGATGTACGCGATTCATTCGCATGTTCAGGCGCATGTTCAGGCGTTGCGTGCGCCGCCCCACTGGCGCACCGGCCCGACATCGATGTGCAGGAAATCGGAGCGCGGATAGTCGCCGACGCCGCCGAAGCCGATTTCGACCGCCGCATTGCGCAGGTGTGTCAGATCGCGGCCGGGCAAGCGGATGTCCACCGCCATGCCGCGCATGTGATAGCTCTTTCTGGCGACGCCGGCATTGCCTTCACGCAGACGTGCATTGGTTGCCGGCGAGCGGTATCCTGAAATGATGTGAAAGCTGTCGCCGGACTCGAGCTTCAGCTGCATCGCATGCAGCGCATCGAGAAGGGCCGGGTCGATCTCGTGCCGCTCGTCGGAACGATGATCGCGCATCAGATGTGCGATTTCCTTCAGCACGTCGGTATCGTAGCGGCCCTCGGCCCAGTAGACGCGCTTCAGCTTCTCACCCGTATGCGTGTTGAGGAGGCGCAATTCGCGCGCGTCATCCAGCCGTATCGCATCCGTTGCGGCGGGATGGTGATCGCCGGGACGCAGCAGCGGCAGGCGTGGCGATGCCTGCACCATGGGCGCAAAGGCGCAGGATGCGGCGGCCGCACCGAGTCCGATCAGGCGGCGCCGCGTCATTCGAGATACCATAATTCTCCCCTCGATCACTGTAAAATCAACGGTCATTCTGCCAATTGAGCGGACAAGGTCAAGCTATTGATTTTCAACAATAATTATGGAGAACGCCGGTCAGGACCCGCATTCGCGCGCCTCGCTGATGGCCAAGGGCGGCAACGTCATGCCGCCAAGTGTGGCGCTCAATGCGTGATCGCGCCCGTAAATGTCGTCACGAAACTGGACCAACCCATCCGCTTCGACAAAAGCGGTCCAATAGGCGAGGATCACGGGCAGTGGCGGCTCAACGCGCAATGGGACCGTCGCCCCTGCGCGGATCAGGTCTTCGATACGCTCGCGCGACCAGTCCGTCGAGGCCAACAGGTAGACCGCAAGTTCCATCGGCTTTTCGACGCGAATGCATCCACTGCTGCGGAAACGATTGTCGCTTGCAAACAACCCCGGCGCATTCGTGTCGTGCAGGAAGACGGCGAAGGGACTTTGCAGATCGAATTTCAGACGGCCCAGCGCATTTTCCGGGCCTGGCTGCTGGACCAGCTGGCCATCCTGCCAACTCATTTCATGCTTCTGCAGATAGTCGGGATCGCGCGCAATGGCCGGCGCGATGTCGCGCCGGTAGATCGAGAACGGCACAACCCATGGCGGATTGATCACGACCCGTTCGATCGCACTGACAAGCAATGGCGTCGGCGTCGATTTCCTGCCGACGATCGTCTTCATGCGAAAGTCGGTCGCGCCATCCGCGATGACCATTGCCTCGGCGGCCGGCACATTGACCTCGATCCGGGTCGGCGGCATCGCTGGCGCCATATAGCGCCAGCGCTCCATGTTGAGTGCGATCTGCGCGATCCGCTGCGCCACCGGCACATTGAGTGCGGCCAGCGTGTCGCGTCCGACAACGCCGTCAACCGCCAGACCGTGGCGCGATTGAAACCGGCGCACGGCCTCGACCATCGCCGCATCGTAGAGATCGCCCTCCCCCGCCCGCTGCAGATCGCCGGCAAGCTGCAGCCGCGCGCGCAACTTCGGCATAAATGCGCCGGTTTCGTCCGGCTTCAGTGACCGCTTGCCCGGCGGCAGATCAAAGGTCGGCCAGCCGCCGCGCCTTTCCATTTCGCGATACTGTGCCAGCGCTGCCTTCAATCGCTGGTATTCGGGTGCCGCTGGCGGCAGATTGTCCAGCCAATGTGCAAGATGGCCGCTGCGCAGGGCTGCGGCCAGCTCAGGCGCAGGATCGGCGCTCCAGCGGCGGATGGCGACATCGCCATACAGCTCGGCGATATCGACATGGCCGCCGCGCATGATATTCGCGTAGCGCAGCGCTTCGGTCGTCAGCAACAGGTCGCGGTTTGCCGCGGCCGCGCCGGGCGGCGGCCGCAGTTCCCGCCCGATTTCATCGGCGCGAAACAAGTAAGGCGGCAATCCATGCGCATCGATGTGCGTCAGCGCCGCATGGAGCGCCGTCGCCGCTTCATCCGTCCAGGCACAGCCACCGCCCCAGAGGTCGTAGAACGCGGCCACGCCCGAAGACCACGTGCCCTGTGCCAGTTCGGCCCGCATTTGCTCGGGGCTGCATCGCGCTTCGGCCACGGCGCCGGGCAACAGGGCGAGCGCAGACGCATACAGGACAACCGCCAGCGCATGTCTGGTCTGTCTCGATCCGGACTTTCGTACTGTCAATCTGCCTCTTTCGCGCCGTCTCGAAGGCGGCGTTCGAACCCGTCTTTCCGATCAATGTAGTCCTCGCGTCGTCCGATTGCGAGGGTTGTACCGGAAACGCCGGCTCCAGCGCGTCAAGCCACGGGGAGGCGCAGCACCGCATACCAGGCATAGCCGCGATAGAGCGAACGGAATTCGAGATCGGCATTGAGCTTTTCGGCAAGCACGCGCAAGGCCGCATCGAGATCACGACGCGGGGTGACATGAAAGCGCGCAAGCCAGCCCTGCAACAGCGCGCGAAACCAGCGCGGCAGGCGCTCCTGCTGGCCAAAATCGACGATGTGCAGGCTGCCGCCGGGTGCCAGGTTGCAGGCCGCCTGCGCCAATGCTGCCTGCCAGTCCGGAATCATCGACAGTGTGTAGGACATGAAGATGCGATCGAAACGGCTGAAACCGAACACCGCATAAGGATGGAAGCGCGTCGCATCGCCGGATGCAAGACGGATCCTGTCGCCCATTCCCGCGCGCGCTGCCGCGCGGCGCGCCGTCGCCAGCATTTCGTGCGATATGTCGACACCGAAGAATTCCGCCTGAGGATGCCGGCGTGCGGCGCAGACGAGATTGCGCCCGGTGCCGCAGCCGACCTCCAGTGCCGTCGCACCCGGCGGCGGCGCAAGGTTTTCGATCAACCGGTCGCGCCCGAGCAGGTAGTAGCGCCGCGTCAGATCGTAGAAGTGGCGCTGACGGCGGTAGACGCGGTCCATCAGCCGTCCATGATCCCGCTCCTCGTCATCGCGCGCCATGACGGTCACGGCATTCAGCCCCTGAAGACGTAGAGATGAAAGCCGCCATAGATCGACGAGCGGTCGCGCGCCGAGAATTCTCTCGACGCTTCGGCGCGGTAGTCCCAGCGGGCAAGGATCGTGTCGTCGACGCGGCCGGGCAGCAGGCTTGGCGCGGCGGCGGTGCGGAAGATCACGCGAGCGCCGGGGCGCGCCGTACGCGTGATCTCGGTCCAGAGATCGTTCAGCTGCGCATCCGTCATCCAGTCCTGCGCATCGAGCAGGACATAGCGATCGGCACTGCCATCGCTCTGGCAGCGCAGATAGTCGGTGAAGGAGGCGTTCAACACCTCGACACGCGCGGCGCCGGCCTGCAGGGCGGCGAAATTTTCGTGTTTCAGATAGGGCGGCAAGGGACCGTCCATGCCGGGTGCGTAGCCGCGCGCGAAGGCTTGCCAGGCGAAGTAGTTCTCGTTCAGCGGGAAGCCGCAAACGAGCCGTTCAAGTCGCTCACGCAACACAACGCGCATCTCGCGACCACCTGCCAGCGCGTCGTACTGGGCCGGCGGGATGCCAAGGCCGTAGAGGGAGGACGGCTTGGCGGTCAGCCAGCGGATCAGTTTGCGGTCGAAGAGCGGCGCCAGCCGTTGTTCGAAGAAGCGGCGCTGACCCTCGATCGTCGGCGCGTCGAGCAGCGGGCGGAACGACACGCCATAGAGGCGTGCCAGCAGATGCGCCGCGCCAATGAAGTGGCCGAGCAGGCCGTGGCGATAGAAGCCCCGGGAGAACAGCGAGATGCGGCGACGGCCGCTCAGGCTCCGACGGTCCCAATAGGCGCGTGTCGCGGCATCGAGCCGGGGACGCAGGAAACGCGCATAGCTCGCGAGATTTGCGCGGGCATCGGCGCGGCCGAAGAACCGGAAGAAATGTTCGTGACTCGGCAGATGGGCCACGCCTGCGAGTTTCAGCCGGACCAACGCGACATGCGCCGGGTTGAGATCGAGCGCCGTAATGCGCGCGGGGCCTGCGGCCAGATAGGACATCACGTTGCAGCCGCCCGAGGCGATGGCGACGATCCGGCTTTCCGGCGTCAGCTCCATCGCCGCCATGTCGACCTCCGGGTCCTCCCAGATCTGCGGATAGACAAGGCCGGTGAAAAGCCAGGTAAAGAGACGTTCGGTCATGCCGGCGCGCGACACGGGCCGGTGTCGATGTACGGCACGCTCCAGACGCCGGCGGATGTCGCGCCGGCCGCCGACCGGCGGTGTCAATTCGGCAGTGGCGGGGATCGCGGTGTGAGACAACGAACTCTCCTCGGAAATTCGGCCGGCTCGATGCCGGGGATAACCGGGGAGATACCTTGCGGATAAAGCCGCCGCGTGACAGTTCCGTGACAGTCCGGTGACACATCGGCTTCCGAATCGCTTTGCGAGGCGTATAGTTGGTCCTTCCCGACCTCAAACCGGCGCCGTCGTCTCCGCGCCAGAGCTACGGACGTTCTCCCGTGGAATCGTCGCGCCATTCTCCGGACCGCAGCCCCCTGTGGCGCCTGGTGCCGCTGGTGCAGCAGCACAAGCTTCGCTTCTGGGGCGGCATGTCGCTGATCAATTTCGGCCGCCTGCTCGAAGCCTTCATGCCGCTCTATCTCAAGATGGGGATCGACCGCATCGCCGCCGGCGACAATCGGCTGGCGCTGCCGGCGCTGGCCATACTCGGTCTGATGGCCCTGCGCTATGCCGCCTTCAACTACGGGCGGCGCTATGTGCGGGAAGTCGGCGTCGAGGTCGCGTTCAGTCTGCGTCAGCGGCTCTACTGGCACCTGGAACTGATGGGGCCGCGCTTCTTCTCGCAGTTTCCGACCGGCGACCTGATGGCCCGCGCGATCAACGATATCACGCTGATCCGGCAACTCATCGGCATGGGCACGCGGCTTCTCTTCGTCCTCGGCTTTTCCGGGATCGTCGCCTTCATTTTCATGTTCTATCAGTCCGCCACACTGACGCTGCTGTTGCTGCCGGCATTGCCGGCTTTCGCCTTTATCGGCTGGCTGCTCGCCAGGAAGATCTTCAACCAGTCGACACTGGTGCAGGAGGGCTTTTCGACGCTTTCCGCGCAGGTCCAGGAAAATCTCAACGGCATCCGCACCATCCAGACCCATGCCCAGGAAAGCCGCGAGATCGACCGCTTCGAAGCGACCTCCGACATCTATGCGCGCGACTACTACAAGCTGATGTTTCTCAATTCCGGCCTCACCTCGGCGATGCTGATTGCGACCGGTTTTACCACGCTGCTGGTGGTCGGCTATGGCGGCTTCCAGGTCATTGAGGGAACGATCACGCTCGGCACGTTCACGGCCTTCATCTTCTATCTCAACATGATGCTGGCGCCGATCAAGGAAGGTGGCGTGATGGTGACGCTGTTCCAGCGCGGCGGCTCGGCGGCGGCGCGGATCTTCGAGATTCTCGACCGCGAGCCCGAAATCCGCGATGCGCCGGATGCGGCACCGCTCGACAAGATCGGCGGGGCGATCACGCTGCATCATCTTTCCTATGTCCATCCGGCGCGTTCGGGCGAGGGCTGGCCGGCGCTCAACGATGTGTCGCTCGAAATCGGCAAGGGCGAGATGATCGCCGTGCTGGGCCGCGTCGGCTCGGGCAAGTCGACGCTGCTGCGCCTGATCGTGCGGCTTCTCGATCCGCCACCGGGTTCGGTCTATCTCGACGGCCGCGATATCCGCATGCTGCCGTTGACGCAAGTGCGCAGCCAGATCGCCATGGTGCCTCAGGACCCGTTTCTCTTTGCCACGCATATTGCGCAGAATATCTCCTACGACAATCCGGCACGCGAAACGGAAGAGGTCTGGCGCGCCGCCGAAAGCGCCGATCTCGAAACGACGATCCGGCGCATGCCCGATCGCCTGGAAACCATCGTCGGCGAGCGCGGCGTGACGCTGTCGGGCGGACAGAAGCAGCGCGCCAGCCTCGCCCGCGGGTTGATCCGCGAAACGCCGGTGCTGCTGCTCGACGATTGTTTTTCCTCGGTCGACACCGAGACCGAAGAGTTCATTCTGTCGCGGCTCAAGACGCTGCGGAAGGGCCGCACGACGATCATGGTGTCGCACCGCGTTTCGACCGCGCGCCATGCCGACCGTATCGTGGTGCTCGAGGAGGGGCGCGTCGCTGAAGTCGGCAGCCATGCGGAACTTCTTGCGAAGAACGGTCTCTATGCGGCGCTTGAACGGCAGCAGGGGCGGCGCGAGGAACTGGCGCAGAGCCTTGGCAGTCTGACGGGGGACACAGCATGAGCGCGCAACCGCACTCCGAGAACCGTGGCCGCGACTACACCGTATTCGATGACGAGATGGAGACACGCGGATTCGACTTCCGGCTTGTCGGCCGCCTGATGCACTGGCTCCGGCCCTATCGCCGGCAGGGCCTCGTCGCGCTGCTGTTCGTGCTGCTGGCAGCCAGCGCCGCAGTTCTGGCGCCGGTCGTCGTCAGCCGTGTCGTGGTCGATGGCATTCTGCTGCCGACGGCCGACGAGGGCGCACCCGATTTCGGCCAGAAGGCACTCAACGCCCTTCTCGTCGATCTTTTGACGCTGCATCCGATCGTCGCCGCCTGTCTGCTTTACGGATTGTGGACCCTGCTCTGGGCCGGCTTCGGCCATGGCTTCCGCGTGATGCTGGCGCGCACCGTTCTCAACGGCCTGCGCGATCTCCGGCGCGACCTCTTCGCCCATCTGGAGCGCCTGCCATCGAGCTTCTACGACCGGGTCGCGGTCGGCCGGGTGATGACGCGGCTGACAAACGACATCGAGACCCTGTTCGAGTTGCTGGCCGGATTCGGCGTGCTGCTCGGCGAGTTTGTGCCGTTCTTTGTCGCCGTCTCGATCATGCTGGCACTCAACCCGACGCTGACGATGGAACTGATGCTGCTGCTGCCGGTGGCGGCGCTGGCGACCTGGATTTTCCGCATGGCCTCGCGTCAGGTCTATCGCGGCATCCGCTCCTCGATGTCACGGCTCAATGAGAACCTGCAGGAGAACCTCTCCGGCATCGAGGTCGTGCAGCTTTACGGCCGGGAGCAGATCAATTTCGAACGCTACAGCGAAATCAACCGGGAGAATCGCGATCAGGAAAACCAGGCTATCCGGATCGAAAGCTATTACGGCCCCGCCATGGACAGCATGGCGTTTCTCGCCATGGCCGCGATCATCTGGTTCGGCGGACATCATGTCTTCGAGATGACAGCAACACTCGGCAGCGTCATTCTTTTTGCACAGTTCGCCGACATGATGTTCCGCCCGATCGTGGCGATGGGCGAACAGTGGAACGTCGTTTTCCGCGCCATGGCGAGCTGCGAACGCATTTTCCAGGCGCTGGACTGGGACGAGGCGCTGAAGGAGCCGGCGGCGCCGAAGTCGCTGCCGAAGGACCTTCGTGGTCATGTCCGGTTCAACCATCTTACCTTCGGTTACCGGCCGGGGCAGACCATCCTCGACGACGTGACCTTTGATATCGCACCCGGCGAGCGCATCGCGATCGTCGGCCCCACCGGCTCGGGCAAGACCAGCCTGATCCGCCTGCTCTGCCGCTTCTACGATGTGCCTGAAAACTCGATCCTGATCGACGACATCGACATCATGGATGTGCCGCCGGCCGAAATCCGCCGCCGTGTCGGTGTCGTGCTGCAGGACTTCCACATCTTCTCGGGCAGCGTCTACGAGAATATCGCGCTTGGCAATCCGGCGATCACGCGCGAAGCGGCGCGGGCCGCCGCGCGGCTCGTCCATGCCGACCCCTTCATTCGCATGCTACCGCAGGGCTACGACACGATGCTGACCGAGCGCGGCCGCAACCTCAGCCACGGTCAGCGCCAGCTCCTTGCTTTTGCGCGCGTACTGGCAATGAATCCCGAAGTGCTGATCCTCGACGAGGCGACTGCGAGCATAGATACCGAAACCGAATTGCTGATCCAGGACGCGCTGTCGAAAGTCACGACGGGCCGAACGTCCATCATCATCGCCCACCGGCTGCAGACGATCCGCGAGGCCGACCGCATCGTCGTGCTGACGCAGGGCGAGATCCGCGAGATCGGCTCCCATGAGGAACTGATGGCGAAGGGCGGTGTCTACAAGACGCTCTACGAATTGCAGGTTCAGGACGTTTCAGGCAACGGGATCGAGGCCGGTCGCCCGTGACCGCCGCGTCAGCAACGCTGGTTGACGAACACGATGTTGTTGTTGCCCGCCTGTGTCGTATAGGCCGTGTGGTTGCTCCCCTGCTGGATGACAAAGGCGGCATTGTCCGATCCAGTCTGTGCGGTGACAACTGAATTGCCAGCGCCTCCCTGAACCGCCGCCGCCCTGTTGGCGACACCATGCTGGTCGACCGACACGTTATTTCCCCCATGGCCGAAGCCGCAGGCCGACATCGCACGGAATCCTCCCAGAAGCGACTGCCTGACGCCTGCCTTTGCTGTCTTCGTTGCAAATCGGTTGGCCGTGCTGGCATAGAGGCGCGGCTTGATCTCCTTTGTCACGACTTTCGTCTGACCTGCCTTCTGCTGAACGACGGTGAGGTTGTAGCTGCCCGATTGATCGACGACGGCGACGCTTCCGGCACGCGCAGTGGGCGCCATCAGGACCAGAGCCAGAAACGTGGCCGACAGGACGAGAGGTAACCGTTTCATGTGTTTCTCCTGTTGCGTCGTGGAACGGCGATACGCCGCACATACCGATCGCTGCCCTTCTAGTCATACCGGCATGATCGCGCGCTGAAGTTGCCGTTCACACCGCGTTCAGATTCGGGTTCGCATTCGCGCCTTGACTGATTCACGCGACGACGATCCGTCACGCCGCCGGTGAACGGAGAATGAATGCCGACTTCAGACGCCGCTCAGGAACGTCTCGCTAGAAAGGCATGGTCAACAACCGGCCCCATCATCGCGGCCATCCAAAGCAGGAGACGTAAAATGAAGAAGTTTCTACTGGCAGGCGCCGCCCTCACCGCCCTTGTCGTTGCCGGCGCGACCGGCGCCAGCGCCGGCAACAGCGCATCTGTCTATCAGAAGGGCTGGAACAATGCCGGCGTCTATACGCAGAACGGCTATGGCAACAAGGGCACGATCAACACGAAGGGCCATGCCAACTATTCCAAGGCCGTGCAGCGCGGTCAGTGGAACTACCTCTACCAGCAGCAGCTGGGCAATCGGAACAGCGCGCTGACCGATCAGTACGGCAAGGGCAACTACGCCGTGACCGGTCAGGAAGGTCGCAACAATACTGCGACCACGATCCAGACGGGCCGCAACAATACCTCCGGCATTGCCCAGATCGGCAACAACCACAAGGCGACGACCGATCAGCTCGGTTCGAACAACACGGCCGCCACCATCCAGGTCGGCAACGGCCAGAAGGCCAATACCGTGCAGACCGGTCACGGCAACACGACGGTCGTCATTCAGGGCGGCTACTGACCCCGAGGCCCGCGTCAGGAGGCGGCACCCCGCTGCCTCCTGCGCCGCTTCCTCAAACGGGAGAAAGTTCATGTCGAGAAACCGGATGTCTCTTGCCCTTGCGCCCATTGTACTGGGCATTTCGCTCGCCGCCATCGTGCCGGCAAGCGCAGCGCCGCCAATGCAGTGCGAAATCCGCGCGATCGCCGTTCCTGGCGGCATTCGCCTTGAGAGTGTGGCCTTTGGATCGCCCGGCCTTTCGGGCAGCTATCAACTCTCGCTCGAGCGCTCGGGCGCAAGCGGAAGCTCGAATGTGTCGCAAGGCGGCGATTTCGAGGTCGGCGATGACGGCGAAGTCGTCATATCCGTCACCGAGTTCAATCTCGGCCCGCACGACAAATACAATGTCGCATTGACCATCGAGAGTTCCTCGGGTGCGACCTATTGCGAACACGTCTCGCTGTAACCGCAAGGTCGCGGACGGGATGCAGCCAAGACCTGCCAGGTGTCGGGTGGAATACCGGCTCGCCGACGCGACCGGATCAATCGGCGCAAGGCGGTTGTCGGCATAAACCCGGCGCGGTACGGTGAGGCTTCGTCCGGTGCCGGACTGCGGTCCGGCCAGTCACGGGAAGATCATGACCAACCCAACGATTCCCTATACCGTTCCCGAAGCACTCGAATCCGACCTTGCCGAAGTCCATGCCTATTGGCGGAAGCTGATAAGGGGCCAGGCGAGCGACATGCCCTATTGGGATGACGTCAAGCTCTCGGATCTGCCCGCTCTTGCGGACCGGCTGATGCTCGTGACCGCCTTCGCCAAGCCGGAGCGCTTCCGTTTCGAAATGGTCGGCAAGGAGATCGCTGCGCAATATGGCAGGGACGTCAACGGACGCTTCGCCGACGAAGTCGACGTAAAGGCGCCGCTCGATTTTTTCCGGAGTCAGGCCAGCGTAACGGTCGAAAGCGGCAAACCGAGTTATTTCCGATCGGCCGCCTATGCACGTCTCCTGCTGCCACTCTGGGGTGAAGGACATGTCAGCATGCTGCTCGGTGCCGTCGTCCGGCTCTGAGTTTCGGGGCGCCCGCATCGCGCGTTCGGCACAGGCTGGGCTGACTGGTTGGAATCGGGTCGCGCGGACCAGGTTTTCTGGCTGGGGCGGGAGGACTCGAACCTCCGAATGGCGGAATCAAAATCCGCTGCCTTACCACTTGGCTACGCCCCAGCAGGCTCCGGAAGCCTGATGGGTGGCCTCGCGAAATGTGGCGGAACATACCGGCATCGGCGGGTCCCCGCAACCGGCCGGGCCGGCACGGGACGCGGCCGGGAATCTCCCTTGCGGGGCCCGGTTTTGGCGGCTATAACGCCGCCTCGCATGGGACACGGAGTGTGGCGCAGTCTGGTAGCGCACCTCGTTCGGGACGAGGGGGTCGCAGGTTCGAATCCTGCCACTCCGACCAATGCGAAGAAGACCGCCGCCGATCGTCGAGAGACGGTGGAGCCCTGACGGTTCCAAATCCGGACATCCCCTGTATCATTCGCCGCAGCGCCGATGCGACGGCCTGCCCTATTGCGAATACGAGGAACCGATATGGCTGCCGTTCTCTATGATTTCACTGCCGCGCCGAGTCCGCGCCGCGCCCGCATCCTGCTGGCCGAGAAGGGCATCGATCACGAAACCGTCCAGGTCGATCTGATGAAGGCCGAACAACTCGGCGACGCGTATCGGCAGATCAATCCGGCATGCACCGTGCCGGCACTCAAGCTCGATGACGGCACCATCCTCACCGAGAATATCGGAATTGCGGCATGGGCCGAGGCGGTCAAGCCGGAGCCGCCCTTGTTCGGCACGACGCCGGAGGAAAAGGGGCTTGTGTTCAGCTGGAATGCGCGGATCGAGTTCGACGGCTTCATGCCGATTGCCGAAGTGCTGCGCAATACATCCAAGGGCATGGTCAATCGCGCGCTGCCCGGTCCGGTCGACCTGCCGCAGATTCCCGAACTCGCCGCGCGAGGCGCTCTGCGTCTGGCGCGCTTTTTCGACATGCTGAACGAGCGACTGAAAGGCCGCGAATTCATCGCCATCGACCGCTATTCCTTTGCCGACATCACCGCACTGGTCTGCGTCGATTTCGCCAAATGGGTGAAGCAGGAGCCGAGGCCGGACCATGCCGACCTTCTGCGCTGGCATGCCGCCGTGTCGGCACGGCCCAGCGCCAAGGCATAGTCCAATCCTGAAACCGTCAGTTTGACACGGGCCGCGCGCGGCCTATGATGCGGGCACTCGATGGTTCCGCGCATTCGTTCCTCGGAACGGATGCAAGGAGGCAAGAGGGAACAGGGTGAGGCTTCGAGCGAAGCCGATGCCCTGGCTGCCCCCGCAACTGTAAGCGGCGAGGCCGCGTTCCACTTATGTCACTGGCGCAGTGCTCTTTCGGGAGTGACGGCCGGGAAGACGGAACGAGGCCGACGACCCGCGAGCCAGGAGACCTGCCACCGGGTTCGTCATCTGCCGAGGGCCGGGGTGCGCCAGCGGGACGGTTACGCCCGCATTCGTTCTCGTCCGGGCCTTTCCGTTTCCTGTCTTTCCCCTTCTCCCGGCGCCATGCGGCCGGGGTTGGCCGCGCCAGAGACAGGGCATCCATTCAAATGAAAAATGCAAGCCGGGCGGCAATTGCCGCTCTCCTGCTACCCGTTTTCGCGGTCGCCGCGCAGGCCGACAACACACCCGTCGCACCCGAAGTGCTGGTCACGACCGGCGTCGAGCCGTTGCCGACCAAACAGGTCGCCAGTTCCTTCACCATCGTCACGGCCGAAGATATCGAGACATTTCAATATCGCGACGTTGCCGACGCATTGAAATCCGTTCCAGGCCTGCATGTGGTGCAGTCAGGCGCGCGCGGCTCGCAAACATCGATCTTCACGCGCGGCGCCAGTTCCAATCAGACGCTGGTGATGGTCAACGGCCTGCCGGTCAATGACCCCGCCTCGCCGGGCGGCGCGGCCAATCTTGCCAATATTCCGCTCGGCAATGTGGAGCGGATTGAAGTGGTGCGCGGACCGCAATCGGCGCTTTACGGCAGCCAGGCGATGGGCGGCGTCGTCAACATCATCACGAAGACAGGCAGCGAAACGCCTGTGACGACACTGAGGGTCGAGGGCGGAACGCTCGGCACGCTCAATACGCATGCGAATACCGGCGGCGTGGCGGGAAATGTCGACTATTTCCTCTCGCTCTCGCGCGAAGCAACCAACGGCTCCGATGTCACGCCGGCCCGTCTTCGTGACGCGCGCGGCAAGGAGAAGGACGGCAACGAGGTCGTTTCCGCCTCCGGCCGCATCGGCGTGAAGCTCAACGAACGTCTCAATGCCGCCGCCTTTGTCCAGTACACGGATTCCGACACCGACATCGACGATGACGGCGCGACGGCGGGCTTTGTGCCGGTGTTCCAGAACTTCGACAGCACCTACAAGTCGAGGCGCCTGCAGTCCTCGGGCGAAATCTCCGGCCGGTTTCTCGGCGGTCAATGGCGCCCACGGCTCTCGGTCGGTGTCACGCAGTACAAGTCCGATCTCGCCGACAACCCGGACCCCGGCGGTTCGATCTACCTCGCCGATGTCGAATACGAGGGCCGGACATTGCAGACGCGCTTCGAAAATGCACTCGACATCCATCCGCAGCACCTGCTGACCTTCGGCGGCAGCTATACGCGCGACGAGTATTCGTCGAACGGATTGCGCGACTTCGGCGGTTTTGTCGTCACATCGGCGTCGGATGCCGACGCCGACGCCTTCGCGGTTTATGCCGCCGATCACATGACGTTCGGCGAGCGCTTCTTTGCCACGCTCAGCCTGCATCACGACATGCCGGATGACTTGAAGAACCACACCTCGTACACAATCGCGCCGGGCTACTACCATCCGGAGACGGACACGCGCCTCACCGCGAGCTACGGCACCGGCTTCAAGACGCCGTCGCTCTATCAGCGTTTCGGCAGCGAGTTCAGCGCCTTTCTCGGCTTCCCCGCTGGACAATATACCGGCAATCCCAACCTCAAGCCGGAGAAGAGCCGCGGCTGGGAAGTGGGCATCGAGCAGGGATTTGCCGGCGGAAAGGCGCGTGCCGGCGCGACCTGGTTCGAAAACAGCGTCAAGGACGCCATCGAAATCGTCTTCGACCCGCTCACCGGCGATTCCACCGCCGCCAATCTCCAGCGTTTCGATGTCAAAGGCCTTGAGAGCTTCATTGAAGTCAATCCGACAGAGCGGTTGACGGCACGCATCGACTACACATGGATGTCGCTCGACACCAATACCGCCGCCGTCGTCGGCGCTCTGACGCGCCGTCCGCGCCACGAGATAGGCCTGACGGCGAGCTGGCGACCCTGGGACAGCACCGTCTTTTCGACCAATATCCAGTGGGTCGATCCGGACCGCGACATTCCGCGCGACGGTTTCGGCTTTTATGTCTATCAGGCGCCCTACACCGTCGTGAATTTCGCGGCCTCGCACCAGCTGACGGAGAGCGTGCAGTTGACCGCGCGGATCAACAACCTGCTCGACAAGACCTACGAACCGGCGCACGGCCTCGAAGCGCCCGGCGTCGAGGCGCTTGCGGGCATCGCCTTCTCGTTCTGAACGGCGCGCAAACACGAAAGGCGCGGGATTTATCCCGCGCCTTTCTCATTCTGCAATGTCTCTCAACGCCCGGTGAAATTCGCGGTGCGCTTCTCGACGAAATGGGCAACGCCTTCCTTGAAGTCCTCGCTCGAAAAGCTCTTCTGCATTTCGCTGTCGCCGACCGCGAGCGCGTCGTTGAAGTTCTGGAACAGCGCCTTCCAGATTTGTGCCTTCATCACGGCCATCGAGCGCGGCGAAACGGTCGTCGCCAGCATCCTTGCGTAATCCATGACGTTCGCCATGAAGTTTTCCTGCGGGAAGGTCTTGTTGACGAGGCCCATTTCGGCGGCCTCCGCGGCAGAGACCTTGCGCGCCGACATCAGCAAATCAAGCGCGCGGGCGGGACCAACCAGATGCGGCAAGAGCCACGACACGCCATGCTCGGCGATCAGCCCGCGGCTGGCGAAAGCAGTGGTGAATTTCGCCTCCGAGCCGGCAAAGCGCATGTCGGCATAAAGCGCGACGACGAGGCCGAGGCCGGCGGCCGGGCCGTTGATGGCGGCGATGATCGGCTTCTTCACCTGCATCAGATAGCCGAAGCGGCCGCCATAATGCGCACTGACATCGGGCCCGAGGCCGCTGGCGAAATCGAAACTCTCCTCGCGCGCGGCACTTGCCAGTTCACGGTCTTCCCACTTGCCGGGCTTGATCGACTGCAACAGGTTCATGTCGGCGCCGGCGCAGAAGCCGCGGCCCGCCCCCGTGATCACGATGACGCGCACCTCGTCATCGGCGACGGCTTCGGCCATGGCGCGTTTCAGGCTTTTCTCCATCGCCGCCGTCCAGGCGTTGAGCTTGTCCGGACGGTTCAGCGTCATTAGCGCGACGCGATCCTTCACCTCGTATGTCAGATCTTCGTAGCCACTCATTATTATTTCCTCCCTCGATTTCGGCGTTTGTCTTTCATGGCAATGCGGTTTGGGCCAGTATAGGCCGAAGCGCGCCGGGTTTTCGAGATGCGCAGCGGGAGGAAACCGGATGGCTGAATTCAGCGAGATTCTCTTCGAAACGCCCGAGCCGCATATCGCGCGGGTGACGCTCAACCGGCCGGCCCAGATGAACGCCTATACGACGCGGCTCTGCGAGGAGCTTGTCGAGGCGATCGATATCTATCTGCGCGACGACGAACTGCGTTGCCTGATCCTGACCGGCGCCGGGCGCGGCTTCTGTTCGGGCGGCGACATCAGCGGCGCCGACGAACATCATGCCGAATTGATGTCCTCGCAGCTTTCGCATGGCCGCGAAATGCGCGACGGCATGCACCGCGTCATCCTCGCCCTGTCGCGTCTCGACAAACCGACCATCGCCATGGTCAACGGGCCGGCGGTTGCCGGCGGACTGACGCTGGCGCTCTCCTGCGATCTCAGGATCGCCGCGGACACGGCCAAGCTCGGCGACACGTCAGGCCGCTTCGGGTTGCTGCCGGACGAAGGCGGCGCCTGGCTCTTCCCGCGCTTCATGGGGCTCGATCTCGCCCTCAAGATGACCATGCTGGCGGAAGTCTACAGTGCCGGCGAGGCCGAGGATCTCGGTCTCGTCACCGAAGTTGTGCCCGCTGCCGAGCTCGAAGCCCGTGTCATGGAGCTTGCCCGCGAGCTTGCCCTGCGGGCGCCGCTTGCCGTCCGGCTCTCCAAGTCGATGATGATGCGCGGCCAGGGCATGACCCTCGAACAATCGCTGGGCGATGCAGCCCTGTCGGTGATGATCGCCAACCCGAGCGCCGATGTGCGGGAAGGCGTGAAAGCCTTTTTCGACAAGCGGATGCCGAAATTCACGGGCAGATAATCTCGCTCTGCGACAAGATGTTCGGTCAGCAAGCATGGCGCGTCTGCGCGATTGCCACTATGTTTTTTCGATGGGGGCGATTGGCAAATATGATGACCACACTTCGGGACGGACGGCGGGGCTGACCGTCGCTCGTGCCTTGGCGGTGTTTGCGCTGCTGCTCCACATCGCGCTGCCGACCGTCCTGCAGATGGCCGGGCCGGCCACGCAGGCACTCTTCGAGACGGTCATCTGCACCGGCGGCGAGAACAGGACGATCTATCTCGACGCCGACGGCAATCCGGTCGAGCCGGTCCCGGCCGGCACATCGCACGACTCCGGTTCCTGCCTGCATCATTGCGGGGCCATGCTCGCTTCAACATTTGCCCATGCCGCATCAGGCTGGGCGCCGCCCATGATCGCCGTGCCGGTTGCCTATCTTGTTGCAGCAATCGTTCCAATGTCCGCTCAGCCGCGTGCACCTCCAGCGGCCTCCGGCGACGCACATCGTTGATGCCCGCCCGTCGCGATCTGCTAGTCTTCCCCCTTCAACCGAGGGGAGAAGACGGATGGGCACGACAATGCCGGAAAAGGGTACGGACTGGGCGGCACTGAAAGCCGAAATGACGGAGCGCGCGCAGGGCGACGTCAAATGGCGAGACGGCAAGACCGCCGTCTACGTCTTCAATGCCGGGCCGGACGTCGCGGAGGTCCAGAAGGAAGCCTATACGATGTTCATGTCCGAGAACGGGCTTGGACCGATGGCCTTTCCCAGCCTGAAGCAGATGGAGGACGAGGTCGTCGGCATGGGCCTTGCGCTCCTCCATGCGCCGGAGGGGGCGGCCGGCAACATCACCTCGGGCGGCACGGATTCGATCACCATGGCGGTCAAGACCGCCCGCGACCATGCGCGGAAGGAAAAAGGCGTCACCGGCCGCTGCAATATCGTCGCGCCCTGGTCGGCGCATCCCGCTTTCGACAAGGCGGCGAAGATGATGGAGATCGAGATGCGGCGCGTCCCTTGCGCCGATCTGGTGGCCGATGTCGCGGCCATGGAACAGGCGGCCGACGCCAACACCATCATGCTGGTCGGCTCGGCGCCCTGCTTTCCCTACGGGTTGATCGATCCGATCGTGGCGCTTGGCGAGATGGCGGCGCGCAAGGGTCTCTGGCTTCATGTCGATGCCTGTGTCGGCGGCTATATCGCGCCTTTCGTGCGCATGAACGGCGGCGACATTCCGCCTTTCGATTTCGAGGTTCCAGCCGTGCATTCGATGTCGGCCGACCTGCACAAATACGGCTATTGCGCCAAGGGCGCCTCGACGGTGCTCTTCCGCTCGGAAGCCTTGCGCGCGCACATGATCTTCGACTGCGCCGACTGGCCGGGCGGACGCATGGTGACGCCGACACTGGCCGGCACACGCCCCGGCGGCGCCATCGCGGCGGCCTGGGCGGTGATGAACTTTCTCGGCGTCGAAGGCTACCGCGCCAAGCACCGGCAGGTCACCGATGCCCGCGAAGCGATCGAGACCGGCATCGCGAAACTCGGCTTCCGCGTGCTCGGCCGGCCGCAGCTTGGCCTGATCGCCTTCACGCATGATGAGGTCGACCCCTTCGCCGTCTGGGGCAAGCTGTTCGAGCGCGGCTGGTTTACGAGCCTCACCACCGAGCCCAAGGGCCTGCATCTGATGCTCTCGCCCTTCCACGCGCAGGTGACCGGCACCTATCTCACCGATCTCGAATGGGCGCTGGGCGAGGTGAAGGCCGGGAACGAAGGCAAGAAGCGCGAGGCACGCTACAGCTGACGCTGCGTCAGCTGTCGCCGCCCGATGACAAGGCCGCGGGCGCTGCTACACTTCGGCCAACAAGAATGTCATCCGGGGAGGCGACGATGGGCGAAGCGGTGGTGCGGTCGGGCGCGCGCGTGGTGGATCATGCGGCGCTGGCGCTGCGGGCGGCGAAGGCGGCGGGCGGCTTCCGCAGTCTCGGCATCGGCCCGGGCGATGTCGTCGCGGTCTATCTCCGGAACGACTTTCCCTTTTTCGAGGCCTCGGTCGCGGCCGGTCTGGTCGGCGCCTATTCGACGCCGGTCAACTGGCACAATTCGCCCGACGAGGCGCGCTACATCTTCGAGAATTCGGGCGCCAAGGCGATCGTCATCCATGCCGATCTCTATCGCGGCATCGAAAGGGCAATCCCGAAGGACGTGCCCGTCTTCCTCGTCGCGACACCGCCCGAGATCATGTCCGCCTACGGCATATCGGCGGAAGCCGCCGCGCTGCCGGCCGGCACCGAGGACTGGAGCCGCTGGCTCGAGCAGTTCGAGCCCGTCGCGGCCGGCCCCGCCGAGCCGCCCGGCTCGATGATCTACACCTCGGGCACGACCGGCCATCCCAAAGGCGTGCGCCGGGCGCCGCCGACGGCCGAGCAGGCGGTGGCCTGGGGCGCCATCATCGGCCAGGTGATGGGCTTCAACGCCGCCTATGGCGAACCGCAGGAGATGGTGACCGTCGTCACCGGGCCGATGTATCACTCGGCACCCAATGCCTACGGGCTCTATGCCTTTCGCGTCGGCGCCAATGTCATCCTCGAGCCGCGTTTCGATCCGGAGGAACTGCTGCAGATGATCGAACGCCACAAGGTCACGCATCTGCACATGGTGCCGACCATGTTCGTGCGGCTGCTGAAGCTGCCGGACGACGTGAAGAAGAAATACGATCTCTCCTCACTGCGCTTCGTCGTGCATGCGGCGGCGCCCTGCCCGGTCCATGTCAAGCAGGCGATGATCGAATGGTGGGGTCCGGTCATCAACGAATATTACGGCGGCACCGAAACCGGCGCGGTCGTGTTCTGCAATTCGGAGGAATATCTCGCCCATCCCGGCACGGTCGGCAAGGCGGTCGAGGGCGCAAAGGTCATGGTGATCGACGAGAATGGCGCCGAGCTCTCGCAGGGCGCCACCGGCGAGGTCGTCTGCCGCACATCGACCATTCCCGACTTCACCTATCACGGCGACGACGAGAAGCGGCGCCGCGCCGAAAAGGCCGGCCTGATCTCGCTGGGCGATGTCGGCTATCTCGACCAGGACGGCTTTCTCTATCTCTGCGACCGCGCCAAGGACATGGTGATTTCGGGCGGCGTCAACATCTACCCGGCCGAGATCGAGGCCGAGTTGCACAAGATGCCGGGTGTCGGCGACTGCGCGGTCTTCGGCATTCCGGACGACGAGTTCGGCGAGGCGCTCTGCGCCGTGGTGCAGCCGCAGCCGGGTGCCGCGCTCACGGAGGCCGATGTGAGGACCTTTCTGCGCGAACGCATCGCCGGCTACAAGGTGCCGCGTCTGGTCGAGTTCAGGACCGACCTGCCGCGCGAGGATTCCGGCAAGATCTTCAAGCGCAAGCTGCGCGAGCCCTATTGGGAGAAGGCCGGCCGGCAGATCTGAGCGGCGCTGTTGCGGCACCGCAACAGCGGCGGCCGTTCAACGAAAATTCATATCTGACATCTTGTCAGTTTGTGCATTGCAACATATCCTGGTTGCAACAGAAAGCGGCGCCGTATCAGGCGCCCTGTCCACGGAAACGGCCGGGCCGGGCTCTCGCAACCCCCAGTGAGAGGCACGTCCCATGTCCACCGCGCAGCACCCCGTCTCCCCCCTCGCCCCCGAAGCCCGCCCGCTGGCCCCGGGCCTCGCCGCCCGCGCCGGCCGCCTCGCCCGTGCCCTCAAGGCCCAGGCCGCCCGCACACGCGCCGAATTCAATCTTTCGGACGCACTGGCCGCGGCCGGCTACACGCTGCTCTGGGTCTATTCGGCCAGTCTGATCGTCTATATCGCCGGCCTCTACTGACCCCACGCCGGGCGCCCGGGCTTCCCGGGTGCCCGGCGGCCAGAGGCGGCCCTTGCGCGGCGTCAAGCCGGACCGATATGATAAGCAATGCTTATTAGAAGTCAGGCCCTTAGACAGCCATGCAGGGTATCGCCATGCCCGGAGTGAAAATCGACCTTGCCGCCGAAGCCGCGCGTCAGCCGGCGGCCGGCACCGCTTCCGACCAGAACCCCGAACGCGCCACCGGCTTCCTGCTGCGCGACAATTCGCGGCTGATGCGGGTCGCCTTCACCGAGCGCGTCAGCGGCCTGACCCAGGCGCAATGGGGGGCGCTGGCCCATCTCTCGCGCCATCAGGGGCTCAACCAGGTGGGGCTGGCCGATCTGCTCGAAGTGCAGCCGATCACCGTCGCGCGGCTGGTCGACAAGCTCGCCGCACTCGGCCTGGTCGAGCGCCGGCCCGATCCGCGCGACCGGCGCGCCCAGCAGCTATTCCTGACCGGCAAGGCGCAGCCGCTGCTCGACCAGATGTGGGACGCGGGCGACGAGATTCTCGACGCGGCCTTTTCAGGCTTCAGCGAGAGCGAACGCCAGGACTTCATCGAGATGATGGTGCGGATGCGCGCCAACCTGTCGCGTCTGGCACAGGGCAAGGGCAACGGGCGCCGCGGCCGCGACGGTCCGCTGGGTTGAAGCGCGGCGCCGGACGGTCCATTCTCCCGCCCGCAACCGGGAGTATGCACATGGCCGTCGAGATTCCTTACGTCCGCGACATCAGCTTCGAATACGGCGCCTGCGACGAGGTCTCGCCGCTGATCCGCCGCGTCGTCGCCGACAATCCCTCGGCCTTCACCTTCAAAGGCACCGGCACCTATATCATCGGCCATGGCGAGGTCGCGGTGGTCGATCCGGGTCCGCTGCTGATGCCGCATGTCGAGGCGCTGCTGGCCGCGCTCGAGGGCGAAACCGTCTCCCACATCCTGATCACCCACACCCATTCCGACCATTCGCCGGCCGCAAAGCCGCTGAAATCGCTGACCGGCGCGCCGACCTATGCCTTCGGACCGCATGGCGCGGGCATGGAAGGCGCCGGCGCCGACGATGTGAAGGTCGAGGAAGACGGCGACATGGCGTTCAGGCCGGATGTCGAAATCCGGCATGGCGACATTCTCGAAGGCGAGGGCTGGAGCGTCGAATGCGTCTACACGCCGGGCCACACCTCGAACCATATGTGTTTCGCGCTGCGTGAGGAGAAGGCGCTCTTCACCGGCGACCATGTGATGGGCTGGTCGACCAGCATTGTCAACCCGCCCGACGGCAACATGAAGCGCTACATGGAATCGCTGAAGCTGCTGCTGACCCGTGACGACGAGATCTACTGGCCGACACATGGGCCGGCGATCCGCGACCCGAAGCCCTTCGTGCGCGCCTTCATCGCCCATCGCGAGGAACGCGAGCAGCAGATATTGAAGCAGCTCGCCGCCGGCCGCACGCGGATTGCCGACATGGTGCCGGTCGTCTATGCCGCGGTCGACAAGCGGCTCTACCCGGCTGCGGCGCGCTCGATGCTCGCCCATATCGAATATCTGGTCGAGCGCGGCGTCGTCACGACCGAGGGCAAGCCGACGCTTGGGGCGACCTACCGGCTCGCCTGACCTGCCGCCAGCTCCTTTTTCAACGCGTCGCGGAAGGTGCGGATGCGGTTGGCATTGGCGCCGAGATCGCTGATGCCGACGCGCGAGACCGACCGGATGTCGACCGCCGCACCGTCACCGCGTTCGGTGACGCGGATCGCGACATCGTCCCGGAAGTTCATCACCCGCGTCGTCGCCGTCGCCTCGATCAGGCCTGTCTCGGGGTTCATTGCGACGATGGCCCAGCCGAGATCGCGCGCCGTTTCGACCGCGGCCTCGAAGACCCGGCCCGGCTGTTCGGCCAGCATGATCGTGGTGATATCGGGATAGGCCTGTGCCTGCAACGCGGCGAGGTCTTCCGGCGCGGCGCGGTCGAGCGGATTGCTGCCTTCGCCGCGCAGCGCGACCACCGCATCGAATGACGGCGGATTGTCGAGATCGGTCGTGATGTCATGGATGCCCGGCACCTGCGACCCGGCAAGGATCGCCTGCACCACCGGCGCGGCGACCAGCAGGCCGAGAACAAGGCCGGCAATGGCAAGGCGCGCGCCGCTGCGGTTCGACGTCATGGTGCGGATGATGCCCGCCGCCGAAACGACGACGCCGACAAGACCCAGCGCGGCGGCCAGTGCCAGGCCGCGCACGGCAATGCCGAAATGAATGAGCTCGGTGCGATTGCCGATGACGCAGACCGCCAGCACGACAAGCGCCGCAACCGCGATCCACAAACCCCATTTCGCCAGACGCGATGGCTGCCTGCCCATGATTTCGTCCCCCTGAAAATTTCGGGCGGGTACTCATGGACCCGCCCGTCTTGTCGCCGGTCTTACTCGGCGGCGGTTGCCGTCGGCAGCTTGTAGTCCTTGAACTGTTCGCGCAGTGCCAGCTTCTGGATCTTGCCGGTCGCGGTATGCGGAATCTCGCTGACGAAAGCCACATCGTCGGGCATCCACCATTTGGCGATCTTGCCTTCCATGTAGCGCAGGATTTCTTCCTTGCTCGGCTTCTCGCCTTCCTTCGGCACCACGATCAGCAGCGGACGCTCGTCCCATTTCGGATGCGCAATGCCGATGACGGCGGCTTCCGTGACCTTGGGATGGCCGACGGCGAGATTCTCGATCTCGATCGAGGAAATCCATTCGCCGCCCGACTTGATGACGTCCTTGGCGCGGTCGGTGATCTGCATGTAACCCTGCGGATCGATGGTCGCGACGTCGCCGGTGTCGAACCAGCCATCCTTGTCGAGAATGTTGCCGCCCTCGCCCTTGAGGTACGCGCCGGCAATCGCCGGGCCGCGCACCATCAGATGACCGAAGGCCTTGCCGTCCGACGGCAGTTCGTTGCCGTCGTCGTCGGTGATCTTCATTTCGACCGTGTAGATGGCGCGGCCCTGCTTGACCTTGACGTCGATCTGCTTGTCGAGCGGCAGTTCCGCCATGCCGGCCTTCAAGGCGCCAAGCGTCCCCATCGGCGACATTTCGGTCATGCCCCAGGCATGGAACACCTTGACGTCGTAATTCTTCTCGAAGATCTCGATCATCGAACGCGGCGCGGCAGAGCCGCCGATGACGACGCGGTCGAGCACCGGCAGCTTGGCGCCGGTCTTTTCGAGATATTGCAGCAGCATCAGCCAGACGGTCGGCACCGCCGCCGTCACCGTCACCTGCTCCTTGTCGAGCAGTTCATAAATGCTCTCGCCATCCATGTTGGCGCCGGGCATCACGATCTTGGCGCCGACGGCCGGCGCCGCAAAGGCGATGCCCCAGGCATTGGCGTGGAACATCGGCACCACGGGCAGGATCGCATCGGCGCATTTCATGCCCAGCGCATCGCCCATATTGGCGGCCATCGAATGGATCACGTTGGAGCGGTGCGAATAGAGCACGCCCTTCGGGTTGCCGGTCGTGCCCGAGGTGTAGCAGAGACCGCAGGCGGCGTTCTCATCGACTTCGGCCCATTTGAAATTGCCGTCTTCGGCTTCCACGATTTCCTCGAAGCAGAGCGCGTTCGCAAGCTTGGTCTGCGGCATATGCGCCTTGTCGGTCATGATCACATAGGCCTTCACCTTCGGCAGCTCTGCGGCAATGCCTTCAAGGATCGGCACAAAGGTCAGGTCGAGGAAGATGATCTTGTCCTCGGCGTGATTGATGATGTAGACGAGCTGTTCGGCGAAAAGGCGCGGATTGAGCGTGTGGCAGACCGCGCCCATGCCCATGATGCCGTACCAGGCTTCGAGATGGCGGGCCGTGTTCCAGGCCATGGTGGCAACGACGTCGCCCTCTTTCACGCCGAGCCTGGTCAGCGCCTGCGCCGTCTTGCGGGCGCGCAGATGTACGTCCTTGTAGGTGGTGCGCGTGATCGGTCCCTCGACCGAGCGCGTCACGATCTCGCGATCGCCGTGAAAGCGTGCCGCGTGGTCGATAATCGTCGACACGCGCAGCGGCCAGTCCTGCATCAAACCCTTCATCGATCGGTCCCTCTCGTCCTCTGTGGCGTCCCCGCCGGGGCAAGCCCGGCATGGCCCCGTTCGGGGCCTGTTTGGCGGGCAGTCTAGAGCGTTTTCCGGCGAAGTGGGAACCGGTTCGCCGCAAGAAAACGCGACGCAAAACAAAAATCCGGTGCCCGTTCCGCCCGGCCGGGCGGGACAACGGGCGCCGGGGGCCTTTCGGCGGCCTCACAACGGCCCGCCGTGGCGTTTGCCTTGCTTTCCGGCCGCCCCGCCCCTTCTAATGGGACAACAAAACAACAGGATTTCAGGGGGCTTTATCGATGACCGATCTTCATTTCCGCTCGGCCAGCGATCTTTCGCGGATGATCCGCCGCCGCGAGATCGGTTCGGCGGAGCTGACCGATCACTTCATCGCCTGGATCGAAAAGCACGATCCGAAGATCAATGCGGTCGTCGCGCGGGATTTCGATGGCGCGCGCAAGGCCGCGAAGGCGGCCGACGCGGCGCTGGCGCGTGGCGAACTCCAGGGGCCGCTGCACGGCCTGCCCTTCACCATCAAGGATGCTTACGAGGTCGCTGGCCTCACCTCCACCGGCGGCAATCCGGTCTGGAAGGATCATGTGCCGGCAAGAAGCGCCACCGCCATCGAACGGCTGCAGCGCGCCGGCGCCATCGTTTTCGGCAAGACCAACGTGCCCTATCTTTCGGGCGATTTGCAGAGCTTCAACGAGATCTACGGCACCACCAACAACCCCTACGCGCTCGATTGCGGTCCCGGCGGTTCGTCGGGCGGCTCGGCGGCCGCGCTGGCGGCCGGCTTCACCGCGGCCGAGTTCGGCTCCGATATCGGCGGCTCGATCCGCACCCCGGCCCATCTCTGCGGCGTCTTCGGCCACAAGCCGAGCTATGGCATCGTGCCGAAGCGCGGCCATCTCGGACCGGCGCCCGGCAATCTTCATGAGAGCGATCTTTCGGTCGCCGGTCCGCTGGCCCGGTCGGCCGAAGACCTCGGCCTGCTGCTCGACATCGCGGCCGGTCCGGGCTGGGCCGATGCCGCCGGCTGGAAGCTCGACCTGCCGCCGGCCCGTGCCGCACGCCCGCGCGATCTGCGCGTCGCGGTCTGGATCGAGGATTCCTTCTGCGACATCGACCGCGAAAGCGCCGCGCTGCTGACCGATGCCGCCAGGGCACTCGAAGCGGCCGGTGCCCATCTCGACTGGCAGGCCCGGCCCGATTTCACGCTGGCCGAGATCACCGAGACCTATCTGGTGCTGCTGCATTCGCAGACCGGCGCCGGCATGCCCGACAGCGTGCGGGCGCGCTGGGCCGAGATCCGCCGGAACGCCGCGCCGGACGACAGGAGCCATCAGGTGCTGCAGGCGATCGGCGGCACGATGAATGTTGCCGAACAACTGGTCTGGAAGGAACGCCAGGCGCAGTTGCGCCGCAAATGGCAGGACTTCTTCAAATCATATGATGTGGTACTGGCGCCGGTGCTGATGCGCCCTGCCTTCGAGCACGATCACCAGTCGAACTGGCACAAGCGCGTTCTCGATGTGAACGGCATCCAGCGGCACTACATGGATGTGCTGATCTGGGCGGGACCCGCCGTCGTCTCCTACCTGCCGGCCTCGGTCGCGCCGGTCGGCCTCACCTCGGAAGGCAAGCCCGTCGGCATCCAGATCATCGGCCCGCATCTCGAAGACCGCACGACGATTGCGGTGGCCGGCATGTTCGAGGAAATCCTCGGTGGGTTCAAACCGCCGAAGGGGTGGTGAAGGCTGATTAGTCAGAAGGAGGGTTTGATGGGCTTTCCGTCAATGAACGAAGATATCGAGAAGCTACGTGCTGAAAGGGAGCACTTTGCAGGTGGCATGGACCGAATTTTAGGTTGGCTCTCCGCTGAAACGTCGCGAGCCGATCTGGCGCGTCTTGAACAAGATACTCTGAAGCTAAAAACCGAAATTCATGAACGTCTTACTGCGTTGAAATGTTCAATCCTCGCTGAGTTCGATGAGATGCACGAGAAGTTGAAAGATGGACAGTTTTTTCAGTGGAAGAAAAACAAAAAACTGGAAGAAAAGCTAAGGAAGACGCAGTCAAGCCGAGATGAGCTTCAGAAGCAGATCAAATCTGCCGTTTCCCAAAAAGAACGAAGCGAACAAACTATCCATCGACTAAATGATGAACTAGCGGAGGAACGACGTCGAACCGCGACGCTTCAAGCTGCAAACTCAAAATTGAGGGATTCACTTGATGGGATGTCAGAGTGGAAGGACCTCACCTCCCAAACTAGAAAGCTCAAAGGCTAAAGCCCGCACAGTCTCCCCTTTGACACCTCCCAATCCCTACCCCTCGCCCTCCGGCCGCAGCGCCGCCATGATCGCCGCCTGGACGGTTTCGTCCTGCGCCCTGATCGCCGCGGTCAGCGACAGCAGCTGCTGGCGCGTGTCGTAGAGCTGGTCGAGCAGCGACAGCACCACCGGCAGCGTCGCCGCGTCGATCTCGAGTTCGTAATGCAGCGTGCAGATCAGGCGCACCCGCGCGCATTCCATCTCCGAGAAGACCGGGGTTCCGGCCTGAAGCTCGGGCACCACCAGTTCTTCCGCGATCCATGCATCGAGGTCGCGGCGCTGCAGCGCCTCGATCGCCGCCACCAGATCCTCGAGCCCGGTCATGACAGCATCTCCTTGCGCGGATCCTGCGCCGCCCTGGGCTGCCAGTTCTCCAGGAAGGCCGCGAGTTCCGGCTCCTCGCCCTCCGGCAGCACGACCCGCAGCGTCACCAGTTGATGGCCGCGCTGACCCGTCTTGCGGTCCTTGACGCCCTTTTCGCGCAGCCGCAGCGTCGTGCCACTGTTCGATCCCTTCGGCACCGTCATCGTCACCGTGCCGCCGATCGTCGGCACCTCGATCCGCGCGCCCAGCACCGCCTCTTTCAGCGTGACCGGCATATCGACATGGATGTTGTTGTCCTTGCGGCGGAAGAAGCGATGCGGCTCGACACGCAGTTCGACATAGGCATCGCCGGCCGGGCCGCCGCCGAAACCCGGCATGCCCTGCCCCTTCAGCCGCAACATCTGCCGGTCCTCGGCGCCCTCCGGGATCGTCACCTGCAGCGTCCGGCCCTCGGGCAGCGTGATGGTGCGCGTCGCGCCGTTGACGGCCTCCAGAAAGCCGACCGGCAGCACATAGCTGACATCCTGGCCGCGCGCGCGGAAGCCCTCCGTGCGGCGCCCGCCAGCGCCGCCAAAGGCGCGGGCGAGAAATTCCTCCAGCTCCTCGTTGCTGGCAAAGCCGTCCTGCGCCGCATGCGCGCCATGGGCCGGCCCATCGGCAAAGTCGCGATAGAAATGCTGCGCGGGGCGCTCGGCGCCGCTGGCGTCGATCTCGCCCGCATCGAAGCGGCGCCGCTTTTCCTTGTCCTTCAGCAGATCGTTGGCGGCCGACACCTCCTTGAATTTCGCCTCGGCCGCCTTGTCGCCCGGATGCAGGTCGGGATGAAACTTGCGCGCAAGCTTCTTGAAGGCGTCGCCGATCTCCTTGTCGGTCGCGGTGCGCGACACGCCAAGGGTCTCATAGGGGTCTTTCATGCGGCAGGTCCTGTCTGTGCGCCACCACAGTCAACCGCGCCTCCCTGCCCGGGGTCAACCGCCAAACCCGCGCCCCTTTGACACGCTTGCCCGCCCCTCCCATTATGCCCGCCACGCCGCAAGAAAATGACCTGAGGAGCTCGCCCATGAGCCTGTCCAACGCCGCCGTTCGCGACATCGAGACGGTGATCCATCCCTACACCAATCTCGACCAGTTCCGTTCCACCGGGCCGATGATCCTCGAACGCGGCGAAGGCGTCTATGTCTGGGACAATGAGGGCAACAAGTATATCGAGGGGCTGGCCGGCCTCTGGTGCACCTCGCTCGGCTACAACGAGCAGGAGCTGATCGACGCGGCCACCGAACAGATGCGCCAGATCCCCTTCACCCATGTCTTCGGCGGCAAGAGCCATGAACGCGCGGCCGAGCTTGCCGAACGCCTGAAGGCGATCGCGCCGCATGCGGCGTCCAAGGTTCTCTTCTGCGGCTCGGGCTCGGAAGCGAACGATCAGCAGGTCAAGCTGGTCTGGTACTACAACAATGCGCTCGGGCGCCCGAAGAAGAAGAAATTCATCTCGCGCATCCGCGGCTATCACGGCGTCACGGTGGCGTCGGCCTCGCTGACCGGCCTGCCCGCCAATCACCGCGATTTCGATCTGCCGATCGCCGGCGTGCTGCACACCGACTGCCCGCATTACTACCGCTATGCCGAGCCCGGCGAAACCGAAGACGAGTTCACGACGCGGCTGGCGAAAAACCTCGAGGACATGATCATCCGCGAAGACCCGGAGACTGTCGCCGCCTTCATCGCCGAGCCGATCATGGGTGCCGGCGGCGTCGTCATTCCGCCGGCCGGCTATTTCGAGAAGATCCAGGCGGTGCTGAAGAAATACGACATCTATTTCATCGCCGATGAAGTCATCTGCGGTTTCGGCCGCACCGGCAACATGTTCGGGTCGGAGACCTTCGGCATGAAGCCGGACTCGATCTCGGTCGCCAAGGCGCTGTCGTCGGCCTATTTCCCGATCGCCGCCGTGACGGTGGGCGAGGAGATGTATCAGGCGATGATCGACGAGAGCAAAAAGATCGGCACCTTCGGTCACGGTTTCACCTATACCGCACACCCCGTGGGCGCGGCGGTCGCGGCGAAGACGCTCGAGATCTACGAGAAGCGCAACATTGTCGGCCATGTGCGCGAGGTCGCGCCGCGTTTTGCCGCGCATATCGCGCGGCTCGCCGATCATCCGCTGGTCGGCCATGCCCGTTCGTCGGGCCTGATCGGCGCGCTGGAACTGGTCGCCGACAAGGCGTCGAAAAAGAGCTTCGATCCGGCCCTCGGCATCGGCGCCGCCGTCATCGCCGCCGCGCAGAAGCACGGCCTCATCGTGCGGCCGCTGGCCGGCGACATCGTCGCCTTCTGCCCGCCGCTGATCGTCACCGCCGAACAGATCGACGCGATCTTTGCCGCCATCGAAAAGGCGCTCGACGATGTGGAGGCGCGGGTCGGCAAGGAAGGCCTGCGCGCCGCCTGATGCCCGAGCTTCGCTATCAACTGACCTTCGAAGGCAAGGTCGCGCCCGAGGACGAGATGGGCAATCGCCTGACCATCGAGGCGATGGCGCCGATCCCGGCTGGCGTCGACCCCGTGCTGCGCCAGAACGGCGCGACGGCCTCGCTCGAAGCTGTGGTCGAGGCCGACGAATATGGCGGCTTCACCGAAAGCGGCGAAATCCGCTTCGGCGCCGGCACGATCCGCTATTCGACGCGCGGCGAAGGTTTCATCGAGGACAGTGTCGAACCCGACATCCAGCAAGGCTGCGTCATCCGCCAGATCGACGGCGGCAGCGGCATCTTCGAAGACGCCACCGGCTATATCGTCTCGACATTCACGGTCGATGAAGATGCGAATTTCCGCGACAGCCAGAGCGCGGTGATCTTCACGGGGTGAGTGTTCTCGCTGTCTTTCGCTTGTTTCCCACCCTCCCAATTCGTCCTTGCCGGGCTTGACCCACTGCTATCCGGTCAAGCGGGGTCAGTTGCAGGAATGCTGCATTTTTCACAACCCAAAGCCGTCATGGCCCGATTTATTCGGGCCATCCAGGTCTTGGCGTCATGGAAAGGCTGAAAAGAGAAAGACGTGGACGGCCCGGACAAGCCGGGCCGTGACGAAAAGGGGAACGGCGAGGAGAAACGCTATCCCCTCAGACGTGCTGGCCGCCATTGATCTGGATCTCGGCGCCGTTGACATAGCTCGACTGATCCGTGCACAGAAAATAGATTGTGCGCGCCACTTCCTCCGGCGTGCCGAGACGCTGCATCGGGATTTCGGCGACGATCTTGTCCGTTCCCGGCGAGAGGATCGCCGTGTCGATCTCGCCGGGCGAGATCGCGTTGACGCGGACGCCGCGGCGGCCGAATTCCGAGGCCATTTCGCGCGTCAGCGCGGCCAGCGCCGCCTTCGATGTCGCATAGGCGCTCCCGGCAAAGGGATGGACGCGCTCGCCGGCGATCGAGGTCACATTGACGACCGAGCCCTGGGCGGCCTTCAGCTCCTCCACCAGCCCGCGCGCCAGCATGACCGGCGCGAAGAAATTGACCTGGAAGACCTGGTACCAGGTGTCGACGCCTGTATCGAAGACGCCGAGCCGCGAGCCGCCCTGCCCCTTGGGAGAGATCGCGGCATTGTTGACCAGCGCGTTGAGGCGGCCGCCCTGATCCTTCAGGCGCTCGCGCATTTCGGCGATGGCGGCCTCGGTATTCTTCACATCGGCCAGATCGACCTGGATATGATCCTCCGGCCCGGCCTCCCAGGGACAGTCCTCCGGGAAGGGATGGCGCGAACAGGTGATGACGCGCCAGCCGGCGCTTGAAAAGCGTTTCACCGTCGCATGGCCGATGCCGCGACTGGCGCCGGTCAGGATCAGCGTCCGGCGATCTGCATTGTTGATCTGTGTCATGCGCGCAATCTAGAGGAAGGCCCGGGCCCGCGCCAGTGTGGCGGCCATGTCGCCCGAGGCATCGACCTTCGTCCAGGTCATCGGTCCGAGATCGTAGCCGAGCTGCCGTTTCAGCACCGCGACGCCGGCATCCGAGGGATCGCGCCCCTCGCTTTCGCGTGCCGCGACCCGGGCCTCGAGAATGGCGGGCGGCGCGTCGAGCCAGAGCCCGTCAAAGGCCACATTGAGGCCCGTCGCCAGTTCGGCGGCGGCAAGGCGCTCCTCGGACCGCGCGAAGACCGCATCGAGGATCACCGCCTGCCCGGCCGCGAGCGCGATCCGCGCCAGCCGCAGGGCTTCGTCATAGACCCGTTCGCCGACGCCCGGCGCATAGGCCGCATCGGGCAGGCGGTCGAGCGCGCCGACGCCGAACAGGCGCTTGCGGATGATGTCGGTGCGCAGGTGAACCGCGCCCGTCGCGCCGCCCAGCACCGGGGCCAGCCGCCTTGCCAGCGTCGATTTGCCGGTGCCCGACAGGCCGCCCACCGCGACGAGGCGCGGGCGCAACGGCGTCAGCACTTCGCCGGCAAAGTCGAGATAGGCCCGGGCCGTGTCGCGTGCCGGATCGGGCTTTTCCGCATCGCGGGCCTTCGCCGCCGTCACCTTGGCGCGCACGATGGCCCGCGTCGCGACGAAAAGCGGCAGCAGCGCCAGGCCTTCCAGCGACGTGACGATGTCGGCCGCGTCCATGTGATCGAGCCAGACATTGAGGGCGCGGTTGGCATGGGGGCCGAGGCGGCTGTCGGTCCGTGCGCGGAAGGCCAGATCCATCAGCAGGAAGGCCAGATCGTAAAGAACGTCGATCCGCGCGATGCGGTCGTCGAACTCGATGCAGTCGAAGATGACCGGGCGGCCGTCGATTTCGGTCACGTTGCCGAGATGGAGATCGCCATGGCAATGGCGCACCCAGCCGGCATCGCGCCGCGCGTCGAGCAGCGCGCGGTGGCGTTCGACAAGCTCGCGGCAGGCCCGGTCGGCCGTCTCAGCCTGCGCGGCGTCGAAAACCGGCCCGATATCGGGTGCCATGTCGGCCGCATTGCCCTCGACGATCTGCAGGAACATCGCGGCACCGCCGAAGTCGCGGCGGATTTCGGCGCCGGCGTGAAAGCCCGCGATATCTTCGGCCAGCGCCTCGATCAGTGGCAGCGTCAGACGGCCCTTATCGGCCATGGTCGCCAGCAGGCCGTCGGCGGCAAAGCGTTTCATCTCGACCAGCCAGTCGGCGACCTCGCCCTGATCGCCGCCGAGGCGGAACCCCGCCGCGACGCGGCGCACCGGCACGACGCCGAGATAGATTTCCGGCGCGGTGCGGCGGTTGAGCGTCACTTCGCTCTCGCAGGCCGCGCGGCGCCTTTCGCTGTCGGAAAAATCCAGAAAGGTGAAGCGCACCGGCTTTTTCAGCTTGAAGGCATGCGTGCCCGCCAGGAACACATGCGAGATATGCGTCTCGATATGGGTGACCGGCGTTCCGGATGGCAGGCCGTAGCTCTCGGGCTGCGAAAGAAATGCGATCAGCGTCCTGTCGGTGCAGTCGGTCAAGACGTCCGCCTCAGACCCGTTCGAGGCGGGTCAGCGTTTCGAGACCGGCCGGATCCTGGTGGACGATCACCTCCGAGCCCGGGAAGGCCGCCATTACCTCGGTCTCGACCTCGTCGGCGATACGATGCGCCTCGACCAGCGTCATCGCGCCGTCCATTTCGAGATGGAACTGGATGAAGATATGGACGCCCGAGGCGCGGGTGCGCAGATCATGCAGATTGATGACTTCGGGATGTGCCAGCGCGATCGTCTTGATGCGTTCGCGTTCCTCTTCGGAGAGCTCGCGATCCATCAGCTGGTCAAGCGCCGCCATCACGATCTTGGCTGCGCTCCAGGCGATCAGCGCCGCGATCAGGATGCCGAAAAGCGGGTCGGCGCGATGCAGGCCGAAGACGCCGGAAAGCAGCAACGCGGCAATCACCGACAGGTTCATGTAGAGGTCGCCGCGATAATGGATCGAGTCCGCTTCGATGGCGAGCGACTGCGTCGTGGCGACGACGTGACGCTGATAGGCGACCAGGCCCAGCGTGATCACGATCGCCGCGATGGTGACCGCGATGCCGACACCCGACTGTGCAATCGGCTCCGGATTGAGCAGCCGCATGACCGCCGCGAAAGTGATGTAGCCGGCCGAGGCGAAAATGAAGAAGGACTGTCCGAGGCCCGCCAGCGCTTCCGCCTTGCCGTGACCGAAACGATGTTCGTTGTCGGCCGGCGTCAGCGCATGCCGCACGGCAAAAAGGTTCAGAAGCGAGGCCGCACCGTCGAGCAGCGAGTCGAACAGCGTGCCCAGCATCGCGATCGAGCCGGTCATCCAGAAGGCGACCGTCTTGATCGCGACCAGGATGACCGCGACAGCGACCGCCGCATAGGTCGCGCGGCGCATCAGCCGTCCGTTATGGGCGGCCGAACCGGGGATAAGTTTTTTTGTCGTGCCGTCCGCGTTCATCCGGGAGTGCCGTTCGATCCTATTTGTGACAGTTGCGTGACAGAGGGGGGGTAGTCAGGGAAAAAGCCGTGTCGTGCGCCATACCGCGCCGTCGGTTTCGCGCTCAAAAACCAGCCGGTCATGCAGGCGAAATGGCCGGTCGCGCCAGAATTCGATCCGTACCGGGACGATCCTGAATCCCGACCAGTGCGGCGGCCGCGGCACCTTGCCGAGGCCGAATTTCATTGCATATTTCGCAACCTCGCGTTCGAGTTCGAAACGACCTTCGAGCGGCCGCGACTGCCGCGATGCCCAGGCGCCGATCTGGCTGTCGCGCGCGCGCGAGGCGAAATAGGCATCGGCCTCCGCGTCGCTGACCGCAAACACCTGCCCGCGCACGCGTATTTGGCGCCGCAGGCTCTTCCAGTGGAAACAGAGCGCCGCCTGCGCATTTTCGGCAAGTTCGCGGCCCTTGTCGCTTTCGAGATTGGTGTAGAAGACAAAGCCGCGCGCGTCCACATCCTTCAGCAGCACCATGCGCACATCGGGCAGGCCCGTGCGATCGGCGGTCGCCAGCGCAACCGCGTTTGCGTCTTCCGGTTCCTTCGCGTGGGCCATTTCCATCCATTCGCGGAACAGCGCGATGGGGTCCTCAGACGTGAACACTTCGGTCTCGTCGGACGGTGTTGCCGTATCGTTCATTGCCGTGTCCCGTTTCGGTGCCAACCCTCAAGAACAGCCGATTTCACACCATACCAACGACGTCGATGCTCTAATCTCGCCACAATCGCTGTCCTATATAGCGCAGTTCTTATATGGTTTCGGAAAGGGATTTATCTGCCCCATCCGGAAATATCGAGGCATGTTCGCAAACAAGAGGATCGAGCCATGAATCTCGTCAAAGGAATTGCCATTGGCGCTGTCGCGCTGGCGCTTGCCGCCTGCGACCAAAGCGCCTATGGCGGCAGCGGAATCAACAAACAGACGATCGGCACGGTCGGTGGCGCCGTTGCCGGCGGCCTTCTCGGATCGCAGGTCGGCGGCGGCACGGGCCGGCTCTGGGCCACAGGCGCCGGCGTGCTCCTTGGTGCCTTGCTGGGCAGCGAGATCGGCAAGTCGCTCGACCGGGCCGATCAGGCCTATATGGGGCAGACGACCTACAATGCGCTTGAATCGGGCCAACCCACTCGCTGGCAAAATCCGGATTCAGGCCACTACGGAACGGTGACGCCGTCGTCGGCCTATCAGACGGGCGGCCAGACCTGCCGCGAATACACGCAGACGATCTATGTCGATGGCAGAAGCGAAACCGCGCGCGGCATCGCCTGCCGTCAGCCCGACGGTTCCTGGCAGATTCGGAGCTGAGCGATCTGTGGGCAGGCCGTATTTCAAACTGCATCGGCCTGCCCGCTGCCTTTTCGGCTTTGCCCTGGGCGTGGCGCTGGCCTGGCCGGTGGGCGCAATGGCGCAGGGTCCAGGTACCACAGTACGCGACCGGATCGAGCAGAGCGGCACAGCGCCGAGGTCCCAGCACGACAAATTCAGCGAAGGCGTTGCCGCCTATGACGCCGGCGAATACCGCAAGGCCTTCGACATCTGGTTGCCGCTTGCGCAGCAGGACGATCTCGCCGCGATGCGCAATGTCGCCCTGCTGTTGCGGCAGGGCCTCGGCGTCGAACGCGACCCGGCGCGTGCACTCTATTTCTATGAACGGTCCGGGCGCGCCGGGCTGGTGGCCTCTCAGGTCAATTCGGCATTCATGTATCTTGATGGCGACGGCATTCCTCAGGACTATCGCAAGGCCTCGTTCTGGTTTCATGCCGCTGCCATGGCCGGTGTTCCAGTCGCCCGCTACAATCTCGGCGTGATGTATGAACGCGGGCTCGGTGTCGCCGAGGACCCGGCTCGTGCGCTGGCCTGGTATACGCTGGCGGCGCGTGCCGGACATGCACAGGCCCTTGACCGTCTTGCGGTGCTGGTGCCGCATCTGCCCGGTCCGCCGCCCCCCAGCGCGGCCGATGCGGCGCTTGCCGTGACAGCGCCCGCCCCGCCCCCGGCCGAGCTCGATCGCCTCGACAACAGCACCGATCCTTAACCAATTCGTATTGTGGCGGCCGTTATTCTGCGGGTTTCATCTCTATGGAGAACCGGACGCCGTGCGCGATCCTTACGAAATTCTGGGACTCGCGCGCGACGCGGGAAATGCCGAGGTCAAGGCGGCCTATCGCCGACTCGCCAAGCGGCTGCATCCCGACGCCCAGAGCGAGGGCAATGCAGCACGCCAGCAGGCGCGTTTCCAGGAGGTGACGGCCGCCTATAATCAGATCAAGGATGAAGCCGCACGGAAGCGTTTCGACGCCGAATGGCGGACGGCGGCCGAAGCGGCGCGAGCGCCCGCCTTCGAGGAAACCCTGCAGCGCGGCGCCGCTGAACATCCGGCATCCGAAGATGTTTTTTCCGAACTTTTCGAGGGCCTTCGCAGTGCCGGCAAGCGTGCCTTCCGCGCCCGCGGCGACGACCAGGCCTACCGTCTGACGGTCAGTTTTCTCGAAGCCGCCAATGGTGCACGCAAGCGCGTCCGCCTTGCCGGTGACAAGATGCTCGATGTCAGCGTTCCCGCCGGAATCGAAAATGGTCAGCAGATCAGGCTTCGCGGACAAGGGGGCAACGGTCATGGCGGCGCTCCCGCCGGCGACGCCCTCGTCGCGATCACGGTGGCCCCGCATCCCCATTTCCGGCGCGCAGGGCACGACATTCACCTCACCCTGCCTGTCAGCCTTGCGGAAGCTGTGCTTGGCGCGCGGGTCGACGTCCCGACCGTCTCGGGCCCGGTATCGCTTTCGGTTCCACCGGGATCGAACACCGGTACATGCCTACGCCTCAAGGGACGCGGAATCGCCGCCGAAGGCAGCCCGCCCGGCGATCAGTATGTAACGCTCTCGCTTGTTCTGCCCGAAACACCCGACGCGGCATTGCAGGACTTTGCCGCAGCCTGGACCGAGGGTGCTAAGTATAATCCGCGCAAGGGCTTTTCCGATTCCCATGACGACATGAATCGACATGAATCGTGAACTGTCCGGAGGGCCGGAATCCGGGCCTTTTTTGTTCGACCGCTATAGGCTTTTGTGTAGGATGCGCGACAATTTTCGGCCAGAAAAGAATACGGGGATGCAATGAACGAAGCCACCGGCACCGCAAGTGCTGCCTTGAAAGGCAACCTGATGGCGGGCAAACGCGGCCTCGTGATGGGTGTCGCCAACAACCGTTCGATCGCCTGGGGCATCGCCAAGGCCTGCGCCGATCAGGGTGCGGAGCTTGCCTTCACCTATCAGGGCGAGGCGTTGCAGAAGCGGGTCCTGCCGCTGGCCGAATCGGTCGGATCGAACCTCGTCATGCCCTGCGACGTCACCGATGCAGCCAGCATGGACGCCGTTTTCGAGCGCCTGTCGAAGGAATGGGGGAAGCTCGATTTCCTCGTCCACGCCATCGCCTATGCCAACAAGGACGAGCTTGACGGGCGCTATGTCGACACCTCGCTCGAGAACTTCACCGCGAGTCTTGCCATCTCCTGCTATTCGTTCACGGCGCTGTGCCGCCGCGCCGAGCCGCTGATGACCGATGGCGGCTCGCTGGTCACGCTGACCTATTACGGTTCGGAAAAGGTCATTCCGCACTACAATGTGATGGGTGTCGCCAAGGCGGCGCTGGAAGCCAGCGTGCGCTACCTCGCAGTCGATCTCGGGCGCAACAATATCCGTGTCAATGCCATCTCGGCCGGGCCGATCAAGACGCTGGCCGCCTCGGGCATCGGCGACTTCCGATATATTCTCAAGTGGAACGAGCTCAACGCGCCGATGAAGCGGACGGTGACGATCGAGGAGGTCGGCAAGACCGGCCTCTATCTTCTTTCCGATCTGGGCTCGGGTGTGACCGGCGAAGTGCATCATGTCGACGCGGGCTACCATGTCATTGGCATGAAAGCCGAGGATGCGCCTGATATGAGCATCGTCTGAACTTCTCCTGTATGGTTTGCGTCGGAGGCTCGTCCGGATCCACCGGCCAAGTTTCCCAACATTTGCAAGGATGCCCAGTCGAGGGCCGCGCTTCGGAGCCATGTCGCACAATACGTTTGGCCATCTCTTCCGCGTGACGACCTGGGGCGAAAGCCACGGGCCGGCACTTGGCTGCGTGGTCGACGGCACGCCGCCACGCCTTGCATTGAAGGCCGAGGACATACAGCACTGGCTCGACCGCCGTCGACCCGGTCAGTCCCGCTTCACGACGCAACGGCGCGAGCCGGACGCGGTCAGGATCATGTCCGGGACACTCGTCGAAGACGGTGTCGAACTGACGACCGGCACGCCCATCTCGCTGCTGATCGAGAATGTCGATCAGCGCTCGAAGGACTATGGCGACATTGCCGCGAAGTTCCGGCCCGGCCATGCCGATTTCACCTACCTGTCGAAATACGGCATCCGCGACTATCGTGGCGGTGGCCGCTCGTCGGCACGCGAAACCGCAGCACGCGTAGCAGCCGGCGCGATTGCACGCGCCGTCCTGCCGGGGGTGTCGATCCGTGGCGCGCTCGTCCAGATGGGCCCGCACAAGATCGATCGTGACAATTGGGATTGGAACGAAACGGAGCAAAATCCCTTCTGGTGCCCGGATGCGCGCGCAGCGGTGCAGTGGGAGGACTACCTCGATGGAGTCCGCAAGCGCGGCTCGTCCTGCGGCGCCGTGATCGAAATCGTCGCCTCTGGCGCTCCGGTCGGACTCGGTGCGCCGATCTACGGCAAGCTCGATGCCGAACTCGCGGCCGCGATGATGAGCATCAATGCAGTCAAAGGTGTCGAAATCGGTGACGGCTTTGCTTCCGCCGCCCTTTCGGGCGAGGAAAACGCCGACGAGATGCGCGCAGGCAACAACGGACCGCTTTTCACGTCCAATCACGCCGGCGGCATTCTTGGCGGCATTTCGACCGGACAGGACATCGCGGTCCGCTTTGCGGTGAAACCGACTTCCTCGATCCTCAGTCCGCGCAAGACGGTCACGTCCGGCGGCGAGGATACCGAGGTCGTCACCAAGGGCCGCCATGACCCCTGCGTCGGCATACGTGCCGTGCCGGTCGGCGAAGCCATGATGGCTTGCGTTCTGGCGGATCACTGGCTCCGGCACAGGGGGCAATCCGGTGAGTGATGCGCAGCCTTCCGTTGCCTCCCCGCCGGCGGTGCTGACCGTCAACTATGCCAAGGAGAAGGGCGAAGGCATTGTCTATGGCGGCATTCTGATCGCCGGCGTTCTGATCCTTCATGCGATCACGCGTGCACCAACGGTGGCGACCATCGGTGCATTGGTTGTGCTTTATGGCGCGCTCTATCACTGGCCCTTTGTCCGGCGCGACCGCCGTGCGATGGAAATATCGCCGGGCGGTCTCGTCATCGACCGGCTGGGGCGGCTGCCATGGAACGCCATTGCCGGCGCCGATGTCGTCGACCGCTATCTGCGGGCGATCCGCAATGCCGAATTGCAGATCGAACTGCGGCGCCCGCTTGAATCGGCAATCGAGAATCCGGCACAAGTACATCCGTTGCGTCGTCTGATGTATCGCTGCTGGCGCTCGACCGGACCGCAACAGATCACGGTCAAGCTCAATACGCTCGACACGGCGCCGGAACTGATCCGCGCGGTTATCCTGCAATATGTCGGTCGAGCCGCCTGATCCCGGATCAGGCGGGCTTTGTGAACCACATCACCTTCGACAGGAAGGCCGGCGACGTGCCCGCATATTCGAGCCCGGCGGCAGCAAAGAGTCGGGCCAGATCTTCCTTGAGATAGGAATTGAAATAGGGCTCGTGAAAACCGATCGGGAAGAACTCGAGGAGTCCGTCGAAACCGGACCGGTCACCGGTCTGAAGGGCGTCGACAAGGATCAATGTTCCACCCGGTTTCAGCACTCGTGCCATTTCGCCTGCGACCACCTTGCGAATTTTCGGCGGCAGCTCATGGTAAAGATATACGCAGCTCACGACATCCTGTGACGCATCGTCGGCGGGCAGACGTTCCGCATTCGCTTCGAGCAGCGCCACATTACGGCGGCGTGCCAACCGCGTCCGCGCCTCGGCGATATAGGGCGGCGACAAGTCGATGCCGGTTATGTTCAGACGCGGATAATTCTCGGCCACCATTCCCAGAAAGCGCCCGGTACCGCAGGCGACATCAAGCAGATGGAAACTGCGCTGGTCGCGGCCTTGCAGAGCCCTTGCCAGCGGTACCAATGCCTGGCGGCGCATGACGTCGGCGGTTCCCGTGAAAAGAACCTCGACCTGCGTATCGTAGAGACGCGCCGATTTGTCGGAGAGCCAGCCGTCCGTCTGGTAGTGGAAGTTCTGCAGATAGTAGCGCGGGAATCTGCGCTTCCGTTCCGGCGTCATCACTTCGGAATGGCGCCGCGCAAGGCGGCGTTCATCGACCGCACGGGCGTCGCGAAAGAATGCCATGCTGCGCTCGAAAGCCGATGCGGGATCGGCCGGCAGATCGGCTGGCGGGAGATAGATTCCGGCCTCGATATTGGCCCAGTCCCGCTCGAAAAGTTCGCGCATCGCGGCGATCAGGTCCTGCCAGCCGGGGCGCGAACCCTTCTTCGTTGCAGGTTCCTCGCCGGGCGGGTTCAGGGGACCGTGCATCCGGCGCAGCGCCAGATAGTGACCCATGAACCAGGCGACACGCGCGCCCTGTGATGCACCATATCCGAGACGTGCCAGCGGTCCTGCCATCGGCGCCCTCAATCCCTTGCGAAAATACCGACAAGTTCAATATGGGGCGACCAGAGGAACTGGTCCACAGGTGTCAGCCGCGTCAGACGATACCCGCCATCGACCAGGGTGCGGGCGTCACGGGCAAAGGTTGCCGGATTGCATGATACAGCAGCGATCCGCCGAACCCCCGATTTCGCCAGTTCGGCCGCCTGGGCAGCCGCACCGGCCCGCGGCGGGTCGAAAACGACAGCATCGAATGGCTTGAGTTCGGCAGCAAGCAACGGGCGGCGCATCAGGTCGCGGATTTCAGTGGTCACCGGTTTGAAGCGAAGCGTGGGGCCCTGTTCGCGCACAGCGCGGGCAAGGGCGGCCAGCGGGGCCGCCTCGCTTTCGACCGCGTGCACCGCCGCCTGCGGCGCCAGCGCTGCGGCGAAAGTTCCGCAGCCCGCAAAGAGATCGGCAACCCTGCCGGCCGTTCCGACGCCCTCGCGCACCAGACCCACCAGCGCGGCCTCGCCGCTCGCCGTCGGCTGCAGAAAGGCACCGGGTGGCGGCGCGACGTCCAGGCCGGACAGATCGATAACCGGCGTACGCCGCTCGGCAACGATTTCGCCATCCCAGGTGAGGCGTGCAAGATCGGCAAGCGCGGCCTGTTGCGCCAGTTCAGCGCGCAGCGGACCGTCCAGCGCCTTGCCGCCCGTCACCGCAACATCGAGGCCGGTCGCCATTGCCGTCACAAGCAATGATGCGCGGGCGCTTCGAGAGAGGCCGTGACCGACCAGCCGGCCAAGCGCCGGAAGGGCATGTTCGATCTCCGGCACGACCAGCGGACACTCCACAACGGGGACGATCGTGTGACTTGCCTTCCCGTAATAACCGAGCGTCAGCGTCTTCCGGCTGCGGGAAACGGCGAAAGTCGCGCGGCGGCGGCTTTCAGGACGTGCGACAACAAGTTGATCGATATCGGCGACTATGCCGCGCGGGCGCAGGGCTGCCTCGACCTGGGCGCGTTTCCAGGCGGCATAGGCCGGCGGCGCCATGTGCTGAAGCGCGCAACCGCCGCAGACGGTGAAGTGCCGGCAAGGCGGTTTGGCCCGATCCAATGATGGTTCAAGGACCGCAACAAGAGCCGCGCGCCCCTCGCCCTCAGGACGGATTTGCACGCGTTCCCCCGGCAGCACATAGGGCACAAAAAACGGCCCTCCCGGTGTTTCGGCGATACCGTCACCCTGTGCGCCGAGCGTGCCTATCTCGACATCGATTTCAGCGGTCATGACAGGCTGCCAGCAGGAATTCCCGGTTGCCGTCGCCACCTTCGATGGCGCTCGGCACAATCCCGATGACACGCCAGTTCATTTCCTCTTCGAGCCAGCGCGCCACCTCGTTGCAGGCCTTCTCATGCTGCGCCGCGTCGCGAACAATGCCGCCCTTGCCGACATTTTCCGGCCCGACCTCGAATTGCGGCTTGATCAATGCAACAAGGTACGCCCCGGGTTCGGCCAGCTTCAGCGCAGGCGGCAATGCCTTTGCCAGACCGATAAAACTCAGATCCGCCGTGATGAATTCGATCGGTTCGGGAACTTGTTCGCGCTTCAGGTTCTTCACATTCAATCCTTCAATGGCGCGTATGCGAGGGTTGGCCGCGATTTCGGGCGCAAGCTGGCCGTGGCCGACATCAACAGCGACCACATGCGTTGCACCGCGTTCCAGCAGCACGTGTACGAAGCCGCCGGTCGAGGCGCCGAGATCGAGGCATGTCCGACCGGAAGGGTCGAGGCCGAAACTATCGAGCGCGTGCAGCAACTTGAGGGCGCCCCGCGATACATAGGGATGTTCGGGCGCCGTGAATTCAATTTCGTCGGTTTCTTCGACGAGATCTGCCGGTTTCACCGCCAGCCTGCCGCCGACCCGGACATGACCGGCGCGGATTGCGCCTTGCGCACGGGCACGCGTCGGCGCCAGGCCCCGCTCGACCAGCACAAGATCGAGGCGGCGTTTCTCGCGCGTCATCGACACTCAGACGAGTTTCGGGAGCGGTTGCGGCGCCGCCACGCCGATATCCGCGATTTGCCGCTCAAGCCCCAGCGCCATCAGCGCGGTTTCGACGATCTGAGGCGCGTTGAGATGTGCGATATCGTACATCCTCTCCGGCTTGTCGTGATCGATGAAGATGTCCGGCAATGCCATCGGGCGTACCTTCAGCCCGCGATCGAGCGCCCCGGAACGCGCCAGAAAATCGAGTACATGGCTGCCAAAGCCGCCGACCGATCCCTCTTCGACCGTGATAAGCACTTCATGGTCGCGGGCAAGGCGGGTCACCAGTTCTTCGTCCAGAGGCTTGGCAAAGCGCGCATCCGCGACGGTGGCCGAAAGCCCCAGCGCCGCAAGCTGGTCGGCAGCCTTCAGCGCCTCCTGAAGACGCGTGCCGAACGACAGGATCGCCACTTTCGTGCCTTCGCGCAGAATCCGGCCCTTGCCGATTTCGAGCGGGGTCCCGATTTCCGGCAGATCAAGGCCGACGCCCTCGCCGCGGGGGTAGCGGAAGGCGCTCGGACGGTCGTCAATGGCAGCGGCCGTCGCCACCATATGCATCAGTTCCAGTTCGTCAGACGCTGCCATGACGACAAATCCCGGCAGGCAGGAGAGATAGGCGACATCAAAGGCGCCCGCATGTGTTGGCCCGTCGGCACCGACCAGCCCGGCGCGGTCGATGGCAAAGCGGACCGGCAGACGCTGGATCGCAACGTCATGCACGACCTGATCGTAGCCACGCTGCAGAAATGTCGAATAAATGGCCGCAAAGGGCTTGAAACCTTCGGTTGCGAGACCCGCAGCGAAAGTCACCGCATGCTGTTCGGCAATGCCGACATCGAAAGTACGCTCCGGGAAACGTCCGCCAAAGAGGTCAAGGCCGGTGCCTGACGGCATGGCCGCCGTGATCGCGACAATTTTCTCGTCGCGCGCAGCATGGGCGATCAGGCTCTGGGCGAAGACCTTGGTGTAGCTCGGGGCGTTGACCGGCGCCTTGGCCTGCGCGCCCGTAATGACGTCGAATTTCGAAACACCGTGATACTTGTCCTCGGCCGCCTCGGCCGGCGCGTAGCCCTTGCCCTTCTGCGTCACCACATGAACGAGGATCGGCCCCTCGTCGGCGTCGCGCACATTCTTCAGCACCGGCAGCAGATGGTCGAAGTTATGCCCGTCTATCGGCCCGACATAGTAGCAGCCGAGTTCCTCGAACAGAGTGCCGCCCATCGCCATGCCGCGCGCATATTCCTCGGCGCGGCGGGCACTTTCCTCCAGCCTTTTCGGCAGCAGCTTTGCGAGCTGCTTGCCCAGATGGCGCATCGAACGATAGGCCCCGCCCGACAGCAGCCGCGCCAGATAGGCGCTCATGGCACCGACCGGCGGTGCGATCGACATGTCGTTGTCGTTGAGAATGATGATCAGGCGGCTGTCCATCGAGCCGGCATTGTTCATGGCCTCATAGGCCATGCCGGCCGACATCGCGCCGTCGCCGATGACGGCGACGACATTGTTGTTGCCCTTCTTGAGGTCGCGCGCGACCGCCATGCCGAGGCCGGCCGAAATCGAGGTCGAGGAATGGGCCGCGCCGAACGGGTCGTATTCGCTTTCGGCGCGCTTGGTGAAGCCGGAGAGTCCGCCGCCCTGACGGAGCGTGCGGATGCGGTCGCGGCGGCCGGTCAGGATCTTGTGCGGATAGGCCTGATGGCCGACATCCCAGATGATGCGATCGTCGGGTGTGTTGAATACATGATGCAGCGCCACCGTCAGCTCGACCACGCCAAGGCCCGCCCCGAGATGGCCGCCGGTCACCGACACGGCATCGATCATTTCGGCGCGCAATTCGCTGGCCAGTTGCGGCAGCTCGCTTTCGGAAAAGGCGCGCAAATCCACCGGGCTGTTCACCCGGTCAAGCAATGGGGTCGCGGGTTTGCTGCTCAACACTCACCTCTGCCGGCGCAGGCGCCGTCTCGGGGGCCGGAATCCGGCCCGGGGCCGACGAAACCGGCGGCCCTCAATTGCGGCGCGTTATAACGAAATGCGCGGCCTGACGCAAAAGGTCGGCTCTTTCGTCAAACAAATCAAGATGTTGGACGGCCTGTTCGGCCAGCATGCGCGCCTGCGCGCGGGCCCGGTCCGTCCCCAGAATCGAGACAAAGGTCGCCTTGCCGGCGGCGGCATCCTTGCCGGCCCGCTTGCCCATCAGGCCGGAATCGCCTTCGGCGTCCAGCAGATCATCGGCAATCTGGTAGGCAAGGCCCAGATCATGGGCATAGGCATGCAGTGCCTGCTCGGCCTCGGCGGAGGCCCGGCCGAGTACCGCACCGGCTTCGCAGGAAAAAGAAATCAGCGCGCCGGTCTTCAGCAGTTGCAGGCGCGTGATGCCCCCAATATCGAGCGGTTTCCGCTCGCTGGCCAGATCGATCATCTGGCCGCCCACCATGCCATGCGCCCCCGCCGCCGCCGCCAGACGCCGGACCAGTTCGATACGAACGCGGGCGCGTTCATGGGTATCGGGATCGGCAACGATCTCGAAGGCCAGCGTCAGCAAGGCATCACCCGCCAGCATCGCGGTCGCCTCATCGAAGGCCTTGTGGACGGTGGGCCGGCCATGACGCAGATCATCATCGTCCATGCAGGGCAAATCGTCGTGAATCAGCGAATAGACATGGACGCATTCGGCGGCAACCGCGGCGCGCAGCGCCGATTCAGCATTCACCCCGAAGAGGCGGGCACTCTGGACCACCAGAAAGGGACGAAAACGCTTGCCGCCTTCCAGCGCCGCGTAGCGCATCGCCTCGGCAATGCGGCCTTCGGGGCCCTCGGGATGCGGCAGCAACCGGTCCAGCATCCGCTCGATGTCGCTCGCATGTTCGGCAAGCGCGGCGTCGAAGGGGGAAATGGCCACGGCTGGGCGCTCAATCGATGTCGAGGGGAGCGGTACCGGCCGGCTCGCCACTGGCCGACAGCGTGATCTTCTCGACTTTTGCCTCCGCCAGTTTCAGCCGCGCCTCGCAATGCGCCTTCAGCGCCGTGCCGCGTTCATAGAGCTCGATCGATCTTTCCAGCGGCGCCTCACCGGATTCGAGCTGACCGACGATCTTCTCGAGCTGCGCCAGCGCCTCCTCGAAGCTCATCTTCTCGATGTCCTTGTGGGCGTCGGCCTTGGCAGCGGACATGGGCATTTTCCTTTCGGATTTCAGGCGGTCAGCATCAGGGCCCGGACATGCGCGCGGCTGCTCGCGGCCAGTGCCTCCAAGTCATAACCGCCCTCAAGCGCGGAAACAACGCGGCCGCCACACAGTTCGCCGGCCAGTTTGACCAGTTCGCCGGTCACCCAGCCGAAGTCCTCGTCGGTCAGGCGCAGATTGGCCAGCGGGTCTGCCATATGCGCATCGAAACCGGCCGAAATGAAGATGAAATCGGGGCGAAAATTCGCCAGCGACGGCAGAATCGCGCCGCTGACCGCCGCGCGGAACTCATCCGAGCCGGCGCCCGGCTGCAGCGTGCGATTGTAGATGTTGCCGAGGCCATGCTCACCGGCACGGCCGGTGCCGGGATAGAGCGGCCATTGATGCGTCGAGGCATAAAAAAGCGACGGATCGGTCTCGAAGGCGGCCTGCGTGCCGTTGCCGTGATGGACGTCGAAATCGACGACGGCCACACGCGCGCAACCATGCACGGCGCGGGCATGCTGTGCGGCAATGGCGATGTTGTTGAAGAGGCAGAAGCCCATCGGTGTTTCAGGCTCTGCGTGGTGGCCGGGCGGGCGCACGGCGCAGAAGGCGTTGCGAACGCGGCCGGCCATCACCTCGTCGACGGCATGAACGGTCGCGCCGGCGGCACGGAAGGCCGCTTCGGCCGATCCCGGCGACATCGCCGTGTCGGCGTCGATGCGGCGGAAACCCTCGGCCGGCGCGCCTTTTTCGATGCGGTCGATATGCGCCTCGGGATGGACGCGGGCAATCTGCTCGCGGGTCGCACGTGGCGCCTCGTCGCGGGCCAGCAGCGCGAATTCCTCGGCCTCAAGCGCACCCAGCACCGCGCGCAGCCGATCCGCGCATTCGGGATGGCCCGGCGGCGTTTCGTGATCGAGACAGGCGGAATGGGTGACGAGAAGCGTGGTCATGTTCGGGGCCGCATTGATTTCGGCGCCAAGTCTAGCATGCGGACCGCTCAGGCCCGGCGATACCAATTGACGCCCTTGTCGTCGCGGCTGACAGTCGCAAGGCCGCGGCCGAGCAGGCAATTCAGATGGGCGAGGCTTTCGCCGGTTGCCATGAAGAAGACCTCGGGACCGATCTTGCGCTTGAAAAGGGCCGGAAAAACGTCGATGGCGCGTTTCGGTTCGTCCAGCATCGCCAGCAGCTTCTCCAGCCCCTCTTCATGGCCGTCGATCAGCTGGGTCAGGCGCGTGTGCAGCCCATAGAAGGGCTCGTTATGCGCCGGCAGCACCAGCAGGTCGCCGGGCAGGTTGCGGCGCAGGCGCTTGCAGCTCTCGATCCAGTCTTCCAGCGGATTTTCATAGGCCTCGGTCGGGTGGACGCTGACATTGGAGGAAATCCGCGGCAGCACCTGATCGCCCGAAATCAGCACCTTCGCCTCTTCGCAATAGAGGCAGACATGCTCCGGCGCATGGCCCGAGCCGACCGCGACGCGCCAGTTGCGGCCGCCGATCGTCAGTTCGTCGCCTTCGCGCAGGCGGCGGAAAATGTCGGGCATGCGCGAGACGCGCTCACCGAAACCGCCGAAACGCTTGCGATAGCTCTCGACGCCGCGCTCGCTGAAGCCAGCCGCACGGTAGAAATCAAGAGCTTCCTTCGGCGCCTCGCGGCCGGTGTCGAGCACCAGCGTCTTGCACATCAGGAAATCGGTGCGCGACATCTGCAGTTCGACGCCCCATTTGCGCGTGAACCAGCCGGCCAGACCGACATGATCGGGATGGAGATGGGTGACGATGAGGCCGGTCACCGGCTTGCCCTTGAGACCGGTCTGAAAGACCTGACGCCACAAGGACTTGACCTCGTCGGTCGCAACGCCCGTATCGACCACGGTCCAGCCGTCATCGCCCTCGATCAGCCAGAGATTGATGTGGTCGAGCTGGAACGGGAGCGGCATGCGCACCCATGAGATGCCCGGTGCCACCTCGATCATTTCGGCCGGCTGCGGCACCCTCCGGTCGAAGGGATAGCGCAGATCGGTGCTTTCGATGACGGCCTGGGAGATATCGGACATTCAAGACTTTCGAACTGGCAAAACGCTTACCTGCGCCGCGTGCGGGGGCCAGGCGGCGGGTTCCGTGATAGGCGCCGGAACAGGCAAGGTCAAACCATGGGGCCGCCCGGCTTGGCCGACGCTGCGGCAGGTTCAGCCGAGGTCGTCGGCGGTCAGCGCATAGAGGGTTTCGGCGCCGGCCGTGGCCGGTCCGAGCAGGCCGTGGACGCCGGGCAGGATGTTCAGGGCGTAGAAATCGGCCAGCGCCAGACGCGTGGCGGCAAAATCGCCCTGCCCGTCCGCTTCGGCCGTTTTCAGCGCGCCTTGCGCCAGATAATGGCCGCCGGCGACGGTGCCGAAGAGACGCAGATAGGGCGCGGCGCCGGCCAGACAGTCGTTCGGCGCCGACTTCACGCGCTCGAGCATCCAGGCGGTTGCGGTGTCGAGCGTGTCGAGGGCCGCGTCGAGCGCGGCGCCGATCGCCGCGAGCGTCTTGCGGTTCGACCGGCGTGCCGCCTGCGCCGTCACGCGCATCTCGGCGATAAAGCCTTGCGCCACCGAACCGTTTGCCAGGGACAACTTTCGGCTGACGAGGTCGATCGCCTGGATGCCGTTGGTGCCTTCATAGATCGGCAGGATGCGCGCATCGCGCAGGAACTGCGCGGCGCCGGTTTCCTCGACGAAGCCCATACCGCCATGGATCTGCACGCCGAGCGAGGCAACCTCGCAGCCGATATCGGTGGAGAAACTCTTGGCAATCGGCGTCAGCAGATCGGCGCGGGCCTGCGCGGCGGCGCGGATTTCAGCCGTTTCGCCGGCATGCGCGGTGTCGAGCGCGACACCGGTTGCGTAGCAGATCGCACGCGCGGCCGCGGTCGAGGCTTTCATCGTCAGCAACATGCGGCGGATATCGGGATGTTCGATGATCGGCGCCATTTCGCCGGGGGCCAGCTTCGAGCCCAAAGGCCTGCCCTGCCTGCGTTCCTTCGCATAGGCCAGTGCATGCTGATAGGCCGCTTCGGCGATTGCCACGCCTTGCGTGCCGACCAGCAGGCGGGCGTTGTTCATCATCGTGAACATGCAGGCGAGGCCGCGATTTTCCTCGCCGATCAGCGTGCCGATGGCGCCGCCGTTTTCGCCATAGGCCATGACGCAGGTCGGGCTGCCGTGAATGCCGAGCTTTTCCTCGATGCCGATGCAATGCGCATCGTTGCGTTCTCCAAGCGAACCGTCTGGATTCACGAGGAATTTCGGCACGAGGAAGAGAGATATCCCCTTCGTGCCGGCCGGCGCATCGGGCAGACGCGCGAGCACCAGATGGACGATGTTGTCGGCCATGTCGTGATCGCCATAGGTGATGTAGATCTTGGTGCCGGTGATCCTGTAGGTGCCGTCGCCGGCCGGAACGGCCTTCGATTTCAATGCGTTGAGATCGGAACCCGCCTGCGGTTCGGTGAGGTTCATGGTGCCGGTCCATTCGCCCGAAATCAGCTTGGCGAGATAGAGCCGCTTCTGCTCCTCGGTGCCATGCGCCGTCAGCGCCTCGATGGCGCCCTGGCTCAGGATCGGACAGAGGCCGAAGGACATGCAGGCCGCATTCCACATTTCCTGCATCGCGACGGCGAGCGCGGATGGCAGGCCCTGACCGCCATATTCGGGCGTCGCGGCGAGGCTGCCCCAGCCGCCCGCAACCCATTGGCGATAGGCATCAGCAAAGCCGGAAGGCACTGAAACGCCGCCATTTTTCAGCTTCGCCCCCTCGGTGTCGCCCGAGCGGTTCAGCGGCGCCAGCACGTCGGCGGCCAGCTTCGCCGCCTCCTCCATCACCGCCTCGACCAGTTCCGGCGAGAGATCGGCGAAGGGCCCCCGGCCCGCCAGCGCCGAAAGACCGGCAATCTCGTTGAGGGCGAATGCCATGTCGCGGACGGGCGGACGGTATGTCATGGGGATCCTTCGGAGGCGGAAAGTGACGGAACTGCGTGGCTTTGCGGGCTTTTACTGTATTCTCCGCCGCCACGGTAGCATTCAGACAGGTAGTTTCATGGCCGCCTGCGTCGAGGCGACGGCAGCGAATATCGAACTCGCGGGTCAGGCGATCCGCGCGGGGCGGCTCGTCGCCTTTCCGACCGAGACGGTCTATGGGCTGGGCGCCGATGCCAGCGACGACAGGGCCGTGGCGCGCATCTTCGCGGCCAAGGGACGGCCGCGCTTCAACCCGCTGATCGTTCATGTGACAGACCTGCAAGCTGCTGAAAAACATGGCGTATTCAGCGACGCGGCACGAAAGCTCGCGGCCGCGTTCTGGCCCGGCGGGCTGACGCTGGTGCTGAAACGGCGGGCCGAGACGCCGCTGTCGCTGCTGGTCAGCGCCGGGCTCGACACGGTGGCGCTGCGCGTCCCGGCGCATCCGGTCGCGCAGGCGCTGCTGAAAGCGGCGGAACGGCCGATCGCGGCGCCTTCGGCCAACCGTTCGGGACGGGTCAGCCCGACACGGGCCGCGCATGTGATGAGCGAGCTGGGCGACGCCGAAACGCTCGCCATGGTGCTGGACGGGGGGCCGTGCCGGCTGGGGCTCGAATCGAGCGTGATCGGATTTCCTCAAGGAATTCCGACACTTCTGCGGCCGGGCGCGGTGGCGCGGGAGGCGATCGAAGCGGTGCTGGGGGACAGGCTGGCCGATGCCGATGCGGGCTCGGGCGAGGAAGGCCGCGCCTCGCCGGGGCAGCTCGAGAGCCATTACGCGCCGGGCTCGCCGATCCGGCTGAACGCCCGCGACGTGGGCGCGGACGAGGTGCTTCTGGCCTTCGGGCCGCAAGCGCCCGAGGCAAAAACCTCAATGAATCTATCGACTTCCGGCGATCTGACCGAGGCGGCCGCGCATCTGTTCGCGATGCTGAGGGCCCTCGACGCAACCGCCAAGGGCCGGACCATCGCGGTGATGCCGATCCCCGATGAAGGACTTGGCGAGGCGATCAATGACCGGCTGAAAAGGGCTGCCGCGCCAAGGGGTTAGCACATTTTTTCTGGTCGCATTTTCTACGGAAAACCGGCGACCACTTTTCCGGAAAATGCTCCTAGCTCTGCGATATCAGCAGCGTCGGGACGCCTGCGGTCGGCTTGCGGATGGTCGCGACCTCGGTGCCCGGCTTGCGGCCCTTGCGCACTTCCGAGACGTCGAGGCCGGCCTTTTCGAGCCGGGCGACGGCCGCGGCGATGTCCGGCACCTTCCAGGCAACACCCCAGAATCGTTCGCTTTTCGGCGCTTTTTCGCGGTCGAGCGGCTCGACCACCTCGACGGTGACGCCGCCTGTGCGGAAGAAGAGCTGGCGGACGCCCCATTCCGGCTTCGTGTGATCAAGGGCCAGACGGATGCCGAGTTGCGTGCCGAAGAGCGTCTTGCAGGCCTCGGCATCGGGGGTCATCACCACGACATGGTCGCAGGATGCGACCGCTTCGGCTTCGGCCACGCCTTCGGAAAGCGGCGCCGGCGGCAGCGCGTCCTCCGGGCTAAGATGTTGAATTCCCAACAGGAAAAGGCCACGGGTCTGGCTGGCCGGCAGGGCGACGGTGCGCCATTTGCGGGTTGCGCCGCTGATCTCGTCGCGGCCGGAACCGTCGAGCGGCGCGCCGGATGTCAGGCCGCGGGCATTGAAGGCGGTGGCGGCGGCGGCCGCGTCGGCAAGGCCGAAAACCACGCCGTAGAGCCCCTCGCCGCTCGCGTCGAGGCGCTTCCTCAGGGCCTCGGCATTGGCGCCTTCGGCGACCGGCGCGTAGAGCTCCACATAGGTATTTGCAAGGCGGTACAAGACGTTACCGGTGCCGACGCCGGGATGGATGCCTTTCCAGGAGGGCGCCCGGCCGAAGATCGCGGTGTAGGTCTTCTCGGCCGCGCCCAGATCGCGGACCGCGATGATCAGGTGATCGACGCCGACTATTTCGCTCATTTTTGACAGTCCTCCGACAGCGGAAACGCCGCGCACTGTAGTGGCTGCCGAAAAACCCCGCCAGACCCGCAAAAACGCAGGGCTTTTTGCAACAATCGACAGCAGCGAACGACAGCGGTACCCCCCCTCTGTCACGGAACTGTCAAAAAACTGTCACAAATCAAGTTATCCCCGGGGATATCTTTCATTCGTGTACGGAGGAATTAAAAAGTAATCCCCGGTTTCGGGCGGCGGCGAATCCGCGGCGTGCGATTCGCAGCGGCGCGCGGGCGGGTAAAAAAACTTATCCCCGGGGTTTTGGGAAACGCCGGAAAGCGAATCAGGCCAACGGGTCCGTGCACAGGTGCAGCCCGCGGCCGGGCCAGCCAGGTCTTTGCGATTGCCAGGGAAGGACGACGTGGATGACCCGCCACCTTGATTACAGAGGGGGGCCGGGTCATGACGGCCATTATGATATGGTCGTTGCCATCGCTTCTTCGAGGACTCCCCGCCCGATGACCCTGTCCCCTGCCCGCCTGAAAGAGATGCTCGATGCGGGGATCGCCGAATGCGGCGTGCCGGGGGCGTCGCTCGCAGTGTGGGCCGGCGGCGAAGCGGCGGAGGCGGCGGCGGGGGTCTGCAATCTCGAGACCGGCGTGCCGGCGACGGTCGAGACGCTGTTCCAGATCGGTTCGATCACCAAGCTCTATACGGCGGTGCTCTGCCTGCAGCTTGTCGAGGAAGGCAAGCTTTCGCTCGATCAGCCGGTGCGCGCCACGCTGCCGGATTTCCGCGTCGCGGATGCGCGGGTCGCGGCGGAGGTGACGCTGCGCGATCTGCTGTCGCACAGGAGCGGCATCGAGGGCGATTATTTCCGCGATGCCGGACGCGGCGAGGACCGGATCGCGAAATTCACGGCCATGATGGCGGCGCTCGGCCAGGTGCATCCCCGCGGCGCGATGTTCTCCTATTGCAATACCGGCTTCGTGGCGGCCGGCCGGATGATCGAGGTCGCCGACGGGCGGATCTGGGACAAGGTCATCCGTTCACGGATCGTCAAGCCGCTGGGCACGCCCGCCTTCTCGACCCTGCCCGAACAGGCGATGCGCCACCAGACCGCGATCGGGCATCTGGGCGCGCCGGGCCATCTCGTCGTGACGCCGGTTGCCTATCTGGCGCAATCGAACGCGCCGGCCGGTTCGATGTCGATGGCAAAGGCGCGCGATGTCATCAGTTTCGCGCGGATGCTGATGGCAGGTGGCGTCGCGCCCAACGGGACGCGGCTTCTTTCGCCCGACAGCGTCGCCGCGATGCAGACGGTCAACATGCGCTGTCCGCGCGGCATGCATATCGATGCGATCGGGCTGGCGAGTTTCATGTGGGATTGGGACGGCGACGGCGCTCACGAGGTGTTCGGCCATGACGGCTCGACCATCGGCCAGGCGGCATGGCTGCGCTATCACCCGGCCAGCGGCACGGCTTTCTGCCTGCTGACCAATGGCGGCAACGGCAAGGCGCTGGCCGACCGGCTGATCCGCAAGGTGTTTTCCGAAGCGGCCGGGATCGCGCCGCCGGCACCGCCGCAGACGGATGCGGGTTTTGTGCTGCAGCCGGCGCATCATGAAGGCCGCTATGGCAACATGATGGAGGTCATCGAGGTGACGGTGGAAGACGGCCGCCTCGTCGCGACGATCGAGGCCGCGCCCGACTATGCGGTGATTTCGGGCGGAACCCGGCGGGTGGCGCTTGAAGCGGTCGATGGGGAATTGTTCCTCGGCGTCGCGCCGGGGATGACGCTGCCGCAGAGCTGGCATTTCCTCGGCGATGACGGCCGGGGCCGCGCGCTCTACCTGCATACGGGCGCGCGGGCGCATCGGCGGGTGTGAGGGAAGAAGGAAGGTTTTTGCACGCCCACGGGTCCGCGCTTGCGCGCGGCCCGAAGACAGACTCCGACGCGGAGCCGCGGAGAAGAAAGATTTTGCACGCGAAGACGCGAAGGCGCGAAGAAGGCAGGAAGAAGGGATTCACGCAGAGGCGCAGAGACGCAGAGAAGGAAAGAGAAGGTTCTTGGCGCTTCGCGCCGGGCGTGCTACCCGCCGAACGAGTTTTGAGTTTACCCTCTCACCATACTCGTCACCCCCGGGCTTGACCTCGGAGGCCGCCACACCCAAAGGTGTCATCCCGGGGCTTGTCCCCGGGACCCAATCCACGCATCAGCGAGGCGTGAGGCCAATGGGTCCCGGGAATAAATCCCGGGATGACATTTTTGTTTTGTCTGATGCCGAGCAAACGACAGATGCCCAAACCCACTCCCGAAACAGTTGCGCGCATGAAGGCCGTGGTCGGCGCGAAGGGCGTTGTCGCGAACGATGATGCCGCGCCCTATCTCGAAGAGCGGCGCGCGCTTTATCGCGGCCGGGCGGCGGCGGTGCTCCGGCCGGCCTCGACCGAGGAAGTTTCGGCCATCCTGAAGATCGCGCATGAGACGGGTACCGCGATCGTGCCGCAGGGCGGCAATACCGGGCTTGTCGGCGGACAGATTCCGTTCGAGAGCGGCGAGGAAGTGGTGCTGTCGCTGACACGCATGAACCGCATTCGCGCGCTCGATGCCGAGAACAACACGCTGGCCGTCGATGCCGGGGTGACGCTGGCAGCGGCGCAGGCGGCGGCCGAAGAGGCCGGGCGGCTGTTCCCGCTCAGCCTGGCCTCGGAAGGTTCGTGCCAGATCGGCGGCAATCTGGCGACCAATGCCGGCGGCACGGCGGTGCTGCGCTACGGCAATGCGCGCGAGCTGGTGCTCGGGCTCGAAGTGGTGATGGCCAATGGCGATGTCTGGGACGGGATGCGGGGCCTCAGAAAGGACAATACCGGCTACGACCTCAAACAGATTTTTCTCGGCTCGGAAGGCACACTCGGGATCATCACCGGGGCGGTGCTGAAACTCTTCCCGCGGCCGCAATCGCTGGCGACGGCTTTCGCCGCGGTTCCGGATGTCGCTGCGGCGGTCAAATTGCTGCGCGTCGCCGACAGCGTGTCGGGCGGCATGGTGACCGCCTTCGAACTGGTGCCGCGGATCGGACTCGACTTCGTGACCGCCCATGTCGAGGGCGCGCACGATCCGCTGCCCGATGCCGCGCCCTGGTATGTGCTGATCGAGATGAGTGCCGGCAGCGCCACGGCCGATCTCGACGCGACGCTGGAGGCGGTGCTGGCCGAGGGACTCGAACAGAAGCTGGTGAGCGATGCCGTGCTGGCGCGCTCGGAGGCGCAGCGGGCCGATTTCTGGCGGCTGCGCGAAACGCTGTCGGAGGTGCAGCGGCTCGAAGGCGGCAGCATCAAGCATGACGTCTCGGTGCCGGTGTCGCGGATGGCCGCTTTCATCGCGCAGGCGACGCAGGCGGTCGAGGCGGCGATGCCGGGGGTGCGCGTCGTCGCCTTCGGCCATATCGGCGACGGCAATGTGCATTTCAATCTCAGCCAGCCCGTGGGCGCCGACAAGGCGGCCTTCGTTGCGCGCTGGGGCGAGATGAACGCGCTGGTGCATGCGATCGTGCGGGCGATGGGCGGTTCGATCAGCGCCGAACACGGGATCGGCCGGCTGAAGCGCGACGAGATGGCGGCGACCAAGGCACCGGTCGAGATCGCGGCGATGCGGGCGCTGAAACAGGCGCTCGATCCGACGGGGATCCTCAATCCGGGCAAGGTTGTCTAGGGAAGGAGGGACTCACGCGGAGCCGCGGAGGCGCGGAGAAGAGAAGAATTGGTCACGCGAAGACGCGAAGGCGCGAAGAAGGGTTTTTGGCGCTCCGCGCCGGAAGGGGGTTTTGTGTTTACCTCGGCATTCATCCCACAACGGATGTCATCCCGGGGCTTGTCCCCGGCAACTGTGTTGTTGGGTCATGTCTGGAACGCGGTTTTATCCC
>TARA_R110000824_G_scaffold401758_2_pt1 | contig 136648 bp, 130 predicted proteins | sample TARA_R110000824 | Tara Oceans TARA_R110000824 (sample SAMEA4397747) | marine metagenome | biome: Polar Biome; feature: [MES] marine water layer (ENVO:01000295) within the mesopelagic zone...; material: water (ENVO:00002006), including particulate matter (ENVO:01000060) such... | reverse complement strand
ACATCCCCGCACTAGAAGTACGGGGTTTTCCGCGCAAATCTGATAAAACCGCCAGAAAATCCCACAACAGCTGTGCCATTTTCACCGCACGCTGGGGTCGCGATGCCGGTTAGAGGCGAGCAGTTCAGTTCGATCACCTCACTGCCCACCGTTACCAGCTTGGCAATCGTTATGCTGCGCATCGGAGGCATCGTGAGTTGACGAAAGCCAGGTGGTTAAAATGACGTCACAAAGGCGTTTTGCTCATTTTGCCAGGCACTTCGCGGACTAGCCGGGGCATAAGAAAGCCGGGTAGGTGTTCTAGTAACTCTTTTACCAGTGCTTGCGCCACTGCATCGGGTACATCAAAGTGGGCGGCGCCCTGAACTGGGTCGAGCACGTGCAGGTAGTAAGGCAGCACACCTGCTTCAAATAGCCGTTCAGAGAGAGTTGCCAGCGTAGGCACGCTGTTGTTGACACCTTTTAGAAGAACGCTCTGGTTCAGCAGCGTCACGCCTGCTTGCTTGAGGCGGGTACAGGCATCTACCACGGCCTGATCAATTTCATTGGCGTGGTTGATATGCAGCACCACCACTTTTTGCAGGCGGCTTTTGCTTAACCAGCCGAGCAGTGCGTCATCAATCCGGTCAGGAATCACCACGGGCAAGCGGGTATGTATGCGTAGCCGTTTGAGGTGAGGGATGCTTTCAAGCTGTTCGACCAGCCAGGCAAGCTGTCGGTCGCTTGCTGCAAGGGGGTCGCCGCCGGAAAGTATCGCCTCGTGAATGGAGGAGTCGGCACGCAAGTACTCTAGCGCTCCCTGCCACTGCGCCCGGGAAGGCGAGTTCTCGCTATACGGGAAGTGGCGGCGAAAACAGTAGCGGCAGTTGATTGCACAGGCTGGGCTTGCAATTAGTAGCACGCGGTTAGCGTATTTATGAATCAGTCCTTTAGCGGGCTGATGATCGACTTCTTCCAACGGGTCAGCGACGTAGCCTGGAGTCGTTGAGGCTTCTTTGCCCAAGGGCAGTACCTGAAGAAGCAGGGGGTCGCTCAAATCCGCATGGGCTATTTTAGCCAGATAGGCTTCAGGCACACATACCTCAAACAGCTCGTGACCTAGCTGAGCGCCTGCCAGCAGGTCGCTGTCTAGCCCGAGCCGTTCGCACAATACCTGCGGGTCGCGGATGGCCTGTGAGAGTTGCTGTTGCCAATTGGAACGGACCATCGTGTGGCACTGTTGTTGCGTTTCAGAGGCTGAAATAATGATGTTCTCCTGCAAAAAAGCCCTCCTTCGGGTTATCATGCGCGCACTTATTGAATGACGCTATCAACGACGAAGCAGGGCTTCGTGCATCACGTTACTGACATAAAACATTGAGAGGCATTATGGCGAACTATTCTACCAATGAATTCAAAGGCGGTTTGAAAGTAATGCTCGACGGCGATCCTTGTTCGATCGTCGAAAACGAGCTGGTCAAGCCTGGCAAGGGGCAGGCGTTTAACCGCGTTAAGCTGCGTAACTTGATGACGGGCCGTGTGGGTGAGAAGACTTTCAAATCTGGTGATTCGCTGGAAGGCGCTGATGTCATGGATTTGGAGATGGAGTACCTCTACACCGATGGTGATATGTGGCATTTCATGAAGACCGATGGCTCCTTTGAGCAGTACGCCGTGGAAAAGAAAGCCTTGGGTGATACTGCTAAATGGCTGAAAGAGCAGGTGCCTTATATCATTACGCTTTGGAATGATAAGGCCATTTCTGTGACGCCGCCCAACTTCATCGAGCTGGAAGTGGTTGAAACTGATCCAGGTTTGAAAGGCGATACGGCGCAAGGTGGCTCTAAGCCTGCTACGCTATCATCTGGCGCTGTAGTGCGCGTACCGCTGTTTATCAATCAGGGCGAAGTTTTGAAAATTGATACGCGCAGCGGGGAATACGTCTCTCGCGCTTAATCACTTTTCGCGATGTTTTTCGGTTTGGTAATGATGATGGCCACGCTTTTTGCGTGGCCATTTTTTGCTAAAAATTGCTTATCTAAGGAGCAGTGATGGCCATTGATTGGCAACCCACGGCGTCGATTGAAACGCTCCGCGAGCGTGCGCGGTTAATGGCCAAAGTGCGGGCATTTTTTGACCAGCGTGACGTGCTGGAAGTGGAAACGCCGGTCTTGGGGCAGGGGGGGAGCACGGATGTGCATCTGGTATCGCTTCATGCCCTGGCTCGCACCGATAGAGGGCAGCGCCGTTTATGGCTGCAAACTTCGCCTGAATTCCATATGAAGCGGTTATTGGCGGCCGGTAGCGGACCGATATTTCAGCTCGCCAAAAGTTTTCGCGATGGTGAAGTCGGGGCTCGCCACAATATCGAGTTCACCATGCTGGAGTGGTATCGGCCGCAGTTTACGCTGGATAAGCTAATTGATGAGACGGCTACCCTGGTCATGTCACTGCTACCCAGTTTCCCCGGTCCGGTCGTGCATTATCGCTACCGGGAGCTTTTCCATACCCACCTAGAGGTGGACCCCTTTACCACGTCGCTGGAAAAGTTGCGTTTGGTTGCCGCGGAGCGGGCGCAAATGTCTGCGCAATCCTTGGCCGGTGAAGATCGCGAGACCTGCCTTGACCTGCTTATGAGCGTAGTGATCGAGCCACAGTTAGGCCAGCATGAGCTAAGTGTTGTGGTTGATTATCCCGCTAGCCAGGCCGCTCTGGCGCAACGTCACCAGGATGTAGATGGTGAGTGGGTGGCTTCCCGCTTCGAGCTCTACCTGAAAGGTGTTGAGTTGGCCAATGGTTACCAAGAGTTGACCGATGCCTCGGAACAGAGAGTGCGGTTTACGGATGATAACGCTGAGCGCCGCCGCTTGGGCTTGCCGGAAGTGGATGTGGATGAGCGTCTGCTGGCCGCTCTAGAGCACGGCATGCCAACTGGTGCGGGTGTCGCGCTGGGGATTGATCGCCTCATTCAACTGGCGCTAGGCAAAGCACGCCTGGAAGACGTGCTCGCCTTTTCTACGCCTCGCTGCTAAACCATCGGCTCGCTAGTAGGGGGCGCATCGCTATCATGAGTCGGTTTATCAATGTGGCCCAGCGCTTGCCCCATGCTGACCATGACACCCGTAGGATAATCATCAAAGACAACCGGTTTAGTGAAGCACATCACTACCGTGGAGCCGAGTTTGAAACGGCCCATTTCAGCGCCTTTTTCCAACGTGATAGGTTGCCCAAACTGCATGCGCTGAGGCTGGCCTGCAAGCGGTGTTACCTGGCCTGACCAGACGGTCTCGATGGCCGCTACAATCATTGCACCTACTAACACCATTGCCATGGGGCCGTGCTCGGTATCAAAGATGCACACTAGGCGTTCGTTACGGGCAAACAGGCCCGGCACATAGTTGGCGGTTGCCTGGTTGACCGAGAAGAGTCGTCCGGGTACGTAAATCATTTCTCTTAATGTACCGGTCACCGGCATATGCACGCGGTGGTAGTCTCGTGGAGAGAGGTAGACAGTGGCAAAGCTGCCGCCGAGAAACTCTTCCGCCAGGGCTGTGTCGCCGCCCAGCAGGGTCTGCGCAGAGTAGGTGTGGCCCTTAGCTTGCACCAGTTGGCCGGCCTGTAGGCGCCCGTATTGGGAGAGCGTGCCATCGGCAGGGCTCAATATTCCTTCGCCTAATGGGCGCGCATCGGCTTTTAACGCCCGGGTAAAAAAGTCATTGAACGTTGCATAGGCGCTAGGGTCGGGTTCCAACGCTTGGCTCATGTCGACATTAAAGCGTTTGATAAAGGCCTTGATCAGGGTGCTTTTCACCCAAGGGTTGTCGCACTGGCCGAATTTGCCGGTTAGACGCGAAAGAGCGTGCTGAGGCAGTGGGTACTGAAGTAGCGAAAAGGCTTTTTGGGAAAGAGTCACAGTAATATTTTCACTTCTCAATCGGGGTGTCGTCGCGGTTGCCCCATTCACCCCAGGACCCCGCGTAGCCACGCATATTAAAGCCTAGTGCCTTGCCCACCAGCCAGGTAAAGCTGCTGCGGTGGTGGCTCTGGCAATGGGTAGCGATTTCCATATCGGGGGTCAGGCCCAGGGCGCCAAGTTCGGTGATCAGCTCGGCGTAATCGCGAATGCGCAGTGCGCGCTGTCGGTCCATGGCGTGGAGCCAGTCCATATTAACGGCACCGGGAATGTGCCCCAGGTGCTTGTTGTTACCTCGGACGCCATCGTACTCATCTTTGGAGCGCGCATCCCACACCGCGAAGTGTTTATCGCTGAGCTTCTCTTTGATCTCTTCAAACGTGATCAAGGCGTTAGGGTTGAGAATTTCAGCGTGATACTCACTTTGGGTGGGGGCGGTAGGCTCGGTGCTCTCTTCCATGCCTGCATCGCGCCAGGCGTGTATGCCGCCATTCAAATAGGAGTAACGCGTGTGGCCGATGAGCTCTAATGTCCACAAAAGACGTGCCGCCCAGCCACCGCCTTCGTCATCGTAGGCCACCACGTGGGTGTCGCGGGTTAGACCTAATGCGCTGAACAGACGTGAAAGCGCCTCAACGCTAGGAACGTCACTCGGTACCGGCCCTTCACCGCGCATTAAATAGCGAAAGTCGAGGAAGATGGCGCCGGGCACATGGCCCTGACGGTAGCTGTCGCCATTGGCTGGCACATCAATGATCAGCAGCTGTGGGTCATCTAAATGCGCCTGCAGCTGTTCCGGTTCAATAATCAGCGGTAGAAGGTTAGCTTCCGACGATTGGCTTTCAATACTCATGGGTAACTCCTATCAACGTTAGCCATCCAAACTATCAAGAATCCGTCGATAGCTGGCAAAGCGTGCTGGATGAATCTTGCCTGCCTCGACCGCTGCGAGTAAAGCGCAACCGGGCTCATTGCGGTGACGACAATCACGAAAACGGCAGTAACCAATATAGTCGTGAAACTCAATGAAACCGTCGGTGACTTCCTGCTCGTTGAGGTGCACCAGGCCAAACTCGCGAATACCCGGTGAGTCGATGACATCGCCATCGGCCACGTCAGCTCGGCTCATGGTATAGAGACGTGCCGTGGTGGTGGTATGAGTACCCTTGCGGGAGTCTTCCGAGAGCGCGCCAATACGCAGGTTTTCATCCGGTAGCAGCAGGTCGATTAGCGAGGATTTGCCCACGCCGCTTTGACCAACGAATACGGAGGTACGCCCTTCAAGCTGGCTGCGCAACTCATCCAGCCCGGTGTCTGTAGCAGTGGTAGTACGCACGACGGGATAGCCCAAATCGCGATAGCGCTCCAGCAGTTTACCGAGTTCGCCGCCATCTTCTGGTAGCAAGTCGGTTTTATTGAGTACCAATACTGGCGCAATACCGGTAGCTTCGGCGGCGACCAGGTAGCGGTCAATAAGGTTGGCGTGAGGTGCAGGCTCTACCGCAAACACGATCAACAGCTGATCAATATTGGCGGCCACCGGTTTGAGCAGGCCGCGAGCATCGGGGCGCTTTAACACGCTGTCGCGCTCTTCCCGAGCCACTACCACGCCAGAGCCTTCCTGACCTGCACGCCATATCACGCGGTCGCCGGTGACCAAACCATCCAGGTTGGCGCGTAAATGACAGCGCACCGGTTCATTATCGCTATTGCGTACCTCTAGGGTACGACCAAAGTGAGCAACGACGCGGCCCGGCTGTTCAGCACCGTATTCGCCAGCGGCGAGTTTTTCAGCATCTTGCACATCACGCTTTTCCGCACGCTGGGCACGTTCCGCCTGGACTTTCTCGACTCGCCACTGCTGCTGACGACTTAATTTACGTTTGCTCATGACCACCTGATGATCGCTACAATAAACGTCATTGTACCTATCAACGATGGCATTGTACTTATCAAAGATGCCATCAAACAGCCAGGCGGTTCTATATGGGCTGCTTGATGTTGTCATTTAAGGCACACTGGCACGATATTAATGACCATTTAGGCAAAGGGATAACGGTAATGAGCAACGAAACGACGGATTCAGCGGCGCCACGCAATGATCTGCTGGTATGGATTGACCTAGAGATGACCGGTTTAGATCCAAATAAAGAGCGCATCATTGAAGTAGCCACACTCATTACTGATGCCGATCTGAATGTGGTAGCGGAAGGGCCGGTCATTGCGGTGAAACAGCCCGATAGCCTGCTGGCGCAGATGGACGATTGGAACCAGAAAACCCACGGCGAGTCGGGATTAGTCGCCCGGGTGAAAGCAAGCCAGGTGGAAACTGCCGAAGCTGAGCAGCAAACGCTGGCGTTTCTGCAGCAGTACGCAGTGGCCGGATCGTCACCCATGTGTGGCAACAGCATCCACCAGGATCGGCGTTTTCTTGAGCGTGAAATGCCTGCGCTGCTCAACTTTTTCCACTACCGCAATCTTGATGTGTCTACCATAAAAGAAGTGGCCAAACGCTGGAATCCAGGCGCCTTGGCGGGCTTTAGTAAACAGAATGTTCACCTGGCGATGGATGATATTAAAGAGTCGATTGCTGAGCTGGCTCACTACCGTAATACGTTTTTGCGCGTTGAGCAGCGCAGCGACGAAGAAGAGTAAAGCGGTTAAGACATATCGGTGGCAATGCGCCTGCCGCGCTTGAGGCGCTGTTCCTCAAGCGCCCAGGCGACGTGTTCACGCACCAGTTCGCTTGGGTAGGCTCGGCGCGCCCATAGCGCGGCTTCCACGGCCTCGCTCCAAGGGGCGTTTCCTAGGCCTACGGCGATATTGCGCAGCCAGCGCTCGTAGCCAATGCGCCGAATAGGGCTGCCAGCGGTTTTATCCAGGAACTCCACCTCGCCCCAGGCAAACAGGCTGATTAGCGTAGCGCGATCTAAATCATGGCGCGGCGCAAAGTCATCTTCCTGGGTCATGCGGGTAAAGCGGGTAAAAGGGCATACCAGTTGGCAATCGTCGCAGCCGTAAATACGGTTGCCCATGGCGCGGCGAAACTCAACCGGTATGGCGCCGTGTAGTTCGATAGTGAGATACGAAATGCACTTGCGCGAGTCGACCACCTTATCATCAACAATAGCGCCGGTGGGGCAGGCGGTGCGGCAAGCGCTGCAGCTGCCGCAGTGCTCTTGCTCAAATGGCGCATCGATAGGTAGGGGAAGATCCGTATAGAGTTCGCCCAGAAAAAACAGCGAGCCTGCTTTGGGGTTAAGCAGCATGGCATTTTTGCCGAACCAGCCAAGCCCGGCTTTTTGGGCCAGCGCGCGCTCCATTACCGGTGCTGAGTCGACAAAAGCGCGGTAACCAAATTCGCCTACTTCTTGCTCAATCTTTTTTGCTAATTGGGCTAACCGTTTACGCATTAGCTTGTGATAATCGCGCCCTAGGGCGTAACGCGATACATAGGCGCGGTTGGGCTGGCCCAGTACCTTGGTGCTTTCCACTTCAGCGGGCAGATAATCCATGCGTACGCTGATAATGCGCTGAGTGCCGGGTTCAAGCTCTGCGGGGCGAGTGCGCTTGCTGCCATGCTTGGCCATAAAGCCCATCTCGCCGTGGTAGTCATTTTCCAGCCACGCGTCGAGATGGCTTTCATGGGCCGACAATTCAGTGTCAGTAATGCCGACTTGCTGAAAGCCCAGCTCTCGCCCCCAGGTTTTAATCAGGTCGGCAAGGCGAGCAAGTTTTTGGTCAGTCATTGCACTATCAGAACGTGCAAAGGCAGTGGAATTAGACATAGTCAATCAACAGCAAGGCATTAAGCGCGCTATGCTAACGCATCAGCAGCCATCAAAACATGTGAAAGGAGAGATCGTGACGATCCCGAATACTTCCATGCTACGCCCTCTATATAAAGCCGCCCAGGTGCGCGAGCTCGACCGGCGCACCATTGCCGGTGGTATCGGTGGTTTTGCATTGATGCAGCGCGCCGCCTCAAGCGCTTGGCACAGCTTTCGTTCACGTTGGCCTCAGGCGCGCAGCTTAACCGTCATGTGTGGAAGTGGTAATAACGGGGGTGACGGTCATGTGCTGGCAGCGCTGGCTATGCAGTCTGGCCTCAAAGTGCAGCGAGTGACGCTGAAGCCTCTTGATGAGCTAAGCGGAGACGCAGCCCGCGCTGCACAATTGGCAACCTCCGCGGGCGTAGGTTGCGAAGAGTGGGAAGCCAACACTGTATTGACGGGCGAAGTCATTATTGATGCCTTGTTAGGCACCGGTTTGACGGGCGAGGTAGAGGGCCGGTTTCGGCGTGCCATCGAAATGATCAATGCTGCTCAGAGGCCGGTACTGGCAATTGATATTCCCTCGGGATTGGTTGCTGATACCGGCGCCGCGCCAGGGCTTGCCGTTAAGGCTGCCTGCACGGTGACCTTTATTGGCGATAAGATCGGTTTGCATACTGGTGATGCACCCGCTTATACCGGTGAGATCGACTTTCGCCCACTAGGTGTTAAAGCTCAGGCATATTTTGATATTCCAGCCACCGCTTGGCGGCTGGATGATTCGCTCTTAGCGGATGCCTTTGCTCCCCGGCTGCGCACGAGCCATAAAGGGGATATGGGACATGTACTAGTGATGGGCGGCGCTCCCGGCTTTGGCGGTGCGGCGCTACTGGCCAGCCAGGCCGCTGCGCGGATGGGGGCGGGTAAGGTGAGCTTGGCGACGGCCCCTGAGCATATCACCGCTAGTTTGGTACGCTGCCCGGAAGTAATGGCCCACAGCGTGCGCGGTGGCGCCGAAGCGGCTGAGCTGACTGCGATGGCCGACGTGGTCGTGGTAGGGCCGGGGCTTGGTCAGGCGGCCTGGGGGCAGGCTGTATTACAGAGTGCGCTTAAGTCAGACGCGCCGTTGGTAGTAGATGCTGATGGGCTGAATCTTTTAGCACGCCAGTGGCCAGATATTCGACGCGATAATTGGATATTAACCCCGCATCCCGGTGAAGCGGCGCGGCTATTGGGCTGTTCCGTGGCGGAGGTTCAGGCCGATCGACCCGCCGCTGCCCAGGCCCTGCAGCGGGCACGTGGCGGCGTGGTGGTGTTGAAGGGCGCTGGTAGTTTGATTGCTGGCCCCACTGGTTTAGTGGTGTGCCCCTACGGAAACCCAGGCATGGCTAGCGGTGGCATGGGCGATGTGCTCAGTGGCATGCTAGGTGCACTGATGGCGCAGCGCGGAGATGTGGAGTTCAGTGCCTGGCTAGTCACGATGGTGCACGCGTTAGCGGCTGATCGAGCAGCACAACAAGAAGGCGAGCGTGGCCTGCTGGCGAGCGATCTGGCATCCTATGCGCGAAAATTGATTAATCCGTGAAGGCAGCCCACATGCAGGTGCAATTAGACAACGAAGAGGCTCAGGTCGCGTTTGGCGAAGCGCTAGGGCAGGTATTACAAGGTCGTGGGTTGATCTACCTGGAAGGTGAGTTAGGCGCCGGTAAAACCACGTTAACACGGGGTATTCTACGGGCGTACGGCCATCAAGGGGCGGTGAAAAGCCCCACCTATACGCTGATAGAGCCCTACGAGCTGGGCTCTCAGCGCGTGTATCATTTAGATCTGTATCGCTTATCCGACCCTGAGGAGCTTGAGTTTATCGGTGGTCGCGATGTATTGGCCGACGAGGCAGTGTGTATTATTGAGTGGCCCAGCCGGGGAAAAGGGTGGTTACCCACACCTGACCTGCGCCTTGCTTTGGCAGTGGCTGAACAAGGCCGTTTGATCACTTTAACGGCTTGCAGTGATTTGGGCGCGCGTATCCTGTCATTGCTAGAGCGCCAAGCCCATGAAGTAAGCCAGGCCAGTGCAACAAGTAAGGTAAGCGACGATCAGTTGGAGAATGGTGTGATTCAATGGAAATGAAGGCCGCCACGGCTCGTGTATTTCGTTTATTAGCCGTTAGTTTTTTTGCCCTTGCGGCGGTTAGCGTACAAGCGTCCAGCGTCGAAAGCATGCGCTTATGGGCGGCGCCTGATCACGCGCGTCTGGTGTTTGATCTGTCTGCGGCCACCAGTGCCAATGTGTTTTCGTTACAAAATCCCGCGCGTTTAGTGATCGATTTAGACGATACGCAAATGGATACCGACCCCAATACTCTGCCCCTGAACGACAGTGCCATTACATCGGTGCGCACGGGTACTCGTGAGGGCGGCGGTTTGCGCGTTGTGCTCGAACTCAATCGCGCCGTCGAGCCACGCCATTTCACCCTGACGCCGAATGATCAATACGGGCATCGGCTGGTGGTGGATCTTGAGTATCCGGGGGAAAGCGCGGTTGAGAATCCCATCGATCCTATCGAGGCGATGATTCGTGAGCAGGAGATTCAGGCGCAGCGTGCCTCGACTCAAGCTCAACTGCCCGGCAGTGTAGAGCCACCCAGTAATGAAGCGCCGGCGGCCGTGCAGGAAGCCAAGCCACATCCGCGTAGAGATATTATTATTGCGGTTGATGCTGGGCACGGTGGGGAGGACCCAGGCGCCATTGGCCCTTCAGGCACGCGTGAAAAAGATGTGGTGCTGGAAATCGCCCGCCGTTTAGCCTCAGAGGTGAACGGCACCGAAGGTTTTAAAGCCGTGCTGGTTCGCGATGGCGACTATTATCTGGGGCTTCGTCAACGTACCGCCTTGGCTCGTGAGCAAAAAGCCGACTTTTTTGTCTCGGTGCATGCCGACGCCTTTACTAGCCCTCGCCCTCAAGGCAGCTCGGTTTATGCGCTCTCTCAACGTGGTGCTACCTCGGAAACAGCCCAGTGGCTGGCGGATAGTGAAAACCGTTCCGACCTGATTGGCGGCGTCGATGGTAGCTTGTCGTTGAGAGACAAAGACCAAGTGCTACGTGGCGTGCTGTTAGATCTCACCATGACCGCGACGTTGAATGATTCGCTCTCTATCGGTGGACAAGTGCTGGAACAATTAGGACGGGTGAATCGGTTGCATAAATCGCGAGTGGAGCAGGCCGGATTTATGGTGCTGAAGTCTCCTGATATTCCTTCGCTATTGATTGAGGTAGGCTTTATATCCAACCCTGACGAAGAGCGTCGCCTGCGCGATCCGGTTCATCAGGGAGGGCTCGCCCAGGCTATTTTCAGTGGCTTGCGCGATCACTTCCAGCGTTACCCACCGCCTGCCAGTTTGCTTGCCTGGCAGCGCGATAATCAACGTCGTCCTGCGGGTAATGAGTACCGTATCCAGTCGGGCGATACCCTGTCGGCGATTGCTGTACGTCACGGTGTGCCGGTGAATCAATTAAAGCAGGCCAATGATATTAATGGTGATGTGATACGGGTTGGCCAAGTGTTACAAATTCCCCGTTCATGAAAAATCGTTCTTGAGGTGTCGTGTTGACTGAGATAACCGCAACTGCGCCGCGAATTCATGTGCTCGACCCACGGTTGGCCAACCAGATTGCCGCTGGCGAGGTGGTTGAGCGCCCCTCGTCGGTGACAAAAGAGCTGATTGAAAACGCCATTGATGCGGGTAGCCAGCGCATTGAAGTAGAAATTGAGCAGGGCGGAACGCGGCTTATTAAGGTGCGTGATGATGGCATTGGTATTGGCGAAGAGGATTTGCCGCTCGCTTTGGCACGTCATGCCACCAGTAAGATTGGCAGCCTCGAAGACCTGGAAGGCGTTAGCTCGTTAGGTTTTAGGGGGGAGGCGCTGGCCTCAATTAGCTCTGTTTCCCGGCTTGAGCTGATCTCCAACGCTGAGGAAGATCCTCGTCATGGCTGGCGGGTGGTCGCGGAAGGGCGAGGAATGGATGCACGAGTGACGCCTGCGCCGCACCCCCGCGGGACTAGCGTTGGCGTGCGCGATCTGTTTTTTAACACTCCCGCACGGCGCAAGTTTCTGCGTACCGAAAAGACCGAATTTGCGCATGTTGAAGAGGCCTTTCGCCGTCAGGCACTATCGCGCTACGACATCGCCTGGGTATTGCGCCACAACCAGAAAGTGATTCATCAACTTCCTCCTGGGCACTCGGCGGCAGCTCGCGAGCGGCGAATTGCCTCGCTGCTAGGTAAAAACTTTATCGAGCACGCCCGCTATATCGAACGCGAAGCGGGTGGTTTGCGACTAAGTGGTTGGGTGGGGCTGCCGACTCACTCCCGCTCTCAGGCTGATCAGCAATACTTTTTCGTTAATGGCCGTGTGGTGCGTGACCGTTTGGTGGCCCATGCGGTGCGTCAGGCGTATCGCGATGTGCTGTTTAACGGTCGGCATCCGGTGTTTGTGCTCTACCTGGAGCTTGATCCCGACGTTGTCGACGTCAATGTTCACCCTACCAAACATGAAGTCCGTTTTCGTGATGGCCGTATAGTGCACGATTTTCTGTACTCCAGCCTGCATCACTGCTTGGCGTCCTCTAAGCCTGCAGAAAGCGGTGACGGAAATAGTGATGAAGAGGCGACTGGTGTCGTTGCTTCTCAGCAGCAAGAACATAGGCAGCCGCCCCAGGTAGGTGCGGGGGCAGACGAAAACGTCGAGCAACCTCGCTGGCAGCAGCAGGGCATTGCGCTGACTCACTCTTCGGATCGCCACCCTGGTGCTGAGCGTGTGCGCCGCTTTATGCAAGGCTATCAGGCGCTTCACCCCAACCATGAAGAGACGCTGTTAACGCCGCAGGTTGACGTGGCGAGTGAAGGCGAAAACGAAGTGCGTGAAGCACCTCTGGCGATGCCTGATAACGACCCCACGGTGGCACCGCCGCTTGGGTTTGCGCTGGGGCAACTGCACGGTATTTATATTCTGGCCCAGAACGCTCAGGGTTTGGTGGTGGTGGATATGCATGCCGCCCATGAACGAATTGTCTATGAGCGTATGAAAACACAGCTAGCGGCTGCTAAAGGATTAGATGCCCAGCCGCTGCTAGTGCCGGTTTCTATCGCCGCTAGTCGGGCAGAAGTGGCGACGGCTGAGAGCGAGCAAGAGGCCATTGCCAAGTTGGGCATTGAGCTGGATGTTGCCGGACCAGAAACACTGCTGGTGCGCCAGTTGCCAGCGTTGCTCTCCCAGGCGGATCCAGAAGCCCTGGTACGCCAGATGTTGGAGGAGCTGGCGCGTTACGGGCGCACTCATCAGGTCGAAGCGCGGCTTCATGAATTGCTCTCCACCATGGCTTGCCACGGTAGCGTGCGCGCCAATCGGCGGCTCACCATTGATGAAATGAATGCGCTGCTGCGCGACATGGAGCGCACGGAGCGCAGTGATCAGTGCAATCACGGCCGACCCACCTGGACGCAGATGGGACTAAAAGCGCTTGATCGGCTGTTCTTAAGAGGCCAATAGCAGCACGATCGAAAATTTAATTTCTGTTAAATATTGGAGCACTACCCGCGCATGGCTGATACGCGCCCTTGGGCAATTTTTTTGATGGGCCCGACAGCGGCCGGGAAAACCGATACCGCGATGGCGTTGCATGAGCGCTTAGGGCATGAGCTGATCAGCGTTGATTCAGCGATGGTGTATCGCGGTATGGATATTGGCAGCGCCAAACCTAGTACCGCTGAACTTGCCCGTGCACCCCATCACTTGATTGATATCCGCGACCCTGCTGAGCCTTATTCAGCGGCTGACTTCCGTGAAGATGCGATAAAACTGATGCGACAAATCAGCGCGGCAGGCCGGGTTCCTCTGTTGGTCGGCGGTACCATGCTTTATTACAAGCGGCTGATAGAAGGTGTGGCCAATTTACCTTCGGCTGACCCGGTCATTCGCCAACAGCTTGAAACGCAATGGCAATATGAGGGGCTGGAGTCGCTGCATAAACGATTGGCTGAAGTGGATGCGGTTTCCGCTCAACGTATCCATCCCAATGATCCTCAACGCTTAATACGTGCGCTTGAAGTGTATTATGCCAGCGGGCGGCCAATGAGTGAGTTATGGGCGGAGCAACAGCCTGAAACCTTTCCATGGCGCGTGTTGTCGATAGCCTTGGCACCTAGTGATCGTGGCCTTTTGCATCAGCGTATCGCTAAGCGCTTTGAACTAATGATGGATGAGGGCTTGATAAATGAAGTCACTGCCCTCAAAAAGCGTAATGACTTGCATTTAGGCCTACCGGCGATGAAGAGTGTTGGTTATCGTCAAGTGTGGGAGTACCTGGAAGGTGAATATGATTACGCCACGCTTGTTGAGCGGGGCATAATCGCGACTCGCCAGCTCGCAAAGCGTCAGCTAACGTGGTTAAGAAGCTGGCCATCGCTTGAATGGGTAGATTCGCAGCGCCCTGACGCGCTTGATAAGGTATTGAAACTCGTGCGTGAAAGCGGTGCTTAGCGTAAGATAGTTCTTCAAGATAGTGATTTAGTAAGCGTATGTTTTCGAATGGCCACTTGGCTTTTCCGACAACATTAGGCCTTTCGGGCAAAAAGATTGCGGCGTAGCACTAGTAGGGCACGCCATTTGATAATTAACCCCCAACGACAGTTTTAGGGAGAGCAACATGTCCAAAGGGCAGTCCCTTCAAGACCCGTACTTGAACATTCTGCGCAAAGAGCGCATTCCGGTCTCCATCTTTTTGGTCAATGGCATTAAGCTTCAGGGCCAGATCGAATCGTTTGACCAGTTTGTTATCTTGTTGCGCAACACCGTCAGTCAGATGGTTTATAAACACGCTATTTCTACGGTTGTTCCGTCTCGTAACGTCCGCTTGCCTGCGCAAGACCCGGCAGAGCAAGACGCCGAGATTTAACACCGCTGGATAAGCAAGAGATTCCACGAGGTATTGATTGTTTTTCGAACGCCCAGACGCCGGTGAAACGGCAGTTCTTGTTCATGTCGATTTCTATGATGAGCAAAAACGTGAAGACCCGGGTGAGTTTCTAGAGCTCGTACGCTCTGCGGGTGCAGAGCCTGCGACTCTACTCACTGCCAGCCGCCACCGGCCTGACTCACGCACATTTATTGGGTCAGGAAAGCTGGAAGAGTTGCGGGCAATGCTCGCGGCTCACGCGGCAGAATTGGTGATCTTCAACCACAGCTTAAGTCCCTCTCAAGAGCGCAATGTTGAGCAAGAGCTCAAGTGCCGAGTGCTTGACCGTACCGGTCTTATTCTCGATATTTTTGCGCAGCGGGCAAGAACGCATGAAGGTAAGCTGCAAGTAGAGCTTGCACAGCTTGAATATATGTCGACTCGCCTAGTACGCGGGTGGACACACCTTGAGCGCCAAAAAGGCGGGATTGGCCTGCGCGGCCCAGGTGAAACTCAGCTTGAAACTGACCGACGCCTGCTGCGTGGACGGATTAAATCGATTCACAAGCGGCTTGATAAAGTGCGTAGCCAGCGCGATCAGAATCGTCGCGCCCGTGCTCGTGCTGAAATCCACAGTGTATCGCTGGTGGGCTATACCAACGCGGGTAAATCGACGTTGTTCAACGCGTTAACTAACTCTGATGTTTACGCCGCTGATCAGCTGTTTGCCACACTAGACCCAACGTTGCGTCGGCTTGAAATTGAAGACGTCGGACCTGTGGTAATGGCTGACACCGTCGGGTTTATCCGTCATTTACCGCACAAGCTGGTCGAGGCGTTTCAAGCGACGCTTCAAGAAGCTTCAGAAGCGTCGTTGCTGGTACACGTGATTGATGCAGCAGACCCTGACCGCGAGTTAAATGTGGAGCAGGTGGAGCTAGTGCTAAAAGAGATTGGTGCAGATGATGTGCCAGTGCTCAAAGTCATGAATAAAATCGATAAGCTCGACAGCGCGCCGCGTATTGAACGTGATGGTCATGGTGTGCCAGAGGTGGTTTGGCTCTCAGCGCAGCAGGGCCAGGGGCTTGAATTACTTCATGAAGCACTGACCGAACGCTTAGCAAACGATGTGATTGGCTTCTCGCTGACACTTAACCCTGAGCAAGGTAAGCTGCGTGCTGGTCTTCACGAACTAAATGCAGTTCGTGAGGAAGCTTTTGATGAGCAGGGGCATTCGGTGCTAGATGTGCGTTTGCCGCGGCGCGATTTTAATCAGTTGATGGCTCAGTTAGGCGAGCGTGCCAATACTTATTTACCGGTAGCGTTACAAGAATCCGATGAGTGGTAGGCTACTCATTACGAATCTTAAAGCACTGCTTGTATTCTGCTTTGTATAAAAATGGTACAAGGTTTATAGAGCAATAATATCAAAACGCAATGCTATCGTTTAAAACGCTGGCATTTGCGTTAGCGAATACCTTAGTGGAGACGAAGTATGGCCTGGAATGAGCCTGGTGGTGGCAACCAGCACGACCCTTGGAGTAGTGGCGGCCGACGCGGTGGAAATGATAACGATGGAAACCGTGGTAGTAATAATGGTGGCAACAACGGCAATAAAGGAGGCGGTAACCAAGGTCCTCCTGATCTGGATGAAGCGCTGAAAAAATTTCAGGATAAGCTCAACAGTATGCTGGGTGGCGGTAAAAAAGGCGGCAGCAAAAAAAGCGATGGCGGTGGCGGTAAAAGCCGTAACCCTTTCGCTTTGCCTGGCTTACTGATTATTGTTGCGCTGGCGATTTGGGCCGCGATGGGCTTTTACTTAGTCGACCAATCCGAGCGTGGTGTTGTGCTTCGTTTTGGCGAATTCCAGGGCATTGTAGAACCTGGCCTGCAGTGGAATCCGCCTTTGATTGATGATGTGCGGATGGTGAATGTGACGCGCGTGCGCTCATTGACTCAAACGCAGTCCATGCTGACCCGCGATGAAAACATTGTTGAAGTGGAGATTTCAGCACAGTACCAAGTCGCTAATCCCCGTGATTTCGTTTTAAACGTACGTGATCCCGCTATCTCTATTGAGAATGCGTTGGATTCGGCACTGCGTCACGTGGTTGGCGGTACTGATATGATCGATATTCTGACCTCGGGTCGTGAGATTCTGGGCAGCTCTGTCTCTAGCCGTCTGCAGTCCTATCTCGATAACTATGGTGCTGGTATTCGTTTACAAACCATCAACATTGAGTCGACGTCTGCTCCTGCACCGGTAATTGATGCCTTTGATGACGTTATCCGTGCTCGTGAAGATCGTCAGCGTACGATCAACGAAGGGATGGCGTACGCTAATGCGATCATTCCTGCAGCTCAGGGTCAGGCGCAGCGTATAGTTGAGCAGGGCCAAGGGTATCGTGAGTCGGTGGTAGCTGAAGCGCAGGGTCAAGCCAACCGCTTTAACTCGCTACTCTCGGAGTACGGTAATGCGCCGGATATCATGCGCGAGCGTATGTATCTAGACACAATGGAAGAAGTGTTCAGTAATTCGCCGAAGGTGCTGCTGGATGTGAGCGAAAACGCCCCATTAATGTATCTCCCGCTGGATCAAATGCGCGGCGGTACTGGTGGCAATCGCAACGATTCATCGTCTGGCAATAGTGAGAATAGCAGTGATGAGCAGTTGGACGCCGATGTGCTTGAGCGGCTACGCAGCACCCAGAGTAGCTCATCAACGAATACCAATAGTAGTAACTCCATCCGCAGGGAGGGCCGGTAAATGATTAATAATCGATCCCTGCTGATTGTTGGTGGTCTTGCTGCCGTTGCGTGGCTGGCGAGCAACACTCTGTACGTGGTAGACGAAACTGAACGTGCCGTTAAGTTGCGTTTTGGTGAAGTCATCGAAGAGAATATTCAGCCTGGTTTGCACGCAAAAGTGCCGATCGCGCAAACGATTCGTAAGTTTGATACGCGTTTGCTGACGCTGGATACCGACACTAGTCGCTACCTGACGCTTGAGCAGAAGGCAGTTATCGTCGATTCCTACGTTAAGTGGCAGGTGGTTAATCCAACGCGCTACTACGAGGCGACGGCAGGCGATGAGCTGATGGCTATTCGACTGATTCAGCCGCGTGTAGATGAAAGCCTGCGTAACGAGTTTGGCCGTTTGAACCTGCAAGAGATTATTGCCGAGCGGCGTGATGACCTGATGACCGGCCCCACCGCAGAGCTCGATGAGCTAATGCGTGAAGAGCTAGGTGTAGCTATCCGCGATATTCGCATTAAGCGAATCGACTTGCCCGAAGACGTCTCGGCAGCGGTGTTTGAGCGTATGCGCTCCGAGCGTGAGCGTGAAGCTCGCGAATGGCGTGCTCAAGGTCAGGAAGAGGCTGAGCGTATTCGGGCCAACGCAGATCGTCGCCGTCAGGTGTTGCTTGCTCAAGCCAATGAGCGCTCAGAAACACTGCGTGGTGAAGGTGATGCCCAGGCTGCTGCGATCTTCTCTGAAGCGTATGGTCAGAACGAGGAGTTCTTCTCCTTCTGGCGTAGTCTAGAAGCTTATCGCGAAAGCTTTGCTGATGATGGCAATCTAATGGTGCTGGAGCCGAATAGCGATTTCTTCCGCTATTTGCGTAACCCAGAGCCGGAAGGTAGCGAAAGCGACAGCGAGTAAGTCGCTTTTGGCCGGTGCACCTCGTCTCGTCATTCCTAGGGCCTGGCGGGGTTTATCCGGCCAATAAACGTGATAGAATTTATCAACCGGGCGTCGCCCGGTTTTTTTGTGGCCCTCATTTAACGCTGGCATCGGCAATCATATTGCTTCGTTACTGCTTGAGTTTGTTGGGCCTTCATCGTCTTGCAGGATTGTTCACATGACCATCGCTGACCGCTGGCTACTGCCCGACGGCATGGATGAGGTGCTTCCGCCTCAGGCAAGCCGCATGGAAGAGCTGCGCCGCGCGCTGCTCGATCTTTACCATTGCTGGGGCTATGACCAAGTAATGCCGCCGCCGGTGGAGTTTTTGGACTCCTTGTTAACAGGTACGGGGACAGATCTCGATCTGCAGACCTTTAAGCTGACCGACCAGCTCACCGGCCGCATGATGGGCGCCTCCGCTGACGTAACGCCGCAAGTAGCGCGTATGGACGCCCACTCGCTTAAGCGACAGGGGCCAGTGCGCCTTTGTTATTGCACCAACGTATTGCGTGCAAAGGCGGATCAGCACCAAGGCGGGCGCAGTCCCGTGCAGGTAGGCGCTGAACTGTTTGGCCATGCTGGGCTTGAGGCTGACAGTGAAATTATTCACTTGGCGCTGGCGAGTATGAAAGCGGCTGGCGCTCAGGAGATCCACTTAGCGCTTGGGCACATCGGTATTTACCGTAGCCTAGTTGAAGCAGCTGCGCTCAGTGATGAGCAAGAGAGCGCGCTATTCGAAGCGCTGGCGCTAAAATCGCCTACTCAATTAGCACAGCTTGTAGACGCTAGTGTTAGTGACCCGGCATTAGCGGATATGTTGCTGGCGCTTGGTGAGCTGCATGGCGGAGCGGATATTTTAAGCCAAGCGCGCGAACGTTTTGCTGGCGCTCCTGCCTCGGTCACGGCGGCATTGGATCAGTTGGATGCGCTCTATCAAGGCGTATTGGCGCGCTTTGATGTGTCGCTCTACTTTGACTTGGCTGAGTTGCGTGGCTATCAGTACCATACCGGTATGATGTTTGCCGCCTACGTGCCGGGCTATGGGCATGCGCTTGCTAAAGGCGGGCGTTATGACGACACAGGGCGAGCCTTTGGTCGCGCTCGCCCCGCTACCGGTTTCTCGATGGATCTTAAGCAGCTGGCATCGTTGGCTCTGGCTGCCCCGAGTCGCGGTAGTATTTGGGCACCCGCCCAGCAGGATGAGTCGCTCAACGCTGCCATTGTTGCACTGCGTGAGCAAGGGGAACGCGTGATTCAAGCGCTGCCTGGGCAGCGTACTGGGCCGGCGGAGCATGAATGTGACCGCCGTCTTGAGCTTATCAATGGTCGTTGGCAGCCAACGGCCCTGACACAAGAGACGAGTGCATCATAATGGGTAAGAATGTCGTAGTGCTGGGCACCCAATGGGGTGACGAGGGCAAAGGTAAGATTGTTGACCTGTTGACTGAATCAGCATCCGCCGTGGTGCGTTTCCAAGGTGGTCACAATGCTGGCCATACGCTGGTCATCGACGGTGAAAAAACCGTTCTTCACCTGATTCCTTCCGGCGTTTTGCGTCCAGGCAAAACCTGCGTGATTGGTAATGGCGTAGTGCTTTCACCTGAAGCGCTGATCAAAGAGATCCGTGAGCTGGAAGCCAAAGGCGTACCGGTACGTGAGCGCCTGCGTCTTTCACCCGCTTGTCCGCTGATCCTGCCTTACCATGTGCGCCTGGATCAGGCCCGTGAAAAGGCCCGGGGCATCGCTAAAATTGGCACCACCGGCCGTGGCATTGGTCCCGCTTACGAAGATAAAGTGGCCCGCCGTGGCCTGCGCTTAGGCGATATGCTTCATCGCGAGCGCTTTGCTTCCAAGCTGGGCGAAGTGCTCGACTACCACAACTTCGTGTTGGTGAATTACCACGGCGAACCGGCGGTCGACTTCCAGGAAGTGCTGGATACTGCAATGCAGATGGCTGAAGAGCTGCGCCCAATGGTCTGCGACACTGTCAGCATGGTGCACGACCTCCGTAAAGCTGGTGAGAACATCCTGTTTGAAGGTGCTCAAGGCTCGCTGCTGGATATCGACCACGGTACCTACCCGTACGTAACCAGCTCAAACACCACTGCAGGTGGCACGGCCACAGGCTCTGGCGTCGGCCCGCTCTATTTGGATTACGTGCTGGGCATTACTAAGGCATATACCACTCGCGTTGGCTCAGGCCCATTCCCCACTGAGCTATTTGACGTTGATGGCCGCCACCTTGCCGAGCGTGGTCATGAGTTTGGTGCCACGACTGGCCGTGCACGCCGCTGCGGTTGGTTTGACGCCGTGGCCCTGCGTCACGCGGTGCAGATCAACTCGGTCTCTGGCATCTGCTTGACCAAGCTGGATGTACTGGATGGACTGGAAAATATCCGCGTCTGCATTGGCTATCGCAGTAAAGATGGCGACGTATTGGATAACCCTGTGGATTCGGAAGGCTACGAAGCCGTCGAACCGCTTTATCAGGATTTACCAGGCTGGAAAGAGTCCACGTTGGGCGCTAAACGGGTCGAAGATTTGCCTGCCAATGCCCGCGCCTACATCAGCTTCCTCGAAGAGCAGGTGGGTACGAGTATTGACATCATTTCTACTGGTCCAGACCGTATGGAAACCATCGTGCTGCGTAACCCGTTCGATAGTTAATAACGGTTCAAGCTGGCTATTGATGAGCAGATGAGCAGATGAGCAGATGAGCAGATGAGCAGATGAGCAAAAGGGGCAACGGAGTTGCCCCTTTTCTGTATGTATCAGCTTATATTTAAAAGTCGATGCCACGGCGCGCTTGTAAGCCGTTATTGAAGGCATGACGAACCTCCTGCATTTCGGTCACCGTATCGGCCATGGCGACTAGCTCGCGATGGGCATTTCTTCCCGTAATAATCACCGTCTGTTCCGTTGGGCGTTTCTCCAGCGCTTGTTTAACGGTTTCAATGTCCAAGTAACCAAACTTGAGCATATAGGTAATTTCATCAAGCACCACCAGATAGATCTCCGGGTCCGCTAGCATACGCTCGGCGTCTTTCCATACCGCGTGGCACGCCTCTGTGTCCGCTTGGCGATTCTGGGTATCCCAGGTAAAGCCGGTGGCCATTATCGCTACCTCAAGATTGGTGTCTTCCTCCAATCGGTTACGTTCGCCGCACTCCCAGAGACCTTTAATAAACTGCACCACGCCAACTTTATAGCTATAACCCAAGGCACGGGTGACCGTCCCCCAGGCTGCGGTGGTTTTGCCTTTGCCGTTACCGGTATTAACAATGATTAGGCCGCGCTGTTCGTCGGCACTGGCGACCTTCTCATCTACGCGTGCTTTCAACTTCTGCATGGAGGCTTTATGACGGGTATCGCGGTCACTCATGATGTCTCCTGGGGGTAGCGTTTTTAAGATAGCAAGAAGGCTATCGCGCTAGCCTAAGTCATCTAACAGGGGTTGAACATCTTTTTGAAGAGCTTAATGGATAACTTTTGTATAGATTTAGGTGGGTAATAATCAAGTTTTGGTTCAATAAAACATGCTTCAAAACCGAAAAGGACAAGAGATAAACAACAGAATTGGCCCCTAGGGGGCTGGCTGCTCTAGAATAGGTGGTCATGTCTTGTCAGGAATTACATCATGCCTTCATTTGATATTGTCTCAGAGTTCGATAAGCACGAAGGTGCTAACGCCGTTGATCAAGCCAACCGCGAAGTGCAGTCGCGTTTTGATTTTAAAGGCGTCGACGCCAGCTTCACTTTGGAAGGCGATAAAGTGCAGCTAGAGGCGGAAGTTGATTTCCAGCTTAAGCAAATGCTTGATGTGCTGCGAGCCCGTCTTATCGCCCGTGGCATTGATGCCCGCTGTATGGACGTTCAAGACCCGGTGCTCTCCGGTGTAAAAGCCCGCCAGGAAGTTGCTTTAAAGGAAGGGCTTGATGCGGCGGAAGCCAAAGATGTGGTTAAGCGCATCAAAGCCAGTAAGCTCAAAGTACAGGCACAAATTCAGGGTGAGAAGGTGCGGGTAACGGGTAAAAAGCGCGACGATTTACAAGCTGTTATGGCGTTGCTGCGGGGCGAAGAGGGGCCGGATTTGCCGCTCCAGTTTGATAACTTCCGCGACTAACTAGCAGGGCAGCGCCACTCGCCGCCGTCACCCGGTATTAACTATATAAATATTCGTTTTATACAGGAGTCACGCATTATGTCTGATCCGCAGCCGGTTTATTTAAGCGACTACCAGCCACCCGCTTACCGGGTAACTCATACCGAGCTGACGTTTGATCTTGACCCCGCCGCGACCCGTGTGAAAGCGCGACTGTTGATAGAGCGACATGCGAAGGCTGACGCGAATGCGCCGCTGGTGTTAAACGGCGAACATTTAAAGCTCATCTCCCTGTCGATCGATGCAACGCCGCTGAATGAATCCGCGTATCAAGTAGATGCAGAGACCCTAAGTATTGCCAATGTTCCAGAGCGGTTTGTGTTGGAGAGTGAGGTAGAGATCGCACCGCAAGAGAACACGGCGTTAGAAGGGCTTTATCAGTCCAACGGCATGTACTGTACTCAGTGCGAAGCCGAGGGTTTTCGACGTATTACCTTTTACCCCGACCGCCCAGATGTCATGGCGACCTTCAAGGTCACGGTGATCGGCGATCAGCAGCGTGAACCAGTATTACTGGCTAACGGTAACCCGTTAGAGCGCGGCGAGCTGGAAGGTGGTCGTCATTTCGTCACCTGGGAAGATCCGCATCCCAAGCCCTGTTACCTATTCGCTCTAGTGGCAGGCAACCTGCATCGCGTAGAAGACCACTTCACCACCATGAGCGGTCGCGAGGTCACGCTGCAAATTTGGGTGGAGCAAGAGAACCTGGATAAGACCGAACATGCTATGGCCTCGTTGAAACGCGCCATGGTGTGGGATGAGCAGGCGTATGGTCGTGAGTACGACCTGGATCTATTTATGATCGTGGCCGTCAATGATTTCAATATGGGGGCGATGGAGAATAAAGGCCTTAATATCTTTAACTCCGCCGCGGTGCTCACGCATCCCCATACCGCTACCGATGCCGCCTTTCAGAATGTTGAAGGCATCGTCGCCCACGAATACTTTCATAATTGGTCGGGCAATCGTGTCACCTGTCGCGACTGGTTCCAGCTTTCGCTGAAAGAGGGCTTTACGGTCTTCCGTGATCAGTGCTTCTCGGCGGATACCAATTCAGCACCGGTTAAGCGCATCCAGGATGTCTCCTTTTTCCGCACGGCACAGTTTGCCGAAGATGCTGGTCCTACGGCGCATCCGATTCGCCCTGACCACTTTATTGAAATTACCAACTTCTACACCCTGACGATTTATGAGAAGGGAGCAGAAGTCGTACGCATGCTGCGTAATTTAGTGGGGGAAGAGAATTTCCGTCGCGGCTCAGATCTTTACTTTGAGCGATTCGATGGCCAAGCGGTGACGATTGAAGACTTTGTAGGCTGCATGGCGGAAACCTCCGGCGAGGATTTAAGCCAGTTTATGCGTTGGTACTCCCAGGCAGGTACGCCGGATATTGATGCTCACGGCGAGTACGACTATGTGCATGGCGAATACCATTTAACGTTGCGTCAGCGCACGCCTGCGACACCAGGCCAGCCGGATAAACTGCCACTGCATATTCCAGTACGTATGGGTTTAGTCGGTACAAAATCAGGTCAAGATCTAACGTTAACCCTCAATGGCGAAAAAATAGGCAAAGATGCCGTTATTCACCTTCGTGATGATGAGCAGACCTTTGTCTTTACTGATGTCGCTGAAGCGCCGGTGCCGTCTTTACTACGTGAATTTTCAGCGCCCGTTAAGTTGCACTTCCCCTATTCACGAGAAGATCTTGCCTTTTTGTTGACCCACGACAGCGATGGTTTCAACCGCTGGGATGCTGGCCAGCGCTTGGCGCTGTTGGCGTTGGATGACTTAATTGCTGCCCACCGCAACAGTGTCGAGAAGGTGATGGACAGCCGTGTGGTTGATGCCTTTAAAACACTTCTGAACGGCCCAATGAGCGATAAGGCGGTATTAGCTGAAATGCTGACGCTACCTTCAGAAGCGTACATTGCCGAGCAGCAGCCCATCGTAGATGTTGATGCCATTCATGCGGCACGTGAATTTGTGCGCCAGTCGCTGGCGTTAGCCCTACGCGAAGAGTTTGTGGCGATCTATGAGGCCAATGTGACGGAGGAGTCCTACGCCCCGACGCCTGAGCAAATTGCCCAACGTAGTCTGAAAAATGTCGCGCTCTCCTATCTCATGTCGATAGAAGATGAGCAAGGTTTAGCGCTATGTGAAGCGCAATTTTCCGCTGACCATAATATGACCGATGTGCGTCAAGCGCTGACGTTACTGGTGCACAGCGATCGCGATGATTTGGCCTCGCCAGCATTGAAATCATTTGGCGAAAAATGGGCGCATGACCCCTTAGTGATGGATCAGTGGTTCACCATTCAGGTCTCACGCCCGCAGGAAGATGTGCTTGAGCGCGTGAAGTACCTAATGCAACACCCCGCTTTTTCACTTAAGAATCCCAACAAAGTGCGTGCCCTCATTGGGGCGTTTGCCCAGAACCGAGTCAATTTCCACCGCTTAGATGGTCAGGGCTACCAGCTGTTGGCCGATGTGGTGATTGAGCTCAACCGGCTGAATCCAGAAATTGCCGCGCGGCTTATCACGCCGCTAACGCGCTGGCAGCGTTTTGATGAAACCCGCCAAGTATTAATGCGGTCTCAGCTAGAACGTATTAGGCAACAGCCGCTGTCTTCAAATGTGTATGAGGTGGTCGAGAAAGCATTGGCATAGGTACAGGCATGGTGGGCAAAAGCAGTTAACCAAGGAAAGGAACAACAACGGTGACAGATTCGCAGCAACACTATTTACTTATTATTAATGGTAAATCTGCCGGTAACCCGGCATTGCGTGAAGCAGTCAATGAACAACGCCAAGCAGGGATGCAAATTACTGTTCGAGCTACCTGGGAAGGGGGCGACGCTGCTGATATTGCTGAGCTATCTGACACCATGGGTATTACGCATGTGATTGCCTGCGGTGGCGATGGCACGGTTAGCGAAGTCATGAACGGGTTGATGCGTTTGCCCCATGACCGTCGGCCGGCATTAGGTATCGTGCCATTGGGCAGTGCTAATGATTTTGCCACCTCAGTTGGTTTGCCATTAGAGCCAGGCCCTGCTTTAGCCGCCGCAAGAGCGCTAAGTGCTTACCCCATTGACGTTGTACGTGTGACAGCTGGTGCGGGTGGTGAGTCCGCAACCAGCTACTATATCAATATGACGACCGGGGGGTTTGGCGCTGAAATTACCTCATCAACGCCGAAAACCCTAAAGAGGCTATTGGGAGGCGGCGCGTATTCATTGATGGGCGCGCTCAAAGCATGGCGACACCGCAGCTATCGCGGCACGCTACATTGGGATGAAAAAGAGGAGAGTGCATCGCTACTGTTGCTAGCACTAGGCAATGGCCGCCAATCAGGCGGAGGGCAGGTGCTGGGGCCACGGGCCAAGCTTGATGATGGTCGTCTGGATGTGCTTCTGGTCAAGGACTTTAGTTCGGTGACAGAGCTGAGCAAGTTGATTAGCGAGCTGCAAAGCTTTCCCTCTGAGGGGCGATTTGTGCGCTATTTCACCACGACTCAACTAACGCTGACGACACAGGCGGGTGATCCGCCCTGGCCATTAACGCTGGATGGTGAGGCGCGCTGTTATGACCATTTCTGTGCCGAAGTAGTACCTCTAGTGTTGCGTGTGCTGTTACCAGAAGAGTGCCCCTTGCTCTCTTCCAGCAACCAGCCTTAACTGGTTTGACTCAGTTTTTAAACGTTATAAAGGAGAAGTATCTAATGGCAAATCGCGTGTGGATACCTGTAGTTGCCGCAATGGCTCTACTGCTGAGTGCCTGCGGTGACTCCCAGGAAGATCCCACCGTAACACAAGATGATAATTCTGATGTGACGGATGATGAAACAGTGCGCGAAGAGGAGTCCCCAGCAGCGGCTGAAAATGCGGCAGAAATGTCTAGCCCCGAAGAAGTAGAGGATGATATTGAGGCACAGCAAGCCGCTGAAGAACTTGAGCAAGCGGAAGCTCTGGACAGCCAAAATGGTGATAGTTCTGCTGATGCTGCGACGGTAGAGGCCGAAGAAGATACGCTTGCCGCCGACCCTGACGATGTGCTTGATGAGGAAAGCGCAATGCCGGGGGAAGCAACCCGTTCGGATGTCGATGAGATGATTGCCGAAACTGAACGCCGCTTTGAAGAAGCGGAAAAGCGCCTTGAAGAGCAGTTTCAGGAGGTAGAGCAGCAGGCGCCCACGTTAGAGCCGATGGAAAATGAAGATTTCTCGTCTAGCTGGGATGAAGATAGCAGCTTGCCAGAGCGAACGCCGTTGGAAGATAGCCGCGAAGCTACCGACGTTGAGGCTTTGATCGAGGATACAGAGCGTCGCTTTGAAGAAGCGCAGCAGCGTCTTGAGGAGCAGTTTCAGGAACTAGAAAGTCGAGAGGCCGAGACGGGCCCAGCGATCGAGCCAGATGCTAGTGATGTAGGCGCTAGTGATATGAGTGAGCTTGATGCCAGTGAAGATAGCCAAGCAGTCAATCGCAATCGTGAGGAATAAACAGTTGTGGCTAAGCTGAGCCTTAAAAATCAGCCATAAAAAAGGCCCGCGTTAGCGGGCCTTTGTCCATCCGGTAGCAATTAAGCTGGGCGGATGTTGGAAGCCTGAAGGCCTTTTTTACCCTGAGTCACTTCAAAGCTGACTTTTTGACCGTCTTGCAGGGTCTTGAAGCCTTCAGCTTGAATTTCGGAGAAGTGGGCGAACAGATCGTCTCCGCCGTCATCAGGAGAGATGAAGCCGAAGCCTTTAGTATCGTTGAACCACTTAACTGTGCCAGTTGCCATTTTCTATTTCCTTAACATGCTTAATATTCAAACGGGCAACTCAATTGTCCACCCGCTACAATTACTCTAGATGCAAACGCGGCTGTCGTCCAGCCACATACCTAAGATTTTTTATTTCTTTGCGAGCAAGCATAAATGATGCAGTTGGGTTTTGTTGATGCGCAGTTTATTTCCTTCCTGGTGGCTATCACGCTGCTTACGATTAGCCCTGGCGTTGACACGCTGCTAGTCATCCGTAACACGGCTCGTGGAGGCATTCGCGATGGTGTGACTACCAGTGTAGCTATCTGCTGTGGGCTGTTTATCCATGCCACTATCTCTGCGTTAGGCATCTCGCTTATTCTGCTGCAATCGGCCTGGGCATTTCATATGTTGAAGCTGGTAGGGGCGGGATACTTGATTTGGCTGGGGATCACCAGTTTATTGGCAGCGCGGCGAGGGCAGCCGCTGCCCGTTAATGGCGTACTAAAAGATACGCCTGCTGTTTCTCGCTGGCAGCCAGTCAAAGAGGGCTTTTTGTCCAATGTGTTGAACCCCAAAACGGTGGTCTTCTACATGGCGTTTTTGCCTCAGTTTATCGCCCCCGGCGATCCTGCTTTGCTGAAATCCCTTTGGCTGGCTGGCGTGCATTTCATTATCGCCAATATTTGGCAGATCAGCGTGGTAATGATGGTGGGGAGTGCCGGTAAGTGGCTCGCCAACGCGCGTTTTGCGCAAACCTTGAACGCCGCTACGGGAACCGTGTTGGTTATCTTTGGTATCCGGCTTGCACTCACTCAGCGCCCGGTTTAGACCAGGCGCCAAGGATAGTGGGTAGCTAGCCTAACGACGGGCGAGCAACGCCCGGTCGTAGCGTACCTGCTGTTCGTTATCGCTCAGCAGCGAAACGCCTTCGCTGTTGCCACCGTTAGCAAGGCTTTCAAAAATCACACGATAGCTCAGGACGGCCTGTACGTAGTCGCGGGTTTCGCGGAAGGGGATGCTTTCCACAAATAGGTCAAACGCCTCCACGCCATCACCTAGCCATTGGTCAACGCGACCAGGGCCAGCGTTATAAGCCGCAGCGGCTGCTAAGCGATTGCCCTGGTAGCGTTGCAGCTTGTCACGCAAGTAGGTGCTTCCCAAACGGATATTTAGCTCTGGGTCCAGCACGCCATAGGGGCCAGGATCGCTAATGCCCAGCTCGCGGCTGACTTGGCTAGCAGTGCCTGGCATTAGTTGCATTAAGCCTCGCGCGCCTGCAGGCGAAAGGGCGTTTGGATTATAAGCACTTTCGCGGCGGGTAATGGCCATCAGTAGGTAGGGATCAACGCCGGTGAGCCGGCCCCAGTGCTGAAAGCTATCGTGGTAGGCCTGGGGAAAACGCCAATCCAAGGCGTCCCACATCTCGGCGGCAATGGTGGTTTGCACCAAGCGAGCATGCCACTGCTGCTGGGCAGCATAATCGGCTAATGCGCGTGCCTGCTGTGGAGAGCCAGTTTGTACCGCATGCAGCCACTCGCTATTGGCAAGCCCATCTTCACCAATACGAAGCAATGCCTCGGTACGCTGCACGGCAGGCAGTTGCGCTATACGCTGCCGCGACGCTTCGTCAAAATGATTACGTTCCATATTCAACTGGTAGGGCTGACCGAGTTTTTCGGCGGCGGCAAAGCCGTAAAAACTGCGATCTGTCGCCGCCAGCTGGTAACGTTCCTCAGCGGCTGTATGGTTGCCAAGTTGCGCGTTGGCACGGCCCAGCCAGTACTGCCAGCGACTATTTTCCTGTTGGTCTACCGGCATTTCGGCAACCCAGTGAAGCACGCCGTTCCAGTCACGGTTAGCCAATGCATGGCGGACACGCAGCTCTAAGACACGCTCGCTCTCAAGGGTTGGTAGCACGCTGTCGACCCAGCTAAGTGTACCCGGCACATCGCGGACCAAAGCGTAAAAAGCCAGCTCTTCCTCAATGGCTGCACGGTCGCTGGGTAGCAGGTTTAGGCGTGGTGAGAGCGTTTGCCAAGCAGCAAATGCTGCGGGCGTATCTTCTCGCGTAAATCGCTGCATGGCCGCCTGATAAAAGCTAGCGGTAGCCGCACACTCCGGACCTAGGCACGAAGGTGCCTGAGTGATTGCGTGACTGCTGTTGGTGACACTGTCGATGGTGTCCAGCGCGGTTTGCCACTGGCCACTTAATAGCCCGCCCAGATAATTTGAAAGGCGCGTTTCTCCGGCTTGCCAAGCCAACATTTTGCGTTCCCAGATGGCCGTGGCATCAATAGTGCCGTTAGCGCGCAGGCGGTTAAACAACGGATCGCACGCATCAGGCTGTGAACTGCCCGTGCGCCACAAATTAAGGCCTGCTTCGCTGGCCTGCTGGGGTTGAGTAGCCATTAGTGCCGTGTAGTAATAACATTGCCGCGCTGTACCTGCTGGCTCGCCGTCAGCGACCGCTAGTAAGTCATTGTAACGTCCCGCATGGCCATACTTTGCAATCGCTTGGCCGCGCATCCAGACCGCTAGTGGTGAATCAGCGTACTGGTGGATAAAACCTTGCACTCTGTCAGGCGATAGATGGGGCAGCTGCCCCCTCAGCCGGTGATATTCCACATAGCCCTTTAAGGGATGACTTTCTATTGAGCGGGTATCAAGTTGCTCCCACTGTTGCTCTCTTGCGGCAGCGAGTGCATCGCGTAACTCACTGTCTGAGGCGGCCCACGAAAACGCGGGTAGCCCCACCAGCAGGGTTGTACATAGTGCGCGAGCGGTATGGCGAAATGGTGAAGCCAACATGGTGCTCTCTCTCTATCAATTTAACTCTGTTTAAGCTCGGTGGAGGTAGTCCACAGGTATTATCGAGCAACCGCTATACTGAACGAATGTAAATAACCATGATCTGACTGCCCAGATACTAGGAGGATTTAATTACGATGGCCCCATTATCCACTTGGTGGTTCCTGCGTCGACTCAAATCCCGCGTTTGGGCGGCAAAACGTATTGTGCGTGCGCTAAAGCTGTTTGTACCAATGTCACGTGACGTGATCCGTGGCGATTTTCGCCCCATTCCCTGGTCGGCATTTGGCATGATGGCCTTAGCCCTGGGTTACTTGGTACTGCCGTTTGATCTGATACCCGATTTTCTCATGCTGATTGGTGTGGTGGATGATGTGCTGATTGTAGGCTGGTTGCTCAACCGGATCGACCAGCGCTTAGAAGGCTATCGTGCTTGGAAATTTGGTGACCCCGACCTAACGCCTACTTAACCTCTGTTGTTTCTTAGCCCCAGCTGCTTGAAAAAGCGCTGCTTATCCCCATATTTGATCCACGAAAACTTTTTATGCCTCTGCTGACTAGCGCAGGGGCAATTGACCAACGTGATCCAGAAGGGATAAGCGCATGACTACAGCTACCCACGAACAAGCGACTGATAAATCGGCTAACCACGAAGAAACGCTAGGCTTTCAGACGGAAGTTAAGCAACTGCTGAATTTGATGATCCACTCCCTGTACTCTAACCGGGAGATTTTCTTACGCGAGCTTATCTCAAATGGCGCCGACGCATGCGATAAGCTTCGCTACGCGGCCCTTGATAACGATGCGCTCTATGAAGGCGACAGTGAGTTGCGTATCGAAATCGAGCACGACCACGAAGCCAACACTATCACCCTGCGTGATAACGGTGTAGGCATGACTCGCGAAGATGTGATTGCTAACTTAGGCACCATCGCGCGCTCTGGTACCGCTGAATTTCTCAAACAGCTTTCCGGTGAGCAGCAGAAAGACGCCAAGTTGATTGGTCAGTTCGGCGTTGGTTTCTACTCTGGCTTTATTGTTGCTGATGAAATCGCGGTGCGTACCCGTAAAGCAGGTACCGATGCCAGCGCAGGGGTCGAGTGGCGTTCCAAAGGGGAAGGCGAGTTTACCGTTGCTGATATCGAGCGAGCCCAGCACGGTACTGAAATTACCCTGCACCTGAAAGAGGACGCCAAAGAGTTCGCCGATGATTACCGGCTACAAAGTCTGGTACGCAAATATTCGGATCATATCGAAGTGCCCGTGCGTATGCCGAAGACTGAAACGGCGAAGGACGACGAAGGCAACAGCATTGAGGGTAGTGAAGTAACGACCTGGGAAACTATTAATGAGGCCACGGCGTTATGGTCGCGTCCTAAGAGCGAGGTTTCCGACGATGAGTACAAGGCGTTCTACAAGCACGTTGCCCACGATTTTTCCGACCCGCTGACCTGGAGTCACAATAAAGTCGAAGGCAAGCTTGAATATACCAGCCTGCTGTATGTGCCAGGACGTGCCCCGTTTGATATGTTCGACCGTGATGGGGCACGAGGGGTGAAACTCTACGTTCAGCGTGTCTTTATCATGGACGATGCTGAACAGTTCCTACCGCTTTATCTGCGCTTTATCAAAGGTGTGCTGGATACCCGCGAGCTGTCGCTCAACGTTTCTCGTGAATTGCTCCAGCAAGACCCCAATGTCGATAAAATCAAGTCGGCGCTTACCAAGCGTGGCTTGGACATGCTCAAGAAACTCGCCAAGGATAAAGAGCAGTATCAAACCTTCTGGAATACCTTTGGTAGCGTATTGAAAGAAGGGCCGGGCGAAGATCCGTCTAACCGTGAAAAAATCGCTGGTTTGTTGCGCTTTGCTTCAACCCACACCGATACCGCTACCCAGGAACATGCGCTGGCTGATTATGTCGAGCGCATGAAAGAAGGCCAGAAGAAGATTTATTACGTGGTGGCGGATAGTTTCAATGCGGCTAAAAACAGCCCGCATCTGGAGATCTTCCGTAAAAAAGGTATCGAAGTACTGCTCTTGTCGGATCGTATTGATGATTGGCTGATGAGCCATCTGACTGAGTTCGATGGCAACACCTTTGCCGATGTCGCCAAGGGCGAGCTTGATCTTGGCGATGTAGAAGACGAAGCAGAGAAGAAAGCCCAGGAAGAGACCGCTAAAGCGAAAGAGGATCTGGTTAAGCGCGTCAAAGAAGCACTAGGCGACGGCGTACAGGAAGTGAAAATCACGCATCGCCTGACCGACTCGCCCGCCTGTGTAGTGTTACCTGAGCATGAGATGGGCTATCAGATGCGCCGCATTATGGAAGCGGCAGGGCAGCCGCTGCCCGAGGTGAAGCCTATTCTTGAGCTGAACCCCAGCCATGCGCTAGTGGCCCGCTTGGAAGGGGCTGAAGGTGATCTGTTCACGCAGCTTTCCTACATCCTGCTGGATCAAGCCATCATTGCTGAAGGCGGTCATTTGGATGATCCTGCCGCCTACGTGAAACGCCTTAACAGTGTGCTGACCGCCTAGAAGGTTCTTACACCAAGGCGCTATGGCTTAGGCGTTAGTAACTAACGCTCCTATTTATCAGCGCCCAAGACGGCCCGTTTGGTTACCCAAGCGGGCCGTCTGTTTTAGTAGGCTAGTTTTGATAAAGTGGGTGTGTACGTTCTGCGAGACTTATTAGGACACCATCATGGCTGAGCAGCAAATCAAGGTCGCCGTACTCGGAGGCGGTAGTTTCGGTACAGCATTGGCGAGTATTGCCGCCGATAATGGCGCCCGCGTCCGTCAGTGGATGCGTGACGAAACGCTGGTCGCGCAAATAAATAGCGAACACCGTAACGGGCGCTATCTGCCTCACTACGAAATGAATCCAGCCGTGGAAGCCTCAACCGATATGCAGGCTGTATTGGCTGATGCCTCCCTGGTGCTGATTGCGATTCCTTCAAAGGCCTTTCGCAGCGTGGTGCAAGCAGCAAAAGCGTGGCTGAGACCCGAGCAAATTCTGGTCAGTACCACCAAAGGGATTGAGCAAGACGGCTTTTTGCTCATGAGCCAGGTTCTTGAGCAGGAGACAGGCTTTAGCCACATAGGTGTAATTGCAGGGCCTAACTTGGCGTCTGAAATTGCCGATAAACAGTTAACCGCTACGGTCATTGCTAGCGCTGACCCGTTAACCCGTACGCGGGTTCAGCAAGCGCTGGGCTGTCGTTATTTCCGCGTTTACGCCAGCGATGATCGCCACGGCGTTGAGTTAGGTGGTGCACTAAAAAATATTTATGCCATTGCAGCGGGCATGGCGGCGGCGCTGGGTATGGGTGAAAACACCCGCAGTATGTTGATGACCCGCGCGCTGGCTGAAATGAGCCGCTTTGCGGTTGCCCAGGGCGCTAACCCGATGACTTTTTTAGGCTTGGCAGGCGTAGGAGACTTGATCGTTACCTGCTCGTCTAATTTATCGCGTAACTACCGGGTTGGCTATGCCATGGGAGAGGGGCGGACGCTTGAAGAAGCCGTTGATGCACTTGGCCAAGTGGCGGAAGGCGTTAATACAGTGAAGCTGGTATGCGCCAAAGCGAGCGAGATGGGTGTTTATATGCCGTTGGCGGAAGGGCTTCATCACGTACTGTTTGACGGCGTGCCTGCTCAAGAGATGGCGCGCACCCTGATGATGGGCGAGCAGAGTAGTGATGTAGAGTTTATTCTGCCCCGTGAGGCCGTTCAGCAGGCTCATCGCGACCAAGCCCATCATGACCAGGCTCCTCCCTCTCAAAAAAACGGAGGCTCGAATGCCTGATATGTTGATCATGCGCCATGGCGAGGCTGGGCCAGGGTATCCCGATCATGCGCGCCGCTTAACATCGCGCGGTGAGCGTGAGGTCGAAAAAATGGCGCGCTGGCTGGCCGAGCGTGTGGCTGCTGGTGAGTTGCCAATGCCAACGCTTTATGCCAGCCCCTACGCACGAGCGCAGCAAACCGCGCAAGCGCTGTGCGACGCGCTGGGTACTCCCCTTGAGACGCTAGATTTTATCACCCCAGAGGACTCACCCAGCGCTGTGAGCGACTGGCTGCTTGAACAGCCTGAGGGCACGCCGATTATGCTGGTGAGTCATATGCCGCTGGTGAGCGATTTGGCGGGGCTGTTGGTCGAGGGGAGTCCAGCCCAAGGCATTGGTTTTCCTACCGCCGCCATCGCTGAGTTTGAAGCCGAGGTCTGGGCGGCAGGCTGCGCGCAGCTGAAGCGTTTTACCCAGCCCAGCCAGCTTTGATGGCCATAAAGACCAAAAAGCGGCTGCCGGGGCAGCCGCTAATGTCGTGCATCGCCCACCGCTGATATTACAACAGCGCGTCGAGCTTCTCTTTTAGCAAGCCATTCACCTGCTGTGGATTGGCGGTGCCACGCGAGGCTTTCATTACCTGCCCGACAAAGTAACCGATCATCTTACCGCGTTTTTCCGGCTCGGAATCACGATACTGGGCAACCTGGGCGGGACTGTCGGTGATCACTTGATCAATCATCGCTTCAATCGCGCCGGTATCCGTTACCTGTTTGAGCCCTTTGGCGTCAATAATATCGTCGGCTGACTCGCCCTGGCCATTCCACAGCGCCTGGAAAACCTCTTTTGCCGCTTTGCCGTTGATGGTGTCATCCAGCACGCGACTGATCAGCTGGCCTAGCTGGCGCGCTGAAATCGGGCTGTTGGCAATGCTCAGGTTTTCGCGATTAAGCGCGCCTGAAAGCTCGCCCTGTACCCAGTTAGCCGACTGTTTGGCGTCGCCGCACTCGTTATGCACGGCCTCAAAAAACTCGGCCATATCGCGGCTGGCTGAAATGACATTGGCGTCATAGGCAGATAGCCCCAGCTCGTTTTGGAACCGTTCGCGCTTATCGGCAGGCAGTTCAGGCAACTGGCTGCGTAAGTGGTCCAAGTAGGCTTGATCAAGAACTACTGGCAGCAGGTCGGGGCAGGGGAAGTAGCGATAGTCGTTGGCTTCTTCCTTGGTACGCATGCTGCGGGTTTCATCGCGATCCGGGTCGAATAGGCGCGTTTCTTGAACCACGCTGCCGCCATCTTCGATCAACTCAATTTGACGCTCAACTTCAAACGCAATCGCACGTTCGACGAAGCGGAAAGAGTTAACGTTTTTAATCTCTGCGCGCGTACCAAAGGCCTCCTGACCCGTGGGACGCACTGAAACGTTAACGTCGCAGCGCATGGAGCCTTCCGCCATGTTGCCGTCAGAAATGCCCAGGTAGGTGACGATCGAGTGAATCGCCTTGAGATACGCCGCGGCCTCTTTCGCGCTACGCATATCGGGCTCTGAAACGATTTCCAGCAGCGGTGTGCCAGCCCGGTTCAGGTCAATCCCGGTCATACCATGAAAATCTTCATGCAGCGACTTGCCAGCATCCTCTTCAAGGTGAGCATGGTGAATGCGGATACACTTGGTGCTGCCATCTTCCAGGGTAATCTCAATGTCGCCAGGCCCCACGATGGGGTGATACATCTGACTAGTCTGATAGCCCTTGGGCAGGTCGGGGTAAAAGTAATTCTTACGGTCAAACACCGACACTTCAGCGATATCCGCATGCACCGCCAAGCCGAACTGAACGGCCATCGCCACCGCCTGTTCGTTAAGCACCGGTAATGTGCCGGGCAGGCCTAAATCGACCGCGCACGCTTGGGTGTTGGGCTCAGCGCCAAACGCTGTTGAGGCACCTGAGAAAATTTTTGAACGCGTTGCGAGCTGAACGTGGACTTCAAGCCCAATCACGGTTTCCCATTGCATTAGGCGTACTCCTCGGCAAAGGCAGGACGTTGTAGGTGCCAATCGGTCGCTTGTTGAAACTGGTGAGCGACATTCAGCAACTGCGCTTCGGCAAAGTGGGTGCCTAGAATTTGCAGCCCCACCGGACGACCATTGGAAAAGCCAGCCGGTACGCTGATGCCGGGGATGCCCGCCAGGTTAACCGCGATGGTGTAGATATCCTGAAGGTACATTGATACGGGGTCTTTTTTAGCGCCTAGGTCGAAAGCAGGCGTGGGAGAGGCCGGGCCCATCAGCACATCCACATCTTCAAAGGCGTCTAAGAAGTCTTGGCGGATCAGGCGGCGTACTTTTTGAGCCTTGGTGTAGTAGGCGTCAAAGAAACCTTCTGACAGCGTATGGGTGCCGATCAGGATGCGCCGCTTGACCTCTTCACCGAAGCCTTCAGCCCGCGAGCGGGTATACAGATCAATCAAATCGCTGGGATTGTCGCAACGATGACCAAAGCGCACGCCGTCGTAGCGCGACAGGTTCGAAGAGGCTTCGGCGGGGGCGATAACATAGTAAGCCGGAATCGCATAGTGGGTGTGCGGTAGGCTGACTTCGCGCACGGTCGCGCCCAGAGATTCGTACACTTTCACTGCTTCGCGTACGGCCTTTTCAACATCGGGATCTAAGCCATCGCCAAAATACTCTTTAGGCAGGCCAATCTTTAAGCCTGAGAGCGGAGCATTAAGGCTTTCCACATAGTCCGGCACGCCGCGGGTGACGCTGGTGGAGTCGCGTCCATCGTGACCAGCAATAACGCCCAACAGGTGTGCGCAATCTTCGGCGCTACGTGCCATGGGGCCTGCCTGATCAAGACTTGAAGCGTAGGCAATAATGCCAAAGCGAGATACACGGCCATAAGTGGGCTTCAAGCCAGTGATGCCGCAAAACGCCGCCGGTTGGCGGATAGAGCCACCCGTATCGGTGCCCATGGCGGCAGGCACCAAGCCAGCCGCGACCGCTGCAGCACTGCCGCCGGAGCTGCCGCCCGGTACTGCGGTCAAATCCCAAGGGTTTTTAACCGGACCGTAGTAGCTGTTTTCGTTGGACGAGCCCATGGCGAACTCATCCATATTGGTTTTGCCCAGACTAATCGTGCCCGCTGCGTTCAGCTTTTCAACGACGGTGGCATTGTAGGGGGCGATAAAGTTATCCAGCATTTTTGAGCCGCAGCTGGTTTTTACATCGCGAGTACAAAAAATATCTTTAAGCGCCAGGGGGATGCCCGCCAGCGTGCCAGCGGTGCCCGCCGCCCGCGCGTTATCAGCAACTTCGGCTTGCTTCAGCGCTTGCTCAGCAGTCACGCTGATAAAACTGTTCAGTTTGCCGTCAGCTTTTTCAATGCGCTGCAAATAGTGAGCGGTCAGCTCTCGGCTTGAGAGCTCGCCGCTTTTTAAGGCAGCAGCGAGTTGCGTTAATGTTTTCTCATACATGACCCGGAAGCTCCGTTCAGGGGCGAAAAAAAGAGGCGGTGTGGTTGGCTCGGGTAAGCTCGACGACGCGGTTATTCAACGACGCGAGGCACCAGATACAAGCCGTTTTCCACTGCCGGAGCACAGCGCTGAAAGGTATCGCGCTGGTTAGATTCGGTGACTTCATCGGCGCGCAGTCGCTGGGTCGCATCTAACGGGTGGGCAAGCGGCTTAACACCTTCAGTATCAAGGCTTTGTAGCTGATCGACCATGTCCAGAATCCGGCTTAGGTCTTCTACAAAGCCGCTGGCTTGGTCATCGCTGACGGCGAGTCGGGCCAAGTGAGCGGCCCGGCGCACATGAGATTCTTCAAGCGCCATGATCGATATTCCTCGTAAACGTAATTGAACAATATCCGCTTTAAGCGGTATACATACCGATATCAAAAAAACGTCTTGTGTAGCAGACGTGGAAAATAGCCGCAAAAGGTACCACATATTGGCCTTCACGGGCAGTATTAGGCACGACTCGTGCTTGCTGCCAGGGGGTTGCGGTGATACCGTTTGCATCCGCACAGGGTTCCCGGTCTGCACTAGGTAACAACATCCATGTTTAAACGTTTAAGGGGGCTGTTTTCCAGCGATCTATCGATTGATCTGGGTACAGCCAACACACTGATTTATGTACGCGGTCGCGGCATCGTGCTTGATGAGCCGTCCGTGGTTGCTATCCGCCAGTCAGGCAATATGCGTAGCGTCGCGGCAGTCGGTACTGATGCCAAGCGAATGCTGGGGCGTACGCCTGGCAACATTACGGCAATTCGGCCGATGAAAGATGGTGTCATTGCCGATTTCACCGTCACCGAGCAGATGCTTCAGCACTTTATCCGTAAAGTTCACCAAAGCACTTTCCTAACCCCCAGCCCACGCGTGCTGGTGTGCGTTCCTTGCATGTCAACGCAAGTCGAGCGTCGGGCGATTCGCGAGTCAGCGGAAGGTGCTGGTGCTCGCGAGGTGTTCTTGATTGAAGAGCCCATGGCAGCGGCTATTGGTGCGGGTCTTCCGGTTGATGAAGCGCAAGGGTCGATGGTGGTCGATATCGGTGGTGGTACCACTGAAATCGCGATTATTTCTCTCAATGGCGTGGTCTATTCCGAGTCTATCCGGGTGGGCGGCGACCGCTTTGATGAAGCGATCACTGCTTACGTGCGTCGTCACTACGGCAGCTTGATTGGTGAAGCGACGGCTGAGCGCATCAAAGAAGAGATCGGCTGCGCCTACCCAGGGGGCGAGCTACGTGAAATTGATGTGCGTGGCCGTAACCTGGCTGAAGGTATCCCGCGCAGCTTTACGCTCAATTCCCACGAAATCCTGGAAGCATTGCAGGAAACGCTGGGTTCCATTGTGGCAGCGATCAAAAGCGCGCTTGAACAGTCGCCCCCTGAATTGGCGTCCGATATCGCCGAGCGTGGCTTGGTGTTAACGGGTGGCGGTGCTTTGTTGCGCGATTTGGATAAGCTTATTGCTGAAGAGACAGGTTTGCCGGTGATTGTGGCTGAAGATCCGCTGACCTGTGTTGCTCGTGGCGGTGGTAAAGCGCTGGAAATGATTGATCAGCACACCTTTGAGTTGCTGTCGAGCGACTAATCGCAGCGGTTAATTGCGGGGGATTGCCTATTAAACCGCTGTTTTCGCACGGGCCACTGCCGGGCTATCGGCTGTTTTTTTGCGTATTGGCTGCCAGTGCTTTGATGTTTGTCGACCAGCGTTTCACGCGTATGGAACAAGTGCGTGCGCAACTGTCGACAGTTGTTGCCCCTATCCAATGGGTGGTTAGCGTGCCTAGTGACCTGTTGAATTGGGGGTCGCTGGCACTTTCTGATCAACAGGCCCTGGTGGATGAAAACCGTCGCCTGCGTGAGCAGATTCTTACCCTTTCCCATCGTGGTCAGCGAATGGCGAATTTAACAGCGGAAAACAGCGAGCTGCGCGAATTGCTAAGGGCCGCTGAACGTCGTGATATTCCCTATATCACGGCGGAGCTTTTATCGCTGGATAATGACCCTTTTAGTCATCAAATGGTAGTCAATCGTGGGCACCGTAACGGCGCCTACGTGGGGCAGCCGGTTATCGACGCCTCTGGTTTGGTGGGCCAAATTACTGCTGTCTCTGCCTATTCCAGTCGCGTTTTGCTATTAGCGGATGCCAGTCATGCCTTGCCGGTCCAGCTAAACCGTAATGGGTTACGCTTTATTGTTCAGGGGGCCGGGCGTTACAGCAGTGTTAATGTGATGCATGTCCCCGATACAGCGGATATTCGTGAGGGTGACTTGCTAACCACTTCAGGGTTAGCGGGGCGTTTCCCGCCGGGGTATCCCGTCGCACGCGTAACAGAGGTTTTCCACGACCCTGGTAAGCCCTTTGCGCGTGTAACGGCCGAGCCCATGGCGCAGTTACAACGCTCGCGCCACTTTTTGCTGCTTTTCCCGCCTCCGCGTGTGGAAGTGGAAGAGCATGCGTGGGATGAAACGCTGGATATCTCGGCAGAGGCGTTACGCTCCTCGCTACGGCTTGCTAATCCCGATCAAGAGGTGCCCTGATGGCGCGTGCACCGGTTGTGCCTATTTTAGCTATTTGGCTAAGCCTGCTATTGGCGTTATGTTTGCAAGTCATGCCGCTGGCCGATGGCTGGCAGGTATATCGGCCTGAATGGCTGGGGCTTATGCTAATTTACTGGTGTATGCGAGCTCCCGACAGAGTCGGCGTTTTTCATGGCTTTGTACTAGGCATTTTGATGGATTTAATCGAAGGCACCGCGCTGGGGCAGCATGCCCTCATCTATTCGCTCTTAGCGTTTCTTTGTGCATTGGTGTACCCACGCTTCCGGGCTTATTCACTGGTACAACAGTCGGCTCTTGTGTTGGTGTTGCTCGGCTTAGTGCAGCTCGTCGCGCAGTGGCTGCGCACCATCGTGGGTGATTTTTCAATTCACCTGGCCTTTTTAATTCCCTCGCTGATCAGTGCATTTTTATGGCCGTGGCTATCTACCATGTTCCAAGCATTTGAGCGTCGGTTGGCCGCTTCATGACTGCACCTGTCTTATGCTTAGCGTCTGCCTCACCACGCCGTCGGGCCTTGCTGGAATCTATTGGTGTATCGGTTACGGTTCACCCCTGTGATATTGATGAGACACCGCTGGTTGGTGAGTCGGCCCAAGCGTATGTACAGCGCTTAGCGATTGCCAAAGCCAAGGCGGCAGTTCCCCTAACTGACTTACCTACGTTAGGGTCAGATACTGCTGTCGTCGTTGATGGGCGAATTCTAGGTAAACCGGTGGATGCCGAGCAGGGGGCTGATATGCTGCGGCTGCTTTCCGGTAGGCAGCATGAAGTGCTGACCGCCGTGGCGGTGAGTGGGCCTGAAGGTATGCTCTCCTGCTGCGTGACCACCCAGGTGACCATGCGAGAAATAGAAGCGCATGAGATTGCTGCCTACTGGCGTACCGGCGAGCCCGCTGATAAGGCAGGTGGGTACGCAATACAGGGATTAGCAGCCATATTTGTAAAACAGATTCATGGCAGTCATTCGGCGGTGGTAGGGCTACCACTGTTTGAGACGACACACTTGCTACGCCGACAGGGAGTCCCCATCTGGCAGCGCGTTTAACTCCCCTTGGATGAGAGCGCCGCCTAGATCGCTGGCAAGGAATACGTCAACCAACAAGGAATTTTGCATGAGCGGTGAAGTTCTCATCAATTTAACGCCAATGGAAACCCGCGTCGCGCTGGTTGAAAATGGCGTTTTGCAAGAGGCACTGATCGAACGTTCCCGTCGGCGTGGTATCGTGGGCAATATCTACAAAGGCAAAGTGGTAAGAGTGCTGCCTGGTATGCAGGCTGCCTTTGTTGATATTGGCCTGGAGCGGGCAGCGTTCATTCATGCCCATGAAGTGATGCCGCCAGGCACGCCGCCAGATGAGCAGCAAACCATCGGGCAGTTGCTCCACGAAGGGCAGGCGCTGGTGGTACAGGCCACTAAAGATCCTATTGGAAGCAAAGGGGCACGCTTAACCACGCATCTTTCGATCCCTTCCCGTTATTTGGTTTACATGCCGGACTCGCCACACCATGGCGTATCGCAGCGCATTGAAGATGAGCGTGAACGCGAGCGCTTAAAGGCATTGCTGGATAGCAGCGTGGCAGAGCAAACGCTGGAAGTGACGGGCGGCTTTATTGTTCGCACCGCCGCTGAAGGGGTGGGCGATGAAGAACTGAAAGGCGATATGTATTTCTTGCTGCGTCTATGGCGCAAGGTGAGTGAGCGTAAAGTTACCGCGACGCCACAGAGCGTGATTTATGATGATTTGCCGCTCTTCATGCGTACGCTACGCGACGTTATGCGCGACGATATCGAAAAAGTGCGTATCGATTCACGGGAAAACTTTGTCAAGCTGGTAGAGTTCGCTGAAGAGTTTATGCCTGATGCGGTCGAACGTATTGAGTACTACCCCGGCGAGCGCCCTATCTTTGATCTTTACAGCGTCGAAGATGAGATCCAGAAAGCGTTAGGCCGTAAGGTACAGCTCAAGTCTGGCGGCTATTTGGTTATTGACCCCACTGAGGCTATGACCACCATCGATGTGAATACCGGTGGTTATGTGGGGCACCGCAATCTTGAAGAGACCATTTTCAAGACCAATCTTGAAGCAGCGACGGCGATTGCCCGCCAGCTTCGGCTGCGTAATCTGGGCGGCATTATCATTATCGACTTTATCGATATGATCGATGTTGAGCATCAGCGGCAGGTATTGCGGGTGCTGGAAAAAGCCTTAGAGCGCGATCACGCCAAAACCAAGTGTACCGGCGTCACCGAACTAGGCCTTGTTCAGCTTACTCGTAAGCGTACCCGGGAAAGTTTGGAGCAGACGCTCTGTGAAGCCTGCCCCACCTGCAGTGGCCGTGGAACGCTGAAAACCCCGGAAACGGTCTGCTATGAAATCTTTCGCGAGATTCTCCGAGAGGAGCGCGCCTACAGTGCCGAAACTTACATGGTGCTTGCCTCGCAGTCAGTCGTTGATCGCCTATTGGATGAGGAGTCAGCTGCGGTAGCAGACCTGGAGACATTTATTAATAAAACAATCCGCTTCCAGGTTGAACAGCACTACTCCCAAGAGCAGTACGATATCGTACTGATGTAATCATGCAGACTCGTTCGCTGGTGCGTTGGAGTTTACTGATAGCGGCCTGGCTGCTAGGCAGCACCGCTATGTTGCTGCTATTGCTCCGCTTGGCCTTCAGTCAATCCGACGCTCTTACCCCTCACATTGAAGCGCTGCTTGAAGCTCGTATTGGTGTGCCGGTCACTATTGAGCGGTTATCGCTTTCCTTCGCCCGGAGCGACCTGCTGTTAAGCCTTGATGGGTTGAGCGCAGAAACGCCCGATGGCCAAGCACTGTTTTCCCTGGACCATGCGGGGCTGCGTTTGGATACTTGGGCATCACTTGTCAATAGGGCGCCGATTTTTAGCGACGCACGCATAAGCGGAACCGAGTTTCATCTCTATCAAGGCACGGGAGCTTCTTGGCAATGGCCTGAGCCTGCCGAGTTGCCGCTATTAATGGCGGCTGAGCCGGATGTCGATCTGGCCGCTATTGATGACTGGGCCGGGCTCATATTACGCCAGCGTCTGTGGGTAGATGACACCCGCGTGGTGCTGCATGGTAGGCACGACACCGTGATGTTACATGCGGAGACACTGCTGCTGACTGGCGATGAGCGGCGCACACGGCTGGAAGGCGCGATCAATATTGCGGAATCTTTACAGCAAGCGCGCAAGGTTGCCCTTCCCGCGGCTGAAGTGAAGGTTGAGATGCAGCCCGGTCAACATGGCTTTAGCGACTTTTCTGCCGCACTGCAGCTGGATATTCAGCTTGACCAATTGGTAGTGCTGGCCGCTATGTTCCGTCCTGATCATGCCGCCTATTTAGAGCAGGCCGGGGGGAGTGCGCGGCTATGGGGCCGCTGGCGCGCTGGGCGTCTTGAGGAGGCCCGTGTTGCCGTCGATGTGCCCCAGTTAACCCTTCGCCATAATGTTCAGTACGCGGTGCTAAGGGATATTGAAGCGAATGGCTTATGGCAGCGTGACGGCGACGGAGGCGAGGCATGGCTGAGCGGTGACGCTGATAGTGTCGAGTGGGCGCAACCCCCCGGGGGCAGCGTTGGCCCGGCCTTGCCGCGATACTGGCACGCCACCCATCAACCAGGGATGTGGGAAGTTCGCACCAGTGCCTTTGAACTCGCCTCGCTGACAGCCTGGCGCGATTATGTATTGCTACCTGAGTCAGTAACGCGAGTATTGCAAACCCTTGCCCCCCGCGGGCAAGTCCAGGGGTTGCACGTAGGGCAGCAAGAGGGCCGCTGGGGAGTTGATGCGGCCCTAACCGGTGTCGAGGTCTCGCCTTGGCAGCAGGCCCCTGGCGGCGGCCCGTTGGATGCCTGGGTGCAGGCGCGGGATTTTCGTGGCCGTGTACTGTTTAGTAGCGACGGCGACAGTACCCTCTATTTCCCCGAGTTTTTTACCGCTCCCATGCAGTTAAGACGTGCCGAAGGGGAAGTGGAGTGGGTATACGATGGCCCCAATACAATGGTGAGTGGCAAGAACCTCAGCGTTGACTGGGATGGCGCCCAGGTGTCGGGTGGTTTTGGTTTAGTCACCGGTAATCAGCGCGGCCATTTTGGCTTAGATCTAGATTTTAGTGAGGTGGACGCGCTAGACCGACCGCTGGCTCAGTGGCTGCCGCTTAGCGTGATGGATAAAGGACTACGCGATTGGCTGCTCAACGATATCGGTGGCTATGTCACCGAGGGGTCGTTACAGCTAAGCCAACCCTTAGGAGAAACGGTAACCGCTGAGGATTTTACCGCCACACTTGCGCTGGCAATTACACAAGGCCATTTACCGATTGCGCCAGGCTGGCCACGTCTTGATGACGTGAAAGGTCGTCTAAAATGGCAAAATAAGGTGTTAGAGGTTGAAGTTGAACATGCCCAAAGCCATGGTGTTACTGCTTCAGAGGGTGAAGTGGTGATGGAGAATGAGATACTTAATTTATCGGGCCAGCTGCAGGCGGATGGTTCAGCGTTAACGTCCTTTTTACAGGCGATGCCCGATATTGATCTTTCCCCACTGAGTGATTTGCGCGTAACGGGCGATGTTAATGGCGCTATTGCCTTGTCGCTGCCGCTGGAAACGCCTGATGCGCTGCAACTGGAAATTAATGCCTTGCCACGCTTCTCCGAAGTGGTTTATCAGCCGTTGGATTTACGGCTTCAGTCGGTCGAGGGTGACCTCGCTTGGCTGCAGGACGGAGAGAGCAGCGGGCTGGTGGGTGACGCCAGTGGCCAATTGCTAGGCGGGCAAATAGCCGCAGATATTCACACCCAAGACGACAGAATAGAGCTGCAGGGTAGTGTAGCGACCTCCGCACTTTTTGAGCTTGTTGGGTTGGATGACAGCCAAGGGCGTCTGCCGCTAGAAGGTCAGCTACAGTGGCAAGGCAATGTCAGCTTAATGCCCACACCAACCCTGCGCCTGGAAAGCCGTCTACTCGGTGTCACCAGCCATTTACCGGCACCGTTTGCCAAGTCGGCTCAGCAGCCATGGCCCTGGAGTGTGACGGCTGACATTGAAGCTGGACGGATCCAAAGCCGTTTGGCTGATATTGCTTCCGCACGACTTCAGCAGCGTAACGGCTCTCTTGCCGGGTCGCTATATCTAGGCAATGAGGCAGCGCGCACGCACGCTTGGCCTACGAAGGTTGGGTTAAGCATTGATGCCGATGTGCCGCGTATTGACCCGCTGGCTTGGCAGCAGGCGATTGCACCGTTAATGGCAAAAGGCGCGTCTACGCCCAGCAGTGGCAACGGCCAGGTGCCCTTAACAGTAGCGTTAACGACACCCTGCGTGGTTTATCAAGATGAGTGTTTAGGCAGCCTTAGTGCCACCGGCGGCATGAACGGTGGCCTTATAGATATGGATTTAAGCGGTAATCTTGTGACCGGGCGTTTGCAGTATAATGCGCAATCGCCGCAGCCCTTGGATATGACGATTGAAGCGTTGTCACTCGATCGTTTGCTGGCGTTAGCTAACAAGCAGTATGACAGTGATGCGCCTACACCAGACTCCTGGATGCAAGCGGTTAAAACCCAGCGCCAGGCGCCAGCCGCCATTCCTGATTGGCTGGCCGATGTGCCTAATGGGCGATTACGGTTAGCCGAAATTTCCATGGGGCCACGCCGTTTCGGTCCGTTGACGGCCTACTGGAAAACCGATGGAGAGCGCTTTTCGCTCACTCCGGTTGGTTTGACCCTGGGCCAGCTCTCCGCGCGAGGCGAGTTGTACTGGGAGGGTAACGCCGCTTCCAGCCACACCCGTGCGGATATCTCAATTCAAGGCGGGGATATCGGTACCGCCCTTGAGCGCCTAGACCAGCCTGTGGCCATGCGCAGCCGCAGCACCGATGTGGTGGCCTCGCTGGATTGGCCGGGCGCCCCCTGGCAACTGGCGTTAAGGCACGCCGATGGCTATATCAGCACCGATATTCGTGACGGCAGCTTCGTTACTCTGGAATCGGCACCGGCGCGTTTAATCGGCTTGCTCAATTTCGATAACATCTTACGAAGGCTGCGCTTGGATTTTTCTGACGTTACCGGCCAAGGCACAGCATTTGATCGTGTTCAAGGCACTGCCGATGTGACCGGTGGACTGCTAACACTTCGTGGCCCATTGCAAATTGACGCCCCGGCCACCACCCTAACGCTAACAGGCAACGTCGATCTTGTAACGCGTGAACTTGACCAGCGGCTTGGCGTCACACTACCAGTGACGCAAAGTTTGCCGATCGCGGCCATTGCCGTTGGTGCGCCCATCGTCGGCGGCGCGCTATTTCTCGCCGATCAACTGTTTGGCGACGCCCTTGATCGCGCCACAACGCTTCATTATCGCGTGCGAGGCCCATGGACTTCGCCGCAGGTTACTTTAGAAGGCCCCCAATGACCGCATATAAAAGTGATGTAGATACCGCTGCAGCCATCCTGTTGACTCCCGGAGGGTTGGATTTAGACGCTCTGGAAACAGGGTTGGGCTACGCCATGGGCGCGGGCATTGACTACGCCGACCTTTATTTCCAGCGGACTTGGCAAGAGGGCTGGGTGCTGGAAGATAGCGAGGTAAAAGAGGCCAGTTATAATATCGATGGCGGTGTCGGCGTGCGTTCGCTAGCGGGTGAGAAGACTGGTTTTGCCTACTCCAACCAAATTACCGCCGATGCATTGATGGATACCGGCCGCACCGCGGCTGGCATTGTGCGCAGTGGTAAGCGCTTGCCTGGGCAACTGGTTAGTCCGGTGTCCGCCATGTCGCGCTATGCAGGGATTGATCCCTTGGCTGGCCTGAGTGCTGAAGAGAAAGTCGCCATGCTGAAACAGGCTGACCGTGTGGCGCGTGCTGCCGACCCCAGTATTAGTCAGGTAAGTGCCTCCTTATCGGGCACCTATGAAGTGGTGTTGGTGCGGGCTAGTGACGGCACGTTGGCGGCCGATATCCGCCCGCTGGTGCGCTTCAATGTCAGCGTGATTGCGGTTAAGAATGGGCGTCGCGAACGCGGCAGCGCCGGTGGCGGCGGTCGTTACTCCATGGCTAAACTGCGTGATGATCAAGTGGCGGAGCAGTACGCCAAAGAGGCGGTGCGTCAGGCGTTGGTTAACCTGGAAGCCATTGATGCACCCGCAGGGCAAATGCCTGTGGTGTTGGCATCCGGCTGGCCGGGAATCTTGCTGCATGAAGCGGTAGGGCACGGCCTTGAAGGTGATTTCAATCGTAAAGGCAGTTCCGCCTTTGCTGGCAAGATGGGCGAGCGTGTGGCCGCTAAAGGCGTCACCATTGTCGACGATGCGACGATATCGGATAGCCGTGGCTCAATGAGCGTGGATGACGAAGGGACGCCGGGTCAGTATACGCCGCTTATTGAAGACGGCATTTTAACAGGCTATATGCAGGATAAGCTCAATGCCCGATTAATGGGCATGGCGCCCACAGGAAACGCGCGGCGTGAATCTTTCGCCCACTTGCCGATGCCACGCATGACCAACACGGTCATGCTGGCTGGTCAGGATGAGCCTAGCGATATTATCAAAAGCGTTAAGCGCGGTATTTACGCGGTCAGCTTTGGCGGCGGCCAGGTGGATATTACCTCGGGTAAATTCGTGTTCTCCGCCAGCGAAGCCTACCTGATTGAAGACGGCAAGGTGACCGCGCCTGTTAAAGGGGCCACTTTAATCGGCAGTGGTCCGGAAGCCATGCAGCGCGTTTCCATGATTGGCCACGACATGGCGTTGGACACCGGGATTGGTGTGTGTGGTAAAGAGGGGCAGGGCGTGCCGGTCGGCGTCGGCCAGCCCACCCTGAAATTGGATGAGCTGACCGTTGGCGGCACGCAGTCTTAAAAAGCTTTTTTCAAGAACTGCTTTTAAAGCGCCTGTTTTAAAGCGCTAAGGTTTCGCGAAGGTGTTTGAAGAGCTTACGCGAGCTGGTCGGTGGTTTGCCCTGCTCGCGTTCCCGCTGGGCGTTGCGAATTAATTGACGCAGCGTTTGGCGGTCCGCGTCGGGATGCTCCTCCATGAACAGGTCAACAGCATCATCGCCTTCGTCAATTAAGCGTTCACGCCATTTTTCAAGCCGGTGAAACGCATGGTCGCGCTGCTCCTGCTCTTGTTCGATGGAGTCGAACACGCCTTGGATGGCGGCGAGATCCTCTTTACGGATAAGTTTGCCGACGTACTGCATATGGCGGCGGCGGCCTTCATGAGAACGAATCCGCGAGGTTTCCTCGATAGCACGCAGCATATCGTCAGAAAGGGGGAAGCGGGCGCGCTCTGCCGGTCGCATGGCGATTAACGTTTCCCCAAGTGCCTGTAAGGCATGCATTTCGCGTTTGAGTTGCGACTTGCTTGGGCGTTCTTCCTGCTCTTCAACTTCAACGGGGTCGGGACGTTGCTTACGCATAGTGTGGCTCACAGATAAAATTCGTTGCGGCATTATACCAGCTGCGAGTACAACATTGATTCGCCGAAGACATTCTCTTGGAGACATTCGGTTGAGATAGGAGGCCATATGGCACAGGCATTTGATGCATCCGCGCAGCAGTCGTTACTGACCGCGCGGGCCGAAGAGGCGCTAGCGTTGGCAAAGCGCTTGGGCGCGGATGCTGCCGAAGTAGGCGCAAGCGTCGATCAGGGAATAGGTGTTAGCGTACGCCAGGGTGAAGTTGAAACGGTTGAGTTATCCCGTGATCAGGGCATCGCCGTGACGCTTTACGTAGGCCAGCGTAAAGGTAGTGCTTCATCAACGGATGCTAGCAGTGCCTCGATCCAGGCTGCGGTAGAAAAAGCGCTGGCGATTGCCCGCTATACCGGAGAAGATCCGGCCGCCGGTTTGGCCGATGCATCGTTAATGGCCACCGAGTTACCCGATCTGGAAGTGCATTATCCCTGGGCGCTTACAACCGATGAAGCAATTGAGCGCGCGCTTGCCTGTGAGCAGGCGGGTCGTGACGTTGAAGGCATCTCCCAATCGGACGGTGCATCACTCTCGAGTGGCGAAGGCGTGCGCGTTTATGCTAATAGCCACGGCTTCTTAGGCACCCAAAAGGGCAGTAGTCACTCTCTTTCATGCATGCTGATTGCCCAGGATGCGAGCGGTATGCAGCGCGACTACGACTACACTTCCGCACGCGATCCCAAGGCACTGCGCGACCCCGCCGAGGTGGGCCGTGAGGCCGCCGAGCGTACGCTGCGCAGGCTCGGCGCAAAACGTCCGCCCACGGGTACCTTTCCAGTGCTATTTGACCCGTCGCTGTCCAGTGGCTTGATTGGTCATTTACTGAGTGGTTTAGCCGGTGGTGCTTTATATCGCCAAGCCTCGTTTCTATGTGATCGGCTTGGCACGCCGCTGTTTCCCGATTGGTTCAGCCTTGAAGAACGGCCAATGGAAATCGGTGCCACAGCGAGTTCGCCGTTTGATGGCGAGGGCGTGCAAACCCGTAACAATCGTTTTATCGATCAGGGCAGCATTGCCAGCTATATGCTCTCTTCCTACAGTGCTCGTCGGCTGGGTATGCAAACCACGGGCAATGCCGGTGGGGCACGTAATGTGCGTTTAGTGGCACCACTGCAATCCCGTGACAGCCTATTAAAAGAGATGGGGCGGGGTATTTGGGTAACTGAGCTGATGGGGCAGGGCGTTAACGGCGTGACCGGTGATTACTCACGTGGCGCAGCAGGGTTTTGGGTAGAAGACGGAAAAGTACAGTACCCGATCGAGGAGTTTACGATTGCCGGGAACCTGGAGCGGATGTTTGCCGGGTTAGTGGGAGTTGGCGATGACACCGATACCCGTGGCAGTGTTCACACGGGTAGCTGGTTAATTGATGCCATGACCGTAGCGGGAGATTAAAAGCTACTGATCTTCCTCAAAACGAGCATCGAACAGCGCTTGAATAGCATCAAGCGCCTGTTCTGCGTCAGCGCCTTCAGCGCTGATAGTTAGCTCGGTACCACACGGTGCGGCGAGCATCAGCAGTGACATGATATTGGCGGCGTCAGCGACTTGTTGCTGTTTTTGAACACGTATTGTCGCCGTGAACTGTTGGCCGCATTTTACCAGTTTGGTCGCCGCGCGTGCATGCAGGCCGCGTTGATTGGTAAGTGTGAGTATTCTTTCTGGCACCCTGGTTCCTTTTCGCCGAGTGGTGTCATTAATGGATAGAAGCGCTTAAGACGTTGCTTGCTGCTCGTCGGTTTGGGATGTGCTGGCAGGTGGAGCAGCTAGCTGTTCATTTAATGTGTACTGCAAGCCTAACTCGCGATGACGTAATTGAATTTCGCCCATGCTGTGTACTAATCGCTCTGCTAGCTGTTCGACCATATAGACTGAGCGGTGTTGCCCACCGGTGCAGCCAATCGCGATAGTCATGTAGCTACGCTGGCTATCTTGGTAAGCGGGCAGCCAGCGCTCAAGCCAAGCCTGAATATCGTTAGTCATGGCGTCTACGATGGGATAACCGCTTAAGAAGGCCACTATGTTCGCATCGCGGCCTGTGAATTGGCGTAGCGTTGGGTCCCAATAAGGATTTGGCAGGCAGCGCACGTCGAAAACCAAATCAGCATCCAACGGTACACCGCGCTTATAACCAAACGACTCAAGCGTCAGTGTGAGCTTGTCGCGCCGCTGATGGGCGACTTGGTCAGTAATGCGACGACGCAAATCGTGAACTGATAGCCGCGAGGTATCGATCAATAAATCGGCTAGATCACGAATGTCGAGCAGCGTTTCTTCTTCTTTATTGATAGCCTCTTCAAGCGTCATTTCGCTATCGCGCGTCAGCGGGTGCCGTCGCCGTGTTGCGGAGTAACGCTCAAGTAGGATGCGCGCATCAGTGGTCAGATAGATCACTTGAAAATCAATTTTACGTTGGCGCAACTCCTCTAATAAAGAGGGCAGTCGTGCCAGGGCGCCAGGCAAGTTACGGGCATCAATACTGACCGCCAAATGAGCGCGGTCGCCCTGGTCGCGTAATTCGTCCACCAACGACCCCAGCAACATGGCAGGGAGGTTATCAATCGCATAGTAGCCAAGATCTTCAAGCGCTTGTAAGGCGATAGATTTACCTGACCCAGAGCGGCCGCTAATGATCACAAGTTGCATAGAGTCTCTCTTTGCTTTGATCAAGCTGCGTTAAAGGTGGTGAGCGCAAGTCAACCTGCCGTTGAGTACCGCTTGGCAGGTTTAGGCTTTCAGGAAGTTGTTTGCTCACGAATTTTAGCGGTAAGCAACTCAAGTAGTTCACGCTGGCTGCCTGCTTTACGCAGCTTCTGACGCGTATCCGCATCGTTCATGATGGTCGCTACTTGGCCTAGCAGTGAGAGATGTGTGTCATCAGCCTCTTCTGGAACTAGCAATACAAACACCAGATCCACCGGGTCGCCGTCGATAGCATCAAAATCAATCGCTTCTGCGAGTTTTAAGAACCCTGCGATGGGGGCCGAGCAGTGAGGACTGCGTGCATGGGGGATAGCCACGCCGTTACCAATCCCGGTACTGCCTAAGCGCTCACGGCCAATTAAACGGCTAAACACTTCTTGGCTGTCCAGACTGGGGATATTTTGGGCAATAAAGGTGCTGAAAAACTCCAGCACCCTTTTTTTGCTGCCCCCGGGGACGTCAAAGAGAACGCGTTCCGGGGGGAGTATGGTTTCCAACGTCATTGAATTAACGCACGCCTGCGCCTTGGGCGCGAGCTTGTGCTTTTTCCTTATGTTTAACGAGTTGCCGATCAATTTTGTCCGCTAATGCGTCAATAGCGGCGTACATATCACTGTCTAGGGCTTCCGCATGTAAATCAGCACCTGCTGCGTGCAGTATGCAGGCGGCCTGCTGGCGCTCTTTCTCCACAGATAAGGTGACTTGCACCGTGGTTATGTTGTCGTAATGGCGCTCTACACGTTCAAGCTTTTCGTTGACATAGTCACGCAAGGCGTCAGTCAGTTCTACGTGATGACCAGTGATATTAACTTGCATTGACGTACTCCTTATCCATCGGACTGTACTTCGATTGTAACCCTTTTTGCCGCGTTGCAAAGCCCTTGTCGAGAGTTTCCCTGAAACGTTGTCTAATGCTAGCGCAAACGACGCCGCTCGCTAGAGGAGGGAATGCCCATGGCTTCACGATATTTAGCCACCGTACGACGCGCTACTTGAATTCCCCCTTCTCCTAATAGCGTGACTAAGCGGCTATCAGAAAGCGGCTTGCCTGGCGGTTCCTCTTGAACCAATTTCTTAAGCCGAGCGCGGATAGCGGTGCTTGAATGGCTGTCACCATCCTGGCCGCTGACTTGGCTTGAGAAAAAGTATTTGAGTTCGAATACGCCGCGAGGCGTATGAATAAATTTCTGAGTGGTCACCCTGGAAATAGTCGATTCGTGCATTTCCACGGCCTCGGCGATATCGGCCAATATAAGCGGCTTCATGGCTTCTTCGCCGTGTTCTAAAAAGTCAATTTGCCGGGTAATGATCTCGCGGCCAACGCGCAGTAGCGTATCGTTGCGGCTAGAGAGGCTCTTAATCAGCCAGCGCGCTTCCTGCAAGTGTTCTTTTAAAAACTGATTGTCCTGACTTTTATCCGCACGCTTTATTAAGCTTGCGTAGTCGGGCTGAATGCGCAGTCTTGGCAATGCCTCAGGATTGAGCTCTAAATGCCAGCCTTCGTGGTCATGGCGTACGACCAGGTCGGGTGTTACATAACTATCATCGGTATCGCCATAGGCGCTGCCTGGGCGTGGGTCGAGGCTACGAATGAGGAGAATGACATCAGCCAGCTGGTCATCATCGAGTCCCAGGCGGCGTTTAAGTAAGCGCATGTCATCTTTGCCTAGTGCTTCCAAAAACTGCCGTACCAAGCGGCGAGCAGGAACCAGCAGCGGCGTATCATCGGGAAGAGTGGCCAGCTGCAGCATTAGACACTCACGCAGGTCGCGGGCGAATATCCCTGTTGGCTCAAATTGCTGAAGCTTAAGCAGAATAGTTTCTACTTCGCGCAGGCTAAGCCCGTCGATACCTTGAGCGCGAAGCCCTTCGCGTATGTCGTTGAGCGGCTGGGTTAAATAGCCATTAGCATCTAGCGCGTCGATTAAACTCTCTGCGACAAGTTGTTCTCGTACGCCAAAATCGGTCATAGCGAGCTGCCACAGCAAGTGCCCATGAAGACTCTGGCCAGCAGCCTGTCGCTCAAAATCAGGTCCTTCGCTGCTGGTGCCGCCGTGACTCCCCATATCTTGGTAGGTATCAGACCAGTCACTATCTACCGAGAGCTCGGTGGGTATGCTCTCCGACCACTCTTCCTCTTTAGGCTCGCTAACAGCCTGTTCACTAAATTCGTCCTCTTGTTCCAGCATGGGGTTGGCATCTAAAGCCTGCTGAATTTCTTGACGTAAGTCCAGCGTTGATAGCTGTAACAGGGCAATGGCCTGCTGCAGCTGAGGTGTCATGGTCAGCTGTGTGCCGATGCGTAGTTGAAGAGAAGCTTTCATGACCATCTGAGAACCACTCGTTAATCAGAATGTTCCACCCTAGTGCGAGTAGGTCTCAGGTGCAAGTGCAATAAGCATGCCATTGGCAGTAAAGTTGTTGTGGAGCGCTAATTAGACGTGAAAAATCAGCTAGAGTCGGAAATCAGCGCCTAGATAAACCTCTCTTACTTTTTGGTTAGTGAGAATCGAGGCTGGAGAGCCGCTAGCGATAATTTGACCATCGCCCACGATGTAGGCGATATCACAAATATCCAGGGTTTCTCGCACGTTGTGGTCGGTGATCAGTACGCCGATGTGGCGCTGCTTTAATGCCCGAATAATGGTTTTGATCTCGCCTACCGAAATGGGGTCTACGCCAGCAAAGGGCTCGTCCAGCAAAATGAAAGCGGGTTCTGTCGCCAGTGAGCGAGCAATCTCCACACGTCTGCGTTCACCACCTGAAAGGCTCATGCCCAGGTTGTCGCGAATATGGGTAATGTGAAAATCTTCCAGTAGCGCTTCCAGGCGTTGCTCGCGGTCACTACGGCTGAGCTCTTTGCGCGTTTCGAGTATCGCCATAATGTTATCGGCAACCGATAATTTACGAAAAATAGACGCTTCTTGCGGAAGGTAGCCGATACCCGCCGCGGCGCGTTCATGCATTGGGGCTCGAGTTAGATCTACATCGTCGATACCCACTTTGCCAGCATCGGATTTCACCAGCCCCACAATCATATAAAATGATGTGGTTTTGCCCGCGCCGTTAGGGCCGAGCAAGCCCACAACACTGCCTTGGGAGATCTCTAAATTGATGTCTTTAACGACTCGGCGTCGCTTATAGCTTTTAGCCAAGTGGTGAGCATATAGGGTTTTGATTGGCGCAGTGTCTGTAGTTGCCAAGGCTTGGCTCCCTATTGTTCGGGCTGAAGCGTCATGCGTATGCGCTGGGTTTCGCTGCCGTCAACGTCAGAGCGCGCCTGAATCACTTCACGGTCAATAAAATACTCAAGGCGACCGCCGGTGAAGGTGTCTTCTTGTTGCGTTAATTCGGCTTGGTCGATTAGCTCTACGCGGCGTTCAGCGACATGATAAATAATGCGCCTTGCCCACCCTTCTGTAGGGCCTTCTTGCCCTTCAGCTTGATGACGTAAGTAGGCGCGCTCACCGGTGGAGGTAGCGCGGGAGAGCTCGCCTGCCTCGTTGCGTTCGATTTCTACTCGCTCGCCACGTAATTGCATTCCGCCTTGGCGAATATCGACATTGCCTGTATAGACAGCGGTCCCCGCTCGCTGGTCAAGGTCTAAGCGGTCGGCTTCAACTTCTATCGGGGCTTGGCTGTTTTGGGCCAGTGCCGAGAGCGGTAACGCAAGGGCAAAAAGGGCGGTATATAGCAGTGATTTCATGGCAAATCCTGTTAGCGCTGCGTGGCCGGAGGGTGCGTGCCACGCACATTGTCAGTTAAGCGCACTTGGCTTTCGTTAAGCCAGACGTCCATGCGCGACGCGTTCATTTGCTGGGGCGGCTGTTGTAGCACTACCGGTGTTTCACTCCACGCATGCTGGTTTAGCCCGTCATAGTGCAATAACTCAGTATCTAACTGCCAACCTTCATCCGGTGCGATCAGGCGAGCGGAGCCTGACATCAGCAAGACCTGAGTGGACGTGTTAAGCGTGCCTACATCGGCGCTAGCCAGCCACTGGCGGTTTTCGCTGTCGTATAAGATAGCTTCTGGCTCTTCTGTCCAGGTTTCACTACGCTGCGGCGTATGGATCAGGCGTGGGGTTTTAAGCGCCTGTAATACGCTACCATTTTCACCGAAAAGAGTGATCTCTGCGTTTTCCAGCACGTGGCCTGGCTCCTGGGCCTGTGCTTCAGGATCTATAGCTGTGTCTTGAGGCCCCCGTGGGTCAAGCCACACCAGTAGTGCCCCCAGGGCTACGACCAACCCGGCTAACCATACGCGTACTTTTACCTGCTTCACCATTAGGTGCGACCGTGAAGATAAGTGTCTAGCACCGCCCCCCAGTGCCCTTGAGATTCAAGAAGTGTGTCACAGATTTCACGTACTGCGCCGTGCCCACCTAGTCGTTCCGTGGTCCAGTCGGCGTGGGTATGTATGTAATCTGGCGCATTAGGGACGGTAATGCCGACACCGCAACGCTTAATAGCGGCCAAGTCAGGCAGGTCGTCGCCACAGTAGGCCACCTGCTCTAGCTCTATATCGAGACGCTGGCAAAGCCCGCGCAGGGTAGCAAGCTTGTCTTCACAGCCTTGGTGGATCAGGTCGATACCCAGCGATGCGGCGCGCTGGCTCACCATGGGAGAGTCGCGGCCCGTCACTAGCGCTACATGTATGCCCACTCGCTTGAGAAGCTTCAGCCCATGACCATCCTGAGTATGAAATGCTTTTATTTCGATGCCGTCAGCCTGGAAGTAGAGGCGGCCGTCGGTCAGTACGCCGTCAACATCCAACGCTAATAGGCGCACGCGGCGGAGTCGATCAAGTAGCGCATTGGGTAAGGTCATAGAACCTCCATATCATTAAATTCGTAAAGCGGGTCGGTAACGTTGCTGAATGACGCCGCTGACTTAAATAACGCCGCTGGCAAGCAGGTCATGCATATGCAGCGCCCCGATAGGGCGCTGTTGTTCATCAACTACTGCTAGCGCCGTAATGCGGCTCTCTTCCATGATGCGGACCGCTTCCGCCGCCAGGATATCGGGGCCGATGCGCTTGCCCGGCCGGGTCATTACATCGTCAACGATGACATCACGCAGGTTGTGAAACTGGTCGAGCGTGCGTCGAAGGTCACCGTCAGTGTATACCCCGGCTAGGCGGCCATCGCTATCTACCACGCAGGTAAAGCCTAGCCCTTGACGAGTAATTTCCAATAACGCGTCGCGCAACGGGCTCCCCAGGGGGACTTGGGGCAGGCGCGCACCGTCGTGCATTAGATCTCTAACGCGCAGTAACAAGCGTTTGCCTAAACTGCCGCCAGGGTGGGAGAGGGCAAAATCTTCAGCGGTAAAGCCACGCGCCTCCAGCAGCGCCACAGCCAGGGCGTCGCCCAGAGCGAGCGCTGCCGTTGTCGAGCTGGTGGGGGCCAAGTCGAGCGGGCATGCCTCACGCTCTACGCCGCTGTTCAGGTGCGCATCAGCGTGTTTGGCCAGCGTGGAATCGGGGCGCCCTGTCATACTGACTAGCGGCGTACCCAGGCGTTTAAGCAGCGGTAAGAGCGCAGTGACTTCGGCGGTTTCCCCCGAGTTGGACAACGCCAATACCACATCGGAACGGGTGATCATGCCTAAATCGCCGTGGCTGGCTTCACCAGGATGAACGAAAAAAGCTGGCGTGCCCGTGCTGGCAAGTGTAGCCGCCAATTTGCCAGCGATATGCCCCGATTTTCCCATGCCGGTCACTACCACGCGGCCTTGGCAGGCGAGAATTAGCTCGCAGGCACGGTCAAAATTTTCATCTAGCTTGGCTTGAAGGCCGCCAATGGCTGCCTGCTCAATTTGCAGCGTACGCAATGCACTTTCGCGTAGTAGGCTGGGTGGAGCGAGAGGCTGGCGCATAGCGTTTTCTCTTAATCATTGAACATATAAAAAGTAGTAACCACCAAGAATAACATCTTGGCACCCTTTATAGGCAGTCGTTGAGATAGTAGTTGGAGACGTTAGCCCGGATGCGATTTGACGATAAGGCGGCCTGCTAACGATGCGCTATCAATAAATGGGTAGACCAGCAGAAATGCTCAAGCAGGCCGTCGTGTTTTGTAGCGTTATAGTACAATGTTTGATAATGTTTTAGAAACACTGTTTTATAATCGCGATAGCCGCAAGTAGGGTATGATGGCTAACCCAAGTGCGCCTGGTTAAGAGTCAACTGATCCATGATAGATGCTCCATTTATTGAAATTGAAGACCTCCATTTTTCACGTGGCGATCACGAGATTTTTCGCGGCATAAATATGACGATTCCCCGGGGCAAGGTAACCGCGATTATGGGGCCAAGCGGTACTGGGAAAACCACACTGCTTAAGCTAATCGGCGGCCAATTGACGCCAGAGCGTGGGCGGATAGTGATCGATGGGCAGGATGTTCATCGGCTATCTCGTAAGGCGCTATTTACGTTACGCAAGCGGATGGGGATGCTATTTCAAAGTGGCGCGCTGTTTTCCGATTTAGACGTATTCGAAAACGTTGCTTTTCCGTTACGCGTTCATACTGATTTGCCTGATACCATGGTGCGCGATCTGGTGCTACTGAAGCTGCAGGCGGTAGGGCTGCGCGGCGCGCGCCATTTGACGCCCGCAGAACTGTCGGGAGGCATGGCGCGGCGGGTCGCACTGGCTCGTGCCGTGGCGCTGGACCCGGAGTTGATCCTGTATGACGAACCCTTCGTTGGTCAGGACCCTATCTCTATGGGCGTTTTAGTGCAGCTTATTAAGCGACTTAATCAAGCGCTGCAACTCACCTCTGTGGTGGTGTCTCATGATATTAAAGAGACTCTGAGCATTGCAGATTACCTCTATTTGATTGCTGATGGTCAGGTGGTTGCCCATGGTACGCCGCAAACCTTAGATACGAATCAAGACCCTAGGGTGAGCCAGTTTATTCATGGCGAGCCTGATGGCCCAGTGCCGTTTCACTATCCCGCTGAGGCGTTTTATCGCGATATTTTGGGCGAGCCCCCGATGACAAAGACAGGCTAATGGCTTCAATGCAGGGTAAATACAGGGCAGGGACAAATGCAGTCAAAACTTTCTAACGGCACCGCGCGGATTACCCGATTGGGGCGTCGAGGGTGCGATTTAATGGAAGCATTAGGCCGCGCGGGGGTGTTTCTCTTCCAATCCGCTGTCGGTGTGCCATCCCGTGAGGGTTGGCGCTTATGGTTACATCAGATGCATTTTGTCGGTGTGCTTTCACTCGCCATCGTGTTGGTGTCTGGGCTGTTTATCGGCATGGTGCTTGCACTGCAGGGCTATACCATTCTGGTCGATTTCGGCGCTGAGCAGGCGCTTGGGCAGATGGTGGCGCTGTCACTGCTGCGTGAGCTTGCGCCTGTGGTGGCTGCGCTGCTGTTTGCTGGCCGTGCGGGCTCGGCATTGACTGCTGAAATTGGCTTGATGAAAGCCACCGAGCAGCTCACCAGTATGGAGATGATCGGTGTTGATCCGCTGCGCCGGGTGGTCGCTCCGCGGCTATGGGCGGGCTTTGTGTCGCTACCCATTCTAACCGTAGGTTTTAGTGTGGTGGGTATCTGGGGGGGCTACTTGGTGGGCGTCGAGTGGTTGGGCGTTTTTGAGGGCTCCTACTGGAGCAACATGCAGGCCAATGTGGCTTTTGTCAGTGATATTGGTAACGGCATGATCAAAAGCGCTGTGTTTGCGCTGGTGGTGACCTGGATTGCTGTCTTTCAGGGCTACGACTTAGTGCCGACCTCAGAAGGCATATCTCGTGCTACCACACGCACGGTAGTGTATTCGTCGCTTGCAGTTCTGGGGCTTGATTTTGTGTTGACTGCCGTCATGTTTGGCGGCCTTTAATGGGTGGAGCAGTTTCATGAGACGCAGTAAAACCATGGAGTTCGGTGTTGGCCTGTTTATGATTGCTGGCATTTTGGGACTTGTATTCCTCGGCTTGCGTGTTAGTGGACTGACACTCTCCGCACCCGCTCAGTCGTTTCAGTTGGAGGCCAATTTTGCCAATATTGGCAGCTTAAAACCTCGCGCCCGGGTCACTATGGCGGGAGTGACGGTGGGGCAGGTTGAATCTATTGAGTTGGATACACAGTGGTTTGATGCACGGGTGGTGCTAAGCCTTGACAGCGAGTTGGAAGGCCAGCTCTCCAGAGACACGATAGCGTCTATTCTTACTGCCGGCTTGTTAGGCGAGCAGTACATCGGCCTTAGCGTAGGCGGTGACCCTGAGGCGCTAAAGGAGGGTGATACGATTCGTGATACCCAGTCGGCGTTGGTGCTGGAAGAACTTATCCAGCAATTTGTGTCCAACATGGCAAGTAATTAATGTTGCAACTAATGAGGCACGAACCCAGTGCATTAACGGGGCGGGAGATAGTGGTTATGAAGCGAGTAAACGGGATGGTAAGTCGTTGGTTGCTGGTGGGTATGATCTTGGTGGGGTTGGTGGCGCCGCTACAGGCCTTAGCACAGAGCCAGTCCCCTGAAGCATTGGTTCGCGATAATGTTGAATCGCTAATGGAAGACCTTGAGGGTCGTAAAGATTACTACGCTAATAACCTGGCGGAGCTTGAGGCCTTGGTAGATAGAAATCTCGACCAAGTGGCAGATTTTCGCTATATCGGTGCCAGTGTGATGGGTAACTATTTCCGCAACGCCACCCCAGAGCAGCGCAGCCGTTTTGCCGATGTGTTTCGTCAAACGTTGATTGATACTTATGCCCGTGGACTGGTGACATTTGATTATGACGAGCTGCGAGTGCTGGATGCCCAGCAAGCACAGCGCTATGACGACCAAGCCAGTGTCGCGATGGAAGTGGTGGCTAATAACGGGCAAGTATACCCCGTGAGTTATAGCTTAAGGCTTTCTAATGGCGAGTGGCGGGTGGTCAATGTGATCGTAAATGGCATTAACTTGGGCTTGACGTTTCGCAATCAGTTCGACCAAGCCATGCGCGATAATAATCGCGATTATGATGCTGTCATCGACGGCTGGTCGCCTGAGGTGGGTGTTGAAGAGCTTGAGCAGGGAGGCGATGCGTGACAACGCTTTTTTCACGCCCCGGTGTCACGGTGGATGCTGAAGACGCTACCTTGCAGGTAGTCGGTGATGTGGATGTGGCGTTGGCGGCCGATTTGGCCGCCAGCGGCGTTACGTGGCTCAAGCAAGCCGAGTTAACGTCACTAACACTTGATTTCAGCCGCGTTGAAAAAGCCAGCAGTGCTGCCATCAGCGTGCTGTTTGAATGGTTGCGCACGTGTCGGCAGCGCGAAATCCAGGTTCAGACTATCCGCTTTTCAGCCCCTCTACGCCGACTTGCCTCATTAGCCGAACTGGATGCATTGATTGATCATCCATCAGCGACCTTGGCTGTTTAAAGCTAGGCCATTTAAAACTACGCCATCGCCAAGCGCGCTGCTTTTCTTTATTATGTCGCCCCAATTACGTTTATTAATATTGACGACCCCAAAGGAGTTTTTTGCGCCATGCAACCCAACGAGGTAAAAGCACTGCTTGAATCCCGTATTGACGGATGTCAGTTCCATATTCAGGGTGAAGGCTGTAATTTTCAGGTGATTGCGGTTGGTGATGCCTTTGAAGGTCTCTCTCCGGTCAAGCGTCAGCAGCTTGTCTATGCTGCTCTCAGTGATGAGATCGCCTCTGGTGCGCTCCACGCCATTAGTATCAAAACGTTTACTCCGGCGCAGTGGCAAACTGCACCGGAAAACGTCCAGTAACGGTCGCTCCATGGATAAATTAATCATTACCGGCAATGGTTCGGTAGACGGTGAAGTGTGGGTGAGCGGTGCCAAAAATGCAGCGTTACCCATCCTGTGTGCCAGCCTATTGGCCGACGGCCCCGTAGTGATTGGTAATTTGCCTCACCTGCAGGATATTACCACCACCTTAGAGCTGCTGGGTCGTATGGGGGTTGAGCCGGTAATGGGTGAGAAGCTGAGTATCCAGTTAGATGGTTCTCAGGTGACCCAATGCCATGCACCTTATGAGCTGGTTAAGAAGATGCGTGCTTCCATCCTGGTGTTAGGGCCACTGCTTGCCCACTTCGGTAAAGCCGATGTGTCGCTGCCCGGTGGCTGCGCGATTGGTTCGCGCCCGGTGGATTTGCACATCCGTGGTTTAGAGGCCATGGGGGCTGAGATTCGTGTTGAAGCGGGCTACATCCGTGCGCGGGTCGATGGCCGCTTGAAAGGCGCGACGATTTACTTTGATACCGTGACAGTAACCGGTACCGAAAACCTGTTGATGGCGGCGACGTTGGCCGATGGCAAAACCGTTCTAGAGAACGCTGCCCGCGAGCCAGAAATCGTCGACTTGGCAGAGTGTTTGATCAAGATGGGCGCTAAAATCAGCGGCCAAGGTACTGACACTATTACCATTGAGGGCGTTGAGAAGCTTCACGGCTGCGAACATGATGTCATGCCCGACCGTATTGAAACGGGCACGTTTCTGGTAGCTGCTGCCATGACTGGCGGGCGAGTGAAGGTAAAGCGTACCCGGGCGGATATTCTGGATGCGGTCATCGCCAAGCTGGAAGAGGCAGGCGCTGAGATTACCAGCGGTGACGATTGGATTGCTTTGGATATGCACGGCAAACGCCCCAAGGCGGTGAATATACGCACGGCGCCTTATCCAGCGTTCCCCACCGATATGCAGGCTCAGTTCGTGGCTATGAATGCGGTGGCTGTGGGGCATTCACGGGTAGTCGAGACCATTTTTGAAAACCGCTTTATGCATGTTCAAGAGCTTAACCGCATGGGCGCCAATATTGTGCTGGAAGGTAATACCGCTTTGATTGAAGGGGTTGAGAAGCTATCCGGCGCGCCTGTCATGGCGACCGATCTACGCGCTTCCGCTTCGCTGGTGATTGCAGCGATGATGGCCGAAGGGGAAACCCTGGTCGATCGTATCTATCACATTGACCGTGGCTACGAGTGCATCGAAGAAAAATTGCAGTTACTGGGCGCGCGCATTCGCCGTATTCCTGGCTAAACCATGCGACCAAACTCGCTTGCTACTAATTCTGCATGCTACCGGCGGTGCATGCTATTAACCACTGGCCTAAACGATGAGTAAGCAACTGATTTTAGCCCTCTCGAAGGGCCGCATTCTGGAAGAGACGCTGCCACTGCTGGCCGATGCGGGCATCACGCCCGCCGAGGATCTGAGCAAAAGCCGTAAGCTGCTGTTTGACACCAACTTGCCAGACGTCAAGCTGGTGATTATCCGCGCAACCGACGTGCCCACCTACGTTCAATTGGGTGCCGCGGATGTGGGTATCGCCGGGAAAGATGTACTGCTTGAGCACGGCGCTGAAGGGCTTTACGAGCCACTGGATTTGGAGATTGCTCGCTGTAAGTTGATGACGGCGGGCGTTACCGGCCAGTTGCCAGCGCGCGCCCGGCGTCGGGTGGCCACCAAGTTTGTTAACGTGGCCCGCCGTTACTACGCCGAGCAGGGGATCCAGGCCGAAGTGATCAAGCTTTATGGCGCCATGGAGCTAGCGCCTCTGATGAACCTGGCGGACGAAATTGTCGATATCGTTGATACCGGCAATACACTGCGGGCGAATGGTATGGAGCCGCGTGAGCTAATCGCCCATATCAGCACCCGACTAGTGGTGAATAAGGCAGCCATGACCATGAAGCATGAGCGCATTAAGCCGTTACTGGCCCGCCTAGACAGCGCGGTCAAAAAGCGTCAGGCACAGCTTGCCGAATGACATGAGGTGACCCATGAGCGAACAACGTAATGCCACCATTTCACGCCTGTCGACAAGCGATGCAGACTTTAACCATCAGCTTGATGCGCTGTTAGATTGGGAAGGGGTGTCAGACAAAGCAGTTCAGGCACGCGTAGAAGAAATTCTTGCCAGTGTTAAAAAGCGAGGTGACGCCGCAGTAATTGAAGCTACCAACCGCTTTGATCGGCTTTCTGTTAGCTCAATGGACGAATTGCAACTCACGCCTGAGCAGTTGAAGAAGGCGTTTGATCACCTGCCTTCTGAGCAGCGTGAGGCGCTCTCCAGTGCTGCCGAGCGCATTAAGCAGTACCACGAGCGCCAAAAGCCCAGCTCCTGGCAATACGAAGAGGCTGACGGCACGGTGCTGGGGCAGAAAGTCTCCCCACTGGATCGCGCCGGTATCTATGTGCCGGGTGGGAAGGCGGCTTACCCCTCTTCGGTGCTGATGAATGCGATTCCTGCCCATGTGGCCGGTGTACGTGAAATTGTCATGGTAGTGCCTACGCCGGATGGCGTGCTCAATGAGTTGGTATTGGCTGCGGCCCACTTGGCTGGCGTCGATTATGTATTCACCATCGGTGGAGCTCAGGCGGTGGCTGCGCTTGCTTATGGCACAGAAACGGTGCCTCGCGTCGACAAGATAGTTGGCCCAGGCAATATTTATGTGGCTACGGCTAAGCGTGCTGTATTTGGGCAGGTGGGGATCGATATGATCGCTGGCCCTTCGGAAATAATGGTGGTATCCGATGGGCAGACCGATCCAGACTGGTTGGCCATGGATCTTTTCTCTCAAGCCGAACACGATGAGGATGCTCAGGCGATCTTGGTTAGCTGGGATAAAGCGCACTTAACTGCTGTTGAGGCCGCGATTGAGCGCCTACTGCCGACTTTAGAGCGCGAAGAAATTGTGCGTGAATCGCTGCGCCGACGTGGAGCGCTAGTATACTGTCAGGATGCCCAAGAAGCGATTACACTGATTAACCGGATCGCCCCTGAGCATCTGGAGCTTTCGGTGGCTGAGCCAGGCACTTGGTTGGATGATATCCGTCACGCCGGGGCGATCTTTATGGGGCGTTACACTGCCGAAGCGCTGGGAGATTATTGCGCGGGCCCCAATCACGTGCTGCCTACTTCTGGAACAGCACGTTTCTCGTCACCGCTGGGTGTCTATGATTTTCAGAAGCGCTCTTCGATTATTCACTGCTCGGCAGATGGTGCGTCTGAGCTGGGTAAAATCGCCTCGGTATTGGCGCGGGGCGAGTCATTAACCGCCCACGCCCGCTCGGCTGAGTACCGTATTCGCGATTGATGCCCCCTAGCACCTTGTCAACGCGCTCAAGCTGTTACCGCTATGAGTCGCGTTGGCCGGGTGCCTCTTCATTAATCGGAATCGCGGGAAGCGGACGTTCGCCCACTTCTAGCGTCATTTCCATACGTTCGCCGCTGCGCACAATGGTTAGTGGCAGCGACGTGCCGGGCGGTATTGAGGCGATCTCACTCATCGTGGAGCGAGCATCCAGGATGGGCTCTCCGTCCACGGCGAGTAGTACATCACCAGGTTCTAGTCCTGCTTGCTCAGCCGGACCGCCGCTGACGACACCGGCAACAATAACGCCTTGAGGTGTTTGCAGTCCAAAAGAGGCTGCTAGCTCACGTGACAGCGCTTGCGCCTCTATGCCCAGCCAGCCACGAATCACCCGCCCTTGAGTAACCAGTTCATCTAGGATGCTGTGGGCAAGGTTGGCGGGGATCGCAAATCCAATACCCTGGGAACCCCCTGAACGTGAGAAAATGGCGGTATTGATACCCACCATGGCACCGTCAGGGTTGACCAGCGCGCCGCCAGAATTGCCTGGATTGATCGCAGCATCTGTCTGAATAAAATCTTCATAGGCGTTGAGCCCTAGATGGTTACGCCCCGTGGCGCTAATAATGCCCATGGTGACGGTCTGGCCGACCCCAAACGGGTTACCAATGGCCAGTGCTACGTCGCCCACTGCTACATCGGCAGAATCGGTCAGTTCAATAACCGGCAAGTCGTCCAGATTAATGCGCAACACGGCTAAATCACTTTCAGGGTCGGTGCCAATCACTTCGGCCAACGTTTCGCGCCCATCACGTAACGCCACCTGAATTTCGTCGGCACCATTGATAACGTGGTGGTTGGTTAATACGTAGCCGTCTTCACTTACAATAACCCCAGAGCCTAGGCTGGAAAGCATTCGCTGGTGAGTCGTCGCATCGTCGCCCTGGCTATCAAAAAATTGCTGGAAGAAGGGGTCCGACATCAGTGGGTGCTGATCGCGTTCCACAATACGTGATGAATAAATGTTAACCACGGCCGGCGCTGCTTGTTCGACTGCTCGTGAATAGCTCACCGGGCCCTTGTTGCGGGATAGAGGTGCAGCCTGGTGTATTTCTGGAGCTGGGCGATTAGGGTTGGGTTCCACTGCCGCTGGGACCGTAGAAATAACCGGGGCCGGAGATTGAGGCGCCTGTGGCGCTGAATCACGAAATGGGTTGGGAAGTTGCTCGGGGAGCGCAAACAGGATCACCACAGCGAGCAGTACGCCAGTCACAACAGGCCATAGGTAAGGCAGCACATAGCGTCGCATGTAATAAATTCCTTAACGAGTCAGTCTCGCTGTTCGCGATAAAATGCAGCGAGTTTTACAATGTTTTAATGGTAACACTTTCTTAGCAAGTTCCTCACGGGTGCATTTAAATCAATAAAAGGACGCAATATGATTCATCGTGACCAATTAGTGGCAGCCTGTGACCATCAGCTGCGGGCTGCTCAGTTTAAAGATTATACGATTAATGGTTTGCAGGTAGCGGGTAGTGAGCACGTTAAACGCGTTATAACGGGAGTGACAGCCTGTCAGGCTTTGCTGGATGAAGCCGTTGCTTGGCAGGCGGATTTGGTGTTGGTGCATCATGGCTATTTCTGGAAAAACGAGCCCGTTGCGATCACCGGCATGAAGCAGAAGCGGATTAAAACACTGCTTGATAACGATATCAGCCTGCTGGCGTACCACCTACCGTTGGATGCTCACGCCGAAATGGGCAATAACGCCGAATTGGCTAGGCGTCTAGGCTGGAAAGTGGAGGGGTGTATTGATGGCGAGCTAGGAGAAGGGCTTTTATGGTCAGGACGTTTAGCGCAGCCACTTTCTGTACAGGATCTCGCAGTGCAAATTGCGCACACCCTTCAGCGTGAGCCTTTGGTCATTGAAGCCCCGCAGGTGGGCGATATTGAGCGCATTGCCTGGTGCACCGGTGGGGCGCAAGACATGATTACGGCAGCCTTTGAGGCGGGGGCGCAGGCCTTCGTATCGGGTGAAATATCCGAGCGAACCACCCACTTGGCGCGCGAAATGGGGATCCATTATATCGCTGCTGGCCATCACGCTACAGAGCGTTATGGAATCCAGGCCATGGGTGAGTGGTTAAGCGATGAGTATGATGTTGAGCATCGCTTTGTGGATATTGATAATCCTGCTTAACACATTAAGCGCCCCGAAAGATCGTTGACGAGAATCGGGGCAGCTTATTGTCGTTTGGTTACTTAATAGCGGGGCGGTTGAGGCGTTGCCACCTCGTTACTTTTCAAGCCAAAGTCCTCAGATAACGTTCCGCCTTTACCGTCGGCGTAGTCGCGCGGGGTAGCGGGAGCCGCTGTATCAGCCTGTGCCTGCTGTTCAGAGGTAGAATTGATGCCAGAAAGATCAAGGCTTGGCTGAATCGCCGCATCGCGAATATCCCACTCCTCAGCATCCTCTTTTAGCTGAAGTTCTAGTTGGTTGGCTTCCTCGCGAATATTGCTGAGCCGCTGATAGATCCCGGTCAAATGGCTGCCCACGCTGTTCTTCATTTCAGCGATTTGATGTTCGCGTTCGAGTAGCTTTTGACGCATGGAAGCAGCCTCACGCTGGCTTTTGCTGAAGAGGCGGTAACTGCCCAGTCCAACGATTAAACCGACGATAAAACCGATAATGGCAAAGGTTAATGGTGAGCTTGCGTCCACAGTGTTCTCCCGGCGCCTTGAATATAACCGCAGACTGCATTAGCCAGCAGCTTTTGAATTAAACAGGCTGCCATTATAGGCGTCAGTCTGCCGGTTGGGTCAATCCACTCATGCGCTTAGACGTCTCTACGGGTATAATCACAGCCTTTCTTAGGGTTGCCAGTCGTTGTGCTGGCTGCTGCCTTACATGCTGAGGGAGGCGATTGCATGTCATCAACATCTGCGGATAGGGCAATGTCTAAAACACGCCCAGCATCGCCTATTGAGCGTTACCGCGCGGATTTAGAGCGTGAGGATTTTCAATATGATGCGGCGCAGGAATCAGCAGTAAAACATTTGCAGCGGCTTTATGATGAGCTTGTAGCTGCACCGACGACCGTGCCGAAGACCTTGGTTGCCCATAAGGGCTTGAAAGCCAAAATGGTCGGCTTAATGGGTAAAAGATCTTCCTCTGCCGATAAACCGATCTTGCCTCAGGTAAAAGGGCTCTATTTTTGGGGAGGGGTAGGGCGTGGTAAAACCTATTTAGTGGACACGTTTTACGAATCCCTTCCTTTTCCTGACAAAATGCGTACCCATTTCCATCGCTTTATGCAGCGCGTGCATAACGAGCTGACACACTACAAGGGTGAAAAAAATCCCCTCACGCTGATTGCGGGTAAATTTGCCACTGAGGCGCGTGTGATTTGCTTTGATGAATTTTTCGTCAAAGATATTACCGATGCCATGATACTTGCCAACCTGCTGGAGGCGCTTTTTGAGCGCGGGGTGGTGCTGGTGGCAACCTCAAATATCGTGCCTGATGACCTTTATAAAGAAGGTCTGCAGCGGGCCCGTTTTCTGCCTGCCATTGAGCTTGTCAACCGGCATTGCAGCGTGGTGAACGTCGATTCAGGCGTTGATTATCGTCTGCGCGCACTTGAGCGGGCTGCTATTTTTCACTCACCGCTGGAAGAAGCCGCTGAGCATGAGCTTGCGCGTAGCTTTCGCGAAATAGCGGGGCAGGAGGGCGAGGTAGATGCGTCGCTAGAAATTAACCATCGTGTGCTGAAAGCTCGCCGTTTGCATGACGATATTGCTTGGTTTGAATTTCTTGAGTTGTGTGACGGGCCGCGTAGTCAAAATGACTATATTGAACTGGCCCGTGAGTTTCACACCGTGTTGGTCTCCAATGTAATGCGAATGGATGCAAAAAAAGATGATCAGGCGCGCCGTTTCATCAATATGGTCGATGAATTTTATGACCGTGGCGTAAAGCTGCTGATGTCGGCGGAAGTGCCTATTGAGCAGCTTTACAGCGATGGCAAGCTGACATTTGAGTTCCAGCGCACGCTTTCCCGGCTTCAGGAAATGCAGTCAAAAGAATACTTGGCGTTGGCGCATAAACCCTAGAAGGCAAAGAGCCTATCGGGCAAGTAAAAAAGTCACTATACGGCTTAACTTGTCGCTGTCCTTACTGTAGAATGCCGCCTCGCTACATGTTGCTGGCGTAAGGCTGGCAACCAAAAAGAATAGGGATGGTGCTTCGCCGTATAACGGTGTGAGTCACCCAATACATTTAATCTGGTGATTTTATCCATGAAGACGTTCAGTGCTAAGCCGCAGTCCGTCCAGCGCGACTGGTATGTAGTCGACGCTAAGGACAAAACGCTCGGTCGTCTGGCAACCGAGATTGCTCGCCGCTTGCGTGGTAAGCATAAGCCCGAATTTACCCCTCACGTTGATACTGGCGACTATATCGTTGTGATCAACGCAGAGAAAGTCCATGTGACAGGCAACAAGGCGAAGGCTAAAACCTACTACCGCCACACTGGTTACCCGGGCGGTCTGCGCTCTATGACATTCGACAAGATGCTTGATCATGCGCCTGAGCGCATTATTGAGTCAGCCGTTAAAGGCATGTTGCCGAAAGGTCCTTTGGGTCGCGCCATGTACACTAAGTTAAAAGTGTACGCCGGTGCCGAGCATCCGCATGCTGCCCAACAGCCGCTTGAACTAGACATCTGAGGAAATCTTCGCCATGACACAGCAGTATTACGGTACCGGGCGCCGCAAGACTTCCACCGCTCGCGTGTTTATGAAGCCAGGCTCTGGCAAAATCACTGTCAACAACCAAGACCTAGACCTTTACTTTGGTCGTGTTACCGGTCGTATGGTTGTTCGTCAGCCGCTTGAGTTGACCGAAACGCTAAGCCAGTTTGACATCTTCGTGACTGTCGCTGGTGGCGGTGGTTCATCTCAGGCAGGCGCTATTCGCCACGGCATTACGCGTGCCCTGATGAATTACAATGAAGACCTGCGTCCTTCGCTACGTGCCGCTGGTTACGTAACGCGTGATGCACGTCAAGTTGAGCGTAAGAAAGTCGGCCTGCGCAAAGCACGTCGTCGTCCGCAGTTCTCTAAGCGTTAATTCTTTACGCTATGCGGCAAAACGCCCAGGTCATCGACCTGGGCGTTTTTTATTGAAATATCATAAAATTATATTGCTCGTACCACTATGGTCACGGGCGGTTGTTCTTGTGCACAGCGCTTTGTTTTTTTACCATAGAGCGTATTTGATATTCGTCGTCGCAAGACGCCTTTGCGGCGAAGCGGGTAAGCTGATGGGAGAAACCTGAAATGGCAGATAACGGCGTAAACAAAGGCCGACGCCGTTTCCTCGTAGGCGCCACCTCCGTTGTGGGTGCGGTAGGTGCTGTCGGGGTTGCGGTACCCTTTGTGGCTTCTTGGCAGCCTAGTGCCAGGGCAAGAGCAGCGGGTGCTCCTGTTCAAGCGGATATATCGAGGCTTGAACCAGGACAGCGTATGACCGTTGAGTGGCGTGGTCGTCCTATATGGATTATCAATCGTACACCGGAAATGATTGAGCGCACTGAATCGCTTGGCAGTGACCAGTTAGCTGATCCTGATTCGGAAGTGCCACAACAACCTGCGTACATTGATGGTGGGTTGCGGTCGATTCGGCCTGAGATTGGCGTGCTGATTGGTATCTGTACACACTTAGGTTGCTCGCCACTTTTTCGCCCTGAGCCTGATGCAGAGGGCGTAGGCGTCGATAATTGGCCGGGTGGTTTCTTCTGTCCTTGCCATGGTTCTCGCTTTGACTTAGCTGGTCGTGTGTTCAGTAACGTTCCTGCGCCGACTAACCTCGAGGTTCCACCCTACCGCTTTGAGAATGATGACATCATTGTCATCGGCGAAGATGAGGAGAGTGCCTAATGGGTAACCCGAATAAAGCCAAAGCGGAAAAGGGCGTCATGCGGTGGGTAGATGATCGCTTTCCTGCGACCCAGATGTGGCAAGAGCATCTATCTAAATATTACGCGCCGAAAAACTTCAACTTCTGGTACTTCTTTGGCTCGTTAGCGCTGCTGGCGCTAGTTAACCAAATCCTAACCGGGGTTTGGCTGACAATGAGCTTTAATCCCTCGGCTGAAGGTGCGTTCGATTCTGTCGAATACATCATGCGCGATGTGGAGTGGGGCTGGTTGATTCGCTATATGCACACCACCGGCGCCTCTGCTTTCTTTCTCGTTGTTTACCTGCATATGTTCCGTGGCCTGTTATACGGTTCTTACAAGGCCCCACGCGAGTTAGTGTGGGTCTTTGGCATGACGATTTACCTGGTGCTAATGGCGGAAGCCTTTATGGGTTACCTGCTTCCTTGGGGCCAAATGTCCTATTGGGGCGCGCAGGTTATCATTTCGCTATTCTCTGCCATTCCCGCTATTGGCCCTGATTTAGCGCAGTGGGTACGCGGTGACTTCCTGATCTCAGGGATTACCCTTAACCGTTTCTTTGCGCTGCACGTGGTGGCCCTGCCCATCGTTATTTTGGCGCTTGTAGTACTGCATATCATTGCCCTGCATGAAGTGGGTTCAAATAACCCTGACGGTATTGATATCAAACAGAAGAAGGATGAGGCCGGTGTTCCGTTGGACGGGATTCCTTTCCATCCTTACTACACGGTTAAAGACTTGGTAGGTGTTGCGGTATTCCTATTTGTTTTCTGTGTGGTGGTGTTCTACTTCCCAGAGGGCGGTGGCTACTTCATTGAGCGACCTAACTTCGATCAGGCTAACCCGCTGCAAACACCTGACCACATTGCGCCCGTTTGGTACATGACACCGTTTTACGCCATTCTCCGCGCTATAACTTTCTCGGTGTTTGGCTTAGACGCAAAGTTCCTGGGCGTTATATTTATGGGTGCAGCGATTGCAATATTGTTTGTTCTGCCCTGGCTGGATCGTAGTCCGGTGCGCTCTATGCGTTACAAAGGCTGGATGTCGAAAGTGATGTTGCTGCTGTTTGCCATCAGCTTCGTTATTCTCGGTGTTTTAGGTGTATTGCCATCAACGACAGGGCGAACCATTCTGGCGCAAACATGCACCGTGATTTATTTCGCCTTCTTTGTCTTGATGCCTGTCTACACCAAGCTTGAGAAGACTAAACCCGTTCCAGAAAGGGTGACTGGCTAATGAAAAAGCATCTATTAGGACTCCTTTTCGCCTTAGTGCCAGTAACCGCGATGGCTGCAGGAGGCGCAAGTGTGCCTCATTCGATGGAGCCTGATCTTCACGATCAAGCCTCGCTGCAAAACGGCATGAAGCTCTACGTTAACTACTGCATGGGTTGCCACTCGCTTCAGTACCAGCGTTTTTCCCGTGCGGCTGACGACTTGGGGATGCCTCAGGATCTGGTGGAAGAAAATCTGATTTTCTCACCTGAGTTGGCATATAACGATCAAATGCACATTGCAATGGACAGTGGCGATGCAGAGGGTTGGTTTGGTGCGCCGCCGCCCGACCTATCGCTGAAAACACGTGTGCGAGGAACCGATTGGATCTACTCTTATCTACTCGGTTTTTATAAAGATCCCAGCCGTCCAACCGGCGTTAACAATACGGTATTCGATTTGGTAGCAATGCCTAACGTGTTGGAGCCTCTGCAGGGCGTGCAAGAGCTGGTGTGCGCTGAAACGGATCATCCGGTAGAAGGACAAGAGCCGGATGCGTTATCAGGTAAGTATCAGTCTTGTGACGTGCTGCAAATCACAGAGCCTGGTAAGCTTGAGCCTGCTGAGTTTGAGGAAGCGGTGTATGATATTACTAACTTCCTGGCTTATGTAGGCGAGCCCTCCAAGCTCCAGGCCCAGGCACTGGCGCCTAAGGTGCTGATCTTTATTTTCATTTTTGGTGTGATTGCTTACCTGCTCAAGCGTGAGTATTGGCGAGATATCCACTAATTAGTAGTAGCTGATCGTCAGTAGGGCGCACGGCGTGAGCTGTGCGCCTTTTTCTTGTCAGCATGACAATAAAGCAAAGCAAGCTAGCTTCCCCTAAGGGTGTGCTGGCGTGTTATTATCCAAGATTGTTTTGAAGTGAGGATGCTTTCATGGGTGTTGTGGCCAAGCGGTCGTCGATGATCTTTTACTCAGGTGGTGATGATCATTTCAGTCATCGTGTGCGCATTGTGCTGGCCGAGAAGGGGGTCGCCGTTGATATCGTCGATGTTCTCGACGAAAAACCACCAGAAGAGCTGGCAGACCTCAATCCGTACAACAGTGTACCGACACTGTTAGATCGTGACCTTGTGCTTTATGAGTCAAAAGTCATGATGGAGTATCTGGATGAGCGTTTCCCGCATCCGCCGTTATTGCCTGTTTACCCAGTGGCGCGGGCGCAAAGTCGTCTATGGATGCACCGCATTGAGCGTGAGTGGTGTCCAATGGTTGATCAGATTCGCAGCGGTGGAAAGAAAGAAGCGGATAAAGCGCGTAAAGAGCTACGCGAAAGCTTAATTGGTATATCGCCAATTTTTGAAGATATGCCGTATTTCATGAGCGAAGAGTTTACGCTAGTGGATTGCTGTTTAGCGCCTGTGTTGTGGCGTTTGCCGGATCTCAATATTGAACTGCCTGAAAAGCAGGTTAAGCCGTTGCTGGCATATATGTCACGTGTATTTGAGCGTGAAGCGTTTAAGGCATCTTTAAGTGAGCGTGAAAAAGAGATGCGCGCTTGAATTCATTCGGCTTCCGTTCGCTTGTTAGAGGCAGGGAGCCTTACTTGTAAGGAGGAGGGAGTCTAGATGAAATCGAGTCGCCCCTATCTCGCCAGAGCGCTTTATGAGTGGCTGCTGGATAATGAGCTAACGCCTTATCTAGTAGTGGATGCTACTTTGCCAGGCGTCGAGGTGCCTCGCCAGTTTGTTCAGAATGGCCAGATCGTTTTGAACGTGGCACCTACCGCTGTGCGCGATCTTTTTATGGAGAATCAGGCAATAGGCTTTAATGCCCGCTTTGGTGGGCAGCCGATGCAGGTGATGATTCCGACGCCGGCTTTAATTGCTATCTATGCCCGGGAAAATGGCGCTGGAATGGTTTTTGGCCATGAGCCTGAGCTGGGTGAAGACGCCGAATCGTTTGGGGATATTGAGGACGACGAGAAAGCCTCTGGTAAGCCTGAGCTTTCGGTCACTGAGCCAGTTCATGATGAGCATGGCGATCCCAAAACTTCAGCCGAAACCTCTGATAAAGCTTCTAGCACTAAGAAAAAACCAACACTGCGGGTTGTTAAATAACGCTAGTTAAATAACACCTGTGATATGTATTAAAAAGCCTCGCTTTTATCAAGCGAGGCTTTTTTATGCGAGCTGAAAATGAAAGGGCGTACAGATTAGTCGAGGTAGTCAAACACCTTGACGATTCGTTGTACGCCGCCAACTGCGGAGGCGGCATTGACGATGCGGTCGGCTTCTGCACGCGTCACGCTGCCCATCAGGTAAACGCTGGCGTTTTCTGTAGTCACTTTTAGTTTAGAAGAATCAATGTGGTCATTAGTTGCCAGGTGGCTGATGACGTTGGTGGTTAGCCATGTGTCCGTCAGGCGCTGGCTAGCCGGTAGGCGAGCGGCAATGGTGAGTTCGTTATGAACTTCATTGACCCCACGTAAGCTGCTGGTGACTTCGCCCGCCATCGCGCGTAGCTCTTCACTAGGCACTTGTCCCACCAATAGCACCACACCGTTATAGGCATGGGCGCGGATACGTGCGTCGCCGAGTCGCGCATCGGCACGCTCAAGTGCGTCGTCAACTTCACGCTCTATGGTGGCATCAATGGCTTCAACGTCGTCGCTACGTTGGGCATAGTTTGACTGATTGGAAGCGGAGTTATTGGCACAGCCGCTGATAAACATTACCGCGCAAAGCGCAGCAGCGATAAAACCGCGAGAGGAGAGGTGCTGGGGCATCGGTATGACTCCTTGGTGCTAGCTAGCTGTCAAAAATTAATCAAAGTCCGTTTATATTAACGCTATAAACAAGGACTGCGGGTGTTTAAGCGCTGCCAAACAGTTGTTCGTCGATAAGGTCGCATAGGCAGTGAATGACCAAAAGATGAACCTCTTGGATGCGCGCCGTCGAGGTGGCAGGAACGCGGATTTCACAATCATCCTGGCCTAGTAGCGAGGCCATATCGCCGCCATCGCGACCGGTAAGGGCGACGACGGTCATATCACGATCATGCGCTGCCTGAATAGCTTGCACAATATTGCCTGAATTGCCGCTAGTTGAGATAGCCAGCAGCACGTCACCCGGTTGGCCCAGTGCGCGGATCTGCTTTGAAAATACTTCATTATAGCTATAGTCGTTAGCGATAGACGTTAGCGTGGATGTGTCGGTAGTGAGCGCTAACGCAGGCAGGCTTGGCCGTTCACGTTCGAAACGGTTGAGCAGTTCAGAGGAGAAGTGCTGGCTGTCGCCTGCACTGCCGCCATTGCCACAGCTAAGTATTTTTCCTTCGCTAACAAGGCACTGCACCATCATTTGGCTTGCCACTTCAATAAAGGGCGGAAGCACTTCGCTGGCATACGTTTTAGTGTCGATGCTGGCGTTAAAGTGGCCGAGTATCCGAGATTGAAAGTCCATCAGGGCTTCCTGGTTAAATTAAAGTGTAAAGACCGTTTTAAAGACAGTTAATTTAAAAACAGTCAAAAGGCATCAAAAGCAGCTTTCACCCAGTGAAAATCAAGATCGGGGGACTTGCCAGTAATCGCCAGGATATCAAAGCGGCATGGCGATGAAAGCCCACCGCGAGCGATATATAACCTGGCCGCACGAATCAATCGCTGCTGCTTTTGGTAGGTGACCGTTTCTAGTGGATGTCCGTAGCGCGTCGTTGTGCGGTGTTTGACCTCGACAAAGACGAGAATATCGCCATCTCGCATTACCAAGTCAAGCTCACCCCCTTTCACGTGATGATTCTGCGTGACGAGGGTGAGTCCCTGTTGGTGCAGCCATTGAGCAGCTATCTGCTCAATGGCTGCGCCGCGGGCACGAGCGGTATGGGCGTTATTCGTCACTGACGTTACGGTTAGGGATCAAAATAGGCGATGGAACACCGTTTTGGAATTTTGCCCAAGGCAGCTCACGGTAAATGCGGCCGTCGTCGTTTAAGTAAAGCATGCCGGTACTGCCGTTCAAGCCGTTGAGCTCGTTAAGATTTGAGAAGCGAATCGCCAGCTCGTAAGCATCAACACCCATCGCCATTAGGCGGAACATAGAGGCATCCGATTCATCGCGTAGGCTCTGATAGGTGGATGCAAAAGGAAGCGCTTCTTCACCACCAACCGCAGCATCGGGAATTTGCCAGGGGATATCCATAAACATGACATCGTTTAAATCTTGATCAAGGCGCGTTTGCAGGCGGCCTTCATGTAAATGTGATGTGGCATAAATTGGCAGATCAGGGGCGTAATAATAGTCCATGGTGGGCGGCACTTGGCGCGCATATTCAGGTAACGCGAGTAGGAAAAGTGCGTCAATATTGCTTAGGCGGGCGCGTTCGCCGCTGACATTGAGAGCGGTTTGTACCGCATTAGAGACTGAGCTATCAGGGTTATAGCGTACGGCGTTGGCAACTTCACCGCCTTGGCTATGCCACTCATTCCAAAAGGCTTCACCTACGCGGCGCCCCCAGTCGTTATCAGGCACCATCATGGACATTTGGCGGTGGCCATCCTGCCACGCACGGCGAGCCGCTTGGCGTGCTTCATCTTCAGCGGAGAGGCCGTACTGGAATAGCCGCTGTGCTTGGTTGTTATCGCCACTGCCATAGTTGAGCGCCAGCGTAGGAAGGGGAACACTATCGCGTTGCTCTAGCTGGGTGACTTGGCTTTTATCTAATGGGCCAATCATTAGTTGCGCGTTCATTTGCTGGGCGCGGTCATAGAGCTCATCAAGTGAGTAGCGCGACGCGTCGAGAAAGCTGAGTTCGGTATTGCCCCCTTTAACATCATGGTGCTGGCGCATGGCGGTAGCGATGGTGTTAGCGACGCTGCTAAGTGGGCCAGATTCGGGCAGTGCAACCACGATACGGCGTATTGCCTGACCTTCAAGCTCAGGCAGTGCGACCGTTACCGCGCCAGTTTGGTCAAGCGCTTCACGAGCCCAGCGCTGACGCTCTGCAAGCCTCTCTTGCTGGCTAGCCTGCATTGGCAGTTCGTCGTCGAGTACTTGTGTGGCGCGTAACACGGCGCTTGGTTCGTCCAGTGCGCGGGCAAGTTCGGAAAATAGCAACGCCCAGCGCACACGATCAGGCTCTGATAGCAGGCTTTCATCGATTCCGTCGGCGGTTTCAAAGGCTCTGTCGCGCTCACCCTGTCTCGCAAGAATGTTGGCTGCTTCCAGGCGCGTTTTAGCTGCTTGTTCGGGTGCCTGCTGTTCCGCTTGGTTGAGTAATTGACCTGGGTCTTCAACAGGCACGCGGTCTACCACGCTTGGTGACTGCATCGCACAGCCAGCAACGAGAAATGCCACAAGGGCTGCGGCGAGTAAGCCACGTAATGACTGTTTCATGTATCCTTCCTTAAGTTTCCATTTGCGCTGTCGCTGCTTGCCAACGATTGCCGAGGCTACGGCACAAGCATAGCGCACCGATAGAGCAAGCCATCAACGAATTGAGAGTCAACAATGCCAGACCATAATCCGGGTACATTGTACGTGGTTGCCACGCCAATTGGGAATTTGGACGACTTAACCGCACGTGCCGCTCGGGTATTAGGGCAAGTCGCGCGGGTTGCAGCTGAAGATACCCGCCATAGCGGCCGCCTGTTGGCGCACTTAGGCTTGAATAAGCCGATGGTCTCCTTACACGAACACAATGAAGCGCGTCGTGTGGATACCTTGGATAGCTATCTCGCCGCAGGAGAAGATATTGCCTTAATCAGCGATGCAGGAACACCGTTGATTAGCGATCCAGGTTTTGTGTTGGTTCGCGAACTGCGGGCACGTAATCGCCATATTGTGCCGATTCCTGGTCCCTGTGCGCTGATCACCGCGCTGTCGGGAGCGGGTCTGCCCACCGACCGGTTTGTATTTGCTGGTTTTTTGCCCGCTAAGCCGGGCGCTCGACGCCAAGCACTAGAGGGCTGGAAAACCCGTGAAGAGACGTTGGTGTTTTACGAGTCGCCTCATCGCATCGTGCACACCCTTGAGGCGCTGCAGGAGCAAATGGCCGGGCGGGATGTGGTATTAGCGCGTGAGCTAACCAAAACGTTTGAGACATTTTTGCACGGAACGCCTGAGAGTTTACTTGAGCAGTTGGCGGCTGACCCTAATCAAGCTCGCGGCGAATTCGTCATTATTGTGGCTGGCGCTCCGCCGGTTGAGCAGAGTGAATATCAGAATATATCAGCGGAGGCCTTGCTAGAGGCACTGCTGGCAGAGGGCGTGGGCGTTAAGCAGGGCGCTGCGATTGCCGCGCGAATGCTCGGTGGCCGCAAGCAAGTTTGGTATGCTCGTTTGCAAGCAATTAAAGGCGAGCATTGAGGCAAGTCGAGGGCGCTGGTATGCTTGCCGCCGGAGTTGGCCAGACAGTCGCCGCTAATACCCCTCAAAAGGTGTTGGGGGAGGAAAGTCCGGGCTCCATAGGGCAGAGTGCCAGGTAACGCCTGGGCGGTGTGAGCCGACGGAAAGTGCAGCAGAGAGTAGACCGCCTAAGCCCCAGAAATAAACCGCTGGGGCCGGTAAGGGTGAAAGGGTGCGGTAAGAGCGCACCGCGCGCCTGGTAACAGTGCGTGGCATGGTAAACCCCACTCGGAGCAAGACCAAATAGGGACCCAATGGCGTGGCCCGCGCTGGGTCCGGGTAGGTTGCTTGAGCGCTGTGGTAACGCAGCGCCTAGAGGAATGGCTGTCCACGACAGAACCCGGCTTATCGGCCGACTCCCCCATTTCCACATCAGGGCGTGCATGCACGCTCTTTATTACGTTGTCTCTAACATCTTGTGTGAGAAAAAAATGCCTTCTCCTGACGCTGAACAGGTTGCTTCCCGCTTTCGCCATACCAGCGTACTACTGGAAGGTGCTATTGATGCCCTGGTGCATGACGATCAAGGCGTCTATTTAGACGGTACTTTCGGGAGAGGCGGTCACTCACGGGTAATTCTTGACCGTCTGAGCGAGCAAGGTCAGCTGCTCGCCATGGATCGCGACCCCCAAGCCATTGCCGCAGCGGCTGACATTGATGATTCGCGTTTCCAGATTACCCAGCGTGAGTTTGCCCAGCTTGCCGAGTTTGCCCGTGAGCAAGGCGTGTTCGGTAAGCTTTCAGGGGTGCTGCTTGATGTAGGCGTTTCCTCCCCTCAGCTTGATGATCCCGAGCGCGGTTTTAGTTTTATGCGTGATGGCCCGCTGGATATGCGCATGGATCCTACCCAGGGACAAAGTGTTGCTGAATTCTTGGCGCGTGCCAGTGAGGCTGATATTGCCTACGTGTTTAAAACCTATGGTGAAGAGCGTTATGCCAAGCGTTTAGCCCGGGCGGTGGTCACTCGTCGAGTCGAGAAGCCATTCACCCATACGGTGGATTTGGCTGAAGTACTTAAAGTTGCTCACCCCGCCTGGGAAAAAGGGCGTCACCCAGCCACCAAAGCGTTCCAAGGGCTGCGTATATTCGTCAACGGTGAGCTTGAGCAATTAGACAGTGCGCTTGATGCGGCGCTTGAGGCGCTTGCCCCCGGCGGTCACTTAGTGGTTATCAGTTTTCACTCGCTGGAAGATCGCCGCGTGAAGCGCTTTATCCGTCATCATGTGCGCGGTGACACTGACCTTCCGCGTGGAGTGCCTATTCGCGACGATCAATTGAATCGGCGTCTTGAGGCGTTAGGCAAAGGCGTGCGGCCAAGTGAGGAAGAAGTGGATGCTAATCCTCGCGCACGAAGTGCCGTCATGCGGGCTGCACGCAAACGGATGTAATCACGGATGTAATCATGAGCATGGATCGGATTGAGCAGTGGGCAACCACGCTACGCACCGAATGGCCTTTCAAGCTACGCCTGCGCGCCTGGCCAGTGGTTATTAGCCTGTTATTTTTACTCTGCATGGCCTCTGGGTTAGCTGTTGTCATTACTACGCATATGACGCGGGTGCAATTTGCTCAGCTGCAACAGCTAGAGCAAGAAGAAAACCAACTGCAAACAGAGTGGGGGCAGCTGCTACTTGAAGAGGGCGCATGGTCAACCCCAGCCCGCATTGAGCAAATTGCCACTGAGCGCCTGGGCATGCGAATCCCCGATGTCCATGATGTTGAGGTGATTAGGCCATGAGAGGTGAGCGTCGAGGAGGTACCTCCCGCCAAGCGCCAATTGCGCCCCCTTTGGGTGGTGGTCGGTTCCTGTTTATCTTGTTTGCGATTGGCCTAGCATCCGCTATTTTAATCGGCCGTATTACGCTGCTTCAGGTTATTGACCGCCCCTTTCTGCAAAGCCAGGGGGATGCACGTACCCTCCGCCATGAAGCGATTCCCGCCCACCGCGGCATGATTACCGATCGTAATGGAGAACCACTGGCTATCTCTACGCCAGTCGTCACCATTTGGGCGAACCCCCAGGAGTTGCCCGAGGATGCCATTCAGCGCGTTATGCTAGCTCAGGCGTTAGGGATGACGCTGGATGACTTTGAGTCGCGTGTAGCACGCTTTAGCGAGCGTGAATTTATGTATTTACGCCGCCAAATGACGCCCGCCGCTGCTCAGCAGATCCTTAATCTACGGACCCCCGGTGTTTATCCCCAGCGTGAATACAAGCGTTACTATCCTGCTGGCGAAGTGGCGGCGCAATTATTGGGCGTCACCAACGTTGATGACATTGGGCAAGAAGGTTTAGAGCTCTCCTATCAGCCCTATTTGGCAGGCCACCCTGGGCAACGGCGAGTGATTAAAGATCGCCGTGGGCGTCTGGTGCGTGAGCTTGGCGTGATTAACGAAGCCCAGCCGGGGGGGAAGCTCACCTTGGCTATTGATCAACGTATTCAGTATATGGCGTACCGTGAGCTGCGTGCGGCAGTCGCTGAGAATGAGGCTGATGGTGGCGTGCTAGTAATGATGGATGCGCGCACGGGGGAAGTGTTGGCTATGGCGAACCTGCCCTCCTATAACCCTAATAACCGGGCAGGACTCGATCCGCGTGGGTTGCGTAACCAAGCTCTGGTGGATGTATTTGAGCCTGGTTCGGTCATGAAGCCTCTGGCCATGGCAGCTATTTTGGAAAGCGGGGTGGTAGACCGCGATGTCATAGTGGATACATCGCCCGGTTGGATGCGGCTGGACCAATTTACAATTCGCGATTTTCGTAACTATGGTGAGTTGGATCTGGCCGGTATCCTGGAGAAATCATCGAATATCGGTATGTCACGTTTAGCGTTGCAACTGAGCGATACCGCTATTTGGGAAAAATATAACCAGTTAGGATTAGGGCAAGCGCCCGGTACAGGTTTTCCTGGTGAGTCAACGGGTAGTTTGCCCGCACCGGTGCGCTGGTCGCGCAGTGAGCGAGCAGCGCTCTCTTATGGTTATGGACTCTCTGTTTCCGCGGTGCAGCTAGCGAGTGCTTACACGGCGTTAGCTAATGATGGTGTTCGTTTGCAGCCCTCTCTTTTACGCCTTTCTGAGCCCCCTCAGGGCATTCCTGCTATATCGCCCACGGTTGCGAATGATCTGCTCAATATCTTGGAAACCTCGGTAGCCGCTTATACCGGTGGTCGGCGAGCCCGGGTGGAAGGTTATCGCGTGGGAGGGAAAACGGGCACCGTACGTAAGACCGGACAGCAAGGCTATACCACCGATGCTTATCGCAGTGTGTTTGCGGGGATTGCGCCTATTTCTGATCCGCGTATTGTCACTGTAGTCATGATTGATCACCCCAAGGCTGGCGAATTTTATGGTGGTGCTGTCGCCGCCCCGGTTTTTTCCAGCGTAACGGGTAATGCTTTGCGCTTGTTGGATGTTCCGCCGGATCACGATGCTGAGTAGTTTTTCTAAGGAGTTTGCATGACGCTGAGTTCAGTCGATGTGGTGTCGGCGCTTGCGCACGTATGGCCTAATTCACCACTGCCCGTCGATTTGCCTGAGCTGCCGGATCTAGTACGCATAGAAATGGATTCCCGCAAACTACAAACGGGCGATGTTTTTGTGGCAGTGCCGGGCAGTCAGCGTGATGGCCGCGATTTTATTGAGCAAGCGCTCAATGCGGGTGCTGCGCTTGTGTTAGCGCAAGGCGAGCCCGGTCAGGTGCTGCTTGAAGGCCGCGTGCTGAAACTGCCGCATCTTTCGGTGCGCTTGGGTGAGTTAGGGCGCGCCATGTTTAAAGTGCCTAATGATCTTGAAGTGATTGGCGTGACCGGTACCAACGGTAAAAGCTCCGTCACTCATTATATCGCTGCACTTAGCGAGACATTAGGAACGCCCACCGGACTGATTGGTACGTTGGGTGTAGGGCGTCCCGGTGAGTTGCGCGATAGCGGCTTAACCACGCCTGGCGCCTTAGCGCTGCAGGCGACACTGGGTGAGCTTGCCAGCCAGGGTGTGCGGCGTGTTGCGCTTGAGGCCTCTTCCCATGCGCTGGATCAGTACCGCTTAGAAACGGTAAACGTAAGCGTAGGTGTGTTTACCAATCTGACGCGCGACCATTTGGATTATCATGGCAGCATGGCCGCCTATGCAGCATCCAAAGCGAAGCTTTTTCGGCGCTCTGAGCTCCGTCTGGCGGTAGTCAATGGCGATGACCCCTTGGCACGCTTAATGCTGGCAGGTTGCAACAGTAATGTACGGGTACTGGCGACGGGTAAAGATGAAGCCGTTACTTTGCGCGTGCTGGATTGGCAGGCATCTGAGCAGGGGCAGCAGGCAATGATTGCGACTCCCGATGGCGAGAAAATGCTTAGCTTAGGTTTAATGGGGCGTTTTAATTTAGATAACGTGCTGTTAGCGATGGCTGTGTTGTACGGATTAGGCGAATCACTCGACGATCTCTTCTCAGCCGCGTCTTCGCTGACGCCGGTGCCGGGCAGGATGGAGCGCTATGGTGATGACAGCACGCCTACCGTGGTGGTGGATTATGCGCACACGCCGGATGCGCTTCATAGCGCGTTACAAGCGCTGCGTGCCCATCTGGGTGATGCTGGCAAATTGTGGTGTGTATTCGGCTGCGGGGGAGAGCGCGATACGGGTAAGCGAGCCGAAATGGCTAAAGCTGCCGAGGCGCTGGCAGACCACATTATCGTTACCGATGATAATCCTAGGCACGAGTCCGCTGAGCAAATCCGCCAACAGATTTTGTCTGGGTTCTCTGACACCGCGAACCCTATTGAAATCGGGGATCGTCGTGAGGCTGTGGCCACCGCTATTAAGCAGGCGGCTTTACAGGATGTCGTGCTTATCGCCGGAAAAGGCCATGAGGCGTATCAGGATATCCAGGGAGTGCGCCATGCCTATGCCGATAGCGAAGAGATCCAGCGTGCCTTTGCTGGGCGGAGAAGTCACTAATGCAGTGGACACTTGGCCAGCTCGCCTCTGTGCTGGGTATTGAGGCGCCTGTTGATAAAGCGCAACTGTTAGTCAGTTCAGTCGTTACCGATAGCCGCAAGATCGAGTCTGGCTGCCTGTTTGTTGCCCTTAAAGGCCCTCGCTTTGACGGCCATGATTTTGTTGCGCTTGCCCAAGAACTCGGTGCCGTAGCGGCATTGGTAGAGGCCCCCGTTTCTGTCGACCTTCCCCAGCTGGTGTGTCCCGATACACGTTTGGCCCTGGGGCTGATTGCTGGTGCGCACCGGCGTGCATGGCATGGTCCCGTGGTAGCCGTCACCGGCAATAGCGGAAAGACGACCGTTAAAGAGATGTGCGCTGCTCTGCTAGCGCCTTTAGGCGACGTATTAGCCACTCAAGGTAATCTGAATAACGACTTTGGCGCGCCGCTGACCTTATTACGATTGCGGCCGCATCATCAAGCCGCGGTGATTGAGCTGGGCGCTAATCATTTAGGTGAAATCGCCTGGACAGCCCCGCTGACCAAGCCCGATGTGGCGATTATTACCAATGTCACCGGTGCCCATGTCGGCGAATTCGGTGGCATGGGGCAGATTGCCCAGGCGAAAAGTGAATTACTGGTCGGGCTGGGCGAGCAGGGTACTGCTGTTCTGAATAGGGATGATCACTATTTTACGTTTTGGGCTGCTCGTGCGGCTCCGCGGCGGGTGGTGAGCTTTGGTTTTCACCCCGAGGCGGATGTGAGCGCCGCAGCGCTTTCCTGTGATTCGCAAGGGCGGTATGCTTTCACGCTATTTCAGCATGGTCGAGCGCTGGGCCAGGTGCGTTTGCCGTTACTGGGCAAGCACAATGTCAGTAATGCGTTGGCTGCTGCAGCTGCAGCATTAACGCTAGGCGTGCCGGAAGAGCAAGTGATATCACGCTTGGAATCGCTGCAAGCGCTTGCCGGTAGGTTGGCCGTGGTATCCGGATGGCGCGGTGTCACTGTGCTGGATGACACTTACAATGCCAATCCTGGCGCGGTCAAAGCGGCCCTGGATACCTTGGCCAGCTTTCCTCCGCCACGCTGGTGTGCGTTAGGGGCGATGGGCGAACTGGGGGAAGCATCGGCTGCGCTGCACGCCGATATCGGCCGCTATGCCGCCGAGCTTGGTATTGATGAGCTGTTAACGCTGGGCGAGGCCGCACGTGCCGCCAGCGAAGCCTTTGGTCGTGGGCTGCACTTTAACGATCACGAGACGCTAACGCGTTATGTCACTCATACTTTGCCGCCTGACACTACGTTGCTGGTGAAAGGGTCGCGCAGTGCGGGCATGGAACATGTCGTTAATGCACTGCGTTCGGATAAATAAGGTAACCGCCGTTCATGTTACTTCACTTGGCGAATTTTCTGTCGCAGTACCAATCTGATTTTCAGGTCGTTAACTATTTAACCCTTCGCGTAATTTTAGGCGCTCTCACGTCGTTAATGCTCTGTTTATGGCTGGGGCCATGGATGATTCGGCGCCTCGTGGAAGGCCAGATCGGGCAATCCGTGCGTGACGATGGGCCGCAATCCCACCTCTCAAAAGCGGGTACCCCCACCATGGGGGGGGCAATGATTTTGCTGGCCATTGCCATCAGCACCTTATTATGGGGTGACTTAACCAATCTTTATATCTGGGTGGTGCTGGGTGTCACGCTCGGCTTCGGCGCCATCGGCTGGGTCGATGATTACCGCAAAGTAGTGGAAAAAAATCCACGCGGTTTACCCGCTCGCTGGAAGTATTTCTGGCAGTCGGTGGTGGGTTTGGGGGCGGCGCTGTTGCTCTATTTAACCGCCTCCACGCCGGTCGAGACCAGCCTGCTGGTGCCGCTGTTCAAAGAGGTGGCTCTGCCGCTCGGTGTCTTCTATATCGTGCTTACCTATTTTGTGATTGTAGGGAGCTCCAACGCTGTCAATCTAACCGATGGCTTAGATGGCCTGGCTATTATGCCGACGGTGCTCGTGGCCATGGGCTTATCAATATTCGCTTATGCCAGTGGCAACACCGTTTTCGCTACCTATCTCCATATTCCGTTTATTGCTGGAACCGGCGAGTTGGCCGTGTTCTGCGCCACGATTGCTGGCGCTGGACTGGGGTTTTTATGGTTTAACACTTATCCCGCCCAGGTCTTTATGGGCGACGTAGGTGCCTTGGCGTTAGGGGCTGCGCTGGGTGTGGTAGCCGTGATCGTACGCCAGGAGATTGTGCTGTTTATCATGGGCGGTGTTTTTGTCATGGAAACAGTGTCGGTCATCCTTCAGGTGGGATCCTACAAGCTCACCGGGCGTCGCATCTTCCGAATGGCGCCTTTGCATCATCACTATGAATTGAAAGGCTGGCCTGAGCCGCGGGTCATTGTTCGCTTTTGGATTATTACCGTGGTGCTGGTGCTGCTTGGCCTCGCAACGCTCAAAGTTCGTTAATGCATCTGACCATGAGCGCATCGACGAATCGTTAGCATGATGCGAGAGGGAGCTTGTAATGGTTCAAGTAGCTAAGGGAGTAACGCTGGTTGTCGGTCTGGGGCTTTCCGGTCGGGCTATCTGCCGTCATTTAAGTCGCTTAGATATACCTTACATGGTGGCGGACACGCGGACCGAACCGCCGGGGCTTGATGATTTTCGCACCGCGCATCCCGGGGTGGAAATTCACTGCGGCTCGCTTACCGCGCTGGATCTGCGCGATGTGGAAGAGGTGGTGGTAAGCCCTGGGCTTGACCCAAGAATGCCGGGCTTGAAAGAGCTGGCGGATCAGCTAAATCCACGCACTGGGGAGCCGATGGTGGTGGGTGAGATGGCTCTGTTCGTGCGTGCCGCAAAGGCGCCCATTGCTGCGATCACCGGTTCTAATGCGAAGTCGACGGTGACCACACTGCTCGGTGAAATGGCAGCGGAAGCAGGCGTGAATGCGGCAGTGGGTGGTAATTTGGGCACCCCCGCGTTGGACTTGTTGGCCAGCCACCCGGATGCCGCGCTCTATATCCTTGAACTCTCGAGCTTTCAGTTGGAGACGACACCTTGTCTGGGGGCGAGCTGTGCCGCGTTCCTGAACCTGTCCGAAGATCACCTTGATCGTCACGGTGATATGCACGGTTATCGAACTGCAAAACAACGTATCTTTATCGGTGCCCAGCACGCGGTGGTGAATGGGGATGACCCTCTAACATGGCCTGACTATCCCGTTGACCAAGTGGCCTACTTTTCCCATGACGCTCCGGTGGAGGGCCAGTGGGGGCTGGCGCGTGATCAAGATAAATTAATGCTGATGCAGGGTGACACGCCCTGGTTGTCCATTGATGAGTTATGCATGACTGGGCAGCACAATTACCTTAATGCACTGGCTGCACTGGCGATGGGGCAGGCATTAGGGTTTGCAGCGGCGCCCATGTGTCGCGCACTGCGTGACTTTAAAGGGCTGGCACATCGCAGCGAAATGATAGCGCGTATCAACGATGTTACCTGGGTTAACGACACCAAGGGCACCAATGTGGGCGCTACTCTGGCGGCCATCAATGGCATTGGCGCTATGCTGGGAGGACGCTTGATTCTATTGGCCGGCGGGGTTGGTAAGGGCGCGGACTTTACCCCGTTGGCCGAGCCTTTGAAGAAGTGCGCGCGTCATGTGCTGCTGTTTGGGTTGGATGCTCCGCGATTGGCAGAGGCGTTGGATGGTCACGTGACGACTCAGCAAGTAGACGATCTAACTCAGGCCATGCAAGCAGCGTTTGAAATCGCTCAGCCTGGAGACTGCGTGCTGCTATCACCTGCCTGTGCAAGCCTGGATCAGTTTGCTAATTACCAAGAACGCGGCGAGGTATTTCGCCGCTGGGTGCATCAACAGGCAGAGTCCACTACTGGGGGAGCGTCATGAGCCGACTTCAGCGTCTGCGTACTGTTCTTACCACGCGGGATCTGCCCTGTGATATCTGGCTGGTGATGGCGGCAGTAGCCTTAGCGGGTTTGGGCTGGGTAATGGTGAGTTCGGCATCAATTGGCTTACTGGAAGATACCTACCACTACTCCCGCCAGCACGGCATTTTCCTAGTACTCGCTATCATGGCATGTGTATTTATGCTCTGTGTGCCGCTGGAAGCCTGGCGCCAGAATGCTGCGCTTATTCTGCTTGCCTCTATCTTTCTGTTGGTTCTAGTACTGATTGTTGGCCAGGAAATTAACGGCAGTAAGCGCTGGATAGCGTTGCCGGGGCCATTGCCTAGTTTGCAGGTCTCTGAATTTGCCAAAATTGGGCTGATTTTTTATATGGCGGCATTTATGTCGCGTTTCACCTACGATTTGCGACGGCGCGCATTCAGCATGTGGCGTCCACTGGCCGTGCTGGCAGTGCCTGTTGGGCTGCTTTTTTTAGCGCCAGATTTTGGCGGCATGGTGGTCTTTACCGTTTGCGTGATTGGCATGCTGATGATGTGCGGTGCGTCGTTGGTGCTGTTAATTGGTAGCGGGTTGTTGCTAGGTTCTGGTGCGGTTGTGATGGTGTTGATTGAACCCTATCGGCTAGCGCGTTGGACCAGTTTTTTGGATCCCTGGGCGGATCAATTTGCGACAGGTTACCAATTAACCCAGGCGCTGATTGCCTTTGGGCGAGGGCACGTGACCGGCACTGGCCTGGGTAACAGTGTGCAAAAACTGCACTACCTGCCGGAAGCGCATACCGATTTTATCTTTGCGGTGATCGCCGAGGAGCTGGGAATGATCGGCGCGATTATTGTCGTGCTGCTGTTTACGCTATTTATTGCACGCGCTATGTGGGTAGGACGCAAAGCGGAGATGGCCGGGCATCTTTTTGGCGCTTATGTAAGTTACGGCATCGGGTTTATTGTGGCTGCGCAGGCGTTTATTAATATGGCGGTAAGTTCCGGGCTGTTGCCAACCAAGGGTTTAACATTGCCGCTAATGAGCTATGGCGGTTCAAGTCTATTGGTGACTGGCGTGATGGTGGGGCTGCTGCTGCGCACGGATGCCGAAACGCGTCATCGCCCTCGACGTGCCTCCACCCCGTATAAATCGCGCCATGAACCGCGTTTATCGTAACGTTATGCCGCTTGGTGCTATCAGGAGTTTGATGTGAAGACTAATGTTAGGCGACGAGTGCTAATAATGGCAGGTGGCACCGGCGGCCATGTGTTCCCAGCGCTTTCACTCGCTAAAGCACTGCAGGCACAGCAGGTGGATGTTGAGTGGCTGGGGAGTCCCAGAGGGATTGAGAACCGTCTGGTGCCTGAGGCGGATATTAAATTGCATACTATTGCCATTAGCGGGCTACGCGGCAACGGCATAACCGGCTGGCTAAAGGCGCCGCTGAATCTCTCCCGTGCAGTCTTAGAAGCGCGAACGGTGATTCGAGAGTTCAAGCCGCATGTTGTGGTTGGCCTGGGTGGTTTTGCCAGTGGCCCTGGCGGCTTGGCGGCTTGGTTGACGCGCATCCCCCTGGTTATCCATGAACAGAACGCTGTGGCAGGGCTGACAAATCGCGTTTTATCGCGACTGGCTAAGCGTACCTATGCCGCCTTCCCAGAAGCCTTTGGCTCGCGCGCCGAAGTGATTGGAAATCCCGTGCGTGACGATATCGCTGCCTTGGGTAGCACGCCACGAAATGCTGGCACGCTCTCTGCACGGCCACTGCGTCTGCTAGTGGTTGGAGGCTCGCTTGGCGCAGTTGCACTAAACGAACGCTTGGCGACAGCGCTTGCTGCACTGCCAGTTGAGCAACGACCCGAGGTCCGCCATCAGGCGGGTAAAGATCGTGATGTTGCTACTGCCGAAAATTATCAGCAGCACGGCGTAAACGCTGAGGTTTGTCCCTTTATTGATGATATGGCTGCTGCTTATGAGTGGGCCGATTTAGTGGTATGCCGCTCTGGTGCGCTCACCGTGGCCGAGCTGGCCGCCGCCGCCAAGCCTGCATTGCTGGTGCCTTTTCCCTTTGCGGTCGATGACCATCAGCGTATCAACGCGCAGGTGTTAGTTAAGGCGGGGGCCGCCAAGTGCGTTGTACAGTCTGAGCTGACGGTTGAGCGTTTAAGCGACTTTTTAAATGAATTGCTCGTCCCCAATACCCTGGCTGCGATGGCGGCGAACGCCCGTCAGGCCGCGCATTTGGATGCGACTCAGCGCTTGGCTGAAGGGTGTTTGGCGATGATAAAGCTAGGAGATTCTGCGTGATCGATAAAGACAAACCCACGACACCCTCACGTGGCACTCCCGCTGGCCCAGGCATGCGTCGCATTCGACGCATTCATTTTGTGGGTATTGGTGGCGCCGGTATGTGCGGTATCGCAGAGGTGCTGGCCAACCAGGGCTACATCGTCAGCGGTAGTGATATGAAAAACTCTTCAGTCGTAGAGCGGCTGCGCCAATGCGGCGTATGCGTGGCGATCGGTCATGCTGAAGCAAATGTGGAAAACGCCGACGTAGTGGTGGTGTCTAGCGCAATCGATGAAACCAACCCTGAAATTCGCTGGGCCCATGAGCATCGTGTACCGGTTGTGCGCCGGGCTGAGATGCTCGCTGAGCTGATGCGCTTCCGTCACGGTATTGCCGTGGCGGGTACCCATGGCAAAACCACCACGACCAGTTTGACGTCGACACTGCTGGCAGAGGGAGGATTAGACCCGACCTTTGTGATCGGCGGCAAGCTGACCAGCGCCGGTACCAATGCTCGCCTGGGCGAGGGCGACTACCTCGTTGCCGAAGCCGATGAGTCCGACGCCTCGTTTCTGCACCTGCAGCCAATGGTATCCATCGTTACCAATATTGATGCTGACCATATGGCGACCTATGGTGGTGACTTCGAGCGGCTGAAAAGTACCTTCATCGAATTCCTGCATAATCTACCGTTTTATGGCCTAGCGGTACTGTGTATTGATGACCCGCATGTCCGCGTACTGTGCGATCAGGTGAAGCGGCAGTTTGTGACCTATGGTTTTGATAGCGATGCTGACTATCGCATTGTCGATTTTGCCCAGCGAGAAGGAGAGGTCTCGTTTACTGCGTTACGCCCAGGCGGCGCTGAGCCGCTAGCGGTACGTTTGGCCATGCCGGGTCGCCACAATGCTCTTAACGCCATGGCGGCGATTGTTGTGGCTACTGATGCGGGTGTCAGCGATAGTGCGATTTTGAGTGGGTTGGCGAGCTTTGCAGGCGTGGGTCGGCGGTTTCAGGTGCATGGGCATTTCCCTGCACCAAAAGGCGGCGGCGACATCATGCTGGTGGATGACTATGGTCACCACCCACGTGAAGTCGACATGGTTATTCAGGCCGTTCGCGCTGGGTGGCCCGAGCGCCGCCTGGTGATGCTTTACCAGCCTCATCGCTATAGTCGTACCCGCGATTTATATGAAGACTTTGTACGCGTGCTTTCCCAAGTCGATACGTTGGTGCTGCTCGATGTTTACAGCGCCGGTGAAGCTATTATTCCTGGTGCCGAGGGGAGAACCCTGGCTGGGTCGATTCGCCAGCGTGGAGAAGTCGATCCGCTCTTTGTCGAGCATAAGCACGAGTTGCCGGTGCTGTTAGCCAATGTGTTACGGCCAGGCGATATTTTAATTACCCAGGGTGCTGGTGATGTGGGAGGGATTTCCCAGCGTCTTGCACAGGCACAGCTAGCGATGAACGAGGTAGATCTGTGAGCGTTGACGTAACAACCCCTGAGTCGCATGGAAAAGTCGTTGTCGTTTACGGCGGTACGTCTGCTGAACGCGAGGTATCGCTTAAAAGCGGGGCGGCAGTACTTAAGGCCCTTCAGCGTAAGGGCGTCGATGCCTGTGGTTATGACCCCCGCGACAAGGGCCTGGTGGGATTAGAGCAGTTGGCTCCTTCAGTGGTCTTCGTTGCCTTGCATGGGCGCGGCGGTGAAGACGGCACGCTGCAGGGGGCGTTGGAGTTGCTCAATATCCCTTATACAGGCAGTGGTGTGCTCGCTTCAGCGCTGGGCATGGATAAGCAGCGCACCAAGCAGGTATGGAGTGCGGTTGGCTTGCCGACGCCAGAGAGCATCATGCTGGATGCCGGTTCGGATTGGTCAGCCGTGGTCGCTCAGCTTGGCTTGCCGCTGATTGTGAAGCCCGTGCATGAAGGCTCAACGCTAGGTATTAGCATTGTCAAAAGTCAGGCGGCGCTTGAGGCTGCGTATCACGAGGCGGCGCAGTTCGACGCACGCGTCATGGCAGAGCGCTTTATCGTAGGCGACGAGTACACGGTCGCGCTGCTTGGTAACCAGGTATTGCCAGCGATTCGCGTTGAAGTGCCGGGCGGTTTCTACGACTACGAAGCGAAATATATCGCCAATACCACTCAATACCACTTGCCGTGTGGACTGCCCTCGGAGCAGGAGGCGGCGTTAGCGGATCTATGCCAACAGGCGTTTGCCGCGATTGGCGGCGTTGGCTGGGGGCGGGTGGATGTCATGCGCGATAGCGAAGGGCGTTTCTGGCTACTGGAGGTTAATACGGTGCCTGGGATGACCGACCATAGTTTGGTTCCTCAGGCAGCTGCACATGCGGGTATCTCTTTTGACGAGCTGGTGATGGAAATATTGAATACCGCTGGCAGGCAATTATCGCTATGACGAGTTGGTTATGAAGGGTGCCTTATGAAAAGGCGTAATGCTTGGTTGGGCGTTATTCTATTAGCCTTGCTGCTGGGCGCCGGTGGGCGGGCGCTTTGGCTGTGGCTAGACCGACCGATTGAACGGGTGTCAATTCGCGGTGAATGGGAGTATGTCAGCGCTGACTATCTGCGTACCCAATTAGCGCCCTTGGTGGTCGATGCCACTTGGCTTTCGGCGGATCTGGGTAAGCTGCGCGACCGCGCTTTGCAAGTGGGCTGGTTGAATGAAGTGCGTATTACCCGTGAGTGGCCTAATGCACTAGTCTTTGAACTAATTGAACAACAGCCGGTCGCACGCTGGAATGATGATTTTTTACTTAATCCAGAAGGCGAGCCTTTCGCATTTGCCCCCTTAAACCCGCCCTCAGGTTTGCCTGATTTGGCCGGTCCCGGTGGTAGCAGTGAAGAAGTGTTAACCTATTATCATCGTCTAAAGCGTCACTTTGAGCAGTTATCGCTTGATCTTACGCAACTTCGTTTAGAGCCACGCGGCGCATGGCGGCTGCAATTAAACGAAGGCGCTTGGGTGTTGTTAGGACGTCGGCAGCATGAAGTCCGTTTGGCACGATTATCAGCGTCATGGCAGCGCGAATTGAATTCGCTAAGCGAGCAAATTCGCTATATAGACCTGCGTTACCCTAATGGTGTCGCTGTCGCTTGGCACGGAGAAAGTGAATTTGCTGTGCAAGATGAGTAACTCTTCTATTACTTGATGCAAATAAGGTGTAAAAGTGAGTGGTTGCCATCGTTGAAAAAGCCAATAATCGGCTTTAAATTGCTTTCTATGCCTATTATTGTGGGTTGATGCTAGTCGTATTGCGACTATTGTTTCTATACTATGGGCCAGACGCTGGTTAAGTGGTTTTTAATTTCAGCTATTTGTACTTAGTGAGTGTCAGAAAAAACCACTGTTTATTTTGGATAGCACGCTTTCAATGTTAAGCGTTGGATTAATCGGCATCCAATTAATATTTATTTTTTAACAATCACGCAAGGAGATTTCCCGACTCATGGCAGGCTCACCCAACGCATCCAATATGGTGGTCGGGCTGGACATTGGAACGTCCAAGGTCGTCGCGATAGTCGGTCAACCCACCGATGACGGCGGAATTGAAATTGCCGGTATTGGTTCACACCCTTCGCGCGGTATGAAGCGTGGTGTTGTAATCAATATTGAATCAACGGTGCAGTCTATCCAGCGCGCAGTTGAAGAAGCCGAGTTGATGGCTGGCTGTGATATCCATTCAGTGTATGTTGGCGTGGCCGGTAGTCATATCAGTTCAATGAACTCTGATGGTGTTGTTGCTATTAAAGAGCGTGAAGTGACTCCTTCTGATATTGAACGTGTTATTGATTCTGCTCGGGCGCGCGCTATTTCTGAAGGCCAGCGGGTATTGCATGTATTGCCTCAAGAGTTTTCGATTGATGCTCAAGGGGGGATACGTGAGCCGCTAGGCATGTCTGGGGTGCGCTTGGAAGCTCAAGTGCATTTAGTGACGGCCGCCTTAAACGCGGTGCAGAATATAGAAAAGTGTGTACGTCGCTGCGGGCTGGAGGTAGATGCTATTATTTTAGAGCAGCTAGCCTCTAGCATGGCAGTGCTGACCGAAGATGAGCGTGAGCTGGGCGTCTGTATGGTGGATATTGGCGGCGGCACTACTGATATGGCGATTTTCAGTGAAGGCGCCATACGTCACACGGCAGTTATACCTATTGCCGGTGATCAAGTCACTAACGATATTGCCATGGCCCTGCGTACGCCAACCCAACACGCTGAAGAGATTAAAGTTAAATACGCTTGCGCGCTAACTCACTTAGCGTCAAGCGATGAAATGATTAAAGTGCCTAGCGTAGGTGATCGACCTGCGCGTGACCTATCGCGCCAAGCACTGGCTGAAGTGGTAGAGCCGCGCTACGAAGAACTATTTACGCTAGTAAGAGATGAATTGCGCCGAAGTGGTTATGAAGACATGGTGGCTGCTGGGATTGTGCTTACCGGTGGAACCTCGCGCATGGAAGGGGTTAGCGAATTGGCAGAAGAGATTTTTCATATGCCGGTTCGCATCGCATGTCCGCAGAATGTAAGAGGTCTGGCGGACGTCGTTTGTAACCCAATTTATGCGACGGGCGTTGGTCTGCTGCATTATGCCTTGCAGGAAACGCGTCATGGGCAAGGCCTAAAAAGCCACGGGGGAGTTGTTGCTGCCCATAAGGGCCGTAATGAACTTTCCCGGCGTGATATCAAGGAAGACCATTCAGCGCTGGCTAGAATTAAAGGCTGGTTCAAAGGAAATTTCTGACAGGGCCGCAAGCGCGGTTCAGGAGACGGGGCTTATGTTCGAATTGGTAGATAACGCACCCTCGAGCAGTGCGGTCATCAAAGTGGTTGGTGTTGGCGGCGGTGGCGGCAATGCTGTTAACCACATGGTCGAAAGCAATATTGAAGGCGTTGAGTTTATCTGCGCTAACACTGACGCCCAGGCGCTTAAGCGCTGTTCAGCAAAAACTGTGTTGCAACTGGGTAGCGAAATCACTAAAGGATTAGGCGCAGGTGCCAATCCCGACGTGGGACGTCAGGCGGCAATGGAAGACCGTGAGCGTATTGCGGAATTGCTGGTAGGCGCTGATATGGTGTTTATCACTGCCGGTATGGGCGGTGGGACCGGCACCGGTGGTGCGCCGGTGGTTGCTCAGGTTGCTAAAGAGCTGGGCATTCTCACCGTTGCAGTGGTGACTCGCCCTTTCCCCTTCGAAGGGCCGAAGCGAATGCGCGCGGCAGAAGAGGGCATGAAAGAGCTCTCGGAGCACGTTGATTCATTGATCACGATCCCCAATGAGAAGCTGCTTTCCGTATTGGGCAAAAACGCCACACTGCTAACAGCCTTCAGTGCGGCAAACGATGTGCTGTTGGGCGCTGTTCAAGGTATTGCAGAACTGATTACCAGCCCAGGCATTATCAACGTCGACTTTGCCGATGTGCGCACCGTTATGTCTGAAATGGGCATGGCGATGATGGGTACCGGTGGGGCGACGGGCGAAAATCGTGCTCGTGAAGCTGCCGAGAAGGCCATCCGCAGCCCGTTGTTGGAAGATATCGATCTTCATGGCGCGCGGGGTATTCTGGTCAACATTACTGCTGGTCCTGATTTGTCCATCGGCGAATTCAATGACGTCGGTGCCACTGTTCAAGAATTTGCGTCTCCGGATGCGACTATCGTAGTGGGTACCTCCATTGATATGGAAATGTCCGACGAGCTGCGTGTGACCGTTGTGGCGGCTGGTTTAGATGGGCAAAAACCTAAGACGGCTGCGCGTGAGCCTGCTCGTCGATCAGCTGCAGAATCTTCGGATTACCGCAAGCTGCAACAGCCAACGGTAATGCGTCAGCAGGCGACAGCACGCGCTGAAGCAACCGAAACTGCCGCTAAACCCCGTCCTGAAAAGCGTCGCTCTACTGAAGCCGATGACTATTTGGACATCCCCGCTTTTTTACGCCGTCAGGCGGATTGATTCTAAAAAACAGCTTTATTGCAACAGTCGGCGAGCGTTTTATTGGCTAAAACGCTCGCTTGCTGTTAAAGTGAACACTGTTTGATAACTTTTTCTCTACGGTCACTACCGTCACCAGAGTTCGATTACTGCCCATGATCAGACAACGCACCCTACAAAACGTCATACGCGCCACCGGAGTGGGCTTGCATTCTGGCAAAAAAGTCCACTTAGCGCTGCGTCCGGCGCCCGCCAATACTGGGATTGTGTTTGTTAGAACCGATCTGGATCCTGTCGTACACGTGCCAGCGCGAGCTGAATTGGTTGAAGATACCAAGCTGTGCACAGCACTCTCCAGTAATGGGGTTAAGGTCGCCACCGTTGAGCACCTTATGTCGGCTTTTGCAGGGCTGGGCATTGATAATGCTTATGTGGACGTAAGCGAACCTGAAGTACCGATTATGGATGGTAGTGCTAGCCCGTTTGTTTTTTTGATTCAGTCAGCGGGTATTTTGGAGCAGGATGCCGCGAAGAAATTTATTCGCATCAAGCATCGTGTAGCCGTTACCGATGGTGATAAAGAGGCTGTTTTCTTGCCTCACCAAGGGTTTAAAGTCTCGTTTGCGATTGATTTTGACCACCCTGTTTTTGAACAGCAGAAACAAACGGCGTTGATCGATTTTTCGACCACATCTTTTGTCAAAGAAGTGTCACGTGCGCGCACCTTTGGTTTTATGCGTGACTTAGAGTTTTTACGCTCTAACAATTTGGCATTAGGCGGCAGTTTGGATAATGCGATCGTGGTAGACGATTACCGCATTGTTAACGAAGGCGGTTTGCGCTACGAAGATGAATTCGTCAAGCATAAAGTATTAGATGCCATCGGGGATTTATACCAGTTGGGCTACAGCCTGATTGGCGAGTTTCGTGGTGTTAAGTCAGGGCATGCGCTGAATAATCAGCTATGCCGTGAGCTGATGGCTCAGCCAGATGCTTATGAAATAGTGACGTTTGAAGAAGATAAGGCCGTGGCGCCGATCTCTTATGCTGCGCCCGCAATGGCATAGTACAGCCGTTAATATACAAGCTGCTATTAGCTAATAGGGTACCGAAGCGTTATCGTAGCAGTGGTAATGTCAATAAAGCATCGCTTAGGCGGTGCTTTATGCATTTTGCCGTCAGCATACGTTTTACGCCTAGAGCGTTATAGCCGTTAAGTGTGTTTGCCATAGCCCTTGTGGCAGGTATTACTCGTTGGGTGGCCGAGCATGAGAGGCAAGCCGTTCAAGGGCGCGCTTTAACGTGGGATTGGTCGTGTCTTCAGCGCATTCAGCCAGGGTTTTGCCTGCATCTGCTGAAAGGCTGCGTGTATTACGTGGCGGGGCCACGACAGGGTGCACTGGGCGCACTTTAAAGGTAAAGCCGCTCACGCTTTCAAAGCCAGGCAACTGATGAAGCAGCTCTAGTAGGCGACGCTGCTCAAAACGTAACCAGGTTAGCCAACCCGCTTGACCACTGATTAGTGTTAAGCGACCTTCGCGAAAGCCACCGACAAAAATATGTTCTCGCATCTCTTCGGGCAGATGCGCGCGAAGATGCTGCTGCGCCTGATCAATTAAACGAGATAGGCGCATTAACTGACTAATATCGCCCGACTTTGAGAGTAGGCGGGCAATGGGCTGTGCGCGAGAACGCTTAACCTTTATACTCATACGCTTAATTCCTAGGGCACCGCTATCCTAGGGTGCCGCTAATGATGACGTCGGAGACATTAACCGATCTCATTTTAGCAGATTTTACCACGCTCAGGAGCCGGTCTACAGCATGTCACCTACGCTTGATGTTCAATCAGCTTTGCCGCGGCGCCATCGCCGCTATGGCTTAGCGCGTTGGTGGCTGGCCGGCTTATTAGTGAGCTGCCTATTACCCGCGAGTTTAAGCCCCGCGGATGCTTTTCGCAGTGGCGAACGCAGCGTTACTATCTGTTTATGGGTACCCGCGATTTTACGTGCGCAGTCGCACTGGATTGCTAAACGGCAGCGCGCTCTGCGCCGTTGGGCTCAACGCCCTAGGCGCTTTGCCCCGGTGCGGCGTCTAAGCAGTTGGCTTGCGCCGATGGCCCTGCTGGTGGCAGCGCGCGATGTCTTGACTCAGCGCGGCCCTCCTACCCATCAAGTATGCCGTTAAGATACTTACTTTGTCCCTACGCTGGTAGGTAGAAGACCTGAAGAAAAAGGTCTGCTGTATATAGGCAAAGTCCGATGGGTTGTTCGTGAATACTTGGATATTTCATGCTTAATAATTTATTACGTAAAGTCGTTGGTTCTAAAAATGACCGCGATGTTAAACGCATGCACAAAAATGTGCCTCAGATTAATGCCCTAGAAGCAGAGTTTGAGGCATTAAGTGACGCTGATTTGCAGCAAAAAACAGCACAATTGCGCGAACGCCTGGCGTCAGGTGAGTCACTGGATGCGCTGTTAGCTCCTGCCTTTGCAATCGTCCGCGAGGCCAGTAAGCGCGTTATGGGCATGCGCCACTTTGACGTGCAGATGGTGGGTGGTATGACCCTGCACCGTGGCCGTATTGCAGAAATGAAAACCGGTGAAGGTAAAACCCTGGTGGCAACGCTGGCGGTGTATCTGAATGCGCTGACGGAGAAAGGCGTTCACGTGGTGACCGTGAACGACTATTTGGCCCGTCGTGATGCTGAGTGGATGCGGCCGTTGTATGAATTTCTTGGCCTTTCCATTGGTGTTATTTTCTCCGGCCAGTCTGGCGAAGAGAAGCGTCATGCCTATCAGTGCGATATTACCTACGGTACCAATAACGAGTTCGGCTTTGATTATCTTCGCGATAACATGGCGTTTTCGTTAGAAGACAAAGTGCAGCGTGGCTTGCATTTTGCGATTGTCGATGAAGTTGACTCGATTCTTATCGATGAAGCGCGTACGCCGCTGATTATTTCGGGCGCGGTAGACGAAAATACGGATCTCTATAAAGTCGTTAATCAGTTGGCCCAGCAGCTTGAGAAAGGCGAAGAGAGTGAAGATGAAGATGCTCCGGTGGTCGGCGACTTCTTAGTTGACGAAAAGCAGAAACAGGTAGAGCTAACGGAGCAGGGGCATAATAAAGTTGAAGAGCTAATGCGCGGCGAGGGTTTATTGGGTGATGAAGAGTCGCTCTATGCCGCACAAAACCTCAATTTGCTTCAGCATATGCATTCGGCCCTGCGCGCCCGCTACCTCTATAATCGTGATGTCGATTACATCGTTTCTGAAGGTCAGGTAGTCATCGTCGACGAACACACTGGCCGTTCGATGCCAGGGCGCCGCTGGTCGGAAGGCTTGCACCAGGCTGTAGAAGCCAAAGAGGGCGTTACGGTACAGCGTGAAAGCCAAACGCTTGCCTCGACCACCTTCCAGAACTATTTCCGTCTGTATGAGAAGTTAGCCGGTATGACCGGTACAGCGGATACTGAAGCCTTTGAATTTCGTCAAATTTATGGCCTCGACGTGGTGGTTATTCCTACCAACCGTCCATTGGCACGTAAAGACCTGAACGATCTGGTCTATTTGAGCGCTGAAGAGAAATACGAAGCGATCATTAAAGATGTCAAAACTGAGACAGAAGCTGGGCGCCCTGTGTTGGTTGGTACGGCCTCAATTGAAACATCGGAGTACCTTGCCAACCTGATGCGAGAGGCAGGCCTCGCGTTCAACGTGCTTAATGCCAAACAGCACCAGAGTGAAGCCGAAATTATCGCTCAGGCAGGCCGCCCGGGGGCAATTACCATCGCCACCAACATGGCTGGCCGGGGTACCGATATTGTACTGGGCGGCAATTGGGAGGCTGAATCGGCCAAGTTACAAAACCCAAGCCAAGAGCAGGTTGATGCATTAAAGGCCGAGTGGCAGGCACGTCACGATGCTGTGTTGGCCGCCGGCGGCTTACATGTGGTGGGGTCTGAGCGCCATGAGTCTCGGCGTATTGACAATCAGCTGCGCGGCCGTGCTGGTCGCCAGGGCGACCCCGGCTCCACGCGGTTCTTCTTGTCGCTTGAAGACAGCCTGATGCGTCTGTTTGGCTCTGATCGCGTTAAGCGCTTGATGCAGGCGTTAGGGCTTGAGCATGGTGAAGCCATTGAGCATAAAATGGTCTCCAATGCGGTTGAGCGTGCCCAGAAAAAAGTCGAAGGGCGTAACTTCGATATTCGTAAGCAGCTGCTTGAGTACGATGACGTTGCCAACGACCAGCGCCGGGTGATCTACGACCAGCGTAATGAAATTCTCGCCGCGGACGATGTGGCTGATGCCGTTATCGGTATTCGTGAAGAGGTAATGGAAACGGCAATTAGCAGCTATGTTCCTCCTCAGAGCCTGCCCGAACAGTGGGATTTGCCCGGTTTGGAAATGCACCTGAAAACAGAGTTTAATCTTGATGCGCCCGTGGTTAAGTGGGCTGCTGAGGATGATCGCTTTAGCGAGGAGCAATTGCGTGAGCGGCTGCAGACCATGCACCGTGAAGCCTATGCGGCAAAAGTGGCTGCAGCGGGCGAGAAACTGATTCGTCGCTTTGAGAAGCAAGTCATGCTGCAGGTGCTGGATACGCGCTGGAAAGAGCACCTTCAGTCAATGGATCATCTGCGTCGTGGTATTCACCTGCGTGGCTATGCCCAGAAAAACCCCAAGCAGGAGTACAAGCGTGAATCGTTTGAGCTCTTCCAACACCTGCTTGACCATATTAAAGAAGATGTAACGCGCATTCTGAGCCACGTTCAGGTTCGCCAGCCCGAGGAAGTGGATGCCCTTGAGCGTCAACGCCGAGAAGCGCTGGAGCGTGAAACCGCCACCGCCGCCAGCCGTCATGACGCCCCGGCCCCTGAGCAATCTGAGAGCGATCAGGAAGCGCCTGGCAATGAAGGGCGTCCAGTGCGCCGCGAAGGCCCCAAAGTGGGCCGTAACGATCCCTGTTTTTGTGGTTCAGGTAAAAAGTACAAGCAGTGCTGTGGAAAATTAAGCTAACGGCGATTGTGTCTGAGATAACGTCTGACCAAGGTTTGCCTAAAGGAGAGAATCATGGCGGTGGGAAATACTCCCTTTCCAGAGTTGCCACCCCTGCAAGGGGTGCGCCTTGGGGTTGCAATGGCGGGTATCAAAAAGCCGGATCGCCGTGATGTGGTGGTGATTGAACTGCCCGACACAGCGACGGTATCGGGGGTTTTTACCCGTAATGCCTTTTGTGCAGCGCCGGTAGTAGTGGCCAAGCAGCACCTTGAACAGTGCCGTGCGGAGCACCGCTCGCCGCGTTATTGGTTGATCAATACCGGCAACGCGAACGCAGGCACTGGCGAGGCAGGCTTGCTCGATGCGCGGGCATGCTGTGCTGAACTTGCCAAACAGGTGGGAGTTGCGGCTGAGGATATCATGCCGTTCTCAACCGGCGTGATTGGTGAACCGCTGCCAATGGAGAAACTGCTAGCGGGATTGGCACCGGCGCTTGAAAGTTTGTCCAGCGCCAGTGTTGCCTGGGAGCACGCAGGCCAAGGCATTTTAACCACCGACACCCGGGCCAAAGGGGCCAGTGTCACGGTTGAAATAGGTAATCAGCAGGTAACGATTAACGGCATCACGAAAGGGTCGGGCATGATCAAGCCCAACATGGCGACCATGTTGGGCTTTGTGGTGACCGATGCAGCTATCGAGGCACCGCTACTGGATCGGCTATTGCGTGAAACCGTCGATCGCTCGTTTAACTGCATCACGGTGGATAGCGATACCTCTACCAATGACGCCTGTATGTTGGCGGCGACCGGCACTGGCCCTCGAATCGCTGATGAAGCGCAGATAGCCGCGTTCAGTAACGCTTTACAACGGGTAATGACCGAGCTGGCGCAAGCGATCATTCGTGATGCTGAAGGGGCGACCAAGTTCGTCACCCTGCAGGTTGGCGAAGCGCAAAGTCGGCAAGAAGCGCTTGATGTAGCCTTTACCGTTGCTCATTCGCCGCTGGTCAAAACAGCGCTGTACGCTTCTGATGCCAACTGGGGGCGTATTCTAGCAGCCGTCGGGCGGGCACCGGTGAACGATTTTGACGTTAACCGCGTGGTGATTGACCTGGGCGATGTGCGTCTAGTCGAACAGGGCGGACGCGCGGCAGGCTACACCGAAGCAGCAGGAAGCGCTGTGATGGCGCAGCCAGAAATTACCATTCGCATTAACTTGGGGCGCGGCGAAGAGAGTGCCACGGTGTGGACCTCTGACCTCTCTCATGACTATGTGTCTATCAACGCGGATTACCGCAGCTAGTCAGTCTCTCTCTGTTGGGGGCGGTGGTTGGCAGAGATATGGACACACGCAGCGAGATAGCGCCGATGGCAGAAGCGTTGGTGCGCGCAGTGGATCAAGACGTAACGAGTATATGAGTATATGAGCATAAAGGTAAAACGACGGGTTCACGTCGCGGCAGCTGCGATTATCAGCGCCGATCAACAGCAAGTACTGATCGCCCGTCGGCCGTCAAACGTTGATCATGGCGGACTGTGGGAGTTTCCAGGTGGCAAACTAGCACCTTATGAGACCGGTCTTGAAGGATTAAAGCGAGAACTGCATGAAGAGCTGGGCGTCGAGATTGTTTGTGCTCAGCCCTTGATTCGCGTTCACCATGAGTATCCTGACAAGCATATCCTGCTTGATGTCTGGCAGGTGCATGAGTTTGCCGGAGAGCCTTTTGGCCGTGAAGGGCAGGCCGTGCGCTGGGTGCCTATGAGCGAACTCTCCAACTATCCTTTCCCGGCAGCAAATTTACCGATACTGCGGGCGGTAAGGTTGCCTACCGAGTATTTGATCACCAACGAAGAGGCTGACGAAGCGCGTTTTGATGCGTTTTTGGAGCGCGCGCTGCGTGAAGACAAGATTCGCTTGGTGCAGCTGCGTGCCAAGCAGTTGGACGAAGCGGCTTATCTCGCCCGTGCTCAGCGAGCACTAAGCCTATGCCGTGAGCAAGGTGCGCGGCTGCTACTTAATGGTGAACCCACGCTGCTGGATCATATTGACGCTGATGGCATTCATTTGACTAGCGAACGTTTGATGCAGCTTGAGCGTCGGCCGATTGCTGAAAATAAATGGCTTTCCGCATCGACGCACAACCAAAAGCAGCTTACCCAAGCAGCCGTATTAGGCTGTGACTTTGTCAGCCTGTCGCCGCTGCGCACCACGCCATCGCACCCTGAAGTCGCTCCGCTCGGTTGGCATGACTTTCAACAGTTGGTCGAACGTGCCGGTATGCCGGTGTTTGCATTAGGTGGTATGACGCGCTTTGATGCCAATCACGCCCGTGCCGTAGGCGCTCAAGGGATCGCCTCCATTCGTGATTTCTGGAAGTAATACGCTGCGTTAATCGGTCGTGGGTCATCAAAAACGCCTGCCTGAGTATTTATCCCAGGCAGGCGTTTTGTTTTCTTGGGGGGGATGGGGGGTTAGTCGCGGTAACGACGAGTTAAGTCCCCATAGGCATCTACTCGACGATCCCTCAGGTAGGGCCAAATGCGGCGGGTGTTTTCACTGCGCGCCATATCAAGCTCAACGACTAACTGCTCGGTCTCTTCCCCCGCATGGGCCAATAGCTCACCTTGCGGCCCACAGACAAAACTACCACCCCAGAACTGAATGCCATCGCCGACTTCGGAGTGATCCGCCTCAAAACCAACCCGGTTAGCCACCAGCACAGGTAAGCCGTTGGCGACACCGTGGGCGCGCTGAATCACCGTCCAGGCATCTTTCTGACGTGCCTTTTCAGCGGCATCGTCATTGGGATCCCAACCAATCGCAGTGGGGTAGAGCAGTAAGTCCGCACCGGCCAGGGCCATCAGCCGGGCGGCTTCTGGATACCACTGATCCCAGCAGACCAGCACGCCGAGACGACCTACGGATGTCTCAATGGGCGTAAAGCCTTCTCCGCGGGAGCTGTCATGATCGCCTGGCGTAAAATAAAACTTCTCATAAAACCCAGGATCATCGGGGATATGCATTTTACGGTACTGCCCAACGCGCCCTTTGGCGCGGTCATAGACCACAGCGGTATTGTGGTAAAGCCCCGGTGCGCGACGTTCAAACAGTGAACCGACCAGGACAATGTCCAGCTCCTTAGCGAGTGCTGCAAGACGCTGCCCGGTCGGGCCATCCAACGGCTCTGCTAGATCAAACAGCGAAGGGTCTTCGAACTGGCAAAAGTAGTGAGTGGCATGCAGTTCTTGCAGTAGTACCAACTGAGCGCCTTGTTCAACGGCACTGCGGATACCTGCTTCACTGGCGGCTAGGCTTTGCGCTTTATCAGGCCACGCGGGTTGCTGCACAACAGCGACGGTTAGCGTTGTCGACATGGTGACTCCTTTAGCAAATAGCGGTCGCGGAAAGCGTACCCTGGGTAAGCGTGCCTTGTGGAAGCTGCATGGTTAAGCAGTGCAGGCTACCATGTTGGCGAATAACGCTGACGCACTCAATCGGAATTAGGGTGTGTTCTGGAAATGCACTTGCCAGTGCGCGTAGCGCGGTGACATCCGCCGGGTCGCCGTATGTAGGGACCAGTACGGCTTGATTGATGATTAAAAAGTTCGCATAGGTGGCGGGTAGGCGGTGGCCGTCATCAGGGTCGAAGCAGGCCTGGGGCCAAGGCAGCGCGATCAAACGGTAGGGTTCACCATTGCGTTGTCGAAACGCCTGTAACTCCTGCTCCATCGCCGCCAGTGCCGGATAATGAGGATCATTGGGATCATCGCAGCGTACATAGGCGATGGTGGTTGGGTCGCAAAAACGGGCAAGCGTATCGATATGGCTGTCGGTATCGTCTCCTTCTAAATGACCATTGGCCAGCCACAATACGCGGTCAACGCCAAAATCTTGGGTGAGCTGTGCTTCTACATCCTCTCGCGATAGTGTGGGGTTGCGGTTGGGATTAAGCAGGCATGGTTCTGTAGTGAGTAGGGTGCCTTCTCCGTCGGTTTCGATACCGCCACCTTCCAGCACTAAATTCCGTGTCGCTACCGGGCAAGCCCAAACGCCCGCCTCGGCAAGCCACTGGGTAAGCCGATTATCACGCTCAGCGGGGAATTTACCGCCCCAGCCGGTAAAGGTGTAATCAAGCATCACTATCTGGCCCTGTTCATCGATAACACTGATCGGGCCATGGTCTCGCGCCCAGGTATCATCAGTGGGTGCGACAATAAGCTGCAGCCGGGAAGCAGGCACGCCGTAAGCGTCAAATGTAGTGGCTAAGCGTTGTTGTGTTGACTCATCGGGCACGCAAATCAGCACGCGCTGAAAGCGTGTCGTGGCGATCACAATACGTTCCAGGGTGGCTTCGATGCGAGCAAGCATGGGCGCCCAATCGCCGTCAGGCCGCGGCCAGGTCAACTGTATCCCGTCTTGGGGATACCATTCGGGTAGCAAACGATAAGTCATAAAAGCGCAGGCCCACGGTCAGCAGTAAATCGGCGCAATGTAGGTGGTGGCGGGGCAAGTTGCAAGCGTAACGTTTTTAATCTGAACGCTCGCAGGGCTGATCGCTCTAATGGCCGTTTGGTACATGCAGTGAGACTAAAAAAACCGTACCATGAGCGCTTATTGATAAGGAATGACGCCATGCTTGATCGTTTGCCTTTTCTGGTGGGGCTGCGCTACGTGCGCGCTAAACGCCGGAACCATTTTATTTCGTTTATTTCGCTTACCTCAATGCTGGGGTTAATGTTAGGGGTCGCCGTACTTATTCTGGTGTTATCGGTAATGAACGGCTTTGACCATGAGCTGAGGACGCGCATTTTAGGCATGGTTCCCCACGCTAAAATTGAGTCCCGTGTGGGAATGGTCGAATGGGAGTCTCTGGCCGAAGAGTTGATGCAGCGAGAGCGGGTCATTGGCGCGGCGCCTTTTGTCGAACAACAGGGCATGTTCTCGGTCGGTGGCCGCAATCAGGGGGCCATGGTTAATGGCATCAACCCTGACTGGGAAGACCGAGTCTCTATCATTGGCGAACACATGACGCAGGGGGAGCTAGCTGATCTCGTACCCGGCGAGTGGAATGTGGTGCTGGGGTCGATGTTGGCGCGCAGCCTGGGCGTTGGGGTTGGGGACCGGGTGACGCTTTTGGTGCCTGAGGCTTCGATTACCCCGGCGGGGGTGTTTCCTCGCTTAAAGCGCTTCACCGTGAGCGGTATTTTTAGCGTCGGCGCTGATTTAGACGCTAACTTGGCCTATTCCAATATAGAAGATATGCAGACGCTTGCCCGCTTGGGCGAGGCCATTGGCGGGCTTCGCCTTCAGCTCGACGACCTGTTTGCTGCTAGTAGCGAAACTCAGGCCATTCTCAACGAACTTGGCCCTGAGTACCTCGGCAGCGACTGGACGTTCTCTCATGGCAATTTGTTTCAAGCAATACAGATGGAAAAGCGCATGATTGCGCTGCTTTTAACCGTCATTATCGCCGTGGCAGCATTTAATATCGTCTCCACGCTGGTCATGGTAGTGACTGACAAGCGCGCCGATATCGCTATTCTGCGCACCATCGGGGCCACGCCGCGCTCTATCATGGGCATCTTTATTGTTCAGGGCATGGCCATTGGCTTGATTGGCATTGCGATTGGTGTGGCGGTGGGCGTGCTGCTGGCACTCACTATTGCTGACCTGATTGGCTGGGTCGAAGTGACGTTGGGCATTCAGTTCTTGGATGCTGGGGTTTACTTCATTAGCGATTTACCTTCTCGCTTACAGTGGGATGATGTTAGCCGTATCGTATTGGCAGCCTTTGGGCTGACATTCCTGTCCACGCTCTATCCTGCTTGGCGTGCGGCGCGGGTTCAGCCAGCGGATGTATTGCGCTATGAATAATGGCTTCAGGAATAAGGATGACATGATGTCTATCAATACGATGTCTACCCACGCACAATCAGACGCAGCCATTATGCTCGATTGCCAATCGCTGACTAAAACTTACAGCGAAGGCCCTCAGGATCTGACGGTGCTCGATAAGCTCAGCCTGCAAGTGCACGCTGGGGAGCGGGTGGCTATCGTCGGCAGTTCGGGCTCCGGTAAGACCACATTGCTGAATCTGCTGGGAGGGCTTGACCGTCCCAGCGAAGGCAGCGTGGTGATCGCTGGCGAGCCGCTATCAGGTTTGAATGAAGCGGCACTGGGCAGCTTTCGTAACCGTTACATCGGGTTTGTATATCAGTTTCACCACCTGCTGGCGGAGTTCACCGCCGTTGAAAATGCGGCGTTGCCGCTGATTATTCGCGGCCAGTCGAAAAAGGCGGCCGAGCAGCGGGCGATGCAGATACTCGAGCGGGTAGGCATGCAGCCGCGTGCCGACCATAAGCCAGGTGAGCTTTCTGGTGGGGAGCGTCAGCGCGTGGCGATTGCCCGGGCGCTGGTTACCGACCCCAGCTTGGTGCTGATGGATGAACCTACGGGTAACCTTGATCAGACCACCGCAGCGACTATTTTGGCGCTGATGGATGAGTTGGCCAAAGAGAGCGCCTGTGCCTTTGTTATTGTGACCCACGATGTGGGCCTTGCCGCCCATCAGGATCGTGTGCTCAAGCTGGATGCAGGTAGATTGGTCGAGCAAACGCCAGCACGTTAACGATGGAGATAGGCTGTTTAAGCTTAATTACCAGGCTTAATCATCAAATTCTGCTTCAATCTGCGCACGCCGCTGCCGACGTTTTTGGCGGCGGCGTTTCCAATTATGGGAGACGTGCCAGCGCCAGATTAAGCGGATACCGATATTGACGACGATCGCTAATATCAACGCTGTTACCAGCGAGCCAACGATCAGAGGCGGCATAATGTCGTGCATCTGTTCGGCAATCCAGCGCGTTGAAATACGCGAGGGGGCTTCTCGTACGGGCGCACCGAGTATGACAGTGCCAAGCCAGTAGTTACCGTAAAAGATCAATGGCATGGTTAATGGGTTAGTGATCCATACCAAACCGATCGAAAGGGCTAAGTTGCAGCGAGTTAAGCGAGCACCCAGCGCAGCGACCACCATCTGAAAAGGGATGGGCAGCATGGCGCAAAACACGCCCACGCTAAACGCATTGGCAACGCTTCGGCGAGTTAGTAGCCACAAACCCGGGTCTGCAATCAGCGGTGCCATAAAGCGTAGCGAGCGCTGTTTTCTGATGGTGTCGGGTTTGGGCATGTAGCGCTGCAGGAACCTGCGCGGCATGACGGATACTCTTACCTATCGATGCTGCCCATTATCCATATAGCGTTGCCCTTCGGCTATGCTAGGCCATCAATGAGCATTCGCCAGGGAGAGTTCTATGCGGTTAGGGGTCGCCATGCCCGCTGCACTTGCAGCTCTCGCTGGAGGGATTTTGGCATGGTACAGCCATGCCGCAGGGATGACCTCCAATGCGTTCGGTTGGGTGCTGGTCGCCGCGTTGTTGATAGTGGCGTGGCAACCCCGCCGAGGTATATGGCTACTGATGGGGCTATGGGTATTTGCAGGCGTTCAGCAGCAATGGACGAGCCGTTTGCCGACAGGCCTGAGTGGTGAGGATATAGTCGTTGAAGCCACTGTGTTGAACGCTCAGCCGTCGGGAGACGCAACGCGTCTGATGCTGCGTGTTGATAGCTGCCAAGGCCCGGCACAACGACCACGTTGCTCGGTGATAAACAAGGTGCGGGTAACGGCTTATAGCGATGAAGCGTTTTATCCCGGTGAACAGTGGCGAATGACGCTCCGTTTGCGGCCTCCCAGTGGTTTTGCCAACCCCGGTACGTTTGATTATGAGCAGTGGCTATGGCGTGAGGGAATTCACGCCACTGGGTATCTGCGCCAAGATCCACCGCCGGTTCGGCTAGCTTCCGCCGGGCCATCGCTGCGTCAGTTGGGGGTGAGTTTTTTAGCCCGGCAGGCGCTGGATGAGCGCACTAAACGCTGGTTGGCGGCGCTGACACTGGGTGATAGCGAACAGCTTACCCAAGATGACTGGTCATTGTTGAATGCGACCGGCACAACCCATCTGGTCGTTATTTCAGGCTTACATGTTGGGCTGGTGACATCATTTGTATTGATGCTTGCCAAGCTCGGAGCGCGCTTAACGACGCCTACCAACTGGCGCATGCGCGCTTGGCCTTGGTGGGTGGCGGCGGTAGCCTGCATCAGTTACGCCACGCTTGCCGGGATGGCACCGCCCGCTATGCGTGCCATGGTGATGACGTTGATTGGCCTGTGGGTGCTTAGTGGTCGACATGCACCAAGCCCATGGCAAGGATGGTGGCTGGCCATTGCGCTGGTGCTTCTCGTTGATCCGTTGGCTCTGTGGCGGCCCGGTATGTGGCTGTCATTTGTGGCGGTGGCATGGTTAATCACTATTTGGCAGGGGCGGCGGCGCCCCCAGGGTATTAAAGGCTGGTGTTGGGCGCTGGTCAGATCGCAGTTGTTGCTTGCACCGCTAATGGCCGCCGCTGTGCTGGTAGCATTTGGGCGCATAGCGCCCGCCGCTCCACTGATTAACCTGGTGGCCGTGCCGTGGGTGAGTTCCATCATGGTGCCTACGGCGTTACTGGGTTGGTTATTATCGCCGGTGCCTTTTCTAGGCCATGCTTTGTGGTGGCTGTTTGAGGCCGCACTTAATATTTTCCATTGGCTGTTGAGCCTCTCTGTTCAGCATTGGCCGCTATGGGAGCCTGATCGGCCATTAACCTATCCGCTGGCCTTTGCGCTGTTGCTACTGTCACTCTGTTGGGGGTTGCCTGCGGTGCTGCCGGGGATGCGGCTAGCCGTTACGGCATTGGTGATGGCGCTGCCTTGGTGGTCGCTATCGTCAATGACTCCCCAGCAGGGGCTTCGAGTGAGTGTGCATGATGTGGGGCAAGGGCAGTTGATAGAGCTGCGGAGTGAACATTATCGACTGCTTTATGACACTGGACCGCGCTTTCGCGGCGGTTTTATGCCGCTGGAAACGCTGTGGTCGCCGGGTCAGCGCTTTGATCAGGTGATCGTTAGTCACGCCGATAACGACCATGCGGGTGGCGTTAATGCGTTATTGGCCGAGCATCAGGTTAATCAGTGGATAGCGCCCGCGGGTGAGACCCTGTCAGTCACCAGTCGGGCGTGCCAGCGAGGTCAAACCTGGCAGCGCGATGGCGTTGATTATCGCTTTTTATGGCCGCCAGCGGGCGCTAATGCGTTATCACCCAATGATCGATCCTGCGTATTGGAAGTCAGTGTAGGCGAGCATCGGATGCTCATCACGGGGGATGTGAGTACCGAGATAGAGCGACGCTTTTTGCTTGAAGTGGATTCGCCTGTCTCTATGCTTGTCGCGGGGCATCACGGCAGTGGAACGAGTTCGGGTATTCAGTTCGTAAGTCATACCGCCCCTGAACATGTTGTTTTTAGCGCAGGACGTGATAACCCTTTTCAGCATCCGGGAGATGCCGTCGTGCGCCGTTTTCGTGATCAGGAGAGCTGTTTGTGGAGTACGGCTCAAGACGGCGCACTGCGTTTCTGGCTGGAAGCTGCTCGTCCTTTAGAGGTTAGAACGACGCGACCAGGGTCAAGTCGACGCAATCGGTGTTGAACCACGTCGCCATCAGGTAGAATTCACCGCATTGCACACTATTGCCGGGAGCGCGTGTGGCTGATTCAAGTTGGGGTATTTACAAGCGGTTATTGGGCTATGTTAAGCCACATTGGCGCGCGTTTTCGCTGGCGCTGGTGGGGTTTGTGGTATACGCCGCGTCGAGTACCGCACTGGCGGAAATGATGAAGCGGCTAATTGATGGCATTCAAAACCCGGATGCGGCCTTCCGGTTCTTCTTGCCACTGTTTGTCATTATTATGTTCTCCGCCCGCGGGGTAGGTACTTTTTTAAGTACTTACTTTATGGCTTATGTGGGTCGCTACGTGATTCATACTCTGCGCTGCGATGTATTTGCTCATCTTCTTCATCTGCCTGGCCGGTTTTTTGACCACCACTCCAGCGGTCAACTGGTATCGCGGGTGACCTACCACGTCGAGCAAGTGGCAGGGGCGGCCACCAAGGCGGTGACGATTATTTTGCGTGAAGGCTTGTTCGTCGTCGGCCTGGTGCTTTATCTGCTCTGGACCAACTGGATGCTCACGCTACTGTTTTTAGGCGTGACGCCGATTATTGCTGTCGTAGTGAGTTACGTCAGTAAGCGCTTTAGGCGTATCTCCAAGCGCATTCAGCACTCTATGGGCGATGTGACCCATATTGCGTCGGAAGCGTTGTCTGGCTATCGCGTAGTACGCACCCATGGCGCAGAAGATTATGAAAAGCAGCGCTTTGAGCGAGTGAGTGAAGAGAATCGTCGCCAAAGTATGAAAGAGGCCATGACCCGGGCGGTTAGCTCGCCGGTAATTCTGATGCTGGTGGCTATCTCTATGGCGCTGCTGGTATGGCTGGCGATGGCGCCCTCCCTGATGGAGAACATGACCCCCGGTGAGTTCGTCGCCTTTATTACGGCAGCCGCCCTGATGATCAAACCGGTGCGACAATTGACTGAGATTAACGGTGAGATTCAGAAGGGGTTGGCGGCTGCGTCAGAGCTTTTTGGACTACTGGATATGACGCCGGAGCAGGATAACGGTAAGCGTATTGCCAGCCGTTTAAGCGGTGAGGTCGTTATCGATAAGGTTAGCTTCCGCTATGCCGACGACCAACCTGAAGTATTGCACGATATTAATCTACGGCTGGCGCCAGGTGAACTGGTAGCGATAGTCGGTCGCTCGGGAAGTGGCAAATCTACGCTGGTGAGCCTATTGCCGCGCTTCTACCGGCCTAGCCAAGGCATTATCACCATTGATGGCGTCAATGTTGATGAGTACGCGCTTGGGCCGCTGCGCCAGCAGATTGCCTTGGTCTCCCAGCAGGTGACGCTATTTAATGCCTCAATTGCCGATAACATTGCCTATGGGGTGGCTAATCCTGATCCACAGGCTATTCAAGCGGCGGCTGAAGCGGCCTATGCCCACGAGTTTATCGACAAACTCCCCGATGGCTATGCGACCACCGTAGGCGAAAACGGCGTGATGCTCTCTGGCGGCCAACGTCAGCGGCTGGCGATTGCTCGGGCTATCTTCAAGGATGCGCCGCTGTTAGTACTCGATGAGGCCACCTCGGCGCTGGATACGGAATCCGAGCGCTATATTCAGAAAGCGCTAGAACGCGTTTGTGAGGGTCGCACTACATTGGTGATTGCCCATCGCTTGTCCACCATTGAGCGGGCCGACCGGATCGTGGTGATGGATCAGGGACGTATCATTGAAGAGGGCACCCATCAGGCCTTGTTGGATGCCGATGGCGCCTATGCAGCGCTGCATCAGTTGCAGTTTCAAGAAGCATTATGACCCTGCCTAAAAAAGCGCAAAAGACTCGAACACTGGCAGAGCGTTGGCTGCAAGGAGCCTATCAGGGCAGCCGTTGGCTTTGGCCGCTGAAGCCCTTAGGGGCGCTTTACCAATTGGGAATGGCCCGCCGTGAAAAGGCCTACCAGCTCGGAAAGAAGGCCACGTGGAAGGCTCCCGTGCCGGTGATTGTGGTCGGCAATATCACATTAGGCGGAACCGGGAAATCACCGCTAGTGGCGTGGTTGAGCAATTGGCTGGTGTCGCAGGGCTGGTCACCAGGCATTGTTACCCGCGGCTATGGCGGAACATCCTCGCACTATCCCTTGTTTGTCACCGCCGCTACTAATGTTGCCGAAAGCGGCGATGAACCCTTGATGCTCGCGCAGCAGACAGGGCTACCGGTAGTGGCAGACCCCAAGCGGCCGCGCGGCGTGCAGGCGCTAGTGGCCGCGGGTTGCGATATTGTTTTGAGCGACGATGGCTTGCAGCACTTGGCGCTGGCGCGGGATATTGAGCTGGTAGTGGTTGATGGTGCCCTTGGTTTAGGCAATGGTCGCTGCTTACCCGCCGGGCCGCTGCGCGAATCGCCCAGCCGGTTGCAACGCGTTGATGCCGTGATCGTCAATGGTGATTCACAGCAGGCGTTGCCGGTTGGCTCTGTTACCACTATGCAGTTAGCACCGCGATATTGGCGCCGCTTAGATGACGGTGCTCGGTTTTCGCTAGCGCCGCTGCCGTTTACGCTACCAGTGCACGCAGTAGCGGGGATTGGCAATCCCGAGCGTTTTTTTCGCACGCTTTCCGATTTGGGGGTCAGTGGTGACTGGCATCCGTTGGCCGATCACCAGCATTACAGTGCTGACGCGCTAAAATTTGCAGATATCCGCCCGATTATCATGACAGCCAAAGATGCTGTTAAATGTTTCGCCCTGGCGCCGTCGAATAGTTGGGTATTAGATGTGGAAGCCACGCTTCCACCTGAATTTGAGCACTGGCTGACAGCACGGCTGTCGGCACTTTCTTAAAGGAGTCACGCGCATGGATAAGGAACTGCTTGCAATGCTGGTTTGCCCGTTGTGTAACGGCAAGCTGAAATATGACCGCGAAGCCCAAGAGCTGCGTTGCCACTACGATGGCTTGGCCTACCCCATTCAAGAAGGGATTCCCGTCATGCTGCCGGAAGAAGCCCGTGCCATGGACGCCGATGAGAAGCTGCCTACTTCCCCTGGTCGCGCGCCAGGGAGCGCTTCAGGACATTCCGGAGGCGTTTAATGGCTTCTTCTGACGTCGCCGTACCTGAATTTACGGTTGTAGTACCCGCACGCTATGGCTCCACCCGTTTGCCCGGCAAGCCGCTGTTAGAAATTGCCGGAGAGCCGATGGTCGCCCACGTGTGGCGCCGCGCATGCCAAAGCCATGCCAGCCGGGTTGTGGTGGCCACAGACGATAGCCGCATTCGGGATGCCATGCTGCCTTATGGTGCTGAGGTGATCATGACGCGCGACGATCATCCTTCGGGCACTGACCGCTTAGCCGAAGTGTCTGATATTTTAGCGCTAGCGGATGACGCTCTGCTGGTTAATGTGCAGGGCGATGAGCCTTTGATTCCGCCTGCCTTGATTGATCAAGTGGCCCTTCGCTTGGCCGATGACCCCGAAGCATCGATTGCCACGCTGGCGGAGCCGATCAACGATGTTGAAACGCTGTTTAATCCCAACGTGGTCAAGGTGGTGCGCACTCTGCAGGGTCGAGCGCTGTATTTCTCGCGTGCACCCATTCCCTGGGATCGGGAGCATTTCAAACAGGCTCCCACGCTACTGGCGACCGATGCTTGGCTGCGCCATATCGGCCTCTATGCATACCGCGCGGGTTTTCTAGCGGCTTACCGTGACTGGCCAGCCTCTAGCCTGGAGCAACTTGAACAGCTTGAGCAACTGCGTGCGTTACAAAACGGCCACGCGATACAGGTAGCCTTAGCCTGTGAGGTGAATCCCGCGGGTATTGATACTGCCGAGGATTTAGCCCGTGTACGCGCGCTGCTTGCCTAGCGCCTAAGGAGAGTCGTTGTGAAAGTGTTATTTGTGTGTCTAGGCAATATTTGCCGTTCGCCCACCGCAGAAGGTGTTTTTCGCCGTGCGCTTGAGCAAGCAGGGCTAGCTGACGACGTTGAAATAGACTCCTGCGGGGTCGGCAGTTGGCATGTGGGCAAAGCGCCGGACTCACGCGCCCAGCAAGCGGCCTTATGCCGTGGTATCGATTTAAGTGGCCTGCGTGCCCGCCAGTTAAATGTGCAGGATTTTGCTGAATTTGATTACGTGCTGGGTATGGATCAGGACAATTTGCGCGCCATACATGACCTGAAACCCGCCAATAGCCAGGCTCATATAGGGCTTTTTTTAGATTTTGCCGGGACGCCTGGTGCAGAAGTACCTGATCCTTATTATGGCGGGGAAGAAGGCTTTGAAAACGTTCTTAATATGATTGAGGCCGCTTCAAACGGGCTCATTCAACACCTTAAACGTGAGCGCTGAGGTGGCGGCTTTTAATCTGCAGTCCAATATTGATTTAACCCTTGCCAATACGCTGCGGCTGCCTTGTCACGCCGAGCATTATACAGCGCCGGGCACGTTGTCAGCACTGCGCACTGCACTCGCTTATGCCCACGCTCAGGGCTGGCCCGTTACGCTGCTAGGCGGTGGCAGCAATGTGCTGCTGCCTGAGCAGTTGCCGGGCCTGATGCTACGCCCAGCCTTAAATCAATGGTGGCTGAGACATCCAAAAGGCGCTCAACAAGGGGATGTGTTTGCCCAAGTGGGCGCTGGGGTTAATTGGCACGCCTTAGTCATGGCGACTGCCGCACGGGGTTTGTGGGGAATTGAAAACTTGGCGCTAATTCCCGGTAGTTGTGGGGCGGCGCCGGTGCAAAATATTGGTGCCTACGGCGTTGAGCTTGCTGACACGCTGCAAGCGGTGCAGGTCATGGAGCTCGCCACTGGGCGTTGTTATTGGTTAAGTACTCAAGAGTGCGCGTTTGGTTACCGGGACAGCATCTTTAAAGGCGAGTTAGCCGATAGTGTTGTGATTACCCAGCTAATATTGCGTTTATCACGCATGCCAGCGCCGCAACTGAATTATGGCGATCTTGCTGCGCGGTTATCAGCTACACCCTCGCCGCTTGAGGTTGCTGAAGCCGTCTGTGCTATTCGCCGCGAGAAGCTACCCGACCCCGAGGTGCTTGCCAACGCGGGGAGTTTCTTCAAAAATCCGCTAGTAAGTGATGAGCAGGCAGCACAGCTGTCGCGCCAGTATCCTGCGATGCCCCATTTTCCCCAGGCGGGAGGGCAAACAAAGTTAGCGGCAGGTTGGTTGATCGACCAGTGCGGTTTAAAAGGGATGCGCGACGGCGCCTTTGGCGTACACCAGCATCAAGCGCTGGTGGTGGTGCATTTTGGTGGTGGTGAACGCCACGGCTTGATGAAAATCGCCAGCTATATCGCTGCCCAAGTAAAAACACGCTTTGGTGTGCTGTTAGAACCCGAGCCACGTTTTATTAATCCTTAACGCTCTTTTCCAGCGAATCCTTCTGCCGTTTTTAAAAGGCGTCTCCTAAACAGCAAAATCCCCGCTTAAGCGGGGATTTTGCTGTTGCAACACGCGACCGATTTTACTCGGAGTGGGTGTCCTGTTGCGCCTGTTTACGCTTTTCACGCGGATCGTTGTGAGCCCGTGTGCGACGGCGACGTGGTTTAGGCGTTTCTTCAGTGACTGCGTCTTCAGCGGGTGCTTCGCTAGTAATCGGCTGAGCAGGCTGAGGCTCTACTTCAGTCGTTTCTAGTTCACCGCTACTCTGGTCGACGCTCTTTTCTTCCACGCCTTGCTTTTCCTCAGCTTGCTTTTGCTCGCTGCTGGATGGCTCTTCAACTGAAGAGGCCACGTCGTCACGCTCAGAAGTGCTTTCAGAAACGCTTGGCGTTACTGCTTCCTGGCGAGTTTCCTGGGCGTTAGTTGACGCTTCCGGCTGGCGCTGTTCGCTGCTTTGATCCGTATCAGCGCTACTGAGAGGCTCAGAAGCAGCTTCTTCAATAGTGGCCGCCGGATCGACCGCGTTGGCCGCAGGCGGTTCGATAGCTTCAGGTGCTACCGGTTCGCTAGTACTTGGCTGGTTATCAGCAATTTGCTCAGTTTCAGTAGGCTCCGAGTTGGCTTCAATTGCTTCTGAGTTCACCTCAGGTAGCGCTGGCGTAGTCTTACTCTTTTCAGACGCTTCAGAGGCAGCAACAGGTGTCGGCTCTTCGCTGGTGACGGGTTCACTCGGCTTGGCAGCGGCTTCCTGCTCAGCGGTGTCAGAAGCAGGTTGAGTGGCTTCATCGACAGATGCGGCGTCGTCAGCATTCGGTGTCTCGGCAGCCGTTGCTTCTGAAGCCGGTTTTTCTGTAGCAGGTGCCTTTACTTCCGGTGCTGGAGCTTTCGCTTCTGACGCTTCGGTTGTCGGCGCGACAGGTGCTTCATCTGCTGGTTCAGCGCTTTCTGGCGCTTCATTTACCGCTTCTGCCTGCAGCTTTAACTGCTCAGCTTCTGCCTGAGGATTGATCGCCTGGGTACGCGTGCGGTTACGCGGGTTGTTACGCGTACGCTTCGGCTTGCCGTCATCCTGCTTGGCTTCTGGCTGCTTGGCAGTTTCATCGTGTTGGCTGTCTTGGCCAGCCTCGCGACGCGACTCTTTCGGCGCTGCGCTTTTGCCGTTATTGCTCTTTTTAGAGTTGTCCTTGGCTGAGCTGTCTTTTCCAGAACTGTCTTTGCCAGAGCTATCTTTGCCAGAACTATCCGACTGGCTCTCTTTACGAGGCGCTTTGTTGGCCGACTCTTCGGTGGCATCGTCTTGCTGGGGATGACGACGACGATTGCGGGTGCGGCTGGGGCCGCTGCGCTTGTCGCTATTATCGTCACCGGCAGGACGCGGAGCAGTGGTGCGTTGCTCGCTTTTTTGCTCGGCTTTTTGTTCAGTTCTTGGCTCAGACCGGGCGCTGTTATCGCTGCGCGACTCGTTACGGTTAGTGTTGTCGCCGCGCTCATTGCGTGAGGGCTTCTGCCGCGACTCGCTGCTGCGCTGATTGGTTTTACGCTCGCTTGGCTTGCGCGGCGCCGGGGTTTCAGTTTTGGGCTCTGGCGTAGCTTCAGCATTACTTTCGTCGCTGCCTAGCAACTTGGCGAAGCCACGGATAAAGCGGCCAATGACGCTGGGTTGCTCGCTGGTCGTCGGTGCTACTTTCGCCGCCGGGGCAGCAGCAGGCGCTTTCTCTTCGGTTTGCAGCGATGCAGGAGCGGGGGCGTTATGCGTAACGCTTTTTACCGCTGCTTCAGCGCGTTGAGCGGGCGGTACGAAGCTGGGTGTCGGCTCTTTACCAACTTCGGTATCCGTGGAGAGTTCAAAGCTCGAAAGGCTTTGAGTGTCATCCTCGTCTAAATGATCATCTCGTAGGCGCTGTACGTCGTAGTGGGGCGTATCCATATCAGGATTGGGTAGCAGAACGACGCGAACATTTTGGCGGGACTCAAGATCCGCCAGTACGCTGCGTTTTTCATTGAGCAGATACGTAGCGACGGGTACCGGCAGAATAGCGCGAATCTGCGCGCTGTTCTCTTTCATCGCCTCTTCTTCAATCAGGCGCATGATGGACAGCGACAGCGAACGTACATCGCGAATAGTGCCTTGGCCGTTACAGCGCGGGCAGACCACGCCGCTGGTTTCACCCAGTGAAGGACGCAGGCGCTGACGGGACATTTCCATCAGGCCAAAGCGCGAAATACGGCCGATCTGTACCCGCGCGCGGTCTAGCTTAAGCGCATCGCGCATGCGGTTTTCAACTTCACGCTGGTTCCGCGCTGGCCCCATGTCGATAAAGTCGATTACGACTAAGCCGCCGATATCGCGCAGGCGTAACTGGCGAGCGATTTCGTCCGCAGCTTCAGAGTTGGTCTGTAGGGCGGTTTCTTCGATATCGCTGCCGCGGGTGGCGCGAGCCGAGTTGATATCGATAGAGACCAGTGCCTCAGTGTGATCGATCACAATCGAACCGCCAGAAGGGAGCTTCACTTCGCGCTGGTAGGCCGTTTCGATTTGCGATTCGATCTGGAAGCGTGAGAATAGCGGTACTTCGTCAGCGTAAAGTTTGATCTTCTGCTGATACGAGGGCATGACCTGGCGAATAAAGCCCAGTGCTTCGGCGTGAATCTCGGGGCTGTCGATCAATACTTCGCCGATGTCCTGGCGCAAGTAGTCGCGCATGGCGCGGATGATGACGTTGGATTCACGGTAGATCAGGAAGGGGGCAGGGCGCTTGGCGGCTTCAGTGGTGATCGATTCCCACACCTGGACCAGGTAATCCAAGTCCCACTGCAGCTCTTCTGGGTTACGGCCAATGCCAGCAGTGCGCACGATCAGGCCCATTTTGTCCGGCACGGTCAATTGACCCATGGCATCTTTGAGCTGACTACGCTCATCGCCTTCGATACGGCGAGAAATGCCACCCGCACGCGGGTTGTTGGGCATCAATACCAAAAAGCGGCCAGCCAGGCTGACGAAGGTGGTAAGCGCGGCGCCTTTATTGCCACGCTCTTCCTTGTCGACCTGAACGATGACTTCTTGGCCCTCTTTGAGTACTTCTTTAATGCTGGGACGTCCGGAAACGTCTTTTACAAAGTACTCTTTTGAGATCTCTTTGAGCGGCAAAAAGCCGTGGCGGTCCGCGCCGTAATCGACAAAGGCAGCTTCAAGTGAGGGCTCTACGCGAGTGATTTTACCGCGATAGATATTGGCTTTTTTCTGTTCTCGAGCGCCGGATTCGATATCTAAATCGTAAAGGCGTTGTCCATCAACTAAGGCGACGCGCAGCTCTTCGGGCTGTGTCGCATTAATAAGCATCCGTTTCATGTTGTCTCGCATAGCGTTGCGTGCCGGCGAACTGCCTATGGGGTGACGTAGGCGAACCGCTGGGTGCTGCGTGCTTGTGCTCGGCGCATTGCAATGCTGACGCGTCAAGCCGGGAAGGCATCATCGCCAACCCGGCCAGTAGGGCGTTGAGTACGTGGCGGAGGCAGGACGTGTTCCGGTGGTTGTCACATCCATCCGGCCCTGCTGACACCGCCGACACCTGGCATTCATCGATTCACCAACGCCGGCCACCGGCACAGCGTTGAACTTGTCGCCCGGAGTCAGCCAGCGCCTTGTGACGAGAAAGGAGGGGCTGCTCAGGGCGTGGCGTTGTTAAGTTACTGCCTGCCGTTGAGGGCTAGGCTTACCTTCATCTACCGGCATTAAAGAACGGGCGGCAGATTTACTGCATTTTTTAAGATCAGATGTTGGTACTGGAAAAACGAGCAATGCGTACACTGACGTCGTCTTTCGTGTTCAGGCCTGCGTGTTAGTCGGGCAGGCGCATTAACCGAGCTCAGCGTTGACGTTTTCTGCTAACCAATTTAACGAATTAGCTATCTATCAGCTAGTCACTAGCGATAGACAAGAAAGCTTTCTGTGCTTGGCTGGTGAACGTTTTGGAATATAACAGTAAAGACAACGACCAGCAATTGACGCAATGCCCTTGGGTCTACGCTAGAATGCCGTTTTAAGCTGATGTTAGCGAACTACAGCAGGAGCAAGCGGCAATGTCCGAAGGGCGTGAAGTACAGTGGGTGGATATTGCCCCAGAGCAGGCTGGGCAGCGAATTGATAATTTTCTCATGACGCGGCTCAAAGGAGCGCCACGGGCGCTTATCTATCGCATCGTGCGTAAAGGCGAAGTGCGCGTTAATAAAAAGCGCGTAAAGGTGGATTACCGTTTGCAAGCGGGCGATTTAGTTCGTGTTCCACCGCTGCGCTTGGCGCCCCGTGAGGCGGTCAAGGAAGTGAGTGATAATTTACGCGACCTGTTAGTGGGCAGCGTTATCATGGAAGGCCCTGATTGGATGGTGCTCAACAAGCCTTCAGGCTTGGCGGTGCATGGTGGTAGCGGGGTTAAAATCGGTTTGATCGAGGCACTGCGCCAGGTGCGCGATGATTTGAGCTTCCTGGAGTTGGTTCACCGTTTAGATCGCGATACGTCTGGTTGCTTGTTGCTGGCCAAATCCCGCGATTCGTTGGTGACGCTTAATGAGTCACTGAAAAAACACGGCATGGATAAGCGCTATCTGGCCTTGGTGAGCGGGCGCTGGCCAGCGCGTAAAACCTACGAAAGCGCGCGTTTGGATCGCTTTGATGCGGGCAATGGCGAGCGTCGGGTAAGGGTTGATCCCAATGGTAAAGTGTCGCGTACTCATTTCTCGGTGGTCGAGACGTTCGAAAAAGCCACCTTGATTGAAGCCGAACCAGTGACAGGGCGCACCCACCAGATTCGTGTGCACGCTGCCCATGCAGGCCATGCACTGCTGGGCGACGATAAATACGCCACCCGTGAAAGCGGTTTTCTTACCAAGCAATTAGGGCTGGGGCGTTTGTTTCTGCATGCGCGTGCGCTTACCTTTCCCGAGCCCACCAATGGTCGACCGGTGACCGTCAAAGCGCCACTGCCAGAGGCGCTGGAAGAAGCGCTTAAGCGTGCTCGCCAATAAGCCGTTTACTAATCCGCCCTTGATATGGAGCTGCCATGCAGTACGAGCTGATTATATTTGATTGGGATGGCACCTTGATGGACTCGGTGCCGCGGATAGTGTCGTGCATGCAGGCGGCTGCGCTGGAAGCCGAGTGGGGAGAGCTCTCGGCGGCGGAGGTGGAAGATATTATTGGGTTAGGGCTGCCTGAGGCCATTGCCCAGCTTTGCCCAGGTATTTTACCGGCTCAGGCCGAACGCCTTCGTGAGCGTTATTCGCACCATTTTGTGACGGCGGATGCGACGCCAATGCTGTTTTTTGCCGGGGTTGAGGCGCAGATCGCCCGTTTGCGCGGTCGTGAACAGCAGCGGCTAGCGGTAGCGACCGGTAAAAGTCGCCGTGGCCTCGACCGTATTTTTGCTGAGACCGATAGCGGTGCCTGGTTCCACGCCAGCCGCACGGCGGATGAAACCCGCTCGAAGCCACATCCTCAAATGCTTTCGGAACTGTTGGCTGAGCTTGAAGTGCCCGTCGAGCGAGCGGTGATGGTCGGCGATACAGAGTACGACTTGGAAATGGCGCGAGCGATTGGTATGGATCGAATAGGCGTGACTTACGGGGTGCATACGCCAGAGCGTTTGGCACTGAGTCGCCCCAAGTGGATTGCCCATAGCATCGATGAGCTTTTTGATCGGTTGTACGGTGAGTAGCCAGCGTTTACATAAGGACATTTTATGAGCGACGACCCAATCCGCCCCGGTGGCACAAACGACGGATGTGACGGCCCGACCAATGATGATCGCAGTGAGGTGAGGGAGGATCGTTGGACACAGGGATCAGAGGTGCCTTCTAGTAAGGGCGCTAAGCCGATGTCGGGTGCGCCAGACGATGATGCCGAAACTCTGCGCGAACGCCAGCGGCTGGCGCAGCTGGAAATGATGGATCACTGGATAGGCGGTGTGTTAACGGAGCAGCGACGCACTCGCCGCTGGAAGCTGTTTTTCCGCCTGATGATGCTCACTATTGTGTTGGTGACGCTGTTTGCCACCCTTTATAGTCTGTTTTGGGATTCGCCTAGTGCTACCGCGCCCACACAGCGACACTTAGGGATTGTTGAGGTCAGCGGAGTAATTGCCAGCGATTCGCCTGCCAATGCCGAGCGTATCATTGAGGGGCTGAATAACGCCTGGGAGGCGGAAGGCGCTGCTGCTGTGGTGCTGCACATTAATAGCCCAGGGGGTAGCCCGGTGCAGTCTCAGCGTATCTATGCAGAAATTATGCGCCTACGCGAACAGGGTGATAAGCCGATTATCGCAGTGATCGAAGATATCGGTGCCAGCGGCGCTTATTATATTGCCGCGGCGGCGGATGAGATCATTGCGTCGCCTGTCAGCCTGGTGGGTTCTATTGGCGTTATTTACGCGGGCTTTGGTTTTGAAGAGGCAATAGCGCGCATTGGCGTGGAGCGCCGCGTGTTGACTGCTGGTGAAAATAAAGCCTTTCTTGACCCGTTTCAGCCGCTGGATGAAGAGGCGGAGCAGTTTTGGCAGGGAGTGCTCAGCCAAACTCACCGCCAGTTTATTGATGATGTGCGTGCGGGAAGAGGGGAAAGGCTTAGCGACAGCCCCGATATATTTTCAGGACTGGTCTGGAGTGGTGAGCAGAGCGTTGATCTAGGCTTGGTTGACCAATTAGGCAGCCTTGAGCAAGTGGCGCGTGACCGAGTAGGTGACACCCATTGGGTCGATTACACGCCGAGTCTTGATCCATTTGAGCGCCTGACGCGCCGCTTTACCCAGGTCGTCGCCGAGGTGTTGGGCGTCAGTGCGCCCGCTACCCCGCTGCGCTTCTAAGCGCTTAGGTGTCAGGCCCTTGGTTTGTCAGGCTCTATTGATAATCAGGAGGCGCCAAGCGGGTCTAAACCCGCTTGGCGCAGCATATCGCAAAGCGCAATCAGTGGTAACCCAATCAATGCGTTAGGGTCGCGGCCTTCAAGCTTCTCAAACAGCGCTATGCCTAAGCCTTCCATTCGAAAGCTGCCAGCGCTGTCGAGTGGCTGTTCTTTGGCGACATAGTTTTCAATTTCCTGGGCGCTCAAGTGGCGGAAAACCACCTCGAATGGCTCGACGTGCACCTGATGGCGCTGGTGGCGTGTATCCAGCAGCGCTAAACCGGTCAAAAAAGTGACACGCTGGCCGGAAAAGCGGCTCAGGTTGGCGCGTGCCTTGGCTTTCGTATGCGGCTTGCCAAGAATGTCGCCTTCAAATACCGCGACTTGATCAGAGCCGATAATGCAGTGGTGGGGGAAGCGGTGCGCAACGGCGTTGGCTTTGCTGAGCGCTAGACGATGGACCAGAGCGTGGGGTGTTTCGCCACTATGGGGCGTTTCATCAATATCTGGTGAGTAGCATTGGTAGGTGAGCTGTAGTCGATCCAGCAGCTCGCGCCGCCAACGCGAGCTGGAGGCCAGTACCAGCTTGGTCGTTGATGCCTGACTGTTTGATGGCTCGGTCATTGCGGATGAAGTCACTAATAGCTCCTGGCTGGGTAGTGGCGCATGTCTAAGAGATGTGTGCAACGTGGCGCAAATGCAATTTCAAAGCAGTAGAGTGTAGCGAAAGCAGCTAAACCTGCCTATGTTGGCCGTTTATTGAGGCCGCGGTTGGTTATTTATTGAGGAAGGCATGAAGAAATATACCGACAGCTTTGACACCAGCAGGGGGAGTGCCTATCATTGCGCGCCTATGTTGACCTCACAACTCCCCAGTCGGGTTGAGCCTTATAAGCTCGCAGCCCGCCACGAACGAATCGAAGGCTTGGTAGCGCTGGATAAACTGCCACGTCTTGCCGAAGAAGCGGGTGTCCAAACCGGCGACTGTCATGTCGTGCTTGAGTTTGGCGTCGATGCTCAAGGTCGTCGTGAAATTCGTGGCCACTTGCAAGCGACGTTGGCGCTTGCCTGCCGACGCTGCCTGGTGCCGCTGCCTCAAGAGGTGAGCAGTGACTTTTTGCTTGGAATGGTCACTGACGAAGCCTTAGCGGCCGAGTTGCCTGCTAGTCATGAACCGGTGCTGGTGGAAAAGGAACAGCTGGATCTTTTGACGGTGGTTGAGGATGAATTGATTCTTAGCCTGCCTCAAGTGGTCTATCACGATGAAGCCGAATGTCATGTCTCGGCGGAGCAGCTGGTCAGCAAAACAGAAGGCGCGGCGGCAGAAACAACGCCAGCGACGAATCCATTCGCGGTGCTCAATGTCTTAAAAGGCAAAAAATAAGCACCCTTTAACTTAAATACCTTGGAGTAAACACCCATGGCAGTTCAACAGAACCGTAAAACTCGTTCCAAGCGCGGCATGCGTCGTAGCCACGATGCACTGACTGCTCCGACGCTGTCTCAAGACAAAGAAACCGGTACGACTCACCTGCGTCACCACATTTCTCCAGACGGTTTCTACCGTGGTCGTAAAGTGATTGAAGTATAAACCTCAATTGCGTTATTAAGCGGCTAAACGGACTCAGTGCGGTATGCGCCTAGCGATTGATGTGATGGGGGGTGACCAAGGCCCTCATGCGATTATCACAGGTGCTGCAAAGGCAGTGGTGGAACACCCAGACCTTGAGCTGATTCTGTTTGGCCCGCGTCAGCAGATTCTTGCTGAGCTTTCACGCTTGCCGCAGCCTCTGGCTGCGGCAACGTCACGTTTGGTGGCGCGTGAAGCACCTGACAGCATTATACCATCGACAACCGCTGCCTGGGCGCTGCGCAGAGGGCAGGCGACTAGTATGGTGCACATGCTGCGAAGCGTCGCTCAGGGCGAGACGGCTGCCGGTGTAAGCGCGGGTAATACGGCGGCGCTCGTGGCCTTAGCAAGACGCGAGCTGGGGATGGTCGAGGGAATTTCTCGGCCAGCGATCAGTACCGCGATTCCAGCGCGCCGAGGGCGTCGCTGTTATTTGCTGGACTTAGGCGCCAATGTGGACTCTCCCGCTCATCGTTTGGTGGATTTTGCGCTAATGGGCGCGGCGATGGCGCAGTGTGTCGATGGCACGGCTATGCCACGTGTCGCGCTGCTCAATGTTGGTGCTGAGGCCACTAAAGGGTGTGCCAGCGTTCGTGAAGCTGATCGTTTGCTGCGTGAGTATGCCAATAGTGGTGCTTTTGACTATCAAGGTTATGCCGAGGGTGGTGACCTGTTTAAAGGCCAGCTTGACGTAGTGGTATGCGATGGCTTTGTGGGTAACGCTGTGCTCAAGGCAAGCGAAGGTTTGACAAGTATGTTGGTTGAACGCGTGCAGATGGCGTTTGAGTCGCGCTTAAGTGGTCGTTTAGCAAGCCTACTGGCCAAACCTGTGTTGAGGCGTTTAAAGCAGGAGTTAGATCCTGTGCGCTATAACGGGGCCAGTTTGTTGGGGTTGCGCGGTATCGTGGTGAAAAGTCACGGCAGTACCCATGCCGATGGTTTCTACTACGCTATTCAGCGTGCTCTTCAGGAAGTAGAACATAATTTACCTGCGCGGATCGCAGGCCGTTGGCAGGCGCCATTACGTGAAGCAGTGGCACCTGCGAGCCATGATTAGATAATAAATAGTTTATTTTTTGCGAGTTTATAGGTGGCATCAGGATGTGCCAATAATCTCGCCTATCGCTCATATGAGCAAATGCCTACAAGTGCAAAGGTGAACGACATGTCTCAACCCCTTGCCCTCATTTTCCCCGGGCAAGGCTCTCAGCAGCTTGGAATGCTGCGAGAGCTGGCCGAGCGCTATAGTGTGGTGGGAACGACATTTGAGGAAGCGTCGGATGCTTTGGGCTACGACTTATGGAAAGTCGTCCAAGAGGGTCCTGAAGCATCGCTTAATGCAACCGCGTGCACCCAGCCCGCATTGCTTTCTGCCAGCGTCGCTATTTGGCGCGTTTGGCAGGAGCTAGAAGGGCCTCGACCTACTGTAATGGCGGGCCATAGCTTAGGCGAATACAGCGCGATGGTGTGCGCTGGCGTCATGAGCTTTGCCGAAGGCGTTAACTTAGTGCGTCTGCGCGGTGAGGCCATGCAGGAGGCCGTTCCCGCGGGTGAAGGTGGTATGGCGGCCATCCTTGGCTTGGCAGACGACGCGGTTGAAGCCGCCTGTGAAAAAGCCGCCCAGGGCGACGTAGTGTCTGCAGTCAACTATAACTCCCCTGGGCAGGTCGTAGTGGCAGGCTCTAAAGCAGCCGTTGAGCGGGCTATCGTTGCCTGCCAAGAAGCGGGGGCCAAGCGCGCTATGTCATTGCCCGTTTCCGTTCCTTCGCATTGTGCGTTAATGCGCCCGGCCGCTGAGCGCCTGGCGGAGGCTATGCAGGCGATTGAATTGCGAGCGCCACGCTATACCGTGATTCAGAATGTTGACGCCAAGGCGCATGCTGATACCACTACACTGCGCACACGCCTCATCGAACAGCTTTATCAGCCAGTGCGCTGGAGCGCCTGCGTTGAGGCAATGGCCAGTCAAGGTGTTGAAGTATTTATTGAGTGCGGGCCTGGAAAGGTGTTGACCGGCCTCAATAAGCGTATCGTGAAGGGTAGCAAGGGGTTGGCAGTGAATGATCCTGACAGCCTGAATGCTGCGCTTGAGCTGGCGCGTGAAACGTTGGCTGATAAAGCGTGACCAAGGGTTGTGTTATTCCGCTATCCTTGCTTGATAACACGGTTAGAGGCAGAACGTTATGACCCAAGAAAGTAGAGTTGCCCTGGTAACAGGGGCCAGTCGCGGTATTGGCCAGGCGATTGCTCGTGAGCTAGGTCGTCAAGGCCGTATCGTCATTGGCACAGCGACTAGCGAGTCCGGTGCTGAGAAAATTGATGCTGATTTAAAAGAGAATGGCATTGAAGGCGCAGGTCTGTGTCTTAACGTGACCGACCAGGCCAGCATTGACAGCGTATTGAAAACCATCACTGAGCGCTTTGGTGCGCCGACCATTTTGGTTAACAATGCCGGTATCACGCGAGACAATTTGCTGATGCGTATGAAGGAAGATGAGTGGGATTCCGTGATGGATACCAACTTAAAATCTGTCTATCGTGTTAGTAAGGCGTGTTTGCGGGGTATGACCAAGGCGCGTTTTGGGCGTATTGTGTCGATCAGCTCTGTAGTGGCAACCATGGGCAACCTGGGCCAAACTAACTATGCTGCAGCAAAAGCGGGTATGGAAGGTTTTAGCCGTGCTTTAGCGCGTGAGGTGTCTTCTCGCGCCATTACGGTTAACGCGGTGGCGCCGGGCTTTATTGCCACCGATATGACCGAGGCGCTGCCTGAAGCCCAGCATGAAATGTTACTTAAGCAAATTCCTTTGGCTCGCTTAGGAGCACCGGAAGAGATCGCCGCAGCGGTTGGCTTTCTGACCAGTGATGCAGCCGGTTACATCACCGGGGAGACGCTTCACGTGAATGGCGGCATGAATATGCGTTGATGGCCTTGGGGATGGCGGTTGCGTCGACCCAAGGGCGTCTATAAACTACCCCGCAGCTTTTGGCTTGCGGTTTCCAAATAGCTGGTTATCAAAAACGGCTAATGTGAACGACTGGAGTACGTTAATGAGTACTATTGAAGAGCGCGTTAAGAAAGTGGTAGCAGAGCGCCTGAACGTTAAAGAAGAAGACATCCAAAACAGCTCTTCTTTTACAGAAGACTTGGGTGCTGATTCGCTCGACACCGTTGAGCTGGTCATGGCTTTGGAAGAGGAATTCGATACTGAAATTCCTGATGAAGAAGCTGAGAAAATCACCACGGTTCAAGAAGCCATCGATTACGTGAACGCCCACCAGTAAGGGCTGCGTCGATGCATCGAACCAGGGTGGGGTGCTAGTCACCCGCCTTAAGAGCCGTCCTTTCGCAGGGCGGCTTTTTTGCTTTGCTGCCACAATGCTTATAACGTTCAATCTCCGTTATACTGTTGACCAAATTTAAGCAGCGAATGACCCAAGTGGGTCGCGTCACCATGGATGCCTGGAGGAAAGCTAATGGCACGGAAAAGGGTAGTGGTAACTGGGTTAGGCCTGGTGACCCCAGTGGGCAATAACGTAGATGAATCGTGGGCCAACATTGTTGCTGGTAAAAGCGGTATTACGCCTATTGAGCATTTTGACACCAGTGGCTTTAACACGCGTTTTGGTGGGTCGATCAAGAACTTTGATATTAGTCCGTACCTGAATCCTAAAGATGCTCGCAAGATGGATCTCTTTATTCAGTACGGTATGGCGGCGGGCGCTCAAGCGGTTGAAGATTCCGGTATCGAGTGCACTGAAGAGAATGCGGATCGTATCGGTGTGGCTATCGGTTCAGGCATTGGCGGTCTACCCATGATTGAACATAACCACAACGCGCTCAACAAGGGTGGGGCCCGTAAGGTGTCGCCGTTCTTTGTGCCGGGTTCCATCATTAATATGATTTCAGGCAATATGGCGATTCAGCACGGCTTTAGAGGGCCGAATATCGCGATTACCACTGCCTGTACCACCGGTACCCATAATATTGGCTACAGCGCGCGCACGATCGCCTATGGCGACGCAGACGTCATGGTCTGTGGTGGTGCCGAGATGGCGACAACCCCGCTAGGTCTGGGCGGCTTTTCAGCTGCACGCGCGCTCTCAACGCGTAATGATGACCCGCAGGCGGCCAGCCGCCCGTGGGATACTGATCGCGATGGCTTTGTGTTATCGGACGGTGCGGGTGTGTTGGTGCTAGAAGAGTATGAGCATGCCAAAGCGCGCGGCGCTCACATCTATGCCGAGCTGGTCGGTTTTGGCATGAGTGATGATGCTTATCACATGACATCGCCGCCGGAAGATGGTCGCGGCGCGGCGCTCTCTATGCGCAATGCTATCAAAGATGCCCAGGTTGACGTTTCTGAAGTTCACTATATCAATGCCCATGGCACTTCAACCGCGGCAGGCGACTTGGCAGAAAGTCGAGCCATTGAGAACGTACTGGGTGATGCAGCCAATAATGTGGCCGTGAGCTCTACCAAGTCGATGATTGGCCACCTGTTGGGTGCCGCTGGTGCGGTAGAGGCAGTCTTCAGTATTCTGGCTATTCGTGACCAGATCGCACCGCCGACCATTAACCTGGATAACCCGCAGCCGGGTTGTAATCTGGATTATGTGCCGCACACCGCGCGGAACATGCGGATTGATATGGCGCTTTCCAACTCCTTTGGCTTTGGTGGTACTAACGGTTCGCTGTTATTCAAGAAGGTGTAATTGACGATGTTGCCGCCCGCGTTATCTGACAAACAAACTGTGCCGTTTGATGATCGCGGGCTAGCGTATGGTGATGGTCTCTTTGAAACGGTACTGTTGCGTGCAGGTGCACCGGTGCTGTGGCGCTATCATACAGACCGCCTAGCGAAGGGGTGTCGGCGCCTAAATATACCGTTACCTTGCCAAGCAGCACTAGATGCCACCTGGCAGGGTGATTGCACCGCTGAGCTGGAAGTCCTCAAGCTTATCCTGACGCGTGGCAGTGGCGGGCGGGGTTATGCGCAGCCGGATGAAGTAACACCGCGTTTGCTTAGTCGCCGTACGCCATTTCAGCCCTCGATTCAGCGCTGGCAGCAGGGTGTCACAGTTAGGCTTTGTGATTTGCGCCTTAGCCGCCAGCCGCGGTTGGCCGGTATTAAGCACCTTAATCGTCTGGAGAACGTACTGGCCCGCCAGGAGTGGAGCGATGCCGCGATCGCCGAAGGTCTGCTCGCTGATAGCGAAGGCCGGGTCATAGAAGCCACCAGTATGAATATTTTTTGGCTGCAGGCGGGGCAAATGTTCACGCCTTTGGTTGACCAATGCGGCGTAGCAGGCACACTGCGCGCTGGATTAATTGATCAAGGTGTCGTTGCCCAGGGGGCGCTGTCGCTGGTTCACCTTGCTGAGGTCGAGCGGCTATGGGTGGCAAACTCTGTGCAGGGAGTGTGGCCTGTGACGGCGCTGCTAGCAGCGGATGGTTCATTGCTGCAGCGCTGGGCTGTGAGTGACTCTGTTCCCTTCCAGCGCTTGGCCCATCAGTTGTTAGGCTTTGCCTAAACGTCAACCTTTGTATCAATATCGCCCCGCAATTATTTTGAGGTGTCATGGTGAAACGGTTATTAACCGCTTTGTTAGTCGTAGTCATAATCGGGGCTGCCGGTGCAGCAGGCGGTTATTTTTATTGGCAGAGCCGCTTAGAGGCACCGCTAGCGCTTGATGAGCCAACGCTTTACCAAGTGCCTTCTGGTGCGGGGTTTAATCAGGTGGTGGCGGAGTTGGAATCCCAGGGCATACTGGAAGATGCTTGGGCGTTTCGCTTATTAGCGAGGGTGGAGCCTGCGCGCGTGCCGCGGCTGCGTACTGGCGAATATCAGCTTTTGCCGGATATGAGCGGGCTGGAAATGATGGCGCTGCTAGGTAGTAATAACGTTGTCACCTATCCGCTGACGATTCCTGAGGGGTGGACCTTTCGTCAAATGCGCGACTTGCTCAATGCCGCGCCAAAACTTGACCATCGCACGGCAGATTTGAGCGACGAAGAGGTGATGACGCTACTTGATCGTGAAGGCACCTTTCCTGAGGGATGGTTCTTTCCCGATACCTATCGTTACCACCTGGGGATGAGCGACGTCGATCTACTACAGCAGTCCCTTGAGCGTATGGAACGAATTCTGGACAGTGTCTGGGAAGAGCGTGCCGACGACCTGACCATTGAGTCGCCCTACGAGGCGCTTATCATGGCTTCTTTGATTGAGCGCGAAACGGGTGCGCCAGAGGAGCGGCGCGAGATTGCCGGGGTGTTTAAGCGCCGTATGGAGCAGGGAATGCGCTTACAAACCGACCCGACGATTATTTATGGCATGGGCGAGCGCTATGAAGGCCGCATCACCCGCGCTGATCTACGTGAAGCGACGCCCTATAACACTTATGTGATTGATGGCATGCCGCCCACGCCGATCGCTTTGCCGGGGCGTGCGTCATTGGAAGCGGCGGTAAACCCGCTACCCGGCGAAACGCTCTATTTTGTTTCCCGGGGCGATGGCACACATCACTTCTCGCGTACATTGCGGGAGCATAATAATGCCGTTAATCGCTATATTCGCAATCGGTAATCGCCATGACCTATCATCAACGTCATCACCACATTGATCACCACAGTAAGGGAGCATGATGAGTAAGCGGGGACGCTTCATTACGCTGGAAGGCGGCGAAGGCGTGGGAAAGTCTACCAATGTGGGCTTTGTCGCCGAGTGGTTGGAAGCCCAGGGGCTGGAAGTGGTGCGCACACGTGAGCCGGGGGGAACTGAGCGTGGTGAAGCTATTCGAGCACTGCTGCTGGACCCCGCCCCCCAAGAGCCGCTGCATGTGGACGCAGAACTGCTGCTTATGTTTGCCGCTAGGGCGCAGCATTTAGCGGAGAAAATTCTGCCTGCCCTGGCAAGAGGGGCTTGGGTCGTGTGTGATCGTTTTACTGACGCTACCTTTGCCTATCAGGGCGGTGGCCGAGGCGTTGCCAAGGAGCGTATTGCCGTACTGGAAGATTTTGTTCAGCAGGGATTCGCGCCCGATTTAACGCTTTTGCTCGATATGCCCAAAGAGGCGGCCAAGCAGCGGTTAGAAGCCCGCCTGCGCGATCGTCACGAGCAGCGTGACCGTTTTGAGCAAGAGCAGGCCGATTTTTTCCAGGCTGTACGCGACGCCTATTTGGCGCGAGCGGAAGAAGACCCCGAACGTTTTGCGGTGATTGATGCTCAGCATCCCCTTGAAGAAGTACAAGCGCAGCTTCGTAAGACCCTTTCGGCGCGAGTAACCGCATGGCGTTAACCGGCGTTATGCCGTGGCACCTTGCCACTTGGCATCAGTTAACCCGTCTGGCCGATGGAGGGCGGATGCCCCATGCGCTGCTCATTCATGGCGCCCATGGGGTAGGTAAGCAGCAGTTGGCGGAAGCGTTAATCGCCCGGACACTATGCGCCACTCCTGCAGACCAGGCCTGTGGTCATTGCCACAGCTGCGCGATGTTGGCATCGGGGTATCATCCTGATTTGCTGCGGGTCTCGCCGGAAGAGGGCAAGCGCCAGATTCGTATTGACCCTATTCGCGAGGTTAACCGTTTTGTTTCGCAAACGGCTCAGCAGGGGGGATACCGGGTCATTGTCATTTCACCGGCTGAGGCAATGAACGTTGCCGCTGCTAATGCGCTGCTCAAAAGCCTTGAGGAACCCGGCGATAAGACGCTGTTTATTCTGCTCTCTGACGTGCCTTCGCAGATGCTGCCAACGATCCGCTCGCGCTGTCAGCAGTGGTCCCTGCCCAGTGTTGCCTTTGAAGCGTGTCGTGGTTGGCTGATTGAGAAACTCAACAGTGCAGACGAAGCCTACTTCTGGTGGCAGGTAGCGGGTGGCCTGCCGCTACTGGCGGTGGAATTGGCCGCGCCCGAAGAGCGCGCTTTGCGCCACCAAATTCACGACAGTTTTGAGCAGTTGGTGCGTGGCGCAGAGCCTGTCTCTGAGGCCGCGCGGCTGGATCGCCAGGCGATTGATGCCATCTTGTGGTACGGTATCGCCTGGCTGGAAGACCTGATTCGTCTCGGTTTATCCGGTGAAGCAGCAGTGCTGCACAACCCCGATCTTGAGCCGCTTTATCGTCAGGCGGTCAAAAATGGCCGGGTGCAGGATTGGTTTCGCCTGCTGGATTATGCCCGTGAACAGCGGCGTCTGTTGGCGGTGGGAGCTAACCCAAATCCCCAGTTGGTGCTTGAGGCGTGGTTGGTTCGCTGGGCGGCTCTGCTGCGCTCCTAGCGGAGTGTGTTCTCCCTATTTACAGCAATCTAGCGAGGTTGTTATGGCAGCCCAAAAAGCGCTCTCTCTTAACATTCCCGATGTGCCGACACTGCTCTCCGCCTATATGCCATTTCTGGACCGTGGGGGGATTTTCGTGCCCACTCAGACTCCCTATGCACTGGGCCAGCAGGTGTTTTTACTACTGACGCTGCCGGGTGAAAGCGAACGTCTTTCAATCACCGGCCAGGTGGTGTGGGTCTCGCCTGAGGGTGTCAGCGGTCGCCGCATACCTGGTATTGGTCTACATTTCAGCCAGCAAGATTACCCTGTGCGTGACCGCATTGAGACGCTGCTTGCCGGACAGTTGGATAAGGCAGCCCCGTCGTTCACGCTCTGATTAAACCGTCGTTGATACCTTTAAAGTAAGCACCATGGTGTTAACGGCCTACCCGTTGTCGAGACCTGCATGTTTGTTGATTCGCACTGTCACCTAGATCGTTTATCTGACCAGACTCACGGGGGCGACCTCGCTGCCACGCTGAAGGCTGCACGCGCGGCCCACGTTAGCCAATTTCTTGCGGTCGCCGTCACTTTGGAGGAGTTGCCGCAACTCGCAGCCATTGCTCGAGCGCACCACGATGTGGCGATCTCTGCTGGTTTGCATCCTTTGCATCACAGTGAGAGCGAGCCCAGCGTTGAGGATATAAAAGAGGCTGCCGAGCAGTATGACGTGGTAGCCATTGGTGAAACCGGGCTGGATTATCACTATCGCGACAGCGTGCCGGTAGATGTGCAACACGAGCGTTTCAAGCGTCATTTGATCGCCGCGCGTGAGTTAGAGCTACCAGTGATTGTGCATACCCGTGAAGCCAAAGAAGAAACCCTGGCGCTGCTGCGTGAATATAGCGACCCTCGCGTGGGCGGTGTATTACACTGTTTTACTGAAGACTTGGCGATGGCCCGTGAAGCTGTAAGGTTGGGCTTTTACATTTCGTTATCAGGGATTATCACTTTTCGTAACGCTGCGCCGCTGCGCGAGCTAGCCCGCCAGCTGCCGCTGGATCGCCTGCTAATCGAAACCGATAGCCCTTACCTTGCTCCTGTTCCTTATCGCGGCAAGCCCAACGAGCCGGCCTGGGTAGTGGAAGTGGCGGAGTGCATCGCTAACGAGCGGGGGATCAGTGTTGACGAGGTCGCCATGCAGACCACATCCAACTTTTATCAGCTCTTTCGTGCCGCCGCGCCTGATGCTCCGCCCCATGTCAAAGAGGCGTTAGAGCAGTCCGGGCTTCTATAACCGTGTGAGTTGAATGCGCTTAAGCAAGGAGGGCGAGATGAATATCGATAGATTGCTGCTGCAGCGTGACGAAGTGGGAGGCACTATTCCTCCCCTTGACCAATGGCAGCCTCCGCTCTCTGGAGACATGAACCTGCGTATTCACGCCGATGGCAGTTGGTGGCACGAAGGCCAGCCCTTTGCCCGTCCCAAGGTGGCGCGTTTATTGGCCACGCTGCTACGTCTTGACGAAGATGGTTACTGCTTAGTCACGCCGGTAGAGCGTTGGCGGATAGAGGTGGAAGACCTACCGCTGGTCGCGGTAGAGGCTGACTTTCACGACGATGCCTGGTGGTTCACCACCCAGTTTGACGATGTCGTTCGCTTGGATGCTGAGCACCCGCTTTCTGTCACTTTAACGCCTCAAGGCGAGGCAGTTCCGCAACTGCCTGTACGTTTTGGGCTGGCCGCCAGGCTGCACCGTAATGTGTATTACCAGCTTGTTGACGCAGCAGAAGCCCGTGAAAACGACGATGGCACTACTGAGATTGGGTTAATGAGTGCCGGTCAGTGGTTTGCGCTCGGTCAGCTTGACGATGAAGCATCAGGCGAGACGCCGTGAAGTTAACTGCTGAACAGCAGGCCGTTGTGAATCATACCGCCGGTCATGCGCGGGTGGCGGCCGTCGCAGGCGCAGGTAAAACCACCACTATGGCCGCTCGGGTGCTACACCTGTTGGCCAGTGGTGTGCCGCAAAAGCGCATTCTGGTGTTGATGTTTAACCGTTCCGCCAAGGATGATTTTCAGCGCCGTTTAGCGTCAATGGCGCCTGCCGGGCAGGCGCTGCCGGATGTGCGCACGTTTCACTCGCTGGGCCACCGCTTAACCCAAAGCCTATGTCGCTGGGGGGCGCTTGCGCCTCGTCAGCTATTATCCGCCGATTGGCAATTAGAGAGGCTGCTTCGTCAAGCGAGCCTTAATGTGCTGCGCGACTCGGTTGAGCGCCGCGATGCTGCTCTTGAAGGTGATAGGCTTGAAACCTTGGCCCACTTCTGCGGCTTGGTTAAAGCAGAGATGATTACCCCTGAATCGCTCTATGAGCGACTCAATTTTGACCCGGATACCGACTATTTTCCGGCCGCTTTTGCCGAGGCGGAGCGGCTACTAGAGTCGGAAGGGGTGATGACCTACGCTGATTTACTTTATCGCCCTTTGCAGGCGTTAGAGGAAGATAGCGCTCTGCGTGGTCGCGTCGAGGGGTTTCTGGATCATGTCATTATTGACGAATATCAAGATATTAACGCCGCTCAGCAGCGCCTTTTATCCGTGCTGGTGGGCAGCCGTGCCGAGGTAATGGCGGTCGGCGATGCTAATCAATGCATCTATGAGTGGCGTGGCGCCAAACCCGACACCATGCTGGAAAATTTTACCGCCACCTTTGGCGAGGCCACCGACTACCCGCTATCTACCACGTTCCGTCATGGCCATGCCTTGGCGCTTACCGCTAATCATGCTATTGCCGCCAATCAGCGCCGCCCCAATCAGTTGTGTCTGGCCGCGCCCAATAACCCTGAGACGCGCGTCTCGGTAGGGCAGGGCAGTCGGCTGTTACTGGATGCCCTGATGGATTGGCAGGCCCAAGGACGTGCGTTTAACGAGGCCAGTTTACTGGTGCGTAGTTGGGCGCTATCGGTGCCGTTTCAACTGGCGCTTTTGCAGGCGGGCATTCCATTTCGACTTCAGCGTGAGGATCGTTTTGTCTTTCGTCTGCCGTTGGTACAGGCACTCGCCGGGTACTTAAAGCTGTCGCGTCGTCCCGATCTGCTGCGCGATCCACAGCAACTATTACTGCTGCTTTCCCAGCCGACTCCCTTTGTTGCTCGTGAGCGACTGCAGCGATTAGCCCATCAGTTGGCGACTACCCAGCAGTGGCCTGAGCGGCATGACCCAATGTTAACGGCATTAAAGCCGATCCAGCGGCGTACGCTTAAAAAACGCTGGATGCTGCTATGTGAATTGCCGCAGCTGAGTGCATGGCCACCCGCCAAGCTGTTAAGGCATGTAGTGGAAACCATTGAGGCGGAAAAAACACTTAAACGGGCAGCGGCGCGGCGGGATAAAGGTGAAGAGGATGTACGCTTACTCGATGTCTTAATTGAGCAGGCGCAAAGTGTGCAAGACCCAGATGCCTTTATCGAGCTGCTGGAACGCCCGGTTGAAAACCAGGCGGGCGGCGTGCTGATTAGCACAGTGCACGGTGCCAAAGGGCTTGAGTGGCCACTGGTCGCAGTAGTCGGTGTTAATGAAGAGGATTTTCCCCACTACAGCCGCGATAATCCGCTTAGCGATGAGCGCTTGGAGGAGGAGCGGCGGTTGTTCTACGTAGCCATCACTCGTGCCCAAGAACAGCTATTAGTGCTCCATGACGGGGGCGCGCATCGTCCTAGTCGCTTTATTGCCGAAAGTGCCTGGCAAGACAGTATGCGTGTGGCCTCTTGTCTAGCTAACCCCAGTGCACCAGAAGCATCGCTGCAAGTGACATCGGTGGGACTAGTTGAGCGTTATCTGGCGCGTTTAGGACGTGAAGACATTATGCTTGCAGCGGCACACGTGGAAGAGCACAAGGCAACTTATTCGGCCGATACGCGCTTTTATCCCGGACAGCGCCTGCACCATGCGGTATTTGGTGAGGGTGAAGTGGCGGCAGTAGAGGGAAATGCGAGCGACCCAGTGATTGATGTGCGCTTTGATCAGGCTGGCCGACGCAGGCTTATTGCCCGCCGAGCGCCCATTCAGCTATTGGAAGGCTCACAAAGCGCTATTCTCTCTTAGCGTGTAAGTTGAATGCGAAAGGGGGGATGCTACGACTAGTGGGAATGCGTGCTCCCTTCTAGCCGTAACATTCATGCGGCTGACTTACATATTAGAGTGGTTGGCTTACATATTAGGATAGTTGGGGCCGCCGCCGCCTTCCGGTGCTACCCAAGTGATATTTTGCGCTGGGTCTTTAATATCACAGGTTTTGCAGTGTACGCAGTTCTGGAAGTTAATCTGAAAACGCGGCTGTCCTTCGCTATCTTCAACCACTTCGTACACACCCGCCGGGCAGTAGCGCTGTGCTGGTTCTGCATATTTAGGCAGGTTCTCACGAATCGGTAGCTCTGGATCCTCCAGACGTAAATGGCACGGCTGGTTTTCTTCATGATTGGTATTCGACAGAAACACTGACGACGGTTTATCGAAGGAAAGCTTTCCATCCGGCTTGGGATAGTTAATCTTTTCAAACTCGTCCGCAGGCTTCAGGGCGCCGTGATCAGTAGTGGTGTCATGCACGTTGGGTAACTTGTTGCCCAGCAACTGGTGGGCAAAGTTATACGCGCCGCCACCGATGGTGCCGTATTTATGGATAGCCGGGCCGAAGCTGGCGCTCTCTTTAAGCTCTTGATACGCCCAGCTGGCTTCCCATTTCTGAGTAAAACTTGTCAGCTCCTGAGCGCCCTCATCACCGCCTTTAATTGCCTCAAACACGCTCTCGGCAGCCACTAAGCCCGACTTCATGGCGGTGTGTAAGCCCTTAATTTTGGAAAAGTTGAGCGTGCCCGCATCGCAGCCGACCAGCAAACCGCCGGGAAAGGTCATTTTTGGCAGGCAGTTGAAGCCACCTTTGGTAATGGCCCGGGCGCCGTAAGCAACGCGTTTGCCGTCTTTAAGGTATTGGCTAATAGCCGGATGATGTTTCATGCGCTGAAATTCATCAAACGGTGAAAGCCACGGGTTTTGGTAGCCAA
>TARA_R110000824_G_scaffold386283_5_pt1 | contig 136655 bp, 116 predicted proteins | sample TARA_R110000824 | Tara Oceans TARA_R110000824 (sample SAMEA4397747) | marine metagenome | biome: Polar Biome; feature: [MES] marine water layer (ENVO:01000295) within the mesopelagic zone...; material: water (ENVO:00002006), including particulate matter (ENVO:01000060) such... | reverse complement strand
AAGATGCCTCCTCAGCAGTGCGAGCGACTGCTTGATTTCATCGGCGAGGTTCTGGGTTTCGGCGCGCATGAGATTTTTTCCGGTGCCTCGATTGGAGGCGGAAAATAGGGGGGATGGCGGCGGGTGTAAAGGGTTCGGCGCCGGGGGGTGCATCGGAGGCCGGTTTTTGCACGCGGAGACGCGGAGGCGCGGAGAAAGGAAGGAAGGAAGAATGGACCACGCGAAGGCGCGAAAACGCGAAGAGGAATTGATTGCGCCTTCGGCGCGAAGAATTAGCCGGCGCGAAGCGCCAGAAATCTCCCCTTCTCCGCGCCTCCGCGTCTCCGCGTGAAAAATCCTTTTTCTTCGCGGCGCCGCGCCGAAGCGGCCGGCGACTTCAGTAGAGGCCGCCGGTGCCGGCGCCGATGTCGCGGCTCTGGCCGGTGGCGGTGCGGGGCGGCGGCCGGGGGCGGTCTTCTTCCTCGACGACGCCGGTTTCGCGGGGTTCGCCGCCGGAGGCGGCGTCCTCATCGTCGAGCGCGATGGCTTCGTCGGCCGGCATGCCCGCGAAGGGCGCGGAGGGGGTGTCGGGCAGCGCGAAGGGATCGACCGCGCGGGCGGGCGCCGCGTGTTGCGGGTCGTAGCCGGGTCCGCCCGTGCCGGGCGTGCGATCGGTATTGATGTCGCCCGACATGTCGCCGCGCAGGAAATCGCCCGAGATGTCCCCGCTCCTGTCGAGCGGCCCGGTGTCGCCCGGGATGCCGCCGGCAATGCCCAGTGCCGGGGCGACCGAGGTCAGTTGCGGTTCGGTGCCGGCCTTGAAGGCTTCGAGGATGGTGCCCGGACCGTCGCCCGAAGCCAGCGCGCCGGTCTTGCGGTCGATCTTGACCAGCGTAATGCCCGACGGCACGCGGAAGGGAATGGCCGGCTTGCCGCCGACCGCCTTCATCATGAAGTCGCGGAAGATCGGCGCCGCGGTGCGGCCGCCGGTTTCGGCGCGGCCCAAGGGCGCCGGTTCGTCGAAGCCGACAAAAACGCCGACCACCAGATTGGGCGAATAGCCCATGAACCAGGTGTCGCGCGCTTCGTTGGAGGTGCCGGTCTTGCCGGCCAGCGGCACGCCGACCGCCTTGACCGCCGTACCGGTGCCGCGCTGGACCGCGCCTTCGAGCATCGAGGTGATCTGATAGGCGGTGCGGCGGTCCTCGACGCGTTCGCGGCTGTCGGGCAGTTCGGGCGGCTCGGGCGCATCGGCGAAGTCGAGTGTGCAGGCCTGGCAGGCGCGGGCGTCATGCTTGTAGATGGTGCGGCCGTAGCGGTCCTGGACGCGGTCGATCAGGGTCGGTTCGACCTTGAGGCCGCCATTGGCCAGGATCGCATAGGCGCCGGCCAGCCGCATCAGCGTGGTTTCGCCCGCGCCCAGCGACATTGCGAGCACCGGCAGCATGTCGTCGGAAATGCCGTAGCGGCGCGCATAATCCGAGACGGTTTCAGGGCCGGCATATTGCGCGAGGCGGATCGTCATCAGGTTGCGCGAATTCTCGAGGCCGAAGCGCATGGTCGAGGGGCCGTGGAACTTGCGCTCGTAGTTTTCAGGCTTCCACAGGCCGAGGCCCGGGCCCTGGTCGATCACGAAAGGTGCATCGAGGACCAGGCTTGCCGGCGTGAAGCCGCGATCGAGCGCGGCGGCATAGACGAAGGGCTTGAAGGAGGAGCCGGGCTGGCGCAGCGCCTGCACCGCGCGGTTGAATTCCGAGAGGCCGAAGCTGAAGCCGCCCTGCATCGCCAGCACACGGCCGGTATGCGGGTCCATCGCGATGATGGCGCCATTGACGGCCGGGACCTGCTGCAGCGTGTAGCGGCCGGCCTCTTCATGCGGCGCGACATGGACCACATCGCCGACCTTCAGCACATCGGCCGGCTTCGTCACTTCCGGGCCGAGATGGATGCGGTTGACGTTGGGCCGGGCCCATTTCATGTCCTCGAGCAGGATCGCGCCCTTGACGATTTCCTTTGCGAAGCCGCCGCCCGCCTTGCGTGCCGGGCGCAGGCCGACGGTCGCGCGGTCGGCAGCGACGTCGAGCACGACGGCCAGCGTCCAGGGCGCGAGATCGGACGGCAGCTCCATGGCGGCCAGCGCCTCCTGCCAGTTCTCGCCCGCTTCGAGCCGGGCCGCCGGACCGCGCCAGCCATAGCGGCGGTCATAGGCAACGAGGCCGTTCTTCAGCGCCTCGGAGGCGACTTCCTGAAGCCGCGTGTCGATGGTGGTGCGGACCGAGAGGCCGCCTTCATAGAGTTTCTGTTCGCCGAACTGCGTCAGCAATTCACGGCGCGCCTGTTCGAGAAAATATTCGGCATCGCGCATCTGCAAACCGCGCGGGCGCAGCGTCACGTCGAGTCCGGTGGCGCGCGCCTCGGCCGCTTCATAGGCAGTGATGAAGCGCTCCTCGGCCATGCGCGAAATGACCCAGTTGCGGCGCGCAAGCGCGCGGTCGCGGAAACGGAAGGGATGATAATTGCCGGGCGCCTTGGGCAGCGCCGCCAGATAGGCGACTTCGGCGACGGTCAGTTCGTCGAGCGGCTTGTCGAAATAGTTCAGCGCCGCGGCGGCGACGCCGTAGCTGCCGGAACCGAGATAGATCTCGTTGAGATAGAGTTCGAGAATCTGGTCCTTCGAAAAGGCGCGCTCGAGACGCAGCGCCAGCAGCGCCTCGCGCAGCTTGCGGTCGAAGGTCACTTCGCTGGAGAGCAGGAAGTTCTTGGCGACCTGCTGGGTGATGGTCGAGGCGCCGACCAGGCGGCGGTCGCGCAGCACGTTGAAGACGTTGTCGATGGTGGCACGGAGAATGCCGGTCGCGTCGACGCCGCCATGGCTGTAGAAATTCTTGTCCTCGGCGGCCAGGAAAGCCTGGACCAGACGCGGCGGGATCGCCGCGATCGGGACATAGAGGCGGCGCTCGCGGGCGAACTCGCCGATGATCTGGCCGTCGCCGGCATGGACGCGGGTGGTGACCGGCGGTTCGTAATTGGCCAGCCGCGTGTAATCCGGCAGATCCTGGTTGAGACGCCAGGCATAGTAGCCGCCGGCCAGCACGACGCCGGTCACGAGCACCAGCAGGACGGCGGCAATGATCGACAGAACTCTCAGCATCGGGCGGTCTGCCCTCCGTCGGACAATGGGTTCACAGTATCGCCGTCAGCTAGAGCCGAAATATGGCCACTCCAAGGCGCGTCATCTCGTCGTCTAAAGCGGCCCCTCGGCAAGACGATCGCCGAAATAGCGGTCGATGGCGCGGGTGAAGGATCCGGCGACGCCGGTGCGCCATGCGGCCGACACCAGCTGTTTCTCGTCGGAAGCATTGGTCAGGAAGCCCAGTTCGATCAGCACCGAGGGAACGTCGGGCGCCTTCAGCACGACGAAGCCGGCGAAACGGTGCGGCCGCTGCAGCATGGCGGTCTTCTGGCCGGCATAGTCGACGATCGAGCGGGCGAAGCGGGCCGAATAGTTCTTGGTTTCGCGCTGGGCGAGATCGATCAGGATGCCGGTCACTTCGGGGCTCTCGCCCTGGAGGTCGAGACCACCGATCAGGTCGGCGCGGTTTTCCTGGCGCGCCAGCGCGGCCGCTTCCTGGTCGGAGGCGGTTTCGGAGAGCGTGTAGACCGAGAGGCCGCGCACATCGGGCTTCTGGATCGCATCGGCATGGATCGAGAGAAAGAGATCGGCCTTGTGATTGCGCGCAATGGCGACGCGTTCGCGCAGCGGAATGAAGATGTCGGTCTCGCGCGTCAGATGGACTTCGTAGCGGCCGGTCGCGCGCAGCTGCGTGGCGAGTTCGCGGGCAAAGGCCAGCACGATGTTCTTTTCGTAGACGCCGCTCCTGCCCGTGGCGCCCGGATCGACGCCGCCGTGACCGGGATCGATGACGACGATGCGGCGGCGTTCGAGGCGTTCGGCCGGCGGGCTCATCGGCACGGCGGCCACGGCCTCGATCTTCTGCGTGGCCTCGGCAGCCGCCGTCCGGTCGGCGGCCGGCGCGCCGGCCGTCTGCGCGAAGGTGGCGCTGTCGGTGGGCGCCAGGTCGAGGACGATGCGGCGGCCGAAGCCGGCCTGCGGGTCGAGGACGAAATTGCGCGCCACCGCGACCGGTTCGCTGGTGTCGATGACGACGCGGAAGGTATCGGCCTGGAAGCGGCCATAGCGGAAGCCGGAGACGAAGCCCCGGGCTTCGGGCTTGGCCTCGTCGAGGCGGAAGGGCACGCCGGTCAGGTCGATGACGACGCGGTAGGGATCGGCCAGCGTGAAGACGCGGTAGTCGACGGCGGCGGCATCGCCCGCCAGCTCCATCACGAAGCGGGTCTGGGGACCGTGATCGCCGAAGCGGATGCCGGTGACGGCCGACATGCCCGGCGGCAGCGGCGCGGCGCGCGGAATGCTGGAGGCTGGCGGCGCATCGCTCAGCGCGCCGGTGGTCAGGAGGTCATTTTCGAGATCGCGGGCCAGCAATTCGGCCAGTTCGTCGACGGTCAGGCCCTCGGCGACGAAATCCTCGGCCAGCGCACGCATCGGCATCGTCAGGGCCAGCACCAGGAACAACGCCAGCAGACCGAGAACCTGCCCCGGCCGTTCCAGACGCGCCCAAATCTGCCGATTCCGTCCCATTCACACCCGCCGCAGCGCCACCGTGGGACCCTCTTTCCGTGCCGTCCGTCACGGTTACCCGAACGCCACCGCCGGCCAGGCCGATCCGCCCCGACTGCCGGGCCAGGCCCGCGCAGCCATTTGCGGATCGCGTCCCGCTCAACAACTCACCCCATATAACGGCCAGATTACTTCAAAAATGGTTAGCGCGCCAAAATTTACGAAGTTTCAATGGGTAGAATGGTTAATAACCGGGCGTCCGGGACCAATAAAGGCCATCGACGCCGTGCTTGCCAAATCAGCGCGGCAACGGGTACAAACGGACCGCACCCGGCGAGCCTCGGGCTTTCAAGGGTGCCGACACAGGATTTCGGGCAAACCGTCGCGCCGCCCCCCAACCGGTCTTCCGGGCGGGATGTCAGCGTCGACCGCGTCGGGCCCGGCGTTTTCCCAAGGCAAGCGTCCCGGACAACGCCAAACCAACGCAGCAGCGCGGGCCCGGCCCGCAACGCCCGCGTCCCGGCCCCTGGCCGGGTCCCGCCGGGCGGAGACAAGAACACGCCGGCACCCGGCGGCTCATTGGGTGCACCAAGGGTAGAGATGCACGACGCAGTTCCGCGACTTCACGACCGGCCGACCGGACAGGGCTCTTTCGAGAGCCGGGTCCGCCCGGTTGCGAGACCGGCTGCGCGGCGCGCCCTCGCCCCTCCTTTTCATCCTTTCCCGTCCGGACCCGACGCGGCGCGCCTTGATGGCGCCGGCGCGGCGATCCGGGCTCATGCAACAAAAGGCGCATGCCAGCGCCCGTCCGGCCCGTCGCATTTGTGGCCGGACCGGCGCGGCAGACAGCGCTCCGGAGATATGCCCAATGGCAAAGACCATGCTGATCGACGCGGCCCACCTCGAGGAAACTCGGGTTGTGGTCGTGAGCGGCAATCGCGTTGAAGAGTTCGACTTCGAGTCGGAAAACAGGAAACAGCTTCGAGGAAACATCTATCTTGCCAAGGTAACGCGCGTCGAACCGTCGCTTCAGGCGGCGTTCGTCGAATATGGCGGCAACCGGCACGGCTTCCTCGCCTTCAGCGAAATTCACCCCGACTACTACCAGATCCCGGTCGCCGACCGCGAAGCGCTGCTGCGCCAACAGGCCGCGGAAGCGCGCCGCGAACGCGACGAGGAAGATGCCGACGACGCGCCGGCGGCGCGCGCGACCGCCGACGCACCGACTGGCGCCAGCGATGCGGATGACGAGAATGACGAGGACGCCGACGCGCCGGAGAACGGCAACGCTGGCGAGGCGAATGGCGACGAGAATGGCGACGAGGCCGAGGCGGAGGATGACGGCAAGCGCGCCGCCGCCGTCGAGCGCGGCGAAACCGAAACCGTGCTCTCCGACGAGACGATCGAGTCGGTCGGCGCCGAAGATGCGATGGAAGAGGCGGCGCCGCGCAAGCAGCGCGTCAATTACCGTTCGTACAAGATCCAGGAAGTCGTCAAGCGCCGGCAGATCCTGCTGGTGCAGGTCGTCAAGGAAGAGCGCGGCAACAAGGGGGCGGCGCTGACCACCTATCTGTCGCTTGCCGGCCGCTATTGCGTGCTGATGCCCAACACGGCACGCGGCGGCGGCATTTCGCGCAAGATCACAGTCGCGGCCGACCGCAAGAAACTGAAAGCCATCGCCGAGACGCTGGACGTGCCGGAAGGCATGGGGCTGATCGTGCGTACGGCCGGCGCCAAGCGCACCAAGGCCGAGATCAAGCGCGACTACGAATATCTGCTCCGGATGTGGGAGAGCGTGCGCGAACTGACGCTGAAGTCGATCGCGCCGGCGCTGGTCTATGAAGAAGGCAGCCTGATCAAGCGTTCGATCCGCGATCTCTACGACAAGGATATCGACGCCATCCATATCGAAGGCGACGAAGGCTACCGCGAAGCCAAGAGCTTCATGCGGATGCTGATGCCGAGCCATGCCAAGAATGTGCAGCCCTACAAGGAAAAGCAGCCGCTCTTCCAGAAATACGGCGTCGAGCAGCAACTCGACTCGATGCTCAACCCGACCGTCACGCTGAAATCGGGCGGCTATATCGTCATCAATCCGACCGAAGCGCTGGTTTCGATCGACGTCAATTCGGGGCGCTCCACCAAGGAACGCAATATCGAACAGACGGCGCTCAAGACCAATCTCGAAGCGGCCGAGGAAATCACGCGGCAGATGCGGCTGCGCGACCTTGCGGGCCTGATCGTGATCGATTTCATCGACATGGACGAGAACCGCAACAACCGCGCCGTCGAGCGCAAGCTCAAGGACTGCCTGAAGACCGATCGCGCCCGCATCCAGGTCGGCCGGATCAGCCATTTCGGGCTGCTCGAAATGTCGCGCCAGCGGATGCGCTCGGGCGTGCTCGAAGGCTCGACCGTCACCTGTCCGCATTGCGCCGGCACCGGGCTTGTGCGCTCGGTCGAGTCGATGGCGCTGCATGTGCTGCGCGGTGTCGAGGCCGAGGCCGTCAAGGGCCGGGCGGCCGCCTTCACCGTCAAGGTGCCGCCGGTCGTGGCGATCTACATGCTCAATCAGAAGCGCGGCAATGTGCTCGATATCGAGGACCGCTACGGCGTGTCGGTCTATATCGAGGCCGATGCGACGCTGACCGGTTCGGATCACAAGATCGAGCAGGCCGAAGCGCGCGCGCTGACGCGGACGCGGCCGGCACTGGGTGCGATCAGCATCGAAAGCGGCTATGCGGCCGAGGATGACGACATCGTCGACGCGGTCGAGGAAGACGAGGCCGAGGACGAAGCCGAGGAAACGACCGAAGCGGCCGCGCCCCGGCGCAGCGCCGAGGAAGGCGATGGCGAGGGCCCGCGCAAGCGCAAGCGGCGCCGGCGCCGGCGCAAGCCCGGCGAGGAACGCGAAGCCGGCAGCACGGCCGCGCCGTCGGACGATGGCGAGACCGGCGAGAGCGATGCGAATGATGCGGAAGCGGACGAAGCTGGCGACAGCAGCGAACGCGCCGCCGCGCCACAGGACGAACTCGACGAGAACGGACAGCGCAAAAGGCGCCGGCGCGGACGACGCGGCGGACGGCGCAATCGCCGCCGGACCGAAGAAGACGGCCAGGAAACCCGGGCGGTTGCCGGCGAAAATTCGGCCGAGGGCGACGACACCGCGGGCGCGGATGACGGCGGCAGCGAGGCCGAGGCGGAAGCGCCGGTGCTGCTTTCCTATTCGCGCAGCGACAGCATGAGTGACGAAGAAGAAGCCGAAACGCCGGCCGAGGAAGAAGCCCAGGCAACGGTAATCGACCCGTCGGACGCACCGCGGACCGACCGCGAGGTCGAAGCGCCGATCGAAACCGAAAGCGATCCGCTGCTGGCCGAGGCGCCGGCCCTGCGTTCGGCCGAGCCGGACCAGCCCGCCGAACCGACACGACGCGGCTGGTGGCAACGCCGCTGAGACGACCGACCCTATCCATCCGACAAAAGGGCCCGGGGCATGAACCCCGGGCCCTTTTCCGTTCAGGCGCCGAAGCCGGGTTCAAAAGCCCAGCGCGGTGACGCCCATGCCATCACCGCGCGGCCCGGTGGCCAGCACACAGGCGCCGGTCGGCTGGCCGTCGGGACAGGCGATCGCATGCGCCGGCGAACGCGCATCGGCCGGCGATGCCGCCAGCGCCGACGTCACCGCCTCCGGGCCCGCAAGCGCCGCCCGCGCGGCATGCTGGATTGCCGCCGCACCCTTCGGTGCGCCGGCACCGGCGCCGCTGAAGAAGACGCGCGAACCATTGGCGCTGGTGACGATGACCGGCATCAGATAGGCCGAGGCGATGCCCGAGGCCGCCTGTTGCGGATTGGCGGAGAAGACGATGCCGGTGCCTTCCGCGACATGGCCGGCACCGAAAGCGCCATTCATCGTGACCGCACAGGCTACCGCGCCGCCGCGGCCGTCGATCGCCGCGAAGGCTGTCGAGCCATAATCGCGGCCGGGCGCGTCGGTCGCGCCCAGCGAGGCGGCGGTACGGCGTGCCAGTTCGGCCAGCTCGGACGCGCCTGCCTTTTCGATGTTGCGCCAGAGCGCGCCCGCGTAGAGGCCGGCGCCCAGCGCTTCGGCCGGCACGGCGACATTGGCGGCCGTCATCGGCAGACGCTGCGCCGGCGCGACCTCGGGCCGGTAGTCGCGCAGATCGGCAAGGCTCAACGCGCCCCCAACCCGCGCCGCCTCGTCGACCAGCCGGCGCGCCGTGGTGCCGGCATAGAAGCCATTGACGCCCTGATTGCGGATGGCGGCCAGCGTCGTCGCCAGATCGCCGCGGGTGACACGGTCGAGTTCGCGGGGCAGCGCGCCGCCTTCGCCGGAAAAATGCGCCTGCAAGGCGGGGGCCGCCGCGATCAGCGCGGCAGCATCGGCAAACTGGCCAGCGGCGGCACGCGAGACGGGGAAACCGGTTGCCGCCATGCGTTCGGCCGGACCGACAACCGACGCCCAGGGACGGTTACCGTAGCGCGACTGCAAGAGCGCAAAACCACGTACATTGCCGGGCACAGCAACCGCGCCACCATTCTGCGGGCTGCGCGCCAGGAAGGCGATGCTTTCGACCGTGCGCTCATCGGCATTGCGGGCCAGACAGATACCGCCGCCGCCGAGACCTGCTGCCGCCGGCCAGGTGACCGACAGAGCGAAGTAAAGCGCAGTTGCCGCGTCGGCCGCATTGCCGCCCTGTTCGAGGACCTGTCGTGCGACCAGCGCAGCGGCCGGTTCGTCGGCGATTGCCGCGCCGAAAGCCGGGTTGCCGCCGGCGTCCTTGTCGGTCAGGCGCGCCAGACGCTGGGTGCGGGTTTCGACGCCGTGACTGACCGATGTGGCGGCGATCGGCTCGGGTTCGCCCAGTTCGACGCAGGCCGAGAGCGAAACCGCCATGGCGATACCGGCCAGCCCCGTCGCCTGCCGCAAGACGGCGACCGGAATTCCACACTTCTGCCCCATTCGCGCTGTTTCCTCTGTTTGCCGAAGCCGACGGAATCCGCCATTTTCGCCGTTGAATTCGTGATCATTCGTGACCGGCGGGGCCCGATTGACGGCTTGCGCACCCCTCCCTACCGTTTAGTCTCGTCGGGGCGGTATCGTCAACGCGCCCGGATGCGGGCACAACAAGGCGGCGGGCCGAATCCGCCGGAAATGCCAGTGACGCGTGTGAAAGTTCGCCCGATGCGATTCATCAGCCAGATTGCCGGCCGGTACGCCTTGCAGCGCTTGACAGGCGCGCTGGCGCTTTGCGCCGCACTGATCCTCGCCAGCGCCAGCACGGCTGCCGCACAGAGCATTTCGATCGTCAGCGACGCCGAAACCGAGAGCATGCTGCGCGACTATGCCGATCCGATCCTGCGGGTCGCCGGCCTCGAACCTTCCGCGGTCAAGATTCATCTCGTCAACGACCGCCGCCTCAATGCCTTCGTCGCCGAAGGCCAGCAGATGTTCTACAATACCGGCCTCATCACCATCGTCGACTCGCCGCTGGAGCTGATCGGTGTGATGGCGCATGAAATCGGTCATATGGCGGGCGGGCATCTGGTGCAGCGGCGCGAACATATCGGCCAGTTGCAGGCGCCGATGATCGCCTCGATGATTCTCGGCGTCGGCGCCATTGCGGCCGGACAACCCGATGCCGGCATGGCACTGATCCTGGGCGGGCAGCATCTCGCCGAACGCGGCTTCTTCGCCTATACGCGCAGCCAGGAATCGAGCGCCGACCAGGCTGGCGCCAGCTATCTGCAGCGCGCGGGCATTTCCGGCAAGGGCATGCTCGACCTGTTCGCCTCGATGCGCGACCAGGAAATGCTGTCGGCCGAGCGGCAGGACCCGTTCGCTCGTTCGCATCCGATGTCGGCGGCGCGCTTCAGCGCGCTCGAGACGCGCGTCAAGGCCTCGCCCTATTTCGAACGCGAATTGCCGGCATCGGAGATCCACCGCTTCAAGATGGTGCAGGCCAAGCTGCACGGGTTTCTCGACGAGCCGAACACCACCTTCAACCGCTATCCGTCCAGCGACAACAGCGATTATGCGCGCTATGCGCGCGCGGTCGCCTATCACCGCACCGGTGCGCTCTCGGAGGCGTTGACCGAAATCGATCCGCTGCTCGCCAGCGATCCGAAGAACCCCTATATCCACGAGGTCAAGGGGCAGATCCTGTTCGAAAGCGGACGGATCGAGGAGGCGGTGACTTCCTACCGGCAATCCGTCGAACTGAAGCCCGAAGACTCGCAGCTTCACCTCGGTCTCGGCCGCGCCCTGCTCGGCCGCGACGGCGAGGAAAACGCGCGCGCCGCGATCCCGCATCTGCTGACCGGCACGCGCGGCGCGGCGCAGCCCTTCGGCTTCTACCAGCTTTCGATCGCCTATGGCCGCCTCGACGATATCGGCATGGCCGAGCTTGCGACGGCGCAGTATTACAATGCGCTGGGCCGCATCAAGCAGTCCAAGATGCATGCGGCGCGGGCACTGAAGAATCTGCGTCAGGGTTCGCCCGAATGGCTGCAGGCGCAGGATCTCGCCATCCAGGCCGATCCGGCCGAACGCGGCTGAGGCGCCGAACAACTGTTTTTCGTCAACCTTCCCAAGAAAGCTTCCGATGCCGCGTTTCCGTTCCCTGCCCTGCCTGTCGCTTGCCGCGTTGCTGATGGCGCTTCCCGTCATCTTCACAGCCCCCGCCATGGCAGAGGACGCCGCCACCTTCAATGCTGCCGAACGAAAGGCCATCGAGACGGTCGTGCGCGACTATCTGATCCGGAATCCCGAGATCGTGCTCGAAGCGCTGCATGAACTGGAGGAACGGCACCAGGCCGCGGCGCTGGCCGAGACACGTTCGGCCATCGAGGCGCAGCGCGCGGCGATCTATGACGATCCGGACGACTACACCTATGGCAATCCGAAGGGCGATGTGACCATCGTCGAGTTCTTCGACTACACCTGCGGCCACTGCAAGCGCAGTTTCCAGCCGCTGATGGATTTCGTCGATGCCGATGGCAATATCCGCCTGATCCTGAAAGAGTTCCCCATTCTCGGGCCGCGCGCGCTCGATGCCGCCAAGGCTGCGCTGGCGGCGCGCAAACAGGGCCGCTACATCGAAATGCACCGCGCATTGTTCGAGCATGAGGGACAGCTCAGCGAGAAAGCGCTGATGGAAATCGCGGCCAAGGCCGGACTCGACGGGCCGCGCCTCAAGAAGGACATGGAAGACCCGAAGCTGATGGACGTCTTTGCGCGGCAATATGCGCTGGCCGAGGCGATCGGTATCGAAGGTACGCCCGCCTTCATCATCGGCGGCGAGATGCTGCCCGGCGCGGTCGACAAGGAACGGCTGGCGCGAGTGGTGGCGGAAGCACGCGCGGGGCGCTGACCGCAGGCCAGGCGTCGAGATTTGTGTTGCGCTGCAGCATAAACCGGTCTAACAAGGCGCAACTCGACTGGACCCGGTGAAATGCCGGGTGGCTCTGCCGGCCGCCAATCCGCCGGATATTCCCAACCAATGACCGATTTCACGGACGCGGATCGTTCCGATCCCGTGCGCATTCGTGTCTTTCCGGATTTCCATGATCTCAGTAAGTGCGTACCGCCAGCAATGGTTCGGCAATATTCGTGGCGACGTTCTCGCCGGCCTCGTTGTCGCCCTTGCCCTCATTCCCGAAGCCATCGCCTTTTCGATCATCGCGGGCGTCGACCCCAAGGTCGGGCTCTATGCCTCGTTCTCGATCGCCGTCATCGTCGCCATCACCGGCGGGCGGCCCGGAATGATCTCCGCCGCGACGGCGGCGACTGCCGTGCTGATGGTGACGCTGGTAAAGGATCACGGGCTTGAATATCTGCTCGCCGCCACCGTGCTGGCCGGGCTGATGCAGATCGTCGCCGGCCTGCTGAAACTCGGCTATGTGATGCGCTTCGTGTCGCGCTCGGTGATGACGGGCTTTGTGAACGCGCTGGCAATCCTGATCTTCATCGCGCAGATCCCCGAGCTGATCGGCGTGCCGTGGCTGACTTATGCGATGCTCGCTGGCGGGCTCGGCATCATCTATCTCTTTCCGCTGCTGACCAAATCCGTCCCCTCGCCGCTGATCTGCATCGTCGCGCTGACCGGCATTGCGATCTATTTCGGACTCGACATCCGCACCGTCGGCCATATGGGCGAACTGCCCTCCACCCTGCCCGTCTTCCTGATCCCGCAGATTCCGCTCAATCTCGAAACGCTGATGATCATCCTGCCCTATTCGGCGGCGGTGGCGGCGGTGGGCCTGCTGGAATCGCTGATGACCGCCACCATCGTCGACGATCTGACCGACACGCCGAGCGACAAGAACCAGGAATGCATCGGCCAGGGCATCGCCAACACGGCGACCGGCTTCATCGGCGGCATGGCCGGCTGCGCGATGATCGGCCAGTCGATCATCAATGTGAAGTCGGGCGGCCGCGGGCGGCTGTCGAGCTTCTGCGCCGGCATCTTCCTGCTGTTCATGATCGTGGTGCTGGGCGACTGGGTGAAGCAGATTCCGATGGCGGCGCTTGTTGCCATCATGATCATGGTCTCGATCGGCACCTTCAGCTGGTCGTCGATCAAGAACCTGCGCGAGCATCCGCGCAGCTCCTCCGTGGTGATGCTGGCGACCGTCGCCACCGTCGTCGTCACCCATAATCTCGCCATCGGCGTCCTGGTGGGCGTGCTGCTTTCCGGTATCTTCTTCGCCTGGAAGATCGCCCAGATATTCCGCGTGACCTCCGTCGCTTCGGAGGACGGGCGCGAAAGGACCTATGTTGTCGAAGGACAGATATTCTTCGCCTCGGCCGATAATTTCCTTGCCTCGTTCGACTTCAAGGAAGCGCTGGAGCGAGTCGTCATCGATGTCAGCCGCGCGCATATCTGGGACATTTCGAGTGTTGCGGCGCTCGACATGGCGGTTCTGAAATTTCGCCGCGATGGCGCGACGGTCGAGATCGTCGGGCTGAACGATGCCAGCGAAACGATCGTCGACCGGCTAGCGATCCATGACAGGCCCGGCGCGCTTGAAAAGCTGATGGGACATTGAGGGAGAGCGGCATGACACAGAAGATTATCGCGCTGGTCGACGGATCGACCTATTCGCATAGCGTCTGCGCGCATGCTGCATGGATCGCGGCGCGAACGGGCGCGGCCATCGAGGTGCTGCATGTGCTCGGACGGCGCGAGAGCGCGGAGGCCTCCGACCTCAGCGGCAGCATCGCCCTCGGCGCCCGCAGCGCCCTGCTGGCGGAACTGACCGCGCTCGACGAACAACGCGCCAAGCTGCAGCAGCTACGCGGGCGCGCCATTCTGGACGACGCAAAAGCGGTGATCGCCGCAGCAGGTGTCGACAATGTGACGACGCGGCTCAGGATCGGCGATATCGTTGAAACGGTCGCAGAGAGCGAGGCGACCGCCGACATGCTGGTGATCGGCAAGCGCGGCGAAGCGGCGGATTTCGCCAGGCTGCATCTCGGCTCGAATATCGAACGCATCGTGCGTTCCAGCCACAGGCCGGTCTTCGTCACCGCGCGCGCGTTCCGGCCGATCGAGCGTTTTCTGATTGCCTTCGACGGTGGCGCCAGCAGCATCAAGGCCGTCGATCATATTGCGCAGAGCCCGCTCTTTCAGGGGCTCGAATGTCATTTGCTGATGGCCGGCGCGAGCACGCCGGAACTTCGCCGCAAGCTCGACGATGCCTGCATCCCGCTCACTGCGGCGGGGTATGACGTCAAAGCCTTCGTCGCGGAGATGGCGCCCGAAGCCGCCATCGCGGAGCATGTGGCGGCCCAGCAGATCGGCCTTGTCGTGATGGGCGCCTATGGCCATTCGCGCATTCGCAGCCTGATCATCGGCTCGACCACGACCGAGATGATCCGTTCCTGCAAGGTGCCGGTGGTGCTGTTCAGGTAAGGCGGGGCGACCCGTTTGCGGCTATGCTCATTCGCGGAACGATGGGGGACGCGCAATGAAACGGATCGAACTCGAGGCCTACGGCGTGCCCGAAGAGGTGGCGCACTGCGTGGAGGTGCCGGATGTCGGCGCGCCGGGGCCGGGCGAGGTCGTGTTCGACGTTCTCGCCTTTCCGATCAACCCGGCCGATATCGGCTTTTGCCGCGGCACCTATCGCATCAAGCCGCCGCTGCCCGCGACGCCGGGGGCGGAATGCGTCGGCCGCGTTGCGGCGGTCGGCGACGGCGTCACTCATGTGAAGCCAGGCGACCTCGTCATCAATCTTGCGCGCGAGAACTGGGCCGCGCGCCGCCGCGTGAAGGCGGAGGACGCAGTGCCGATCCCTTCGGGGCTCGATCCCAAACAGGCCGCGATGCTGCGGATCAACCCGCCGACGGCGCTGTTGCTGCTCAGCGACATTGTCGAATTGAAACCCGGCGACTGGGTGATCCAGAACGTCGCGAATTCCGCCGTGGGACGGCTCGTCATCACGCTTGCGAAGGCGCGCGGGCTGCGCACGGTGAACGTGACGCGGCGCGAGGATGTGTTTGCCGAACTGACGGCGCTCGGCGCCGATGTCTGCCTCACCGACGGGCCGGGCCTCACCGACCGCGTGCGCGAGGCGACCGGCGGCGCGGCGATCCCGCTCGGGCTCGACGCGGTGGCGGGCGATGCGACGGCGCGGATCGCGTCTTGCGTGAAGGATGAAGGGACGGTCTGCACCTATGGCGGCATGTCTGGCAAGGCACCGGAGGTTTCCGTCGCCGATCTCGTCTTCCGGGGCGTGACTTTCACCGGCTTCATGCTCGGCCGCTTCATGGCGCGGCGGAGCGCGGAAGAGATACGCGCGATCTATGCCGAGCTTGCCGAGGGCGTCGCAAAGGGCACGATCCACGCGCCGGTGGACAGTGTTTATCCGATCGACAATATCCGCGAAGCATTGATCCAGGCCCAGACGGGCGGGCGGCGCGGGAAGGTGCTGGTGAGTCCAGGCGGCGAGGTGGGGTGAGTTGGTTCTCAATCGATGAGGGAGCGGGAGCCGCTACATTTGCGCTGCATCTTCCTGATTACAAGACATTCGATTGACTGCGGGCGTGATACAAAAAAAGGGAGCGGCTGAACACATAACTTTATGAAATCTGATAGCGAGGTGAGGTTCTTGTTTCAGCAAAATACAATAAATCAGCCGGTCCGCGACTTTGTGTTTCCTGTAGGTACAGTTCACAATGGAATTTTTTCATTAAAAGGCACCGCATTTTTCATCGGTGAACGCGGCTTCGCTGTAACAGCAGCGCATGTAACCGATGACCTCCGAAGAGGTGGCGAGCCCATTGGTCTTTTTACTGACGGACACGAATGGTACCCGATACCGGTGATAGATATGGAGTCACACCCATCTGAAGACGTTGCCGTAGTAAAACTACAAGGAAATTGGCACTCAATTATTTACATCAACCCCTCTAGTGAACACTCGTCATGCGATTATGAACTTTGGGGTTACCCGGAGCGGGCCGCTACTGAATTGAGAAGGGATGCAACCAGTCCAGAAGAAGCAGAATCCCTCATCCGCCCTGACCTTGTCTACAACCGAGGGTATGTTCGCCGCAGATTATCGCGCGAATTTTCCGTGTCTATTTATCGTGGGCAGGCCTTCTATGAACTCAGCGAAGTTGGGGGCTCTTGTTGTTCAGGAGCGCCGGTCATCAATCATCAGCGCACGCAAGGACCGTGGCCAGCCTTCGCAGTATATATCGGTGAGGAAACGTCGGAAGCTTTAACAGCGGTCGGCTATGCTACTCGCTGCGATTCGCTGGCACAGTGGATTCCCACAATACTAGGGGGTCGCCTTGACGAGCAGCGTGCATCGTCAAAAACATAAAGGTCGGAATGTTTCTGTCGATGTCGATATGAATACGGAGCTAAATCAACCCGCCCATCGGCGATGAGGGGTCGGCATAGAGTTTCTTCGGCATCCGTCCCGCGAGATAGGCGAGCCTGCCCGCCTCGACCGCGAGTTTCATCGCCCGCGCCATTTTGATCGGGTCTTTCGCTTCGGCGATCGCAGTGTTCATCAGCACGCCGTCGCAGCCGAGTTCCATTGCGACGGCGGCGTCGGACGCCGTGCCGACGCCGGCATCGACCAGCACCGGGACTTTCGATTGTTCGACGATCAGACGGATGTTGATCGGGTTCTGGATGCCGAGGCCGGAGCCTATCGGGGCTGCGAGCGGCATGATCGCGCAGCAGCCCATCTCTTCCAGTTTCTTCGCCATGATCGGATCGTCGGTGCAATAGACCATCACCTCGAAGCCGTCCTTCAGCAGCGCTTCGGCGGCGCGCAAGGTTTCGATCATGTCGGGATAGAGCGTCTTCTGGTCACCCAGCACCTCGAGCTTGACGAGGTTCCAGCCGCCGGCCTCGCGCGCAAGGCGCAGCGTGCGCACCGCGTCGTCGGCCGTGTAGCAGCCCGCCGTGTTGGGCAGGTAGATCACCTTCTTCGGGTCGATGAAGTCGACCAGCATCGGCTCGTCGGGATTGGTGATGTTGACGCGGCGCACCGCGACGGTGACGATTTCGGCGCCGGCGGCTTCCACCGCCGCCGCGTTCTCGGCGAGGTCCTTGTATTTGCCGGTGCCGACGATCAGGCGCGACTTCAGCTTGCGCCCGGCGACGATGAAGGGGTCGTCGTCCGCCGTCGTCGTTTCGATGCGCTTGGCCGCTTCGTTCACGTCACTCACTCCTTCAGGCGGGCTCAGCCGCCGCCGACAAAATTGACGATCTCCAGGCGGTCGCCATCGCCGAGCACGACCTCGCCATAGGCCGAGCGCGGGACGATCTCGAAATTGCGCTCGACGGCGATCTTGGCGGCCGGCAGGCCCAGCCTCTCGATCAGCCCCAGCACCGTCAAAGGCCCCTCATAGTCGCGGCTTTCGCCGTTGATGGTGAGCCGCATCAGAACCCGCTCCGTTTACCATTGGCGCGGATAATGGGTGAGGGAGCCCGGCAATTCAAGGCGAGGCGCGGCCGGCCGGTCCTGAGCGAGGCTTTTACTGGCCCCGCGAGTTGCGTATAAAGAGACGCCGCGATTCGGGGACCGAAAGGATCGCGGCAGGGACCACAATTTCGCCTATTTGCGGCCCTAGAGCCTGACCTGTACCCCGCAGGTTACGGAAAGCCGCCTTCCGCGACGTCACGCCCCGAAGCCGCCAGAAAGCCCGCCGACGCATGGCAAAATCCAGCTCCAGACAGGCCTCGAAGCCGGTGTTCGTGCTCAACGGCCCGAACCTCAACCTGCTCGGCCAGCGCGAGCCGGAGATCTATGGCTCGACGACGCTTCCCGACATCGAAAAGATGGTGAAGGCCAAGGCCAAGACGCTCGGGCTCGCCGTCGATTGCCGGCAGTCGAACCATGAGGGCGAACTGGTCGACTGGATTCAGGAGGCGCGGACCGCCGCGGCCGGCGTGATCCTCAATGCCGGCGCCTATTCGCACACCTCGATCGCCATTCACGACGCGCTGGCCATGCTCGACATGCCGGTTGTCGAGGTCCATATCTCCAATGTCCACAAGCGCGAGAGCTTCCGGCATCATTCGACGATCTCGCCGGTCGCCACCGGCGTCATTTGCGGGCTCGGCACCATCGGCTATGCGCTGGCGCTCGAGGCCATCCATTCCAAGCTTTAACCCGACCGAGGAACCAGCGACGTGGCAGCACCCCGCCAGCCGACCGGCCAAAAAGGAAGCAAGAAGAGCGAGATGAGCAAATCGGGCGTCGATCAGGAACTGATCCGGCAACTGGCCGCTCTCCTCAAGGAGACCGAGCTCAGCGAAATCGAGATCGAAACGGACAATCTGAAGCTGCGCGTGTCGCGGCAGGTGAGCCAAGTGACAGCACATGTCGCCGCCGCGCCGGCTGCCGCGGCACCGGCCGCCGCGCCGGCCACGCCGGCCGAGGCCGCCGCCCATCCCGGCGCAGTCGCCTCGCCGATGGTCGGCACGACCTATCTCGCTGCCGAGCCGGGCGCCGCGCCCTATGTGACCGTCGGCTCGACGGTGAAGGAAGGCCAGACGGTGCTGATCATCGAGGCCATGAAGACCATGAACCACATTCCCGCGCCGCGCGCGGGCAAGGTCACCGCGATCCTTGTGGAAGACGGCCAGCCGGTCGAGTTCGGCGAACCGCTTCTCGTGATCGAATAGGCGGGGGCCGGGCCAGCGCGATGTTCGAGAAGGTCCTCATTGCAAATCGCGGCGAAATCGCGCTGCGCATCCATCGCGCCTGCCGCGAGATGGGCATCAAGACGGTGGCCGTGCATTCGACGGCGGACGCCGATGCGATGCATGTGCGGCTGGCCAATGAAAGCGTCTGCATCGGCCCGCCGGCCGCCAGCGAAAGCTATCTCAACATTCCGGCGATCATCTCGGCCTGCGAGATCACCGGCGCCGACGCCGTGCATCCGGGCTACGGCTTCCTGTCGGAGAACGCCAAGTTCGCCGACATCCTGGCCGCGCATGGCATCACCTTCATCGGACCGAGCGGCGACCATATCCGCCTGATGGGCGACAAGATCCAGGCCAAGACAACGGCACGCTCGCTCGGCATCCCCTGCGTGCCGGGTTCGGACGGCGCCATCACCACCGACGAGCAGGCCTACAAGGTCGCCGAGGAAACGGGCTATCCGGTGCTCGTCAAGGCGGCCGCCGGCGGCGGCGGACGCGGCATGAAGGTGGCGCGCTCGCGCGAGGAACTGTCGGGAGCGCTGTCGAACGCGCGTTCGGAGGCCAAGGCGGCCTTCGGCGACGACGCGCTCTACATGGAAAAATATCTCGGCCAGCCGCGCCATATCGAAATGCAGATCATCGCCGACTCACATGGCAATGTGGCGCATCTCGGCGAGCGCGACTGTTCGCTGCAGCGGCGCCACCAGAAGGTGCTGGAGGAATGCCCCTCGCCCGCCCTCAACGACACGCAGCGCGAAAAGATCGGCGAGATCGTGCGCAACGCCATCGGCAAGCTCGGCTATCTCGGCGTCGGTACGATCGAGTTTCTCTATGAGGATGGCGAGTTCTACTTCATCGAGATGAACACCCGGCTGCAGGTCGAGCATCCGATCACCGAGGCCGTTACCGGCATCGACATCGTGCGCGAACAGATCCGCATCGCGGCCGGACTCGAAATGAGCTTCACGCAGAAGGACGTCACCTTCTCGGGCCATGCCATCGAATGCCGCATCAATGCGGAAGATCCGAAAACCTTCACGCCGTCACCCGGCACGATCAAGGATTTCCACACGCCGGGCGGGCTTGGCGTGCGCGTCGACAGCGCGGCCTATTCGGGCTACCGCATCCCGCCCTATTACGACAGCCTGATCGGCAAGCTGGTGGTGCATGGCCGCAACCGCAACGAATGCCTGATGCGGCTTCGGCGCACGCTGCATGAATTCGTGATCGATGGCATCAAGACGACGATCCCGCTGTTCCAGGATCTCGTCAACGAACAGGATTTCATGAACGGCGAGTACCATATTCACTGGCTTGAAGATTTCCTCAAGAAGCAATCCTGACGCCGGCAAGCCTTGCGCTCGCGCCGGAACAGACGCGGACGGACGGCCATGAGCGATATCGACGCCGATGCCCTGTTGCGCGCCTATGCCTATGGCGTGTTCCCGATGGCGGAATCGCGCGACGATCCCCAGCTCTACTGGATCGATCCCGAGCGACGCGGCATCCTGCCGCTGGACGGCTTTCATGTGCCCAAACGGCTGCGGCGGCGCGTCCGCGCCGGCGTCTTCGACGTCCGGATCGACACGGCGTTTCGCGAGGTGATGCTGGGCTGCGCGGCGACCGCACCCGACCGCGACGGCACATGGATCAACGACCGGATCGTATCGCTCTATTGCGAGCTGCATGAACGCGGTCACGCCCATTCGGTCGAGTGCTGGCACGACGGCGCGCTGGTCGGCGGGCTCTACGGCGTCTCGATCGGCGCGGCGTTTTTCGGCGAAAGCATGTTCAGCCGCGCGACCGACGCCAGCAAGGTGGCGCTGGTCCATCTCGTGGCGCGGCTGGTGGCCGGCGGCTACAAGCTGCTCGACACGCAATTCGTCACGGAACATCTGCAGCAGTTCGGCGCCATCGAGATCTCGCGCGACGCCTATCGTGCCCGGCTGTTCGAGGCGACGTCGGTCGAGGCCGATTTCTACTCGTTGCCCGAAGGCGCCGCGCCGCTCGAATTCCTGCAATCGGTCACCCAGATATCGTAGACTGGATGCTCAAGCGCATTGAGGCCGGGGCTTTCGGCAAACATCCAGCCCTTGAAGATCGGATGCGGCTGCACCTCGCCGGTCGCCGTGTCGACCTGGTGGACCTCGACATAGGCGGCGGTGCGCGGCGTCTCCTCGGGCGGCGCCTTGTGACAGGCGCGCACCAGCACTTCGAGCGCGCCATAGCGTTGCGGCACGTCGACCGTGGCGGAAAAGCTGGTGGCGCGGGCGGTGATCTTGTCGAGGCCACTGAAGACAGCGACGCTGTGTTTCTCCGCATGCGCGGCGGCCGGCGCAAGCGCCAGCATCGCGGCAAGAACGGCGCAGGAAACTGAAATTCCGCCAAGGCGCATCGGCATTTCCCTATCGGGCTTCGTTACTGACCGGCCTCAAGCCCGGCCGGCAAGAGTCACTCGCCGCTGCCGGTCGAAAAGACCGCCTGGCCGATCAGGCCCATCAGGTCGACGGCGCCCTGCGTGAACATGATCTCGCTGCCATCGGCCAGATAGTCGGGGCTGCCGCCGGGCGTCAGCGAGATATAGCTGCCGCCAAGCAGGCCGTCGCTGGCGATCTTGGCGCTGGTATCGTCAGGGATCTTCACATCGCGCGCCAGATCGAGCGTGACCACCGCCTGATAGGTTTCGGGGTTCAGGCTTTGCGAAACCACTGTCCCTATCTTGATGCCCGACAGGCGCACATCGGAGCCGTTGGCCAGACCGTCGACGCCGCTGAACTGGGCCGTCACCTTGTAGCCGGCGCTGCTGCGCATGCCCGACGAGGTGTAGCCATAGAAAAGAAACAGCGCGGCCACGGCGACGACGATGGTGCCGATCAGGGTTTCGACGAGATTGCTCTGCATGTCTGTCCTCGGAAAATCGGTTTTCGACCCGCGCCTATTCGGGCCGCCAGGCCTCGTAATCGCCGGTGGCGCCGGGGCGGCGCGCGCCCTTGTGCAGGCTGCCTTGCGGCCGCCACGCCCGGGACGTGCCGGTCAGGTTCGGCACATGCGGTTTTTCCCATTCATGCGGCTTGTAGCCGTCCTCGGTGGGCGGCACGTCGACCGTGTGATGGAGCCAGCCATGCCATTCCGGCGGCACGCGCGAGGCTTCGGCGAGACCGTTATAGATCACCCAGCGGCGCACATAGCCGTCGATCGCGGCGCCGTCCCTGGACTGATAGTAGCGATTGCCCTGCCCGTCGGTGCCGATCAGGCGGCCCTTGCGCCAGGTGTGGAACCTCGTGCCCATGGTCTGGCCGTTCCACCAGGTGAATACTTCCTGCAGCAGCGTCATGGGCGCATTATCCTGTTGTCCGGGCTTGCGAATTTCATCAACCGGCTGATTCCGGCCATGCCGGAAGGCGCGCCGAATATGACACCCGACACGCGGATGGTCCAGACCGAAGGCGGCCTTATCGGGTCAGTCGATCGACCAGGTTCCGGTCTTCTGGGCACTGCGGCGGAGCGTACCGGCCTGCTGGATCAGCATGGGCTGGCGATAGATGTTGCCCGCGACCTCGAATTCGCGATCGTCGTTGAGCACCCATTCGATGCGGTGGAGAAGGCTCGCCGGCGTGACCGGCTTGACCAGGAGGTGGGTCGCGCCGATTTCGAAGGCTTCGGCGATCAGCGAGCGCGAGGCATGGCCCGTCAGGACGATGATCGGCGTGAAACAGAGCGGCTCGTTGCCGACGGCCCGGACGCGGGTGATGAATTCCCGGCCGTTCATCGGCTGCATCTCCCAATCGGAGATCACCAGATCGATATCGTAGATTTCAAGTTCGGTGAGGCCGTCAGTGCCGTCGCGAGCCTGACGCAGATATGAAATCCCGAACGTGTTCAACATGGTGCGGACGAGAAGGCGCATGCTGCCATTGTCGTCGACCATCAGAATCCGCAGGTCTTTCAGTTCCTTGCCGAACGCCTTGCTGCGCTCACCCACGCCCGATCTCCGCCTGTTCTGGGTAATGGAGAGAAGACTATTGGTAACCGATTCCGGGTTTCGGCTTTGTTAATCGCCGATTCGGGTGGCTCGCCCACCAGATATCGCGGCCGCGAATGCCTGTCCCGCCTACATCTTGTGACGAGTGCTTGACGGGGCATGGCCATCCTCCCTAGGATTTCATCTCCCCCAAGGGGCGAGGCAGGAGACAGGCGGACACCCGAACAGAGCCAAGGCTCGGCGACGAAAGCTAAACGGAATCAACCACTTAACTTGGTTGACCCGGGGAGCGCGGCGCAACGGGAAGTCACGCCCGCAGGGCGGGCCCGGCACATGCGAATGGCATGAACCGGGCATCGGCCTGCGGTCTTCCGGTTTCGGCCGCGACGGGGCAAGTGGGCCAGACGAAGAACCGGGGGAAAGATGCGTATCCAGCGTTGTTTCACTGTCGAAGGACAATCGCCCTACGAAGGCGTACCGTTCCGGACGACGGCCAGCGAAATCCGCAACCCCGACGGCTCGGTCGTCTTCCGCCTGCAGGACATTGCGGTGCCGGCCGAGTGGAGCCAGGTCGCCTGCGACGTGCTGGCCCAGAAATATTTCCGCAAGGCCGGCGTCCCGGCGGTGCTGAAGAAGGTGCCGGAAGACGGCATGCCCGAATTCCTCTGGCGTCATGTGCCTGACCAGGATGCGCTGGCCGCGCTGCGTCCGGAAGACCGCTTCGGCCCCGAGATGGATGCGCGCCAGGTGTTCGACCGGCTGGCCGGCGCCTGGACCTATTGGGGCTGGACGGGCCGCTATTTCGACGGCGAGGCCGATGCCCGTGCCTTTTTCGACGAACTGCGCTTCATGCTGGCGGCCCAGATTTGCGCGCCCAACTCGCCGCAATGGTTCAATACCGGCCTGCACTGGGCCTATGGCATCGATGGGCCCGCGCAGGGGCACTGGCGGACTGATCCCGAGACCGGCGTGACGGCGCCGACCCACAGCGCCTATGAATTTCCGCAGCCGCATGCCTGCTTCATCCAGAGCGTTGCCGACGATCTCGTCAACGAGAACGGCATCATGGATCTCTGGGTGCGCGAGGCGCGCCTGTTCAAATACGGCTCGGGCACGGGCTCCAATTTCTCGCATCTGCGTGGCGAGAATGAAGGCTTGTCGGGCGGCGGCAAGTCGTCGGGCCTGATGAGCTTCCTCAAGATCGGCGACCGGGCGGCCGGCGCGATCAAATCGGGCGGCACGACACGGCGCGCGGCCAAGATGGTCGTGGTCGATATCGACCATCCCGACATCGAGGCCTTTATCGACTGGAAGGTGACCGAGGAGCAGAAGGTGGCCGCGCTCGTCACCGGCTCGAAGATCAACCGCAAACATCTCAATGCGATCATGCGCGCCTGCCTCAATTGCGAGGCGGATGGCGATGCCTGTTTCGACCCGAAGAAGAACCCGGCGCTGAAGCGCGAGATCCTCGCTGCGCGGCGCGCGCATGTGCCGGAAAACTATGTGCAGCGGGTGATCCAGTTCGCGCGGCAGGGCTATGACGAGATCGACTTCCGGGTCTACGACACCGATTGGGATTCCGAAGCCTATCTGACCGTTTCGGGCCAGAACTCCAACAACACCGTCCGGGTCACCGACGATTTCCTGCGCGCTGTCGAAAACGACGCCGACTGGACGCTGACCAACCGCCTCAACGGCAATGCGGCAAAAACGCTGCCTGCGCGCCATCTCTGGGAGAAGGTCGGCCATGCCGCCTGGGCGAGCGCCGATCCCGGCATCCAGTTCCACACCACGATCAATGACTGGCACACCTGCCCTGCCAGCGGCGAGATACGCGCCAGCAATCCGTGTTCGGAATACATGTTCCTCGACGACACGGCCTGCAACCTCGCCTCGCTCAACCTGATGCAGTTCCGCGAGAGCAATGGGCGTTTCGATGTCGAGGCCTTCGAACATGCGGTCAAGCTCTGGACCATCGTGCTCGAGATTTCGGTGCTGATGGCGCAGTTCCCGAGCCGCGAGATCGCCGAACGCAGCTACCGCTTCCGCACGCTGGGTCTCGGCTTCGCCAATATCGGCGGGCTGCTGATGTCCAGCGGGCTGCCCTACGATTCCGATGCCGGCCGCGCGCTGGCGGGTGCCATCAGCGCCGTGATGACCGGCGTGGCCTATGCGACATCGGCGCAGATGGCCAGGGAACTGGGCCCCTTCCCGGCCTATGCCGAGAATGCCGATCACATGCTGCGCGTGATGCGCAATCACGCACGCGCCGCGCATGGCCTCACCTCGGGCTATGAGGCACTCAACGTCGCGCCGGTGCCGCTCGATGCGGCCAATTGCCCGCAAGCCGATCTGGTGGATCATGCGCGGGCGGCCTGGGATCTCGCCGTGGCCATGGGCGAGCGCAGCGGCTACCGCAACGCGCAGGCGACCGTCATCGCGCCAACGGGCACGATCGGCCTCGTCATGGATTGTGACACGACCGGCATCGAACCCGATTTCGCACTGGTCAAATTCAAGAAGCTGGCCGGCGGCGGCTATTTCAAGATCATCAACCGTGCCGTGCCGCAGGCGTTGCGTACGCTCGGCTATGACGACAGGGCGATCGCCACCATCGTCGACTACGCGGTCGGGCTCGGCACGCTGGCAGGCGCGCCCGGCATCAATCACGAGACGCTGCGCGCGCGCGGCTTCACCGACGCGAAGATCGAAGCCATCGAGGGCGCACTTGCAACCGCCTATGACATCCGTTTCGTCTTCAACAAGTGGCAGATCGGCGAAGACTTCTGCACCGAAGTGCTGGGCCTCGATGCCGAGGAGACCGACAATCTCGATTTCGACATGCTGGGCGCGCTCGGCTTCAGCAAGACCGAGATCGATGCCGCCAACATCCATGTCTGCGGGACCATGACGCTCGAAGGCGCGCCGGGCCTCAAGCCCGAGCATCTCGCCGTCTTCGACTGCGCCAGCCCGTGCGGCCGCACCGGTACGCGGTCGCTTTCGGTCGAAAGCCATATCCGCATGATGGCGGCCGCCCAGCCCTTCATTTCGGGTGCGATCTCCAAGACCATCAACATGCCGAACGGTGCCAGCGTCGAGGACTGCAAGGAGAGCTACATGCTGTCCTGGAAGCTGGCGCTGAAGGCCAACGCGCTCTACCGCGACGGCTCGAAACTGTCGCAACCCTTGAGCGCGCAGCTGATCGAGGATGAGGACGAAGACGAAGAGGCGGAGGAAAGCGCCGTCGAAATGCTGGTGGCACAGCCGGCGCAGGAGCGCGCCCGCATCGTTGCCGAGCGCGGCGTGACGCAGCTTATCGAGCAGGTCAAGGCGGCGGAGCAGCGGCGCGAAAAGCTGCCCGACCGGCGCAAGGGCTACACGCAGAAGGCGCTGGTCGGCGGCCACAAGGTCTACCTGCGGACCGGCGAATATGACGACGGCAAGATCGGCGAAATCTTCATCGACATGCACAAGGAGGGCGCGGCCTTCCGCTCGCTGATGAACAATTTCGCCATCGCGATTTCGCTGGGGCTCCAGTATGGCGTTCCGCTGGAGGAATATGTCGAGGCCTTCACCTTCACGCGCTTCGAGCCGGCGGGCATGGTGCAGGGCAACGACCGGATCAAGAACGCGACATCGATCCTCGACTATGTGTTCCGAGAACTCGCCGTCTCCTATCTCGGCCGCTCCGATCTCGGCCATGTCGACCCGAAGGAAATGGCCTTCGACGCGATGGGCGACGGCGCCGATGAAGGCAAGGCACCGGTTCCGGCCTCGGCCGTGGTCAGCCCCGGCTACACGCGCAATGCGCAGATGGGGAACCTCTATCTGGTGCGCGGCGGCGCCGCCGCGGCGGCACGTGCCGACGTTGCCGAAGCGGTCGCGGCGCCGGCCATGCGCGAGCAGACGGTTAAGGCCGAAGTGATGGCGGCCGGCGCGCTGATGCGCTCCGGATCCGAGAGCCTTGCCGTCGGCACGGTGGCGATGAGCGTCTCGGCGGGCGGCAATGCGTCGGGCGGCGGCATGTCTCGGGTCGCCGAAGCCCGCATGAAGGGCTATGAGGGCGAGGCCTGCAGCGAGTGTGGCAACTTCACGATGGTCCGGAACGGGACCTGCATGAAATGCGACACCTGCGGCGGGACCAGCGGGTGTAGCTGAAGGCTGAGGGCAGTAAGGACCTGCCCCGCACATTCGCCCGTCCCCAGGCCCCAATCAAACACGTCATGACCCGGCTTGTCCGGATCATGACTATGAAGAGTTGAGTGTCAGACTGAACGCTGACCCCCAGATAAACTTATCCCCCTCCACCAAACCGTCCCCATATTAGATCCATCTCGCTCCACCGAAGGGCGCGTCCGGACTGGCCCCGAATGCGTGGAGAGGGTGTCGCGGTCGTGCGGTTTGCGGTGCCATACCGCAAGCCCCGGGAGGCCCATAAGGGAGCCGGGCACTACGACCCGGGGACGCCGCCGCCGACAAAAGCGGATGGCGGTCCAGGAGGCTGGTGGGTCCATAAATCCGCGGCGCGCGGGGCGCGGGAACGAAGCCGCCCCCACATGTCACATGCACATGTACATGCAACATGTGCGGCCGAATTCGAAATGCGCCCCGCGCATCCTTCACGCCTGAAGGTCGCCCTGTCGTTGTGTGCCGACCCCCCGGAAGCATGGCTTCGCGGGGCTGCCAGTGCGTGGTGCCGCGCCGTTCCGTCGCATTCCGGTCAAAATCCGGCTCTAGATAGTCTGTCTGGCGAAGCGTAGGCTTTTTCGCCCGGATCATCCGGGCCATGGAGAGGAACGGACATGAAGACGATCGGAAGTTTCGTTTCGGCATTGTCGATCCTGGCCTGTTCGGTGTTTCTGGCCGCGCCGGCCATGGCGGCCGACGTCTACCAGACGCTGAAGGCCGATCCGCAGTTTTCGCTGCTCGCGCGGATGATCGAGGCCAATGACCTCAAGTTTCGCTACACGCAAGGCACGATCACGGTGTTCGCGCCGACCGACGCGGCACTTCTGGCCCAGCCGGGCGGCGTCGACGACATGCTGTCGGGCGAAAATCCCAGTGTGAAGGAGAATGCCCGCGCCCTGCTGCTCTACCAGATCGTGACAGGACGCCACACGCCTGAAACGCTGGCCGGAAAGGTCACCGAAGCGACGACCCTGCAACGCAGCAAGGTCCGCATCGACGGCACGCGCGAGCCGATCCGTTTTGGTGGCGAGTTCGGCGCCAATGTTGCGGGCGCGGCGATTTCGGCTTCGAACGGCAACATCGTGCCGGTCGACGCCCTGCCGATCCCGGTTTTCGACGAAACGACGCCGCCGCCGGTGCAGTAGCGGGCCGCGTTCAGACGTTGAAGTCGTTGGACAGCTGTTCCCTGATCTCGCGCGGTGTCAGTTCGGTATAATCCTTGGCCCGTTCGCCGATCAGGCGATCCCTGGTTTCGGGCGCCATGAAGCTTCGCAGATCGCCCAGCATTTCGGGCGGGGCGACGACGATCAGCTTGTCGAAGGCGCCGGCACGCGTCTTTTCGAGCAGCGTGTCGGCGACCGAACGGGCAAAATCGCGCTTTCCCTGCCGATGCGGGTCCGTCGGCGGTTCATAGGCCGAACGGCGGGCGCCGACACTTTCATGGACGCGGCCCGGCCGCTCCGTTCCCTGTTCGCGGGATGGGGGGTTGGGAACTGCCATGTCGGGCATTGCCGCGACAAGGTCTTCATTGCGCTTTTCGCTGGCCAGAAAGCGGGCTTTCTGGCCATCGGCGACGAGAATCCAGATCAGCGCAGGGCGCATGGCCTCCTCCTTTACAGGTGGATGCCGATCCTAACAGCAATGCGGTGGCAACGTCACCGCGGCCGATGGGCGCGCGCTCCTCAGCCTTCCTTCTTCTTTTCCAGCGGCGGCACCACGCGGATATGGAGCTCCTTGAGCTGCTTCGGCTCGACTTCGGAGGGCGCCTGCATCAGCAGGTCCTGCGCCTGCTGGTTCATCGGGAACATCGTCACTTCGCGCAGATTCTCGACGCCGGCCAGCAGCATCACCATGCGGTCGATGCCGGGCGCGAGGCCGCCATGCGGCGGCGCGCCATACTTGAAGGCGTTCAGCATGCCGCCGAACTTCGTTTCGACCACCGACTTCTCGTAACCGGCGATGCCGAAGGCCTTGTACATCACGTCCGGCTTGTGATTGCGGATGGCACCGGAGGAAAGCTCGACGCCGTTGCAGACGATGTCGTACTGGAAGGCCGTGATGCCGAGAATTTCGTCGGTATCGCCCTCGCCCAGCTCCAGGAATCTGTCGAGCGGATAGTTCGGCATCGAGAACGGGTTGTGCGAGAAATCGATCTTCTTCTCATCCTCGTTCCATTCGAACATCGGGAAGTCGACGATCCAGCAGAACTCGAAGACGCCTTCTTCCGTGAGACCCAGCTCGGCACCGACCCGCGTGCGCGCCGCGCCGGCAAAGCTCGTGAACTTCGCCGGCTGGCCTGCAACGAAGAAAACCGCGTCGCCCGCCTTCAGGCCGAGCTGGGTGCGGATCGCCTCGGTGCGTTCCGGGCCGATATTCTTTGCGACGGGGCCGGCGCCTTCGAGTGCCCCACCCTCTTCACGGAAGAAGATGTAGCCAAGGCCCGGCTGGCCCTCGCCTTGCGCCCAGGCGTTCATGCGGTCGCAGAAGGCGCGGTTGCCGCCGGTCGGCGCCGGAATCGCCCAGACCTCGACTTTCGGGTCTTTTTCGATCAGACCGGCAAAGACCTTGAAACCCGAGCCGCGGAAATGATCGGTGACCGACTGCATCTCGATCGGATTGCGCAGGTCCGGTTTATCGGAGCCGTATTTGCGCATTGCATCGGCATAGGGAATGCGCACGAAGGGATACGGCGAGACCTTGCGGCCATTCGCGAATTTTTCGAACAGCCCGTGCAGCACCGGTTCGATCGCCGAGAAGACCTCGTCCTGATCGACGAAACTCATCTCGACGTCGAGCTGGTAGAACTCGCCGGGTGAACGGTCGGCGCGGGCGTCCTCGTCGCGGAAGCAGGGCGCGATCTGGAAATAGCGGTCGAAACCCGCCACCATGATCAATTGCTTGAACTGCTGCGGTGCCTGCGGCAGCGCGTAGAACCTGCCGGGATGCATGCGCGACGGCACCAGAAAGTCGCGTGCGCCTTCCGGGCTCGATGCCGTCAGGATCGGCGTCTGGAATTCGTTGAAGCCCGCTTCCGTCATGCGGCGGCGGATATCGGCGATGATCTGCGAACGAAGCAGAATGTTCTTGTGCAGCGTCTCGCGCCTGAGATCGAGGAAGCGATAGGTCAGACGGATGTCTTCGGGATAGTCCGGTTCGCCGAAGACCGGCAGCGGCAGGTCCTGGGCTTCCGACAGCACTTCCATCGAGGCGACCGCGATTTCGATTTCGCCGGTCGGCAGGTTCGGATTGACGGTTTCGGCGGTTCGGGCGACGACCGCACCCTCGATCATGATGACGAATTCGGAACGGACCTTTTCGGCCAGCGCGAAGGCCTCCGCGCGGTCGGGGTCGAAGACCAGCTGGGTCAGCCCGTCATTGTCGCGCAGGTCGATGAACAGCAGCCCGCCATGGTCGCGCTTGCGGTGGACCCAGCCTGAAAGGCGGACGGTCTCGCCGACATGCGATTTGCGAATCTCGCCACAGCGGTGGCTGCGAAAACGGGTCATGGTGTAAAGCCTTGAGATTCCTGCACGAATCGGCGGGAAGTATACATATTGTTATCCAGTCGGAGGCGAAAAGCGCATGGATCGGCGGGACTTGTCAAGGGTTGGCCAGATGCCACGGGCCCCGCGACAGCGGCCGCCGGATCGGCTATAGAGCGGCGCATGGAAATCATCACGACGAATGAGGCCCTGAGGGCCGTTTGCAGCCGGCTCTCCAAGGCGGGCTTTGTCACGGTCGATACCGAATTCATGCGGGATTCGACCTTCTGGCCGATCCTGTGCCTGATCCAGCTTGCCGGGCCGGAAGACGAGGTCATTGTCGACCCGCTGGCGCCCGATATCGACCTTGCCCCCTTCTACGCGCTGATGCGCAACCCGAAGGTCGTGAAGGTCTTTCACGCGGCGCGGCAGGACATCGAGATCTTCTATCACGAGGGCGACACCATTCCCGATCCGCTGTTCGATACCCAGGTCGCGGCGATGGTTTGCGGCTTCGGCGATTCGGTCGGCTACGAGACGCTGGTCAAGCGGCTGGCCGGCGGCGAGGTCGACAAGTCGTCCCGCTTCACCGACTGGTCGCGCCGGCCGCTGAGCGAGAAGCAGCTCAACTATGCCATCAAGGACGTCACCTATCTCCGGACGATCTACGAGGTTCTGGCCAAGCGCCTGACACAGACCAAGCGGGCGCGTTGGGTGGCCGAGGAAATGTCGGTGCTGCAGAACCCAGAAACCTATGCGATGCGACCCGAAAACGCCTGGAAGCGCGTCAAGGGACGGTTCCGGGGCACGCGCGGCCTGGCAGTTCTGGTCGAAGTGGCAGCATGGCGCGAGCGTCAGGCGCAGGAGCGCGACATGCCGCGTTCGCGGATCATGAAGGACGACGCGCTGGCCGAGATCGCCACGCAGATTCCGCGCTCGCTGTCCGATCTCGACGGGCTGCGGGCCGTGCCCAAGGGCTTTTCCAACAGCCGCTCGGCAGCGAGCCTGATGGAAGCGATCGAGCGCGGCCTTGCCATGAAGGAAGAGGATATTCCGGTGGTCGAGGGACCGGAGCCCTTGCCGCCCGGCATCGGGCCTCTGGTCGAACTCCTCAAGGTCCTGCTCAAGATCAAGTGCGAGGAGCATGACGTGGCGCAGAAGCTCGTCGCCAATGTGGCCGATCTCGAACGCATTGCGGCGCATGCCGAACCGGATGTACCGGCCCTGAAAGGCTGGCGGCGCGAACTCTTCGGCGAAGACGCACTGCGCCTCAAGCGCGGCGAGCTGGCCATTGGCGCCAACGGCCGAAAGATCCTGCTGATCGAGACCGGGAAGCGATAGGGCGCCGTCCTGCGGGCGTTCACTTTCCGATACGGATATCGCCCTTGCGGCCAATGGCCCTGGCCAGCGTTCCCAGGCGCTTGGCGACGATCTCGCCGATCAGCGGTTCGTGGCGTCGGGGCACGGCGAGCGTCAGCGTGGTTTTGCCGGCTTCAAGCTTCGTTTTCGGCAGCATGCCCATGGTCGCGCCCGACAGCGTGAAGGCCAGACGCAGCGCAAGGCCCAGCACCAGTGCACGCTCGTGTTCACGCTCGCCGATCAACCCCGTGACATTGCCCAGCATCTGGGGCTCGCCCCGACCCTCGTGACGGTGGTAGCCGACGCGGGCGAGGAACAGGCGTCCGGCGTGGTCGATGCCAGAGAAGGGCGCCAGCAGAATCTGCATCATCGCGTGGTGGGCGCGGTAGTCCGGATGCACATACCAGCCGATATCGGCCAGGATGCAGGCCGCACGGCGCAGGCGCATCTCCTCAGCCGTTTCGCCGAGTACTGCTTCATCAAAGAGCGGGGTCGTCCATTTGAAGAACTCGCTGCCATGCTGCGGAAAGCGCGCGAGGCGCCCCGCAAGATCGCGGCAGCCGGCAATCAGCGGGTCCTTCGCCTGCTCCTTCCTGTCGAGCCGGTCGAAGAGAATGCCTTCGCGCAGACCATAGGCCGAAATCACCACTTCCCTGGCCTTCGTGGCGGCAATCAGCTTGTCGAGAACAAGTGCGCCGAAAGGCAATGCCTCGATCCGGCGCTCCGAGACATCAGGTATCTGGGCCAGCGATTTGGGACCCAGCTTCTCGATCAGGCGGGCAATGTCGGCCGCGTCGCGGCCCGGAATCACATATTGATGGAGAACATGGATCGGGTAGTCGCGATGCGACATGTGGATGCGGGCAAGATTTCGCCAGACGCCACCAACGGCATAGAAGCGCTTGCCAGGTACATCCTTCAGCCATTCATGCTCCCCCAGCGCCCGGTCGACGATGGCCTCCGCCTCGGCGAGGCTGCCATGGGCAAGATCGATCAGGCGGAGAGGACCGATGGGCAGCGTGGCGCCGGGGCCGGTCCTGCCGCCGGCAACGGGCACCAGTTCGAGGCTGCCACCACCGAGATCGCCGACAAGGCCCTCAGCCTCGGGAATACCCGAGAGGACGCCCTGGGCCGAGAGGCGCGCCTCATCCTGTCCGGAAAGGAGGTCGATTGGAAAACCGCATATCTTTTCGGCGCGAACGAGAAAATCCGGTCCGTCTTCGGCATCGCGCACCGCCGCCGTTGCGGCGGCGACCAGCGTCGGTACGCCGATCTGCTCGCGCAGTGCCATGAAACGCCGCAAAGCATCGAGCGCCCGTTCGATGCCCTTGGGGTCGAGCTTGCCGGTCGACCCCAGCGAACGGCCGAGACCCGCCATCACCTTTTCGTTGAAGACGATCACCGGATTGCGCTCGGCGCCCGCATAGACGACGAGCCGCACAGAATTCGAACCGATGTCGACAATGCCGAACCGGCCGCCGGGCTTTCCGCGGCTCAATGCATATCCTCCGCCGTTTGACGCCGGAAGTTAGCGCTCGGCGGTCTTGATGTCGAATTTCGGTGGAAGGTTCTTCTTGAGAGATGTGCCACGCCCGGAAAGGCTCGCATTATTCATGAAATAGGTATGGGCGTTGAACGGCTCTTCGCCCGACTGCATGGCGATTCGCTGATAGCGACCGTCCGGCCCCAAGGCGTAACTCTGCTGATTGTCCTTGAGGTTCGCAACCATGATCTGATCCATGACCTGATCGTGAACCGTGGGATTGAGAATCGGCACCAGCACCTCGACGCGGCGGTCGAGATTGCGCGGCATCCAGTCGGCCGATGCAATGTAGACCTTGGCCTTGTCGTTAGGCAGTCCGTAGCCGTTGCCGAAACAGACAATGCGCGAATGCTCGAGGAACCGGCCGATTATGCTCTTGACTCGGATGTTTTCCGACAGGCCCGGCACGCCGGGGCGCAGGCAGCAAATGCCGCGCACCACCAGTTCGATCCTGACGCCGGCCTGGCTTGCCCGGTAGAGCATGTCGATGATCTGGGGATCGACCAGCGAATTGAGCTTGGCCCAGATGACCCCGGGACGGCCCGCCCGGGCATGGGCGATCTCGGCCTCGATGTCGGCGACCAGGCGCGCGCGCATGTTGATCGGCGACACTGCCAGCAGCTGCAATTCCTTGGGCTCGGCATAGCCGGTGATGTAGTTGAAGACCTGTGCAGCGTCATGGGCCAGACGCGGGTCGCAGGTAAACATAGAGCAGTCGGTATAGATCTTCGCGGTGACCGGATGGTAGTTGCCGGTGCCGAAATGAACATAGGAGCGCAGCGCTCCACCTTCGCGCCGGGCGACCAGTGAAATCTTGGCGTGGGTCTTCAACTCGATGAAACCGAAAACAACCTGCACGCCGGCACGTTCCAGGTTGCGCGCCCAGACGATGTTGGCCGCCTCGTCAAAACGGGCCTTCAACTCGACCAGCGCCGTCACCGACTTGCCGGCTTCGGCCGCCTCGATCAGCGCCTGCACGATCGGACTGTCCTTCGATGTGCGATAGAGCGTCTGCTTGATCGCGACCACGTCCGGATCGGCAGCGGCCTGCCGGATGAACTGCACGACGACGTCGAATGATTCATAGGGATGGTGGACAATGATGTCCTTGGAGCGGATGGCAGCGAAACAATCGCCGCCATGGTCGCGGATCCGTTCCGGGAAACGCGCATTGTAGGGCGTGAATTTGAGATCGGGACGATCGTCGACGATCAACTGGCTCGTCTGGGCGAGACCCAGCAGTCCGTCGACCGTCACCAGTTCGCGTTCGGTCACACCCAGTTCGCTGACGACGAGGTCGCGCAGCGAAGCCGGCGTGCGGGCCTCGATCTTCAGCCGGATGACGCTGCCGCGGCGGCGGCGCTTCAGGGCGCTTTCGAAGAAGCGCACCAGATCTTCGGCTTCTTCCTCGATTTCGATATCGCTATCGCGCAGCAAGCGAAACGCGCCCTGCCCGATCACCGTATAGCCGGGGAAAAGTCGATCGAGGAACAGACCGATCATGTTTTCGAGGCTGATGAAGCGGATGGCGTTATCCCCGTCCCATGCGGGCAGGCGTATAAAACGCTCGACCTGCGTCGGAACCGGCAGCATGGCGTCCATCAGCTTGCCGTCCGCCGTGCGCCGCAATTGCATCGCCACGGCAAAACCGAGATTGGGAATGAAGGGGAACGGATGGGCCGGATCGATCGCCAGCGGCGTCAGGACCGGGAAGACCTGCTCCAGAAAGCGGGTTTCGAGCCAGGAGAACTCGTCGGGGGTCACTTCCTGGGGCTCGATGACGGCAATGCCCGCCTCGCGCATCTCGCGGCGCAGGCCGTCCCATTGCTTCTGCTGCTCGCCCATCAACTCATTGGCCATTGCGTTGATGCGATCGAGCTGCTGCGCCGGCGTGCAGCCGTCCTGGCTCAGCGTCTCCACGCCGGCACTGACCTGGCCGCGCAGTCCGGCGACGCGCACCATGAAGAACTCGTCAAGGTTCGAAGCCGAGATCGAAAGGAAGCGCAGACGTTCGAGCAGCGGGTGGTTGGTGTTCTGCGCCTCTTCGAGAACGCGCATGTTGAAGGCCAGCCAGGAGAGCTCGCGATTGATGAAGCGCTCAGGATTGTCCATGCCGATCGCGGGCGCGGCGGCAGACGCGGTCATCTCTATTGCGGCCTCGGCATTGGGCGGCGTGGTCATCGTGCGGCTTTCAAAGTCGGAGGGGTTAAGCCGTTGCTATCGCTCAAGATTATGACAAACCTATGACGGATTCGTTGCAGGCGCCGGTTAATCGGACTTTGCCAGGGCCCGCCATACCGCCCGGCCTGTCTCGTCCATCAGTTTCCGGCGCTGACGTGTCGGGACGGGCAATTCCAGAATACGCTGAAACGAGCCGTGAATCAGCCCTGCCATCACCTCGAGAGGTAGATCGGCGACCGTGCCCGTTTTCACCCAATCCCGCAGCACGGCCTCGGAGCGGCGGTCAAGTTCCTCACGCAAGGCCAGGCTTTCGGCGTCATAGGCATGGCCGATCGGATTCCGCTCGTTATAGAGGGCCATGTCGCGATGCTTTTCGGCGAAGGCGCAGAGTCGCTCCCAATAGACGCGGAACTGCGTTTCCGGCGGTTCGCCTTCCGGCCAGATGTCGAGCGTCGCTGCAGCCCAGGCGCGCTTGCAGCGGCGGAAAACGGCATTGCCCAGCGCCTCCTTGCTCGGGAAGCGTTGGTAGAGCGTACCGAGGCCAACACTGGCCCGTGCGGCCACTTCCGGCACTGCGACGCTCGCATAGCCCTCGGCCGCGAAGAGTTCGATGGCGGCAGCGAGGATTCGTTCCTCGGGATCCGGACGGGGCGGCTTCGAGGGGGTTCTTTTCAGCATGGAACTCGCAAACGGGGTTGACAGCGCGGCGAACTGCAATAATGATCATTATTACAGTAATGATCATTATTCGCAAATGGAAGAGCTGCCGATATGGGCACGACGCTGCCGAAGCTTTTTGTTGCCGCACTTGTCCTTCTTCATGCTGGCTTGCTGGTCTGGGCGCTGATGGGCTTCGCCGAGTGGTTCTGTCTCGACGTGCCCTGGCCGCATGTCGCCAATCCGCTGTTTCCGCACGGTGTCCTCCTCGCCCACTGGACATCCGTGCTGCTGACGGCGGCGCTCTTTCTCGGCGGTCTCACGCTCCGCTGGCCGGCGACACCGAGCGCAGTCGCCTGCGGATATGCTGCCATGGCAACCGTCTGCCTGATCGAGACGACCACCTACCTCGTTCACGACACGCGCTGGCTCGCAATGGGACTCGAATATGCGGCTTATATCGGCATAGGCTCTTTCCTGTTTCGCTCGGCCTGGGCGCAGGCGCATTTCAGCAGCGGGACGGGCATCACTGGATAATCCTTGTACGAAGTAAATAGAGGAAGCGAAACCAGAGGGAGGAGACAGAATCAAAACCGGCATAGCGTTGATCTTCCAGAACCCGGAAGGAAGCGGCCGCAACGACCGCGAGGTCTATACGAAGGAGCTGGCGCTCGGCGCGATGGCGGAACCGCTCGGCTTCCAGTCGCTATGGAGCGTCGAGCATCACTTCACGGACTACACGATGTGCCCGAACGTCACTCAGTTCCTGTCCTATTTCGCAGGCCGCACCAAGGACATCGAGCTTGGCTCGGCCGTCATCGTTCTGCCCTGGCACGATCCGATGCGGGTCGCGGAAGAAGTGGCGATGCTCGACCATATGTCGAACGGGCGCATGATCCTCGGCATCGGGCGCGGCCTCGGACGGATCGAATTCGAGGGCTACCGCCTCGACATGAACCAGAGCCGCGGCGCCTTTGTCGAATATGCGCAGATGCTCCTCGAAGGGCTGGAGCAAGGCTATTGCGAGATGGACGGCGAACACATCAAGCAACCGCGCCGCGACATCCGCCCGCGCCCGTTCAAATCGTTCCGTGGGCGTTCCTATGCCGCAGCCGTCAGCCCGGAGTCCGTCGAGATCATGGCGAAACTCGGCGTCGGCATTCTGGTGATCCCGCAAAAGCCGTGGGAAGAACTGATCCCCGAACTTGACAGCTACCGCGCCAAGTATCTGCAATATACCGGCACCGAGGCGCCACCGACATTGCAGTTCGGCTGGGTCTATTGCCACGAGGACGAACAGGCCGCCTATGAAGGCGCGTTCAAATATATCGGCGCCTATTATGACTCGGTACTGAAGCACTACGAGCTGCGCGCCGACCACATGAAGAACCTCAAGGGCTACGAGTACTACGCCAAGATGCAGCAGGGCATTCGCGAAGCTGGCGAGGACGCGGCGATCAAATTCTTCCTCGATCTGCAGATCTGGGGCACACCCGAGCAGTGCTATCGGAAAATCGCAGAGACCTCAGCGCGGATTCATTCCGACCACTTCACCGGCGTCTTCTCCTATTCGGGGATGCCTTGGGACGATGCCGAACGCAACATGAAGCTCTTCGCGAGCAAGGTGATGCCTGAACTGCAGAGGCTTCCGCCGGTCCAGCAGCGCGTCAAGGCAGCGGCCGAATAAAGGCCGAAGGGAACCGCATCATGGGACGGGTTGAGGGCAAGGTTGCCATCGTTACGGGGGGCGCCTCGGGCATCGGTGAGGCTAGCGCGAAAGTGCTGGCGCGCGAGGGGGCGTCGGTCATCGTCAGCGACATCGACAAGGAAGGCGGCGCGCGGGTCGCAAAGGAAATCGGGGATGTGGGCGGCAAAGCCCGCTTCCTCGAACACGATGTCGCCTCGGAAACATGCTGGGCCGAGGTCGTGGCGACTACCGTCGCTGCGTTCGGCGGACTCCACGTTCTCGTCAACAATGCCGGCATCGGCGTCGGCGGCTTGTGCGAGACCTTCTCGCTCGAAGACTGGCGGCGGCAGACGGCGATCAATCTCGACGGCGTCTTTCTCGGCACCAAACATGCGATCCCGGCGATGCGGGCGTCGGGCGGCGGTTCCATCGTCATCATGTCGTCGGGAGCGGGCCTGACCGGAGCTCCAGGCATGTCGGGCTATTGCGCGACCAAAGGCGCGGTACGCCTGTTTGCAAAGGCCGTGGCGCTTGAGATGGCACAGCTCGGCGATGCGATCCGCGTCAACTCAGTGCATCCCGGCGTCATCGACACGCCGATCTGAACCAAGGTGACGCCCGAGACCCGCGCCGTCTTCGGCGCCGCCGCACAGGGCAATGCCGTCGATCCGGCGCTGCTGGCAGCGGCGATGGCGCCACTCGGCAAGGCCGGCGTGCCGGAGGATATTGCGATGGGAGTTCTCTTCCTGGCGTCGGATGAGTCTCGCTACATGACCGGCGCCGAACTCGTCATCGACGGCGGCGCGACGGCAGGCTGATCAGATATCCATCTCCCCCTGCCCTGCCAGGACTTCGGCGGCGAGCGGCACCGTGATCGGCCGCTTGCCCGAGAGCGAGGCGCGGTCAATCGCTGCCACTACGTCGCGAGCGGCGGCAACCGAGCGTTCAATGCGCGCCGCGATGTAGGTGATCAGCATTTCGGGCACGCGCAACTGGCGGTCGTCGAACAGCTTGACGAGAATGCCGGAGAGAAGCGCGTCGTCGGGCGGCCCCAGCGCCGCATGCGGCAATGCTCTCAGCCGCGAGGCGAGATCGGGCAGACGGACCGCAAGATGACCCGGCGCCTCGCGGGACGTCAGCAACAGGAAGGCGCCGTCCTGCGCGGTCAGATTGAGTAGATGGAAAAGCGCGCGTTCGGTGGCGTCAGACATCTCACCGAGATTCTCGACGATCAGAGCGCCACCGGCGATCAACGCCGGAATCTCGGCCGTTTCAAGTGCCGGCGCCTCCATCCGCTGCGCCTGCGCTTTTTTGCGCCAGACTTCGGCCAGATGGGTTTTGCCACTGCCGGGTGGACCCGAGAGCAGCACCGCAGAGCCACTCCATGCCGGCCATGAATCGATCAGCGCCACTGCGGCCACATTGGAGCGCGCGACCAGAAAATCCTCGCGGCCGAAGGCAGGACGGTGGCCGAGTTCGAAAACCAGTTGCCGCGCCATTCAGCTTTCCGGCCCGGTGCCGGATCCCAGATAGAGCTGGCTTGCCCTGTAACGTGCAATGCCGAAGCGTGTCAGCACACCCAGTGCGGCGGCAATGGGCAAGGCCAGCAACGCGCCGGCGAAGCCGAACAGGGCTGCGAAGGCAAAGATGGCAAACATGACCCATACGGGATGGAGACCGACCCGGTTGCCCACGAGTTTCGGTGAGAGGAAATTCCCTTCGATGAACTGGCCAACCGCAAACACCGCGACGACCAGGCCGATCGACACATAGTCCGGCCAGAACTGAAACAGCGCCAGTGCCACGCCAACCACAAAGCCAACGATGGTACCAAGGTAGGGAATGAAGCTGATAATGCCGGCGATAATCCCGACCGCAAGGCCAAAGCGCAGCCCCACGAGCGACAATCCGACTGCATAGATGACGCCGAGCACGAGGCAGACGATCACCTGCCCGCGCACGAAGCCCGCGAGCACCGCATTGATGTCCCGGGCGAGCTGGCGGATCGTCTCGGCATGGTCTCGCGGCAGCAAGCCGTCAATGCGCTCGACCATGCGGTCCCAGTCAAGCAGCAGGTAAAAGGCGACGACCGGCGTCACGACAATCAGCGAAATCAGACCGACGAACTGCAGACCTTGCGAACCAAGGGATGGAAGAAGATCGACGAGCCACTTCACCGAATTGCCGACGCTGTCCGAAATTGCCTTCTCGACATCCGGTGCGCGCGCGCCAAGGAGTTCGGCCAGGCGCCCGTCGCCCAGTTCCAGAAGGTATGTCTGACCGCGCTGAATCACGCCCGGCATGATATCCAGCAACGCCATCGACTGATTGTAGACAACCGGCAACAACAGGATCATCGCCACGACGGTGAAGACGAGAAAAAATATCGTGATCAAGGCCGTGGCGAGCAAGCGCGACAGACCGTAGCGTTCGAGGCGATCGGCCAGCGGATCGAGAAGATAGGCAATTGCCATACCAGCAACGAAGGGCAACAGGATGCCCTTCAGCAGCCACAATCCGAGCACGAAGAGGCCAATCACAAGAGCCCAGACCACAAACTGGCGCTGAATGGTCATTGCGACGCGTCCAAAGCTTGGCCCGAGATTATCATGGCGCGACGCTGAGGCGCCAGGCCGGCATGATAGCGGCACCTGGCGCCGTTCCAATGTTCGTTTCCATCACCATGGGGTCGACCGCAGCCGCAGCAACATTCGACAGGCTGACGTTGCGCTGTGCCAGCGTCAGCGTCAGCAAGTCAACGCCTCCCTTGTAGGAAATTCGCAGTTCCGCACCATCCGAAGAGATGCCCATGACTTCCAGACCCTGTACCAGCGGCGCGGTGGTCAGGCTGTTGCGAATCCGCTCCCATTCTTCAAGACTGGCGTAGCTTGCTGAAGCCGTGAGTATCTGAAGCGATGCATCGCGGACGATGATCTGCCTTTTCCATTGCAGAGCAAGCGCTTCCAGCATGGCGCGCGCGGCGTCGCGCATTTGCGTTGCCTCATCCGCGCCTGCGTCGAAACTCTGTCGGAGCGTTGCTGCCGGCGCCGGCCCGCCGCGATGCGCCAGCGTCACATTAAGGCGATCTCCCATCAGCGTCGCCTGTGCGACCATCACCTCGGCCGCACCATAGTTTGCCGCCAGGCCTGCCAGTGCCGTCTGTGACGTTTCGTCGTCGGAAATCGCCAGATCGGCCGGCACGGAATTGATTTCGGCGATATCGCCCAGCGGCAGAACCAGCGGGGTCATCGCATTACCCAGATCCAGCGAGGCCCATGCATCGCGCCAGGGATTGCCATCATCCCAGAGGACCAGGTGTCCGTCGCGCCGCAGCACCGGCAGCAGCACTGCCGGCCGGGCTTGCGTCTCGCCGAAGGGCACACTGGCGCCGCGCAACAGACGACGCACAGCTTCCGGCTGGAAGCTGACAATCAATTCCGCGATATAGCGCGTTGCGCTGCCTCTTTCGTTGGCAACCTGAAAGCCGCGCACGGCACTCTGGGCCGTCGCCTCGTCGACGTCCGGCAGGGAACCCCAGTCCTCGGCCAATGTCAGCTTCTTCATCACCTCGATCAGCGCAAGGCGCTGGCCTTCGGCCTGCGCCGCAGCACGTGCGGCGGTGGCGCTGTCGGCCGTGCGATCAACGGCGATGCCCTGCACGGTGAAAATGTCGCTGGCCGATGCCGACGCCGCCAGACCCGCCAGTATCGCGAGGGCGAGGCCCGGCGCGCGCAAAACTCCGATCACAGAAATCATCGATAGGCCCTTGATCCGTCACGATTTTCAGCGCCAGCGTGGCGCGACTTGCCGGACACTATATCACCGTCACCGGCAAGCGACGAAAGGCCTTCCGGATTTTTAGCCTTTCTCTTGCACCCGGAGACGATTTCGGGTGATTTGTGCCCCTCTTTCCCGCATTCGAGTCCCGGAAACCGCAACGATGGCCGCCACCCCCCCGAAGGACCGCCCCAACCGCTATACCTATGCAGAGGCGGGCGTGGACATCGACGCCGGCAACGAGTTGGTCAGGGCCATCGGTCCGCTGGCCGCCTCGACCCGGCGCACCGGCTCCGACGCGGCGCTGGGGGGCTTCGGCGGGCTTTTCGATCTTGCGGCTTGTGGCTTCAAGGACCCGGTGCTGGTGGCGGCCAATGACGGTGTGGGGACCAAGCTCAAGGTCGCCATTGACGCCAATATCCACGACACGGTCGGCATCGACCTTGTCGCCATGTCGGTCAACGACCTCATCGTGCAGGGCGCCGAACCGCTTTTCTTCCTCGACTACTATGCGACCGGCAAGCTCCATGTCGATGTGGCCCGCGAAGTGGTGGCCGGAATCGCCGAAGGCTGCCGCCAGGCCGGCTGCGCGCTGATCGGCGGCGAAACGGCCGAGATGCCTGGCATGTATGCCAAGGGCGATTATGATCTTGCGGGCTTTGCTGTCGGCGCGGTCGAACGAGACCAGATCCTGCCGCGCGGCGATGTTGCGCCCGGCGACATTCTGCTTGGCCTTTCCTCATCCGGCTTCCATTCCAACGGCTATTCGCTGGTGCGCCGGATCGTGGAGGATCAACGGCTTTCCTATTCCGCACCCTTCCCGCATGGCGACGGGGTGAGCATTGGCGAAGCGTTGCTCGCCCCGACACGCATTTACGTGAAGGCGATGCTTCGCGCCATCCGCGAGACCGGCGCCGTGAAGGCAATGGCGCATATCACCGGCGGCGGCTTCGTGGAGAACATTCCGCGCGTGCTGCCAGACGGCGTCTCGGTCGAGATCGACGGCGCATCGTGGAAAATGCCACCCGTCTTCCGCTGGCTGATGGAGCTTGGCGGGATCGACGATGCGGAAATGGGCCGCACCTTCAATTGCGGCATCGGCATGGTGGTGGTCGTCGCCGGGAAAGATGCAGAGAAGGTCGCTACCGTTCTTGCCGATGCCGGCGAGACAGTGCAGCGCATCGGCCGCCTCACCGAGGCGGCCGCAGGCGCGCCGCGCGTCGCCGTCAAAGGCGCATTGGGCTCCAGGCCGTGAAGATCGGCGTCCTCATTTCGGGCCGCGGCTCCAACCTCAAGGCATTGATCGAAGCCTGCGCCGAACCCGGCTTTCGCGGGCGGATCGCTATCGTCATTTCAAACCGACCGAATGCCGCGGGTCTCGCACTTGCCGCGGCGGCCGGCATTCCGACTCTTGTCATCGACCACAAGGATTTCGCCAGCCGAGAGACTTTCGATGCCGAACTCGACCGGGCGCTGCGCGAGACGGGTGTCGAGCTGATATGCAATGCGGGCTTCATGCGCATTCTCTCCGATGGCTTTGTCGAGAAATGGCGCAACAGGCAGATCAACATCCACCCCTCTCTGCTCCCTGCCTTCAAGGGCTTGCATGTGCATCGGCGAGCGCTCGATGCCGGTGTCCGGATCACCGGCTGCACCGTGCATTTTGTGCGGCCGGAAATGGACGAAGGCCCGATTATCGCGCAGGCCGCCGTGCCGGTGCTACCGGACGACACACCGGAGACGCTGGCCGCGCGCGTGCTCGAAGCCGAACACAAGCTCTACCCGATGGCGCTGAAGCTCGTGGTCGAGGGCCGCGCCCGCGTGGTCGGCGAGCATGTGGTGCTGAGCGACGCGGATGGAGGGAATGTTCCGGCGGCACTGTTTATGCCCTCGCCCAGATAAGAAGCCCCGCCGTTTCCAGCGGGGCTTTCCAAACTCTGCGACCGATCAAATCAGCCGACGATTTCTTCGTCCTTGAAGAAATACTTGATCTCTTCGGCGGCGGTTTCCGGCGCATCCGAGCCGTGGACCGAATTCGCCTCGATCGATTCCGCAAAGTCCTTGCGAATCGTGCCGGGGGCGGCATTCTCAGGGTTGGTCGCGCCCATCACTTCGCGGTTCTTGACAATTGCGTTCTCGCCTTCGAGCACCTGCACGACGACCGGGCCCGAGGTCATGAACTTGACCAGATCGTTGAAGAAGGGGCGCTCCTTATGGACCGCATAGAAGCCTTCGGCCTGAGCCTTGGTCATGTGGATGCGCTTGGAGGCCACCACGCGGAGGCCGGCACTTTCGAAGCGGTCGATGATCTTGCCGGTGAGGTTACGCCGGGTCGCGTCCGGCTTGATGATCGAGAAGGTCCGTTCGAGGGCCATGCGTCAACATCCTGTATCTGAAGGGGTGAAGATTTGGCGCGGTTTATAGCCGGGGTTGGTGACGCGGGCAACCGGGGGTGCTAAAAGCCCGCTCATCATGCTCCATATCAACGATCTGACCTTCCGAATGGAGGGGCGCCTGCTCCTCGACCATGTCACGGCGGCCATCCCGCCGGGCCAGCGGACCGGCTTTGTCGGCCGCAATGGCACGGGCAAGTCCACGCTTCTGAAGCTCATCACCGGCGAGTACGGGCCGGAGACCGGGAGCATCTCTTTCCCGAAGAGCTGGCGTATTGGCATGGTCCGGCAGGAAGTGCTGGCGGGTCCGACCTCCCTGCTCGACACGGTGCTGACGGCCGATGCCGAACGCGCCTCGTTGCTGGCCGAGGCCGACACCGCCACCGATCCGCACCGCATCGCCGAGATCCACACGCGGCTCGCCGACATGGGGGCCCATGCGGCCCCGGCGCGCGCCGCCACGATCCTTTCCGGCCTGGGCTTCGACGAAGCGGCCCAAGCTCGGCCCTGCTCCGACTTCTCAGGCGGCTGGCGCATGCGCGTAGCGCTGGCGGCCGTGCTCTTTTCAGAGCCCGACCTGCTGCTGCTCGACGAACCCACCAACTATCTCGATCTCGAAGGCACGATCTGGCTCGAGGACTATCTGCGCTCCTATCCCTATACCGTCCTGATCGTCAGCCATGACCGCGATCTTCTGAACAATGTGGCGCAGAACATTCTTCATCTCGAACACAAGAAGCTCAGCGTCTATAGCGGCAACTACGACCGCTTCGACCGCACGCGGCGCGAAAAGCTGATGCTGCAACTGTCGATGAAGAAGAAGCAGGAGGATGCGCGCCGGCACATGGAGAGCTTCATCGAGCGCTTCAAGGCGAAGGCGTCCAAAGCCCGGCAGGCCCAGAGCCGCATGAAGGCGCTCGCAAAAATGGAACCCATCGCCGACATCATGAGCGAACGTGTTCTCCCCTTCCACTTCCCGGCACCTGAAAAGCCTCTCGCCTCACCGATCATCCGGCTTGAGCATGCGAGCGTCGGTTATGAGCCCGACAAGCCGGTGCTGAAGAATCTCGACCTTCGCATCGACCAGGATGACCGGATTGCGCTGCTCGGCGCCAATGGCAATGGCAAATCGACCTTTGCCAAACTGCTCTGCGACCGGCTGCGCGTTTCGGCCGGCCACAAATATGCCTCGAAGAAGCTGCGCATCGCCTATTTCGCGCAGCATCAGCTCGACGAACTCAATATGGGCGACACGCCCTACGAGCATTTCCGCGAATTGATGCCGGACGCGACGATCGCCCAGGTGCGCGCGCGGGCGGGCTCATACGGCTTCGGTGCCGACAAGGCGGATACAAGGGTCGAAAAGCTGTCCGGCGGCGAGAAGGCACGACTGCTCTTTGCCATCGCGACCTTCCACAAACCGCACATGATCATTCTCGACGAGCCCACCAACCATCTCGATGTCGATAGCCGCGAGGCGCTCGTCATGGCAATCAACGAGTATGACGGCGCCTTCATCCTGATTTCGCATGATCGGCATCTGGTCGAGACCTGCGCCGACCGGCTGTGGCTGGTCGCCGACGGCACGGTCGCGCCCTATGACGGCGATCTCGACGATTACCGCAAATGGCTGCTGGATCCGGCGCGGCGTATCAAGCCACTGGTTGCCGAAGATGACACCGAAGTGTCGGCGCCCGCACCGCGTCCCTCCAACGACAAGCGCGAAGCAAGGCGGCTTGCCGCGCAGAAGCGCGAGCAGATGGCACCGCTGAAGAAGAAGGCCCAGGCGGCCGAGCAGGAAATACAACGCATTCAGAAGATCATCGATGCACTTGATGCGAAGCTTGCCGACCCCAGGGTCGCCGGCGATCCGGCCGCCATGTCCGCAACCGCAAAGGAGCGCGCGGAGGCGCTCAGAGCGCGGGCGCGGGCCGAAGAGTTGTGGCTTGAAGCGAGCGCCACTTATGAAGAGGCAATGGCCGCCGGCTAGCTAACGATCAATCGCCAACGGCCTGCCTTCGGCGTCCTTGCCGGGCAACAGGCCAAGCAGCGCCATGACGGTCGGATGGATGTCGACCATATCGATGCGGCCGAGGCGCTTGCCGCTGGCGACCCCCGCACCCCACGCATAGAAGATTCCGTGCATCTGCGGAACGGTTTCCGGATCGTATCCATGTGCAGCACGCTGGACCCCGATGGGTGGCGTGAAAATTTCCGGCCACAACTGTGTAACGCCCAGCAGGCGGGCATAGTCAGGAAAGACCTCCGGCCCCTCGATCCAGTGCGGCGGCTTTGCCACGATCATCAGGTCGCCGGCGCGTGGGCCGTTGCCCAACCGGGCATAGGCCGGGTGCATGCCCGTGCGGAAAACATCGAACGCCGCACCGTATGCCGCAAGCGCTTTCTCGACGCGGGCTGCACTTTCGTCTTCGTCGAGATAGATATAGGCGCTCGCGCCGGATGCCGCGACGCGCCCCCTTATCTCATGCTTGTTGATGATGCGGGCAATGTTGATCAACGGACCGACATCCATCATTCCGTGATCGGTACCGACAATCAGTGTCGCCTCGCGATCCCGCGGCAGCGCACCGATCGCTTCCATCAGCTTTCCGACAAGCATATCGCTTCGATTGGCGGCCGCCAGCGTCTCCTCCGAGCGCGTGCCATAGCGGTGCGCCGCGTTGTCCGGCCCGGTAAAATAAAGGGCGATCAAACGCGGCCTATCGCTGCCGCGCATCGACAACAATTCGATTGCGCGTTCGGCGACCTGGTCGTCGGTCATGTGCTGCCTCGGGCGATTGGCATAGGTCGCAAGCTTTCCCGTCGTTCCCGAAGCGCGACCTGCGATCTGGAGCGCCGCCGAAACGACGCCCTGACGTTCCGCGGCCTCCCACATGGTTTCACAGCCCGTGCGCCAGTCGGCATCGTAGTTGTGGTCGAAGCGTCCCAGCGTCGGGTCATAGAAGACATTCGAGAGAATGCCGTGCCGGGCCGGCCAGCATCCGGTGGTAAAACTCGTGTGATTGGTCAGGGACACCGATGGAAAGACAGGTGCAAGCCGGTGCGACCACGTGCCCTCCACACGCATTCTGTCGAGATTCGGTGTGTTTGCGGCCTTGACCATCGACGGCGCAAACCCGTCGAACAGCACGACAATGACAGTCCTGTCGATATCGGTTGCGGAGGCTGGCGCACAATACAGCGCAAGGCTCGCCAGAATCGCGGCGAAAAATCTGTTTGTCCGGCGAACCATGGCACCTCCGCACCGGGTCGGATCTGTTCTACTCGACGGAAAACCCCCGCGCCAGAATCCCGGCCTCCAGCAGCCCATCGACAATACCGCCATCATGGCCCGGCACGATGGCAATGTCCGGCTCGGCCAAATGCAACTCATGCAATGCCGCCAATTGACCGAATACCGCCGTACGGTCCTCATTGAGAAAAAAGCGGGTCACGAGCCGCGCCCGTTCGCGCAACACCTCGATATTGCGGTAGTGCCAGGCCACGTCCCCGATGAGCAGCAACTCCTGCCCGTTCGCCTTCTGCACATAGACCATCTGGCTACCGGGCGTGTGGCCGGGCGCCTTGATCAAGGCAACACCCGGCGCCACCACCTTGAACTGCTCGTACTCAAGCGGCTGATAGTCATCAAGCGCTCCCTCAGGGAAACGCGCCGGCAGGCTCCGCTCCGGATGTTCGACCTGCTCGCGCGTCAAGGCCGTCGAGGGCAGCAACGCCACCAGATCCGGGTGCACGGTCAGACCACCAATATGGTCCATGTGTTCATGCGTTATGAGGATCAGTGATGCCGACGTCATCGCCGACATCATGCGGGTATAGGCCTCCGCATCAAAGGTCACGAGATTGCCACCACCAAGTTCCTCATTCAGCGCCGTATCAACGATGATGCTCCTGTCGGGATAGGCGAGACGGAAGGAATAGACCGGCATGTCGCGCAGCGCCCAGCCGTCGCCCGCGACAATCGCGGTTGCCGGAAACTGAAATGAGCCGACATGCTCAACTTCGACCGTTGCCGGCTTGTCGCCAGGCACGGCGGCGATAGCGCGGCGCACCTGATTGATGTCAAACGCAAATTCGGCATCGGAGGGCATCCGGCTCTCGACAACCAGCCAGTAATAGGCCGCGCCCCCGACAACAGCAAGAACACCGATTGATATCAGTGTACGGCGTACCCAGATCGGCATGACGTCCCCTCTCTCGCTCTCTGCGCATGCTGCGCACCATGAATCTGTTGCAGCGCAGGCCAATCACAGGCGCCAGCGCAACTTCTGCTCGCCTTCTCAGGCCTTCTTTTCCCACCTCCCGACTTCGTTCTGCTGCCAGTAGGTCGCGTCGTGCCCCTCGGCCTTGAGCACCTTCCAGTGCTCGCGTGCCGTCGAAAGTGCTGTATCGTCCCGCCCATCGAACATCAGAACACAACGCTCATATCCGTCGAGCGCCGTCGGGCGTGCGCCATCGACCAGAAACAGAACGTTCGCATTATTGGGATTTTCATCCTCGATCGTCAGAAATATCGGCGCCGCTTCCGGCGGTCCGTCTTCGCGGCTGCCATGCGGAAGAAAACTGTCGTCGCTATAGGTCCAGAGCGCATTGTTCAGAGCATCAAGACGTTCCGGTCCGCCTGCACGCACGATCGCACGCCAGCCGCGCTCCAGCGAGCGCTCCAGCAATTGCGGCAACACGCGCTCGAGCGGTGTGTTCTGCAAATGGTAGAACAGCACTTCGGTCATCGTACCGCCACCGGACCGTTACCCCTCGTAGTGATCGGCAACAAGGCGGTCGAGCAAACGCACGCCCCAGCCCGAGCCCCATGACCTGTTCGTCGCCGTTTGCGGCGACGCCATCGCGGTACCAGCAATGTCGAGATGGGCCCAGGGAACCTTGTTGACGAACCGCTGAAGAAACTGCGCCGCCGTGATCGACCCGCCGTCGCGTCCGCCCACGTTCTTCATGTCGGCGAACTTCGATTCGATCATCTTGTCGTAGGCTTCGCCCATCGGCAGGCGCCAGACGCGTTCTCCCTCGACCTCGCCCGCTTCGAACAACTGCTTCGAAAGCTTGTCATCGTTGGAGAAGAGACCGGCATATTCCTTACCCAGTGCAATCATGATGGCGCCGGTCAGCGTTGCAAGATCGACCATGAACTTCGGCTTGAAGCGCGACTGCGTGTACCAGAGCGCATCGGCCAGCACGAGGCGTCCTTCGGCATCGGTATTGATAACTTCAATTGTCTGCCCCGACATCGAGGTCACGATGTCGCCAGGGCGCTGAGCCTTGCCGTCCGGCATATTCTCGACAAGACCAATCACACCGACTGCATTGACCTTGGCCTTGCGCGTCGCAAGCGTGCGCATCAGGCCGGCGACGCAAGCGGCACCCCCCATGTCGCCTTTCATGTCTTCCATGCCGGCTGGTGGCTTGAGCGAAATGCCGCCGGTGTCAAAACACACACCCTTGCCGACAAAGGCGACGGGCTTTTCGCCCGCCTTGCCGCCCATCCAGCGCATGACGACCAGCTTGCTTTCGTGCTGACTCCCGTATCCGACACCCAGCAGCGAGCCCATGCCGAGTTTCTTCATTTGCGCTTCGCCGAGCACCTCGACCTTGAGACCGACCCGGGACAGTGCGCTGACCCGCTTGGCGAACTCCCCCGGAAAGAGAATATTCGGCGGCTCATTGACCAGGTCGCGCGTCAGGAACATGCCATCGGCAACCTTGGCGAGCGTCGCATAATCCTTGCGGGCAGCCGCGGCGGCGCGTGTCATCACGGTCAGGGATTTCAGGCTGATCTTTGCATCGCCATCCTTCTTCTTCGTCTTGTACTTGTCGAAGCGATACGAGCGCAGCTTTGCACCGAAGGCAAAGCGTGCGGCTGCTTCGCCCGCGGTCAGTTTCGTGCCCGAAATGCCATCGAGCACGATCGAGAGCGATGTCTCCTTAGACTTTTCGAGATGGCCGAACAGTTCCCCCCCAGCCTTCTCCATGCCCGATGCCGAGAGGCTCGCCGATTTGCCCAGACCAACAAGAAGGATGCGGTTGGCGCCAATGCCGCGAGGCCCTGCAACTTCAAGCACCGAGCCGGCCTTGCCGGAAAATCCCGCGGCCTTCATCGCCCGCTTCAAGGTCCCGCCCGTCTTGCCGTCAAGGTCGGCAGCAGCGCCGCGAAGCGTTGCGCCCTCTGTCACCAGCACAGCCAGCGCACCTGCCTTGGCAAGCGAGATGTCGGCAAAGGAGATATTCATCTGGACCTCTTTCAATTAACTCTATGCTCAAATTTCGGGTCGCATTTGACTGATTCGCCGGCTCTCTGGTCCCCATGAGCCTCTGCTGCCTTTTCCCACAGGCCGAAATGGGATAACCATTTCTCTCAATAGAATCCGACAAATCGCCGTGTATCCTAACTGAATCGGCGACAAGGGAAAGACGCCACCGACTGGATGTGGAGCACCCTTCGGGTGGCATCCTCAAGCGCCCAAGCCAGTCCTCCGGTCGGGAGCCGGATTCATGCTGATAGGTCTATCACGATACCTGTTTTTTCAGACGCTGGGGCCATTTGCCGTGGCGACTGTGGTGCTGACCGGCATCATCTGGCTCACCCAGGCCTTGCGGATGCTCGATGTCATGATTGCGCAAGGACAGACGCTCGTGACCTTCTTCCAGCTGACCGCACTGGCTCTTCCCAGCACCCTCATCATCGTGCTGCCGATTTCTCTTTTCTGCGCGCTCCTCTACACGCTGCACAAACTCATTACCGATAGCGAAATCGTCGTGATGTTCTCAGCCGGCGTCAGCCTCTGGTCGGTTGCTCTTCCAATCCTTGCCATCGCAGTCGCTGTGTCGATGGTCGTACTTTCCTTCAGCGTCTACATCGCGCCAGCCGGGTTGCGCGAACTCAAGAGCCGCCTCTACGACATTCGCACCGACGTCGCGTCGTCAATGATCCGCGAAGGCACCTTCGCCAATCCGACGGCAGGATTGACGGTCTATGTGCGCGACCGCACGCCCGATGGCACGACCTATGGCATTCTCGTCCATGACAGCCGCAATCCAGCCGAGCCCATCACCTACATGGCCGAAACGGGCAGTCTTGTCCGTGGTCCGCGTGGGCCACTACTCGTGATGTTCAATGGCAACATTCAACGGGTGTCACGCGACGGCGACGAGGAAATGGGCGCGGCCACGTTGCTCTATTTCGACAAATACTCATTCGACCTATCACCCTACATGCAGGATCACCCCTCTCTAGTCTACGAAGGCAGAGAGCGGTACTTCAACGAACTGATCGATCCTGCACCGGACGATCAGTATGGGCAGATGCATCGCGACAAGCTCCGTTCCGACGCGCATGAACGCCTCGCGGAAGGCATCTTTCCGACGGCGCTGGCGCTGATCGCGCTTGCCGCATTGCTGCCTGCGCCGTTCAATCGACGCGGCTATGCAATGCGCATGGCAACGGCGGCCGGCGCCGCCCTTGGATTGCGGGTAGCAGGGTTCGCGCTCGCCAATGCCTCCAAGAACGACCTCAATCTGATGCCATTGATGTATCTCGTGCCGATCATGGCTTGTGCCATTTCGCTGGCCATTCTCGGCGGCTTTCGCTTCGGGTCCATCCTGCAGCGGGCTCCCGGCGAAGAGGCCCGCTCATGAACATCTCCTGGACGCTTTCGCGCTATCTGGCCCGACAGTTCCTGACCGTTGTCCTGATCACCTTCGCAGTATTTCTTTCTCTCATCTTCATGTTCGAACTGGTGGAACTGCTGCGGCGTGGCGCGGAGAAACCCGGCGTCACCTTCGGATTGCTGGCCTCAATGGCGCTGATGGAGTTGCCCCGCGTCGGTGGCAAGACGCTGCCCTTTGCCGTTCTGTTCGGCGGCATGGCGGCATTTCTCCGCCTCAGCCGCAACAACGAACTTGTGGTGGCGCGGGCGGCGGGCGTGTCGGTGTGGCAGATCATTGCACCGGCACTCGTCGTCACCTTCGTCATCGGCACATTCGTCGTCACGATCTACAATCCCGTTTCCGCAACATTGGCAACACAATACCGGCAGCTGGAATCGAAGTATCTCGATCAGCAGTCGAGCTTCCTCGCCCTCTCCTCGAACGGGCTTTGGTTGCGTCAGGCCGACTCGACCGGCCAGTCGGTCGTCCACGCATTGCGGATGGGCGAACAGGGTATCGAGCTGTATGACGTCACGATCTTTCTTTACGGCAATTCCAACAGCTTTCTCGGGCGGATCGACGCGCGCGAGGCCGTTCTCAAGGACGGCTATTGGGCTCTTCAGGAGGTCTGGGTCCTGCTGACCAATGATCAGCCGCGGCGGTACGAAACCTACGAACAGGAGACATCGCTGACGGCCGAACAGGTGCAGGATAGTTTTGCGCGGCCGGACACGATATCCTTCTGGGATCTTCCACATTTTATCGAGACAGCCGAGTCGGCGGGGTTTTCGGCCCGGCGCTACCATCTGCATTTTCACCAGATTCTGGCGACCCCGGTTTTGCTCTGCACCATGGTGCTGGTCGCCGCGGCGTTCTCGATGCGCACCGCCCGCTTTGGCGGCTTTGTTCAGGTCGTCATGGGCGGCATATTTTCAGGCTTTCTGGTCTATTTTCTCGGGGACCTGTCGATCGCTCTCGGCCTGTCGGGGATCCTGCCCACACTGCTGGCGGCCTGGGCACCTTCGGCGGTCGTCATGCTTTTGGGACTTGCGGTTCTCTTTCACCTCGAAGACGGTTAGACATTAGGCGGGCCCCGGTACGAATCCCGGTGGCCGGGGAAAAGACGCAGACGTGACACGGGGGCGATTGATGGGGTTTGGCGGCCGCTGCCTAGGCAAGGGCGGGCTCGTTATCAGCGCAGTGCTGGCATTTTGCCTTCACGGCGCGGGTCCCGTGTCAGCTCAGGACAAGACGCCAGCGCTCGCCGGTGCGCCAGAGCATTCGTTTCCGCAGTCGGGCGAAGTATTGATGCAGGCCGATGTGCTGGCCTATGACCGCGCGAGCCGCGTCGTCACGGCAACCGGCCATGTCGAGATCGCGTTCGGAAGCCGTGTCCTCCTTGCCGATCGCGTCACCTATGACGAAACAACCGGCGTCGTCACTGCAGATGGAAATGTGTCCCTGCTCGACCCTCAGGGCGACGTGGCGTTTGCCGACCGTCTGGTCCTTCGGAACGAGATGAAGGATGGTGTGATCGAAACGCTCCGGATTCTGTTGAGCGACAATTCAAGGCTCGCCGGCCATGAGGTCGTCCGCTCCGGCGGCAACATGACGACATTGCAACGTGCCGTCTACAGCCCCTGCGACATCTGCGAGGAAAAAGGCCAGACGACACCTCTCTGGCAGATCAAGGCGTTTCGCGTCATCCACAACAAGGAAGAGCAGCGCATCATCTATGAGGACGCGTTTCTGGAATTCTTCGGTGTTCCAGTGGCCTATGTGCCGTATTTCTCGCAACCCGACCCGACCGTGAAGCGGCAGTCGGGCTTTCTGCCTCCCAAGCTCGCAAGTTCAACCGATCTCGGACAGGAAGTGGAAATCCCTTACTTCTGGGCCATTGCGCCGGACAAGGACGTGACGCTGATGCCGCGCTTCACGACCAAAGAGGGCATTGTTTACAAAGGCGAGTATCGTCAGCGCGTCGAAAGCGGACAATTCGAGATGTTCGGCACTGGCACGTGGCCACGGACACAGACCGCAGGAACGCCAGGCGACGCCGACTTCCGCGGCAGTCTGTTCGGCAACGGCGATTTCGTCGTCGATGAGCACTGGCGCTGGGGCTTTCGCTCGGAACTCGCGACGGACGATACCTATCTGCGCAAATATGACCTGTCCTCCGCGACGGATCTGATCAGCAACATCAATGCGCGATATGCAAATGGCCGCAACAGCTTCACGGCTGACGCCTATTACTTCCGCGGCCTGCTTGCAACAGACCAGAACGCAACGACACCATGGGTCGCGCCGATCCTGCAATACAACTATTCCTATCCGGATCAGATCGCAGGCGGCAGGGTCGGACTTTCTGCCAATGCGATGGTGCTGGACCGACGGCAAGGCGCGAGTTCCCGCCGCCTTTCGGCCGCCGCCAGCTGGGACCGGCGCGAAACCACAGCCGGGGGCCTGGTCTACCGCCTCTTTGCGAATCTGCGTGGCGACTTCTATTCGGTGAGTGGCGTTCAGGATCCATCCCTGCCAGGCGTTACCTTCGAAAGCACAACAATCGCCCGCGGCCTGCCGACCATTGGAGCCGAATGGAGTTTCCCGATGGTTCGTTCCGATGAAAACTTCCGGCAAGTCATCGAACCGATCGTCCAACTGATCTACTCACCCAATATCGGCAATACGGTCGAAATTCCGAACGAAGACTCATTGAGCTTCGAATTCGACGATACCAATCTCTTCTCCGAAGACCGCTTCGCCGGACTTGATCGTTGGGAAACCGGCGCCCGAGCCAATGTTGGCGTCAAGTACGCTATTTTCACGCCCGATGGCGGTCAGGCATCGGCCATGATCGGGCAAAGTTATCGTGTCGAGGACAATACGAGTCTCGCGCCCGGCACGGGGTTGAGCGATCAGACGTCCGACTATGTCGGCCGCCTTGCCATTGCCCCATCAAATGACCTGCTGCTCTCCTATCGATTCCGGATTGACGACGAACGCTACAAGATCCGGCGCAACGAGGTTAACCTGCTTGGCACGGTCGATCGCGTCAGTGGACAGCTCGGATATGCTTATTTTGCGGCTGATCAGTCCGTGACATTCACGTCGCGTGAAGAGGTTTTTCTTGGCGCAACCGTGAAACTCGACGATTACTGGCGCGTATATGGGCGAACGCGACATGACATCGCCAACGACAGGGCTGTGGCGAACCGGGTCGGGTTTGGATACGAGGACGAATGTTTCGATTTCTCGCTCAGCTTCAATCAGTCGTTTACGCGTGATCGCGATATAGAGCCCGAGACATCCGTTATTCTGCAGATTACGCTGAAGACTCTCGGCGGAACCCAGGTTGCAGGAGCGACACCTAACGACTAGCGGCGAATTCGCGCCAGGGCCCTCGCAAGCCCCTGAAAAGTGGTGCTTTTTGCCATAGACCGCCGGATCCGGACAGGTTGATTAGCGACCTGATTCAAGTATTCTGTCGGCCAGCGACACCGAGGAGATCTAGGCATCACGCCTAAACGGGAGGGGCCTGCGGCCCTCAAGAAAGACGCCATGAAGTTAGAGATGTTAGCGGGCGCCAAAACGCTCGCCCGAGGCCTACTACGCCGGTCAGTACTGAGATTGACGCTTGCCTGCTTCGTTGCTCTTGCCGCCCTGCCCGCCGACGCTGTGGACGCACAGGAGTCCCGCAGTGCAACCGATTCTCAGGCAATTGCAGCGATCGTCAACGACCAGGTCATATCATCCTACGATCTCGACCAGCGCGTGCGCCTTGTCATGGTCAGTTCCGGTATCCCGAATACGGCGGAGAATGTGTCGCGAATCCGAGGCCAGGTGCTGCGCGCACTTGTCGATGAATATCTGAAAAGGCAGGAGGCACAACGCCTCAATATCCGGATCGAGCAGGCCGAGGTTGACTCTGCCCTGGAGCGCGTCGCGCAGCGTTCGAATATGACAGTCGCGCAGATCGAGGAGTTCCTTGAAGAGGGTGGCGTCTCGAAATCGGCACTGGAAGCCCAGATTGCATCCGACATGGCCTGGCAGCGTGTCGTGCAACAGCAATTCGGCGGCCTTGTTACCGTCGGGCAGAATGAGATCGATGAGGTGCTGCGCCGCCTGGAAGAAGAGGCAGACCAGCCGCGTTACCTCATATCCGAAATTCTCATCACCTTTGACAGCCCGGTGCATGCCGAAGAAATCTCTGCCGGGATACAACGTCTTGTCGAGCAGATACGCGAAGGCGCGCCCTTCGAAGGCGTGGCGCGGCAATTCAGTCAGTCGCCTTCGGCAGCCAATGGCGGCGATATCGGATGGGTGCACGCCAGCCAGCTTCCCGAAGGCGTCGGCAGCATCGTCACAAACATGCAACCCGGTATGGTCTCCGATCCGATCCGCACCGTGAATGGATTTTACATCATCCAGGTCCGCTCCATGCAGACCGGCACCGGGGCCGATCCGATGCGCGATCAGTATTCGTTGATGCAGGTTCTCCTTCCCTTGACCCCGGATGCCGAGCCGGCCGCCGTCAATCGGCGTGCGCGCGAAGCGCAGGAGTTCCGATCGCAGGTGACGTCCTGTGAAGACGCACCGGCATTGATCCGGAAATATCTGAGCGGCACATCTTCGCCTCTACAACAGGTGATCGCCGGACAACTCGACCCGCGGACGCGCCAGGCCGTCGCCAGGACTGCGGTCGGCGGCGCAACAGAGCCTATCCGCAGCGAACGTGGTGTCGAGATGCTCGTGATCTGCGGACATCGGCCAGCACAAGGCGAGATGCCGACGCGGGCGCAGATCGACGACACGCTTTACGAGCAGCAATTGTCGATGATGGGACGCCGTCACCTGCGCGATCTGCGGCGTGACGCCGTCGTTGTTTACCGCTGAGGCCGGCGTATATCATTCCGCCTGCCGAGGCCCGAATGGGTGCAACGACCATGACGCGTGTTGCGGCCTCCGGCGGCGGCCTGCCGCTGGCCCTGACCATGGGCGAGCCCGCCGGTATCGGGCCCGAGATCACGATCAAGGCATGGTCCGCTCGCGAGGCGGCATCGCTGCCCTGCTTTTTCGTGACCGGCGATCCTGCGCTCTATCAGCAACTTGGCGTACCCGTGCATGTGATCGGACGGCCCGCCGAAGCGACCGCAGCATTTCCCCGTGCCCTGCCCGTTCTGCCGGTTCCGCTCGCCGAGCGGGCAAAACCGGGCCGGCTCATTCCGGCCAATGCCCGTGCCGTGCTTGCCGCCATTGATCTTGCCTGCGACCTCGCAATGAACGGAATGGCAGACGGTCTGGTCACAAATCCCATTCACAAGGGAACACTCTACGAAGCCGGGCTGCAACTGCCTGGCCACACGGAGTATCTGGCAGCACGCACCGGCACCACACATGTCGCCATGATGCTTTCCTGTCCGGACCTGCGCGTCGTACCGGCCACTGTCCATATGGCGCTCAAGGATGTGGCAGCGGCGCTGAGCGTGGCCTCCGTTACCGAACAAGGGCGTGTCCTCGCGAGAGCCCTTCGCGACAGTTTCGGCATTGCACGGCCGCGTATCGCCGTGGCGGCGCTCAATCCGCATGCCGGCGAGGATGGGCATCTGGGCCGCGAGGAAATCGACATTATCGCGCCGGCCATCGCCGCCATACGGGCGAGCGAACCCTTTGCCGAGATATGGGGCCCGTCGCCGGCAGATACGCTTTTTCATGCCGATGCGCGCGCGCGGTATGACGCAGTTCTTTGCATGTATCACGACCAGGCGCTGATCCCGCTCAAGACGATCGATTTCGAACACGGGGTCAATACAACGCTTGGCTTGCCGATCATCCGTACCTCGCCCGACCACGGCACGGCGCTCGACATCGCCGGTCGGGGTATCGCCCATCCAGGCAGCCTCGTGGCCGCCCTGCAAGCCGCCGGCGAAATGGCACGCCGTCGGGCCGCGGCATGACCGGCGCAATGCTGCCGCCGCTGCGCGAGGTGATCGCCCGACACGGGCTCGCCGCTCGCAAGGCGCTGGGACAGAACTTCCTTCTCGACCTCAACCTGACCGGCCGCATCGCACGGGTGGCCGGGCCGCTTGAGGGGCACGATGTCATCGAAGTGGGACCGGGACCGGGCGGCCTGACACGTGCGTTGCTCGACAACGGCGCCCGGCGCGTCATCGCCATCGAACGCGACAAACGCTGTATTGCGGCACTCGAAGAGGTCGCTGCCGCTTATCCGGGCCGCCTGACACTTGTCGAGGGTGACGCACTTGAAACGGACATGGCCGCACTGGTCGACCGCCCTGCCCGCATTGTTGCCAACCTGCCCTACAACATTGCGACGCCGCTGCTTGTGGGCTGGCTGCAAACCGAACCCTGGCCCCCCTGGTTTTCAAGCCTGACGCTAATGTTCCAGCGGGAAGTGGCAGAGCGGATTGTTGCCTTGCCGGGAAGCAAGGCCTATGGCCGGCTCGGCGTGCTGGCGCAGTGGCGGACAAGATCGCGGATTCTGTTCGATGTCGATCGGCGCGCCTTCACGCCGCCACCATCCGTGACTTCGTCCATTGTCGAGCTTTTGCCGCGACAAGCGCCACTGGCCACGGCCGCCCCGCAGGCGCTTGAAAAGGTGGTAGCCGCCGCTTTCGGCCAACGTCGCAAGATGCTGCGCGCCAGTCTGAAATCGTTGGGGCGCGATCCTCTGGCGATGATCGCGGCAGCAGGCGCCCAGCCGACACAACGTGCCGAAGAGCTGACCGTTGAACAATTCTGTGCCCTGGCCCGGGCCTATGAGCGAGGCATCTGAACATCTGCCACCAAGGTTGGCAGGCTCGCGACCTCGTGCCACATTGTTGCTCAGAAGCGCGATGGCAGGATTGCTTCGCGTCAGGAAATCGAGGAGACCGCCCCAATGAAGTCGGAAGCCATTGTCGAATACGGCCAAGCGCTCAAGATCGTCGAAAGCGAAACACCGAAGCCGACAGGGACGGAAGTGCTGCTGAAGGTGACACATTGCGGCGTCTGTCATTCGGACGTGCATATTCACGATGGCTATTTTGACATGGGCGGTGGCAACAAGCTTGATGTTCGCGGCGGTCGGCAATTGCCGTTCACGCTGGGCCATGAGATCGAGGGCGAGGTGATCGGCGTCGGGCCCGATGCCAAAGGCGTCGAAATCGGAACGCGACGCGTCGCCTATCCATGGATTGGCTGCGGCGAATGCCCGACCTGCAAGCGCGGCGATGAGCATCTGTGCAACAAGCCCCGCAATCTCGGCATTCATGTTGCCGGCGGCTATGCCACCCATGTGATCGTGCCGCATCCGCGCTACCTGATCGACTATACAGGCGTCGCGGACGGGCTCGCCGCAACCTATATGTGCTCGGGTCTGACCGCCTACGGCGCAATGAAGAAGCTTGGCGAAATCAGCGCCGAGGAACGCGTGATGGTCGTCGGACTTGGCGGCGTCGGGATGATGGGCCTGCAATTCGCCAAGGCGATGTTTCCCGCCGCACCGCTCGGCGCCGATGTCGACGACAGCAAGCTCCAGGCCGCCAAGGGCGCCGGTGCCCATGAGGTTTACAATCCCAAGGACCCCGAGGCGATCAAGAAAGTGCTGGCAGACACCAATGGCGGTGTGCCGGCTGCGGTCGATTTCGTCGGCTCGGAAGCTTCGCTCAAATTCGCGACCAGCATCGTGCGTAAGGGTGGCCATGTCGTCATCGTCGGCTTGTTCGGAGGTGGGTTCTCGATGCCGATTCCGATGTTCCCGATGCGTGCACTGACGATCGGCGGCTCCTATGTCGGCTCACTCGGCGAGACGCATGAGATGATGGATCTGGTGAAAGCCGGCAAGATCGACCCGATCCCGGTCAGCGAACGTCCGCTCGGACAAGGCTCTCAGGCGCTCGACGATTTGCGCAAGGGTAGCGTAATGGGGCGTGTAGTATTGAAGCCTTGAGACGAGTTCCAGCAAGGCCGAGGTGCGGCCGCAACTTTCCGGAACCGAACAAGGCGATCATTCAAAGGCAAGGCAGCGTGCATTCCGATATCGACATCCCGCCAATCGGAACGGATTAACCCTGCAATTTCCTGAAGTGCTCGTAGACCACGAGATCGGCCTCGACCAGCGGCCGGGCCAATTCACGCGCCTCGTCATCAAGGGCGCGCGAAGCCGCCGTGCGATCCTGCCCATCGACGACAAGGTCCGCAGTCACGTTCACTCGCCGACCGCGCGGCGGCGGCGGAAGTCCGGCAACATGCGCCACTTTCGCGAAGGCCGCATCGAGATCGTCGTTGAAACCGATCAGGTCGAGCGTCGAAAGGTTGCGAATTGCGACCTCGGCGAGACGAAAACGCTCTACCTGCGTCTTCGGCAGAACATCGAGCGCCCCGGCAAACTGCCGGGTCAGGAAGTTATCGGTATGTGTCCTGACGCGCGGGTCCCGGGAGGACAGAAACTCATGCAGTGACAGGTGCTGCATTTCATTGACGGCGTCTTCGCGCGGATAGTCCGGCGGCAGATTGACGATGAAATGATAAAGAGATCTCAGGCGATCATAGGGATCGCGAAGAATGGTGAAGGCATAGGTCCGCTCGTCGCGACATAGTTCGAAGGCCGACCACGGCATGTGTCCCATCACGTAGTCGGCGGCCTTTGCCTTCTCGACAAAAGCGTTCATGTTCATGCCGATGAAATCGTCATACCGTACCGTTCGACCGCTCTTCTTCGAGCCCACATACTCCTTGAAGTATGAGTTGATCGAGTTTCCTCCGGTCTTGGGCGTGTGAATGAACACGACGCGCGGACGCCGCTTTCCTTTGATCCAACCTTCGAAAATTACCAACATCCGATACCGCAAGCGGCGCAGGGACTTCCTCACCCTCGCGTATACTCTCGATGCGAATGCCTGCCGGCGCATGGGCCGATCACGCGGTTCGCGATGATGGCGCAACCCGCTGCAGCCAGGCATCGGGCCAATGCGTGATGTTGCCGGTGAGCGTCGACTCGTTGAACGGCCAGGCCGGCTCACCGAGGACGAAATCCGGATGACCTGCCACAAAGTCCCTCGCCGCGTTGGCTGGATTGTCCTTGTCCCAACTCGCCGTGCCCCGCGGCACATCCGTCAGGTCGCGCATCAGACCGTCCGTCGCAACGATCCATGAACCTTCTGTCACCAGCGGCGCGTAGGCGTTCAACTCGTCCAGGACGTGCTGGTAGGAATGATCGGAATCGAGAACAACCAGAACCGTTTCATTCGGTCCGATTGCCGCCCGCACCTGGCCGATGATTTCCGGTGCCGTCGAAGAGCCCTCAATCAACGTGATGAGATCGGACAATGGATGTTCCTCGATCCGTTTTCGATTGTGAGGCCGAATTTCAATGTCGACAGCAATCACGCGCCCCTTGCCGAGCAGGCGGCAGAGGCTTGCGGAGAAAATCGCCGAACCGCCATGGGCAACACCCGTTTCGACGATCACGTCGGGCTTCAGCGCCGAAACGACCTCCTGATACCGGATCATGTCCTCCGGCAGCTGGATGATCGGCACGCCAAGCCACGAAAAGCTATAGGAATACTTCTGGTTCCACCCCACCTTCACCCACAGGTCCGAGAGCAGCTTGAAGGCTTCATCGGTGTAGAGGCCGACCTTCTTGCCGTCCGCGTCCAGTGTCTGCGCCTTGGTATCAATGTTGATCTTCATCGGACTCTCCGTCGTCGATAGGCACAAGACGCGCGGTCAGACCGACTTCACGTGCTGTCACCGCAATTTCATCGAGATAGTTTACATTCATCACGAATATCGTGCCGGGGTTTCGCAGGGCGGACTCCTCGGGCGAAACCACGGGCAAGCCGGAACCCGGCAGGAAATGACCCTGCTTGGCCGGGTTGACGTCCACCACATGATTGATCGTATCGTGGTCCGGGTCGATCAGGATCGAAAAACTGACCCCCTTGGCTCCCGCTCCCCATAGCGCCACCGGCCCCTGCGCAGAGGCCCGCACAAGTGATTGGCGCCAATGCCGGACGAAATCGTCCCGGACGCGGTCCAGATATTCGTGGTCGGCCGGAATCTCCGCAACAGCCTCATCCGCAGGATGGCCAGCCATGGCCTCGGCCCAGAGGTACTGACCGCCAAAGACGTGTTCGACCCGCGGCGATTCAAATCCCGCTCGCCGCAGGACCAGGGCCAGCGACGATGCCGTGAAAAGCGAACAGTGCTCGTAAAAGAAATCCTGCATTGCACGATGGCGAACGATCCAGTCCACACAGGGCGTCTCTATCCAGAGGCGGGCGGGCGAATCCGGACCCAGCGCCTCGCGAATGGCGACAAGAAATTCGAGCGGATCGGGCACATGCTCGATCGTGTGGCGCGTTACCACGACATTCGGCGCCTGCAGCAGCCGGGATGCTGTCTCGACGCCGAAATAAGCGCGATAGATGCGGCTTCCGGCCGGGCCCTCGCCTTCGCGCCCGCGCCAGGCGGGGTCGAAGCCTTCTGCCGCACGCAGGCGACCGTCCGCAGCCTTCACGATCTCTTCGATGAAACGCCCCTGGCCACAGCCGACCTCGAGATAGCAGATCGGCTCGCCTGCGGGAACCGATGCAACGACATCCCTGGCGCGCGCCTCCATATGGGCGCGGAAAGCGGGTGAAAAAGTCTGATCGTTCTCGTACTCCTCGTCATAGACGATCAGCGAAGCATCGAAGGCGCGGTTCCATGCAAATCCGCAGCTGCGGCAGGCGACAAACTCCAGTGGCGCCCGCGCTGCCGACCGCCCTGCTTCGGGCGTCGAATAGATCCTGTTCATCAGGATCGGCATTTCGAGCGAACGCGCGAGCTCGGCAGGCGCCGGTTGGTCGCAGACGGGGCATCGATCTCTCATTTCTTCACGCCATCTCTTGCCGCCGTGCGCCAGAACGACAGCGCCTCATCAAGACCCTGCTCGAGTGAGCGTCCGCCGATGAATCCGACTTCGCCATGAAGCCTCTCGGTGCGCGCGACGATCCGCAGTGGTTCGCCCGGACGATCCGGAAGGGCCCCAAGTTTCACCAGCTCCGGCCTGCCTGCAAGTCTCCCCAGCTGCTGGGCGATATCTGCGACACGCGACGCGGCGCCGGTACCGATATTGACGATCCCCTGAACCTCCGACATGGCAAGTGCGGCCAGCGCCGCTCCAGCGTCTCTTACATCCATGAAATCGCGTTCCGCAAGACCGGCCGAGCAGAGCGCCGGCTCGCCGGCCAGCAAGGCCCGTGCGATCGATGAAACCAGCCGGCCTTGGGCCTCGCCCGGCCCATAAAGAAAAAAGAGTCGCGCCCATGAAAAGGCGACTTGGCGACCTTCGAAAAATGCAGCCAGCACGCGCCGGCAACTGTCCTTCGACACATCGTAGAGCATGTGCGGCGCTAGCGGGGTCGCATACTCGTCACAGGGCCCTTCCGCCGGCCAGTCATACTCATAACAAGTGCCGGTGCCGACGAAGCGGCGGACACCCGTGTCGGCCGCAGCACGCGCCAACGCCAATGTCGCGGCCACCCAGTCGAGATTGGCCGGATCCGTCCAGAATTTTCCGTGTTCGACGCACCAGGCCAGATGAAGAATGCAATCGGGACGAATCTCGCTGACCAGCCCTTGCGCCGCGCCGGGTGCAAGCAGGTCTGCCTGGTGCCATTCAAAGGCACCATCGACGGGTGGCCGCTGGCGGGAGACGGCATGAGCATCGGCTTGCGCAGCCACGAGCGAGGCGAGCGCCTGGCTGCCGACAAAGCCCGACGCACCGGTCAGGAGAATTCGCATGTTTCTCGCTCGTTACATTAACCGATCTTCATATGGCATTGGTTTCATTCTTCTATCAGAATTGCCGTTCCCGGCCCAACTGGATAATATGCGGCTGCTTTCGGCGCGCGGCCCATGATGCCGTTCTCAGGCAAGGAAACGAATTGGCAAACGACAGGACAGGCGCCGACGGCCCCAGAATAACGGTGGTCATCCCCACGCGCGAGCGCGCCGACGTCTTTGCGAGCGCGCTCAAGACCGTCACCGTTCAGGACTACGGCAATCTCGACATTCTCGTAAGCGACAATTTCAGTGGCGATGCGACGGCGGAGATCGCCCAAAGCACGGGGGACTCCCGCGTCCGCTATCTCAACACCGGCCGACGGCTCAGCATGTCGCACAACTGGGAATTTGCCTTGTCACACATCGCGGACGGATGGGTGACGATTGTCGGCGACGACGACGGATTGCTGCCGGGGTCGCTTCAGAAAGTGGCGGCGCTCATCCGCTCGACGGGCACGCTTGCGCTGCAGTCCGCCACGTGCCGCTATCGATGGCCCGGGAACAAGGGTCGACGATATGGGCGTATCCGGATCCCGATGAAAACGGGCCATGAAACGCGCGACAGCAGGAGCTGGATGTCGAAGGTCCTGCGGGCTCGCGCCTCCTATGCCGAACTGCCGATGCTCTATACCGGCGGGTTCACGAGCATGTCAGTACTCAACGAGATCAAACAGAAATCGGGCGCCTTCTACGGATCGCGAATTCCCGACGTCTATTCGGCATTTGCGACCGCAAGCCTTGTTCCCAGTTATGTCTATTCCCATACGCCCTTCGCCATCGGCGGAATTTCGCGCCACAGCATCGGCATCGACCAGTTCGCGGGCGGCAAGAAAGCCGCCGAATCGCCATCGCAGAAGTTCCAGCTTGAGGAAAACATCGCCTTTCACAAGGACATCCCGATGGCGACCGATGGTGGGCTTCCCAAATCCCTGCAGGCGGTCGTTTTCGAGTCCTATTTGCAGACGGCGCATTTGCGGCCCGAGGGCTGCACAGAGCCTTTTGCGCGGCAGATCGAACTCGCCCTGGCGACGTCGCCGCGCGGCGATACGGAAATCGAACAGTGGGCGGCGAGCTTTGCCCGGATGCATGGTCTCGACTATTCGCGGATCAGGTTCAGGGCGACACTTCGGCGTATTGAACAGAAAATTCTCGATGCACCGCGAAATTTCGAGCGCCGCATCAACCGGCGCACCATCGGCTCGCCGCAACTCCCGATCGAAAACGTCTATGAGGCAAGTCTTGCCGCGGCAGCGGTTCTTGATCGCGCGAAAAAGAACTAGGCGTCAGTCAATTCTCAATTGGGGAACGGCGGTCACGAACTTCGCATTCCAGTCGCGGACATAGGCGAGCTGGGCCACGACCTCGGCCTTGATATTCCATGGCAGGATCAACACGATGTCCGGTCGATCCGCCTTCAGATGCGCTTCATCGACGATCGGAATGCGGCTGCCGGGCATGAATTTGCCTTGCTTGGCCGCAGCCCTGTCGACGACATAAGGAACGAGGTCGGGGCGAATGCCGGCGAAATTCATCAGCGTGTTGCCTTTTGCCGCCGCGCCATAGGCGCCGACTTTCAGGCCCTTGCGCCTGGCGTCGATCAGAAATTCGACCAGATCGTCCTTGACCTTTTCGGCGTGACGCTGGAAATCGCTGTAGAAAGCAATTCCCGTCATTCCGGCTTCAGCCTCGCGCGCCATGAGCGCCGGGACGCGTGGCGATGCCGCATGCTTGCCGGTGTCGGCCCGTTGCGCATAGACGCGCAAGCTGCCGCCATGCGTCGAAATCTCTTCGACATCGAAACAGCGAAGGCCGTTCGCCTCGAAAATGCGGGATACGGCAGTCAGCGAAAGATACGAATAGTGCTCATGATAGATCGTGTCGAACTGGTTTTCCTGTACCAACCGCAGCAGATGCGGAAATTCGAAGGTCGCCACACCGGACGGATTGAGCAGGATCGCAAACCCGGCCACGAAATCGTTGATATCGGGGACATGCGCCAGCACGTTGTTGGCGGCCGTCAGATCGGCGCCGCGGCCTGCGGCCGCCAATTCCCGCGCCAGATCGACTCCGAAGAAACGCTCGTCGATTTCGATCCCCTTTTCGCGCGCCGCCGCTGCCGTGCTTGCCGTCGGCTCGACGCCATAGCAGGGGATGCCAAGCGCCTTCACGTATTGAAGCAGATAGCCGTCATTCGCCGCGACCTCGACGACCATGCTGCCGGCGGTCAGATGGAAGCGGGCGACCATCGCTTCGACATAGGCCCTCGCATGTGCCAGCCAGCTTGTCGACGTCGAGCTGAAATAGGCATACTCCGCCGAGAACAACTCCTCGCGGCCCGCGTGATCCTCTGTCTGAACCAGCCAGCAGCTGCTGCAAACCAGAACGCGCAGCGGATACCAGATTTCAGGTCCGTTCAGAGCCTCACGGGTCAGATAGGCGTTGGATGGTGGCGCCGCCCCAAGATCAATGAAGGGCAAGGCGAGCGGCACTCCGCAATGACGACATTTCACCGTTTGCCCTCCCGGTCATTCAGAAGCGGATGGCTACGATCCCGATCCGACATTTCGGTGATTTCCATCGGCCAGATGATCGACAGTGCAGGATCGTCCGGACGGACTCCGCCTTCGGCCGCCGCTACATAGGGCGCGGAGTGGAAATACAACATCTCGACATCATCGGACAGGGCCTGAAATCCATGCGCGCAACCCGGCGGGATCAGCAGGCTGGTGTCGTTTGCTTCCGACAGGACTTCGCCGTGCCAGCGACCATAAGTCGATGAGTCCGGGCGCAGATCGACGGCAACATCGAAGACCTCTCCCCGGAGACAGGTCACAAGTTTTGCCTCTTCGTGGGGTGCGTGCTGAAAATGCATGCCGCGCACGGTGCCCTTGCGACGTGTCAGTGTCCGGTTGATCTGGGCGATGTTCCATGACCAGCCCGCAGTCGCCAGTTCATCGCTGCAGAAAAGACGTTCGAGCCAGCCACGCTGGTCGCCCACGCGCTTTCGCCGGATGCAGTGGACTCCGGCCAACGCCGTCGGGGAAACGACAAACCGATCTGTCATTGCACCCCCTCACCGCTGTATCGTTTCTCATACGCAGCGATCTGGGCCAGCGTGAACGCCTGCATGTCGTCGTCGCGGTTGAGCGCACGGTACCAGTCGGCCAGCCATTCGACACCTGTCAGCCCGGGCAGGCGATCATGCCACCCGAGCACGGTCCGGGCGCGGCTCGAGTCGATCTCGAGCATCGTCATTTCATGCGGGCCAGTCATGTTGGCGGGCTTCCAGTGCGTATCCGCGCCCAGCGCAGCCTGAACGGCTTCGGCCAGCGCGGCCACCGTGACCGCCTGTGCGTCGGGCGCCGGGCCGAAGTTCAACGCGGCCGGAAGCGGCATATCGTCGGACATGCCGCGCACAAAGGCAAAATAGCCGCTCAGGCAGTCGAGCACGTGCTGCCAGGGCCGCGCCGCGGCCGGATTGCGCAATACCAGCGGCTTGCCGGCCTGCAAGGCGCGCCAGATGTCGGGCACGAGCCGGTCCTCCGAAAAGTCGCCACCGCCGATCACATTGCCGCCGCGGGCCGTCGCCACGCGAACGCCTCTCTCCGCCATGAACGAGCGGGCATAACTCGACACAACAATCTCGGTTGCCGCCTTGGATGCCGAATAGGGGTCGTATCCGCCCAGCGGGGCATCCTCAACAAAGGCGATCCCCTGTTCGGCGTTTTCGTAGACCTTGTCGGTCGTTACCACCAGCACGGTCCGCAACGCCTCCACGTCACGCAGCGCGTCAAGGAGATGGACGGTCCCCATCACATTGGCGGCAAATGTCTCGACCGGTTCCGCGTAGGATCTCCGGACTAGCGGCTGCGCCGCCATGTGAATGACGATCTGCGGATCGGCCTCGTGAATCGCCTTGCGCAGCGTATCGGCGTCGCGGAGATCGACGATGCGTGAAACAAGATGTTCTTCGACACGAGCCAGGGTGAAGAGATTGGGATCGGTTTCAGGGGCCAGCGAAATGCCGGTCACATCGGCACCGAGACGCGACAACCAGAGTGCTGCCCACGATCCCTTGAAGCCGCTGTGCCCTGTCAGTAGCACCCGCTTGCCGCGCCAGAATGTCCTGTCGAGACCATCGATCGGCAAATCTAGTCCCTCCAGACCTTCCAGGGTGCATGGCCGGTTGCCCAGAGTTCTTCCAGATGGTTTTTCTCACGCAGCGTATCCATGGGCTGCCAGAACCCGCCATGCCGGAAGCTCATCAATTCGCCGTCGCGCGCAAGGCCCGTCAGGGGCTCACCCTCGAATGGCGTCTCGTCGGCCGCAATGCGGTCGAGAACCGACGGTTCAAGCGCAAAAAAGCCGCCATTAATCCATGCATTGTCGCCTGGTGGCTTCTCGATGAAGCGCCGGACGATATCGCCTTCGAGTTCCAGCGCGCCATAGCGGCCCGGCGGCACGACGCTGGTCAGCGTGGCCGCCTTGCCATGGGATTTGTGAAAGGCAAGCAAAGCTCCAATGTCGACATTGGCGACACCGTCGCCATAGGTCATGAAAAAGGTCTCACCGGGATCGAGATAGCTCCGCACGCGTTTGACGCGACCGCCCGTCATCGTGTCGGCGCCGGTATCGACCAGCGTCACGCGCCAGGGTTCGCGCGCTTTCTGATGGAATTCGATCGCGCCTGTTGCCGCATCGATCGTGACATCGGATGAATGCAGGACATAGTTGGCAAAGTATTCCTTGATCATGTAGCCGCGATAGCCGACGCAGATCACGAAATCGGTGAACCCGAAATGGGTGTAGATTTTCATGATGTGCCAGAGGATCGGCCGCCCGCCGATTTCAATCATCGGCTTCGGACGCAACTGGCTCTCTTCCGAGATGCGCGTGCCGAGACCGCCCGCCAGTATCACAACCTTGGTCATTCTCTCCCCCCGCCGCCGCTCACAGCGCCTCGCGAAGCTGCTTCACGAAATTGGACAGGCCGGTCAGGCGGCGGCGCTTCAGCCGCTCGGCCCGCAGGATCGCCAGCAAGGCGGCAAAGGCCCGGTCCGCATCGTCATTGACGATGATGTACTCATATTCCTGATAATGACTTATCTCGTCCGACGCTTTTTCCATGCGCGCAGCCACGACATCGGCCGGATCCTGCGCCCGGCGCTCAAGTCGCTTTTCGAGCTCCTGCGCCGACGGGGGCAGGATGAAGACCTTGACCAGATCTTCCGGCGCGCTCTCGTCCAGCTGCTGGGTTCCCTGCCAGTCGATGTCGAACAGAATATCGCGTCCGTGGGACAACGCCTCTTCGACCGGCTTTCTCGGCGTGCCGTAATAATTGCCGAAGACCTTCGCGCTCTCGAGGAACTCGCCCTTGTTGCGCATGATGCCGAAATCTTCGGTACTCAGGAAAAAATAGTCCTTTCCATCCACCTCGCCCGGGCGCGGCTTGCGCGTGGTTGCCGACACGGACATGTCGATTTCCCGGTCGGCATCGAGCAGCCGGCGCGACAGCGTCGTCTTGCCGGCGCCGGATGGCGAGGAGAGGACCAGCATCAGGCCGCGGCGATGAATGTCGGTGTCGGTCATGGCAGGCCCATCATTCCACGTTCTGAACCTGTTCGCGAAGCTGGTCGATGACCGTCTTCAATTCGAGACCGATACGCGTCAGGCCTATATCGGCCGCCTTGGAGCACAGCGTGTTGGCCTCGCGATTGAACTCCTGGGTCAGGAAGTCGAGGCGGCGCCCGGCCGGCTCGGTGCCGGCAAAGATTTCACGCGCCTGCGCGATATGTGCGTCGAGACGATCGATCTCCTCGCGGACATCCGCCTTGGTGGCGAGCAATGCCGCCTCCTGCGCCAGCCGTTCTTCGGACAGAGAAGACGAAGCCCCGAGCAGTTCGCCGATCTGGGCGGCAAGTCGGGCTCGCATGGCTTCGGGCGTTGCGGCCGGCGAGGCCGCGGCCGCCCTTGTCAGGCGTTCGATCTCGTCGACATGAGCGCGCAGCATGGTTTCCAGTTTTGCGCCCTCTTCGCCCCGGGCCCGCGCCAGCATCGCCGCCGCCTCGCCAAAGGAGCGGACAATGGCTTCTTCGAAGGCCTGGCGCACCTCATCGCTCTCATCGGCGGCGTCAGCAGTTTCGAGCACGCCGCGCAGGGCGAGAATACCCTCGGGTTGCGGCGGCTTCATTTCTATATCGCGGCGCAACTCGACAATTGCGTCCAGCACAACGCGCAGCGCTTCCCGGTTGACGCGCAGCGGCGCCGGCGCCGCGGACCGGTCGACGGTCAGGCTGGCCTGGCAGTTGCCGCGCTTCAGATGTCTTGCCAGTTCGGCCTTCAATCGCGGTTCTACCGCATCGAGGCCGTTGGGCAGGCGAAAGCGCACGTCGAGCCCCTTGCCGTTGACGCTCCGCAGCTCCCAGTGCCAGCGCGCAAGGCCCGCTTCGCCGTCAACGCGGGCAAAGCCTGTCATGCTGGTGAGCGACATCGGGCCTCCTTGGCAGGAATCATGTTTCTGGCGCCCCCGACTATAGCAGGCGGCGCCCGTAAACCGGCGTTCGACCGTTCAACGGCCTGTTTCTTTTTCGGCGGCGTCCCGGATCTTTTCACGTTCGATCCGGCGCCATTCAAGCACCCGGCGCTGGTGTTCGGCCAAGGTCCTTGAGAAAGCGTGGCCACCCGTACCGTCGGCCACAAAGTAGTATTCGTCTGTTTCGGGAGGGTTCAGCACGGCCTCGATCGAGGCCCGGCCTGGATTGGCAATGGGCGTCGGCGGCAAACCGTCGATCTGATAGGTGTTGTAAGGCGTGGGTCTGTCGATTTCGCTACGACGAATCGGGCGGCCCAGAGCGCCCTGTCCGCCGACGAGTCCATAAATGATGGTCGGGTCTGACTGCAGCCGCATCGGCTTGCGCAAACGATTGACGAAGACCGCCGCAACGCGTGGCCGCTCGGAGGCAACACCTGTTTCCTTCTCGACGATGGAGGCCAGGATGATCGCCTCCTCGGGCGTTTTGACCGGCAGGTTGTCGGCGCGGGCCGGCCAGAGCTCCGCCATCAGGTCGCTTGCCGCCTTCCGCATCAGCGCGACGATTTCGGTACGGGTCGTGCCGCGGGTAAAGCTGTAGGTCTCGGGCAGCAGCGTGCCTTCCGGCGGTGTCGGCGGCATGTCGCCGACCAGCACCGGATCGGCGGCAACGATCAGCATGGCCTGTTCGCTGGTGCGGCCCTCGGGGATCGTGATGCGATGAAGAATCGAACGACCCTCCCGCAGGATACCCATGATCGAAGCCATGCTGGCATGGGCTGGGATCTCGTACTCGCCGGCCTTCAGCGAGGCATCGGCCTTGCTGAGGCGAATGCCTGCCAGAAAGATCCGCCGGTCCGAGATGACCCCGGCTTGTTCGAGCCGGGTGGCAATGGCCCGCACGCCCATGCCTGGCGACAGCATGACAATCTGCGGCGTCGCATGGGGACCCGCCGCCTCGAACCGGTATTTGCCGTAAAGGAAGATTCCACCCGCGATCAGTCCGGCCAACGAGGGCAGGACAACAAGGGCGATCAGCAGATAGCGGGCCAGGCGCCGCGGGCGGCCCGGCACGTCAACAGATGCCGCAGGCGCCTTCGGTGTGTCTTCGCCGTCCGTCAACCCGCGACCTTTTTCACCACCAGCGATGCATTGGTGCCGCCGAAACCGAAGGAGTTGCTGAGTGCATAATTGACCTCCTTCTTGCGCGTCTGAAGCGGCACAAGATCGATCTCGGACTCGACGGATGGATTTTCGAGATTGAGCGTCGGCGGAACGATGCCGTCGCGAATGGCCAGCATGCAGAAGATCGCTTCGACTGCGCCGGCGGCGCCGAGAAGGTGTCCGATCGAGGACTTGGTCGACGACATCGACACCGTGTTGACGGCATTGCCAAGCATGCGCGTGACGGCACCGAGTTCGATCGTGTCTGCCATTGTCGAAGTGCCGTGCGCATTGATGTAGTCGAGGTCGGACGGCGAAATGCCGGCGCGCTTCAATGCAGCCTGCATCGAGCGGAAGCCGCCGTCGCCGTCTTCCGGCGGCGCCGTGATGTGATAGGCATCGCCCGAAAGGCCGTAACCGGCGATCTCGGCGTAGATCTTCGCGCCGCGCGCCTTGGCGTGTTCGTATTCTTCAAGCACGACGACACCGGCGCCCTCGCCCATCACGAAACCATCGCGGTCCTTGTCGTAGGGGCGCGAAGCGCGTTCGGGCGTGTCGTTGAAGGCGGTTGAAAGTGCCCGGCAGGCCGCAAAGCCCGCGATGCCGATACGGCAGATAGCCGATTCCGCGCCACCGGCGACCATCACGTCTGCATCGTCGAGCGCGATCAGGCGCGCCGCATCGCCGATCGCATGCGCGCCGGTCGAGCACGCCGTGACAACGGAATGGTTCGGACCTTTCAAGCCATGCTGGATCGAGACGTAACCCGAGGCGAGATTGATCAAGCGCCCGGTAATGAAGAAGGGACTGACGCGACGAGGCCCCTTTTCATTGAGTATGATCGCCGTTTCGGCAATGCCTTCAAGGCCGCCAATGCCCGAACCGATCATCGTTCCGGTGCGGCACTTTTCTTCTTCGGTCGACGGATGCCAGCCGGCATCATCGAGCGCCTGTGTTGCCGCGGAAACCGCGAAGACGATGAAATCGTCGACACGCTTGGATTCCTTCGCATCCATCCAGTCGTCCTGGATGAAGGCGCCTTCGCCCTCGCGCGGTACGGGCATGGCGATCTTGCAGGGGAGATCGGAGGTGTCGAACTTCTCGATCTTGCGGGCGGCGGATTCACCCTTGAGCAGGCGGTTCCATGTCGTTTCGACGCCGCAGCCCAGCGGCGAGACCATGCCCAATCCCGTAACGACGACACGTCTCATATCGATCCCAACTCCATATCAGAGTCCAAAGCCGCACCGGGCTCTAACGATGCGAGGCCGGGTGCGATTTGCGCGCCCGGCCCTCGCACCCAACTTGCCCGATCAGGACTTGGCGTTCGCCTTGACGAATTCGATCGCGTCCTTGACGGTCAGAATCTTTTCCGCCGCATCGTCCGGGATTTCCACGCCGAATTCCTCTTCGAACGCCATGACCAGCTCGACATTGTCGAGGCTGTCGGCGCCGAGGTCATCGATGAAGCTCGCATTCTCGGTGACCTTGTCCGGATCGGCGCCCAGGTGCTCGACCACGATCTTCTTCAAGCGTTCCGCGATATCACTCATTTTAAATCCTCAGATCTTTTGGTTTCGGCCGGCCTCTTGCATCCTGTTGCTCGCTTCATGTGTCGAGGACCGGATGTTGTCGATTTCGGCGGAAAGGATGCCCCTCTTCTGGCCCATTTCAAGGCAGGACCGCAAGCCAAATCGAGCGCTTAGGTAACACACTTTTCCGCCCTGCACCAGCGGACGACAGCGCCGCAGGCCGGGCTCTAGATCACTGAAATCACTTGCATTTCCAGGGCACGCCCATGCGCGCCGTCAGATCATCGCCATGCCGCCATTGACGTGGACGGTCTGTCCGGTGACATAGGCGGCCTCTTCACTGGCCAGATAGACCGCGGCGGCGGCGATCTCGTCGGCCTCGCCGAGACGGCCCGCCGGGATGGTCCCCATGATGCGGGATTGCTGATCCTCATTCAGCGCATCGGTCATAGCGCTGCGAATGAAACCGGGAGCGATGCAATTGGCCGTGATATTGCGGCTCGCGACTTCCTGCGCCAGCGATTTCGTCATGCCGATCATGCCGGCCTTCGAGGCGGCGTAATTGCCCTGGCCGGGATTGCCCATCACACCGACAACCGAGGTGATGCCGATGATGCGGCCCCAGCGGCGCTTCATCATACCGCGCAGGACGCCGCGCGAGAGACGGAAGGCGGCGGTCAGATTGACGCGGATGACCTCATCCCATTCCTCATCCTTCATGCGCATGAAAAGATTGTCGCGGGTCAGGCCGGCGTTGTTGACCAGGATGTCGAGGCTGCCCATCGCCTCCTCGGCCTGTTTGGCCAGCGCATCGACGGCAGCGCCATCTGAGAGGTTGCAAGGCAGGACATGGCAGCGTTCGCCGAGTTCGGATGCCAGCGCGTCGAGCGCTTCCTTGCGGGTGCCGGAAAGCCCGACCATCGCCCCCTGTCGGTGAAGGGCTCGCGCGATGCTGGAGCCGATGCCGCCGGAGGCACCTGTGACAAGGGCGCTTTTGCCGCTGAGATCGAACATCATGGGCTCCTTAAAGGGTCTTGAGAATTGCCTCGACATCGGCCGGCGTGCCGACCGCGAGGATTTCGGGCTCCTTGGCGATACGTTTGACCATGCCGCTCAGCGCCTTGCCCGCACCGATTTCGACAAAGCGCGTGACGCCCTGCGCTTCCATGTAAAGCACACTTTCGCGCCAGCGCACCATGCCCGTGACCTGTTCGACCAGCAGCTGGCGGATGGTGGCAGGATCGGCGACGCGGGAGGCCGTCACATTGGCCACCAGCGGGACGACGGGCGTCTTCAGTTCCACCGAGGCCAGAGCTTCGGCCATCTCGTCGGCGGCCGGCTGCATCAGCGCGCAATGAAAAGGCGCGCTGACGGGCAAAAGCATGCTGCGCTTGGCCCCCTTTGTCTTCGCGATCTCGATGGCGCGCTCGACGGCGGCCCTGGCACCGGAGACAACAACCTGGCCGCCGCCATTGTCGTTGGCCGCCGTGCATACTTCGCCTTGTGCCGCCTCGGCGGCGACTTCCGCGGCCGCATCGTAGTCGAGGCCCAGAAGCGCGGCCATCGCACCGGCGCCGACCGGCACTGCGCGCTGCATGGCCTGACCGCGGATCTTCAGCAGGCGCGCGGCATCGGACAGGGCGAACGCGCCGGCGGCCGCCAGCGCCGAGTATTCGCCCAGCGAGTGGCCGGCGACGAATGCAGCCTTGTCGGCCAGCCTGACACCGCCTTCGCTCTCCAGCACCCGCATCACGGCCAGGCTGACGGCCATGATCGCGGGCTGGGCATTCTCGGTCAGGGTCAGGTCTTCCTGCGGGCCTTCCCACATCAGTCTGGTCAGATTCTGGCCGAGCGCCTCGTTGACCTCGTCGAAGACTTCGCGGGCGCTGGCGAAAGCCTCGCCCAGTTCGCGGCCCATGCCGACGGTCTGGGACCCCTGCCCCGGAAAGATGAATGCCCTGGTCATCGACGCTCCCCGCTCCTGCCGCACGGCCCGATATCTGGCTGAATTGCGGGCCTTTTCCCGTATCCGGCGGGCGCCGGACCGGAGCGCCAAGAGATACCGGCCGGCGACCCTGAGTCAAGCCGCGGCGGCGGCCATTTGATCCTTGCCTTGCCTCGCCTTTTCCGTATATTGCGCGGCTTCTGAAGGCCTTGGTTGGAGGCTGAACGGAACACCGTGCCTTGAGGGCACGGCAGGGCTGAAAAGCCCGGGTTCCGGTGTCTCCGCTTCTTTGGTGGTCCTTTCGAGCCTTTTCAGGGGCTCAAAGGGGGCTTTGCGCCGGGGCCGGATAAAACAGGAAAAGGCTCATGGCTCTATACGAGCATGTCTTCATTGCGCGGCAGGACGTGTCGCAGCAACAGGTCGAGGGGCTCACCGAGCAGTTCTCGACCATCATCAAGGAAAATGGCGGCCAGATCGGCAAGACCGAGTATTGGGGCCTGCGCAACCTCACCTACAAGGTGCGCAAGAACCGCAAGGGCCACTACACGCTGATGAACATCGACGCGCCGCATGCAGCGGTCGCCGAGATGGAACGTCAGATGGGCATCAACGAGGATGTCCTGCGCTTCCTCACCGTGCGCGTCGAGGAACATGAAACCGAACCGTCGGCCGTGATGCAGAATCGCGGCGATCGCGGCGACCGTGGCGATCGCGGCGGCCGTTTCGGCGATCGTGAACGCAGCGACCGTTTCGGCGGCGACCGTGGCGGCAGCCGCTTCGGCGGCGACCGCGAACGCGCCCCCCGCCGCGACCGTGAAGAATCCGAAGGAGGCGATGCATCATGAGCACGTCACAGCCCGCGCGCCGGCCGTTCTTCCGCCGCCGCAAGACCTGCCCGTTCTCCGGCGCCAACGCCCCGAAGATCGACTACAAGGACGTCAAGCTCCTGCAGCGCTACATCTCGGAGCGTGGCAAGATCGTTCCTTCGCGCATTACGGCCGTGTCGGCCAAAAAGCAGCGTGAACTCGCCCGCGCCATCAAGCGCGCGCGCTTTCTCGCCCTGCTTCCCTATGTGATCAGCTAGGTCCGGGAAAAGGAGAGACAACGATGCAAGTCGTACTTCTGGAACGGATCGAAAAGCTCGGTCAGATGGGCGATGTCGTCAAAGTCAAAGACGGCTTCGCACGCAACTTCCTGCTGCCGCGCAAGAAGGCCCTGCGCGCCACCAAGGAAAACATTGCCCGCTTCGAAAGCCAGCGCGCGCAGCTCGAGGCCCGCAACCTTGAACTGAAGAAGGAAGCCGAACAGCTTCTGCCGAAGATCGAGGGTCAGTCCTTCATCATCCTGCGTCAGGCCGGCGAGACCGGCGTGCTCTATGGTTCGGTCAGCACGCGCGACATCTCGGACGTCATGACGACGGGCGGTTTCACGACCGCGCGCAACCAGGTGGTGCTCGACAAGCCGATCAAGACGATCGGCCTGCACCCGATCCGCATCACGCTGCACCCCGAAGTGTCGGTGACGATCACGGCCAATGTCGCGCGCACCGAGGAAGAGGCCCAGCGGCAGGCGGCAGGCGAAGACCTGACGCAGCGCCAGGACGAGCGGGACGAAGCCGTGGAAGCGGCCGAATTCTTCGAATCCGAGGAACTGGCGCCGCATGACGCGGAGGAAGCTGCCGAAGGCGCGGCGGAAGCCGAAGAAAACAAGGAATAGGCTCCGTCCCCGAACGGGACCGGAGTTTCGGAAGGGCGCCCCGCGGGGCGCCCTTTTCTGTCTGGCACGCTTGCATCGGCTGCGCGATTAACCTTAGATATTCGGAGAGAAATCGGTCGGGCTGGGTGGCAGACCGAAGACCTGACGTTCAGGCGAGCCTCGGTGCGGGAGGATTCGATGCTGTTCAGTTCGCTTCTCAAGACAATCATCAAGCATGGTGCGTTGACCGTCGTAAGCGCGGACGGCCGGACGCGCGAATTCGGCGACGGAAAGGGCCGGCGCGTGACGGTGCGGCTGCACGACAAGTCGGTCGCGACCGAGATGGCGCTCAATCCCTATCTCAAGCTCGGCGAGGCCTATGTGGACGGCCGGCTGACAATCGATCCGCCGGCGACGATCTACGAATTTCTCGATCTGCTGACCGCCAATCTCGGCACGCGCTTCGCCGGACCGGTGTTCGAGATCTATGGCGCCTTGCGGCGCGCCAAGCGGCGCTTCGACCAGCACAACCCGATCGGCAAGGCGCAGAAGAACGTCGCCCATCACTACGATCTCGACGGCGGCATCTACGATCTCTTTCTCGATGCCGACAAGCAGTATTCCTGCGCCTATTTCGCGCGGCCGGACATGACGCTGGAAGAGGCGCAGACGGCCAAGAAGCGCCACATCGCGGCCAAGCTGCGGATCGAACCCGGCATGCGCGTGCTCGATATCGGCTGCGGCTGGGGCGGCATGGCGCTGACGCTGGCGGAGGAAGCCGGCGCCGAGGTGGTCGGCGTGACGCTGAGCCATGAACAGCACAAGGTCGCGCGCCGCCGCGCCGAAGAGCGCGGGCTGGCCGGACGCGTCGATTTCCGGCTGCAGGACTACCGTACACTGACGGAAAATTTTGACCGCGTGGTTTCGGTCGGCATGTTCGAACATGTCGGCGTCGGCCATCATCGCGAGTATTTCAACCGCGTGCGCGAATTGCTGACGGATGACGGCGTGGCGCTGATCCATACGATCGGGCGGCTCGACGGGCCCGGCTCGACCAACCCGTGGATCGCCAAATACATCTTTCCCGGCGGCTATATTCCGGCCTTGAGCGAGGTCGCCGGCGCGGCCGAACGCAGCGGCGTCTGGATGACCGATGTCGAGGTGCTGCGGCTCCACTATGCCGAGACGCTGCGCGAATGGCGGCGGCGCTTCATCGAAAAGCGCGAAACCGCGGCGCGCATCTATGACGAGAAGTTCTGCCGGATGTGGGAATTCTATCTGGCCGGTTCGGAGACCTCGTTCCGCAACGAGGGCATGTGCGTGTTCCAGATGCAGCTGGCGCGCAAGATCGAAACGCTGCCGCTGACGCGCGACTACATGCAGGACGAGGAACGCACGTTCAACGCGCCGCAACAGCCGCGGCGGCTGCTCGCCGGCGAATAGGAAAGGACCTGCGGCGCAACGGATGCTTGCGCCGCAGGTGTTTCTTGAATGTCAGGCGCCGCGGCGGCCGTCGAGGCTCAGACGGCCGGCACCGCAGGCGAAGACATAGAGCATGCCGCCCGCAATGGCGAAGTTCTTGAGGAAGGCCGGGTCTTCCAGACCCGGGTGGAAGATCACGGCCGTCAGTACACAGAAGATCGCGAAGGCCAGGCCGACCAGCCGCGCCTGATAGCCGATCAGCAGCAGGATGCCGCCGCCAAGTTCGAGCGCGACCGTGGCCGCATAGACGATCTGCGGCAGCGGCAGGCCCTTGGATTCGATGAAGGCGATGGTGCCTGCGGCGCCCATCGCCTTGTTGATCCCTGCAAGGATGAAAAGCGCGGACAGAAAGATGCGGCCCACAAGGGTCGCGTAGTCGTTGGCGGCGTTCATGGAAGTCCTCCCCCACTGGTTGCGTGGAACGAGCCTAGGCGCATGCGGGGCGGGGATAAAGCGGGGGAATGACAGCGGCGGCGACAGCGAAAACGACAGCGGACCCCCCCTCTGTCACGCAACTGTCACGAAACTGTCACAAATGCTGCCTGGGCCGACTTATCCCCCGGGGACAAGTGCCACTTATCCCCGGTTCGCGACTATTCCACAGGGTCCGATGGAAAATTTTCGAGGCATGGCAGGCGTTTGTGAATGATCTCTCCACTTATCCCCACCCCTGTATAACGAAGTTGGGGACGACGGCGAATCACCCGTCATTCGCGTACCATCGGCAAGCCTGTTTCGACTAGAACGAGTGCCATGGAAAATTCGCAAGCCGCCTTTTCGCCGACCGCCGAAACCGACGACGCCGCCTATCGCGTGCAGCCGCACAACATCGATGCGGAGCAGGCGCTCTTGGGCGCGATCCTGGTCAACAATGAATCCTACGACCGCGTGGCGAGCTTTCTCGAGCCGACGCATTTCTTCGACGCGCTGCATGGACGCATCTACGAGGCGGCGGCCAAGCTGATCACGCAGGGGCATCTCGCCTCGCCGGTGACGCTGAAGAATTTCTTCGAGCGCGACGCGGCGCTGGCCGAAATCGGCGGGCCTCAATATCTGGCGCGGCTGGCCGGCGCGGCGACGACGATCATCAACGCCGAAGAATATGGCCGCACGATCTACGACCTCGCGATCCGCCGCGAGCTGATCCAGGTCAGCATCGAGATGCATTCCCGCGCCTATGACGCGCCGGTGGACGACACGCCGGCGCAGCAGATTCTCGATGCCGAGCAATCGCTCTACCAGCTGGCCGAACGCGGCAAATACGAAGGCGGCTTCCAGAGCTTCCACGAGTCGCTCAACATCGCGATCGAGATGGCGGCCGAAGCCTTCAAGCGCGATGGCGGCTTGTCCGGCATCTCGACGGGCCTGCGCGATCTCGACAACCGGCTGGGCGGGCTGCAGCGCTCGGACCTCGTCATCCTGGCCGGCCGGCCCTCGATGGGCAAGACGGCGCTCGCGACCAACATCGCCTTTCATGCGGCCAAGGCCTACAAGGCCGAACATCACCCGGACGGCACGGTGACGGCGACGGACGGCGCGATCGTCGGTTTCTTCTCGCTGGAAATGTCGGCCGAACAGCTGGCGACGCGCTTGCTGGCCGAACAATCGGGCGTGCCGTCGGAACGCATCCGCCGCGGCAACATCCATGAGGACGAGTTCCACCAGCTGGTCGACGCGGCGCGCGAGCTGCAGAGCATTCCGCTCTATATCGACGACACCGGCGGCCTGACCATCTCGACGCTGGCGGCGCGGGCGCGGCGGCTGAAGCGGCAGCGCGGCCTCGGGCTTCTGGTCGTCGACTATCTGCAATTGCTGGCGGGCTCGGGCAAGGCCGGCGACAACCGCGTGCAGGAGGTGACGCAGATCACCACCGGCCTCAAGGCGCTGGCCAAGGAACTCGACGTGCCGATCATGGCGCTGTCGCAGCTGTCGCGCCAGGTCGAGGCGCGCGAGGACAAGCGGCCGCAGTTGTCGGACCTGCGCGAGTCGGGCTCGATCGAGCAGGACGCCGACGTGGTGATGTTCGTGTTCCGCGAGGAATATTACACCTCGCGGCGCGAGCCGACCGAGGGCACGCCCGAACATCTTCAGTGGCAGGAGGAAATGGGCCGCGTGCACGGGCTGGCCGAATGCATCATCGGCAAGCAGCGCCACGGGCCGACGGGGACGGTGAAGCTGCAGTTCCAGGCCGATGTGACGAGGTTTTCGGACCTCGATCAGGTGCATACGGAGGGGTTTGAGTGAGGGGTGTATACTAGCTGATTTGGTATCCAAAATGAGAAGAACGCCGCTCCGAGTAACGCTCGATACGAACTGCCTGATCAATTCATTCGATGACACCAGCGCTACTGCCACATCATTAGACGACCTCAGAAAACTTCTTCAGCTCGCGCGTGACGGAATAGTTGAGATTGCCGTCACTACGAGAGTGAAAGTCGACCTACAAAGAGATGCCGACGTCACAAGAAGAGCAGAGATGCTTAGCCATGCCAGTCAGTTTCAGGAGGTCGGCACATTAGGGAGATGGGGGGTTTCCACATGGGGCGGTGGAGATTTCTATGTTGGCGACGCACAGATTAGGCAGACAGCACAAATCCAGGGCATTCTTTTTCCAAACCTCTCGATTGACGACAAGCGGCGCGCAAACAAGATGAATGACGTCGATCATCTGTTTGGCCACTTGCGGAACTCAAGAGACGTCTTCGTTACAGACGATGGAGGTATTCTGCGCAAGAGCAGTCAACTAAAGGAGGCGCTTGGGATCGTTGTCATGTGCCCCGCCGAGTGCGTCAGTCATATTGTTCACGTCGCGATGTCGATCTCTGACACTCAATAGACCGGTCACCTGTGCGGGCCGGCGTGTCGCGGACTCTGAAAAGCTCGTCTCCGCAGAAAATAGCGTGTACCGCCCCCCCGTTGCTTATCCAGCGCCGGATGGTTGATCACGCGAAGACGCAAAGACGGGAAGTTTGCACGCAGAGGCGCAGAGGGGGCGTCGCATGACGATTGTCATGTGCCTCAATCGGTTCCGGGTTGCTTCCGCCTTCGGCTCGCAATGACGATTTGGGGTTTGCCTCCTGCCCCGCCTCCCCCTCGGCGTCATCCCGGCACTTGTTGCCGGGAACCATTGGCACATCCACAGATGGTGCATTCGCGGTGCTTGCTCCATCGCCCGCCGCGCGCACGGACGAAGACCTCAACGGCAAACCGTGCCGAAATGCGAGTGGGTCGCGGTGATCCCGGCCTTCGCCGGGACAGGCAAATCCCGCGATGACACTTTTATTTTAGGAGGCGCTGAGGGTGATCGCCGGCCGGCCCTTCGTTTGCGCTCCGGGCGTTCGGTGCTCGAAAAGGTCCACCGGACCTTTTCGTTCGCGTTCCGCGAAACACACCACACCCCCTCACCCTTCCGACGCCTGCGGCGTCTCCCTCCCTCTCCCCAACGGGGAGAGGGACGTCAAGCCAGTCGTTGCGAAGCGAGACGCCCCGCCCGCGCGCGGCCGCTTCAGTAGCCCCTGTCGAGATAGGTTTGCCACTCTTCCAGTTCGCGGCGGGCCTTGTCGACCGAGTCCTGGCTGTAGATCGTCCGGCCGCTGGTGTCTTTCAGCGTCACAACGCGGGCGTTCAGTCGCATGCCGTTGGTCAACTGGGCCGAGCTCGGCGGCGCGCCGTAATAATGGCCCGTCTCGTAGAAGAGCTCCCGCAAGTTGAAGGGCCGCGCCTGGCCGCTGGAAAACCCGCCCCTGCCGCCGATGGCGATCCGCAGAAACTCGAAATCCTCGTCATCCATCAGGTCGTTGAAATCGAAATGCCAACGCTCCCGCGACTGGCGCGACACGTCATCGCGGTCGAAGGACTCGAACACGACCTCCACCAGACCGAGGTTCAGTCCGGTCCGGTTGGTCAGCACGATTTCGGCGTCGACATAGGACTTCATGAACTGGGCCATGTTGGCGGGAAGCGGCTTGCCTGTCCGCTCGCGATGCGCGCTGAAACGGGTCACGTCGATGTCGACCTTGCCGAGCATGGCGCGGATTTCCGGCTCGCGGGCGATCTCGGCCTCGAGGCGGCGCACTTCGCCCCGGCCGCGCTCGACATTGGCGAGGCGCGCCGCTTCGGCATCGCGCGCACTGGCGGCCTCGATCGCCGCGATTTCGGCCTGACGGGCGGCGCGGTGGCGCGCGACAAGGCGCGGGCCGGTATAGCCGTGCCAGGGCGCGAACTGAACCATGTAGTCGGGCTTCTCGCCCTTCGCATGATCGACGCCCTTCCAGCTCAGGTAGTAGAAGATGTCCTGGAATTCCTCCCGCTCCTCCTCGGGCAGCGCGGCGAAGATTTCATGGATGGAGCGTTCGAGGGCCTCGGGCGACGTTGCGTCGACGACGGGGCCGCTCGGAAAGAGCGCTTCGGGATGAAGCGCGGGGATTGCATCGGTCGCGACGATCGCGCCGTAGAGCAGCACCAGAAGGGCGGGCACGGCGAGTATCTTCGCCCAAAGCGGCAGGCCGCCCTTGCCTTGCTCGCCGGTCGCGCCCTGTCCCGTCTTTCCGCCGTCTGCCATCCGCCCTGCCCTTTCCCGTTTGTGAGCGGCGCAGTTTAAGGAAAAGACGCGTGCAGGCAATTGCGCGGTGCCAGGTTTGCGGCGGCATTCTGGTGCAGGGTGAAGGAAGGGTTTTCACGCGGAGACGCGGAGAAGAGAAGGGTTTCGCACGCGAAGGCGCGAAGACGCGAAGGAAGGACTCACGCAGAGGCGCAGAGACGCAGAGGGGGCGTCGCATGGCGATGGGCCTGTGCCTCGATCGGTTCCGGGGTTTGCCCCTCCTCCCCCTCGGTGTCACCCTGGCACTTGTTGCCGGGAACCATTGGCCTATCCGCAGATGGAGGATTGCCTGTGCTTGCGCCCTCGCCTGCTGCGCGCACGGATGAAGACATCCACGGCAAACCGCGTCGAATTGCGAGTGGGTCGCGGGAATAAATCCCGCGATGACACCTGTATTTTTGGGGGATGCAGAGCGTTATCGCCGGCACCGGGGTGACTTTGCGGACCCTGCCATCAACCGCCCTGCCCGCGCCGCGCGCCTCAGGCGCTGGCGGCCGTGGCGGGTTCGGATTCGGCGCCGGCCGCCGCAGCGGCTGCGGCGGGCGGGAAGATCGCGGTGACGGTGGTGCGTTCGCCAAGCGTGCTTTCGATCTCGAGGCGGCCGCCATGCAGGTCCATGAAGGAGCGGGTCAGCGCCAGGCCGAGGCCGGTGCCTTCATAGACGCGCGACAGTGCGCCTTCGACACGGACGAAGGGTTCGACGACGCGGGAAATGTCGGCCGGGGCGATGCCGATGCCGGTGTCGGCGACCGAGAGCGCGATGCCGCCGGCGCGGGTGCGCCGCGCCACAAATTCGATGCGGCCGCCATCGGGCGTGAACTTGGTCGCATTCGAGAGCAGGTTCAGCAGCACCTGGCGCACCAGCCGCAGATCGGCATGGAGGATTTCGGCGCCCTTGCGGATGGTCACTGAAAATTTCTGCTGCTTTTCGCGGATGCGGCCGCCGACGATCGCCTCGCAGGTCTCGACCAGCTGACGCACCGGGACCGGCTCGCGATCGAGGTCGATGCGGCCGGCCTCGACGCGGGCGACATCCATGATGTCGCTCAGCACGTCGAGCAGATGGCGCCCCGAGGCCGGCGCCGGTGCTGTCCGGCGCATCGGACTCCGCATTCTGCAGCGGGCATTCCGGCTGCGACCCGGGCGCGCATGCGGCAATTTGATCGGCCCCGGACCGGATTAGGGTATTGACCCTAGGATTCCCGGCCCCAAGATGGGGGTATGGACATTCGGCGACAGATCAGAAGCGCCGCCAAGAAAGCGAGACGGGGAAATGACTGGAACGGACACACTGACAAGGCCGCAGCCGGCAGACGCCGCAAAGGATGCCGAGCATTTCGACGTGCTGATCGCGGGTGCCGGCATTTCGGGCATCGGCGCGGCCTATCACCTCAAGGAACAAGCCCCCGACAAGAGCTTCGTCATTCTCGAAGGGCTCGACAGTTTCGGCGGCACCTGGCACATGCACCGCTATCCGGGTATCCGCTCGGACAGCGACCTCTATACTTTCGGCTACCGCTTCAAGCCGTGGACCGGGACGCCGATCGCGACCGCCGATGAAATCCTCAAATATATGGGCGAGGTGATCGAGGAGAACGATCTCAACCGCCATATCCGCTACAAGCACCGCATCACCTCGGCCAAATGGTCGAACACGGACAATCTCTGGACCGTCGAGGCGGTCGAGACCGAGAGCGGCAAGACAAAACGCTTCACCGCCAATTTCCTCTGGATGTGCCAGGGCTATTACCGCCATGCCGAGGGCTACACGCCGGAATGGCCCGGCATGGACACGTACAAGGGCCGCATCGTCCATCCGCAGACCTGGCCCGAAGACATCGATCTCAAGGGCAAGAAGGTGATCGTGATCGGCTCGGGCGCGACCGCGGCGACGCTGGTGCCGGCGATCGCCGGCGATTGCGAACATGTGACGCTGCTGCAGCGCTCGCCGACCTATTTCATCCCCGGGCGCAACGAGAACGTGCTGGCCGACCAGCTGCGCGCGCTCGGCATCGACGAGGCCTGGATCCACGAGATCACGCGGCGGCAGATCCTGTTCGATCAGGCCGAGTTCACGCGGCGCTCGTTCGAGGAGCCCGAAGCCGTGCGCGAGGAGCTGCTGGCTGCGGTCAAGATGTTCCTGCCGGAAGAGACGGTGAAGGAACATTTCACGCCGCGCTACCGGCCGTGGCGCCAGCGCATCGCCTTCGTGCCCGATGGCGACATCTTCCAGGGCATCGCGTCGGGCAAAGCCAGCGTCGTCACCGACGAGATCGAACGCTTCACCGAAAAGGGCATCCTGCTGAAGTCGGGCAAGGAGCTTGAGGGCGACATCATCATCACCGCGACCGGCTTCAACCTGTCGGTGCTGGGCGATATCGATTTCGAGGTCGACGGCAAGAAGCTCGACTTCGCCGACACCGTCACCTATCGCGGCATGATGTTCACCGGCGTGCCCAACATGGTCTGGGTGTTCGGTTACTTCCGCGCCAGCTGGACGCTGCGGGTCGATCTGCTCGGCGATTTCGTCTGCCGGCTACTCAATCACATGGGCAAGCGGCAGGCCAAGCGCGTCACCGTGCAGCTGCGGCCGGAAGACAAGGACATGGAACTCAAGCCCTGGATCGATCCGGAGAATTTCAATCCGGGTTACCTGATGCGCTCGATGCACCTGATGCCCAAGCGCGGCGACAAGCCCGAATGGGAGCACACGCAGGATTACTGGCGCGAGAAGGACGAGCTGCCCAAGATCGATCTCGACGGGCCCGAATTCGTCTACGAATGATGCGTTAACCGCGCCGCGCGAGACCGGGTTTCGCGCGGCGCCGCTTCCTCCTATGATCGCGGCCTTTCGATCACCCGCGACCGGGAGGGGCGCGCCCTGCCCTCATCATGTTCCCCTGTTCCGAACCCGACCGACGCGGCCCTGCTGGCGGCGGCGGGCGGCGTGCTGACGGTCGATCTTGGCGCGGTGGCGGCCAATTACCGCACCGTCAGGGCGGCGGCGCCGGGCGCCGAAGCCGCGGCCGTGGTCAAGGCCGACGCCTATGGGCTCGGCATGCTGCCGGTGGCGCGGCGGCTGGCGGCCGAAGGCTGCGGCAGCTTCTTCGTCGCCGATGCACGGGAGGGAGAGGCGCTGCGGGCCGCATTGCCCGGCGCGACCATCTATGTGCTCAACGGGCTCTTTCCCGGCACGGCGGGGCTTTACCGCGCGGCCGGGCTGGTGCCCTGCCTCGCGGCGACGGCCGAGCTTGCCGAATGGCGCGCCGAGGCGGCACGCGCCGGCCAGCGGCTGCCGGCGGTGCTGCATTTCGATACCGGCATGAACCGGCTCGGCCTCGGCGCGGCCGAGGCGGCGGCGCTGGCGGCGGACGACGCGGCGGCCGAAGGCCTCGATGTGCGGCTGATCATCAGCCATCTGGCCTGTGCCGACGATGCCGCCGATCCGCATAACGGCCAGCAGCTTGCCCGGTTCCGTGCCCTGCTCGGCCCGCTGCGGGCGCGCTTTCCGGCCGCGCGGGTCAGCCTCGCCAATTCGCCGGGGGTGTTTCTCGGACCCGACTACCATTTCAACCTGGTGCGGCCCGGCATCGGCCTCTATGGCGGCAATCCGCTGTCGGGCCGGGCCAGCCCGTTTTGTGCCGCGGTCACGGTCGAGGCGCGGGTGATCGCGCTGCGGCAACTGGCAGCCGGCGACACGGTCGGCTATGGCGCGACATGGACCGCGCAGGGCCCGGCCCGCATCGCGGTGCTGGCGGCCGGCTATGCCGACGGCTATCCGCGGGCGCTGGGACGGGCATCGGCGCCCGAAAAGGGCGGGATGCCGCAAGAAAAGGGCGGACAGGCGCATATTGCGGGGTACACTGTGCCGGTCGCGGGGCGAGTCTCGATGGACATGCTGGCACTCGATGTCAGCACGGTCCCCGAAGGCGCGATCCGGCGCGGCGACATGGCCGAACTGATCGGTCCCAATATCAGCGTGGACGAGGTCGGCCGCAGGGCGCAGACCATCGGCTACGAGATTCTCACCAGCCTCGGGCGGCGATACATGCGGCGCTATGTATCCGACGCCGGAGGCGCGAGCCAAGAGCCCGGGGGGCAGGTTTGAATTTCCTTGCGATTATCGGCCGCGTGGTGCTGGCGCTGCTCGGCGAAATCGGCCGGCTGGCGCTGTTCGTCTGGCAGGCCGTCAGCCATGTCGTGCGGCCGCCCTTCTTCTGGCGGCTGACCGCGCAGCAGATGATGCGGATCGGCTATTTCTCGCTGCCGGTGGTGGCGCTGACCGCCTTCTTCACCGGCGGCGCGCTGGCCTTGCAGATCTATTACGGCGGCAACGAATTCAATTCGGAATCGATCGTCGCGACCATCGTCGCGCTCGGCATCACGCGGGAACTCGGGCCGGTGCTGGGCGGGCTGATGGTGGCGGGCCGGGTGTCGGCGGCGATCGCGGCCGAACTCGGCACGATGCGGGTCACCGAACAGATCGACGCGCTGACCACGCTGTCGACAAACCCCTACAAATATCTGGTGGTGCCGCGCGTCGTCGCCGCCGTCGTCACGCTGCCGATCCTGGTCTTCGTGGCCGACATCATCGGCATCATGGGCGGCTTCGTGGTCGGCACGCAGTCGCTCGACTTCAATGCCGGCGTCTATATCAAGAACACGGCCGACTTCCTGAAGTTCGACGACGTGATGTCGGGCCTGATCAAGGCCGGCGTGTTCGGCTTCATCATCGCGGCGATGGGCTGTTTCCACGGCTTCCATTCGAAGGGCGGCGCGCAGGGCGTCGGCCGGGCGACGACCAATGCGGTGGTCAGCGCCTCGATCCTCATTCTGGCGGCGAACTACGTGATGACGTCGCTGCTGTTCGCGAATTGAGGGGCCGGAGATGAGCAACGCCAAGATCGAACTCAGGAACGTCCACAAGCGCTTCGGCTCGAAGGTGGTGCTGGACGGCATCAATCTGACGGTGCCGAAAGGCCAGTCGATGGTCGTGATCGGCGGCTCGGGCACGGGCAAGTCGGTGATGATCAAATGCGTGCTCGGGATCATCCGGCCCGACCGCGGCGAGATCTTCGTCGACGGCAAGAACGTGCTGAAGATGGACCAGAGCGCGCGCGAGCAGGTGCTGCGGAAGTTCGGCATGCTGTTCCAGGGCGGGGCGCTGTTCGACAGTCTCAGCGTCTGGGAGAATGTCGCCTTCGGCCTGATCCAGGGGCGGCGGATGAAGCGCAAGGAAGCCCGCGACATCGCCATCGAGAAGCTGGCCAAGGTGGGGCTCGACGCGGCGGTCGGCGAGCTCTATCCGGCCGAGCTGTCGGGCGGCATGCAGAAGCGCGTCGGGCTGGCGCGCGCCATCGCCGTCGATCCGGAGATCATCTTCTTCGACGAGCCGACGACCGGGCTCGATCCGATCACCGCCGACGTCATCAACCAGCTGATCGTCGACCGGGTCAAGGAACTGGGCGCGACGACACTTTCGATCACGCATGACATGGCGAGCGTCCGGAAGATCGCCGACCGGGTGGCGATGATCTACAAGGGCAAGATCATCTGGGACGGGCCTTGCGCCGAGATCGACAAGAGCGGCAACGAATATGTCGACCAGTTCATTCACGGCCGCGCCGAAGGGCCGATCGGCATGGATGTGATGAAGCCCTAGAGTCGCTCGCCGTTTCACGGAAACGACGAGCGACTTCAGGTTATTATTGTGTTGCGTTTTCGAACCGCAAAACCGGTCGCCACTTTTGCTGAAAACGCTCCAACCCCCACCCGAACGGCTTCGCCGTTCGACCTCCCCGCAAGGGGGAGGTGGAGACAATCGCATGGCCAAGGCATCGCGCAATTTCGTCTGCCAGTCCTGCGGCGCGGCGTCGCCGCGCTGGTCGGGACGCTGCGAGGCCTGCGGCGAATGGAACACCATCGTCGAGGAGGCCGGCGCGACGGGCGGGATCGGCGCGGGGCCGGCCAAGGCCGGCGGGCGCGCCAAGGGCCGGCGGATCGAACTGGTGGCGATGAGCGGCGAGACCGCCGATCCGCCGCGTCATGTCACCGGCATGGCCGAGTTCGACCGGGTGACCGGTGGCGGCCTGGTGCCCGGCTCTGCGGTGCTGATCGGCGGCGATCCGGGGATCGGCAAGTCGACGCTGCTCTTGCAGGCGATGGCAGCGCTGGCGCTGAAGGGCGGCGCGGCCGTCTATATCTCGGGCGAAGAGGCGATCGCGCAGGTCCGGATGCGGGCGCGGCGGCTCGGGCTCGGCGAGGCGCCGGTGCAGCTCGGTGCCGAGACCAATCTCAAGGACATTCTCGGCACGCTGGAAAGCGGGACGGCGCCCGATGTCGTCGTCATCGACTCGATCCAGACCATGTGGACCGAGGCGCTCGATTCGGCGCCGGGCACGGTCGCCCAGGTGCGCGCCTCGGCGCAGGAGCTGGTGCGCTTCGCCAAGCGGCACGGGACGGCCGTCATTCTCGTCGGGCATGTGACCAAGGAAGGCCAGATCGCCGGGCCGCGCGTCGTCGAGCACATGGTCGATGCGGTGATCTATTTCGAGGGCGAACGCGGGCATCAGTTCCGCATTCTCCGGGCGGTGAAAAACCGCTTCGGCCCGGCCAACGAGATCGGCGTCTTCGAGATGGGCGAAAAGGGGCTGGCCGAAGTGCCCAACCCGTCGGCCCTGTTTCTCGGCGAGCGCGACGGCGAGACCAGCGGCTCGGCGGTGTTTGCCGGGATCGAGGGGACGCGGCCGGTGCTGGTCGAGATCCAGGCGCTGGTCGCCAAGAGCGCGCTGGGGACGCCGCGCCGGGCCGTGGTGGGCTGGGATGGCGGGCGGCTGTCGATGGTGCTGGCGGTGCTGGAGGCGCGTTGCGGGCTCTCCCTGGCCGGCCAGGACGTCTATCTCAACGTCGCCGGCGGTCTCAGGATCAACGAGCCGGCGGCCGATCTGGCCGTGGCGGCGGCGCTGATCTCCTCGGTGACCGGGCAGCCGCTGCCGCCCGATTGCGTGATTTTCGGCGAAATCAGCCTGTCGGGGGCGGTGCGCCCGGTCAATCAGATGGAAGCGCGGCTGAAAGAGGCCGAAAAGCTCGGTTTTTCGCGCGCCATCCTGCCCGCAATGGCGGCCCGCAGCCGGCCCGGCGCCGGCCTCGCCTTCACCGAAATTTCGGACCTTCAGGGTCTAATCGCCCATCTGGCGACCGCATCGGGCGCCAAACGGCGCGGCGGCGAAATGTGATAGGCTTGTGTCCCAAAACGGGAGAGTGATTTGACGCTGTTCGACCTGATCGTCATCGGTATTCTGCTGGTTTCGAGTGTGCTGGCGCTGTTGCGCGGTTTCACCAACGAGATGCTGTCGATCGTCGCCTGGGTGGCCGGCGCGCTGGCGGCGCTCTGGCTGTTCCCCTATGTCGCGCCGTTTTTCGCCAAGGTCATCACCTCGCCCTGGCTGGCGGCCGTGGCGGCCGCACTGACGATCTTCCTGGCCGGCTATCTGCTGGTCGCGGCGCTGACCGCGCGCTGGTCGGGGGCGCTGATGGATATTCACGACCGGGCCTCGCTGCTGGACCGGACGCTGGGTTTCCTGTTCGGGCTGGCCCGGGGCCTGCTGATCGTCACCATCGCCTATCTGTTTTTCGTCTGGCTGGTGCCCGATCCGAAGGATCATCCCGACTGGATCCGCGAGGCACAATTCCGGCCGACCATCGAAAGCACCGCCGGCCTGTTGTTCGCGCTGGCGCCGACCAATGAGCGGCCGGCCGCGACGGCGCCCGCGCCGGTCCCCGCCCCGGCGCCGCAGGTCCAGCCGGCGCCGCGCGACGAACCGGTCAATTCAGACGCTGACAGGGCCAATGGGCCGGGGTATAACCCGTCCGAACGGAGGGGGCTCGACCGACTTTTCGAGAGCACGACCGGGGAGTGAGAGCCGACCCAGCGGGCGATCCGATCTCTTTCGGTGCGCCCTGTTCTTCCGGAGGCCAGCGCGGAGTCCCGTCGATGCCCGAGCAGATGCAGCTCCCCTTTTCGTTCCTTGCCCCCCAATCCGCGGCGCCCGCGGTCCCCTTCCTCACCGATGACGCGTTGATGGAGGACCGGCCGCGCGAGGAATGCGGCGTGTTCGGCGTGTTCGGCCATCCCGACGCCGCAGCACTGACCGCACTCGGCCTCCATGCGCTGCAGCATCGCGGCCAGGAGGCGGCCGGCATCGTCGCCTATGATGGCGAGCATTTTCATTCGGAACGGCGTATCGGCCTTGTCGGCGACCATTTCTCTTCCGCCAAGGTGGTCGGGCGCCTCAAAGGCGATATGGCAATCGGTCATACGCGTTATTCGACGACGGGCGAGACGGTGCTCAGGAATGTGCAGCCGCTGTTCGCCGATCTTTACGGCGGCGGCTTCGCGGTGGCGCATAACGGCAACCTGACCAACGCCATCACGCTGCGCAACGAGCTGGTGCGCGGCGGCGCCATCTTCCAGTCGACATCGGATAGCGAGACCATTCTGCAGCTGGTGGCGCAGAGCCGGAAGCCGCGTCTGATGGAACGCTTCGTCGATGCGCTCGGCCAGATTCAGGGCGCCTACGCGCTGGTGGCGCTGACCAACAAGAAGCTGATCGGGGCACGCGATCCGCTCGGCATCCGGCCGATCATTCTGGGAAAGCTGGCGGGTGCGCCGATCCTCTGTTCGGAGACGGTGGCGCTCGACATCATCGGCGCCGAGTTCGTGCGCGAGATCGAGCCCGGCGAAATCGTCATCGCGACCAAGGACGGCATCGAGTCGATCCGCCCCTTTCCACCGCAGCAGGTGCGGCCCTGCGTCTTCGAGTATATCTACTTCGCACGCCCCGACAGCATTGTCGGCGGCAAGAGCGTCTACAATGTGCGCAAGCGGCTCGGCCAGGAACTGGCGCGCGAATCGCGCATCGAGGCCGATGTCGTGATCCCGGTGCCGGATTCAGGCGTGCCGGCGGCAATCGGCTATGCGGCGGAGTCGGGCATTCCCTTCGAACTCGGCATCATCCGAAACCACTATGTGGGGCGAACCTTCATCGAGCCGACGCAACATATCCGCCAGCTCGGCGTGAAGCTGAAACACAATGCCAACCGCGCGATCGTCGAAGGCAAGCGCATCGTGCTGGTGGATGACAGCGTGGTGCGCGGCACGACATCGGTCAAGATCGTCAAGATGATGTACGAGGCGGGCGCGCGCGAAGTGCATATGCGCATCGCCAGCCCGCCGATCACGCATCCGGATTTCTACGGCATCGATACGCCGGAGCGGCAGCAGCTTCTGGCCGCCAATTACGATCTCGAAGGCATGCGCGCCTATATCGGGGTCGACAGCCTCGCCTTCATCTCCGTCGACGGGCTCTATCGCGCCATGGGCTTTGCCCGCCGCGACCCGGAACACCCGCAGCTGACGGATCATTGTTTCACCGGCGACTATCCGACACCGCTTCTCGACCGCGACGGCGAGCAGCGGACGACGCAATTGTCGTTGCTCGCCGAAATAGCCTGAGTATTCAAGAATCATGAGTGGACGTTTGCAGGACCGCCTGGCGGTGATCACCGGCGCCTCGCGCGGCATCGGACGCGCGGTGGCGCTGGGCATGGCGGCCGAAGGCGCGCATGTCGTTCTCGTCGCGCGCACGGTTGGCGGGCTCGAGGAGGTCGACGACGAAATCCGCAAAGTGGGCGGCAAGGCGACGCTTGTGCCGCTCGATCTCACCGATCTTGCCGGCATCGACCGGCTGGGCGCGACGATCTTCGAGCGCTGGGGAAAGCTCGACATTCTGGTGGGCAATGCCGGTTCGCTGGGCACGCTGTCGCCGCTCAGCCATCTCGAACCGAAGGACTGGGACAAGACGCTGGCGATCAACGTGACGGCCAACTACCGGATGATCCGTTCCTTCGAACCGCTGCTGAAGCGTTCGGATGCCGGCCGCGCCGTCTTCGTGACCTCCGGTGCGGCCCAGAAGTGCCAGCCCTATTGGGGCGTCTATTCGGTGACCAAGGCCGCGCTCGATGCGATGGTGAAGACCTGGGCGGCGGAACTGGCCAAGACCAGCGTGCGCGCCAACCTGCTCTCACCCGGCCCGACGCGCACCGCGATGCGCAAGAAGGCAATGCCCGGCGAGGATCCGACCATGCTGACGAAACCCGCCGATCTCGTGCCGCTGTTCATCGAAATGTCGATGCCGGACTATGCGAAGAACGGCGAGATCGTGCGCTACGAGAAGGCGAAGAGCTGACGCCGCGACACGACAGCTACTTCTTCTTGGCGTAAGGGTTCTTGCCCTTTCGCATGAAGAGGCGGATCGGGACACCGGGAAGATCGAAGGTTTCGCGCAGGGCGTTGACCAGGTAGCGGCGATAGGAGGTCGGCACCTCGTCGGCGCGGCTCGAGAAAACAGCGAAAGTGGGCGGACGCGATTTCACTTGCGACATGTACTTCAGATTGACCGGGCGGCCCTTGGCCGCCGGCGGCTGATGGCGGGCGACGGTCTGTTCCAGCCAGCGGTTGAGCTTCGCCGTCGAGACACGCGCGTTCCAGAGCATGTGCACGCGTTCGATGGCCGGCATCAGCCGGTCGGTACCACGGCCGGTCAGGGCCGAGAGCGTGACAATCGGTACGCCGCGAATCTGGGGCAGCAGGCGCTCCAGCTCTTCCTTCAGCATGCGGAGTGTCGTTTGCGTATCCGCCACCGTGTCCCACTTGTTGACGGCAATCAGCAGGCCGCGGCCTTCCTGTTCAACCAGATCGGCAATATGCAGGTCCTGCCGCTCGAAGGGCTGGCTGGCGTCGAGCACGACGACAACGACTTCGGCGAAGCGGATGGCGCGCAGCGTGTCGGCGACGGACAGCTTTTCGAGCTTGGCGACGACGCGGGCGCGGCGGCGCATGCCGGCCGTGTCCCAGAGCTTGACGCGACGTCCGCGCCAGAGCCATTCGATACCGATCGAGTCGCGGGTGATGCCGGCCTCGGGGCCGGTCAGCATACGGTCCTCGCCCAGCAGCTGGTTGACCAGCGTCGACTTGCCAACATTGGGGCGGCCAACCATCGCAATGCGCAGGGGCGCCTCGAGATCGGGCTCATAGGGGGCGTCGGGATCGAAACCTTCGGCCTCGTCGTCGGCCAGCGCATCTTCGAGCGCCTGCTCCTCGTCGTTTTCGGCAAAGCCGTCGGCGAAGGCGGCCAGCGCGTCATAGAGATCGCTCAGGCCCTCGCCATGCTCGGCCGAAAGCGGCAGCGGCGCGCCGAGGCCGAGCTCATAGGCCTCCATACGGCCAGCCTGCCCCGCCCCGCCCTCGCATTTGTTGGCGGCCAGAATGACCGGAGTCGGCGACTTGCGCAGGATCTGCGCAAAACGCTTGTCGAGCGGGGTGACGCCGGCGCGCGCGTCGATCAGCAGCAGGCAGACATCGGCCTCGGCAATCGCCTGATCGGTGCCACGGCGCATACGCGCCTCGAGGCTGTCGCCGGTTGCCTCTTCGAGACCCGCGGTGTCGACGATCTTGAAGGTGAGATCGCCGAGATGCGCCTCGCCCTCGCGCCGGTCTCGGGTGACGCCCGGCGTATCGTCCACCAATGCGAGCTTCTTGCCCACCAGCCGATTGAACAGCGTGGACTTGCCGACATTGGGCCGACCGACAATGGCGACCGTGAATGACACGTCAATCAGCCTTTCTCATGGCCGGACCAGATGTCCGGGCCATATCCGCAAACGCGCGCTTTGCTATCGCAAGGCGACCAGTGTTGCGTTGCTCGTCAGTACATACACCGTTCCATCGGCCACGATCGGCGGGATCAGCGTCCCGGACGGCAGCGGAATTCGGTTGTCGATCTCGCCGGTGGCGGGCGACACCACCAGCGCTTCCTTTTCCGACGACACCATGAACAGGCGATCGCTGATCAGGATCGGGCCGCTCCATTCGATATTGCCGGTGCGCTTGTCGGGATTCTTGTAGCGCGGCAAGGGCGAAATCCAGCGGATGCGCCCATCGCGGCGCGAGATCGCCAGCAGCTCCTGCGAATTGGTGATGAGGAAGATGAATTCACCAGCAACCCAAGGCGTCTGCACGCTGCCGATATCGCGCGTCCAGACGCGCTCGCCGGTGCGCAGATCGATCGAGACCATGCGGCCCGAATGGCTGACGGCAATGACGCGGTCGCGATCGATCACAGGGCGGCCGGCAATGTCGTTGAGTTCGCTCAGGGAGGTCACGTTGCCGGTCCGGGTCAAGGAATCGCTCCAGACCGGCGTTCCGTTCTCGATGCGCAAGGCGACCAGTTCACCCGAGGAATAGGGCGCGATCACGACGCTGCCCGACACGGCGGGGCTGGTGGAGGTCAGAATGCCGGCACTTTCGACAATGCCCCGATGACGCCAGACGACTTCGCCGGTGTCCTGAGAGAGGCAGATCATCTGATTGTCGGCGGTGACGGCGAAAACGCGGCCACCCGTCGCCGTGGGTGCGGCGCGGAAGGGATCACCCACCGTCTGCACCCAGAGTTCGGCCCCGCTGGCGGGGTCGAGTGCATGCACGGTTCCGAAGCCGGTGGTCACGAAAAGCTTGCCATTGTCCCAGGCGACGCCGCCGCCACGCGCTTCGGCGGCGCTTTCATTGTCGGGCACCAGCGAAACGTCCCAGATCGACCGGCCGGACTGCCGCTCGAAGGCGCGGACACTGCCGCGGGCATCGAGCACGAAAATCCGATCGGCGGCAATGACCGGAACCGCGACAAGCCGCGCGGCGCCCGAGGAACCAGAGCCGGCATTGACCGACCAGACGCGTTCGAGCGTGCCCGGCGCCACAAGATGATAGGGGGCATTTTCCGGCACGCCGCCCGGCTGCGGCCAATCCGTGTTGGCACGAGCGGACGGCAGAAACACGGGTGTGTCGGCAACGGCCGCATCGACTTCCAGCGCGGCGCCCAGTTCCATCACCGAGAGACGCTCGCCCGGCAAGACCGTCTGGTCGTCAGAGGTGAAGACATCCGTCACCGTGTCGCAGCCCGCAAGCCCGGTCATCGCGAGACCCAGAAGTGCGAGGCGAAGCGTGTTGCCACGCTGGGCCCGGAGGGCGAGTGCTTTCGAGCCGGCCAACGTCAATTCCGCCGTCATCTGCGATTACTCCGTCTCTTCCTGAGCGTCCGGTCCCTGTTCGACCGATTCTTCTTCTGCTTCTGCCGGTTCCGGTGCGGATGCCGCCTGTTCGGCGGCGCGCGACAAATGCGGCGCCGCCAGCGCCTGCAACACATGCGCGCGATCGCGCAGGGCGGCCGGGCTTGCCGCATTGTCGATGATCGCCTGAGCGTTCCGGTTCACGTCCTGCCAGGCGCCTGCCCGGGCCGCCGAGAGCGCCAGCAATTCCAGCGCATTCTCGCGCCAGGGCGAGGCCGAGGCGACCAGCGGCTGGAGGCGCAGCTTCATGTCGTCGTAGCTTGCCTCGTCGACCAGAATGAAGGCTGCCTTGATGCGCGCCATGCCGCGCATCATTTCGGGTGCGCCGGATTGAGCCGCAACGCCCTCATAGGCTGCAAGCGCCGCAGCACGATCGCCAGCATCGAGCAATGCGGCCGCTTCACGCAGACGGGCCAGCGTCTGATAGCCACCGGGTGCTTCTGCCGCCAATTCGCCGAACAGGACTGCCGCCTCGGCAGGCTGGGTGCGCTCTGCCTGGCGCGCCACCTCATCGAAACGTGCGGATGCGTCGACCTTCTGCGCATGCGACCAGGCGCGCCAGCCGATGATGGCGGCAGCGATCAGCACGATCCCCGCAGCCGCACCGACGATGTAGAGGCCGTATTTGTCCCAAAGCCTGCTGTATTGTTCGCGGCGAAGGTCTTCTTCGACTTCGCGAAAGAGATCGGTCAAAATATTACTCCGCGGAGAAAATCAGTCGGGCAGGAAAGCCCTGCTTCCCGCCCGGTGCCCGGCCCCGTGCAGGCGGCGTAAAATAGCCCGGCACACCGCCAATGGCAAACCATCCGGCGCGACAGCCAAATCCCGCAACAGATTGAGCTATTTTACCTTTTTCATGCCGTAGGTGTTCTCGACGCCGGGGAAGCTGCGGTCGCGGACCGCGCGGGCATAGGCCTCGGCGGCGCCCGCGATCTGGGCGCCCAGCGTGGCGAACTCGCGGACGAATTTGGGCGGCTTCGGCGACAGGCCCAGCATGTCCTCCAGCACCAGGATCTGGCCGTCGCAATGGGGCGAGGCGCCGATGCCGATGGTGGGGATGTCGATCTGATCGGTGATGCGGGCGGCCAGCGGCTCGGCCATGCCTTCGAGCACGACCGCGAAGGCGCCGGCCTCGGCGACAGCGGCGGCGTCGGCCTCGATGGCGGCCCACTCGCTCTCCTCGCGCCCCTGCGTCTTGAAGCCGCCCATCACCTGGATGTTCTGCGGCGTCAGGCCGATATGGGCCATCACCGGAATGCCGCGCAGGCTGAGATAGCGGATCGTTTCGGCGATGCGGGTGCCGCCTTCGACCTTCACGGCGGTGCAGCCCGTTTCCTTGATGACGCGGCAGGCATTGCGGAAGGCAATTTCGGGGCTCTCTTCATAGGAGCCGAAGGGCATGTCGACCACAACCAGCGCACGTTCGGTGCCGCGCACCACGGCCGCGCCATGCGCGATCATCATGTCGAGGGTGACGCCCAGCGTCGTCTCCATGCCGTACATGACCATGCCGAGACTGTCGCCCACCAGCAGGAAGTCGACATAGGGGTCGATGTAGCGCGCCGTGTGGGCGTGATAGGCGGTCAGCGAAACGATCGGCTGGGCGCCCTTGCGGGCGCGGATTTCCGGCACGGTGATGCGCTTGATGGCGGACTGGACGGACATTCGGATCATCCCTTTACGCGTGGCCTCGAACCCTGCCCCTACATAGGGCCGCCCGAGGGGAATTACGACGGCGGCCGGATGCCGCGGCGAAAAGGGCTTACAGAACAAGCCCCTAGATGCCTCCCGGCACCTTTCCTGATCCTTCTGGGCGGACCCTACAAAAAAGCGCGCAGCGGCGCAATCAGGCCGCCGGAGCCGGCTCCACCACGACCGCTGGCGGCGCATCTCCCGGCAGGCCGACGATTTCGCGATAGGCGACGGAGAGCATGGTGACTTGCGTCATCATGAAGTAGAGATAGAGCGCCAGCGAAATGAATGCCGAAGCCATGGCGGCGATTGAACCGATCAGGTCGGCGGCAGAGGTCAAAGCCAGAGCGGTGACGCCCTCAACCACGGCAAACAGAATGAAGACCGGCAGATAGATCAGCAATGCAAAGCCGCTGATCCGCCAGGTGTTGCCGCTTGTCGCCGCGAATGTTCCCAGAACACCCTTGCCCCCACCAAGTGCTGCATCCGGCAATGCCAGCATCAATCGCATGACAATTCCCAGCATGAATACATGGAGCACGACGACCAATGGCAAAAGGACGATGCCTGCCGGCCCGAGTACCGCAAGAGACGGTGCGTTGTCGCCGAAGAGCACCGCCCCTGCAAATATGACGATTGCCGCGATGACGCCAACCACGGCCGACAGAACAATCAGGAAGAGAAACCAGAAAAACAAAATCTTCAGCGTCGTCCAGACATATTGAACATCCTCGCGACGGAAAGGGACCGACGCCCCCTCACCCAGCAGCACGAAACGATGCCAGCGCACCGCGGCGATGGCCTGTGCAAGCACCATTGCCAGAACCACGGCCAAGATCGCCACGATGGAATAGGCTGCGAAAGCTTCGCGATAGCGTTCGAGAACATCCTCGGGTGCCCCTGCCGTCTGCTCCATGCCGGTCAGGCCGTAAAGTCCGGCCTGATAGAGCACCCAGTAAAAAGCTGCTGTGCCGGCCAGAAGCAGGACAACTGCCGGCCACGCGACGAAAAGCAGCTGGAAGTAGTGTCTGGTGACGCCGGCAAAGACTTCGCCGACCGACCGAAAAACCGGCAGCTTCCTCATCTCGCAAATCCCCCCTGAAAACCCCAGTCTCACCTTAAGGAGAGAATGAGGCCAAGGCTATGGGAAATGACGTGCGGTCAAGACTGCGCATCCGGCGCCTGCGTTCCCGCCGGGCCGATCAGCTCGCGATAGGCGACGGAAAGGATCGCAACATTGACGATCGCGAAGAAGATATTGATCAGTGTGCCCACCAGATTCATCGGGACGGCCAGCGACGGCGCCCAGTCGACAAGCCATCCGATCAGAAGCTGGAACAGTGAGATCGGCAGGAAGACACAGGCCAGGGCGGCGGCAAGACGCCAGAAGTTTCCTCGCGTCAGTTCCAGCATCAGGCGTGCGTTGACAGGATCATCGACCGACGATGCCGGCAACAACAGCGCCAGGCGCACGAAGAAGAATGTTCCTATACAGACCAATGCCAGGCCAACGATCAAATATGTCGACACTTGCTGCATACTCAACTGGTCCAGATAATACGCCGCGATGCCTGTTGCCAGCACCAGGAACCCCGGCAGCAGGAGCAGGCCCAGCGAAATCGAGATTATCGCAAAGCGCGATTCCCGGCGACCGAACCGCAGATGAATGCGGCCAGGCGGCATGTCGCCCGTCAGGATGAAGCGATGCCACGCCACCGCAATGATCGACCAGAGAAGCAGGGCTGCCAGATAGACGGCGAGCAGCACCCACAGACCCAGCGCCAGGACGAGCGGACGTCCAATGAAGGACAGGGACAGGTAGAGAAGTCCCGGCAACCAGATCAGCCGCAGCATTTCGCCGGCATGATTCCAGGCGCCACCATAGGCCTCGCGGACCGTCGCAAGGACGTCGAGCTTCACATGCGTCATCGATTGAGTCCGAGAAATTTTTCCTTGTAGACCTCGTTTTCGGGATCGAGGTTGAGGGCCGCGCGATAGTCCTCGCGCGCGGCGTCCCTGTCGCCTTCGGCCTCGTTGATCGCGCCGCGGACATACCAGGCGCCGGCGCTGTCGGGGTCGAGCGCCAGCGCCTGCTCGACATCAGTCCGCGCCGCGTCGAAGTCGCCCCTTTCGCGCAAGGCGTTGGCACGGTTCTGGTAGAGCAACGCGTCACGCGGGGCGATCCGCAGGGCCTGCGTGTAGTCGGCGATGGCGGCGTTCAGATCGCCAACATTCTTGTAGGCCACACCACGATTGATCAGGGCTGCGATCAGGTCGGGATCGCCAAGTTCACCGGACGAAATCGCCCGGCTGCAATAGTCGATTGCTGCCTTGTTGTCGCCGGTTGCAAACTGCGCATAGCAGAGATTGCTGTCGCCGATGGCGTCCGCCCAAGCAGATACCGGTGCCGCGGCCCCGACAATCGCCGCCAGCAACAGAATTCGTCCATTTGTCATTTCAGGTCCCTCTCGGCCAAACCGCCAGGAGAGCCTATCCGGTCCGGCGGTCAGGAGAAAGCGGCGACCGCGACGGCCGTATTCATGAAATCCCGGAACCGCACCCATTTTTCGTCGCGCAGGGTGATGATGTGGGCGAAATCGGAATCGATCGTTCGGCCGGTCGACCGCGCCGTCAGATTGAGATGACCGGTCACGATGACCTTGTCGCGCTCGGCGATGAACTCCTCGGCGTCGAACTGGTTGATATCGACCGAGGAGAGGACCGTCTCGAAGAAGCGCCGGCATTCGTCGAGACCACGATATGTACCTGCATAAGGGATCACCGGCGGACCGTAGAACTCGATCACGATGTCGGGATGGAGGAATTCGAGAATGGACGGAATATCCTTTGCGCCGAAAGCGGCGAACAGGGATTGCGTCGCGGCTATATTGCGTTCGGTCAAGGCAATCATTCGGCAGCCTCCCTGCGGGCGGAGGTGAAGCGAAGTGTCAGTCGGTCGAAGCCGTGATTGAGGAGGCTGGCACGCTGCGGCACCGGCGCCTCGTTGCCGAGGCGGATATCCGCCATGCGATCCAGCATCGTCTCGACCAGCGCTTGCCCTTCCATGCGGGCAAGCGCCGAACCGAGACAGTGATGAATACCAACACCGAAGGTAAGCTGCTTGTTGAGATTGGGCCGGTCGATGTCGAAACGCGCGGGATCGGGGAACATTTTCGGATCGTGGTTGGCGGCAGCGAAAAAGAGCGCCACCCAGTCGCCCTTCGCAATGCGCCGGCCGCCGACTTCCGTGTCCTCGGTCGCGATGCGGAAGAGACGTTGCGGCGGGCCGCCGTGGCGCAGGCTTTCGTCGATGAAGGCACCGACAAGGCGGCGGTCGGCGGCGAGGCGGGCGCGGATGTCCGGCATTGTCGCCAGATTGTGCAGCAGGTTGCCGAGCAGGAAGGTCGTGGTTTCGGAACCGGCGACGACCAGCGTGATGCAGAAGCGGATCACCTCATCGAGCGTCAATTTCTCGCCACCGGCCTCGGCTTGCAGCAGCGCGACGATCAGGCTGTCGGGCAAGGGCTCGCCGGCCTTCAATGCACGGTCGTGTTCGCTGACGATTCCGACAAAATATTCAACCAGTTCGCCGTTGCTCGCCTCGCGTTCGGCCGGCGAAAGGTCGGCCGAGAGCATGAAGGCAGTCGCCCAGTGACGGAAGCGGTCGACGACGCTTTCGGGGAGACCCAGCAGGCCAACCATGATGCGTGCCGGGATGCGTGCGCCGAGCGCTTCCATCACCTCGACGTCGCCCTCGCCCAGCCTCGCGACCATGCCATCGACGATGTCGCGGACCCAGGGTTCGAGCGCCTCGACGCGGGGACGCGAGAAGGCCAGATTGACGATGCCGCGCAGGCGATCGTGTTCGGGGTTGTCGTGATTGACCAGCATCAGGGTCGGCGCCGAGGATTGTTCCTGAAGCGGGTCCCGCGAGGAAAACACCCGGTGGTCGCGAGCGGCCGACGAGACATGGTCGTAGTCGAGCAGCACCCAGGCCGTGACCGCCTCGTCGGCGTCCGGCACGGTGCCCGGCGGGTAGTCGCGATAGCCATGGACCGGCGCGTGGGGGCGCAGCCTGTCGTAAAGCGCATAAGGCGCGGCAATCGTGTCGCCTGTCGGCAGCGCCGCGACCAGCCCCGCCACATCCTCGTCCGTCCGTGCCTGACCATTTTCCGGCATCGCATCCCTCCCCGGTTTCAATCGTGATCCGTCGATATTGTTATTTTCATAAATTGTTTCGTTTGTAAATCGTTTAATCGGTGGCGGGCCATGCCGGCCGCCCTACAATCCCGGCGGGAATCGCGGTCCGGCGACCGCACCCCGAAGGAGGCGGCGTGACGGCGAAAAGAACGAGCGGGGGCAAAGGCAAGGGCGCGGGCGGCATTCCGGCGGCGGCCCTGCGGTTTCTCGAATACTACTACCCCATTCACTACAAGGCCGGAATCGGCGTCGAGGACGCCCTGCGGGCCGGGCAGCTCAGCCGCCATCAGGTGGCGATGCTGTGGCTGATCCATTCGGAGGGTCAGGACGGACGGCAAATGAACCGCAAGGCCATCGAACGGTCGCTGGAGAGCTGGTTCGAGATTTCAGGCGCCGCCATCACCAAGGCACTCCGGGTCATGGCCCAGCCGCCGCTGGAGCTGGTGCGGCTGGTCGAAGACCCCAAATCGGGGCGCGAAAAGATCGTGATCCTGACGCCGAAAGGCGAAGCGCACATGAAAAAGATGATCGCCGGCGGTGAGGCCTATGTGCAGCGGATTATCGACCACATGTCGGACGAGGAGATCGCCCAGGGCCTGCATTTCTTCCGCCGGGTTTCGGAAATCGTCGACGGATTCCGCTGAGGCGCGGCCGGGCTCTTGTCCGGGACGGCCGCCGCTGTTATAGGCACGGCGCAAATTCCGGGCCGCTTTCGGCCCGAGCTGGAGCCCGAGACTCATGATTTCGAACCCCGTCGTCGCCATTGCGGGCGCGACCGGCGCCGTCGGCGTCGAGATGATCCGCTGCCTCGAGGAACGCAACTTCCCGGTCAAGGAGCTGAAGCTGCTCGCCTCGGCACGCTCGGCCGGGAAAACCATGCGCTTCCGGGGCAAGGACATCCTCGTCGAGGAATTGACGGAGGCGAGCTTCAAGGGCGTCGACATCGCCTTCTTCTCGGCGGGCGGTGGCATTTCGAAGCAGTTTGCCAAGGCGGTGAAGGATGCCGGCGCGGTGATGATCGACAATTCGTCGGCCTTCCGCATGGACCCCGATGTGCCGCTGGTGATCCCCGAGATCAACCCGGCGGCAGCGTTGGTCCACAAGGGCATCATCGCCAATCCGAACTGCTCGACGATCATCGCGATCACTCCGCTCTGGCCGATCCACAAGGTCAATCGCGTCAAGCGCATCGTTGCTGCGACCTACCAGGCGGCATCGGGCGCCGGCGCCGCGGCGATGGAAGAACTCGAACAAGCGACGCGCGCCTTCCTTGCGGGCGAGCCATTCGAGCAGAAGATCATTCCGCATCCCTACCCTTTCAACGTCTTCAGCCATAACTCGAAGGTCGACCCGGAGACGGGCTACAACGAGGAAGAAATGAAGATGGTGAAGGAGACCAAGAAGATCTTCGACGACAACGACATTCGCGTAACGGCGACCTGCGTGCGCGTGCCGGTGCTGCGGGCGCATTCGGAAGCGCTCGACTTCGAATGCGAGAAGCCGATCACGCCGGCTCAGGTGCGCGAGATTCTTTCCGTCGCGCCGGGCATCAAGATCGTCGACGACGTGGCCGGAAACTATTTCCCGATGCCGAAGGATGCATCCGGCCAGGACGACATTCTGGTCGGCCGCATAAGACAGGACATTTCCGATCCGAGCGGGCACTCGATCGCCATGTTCGTCGCCGGCGACCAGTTGCTGAAAGGCGCTGCACTCAACGCGGTGCAGATCGGCGAGATTCTCGTCAGGGGATGAGCGGGATCACTCCCATTCGATCGTTCCCGGCGGCTTCGAGGTGACGTCGTAGACGACGCGGTTGATGCCGCGGACTTCGTTGATGATGCGGGTCGAGACATGGCCCAGGAAATCGTGGCTGAAGGGATAATAATCGGCCGTCATGCCGTCGATGGATGTGACGGCCCGCAGCGCACAGACATAGTCGTAGGTACGTTCATCGCCCATGACGCCGACGGTGCGAACCGGCAACAGCACCGCGAATGCCTGCCAGATCGTGTCGTAGAGGCCAGCCCTGCGAATCTCATCAAGATAGATCACGTCGGCCTTGCGCAGGATGTCGAGCTTTTCGCGGGTGATCTCGCCGGGCACGCGGATTGCGAGGCCGGGCCCCGGGAACGGATGGCGGCCGACAAATTCTTCCGGCAGGCCGAGTTCGCGGCCGAGAATGCGCACCTCGTCCTTGAAGAGTTCGCGCAGGGGCTCGACGAGCTGCATGTTCATGCGCTCGGGCAGGCCGCCGACATTGTGATGGCTCTTGATTGTGACGGAGGGACCGCCGGCGAAGGAGACGCTTTCGATCACGTCCGGATAGAGCGTGCCTTGCGCCAGGAAGTCGGCGCCGCCGATCTTTTTCGCCTCTTCTTCGAAGACGTCGATGAAGGTCGCGCCGATGATCTTGCGCTTTTTCTCGGGGTCGGAGACGCCTTCGAGCTTGCCGAGGAAAAGGTCCGTCGCGTCGCGGTTGACCAGCGGGATGTTGTAGTGGTGACGGAAGAGATTGACGACCTGATCGGCCTCGCCGGCGCGCATCATGCCGGTGTCGACGAAGACGCATTGCAACTGGTCGCCGATCGCCTCGTGCAGTAGCACTGCGACCACGGATGAATCGACGCCACCCGAAAGCCCGCAGATTACCTTGCCCTTGCCGACCTGGGCGCGGACCTTGGCGATCTCGGTTTCCTTGAAGGCCGCCATGGTCCAGCCGCCCTTGCAGCCGGCGATCCTGTGCGTGAAGTTCTTCAGCATCGCGGCACCGCGCGGCGTGTGTACGACTTCGGGATGGAACTGCACGCCATAGAAGTTCCGACTTTCGTCGGCGATGGCGGCAAATGGCGCGTTACGGCTGACCGCAATGGTCTTGAATCCCGGCGGCAGTTCGACGACCCGGTCGCCATGACTCATCCAGACCGGCTCCTGCTCGCCAGCCTGCAACAGCCCTTCGAAAAGCGGGCTGTCCTCGAGAATCTCGATGACGGCGCGACCGAATTCGCGCTCATCGGAGCCCTCGACCTTGCCACCCAGTTGGGCGCACATCGTCTGTTCGCCATAGCAGATGCCGAGAACAGGAACGCCCGCGGTGAAGACCCATTCGGGGGCGCGCGGCGTGCCGATGCCGGTGACACTGGCCGGGCCGCCCGACAGGATCACGGCCTTCGGTGCAAAGAGCTTGTCGAGTCCATCGGCCTTGTTGAACGGAACGATCTCCGAGTAGACGCCGCTCTCGCGAACACGTCGCGCGATCAGCTGCGTCACCTGGCTACCGAAATCGATTATGAGGATGCGGTCTTCGGTCATCGTCCATCTTCACGGTTCATGGGGCCACGGGCCCGGATTCCAGCGCACGGGCAAGTTCCTGCGTCTGTTGACAAGTTTCGCAATGGAAACGGAGAATGCGCAGCCGTTCTGCCGCCGCTTCGCGGTTTCCTTCTGCGAGATCAAGCTGCGCGATACGGCTCAATGCGTCCAGGTCGGCCGGGTCGATCTCAAGCGCAATACCGTAATATTTGCGCGCAAGGCGCGGATCGCCCTTCGTTTGGTGAACGACGCCCAGTTGAGCATAGGCACGTGCATTGGCGGGGTTCGACGCAATCGCCCTTTCAAACAGCCATCTGGCCCCGTCGAGGTCGTCGCGCGCCGCCGTCTCGATACCTCTTTCGTAAAGCGAGATCGACGCCTGCGCCGAATTCTGGTCGACGGCACGCGCTGCACCTGACTGCAGCACCATCAGAAGTGCCAGTATCGGCAGGCCAACCATGCGAAAAGGATTCTGGGTTCGAGCGGCAGCCATATTTCCGGGCTTTCGGGGCGGGGATGGATCGATAGACCATCCTTCCCGAAATCCGTCAAGCCACCTACTGCGGCGCAGCATCATCCGGCCTCCCGCCTCAGAATCGCGACAAAAAAGCCATCCGTTTGCGTTTTGACCGGTGTCAGGCGCAGATAGGCCTCCGTGCCGGTCTCCGGCGGCTGCACGACATCGTCAGGCCAGACCGAACGCCATGGCACCTCGACAAAGCTGCCATGCGACGTCAAAAAAGCCGCGACCTGATGTTCATTCTCGGAAGGCAACAGCGAGCAGGTCACATAGACGAGACGTCCGCCCGGCCGGACCATCCGCGCCGCGCGCGCCAGGACCTCTGTTTGCGCCGCCCGGTATCCGGCCAGCATTTCTGGCGTCAGCCGCCAGCGGGCATCGGGATTGCGGCGCCAGGCCCCCGTGCCGCTGCAGGGTGCGTCGACCAGAACGCAATCCATGCGGGCTTCGAGATCACCCAGATCCGCGTCGGGGCCTTCAGCCGCATAGGCACCAAGCGTGACGGTCTGGATGTTCCGGATGCCGGCCCGCTGGGCCCGCGGCATCAGCTTCCCCAAGCGCCGGCCGTCGGTATCGCAGGCGTGAATCTGTCCGCGATTGCGCATCATTGCCGCCAGCGCCAGCGACTTGCCGCCGCCGCCAGCACAGAGGTCGACCACCTGTTCGCCGGGTCTTACGCCGGTGGCGAGACAGGCCAATTGCGAACCTTCATCCTGCAACTCGATCAGGCCGTCGCGGAAGCTGGCAAGTCCAAGGATGTTGGCACGTCCAGTCAGCCGCAGACCCCAGGGCGAGAGCGGCGTCGGTTCGGTAACAACTTTCTCCTCGGCAAGCAGCGCCATGACGCGGTCGCGCGTATCCTTCAGCGCATTGACACGCAGATCGGTCGGCGCCCGCTCCATCAGCGCCGCCATTTCAGGCTCAAGCGCCGATCCCATCGCCAGTTCAAATTCGGGATGTAGCCACTCTGGATAGTTGAGACGGATCCATGAGGGCGCATCGGCAAGTGGAAGATCGGCCTGCTGCAGCGCCGACGTTTCTTCAATCGTCAGGGGCGCCGGTGCATGACCCGTGCCGTCGGCCAGCGCGACGGCAGCGGTCGCGCCTTCCCCCTTCAAGAGGGCCAAGGCGGCAAAAGCCAGCAGTCGTGGCGCATCCGCGCCCGTCGCCGCGGCCAATTGCGCGCGGTGGCGCAGCACGGTGAATACGAGGTCGCTCACCGCAGCGCGGTCCTTGGAACCGGCAAAGCGGCTCGAGCGTGCCCAAGCATCGAACACCCGATCGGCCGGTTGCCGCGTCTCGAAAATGCCCGTCAGAATTTCGATGGCCGACTGCAGACGTGCCCCGGGCGTCATTTCAGGCTCCCGGTATCGCCATGCCCGATCAGCTGACACCACCCGGATAGTTGGGTGCCTCGCGCGTAATCGTTACATCGTGCACATGGCTTTCGCGCAAGCTCGCGGAGGAAATGCGGACAAATTCGGCGTTCTTCTGAAAGTCGGCAATCGTGGCGTTGCCAGTGTAACCCATCGCCGCGCGCAGACCGCCGACAAGCTGATGGATAACGTTGCCGACCGGCCCCTTGTAGGGCACCTGTCCCTCGATCCCTTCGGGCACCAGCTTCAGCGAATCCTTCACGTCCTGCTGGAAATACCTGTCGGCCGACCCAATCGCCATGGCACCGACCGAGCCCATGCCGCGATAGGACTTGTAGGAGCGCCCCTGGAACAGAAAGACTTCGCCGGGGCTTTCCTCGGTGCCCGCAAAGAGCGAACCCAGCATGGCGCAATCGGCGCCGGCCGCGATCGCCTTGGCCAAGTCGCCGGAAAACTTGATGCCGCCATCTGCAATGACAGGCGTACCGGTCTTCTGTGCCGCTTCCGCCACATCCATGATCGCAGTCAATTGCGGCACACCGACACCGGCTACAATGCGCGTGGTGCAGATCGAGCCGGGCCCGATACCGACCTTGACCGCATCAGCGCCAGCATCGATCAACGCACGGGCAGCGTCGGCCGTCGCCACGTTTCCGGCGATCACCTGCGTCGCGTTCGAAAGCTTCTTGATACGCTCGACCGCTTCGGAGACGCGCGCCGAATGGCCATGGGCCGTATCGACCACTATCACGTCCGCACCTGCCGCAATCAGGGCTTCGGAGCGGGCAAAACCTTCATCGCCAACCGTTGTCGCTGCCGCAACGCGCAAACGGCCCTGATCGTCCTTGGCCGCATTCGGGTGAAGCTGCGCCTTTTCGATGTCGTTGACGGTGATGAGGCCGATGCAGCGATAGGCCTCATCGACAACCAGAAGCTTCTCGATACGATGCTTGTGCAGCAGGCGCTTCGCCTCGTCCTGACTGACCCCGTCGGTTACCGTGACAAGGTCTTCCTTCGTCATCAGATTGCGCACCGGTTCGCGCATATTGGATGCGAAACGCACGTCGCGGTTGGTCAGGATGCCGGCAAGCTTCCCCGATTCCTCGACGACGGGAATGCCGGTGATGCCGTGGCGCTTCATCAGCGCAAAGGCATCGGCCAACGTCGCGTCCGGGCCGATCGTCACCGGGTTGACGACCATGCCACTTTCGAACTTCTTGACCTGACGCACATGCTCGGCCTGCGCTTCCGAATCCATGTTGCGATGAAGCACACCGATGCCGCCCGCTTGCGCCAAGGCAATAGCCAGGCGCGCCTCGGTGACAGTGTCCATTGCAGCAGATACGATGGGAATGCCGAGGGCAATCGACCTCGTCAGTCGCGTTCTGGTTTCAGCCTGACTGGGGAGAACCGTGGAAGCGGCAGGGAGTAGAAGAACGTCATCAAACGTCAGCGCTTCACGGATCATACTGCCAACCCTTACCTTGGCCCCGATGCGGGGACACACCCTATCGTGTGTTGGCGCAGGCTTTTAACATCTATATCCGCGAATGCAAAGGTGCTTGTGACAGCGGGACCGAGGCCTTAGCCGACTTCTTCCGAATCGCTTTCGGAACGCCCCTTAAATCCCTGCGCCAGAACATACATCTCGGCCGAATCGGCCCTGCTTGCCTTGGGTTTCACATGGCGCACTGTCTGAAAATGACGTTTCAGGAGGGTCAGCAGTTCGTTCTCGGTCCCGCCCCGCAGAACCTTGGCGAGGAACGTCCCTCCCGGCGCCAGCACCTCGGTCGCAAAATGGGCGGCGACATCGCAAAGCGCCATGATACGCATATGGTCGGTCTGCTTGTGCCCGGTGGTGGGCGCCGCCATGTCGGACAAGACGACATCGGCCTCGCCGGCCAGCAAATCCTTGACGCGGGCATCTGCACCCTCGCTCAGAAAATCGAGTTGCAGGATTGTTGCGCCCGGTACGGGATCCATCTCCAGGTAATCGAGGCCGATCACGCGGCCCTGACGATTGCCGGCCGTGCCCTGGGCATTGACCCGCGCCACCGCGACCTGGGTCCAGCCGCCGGGGGCGCAACCGAGATCGACAACGCGGCCGCCAGGCTTCAGGAAACGGTACTTGTCGTCGATCTCCGTGAGCTTGTATGCAGCCCGCGAGCGATAGCCTTCGCGCTTTGCCGCGTGGACGTAAGGATCGTTCAACTGGCGCTGCAACCAGCGCGTCGATGAATTGCTGCGCTTGCGCGCCGTCTTGACACGCACCTTCAGCGAACGCGCACCGCTGCCGGCACTCTTGCCACCCTTGCCGCCACTCTTGCCGCTTGCAGCCATTTCAATTCACCTCTACGGGCTGCGCCGCTACTTCATTCGCCCGCCTGGCATTGCGACGACGGCGGCGGCGGCGACGGCGGCCGCGCCGGGCATCATTCTCGATCAACGACATCAATATGCCTTCGCGCAGGCCACGATCGGCAACACGCAATCGCTCGGCAGGCCATGCGCGCGCGATCGCCTCGAATATGGCGCAACCCGCGAGCACGAGGTCGGCACGTTCCCCGCCGACGCAGGGGTGTGCAGCGCGCTTGTTGTAGCTCATGCCCAGCAGCGATTGGGTCACTCGCTGGACGTCTTCAGGCGAAATCCAGAGGCCGTCGACGCGTGTTCGATCATATCGATCGAGACCAAGATGAACGCCTGCGATTGTGGTGACGGTGCCGGATGTACCGAGCAAGTGAAAATCCCCAGACGCCTCGTCGTCCAGCGCCCGAACACTCTCTATAAAAGGCGCAAGACGTTCGCTGACTTCGGCGACCATCCGATCATAGAGATCGGAGGAAACATCGACGCCACCGTGGTGTTCGGCCAGCGTGACCACACCGCAAGGCAGGGAAGTCCAGTCTCCGATGACCGGCCGGCCCCTCTTGTCGCCATCGGGCATTCGAACCCATATCAGCTCGGTCGAACCGCCACCGATATCGAAGACCAGCGCCGATGAACAGCATGGATCGAGCAGCGGCGCGCAGCCGGCAACCGCCAGGCGCGCCTCGTCCTCCGTCGAGACAATTTCGAGCGACAGGCCGGTTTCCTTCTTGACGCGTGCAACAAAGTGGCCGCTGTTGGATGCCGTCCGGCAGGCAGCGGTCGCAATGGTTCTCGTCCGGCTGACACCGCGTCGTGCCATCTTGTCGGCACATATCTTCAGCGCGTCGATGGCGCGCGTCATTGCGGCCTCGCTCAGCGCGCCCGTGCGGGCAAGCCCCTCGCCGAGCCGGACGATGCGCGAATAGGCGTCGACAACCTTGAAGCCGTCGCTGTTGCGACGCGCAATCAGCAAGCGGCAATTGTTTGTGCCCAGGTCGAGCGCAGCATAAAGAACATCTGCTGCGGTACGCGCGACGGGCGGGTTGTTCGAATTCGCGGATTGTCCTGAAGGTGCGCCACGTCTTGCCCCGCGACCACGGCGGCGGCGCTTCGGCCGCTTTTCGCGCCCCGAATTCCCGTCGCTTGTGGCACGGCTCAGCGTCGCCTCCGGACCGGCGGCGGTTGAATCTGTGCCCTGCGCAACGCCTGCCCCTGGGGACTGGCTCGGCGCATTCAGGCCCTTTTCGGCGGCGGCGGCCAAATCGATACCACCGGAACCGCCGTCATCTTCTGGGCGCACGGTTCTCAGACCCGGGAAGCGGCGAGGCATCGCTTTCGCGCACCGCGCTTCCGACCGGGTTCCCTGTTCTTTCAGTTGAGAGCAGTCTAGCAGCTTGGGAGGATGGGTAAAGCGAGCGGACGGTGGCTGGGGGACTAGGATTCGAACCTAGACTGGCGGAGTCAGAGTCCGCTGTCCTACCGTTAGACGATCCCCCAAGACGCCGATTCGGCCCAAAATTCAGCCATTTCCAAGATATGGCACGGGCACGGCGCTACTTGGCTGCGCGCGGCGAAACCTAGTCGCCGCTGCCGCGGCCGTCAACACCCTGACGTTCCCGGGCAGCGGACCCCACAGGGCTCATGTTCCGCGGCGAGACCGCTGCCCGTACGGATGTCCGGATGCCCCCTTGGCCCCTAATGCATTTTGAGCCCCGGCAGGTCGCCGGTTGCGCGCCAGTCCTCAAGTATTCTGATAAAGGCGATGGAACCGCCTCCATAGAAGCCATTGCGGATCGCGAGTTCCGAAGGCTTGCCCTCGTTGTTATAATAGCCCGGCGTGCACTCCTCCAGGTACCGGCGGTTGAAGGCCGATGCCTTGACGATCTCCTCCACCCAGGCTTCTTCAGCCGGCCTTGTTGCCTCGACCACACGCGCCTGACGATCTATGCACTCCTTCACGATATAGGCGAGGTGTCTGGACTGCTCATTGAGCATGTGCGGAAAGTTTGCCGTGAAGCCAGCCTGCGCATTGCTCACAATGAAGCAGTTCGGAAAACCATGCGTATGCATGCCATGGAGCGACGAAATCCCGTCTTTCCATTTATCGGTCAGCGTGATGCCGTCGCGGCCGTAAATCTCGAAACCGGCGCGACGCGTGTAGCCCGTGCCGACCTCGAAGCCCGTGGCGTAGATCAGGCAATCGACTTCAAACTCCTCACCGTTCGCAAAGACCGAATGCTCGCCGATCTGCTCCACGCCCCTGCCCTGCGTGTCGACCAGATGGACGTTCGGGCGATTGAAGGTTGCGAGATATTCATCATGGAAGCAGGGCCGTTTGCAGAACTGGTTGTACCAGGGCTTGAGCGCTTCCGCCTTTGCCGGATCCCGGACCACGGTCTCGACGCGTTTGCGGATCGACTCCATCTTCTGAAAATCCGCAAGTTGAACGACTTCCGCCATCTCGGCGGGCGAACCGCCCATAGCCCCCTTGCGCGCCATCACAAGAAGATTGCCGATGATGTCGGTCCAACCGTCATTGACCAGGTCTTCTTCCTGGAATCCACCTGAAACCAGCGTGTTGAAATTGTCCATCCGGTGCTGTTGCCAGCCCGCTTCAAGACTGGCGACCCATTCCGGATCGGTCGGGCGGTTGTTGCGCACGTCGATGGATGAAGGCGTGCGCTGAAAGACGAAGAGTTCCTTCGCCCATGCACCAAGATGCGGCACGCATTGCACGGCGGTCGCGCCGGTGCCGATGATGCCGACGCGTTTGTCCCTGAGGCGATCCAGCCCGCCATTGCAGTCCCCACCGGTATAAGCGTAGTCCCAGCGACTGGTATGGAAGGTATGTCCCTTGAAACTTTCGATGCCGGGAATGCCGGGCAGCTTCGGCCGATGCAGCGGACCACTTGCTGTCACCACGAAGCGTGCCTTGATGGCGTCGTCACGGTTGGTGCGGATGATCCAGCGCGAGATTTCGTCGTTCCAGTGGAGGCCGGTCACTTCCGTCTGAAACAGCGCATCGCGGTAAAGATCAAAATGGCGACCAATGGCCTGACTGTGAGCGAGGATCTCGGCCGCCTTCGAATATTTCTCGACCGGCATATAGCCGATCTCCTCGAGAAGCGGCAGATAGATGTACGATTCGATGTCGCAGGCCGCACCCGGATAGCGGTTCCAATACCATGTACCGCCGAAGTCGCCGCCCTTTTCGATCATGCGAATGTTTTCGATGCCGGCCTCGCGCAGCCGCGCGCCGGCAAGCAGGCCTCCAAAGCCACCGCCGATCACGACGACGTCTACTTCGTCGCTTAGCGGTTCGCGCGCGAAGCCCGGTTCGACATAGGGGTCTTCGAGATAGTGTGCGAACTTGCCCTTGATCTCGACATATTGCTCGTTGGCATCGTCGCGCAGGCGCTTGTCGCGCTCGGCGCGATATCTGGCCTTGAGGGCCGCAGGATCGAAACCGAGATCAGCAACACCTGCCGGTCCCGTCTTGCCGTCTTTCGTCTCCGCCATCCGTCCTGCCTCCCGATTCCAATAGCTGTCGCATGACAGGCTGGATGATAAAATTTATTTACTAGCTGTCAAAACATCTGCCTTTTGCCCTGCATGTCGCGACGTTACGCAACGCGATCGGGCCCCGCCTTTCGACGGAGCCCGATGCCACTGGCAACCGATCCTTCAGTACCGGTAAGGCGCCCCGGCCTTGCGCATCGTGTCCTGATAGTTCTTCAGAATGTCGACGATCTTGGCGCTACGCGGACTCTTTTCAGCGATCTCGTCCCAGAACTTCATCGCTTCGTCTTCGACCGTTTTCCACTCTGCTTCGGGAATGGTGGTCAGCTCGAGCTTGCCGCCGGTGGTCCGATAATGTGCTTCGCCCCACCAGTACCAATGCTGGCGGTAGTAGTGCGAGCTGTCCATGGAAAGCTTGAAGAGCGTCTGCAGGTGTTCGGGAAGCGCATTCCACTTGTCGGTGTTCGCGATGTAGGAACCGGCCCATGCACCCGAAATATTGTTGGTCAGATAATATTTCGTGATGTCGGCCCAGCCGACCGTGTAGGTCTCGGTCGCACCGCACCATGCAACACCGTCGAGTTCACCTGTCTGGATCGCCACTTCGATGTCTTCCCAGGGAAGCGTGACCGGCACGACGCCAAAGCGCTCAAGGAACTTGCCGCCAGTCGGGAAAGTGAAAACACGCAAGCCCTTGAGATCCTCAAGCGAGCGGATCGGCTTGTTGGTCACGAAGTTGCACGGATCCCATGCGCCGGCGCTGAGCCACGTCACGCCCGGCACTTCTGCATAGGCTTCTTCCCAGATTTCGCGCAACCCGTACCACTCCCAGAGAGCGGGTACGTCGAGGCCATAACGCGAAGCAAAGGGGAAATAGGCGCCAAACACCGATACGTCGACAGGCGACGCCATCGAGTCGTCATCGCTCTGCGCGGCGTCGATCGTACCCGATTGCACGGCCCGGAAGAGCTCTCCCTGCGGTACCAGCTGGTCGGCCGTGAAAAGCTCGATAACCATTTCACCGTTTGCCGCCTTGTTGAACGCATCAATCGACGGCTTGATCACATGCTCTGCCAGAGCGGCACCGGCATAGGTCTGCATGCGCCAGCGGATCGGTGCTTGCGCGCGCACGACATTCGGCGCGGCAAGCGCCGTTGCGCCAACAGCGGCAACGCCGGCCTTTTTCAGAAAGTCGCGTTTGTTTATCCTGGAACGGTCGGTCATTTGAAAAGACTCCTTCTTCTCTGGATTGTTTCGGACTTGCATCCGGCCCCAGCACCGGATGCTCCGGTCACGCGAAGAAATCGGCTTACTCAACAGGTCGCGCCGCCCGGCCCGGCCTCCTAGCGCCCTGAATACCATTCGGGCAACCACAGGGTGAGCTGCGGAAATGCGATCACAATCGCAATGGTCACGAGCATGATCCCTACAAACGGTACGATTGAGCGGTATATGTCGACAAGCGTTATCTCTGGCGGCGCCATTGCCCGCATCAAAAAAAGGTTATAGCCAAAGGGCGGAGTAATGTAGGCCACCTGGCAGGTGATCACATAGAGAACGCCAAACCAGATCGGGCTGAACCCAAGGCTCAGAACGATCGGAATGTAGAGCGGCGCCACAATGACCAGCATCGCCGTATCGTCCAGAAACATACCCAGGACGATGAACGAGATAAGCATGGCGATCAGGATCTCCCAGGGTCCAAAATCCCAGGTCTCGAGCATCAGTACACGGATCGCATTTTTTGCACCCAAGCCGTCATAGACGGCACCGAAGCACAACGCCGCCATGATGATCCAGAGAAACATGCAGCTTATGGCCAGGGTCTGCCGAACCGTTGCATCGACCACACGAAACGACAGGCGCCGCTTGATCAAAGCAGTCAATGTGGCGCCCAACGCACCAATGGCCGAACTTTCAACAAGGCTCGTGGTGCCCGTCAGAAAAAATCCCATCATCGTTGCAAAGATCAGGATAGGCGCGATACCGGCCCGCAAGAGACGCAGCTTCTCGCCCCATGTGATGAGGTCACGTTCTTCCTTCGGCAGGGGCGGCCCCAGTTCAGGATTCACGCGGCAGCGTATGTAGATGTATAGGGCGAAGAGCGACGCCATCAGCAGACCGGGCAACACGCCTGCCAACCAGAGCTGCAGAACCGGCTGGCGCGCAATCATCGCATAGAGCACCAGAACGACGCTGGGCGGAATCAGGATGCCGAGCGAACTGCCGGCCTGAATGACGCCGGTCACCATGATCTTGTCATAGCCGCGTCGCAGCAACTCCGGCAGCGCCACGCTGGCGCCGATGGCCATGCCGGCAACGCTGAGCCCGTTCATCGCCGATATGATGACCATCAGACCGATTGTGCCTAGCGCCAGACCGCCGCGCACCGGACCGGCCCAGACGTGAAACATCCGGTAGAGGTCGTCCGCAATACCGGATTCAGCAAGCATATAGCCCATGTAGATGAAGAGCGGCAACGTCAGCAACGGATACCAATTCATCACCTGGAAGCTGGCATTGAACGGCATCTCCGACGCGCCATCGCCCCAAAGCAAGAGCGCGGCAGCGGCGGCCACGAATCCGATTGCGCCGAAGACACGCTGTCCCGTCAGCAACATCAGCATCAACGACGAGAACATCAGCAGTGTGATCGCCTCGTAGCTCATGCGATCTCCTCACCGCGCACACGTGCCAAATCCTTGAAGAAGAAGGCAATGGCCTGAAGCAGCATCATGAAGACGCCGAACGTCATGATCGTCTTGATCGGCCAAAGCAATGGCCCCCAGGAGGTGTAGTTCTGCTGCTGGTAGGTAATAGCGTATTCGGTGCTCGAAATGCCGCCCATCAGGAGGACGACCAGATAGAACACCAGGCAGAAAGCCGTGATCGTGTCGGTGAAGGCCATCTTGCGCGGCGAAAGGCGGCTATAGAGCAGGTCCATGCGGACATGCGCGTTCAACTGAAGCGAATAGCCGCCGCCGAGCAGGTAGTAGGCGACGAGCAGGAACTGCCCCATCTCCATCGCCCAGTTGATTGGCACATTGTAGAAGGTCCTGGACGCCGCCGCGTAGAGCAGGATGCCCATCATCACGAAGATCAGGTATGTAACGGCCCTGCCAATGACGCGGTTGACGGCCTCGACATATCGCACGTAGATCCTGGCCGCCTCAGGCACGAAAACCCCCACCTCATCCCGTACCGCGATTGCTGCATGAATTCGGCATCGCCTTGATCAGGCTGCACGGGTTGGCCGAAATAGGCAAGATTTTCGCGGTGATCCTTCAGCAAATTGCAGGGCGAGAGGATCGGCGCGGCCTAACGTCGGGTCCAGCATCCAACCTGAATAGTCGGGTATTGCCGCACGCGCTTCCAGGGCCCTGAAGACCGAAATCACCGTGCGGGCAGAGCCTTAGCGAAGGTCAAGCCGCCCACCGCTCCCGCTGCCACCTGAGCCAGGAACCCGAAGGTCGAACGGGCGCCTGCTATGGCGGTAATCTCGAACAGGGCATTCATGACCAAAAGCGTCACTGCGAGCGACACGGCACCCGCGACCGCGTAGATCAGCGTCCGTTGCACGCCTGCCAACCTGAAGACAAGTGCGCCGGCCGAAAACGCGACAATAAAGCCTGCTCCGACAATCGCGCCGAAAAGCGGCGCCATGCCGACGATATCATGCAGAGTCGTCGCAATTCGGTCGCCAAAAGGGATGTCGACTCCGAGGCCTGCGAGGCGCGCCAGCACGAACTGCGTATGTGCGATCGCCCCGAGCACGGTCGTCACGATCACCGCCAGAATAAAGGCCAGCACTATCCTCAAGACCCACATCTTCATCCCCATCGTTTCATTCTGCCCCGATCTGACGCTAGAATTGCACAGAATGAAAGCACAGGGGACGGGAATCGAACAAATGACCATACGGACACACATCGGGCTTGTGCTGACGATTCTCTTCGCGGCCGGATATTCCGACTTGAATGCCGCGGCTCAAGAGGGCGCGATCACCGCCCCCGCCTACCAAATCGTCCCCGTCGTCGAAGGGCTCGATCATCCATGGAGCCTCACATTCCTGCCGGATGGTTCAATGCTGATTGTCCATCTCAATGGCCGGATCGTACTGGTCAAGGATGGTGCATTGTCACCCGATCCCGTTGCGGGTGTGCCCCCGGTCTTCTTCCGGAGTCAGGGCGGTCTATTCGACGCGATACTGCATCCCGAATTCGAAACCAACCGGCTGATCTATCTGTCCTATGCGCATGGCGACGGCGATGCCAATGCCACGCGCGTCGCGCGCGCGCGATTCGACGGCGCCTCGCTTCACGATGTCGAAGTCATCTTCGAAGCGACGCCGCTCAAGGACACACCGGTCCATTATGGCGGCCGGCTTCTTTTCCTGCCCGATGGCACGCTTCTGATCACGACAGGCGACGGGTTTGACTACCGTGAAAAAGCCCAGATGCTCGACAACCATCTGGGCAAGATCGTCCGCATCAATGACGACGGCAGCGTGCCTGCGGACAATCCATTCGTCGATCGCGACGGCGCCCTGCCGCAAATCTGGAGCTACGGGCACCGCAACGTTCAGGGAATCCTGTATGACACGCAAAGCGGCCGTGTCTATGCCCATGAACACGGCGCTCAGGGCGGTGACGAGATCAATGTCATCGAACCCGGAAAGAATTACGGCTGGCCTGTGATTACGCATGGCATCGACTATTCCGGTGCACGGGTGTCGCCTTTCGTCGAATATGACGGCATGGAACAACCGCTGCTGCACTGGACACCTTCGATCGCGCCGGCCGGCTTCACGCTCTATCGGGGCGACAAGTTTCCGCAATGGCAGGGTGATCTGTTTGTCGGCGCACTGGCGGCGCAGCATGTCCGCCGCGTCCATCTTGTCGATGGGAATGTCGACGCGCAGGAGGAGCTGTTCGGTGAACTCGGCCAGCGCATTCGAGAGGTAAGGACGGGGCCGGACGGCTATCTCTATCTGTTGACGGACAAGGAAAATGGAAGCCTGCTGCGCGTTGAACCGGTGCAACCCGAACAGGACTAGAGGCCCAGACGGCGGAGTGCGTTGGTTGTAAGATAGCGGCCATAGGCCGATTGGTCGTTGACCATCATCGTGTGTCCGCCCCTGATCTGCCGCACCTGCTCCAGCCGGGTTATGCGGTTGGTCTGGATGTTGTGAGCATGTACATGCGTCCATGACCAGTAGGGGTGCCGGCCATCCATCACGACAGCGTTGCCCTTCCTGTATTGCGAAAAGGCACCGTCGAAAGAACGGAAAACGTCACCCTTTCGGTCGAACGAGACCATGACAAAGGGTAACAACGTCCGTGCATCGAACCAGACCTGTTTCTTGCCCACCGGCGCGCGTGGGAACATCACCGGCTCTGCTTCGACAACCAGCGCCTCCGGTACGAGCTGGACCTGCGTATCCCAGAAGCTGTCGCCGTTCGGTCCGCCATGGGTCGTATGTTCCCAGTTCGGATGATCGGATGCCCAGCCCCCCGACAGCGCCGCCAGCGCCGGCCCCTGATGCACAAGACGATAGTTTCCCCAGGTCAACAACGGATCACCGGCCGCCCATGCATCGGACAGATAGAGTGTCGAACCGGCGATCAACGGCTCGAACCGCTGGTTGGTCGGGAATCGTCGAATGCGTTTAAATGCCGGAAGATACCCGTAAAGATCTGGAAATTCGTTCTGGTCATAGGGCCAGATATTCAGAAACGAAGTGCCCTTTTCCTCATTGGGATAGGTAAAGGCGACCGACTGGAAGCGCAGCTTGTCCTTGAACTCCGGCCAGTAGGGGATCGGCTCGACCGCAACACGTCCGACCGGCGCCAGTTCCGCCCATACGGATTCATAGCGATAGTCGATCGAGCCACCGGGTGCGAGGTCATATTCCTTGGTGGCATAAACCGATATGTCGTGACGCCCCCAACTCAACGTCAAGCCGGCAAATATCTCGATAGCTGTTTTCGGATTCGGAAACGGATTGCCGCCAATCCACGGATCGCCCTCTCCCGTCACCACATTTCCGCGCGCGTCAAATCGCGCCCTGCCGCTGTTTCGGAGCGTCGCCTCGATATATTCCCAGGGACTCAGTTCCATCAACTCGGTCGTCGGTGCGACGACCTCAAGCACCCGTCCCATTTCCTTGACCTGCCGATATCGGATCGGGTCAAGTAGTTCCCTGACGAGATCGACATTTCCTGCGTCGATCCTGCTGCCGGTCGAGATGGCCCCGTTGGTATAGTTCTCAATCGACAGAAGCTCGTCGGGATAGGCCCCCGAGGCATCGCCCCGTGCCGCCAGCACCGGCCACAACGGCGCCGTTACGCCAAGGCTGACGACACCAGCCGACAACCGCTCGAGAAACAGCCTGCGGGAGTAGTCGCGCGTGTATCTCCGCAAATGCATGGTTCGCTCCACCGGGCGCAGCCGGCAAACAAATCGACATAACGGCATCCGCCCGGGTCGCCGGAACGCGCTTTGGGGGTCACACAGCGCCTCTCCTGAAAAGGCCCATATGAACTCGCGCCGACGCCCCGGACGGAGCCTTCGATCGACAAGGCTCAGAACTGGTAGGTAATGCGGAATGCCAGTTCGTCTGCCCAGTCGATCGTGCTGATGATGTCGTCATTGCCGCCGTCGCTCAGTGCGACATTGGCAAACACTTCTGCCGTCCATGCCTCATTGGGCTTCCACTTGAGACCCGGCTGGATCAGCGCCCCTCCATTCAGATCGTAGACAACCGACATATCGGCTCGCCAGATCAGATTCGGGAATGGCTGCTGAAAGGCAAAGGCGACAGCATTGAACGAACTCTCGCCGGACGGCAATCCGCTGGTTCGCGCTCCGCTCGCCCCCATACCACTCAAATGTCGGCCGAACAGATCGCTTTCAGACTTGTGCAGATACTGGAGCACCATGAATGTCGCGGGGAACTCCTGCGTAAAGCGGTGATATTTCTCGAAGACCAGCGAGGCAACATACTCGTCTTCCTCGATCAGGCTGCGGCTTAGATCGGGGCTGGTAAACTTCTTGTTTGGCGTATAGGTGAATTCGCTGCGGATCACCAATTGGTCGAGGAATGAATCCGGACCGGCCTTGACGATGTAGTTTGCGCCAATGCCAAAGATATTCTCCCGCGGGTAGATTCGTGTGATGTGACCGCGCAAGGGACTGAGCTGGAAAAAGAGATCCAGCTCGGATGCCGCCAGTGCCTGATTGGGCATGGGTACGGCGCCGAGGAGAGCCGTCGCCGGAAACTCGTTGATCGCCGCGTTGAAGCCGGTCAGGCCGTTCAGGCGCGCCATGCCGGCATAGTTGAACCACTCCGCCGCCGAATAAACGCCAGTGGAGCTTACTTCAAACGGCGTCATGGCCAGAACGGCACCGCTCCCCGGCAGACCCGGGATATCGCGATTGACGCCGGATTCCGTCCAATGAAACACACCATCGGGATTACGGCGGTTGACAGCGATGAACTGCAACGCGACATCGCCCAGCTGCGCCTGCACGCGCGTGCCGGCATTCATCGCACCCTTGGCGTCCTCGAACCCCTCCTCCTGGTGGATCGTGAACTGCGACGGAATCACGTTGTAGGGCGTATCCGGGTTTGCCAGAATCGACGGATTAAAAAGCTGTGTGAAAGCCTCGATCTCGAGATCGTTCGAGACGCGATAGGAGCCACGTACACCTGGTGACGAAACACGCTCGTCAGCAAATTCCTCGGCGACGAGATCGAGAAGCAGATGCCGGCGCAGATCGAGTCCGTTGGGCACGTCGAGCACACGGAAGAATAATGACTCGCCCCAAGCGATCTGCTGATTGCCGAACCGAACCCAAAGCGGACCGTCGGAATAGTCGAGATAGAAGGCCGGCAAATCGACCATGTAGTTCTTGCCGTTGACTTCGAACAAGGTCGCCCGGTCGCCGCCCCAGAACGGCGTGGCAAAGAATTCCGGATCGCCGTAGCTGTCGAATACATCCGGCTGGAAATAGCCGCGCAGACGGGCAAAACCTGTCCAGTTCTGATTCAGACTCGCCTGGAAATCGACCTCAAGCCGGGTAGCCATCAGATTGAGGTCGTTGTCGGCCCCTGCGATGGGACGCGTCGTTGTCGAGACGAAGCCACCCGGCAACGGCGTCGAGTCCTGCGTCACGGTTACACCGTTATACAGGTTGCCCCTTTGATTGAATGGATTCTCTTCGTCCGTCAGCTTGATCGCCGGCTCCTGACGGATAAAGCCCTGGACGTTAAAATCGACGGCACCTGCCTCTTGCACAAACGAGACCACACCGAATGTCAGCGCCGCGCAAGTCAGAAGCGCTCCCACGGCCGAGATAGGTTTACGAGACATCTTCTCCCCTCCCTTGGATAATCCGAACCCGTCGGAACCAGAAACCATCAAGCCGACCAGCGGCTCACTCCCGTATTTCCAAAATTCTGCCGCGATGCCCGACAATGATGCGTGTGTCACGACCCGGCGGCGAAGCAACGGCCTGATACCAGGCCGTATCGACATCGCCTGACGTCAAGGCCCTCCATGAGAGTCCTCCGTCGCGGCTGGCATAGGCACCTCGGATCCCGACGGTCAGAGCCTGCTCGCCCGACAACCAGACTCCGAGCAGATTTGTTTCACCCAACGGCGCCATGCGCCGCCAACTCGCGCCGTCATTGTCGGTACGAAGAACAAGCCCGTTCTGGCCAATCGCCAGCCCGGCCCCTTTTTCGTTGAACGTGAAATCAAAGATGGAGGCATCGCCCTTGTGCGCGACCTTCCACGTCTCTCCACGGTCGTTCGACCGCAGCACCAGCCCGAACTCGCCGCCGACGGTGATCGTACTACCGGTCACATGTACGGCGTAAAAATGCGGCTCAAGGAAGTCGCCAAGGATCGCTGTCCAATCCAGCGTGACGGGCGACCAGTTCTCGCCGTCGTCGTGCGATATCAGAATGGATCCGAAGGCACCGGCAACGACCACCGTTCCACCCGGGCCGAGCGCGACGGCAAAAAGACGTTCTTCTGTTCCGCTGTCGAGCAGTGTCCAGCCTTGGGTCGTCGACCTGAATATCTTGCCGGACTGACCGACGATGTAGCGTCGGCTGCCATTTGTGGCCACGCCCAGCAAAGCCAGTTCGGTATCCGGTCGGACGGAATGCGTCCAGCTCCTGCCGCCATCTGTGGTTTCCATCACCACGCCGCGACTGCCGACGGCGAGACCACGCGCACCGTCGAACACAATGTCAAACAAGGCATCATGCGATGTGCCTTGATGGCGCACCACCGGACCGACGTCCGCTGCGGCGGCCATGGTGGCGGTCGGGGCGAGGACGAGGGCCAGAAATATGAAAACGGAAAGCTTCAAAACAGCTCCTCCCAGAGCAGCAGCGGCGCCGAAGCTGATAGCTTCGGCGCCGCGCCAATTTTTATGTACCGAAGCGACGAATGGCTTGAGCCGTCAAATACCGGTCGTAGATGCTCGGACCAATGTTGTATTCGGGTCCAAAGCCACCGGTGATCTGCTTCGCCTGCACAAAGCGGCTCATACGGTTCGACTGCACGTCATGGCTGTGCACATGCGTCCATGACCAGAGCGGATGACCGCCATCCATGAACGTTGTGTCCCCGTCCTTGTACTGACTGAAGGCAGGCTCGAAGGATTTCCAGATCTCGCCACGCCGGTCATAGGTCAGGTACGACACGAACATCATGTTGCGCATGTCGATATAGACACGCTTCTTTCCGACCGGTGCGCGCGGATACCCGATGGGCTCGGCCTCTACCACCAGCACTTCGGGGATCAGCTCCTTGTAATCTTCAAAGAATGTCTGTCCATTCGGACCGCCATGGACCTCGCGTTCCCAATTGGCGTTCGTCTTGCCCGTCCAGTTGCCCGAAACCGCACCGAGATGCGGCTTCGTCCCGATGACCTTGTAGTTGCCCCAGGTAAGCATTGGATCGCCGGCCGCCCAGGCATCAGACAGGAAGATCGTGATGCCGGGGACAAGCGGCTCGAAGCGCTGGTTGGTCGGGAAATTGCGCACACGCTTGAAAGCGGGCAGATAGCCCAGAAGATCCGGGAATTTGCGTTGATCGTAATACCAGGTGTTGAGAAATGCCGTTCCCCGCGCATCGGTCGGCGAGGTGAACCACACTGCCTGGTAACGCAGCTTGTCTTCGTCGCCGGCCTGATAGGGCGAGGACTTGTTGACGAGGCCGGTCGTGTTCTGCTCGGCCCAGACGAAATCATATTGGTAGGACAAGGTGCCTGACGGCGAGATGTCCCAGTCACGCACTGCATAGACCGACTCGTCGTGCCGACCCCATGACAGCGTCAGATTGTAGAAGGCCTCCTCGCCCGTCTGGGCATTCGGAAATGGATTGCCGCCAATCCATGGCTTGCCGTCGTCCGTGACGACATTGCCATCGGAATCGAAGCGCGCGCGGCCGGCGTTGCGGAGCGTCGCCTCAAGATACTCGTGCGGAAAGAGCTTCGTCACATCGCGCGTCGTTTCGACGATGTTGATCCGTCGACCCATTTCCTTGACCTGCCGATAGGCGATCGGATCGAGCAGATCCTTCACGACATCGACATTGTCGGCCGTGATGACATCGCCGGGCTTCACCTGCCCTTTGGTGTACATCTCGATCGAGAGCAGCTCGTCGGGATATGCCTTGTCGATCGTGCCCGACTTCGCAATCTCCGGCCAAAGCGGAGACAGCACGCCGGCCGTTGCAATCCCCTTCAGGGACTTCTCCATGAAAGTCCGGCGCGAGAACTCTCTGTCATATTTCCGAATTCGCATTTCCTTCCTCCTCCCAGTAGGACAGGAACCCTCCAACCCCGATCAGGGCCGGACCGGGGCCATCTCGTTCAAATCAATCTCCGGATGTCTGATCGCCTCGGCAGCCTTTGCGCGGGGCGCCGCAGCTCTGTTATCGGCCTCGGCCGACAGGGCCGAGAGATCGATGCCTTCGCTCACGAGCAACTTCTTGGAATCGATGAATCGCGGACGGATCAGCCACACCAGCAGCGGCACCACGATCAGCGCAATGACCATGTTGATCAGCATGACCATCACCAGCAACAGGCCCATGTCGGCCAGGAACTTCAGCTCTGAAAGGAAGTACCAAGGCATGATGCCGATCAGAACGATGGTTGCGGTGAAGAAGATCGCCTTGCCGGTCGTCGTCACGGCCGTCAGGATCGCGGCAGCCATGTCCTTGCGCATCTGGTATTCTTCGTAGATACGGCTCAGCAGATAGATGCCGTAGTCAATGCCCACGCCAACGCCAATGGCGGCAATCGGCAATGTGTTGACATCGAGGCCGATGCCCATTTCGGTCATCACCGCACCGAGCAACAGGTTCGACAGGTTGACCGGGATCAACAGCAGGACGCCGGCTACAACGGAGCGATAGGCAAGGCTGCAGGTGATCAGAATGACAACGTTCAGCAGACCCAGAATGACCCATTGATAGGTGTCGACGGTGTCATTGATCGACTGCTGCAAGGCAATGGTGCCGCTGCCCAGACGTATACGGAAATCGTCATACTCCGTTCCGATGATCTCCAGTGCGGCACGCGCCTGATACAACGCTTCATCCACCGTTCCCTGCTTGTTGTCCTTGTACCAAAGCGACACCGTTCCATTGCGTTGTTCGAAATCGGCAACATGCAGGAACGCCTTCGGCCCTGTTCCGACCATCAGCGCACCAGCCGCCGCGTTGACGGCTGCATCGTCGTGATCCAGCGGCGCCCATTTCGGGTTGCCGCCGCTGAAAAGCCTGCTGGCCTCCGGTAGATAGTCGGCGAAAGAGAGCGAGGCTTCGGGTGGATTTGGCTGGCTCTCGAGCAGATGCTGCAGGCGCTGCATTGTCAGTACCGTTTCCGCCTTGCGCACGACACGATCGAGACTGTCGGGCGATTTGGATTCGAAAACGATTTCGAGTGTGTTCAGACCGGGAAAATGACTGTTGATATTGGCGACAGCGACGTTGAACTCGGAATGCTCCCATAGAAGATTGCTTCCTTCGACAGGATTTCCGATCTTGATATCGAGCACCTTGTTGAAGCTGATGACTGCGAGGGTCGCGACTCCAATGGCCGTCAGAACCGACATCTTGCCGATGGAGAGACGGCCAATAGCACCGAGCAGCATCCGGATTCCGCTGTAGCCGCTCTTCGGGTCACCCGCGCCCACCATGCGATCGACATTGCGCGGCTTCGGCAGCAGCATGATCAGAAGGGGGGTCAGAAACACGTTTGTCGGGATCAGGATCAGCGCCCAGAAACCGCAGAAAAGTGCGAAACGCTCCATCGCGGGGATGGGCGCGACCCCGATGATGAACAGGCCCAGGGCATCGGTCGTGATGCCGAGTACACCCGGCGCCATCATCACGCTGAGAGAAACTTCGGCAGCGCGGCGCCGGTCCTTCACGTGATGCAGGATTTCGTAGTAGCGTTCGGTGAATTGCACGCAATGACTGAACGACCGCGCGACCAGCAGCAGCGGCACGACCATGATCAGGGGCTCGATCGGTTGACCCAGCCAGCCGACGAAGCCGAATCCCCAGACGGCGGCAACAATGCTGGTCACCAGCGGCGCGACGACGCCGACAACATTGCGCATGTAGAAGACCAGGGCGAGCAGCAACGCGATGGCGGTGATCGCAAAGATGCCGAACATCTGCTGTTCGTAGAAATAGACCCATCCGGTCAAGACCGGCTGGCCAGCAATGTAGACTTCGTGCCCGTCGTCCTGCGCGTCCTTGACCAGCTTGTCCAGGTACTCGAACGTCTCGCCATAGTCGAGCAGGCGCTCGATGAAGGTCGCGTTGACCAACGTCGCCGTTTCGTCTTCGGAGATCATGAATGTGCGCACGTTCGGCGCCTTCAGCACGCGCGAGCGAAACTCGGCGATCTCTTCCGCCGTGCGCGGCGGGTGATCTTCCATCAGCGGGCGTGAATCGATGCCGTCCGGCGTCGCCTCGGCGTAGCGCGCCTTTTCGGTGGCGACCGAGAGGATCTGATCGTGATCGACGCCCGGCGCAAGGTCGATGTCGCGGGTCAGGTCCCAGACCTTGGCAAGGGTTTCGGGGTTGTAGATGTCCCCGTCCTTGCGCTTGATCATGACGGTGACGGTCAGCGGATTTCCGAAGTTCGGATGGTCCTTGTAGGTCTGCACGAAGGGATGGTTCTTGGGCAGAAGGTCGCTGAAGATCGTTCTCAGTTCGACGTTCGTCAGGCCCATCGCAAAGAATGCCGTGATCGCCACGATCACGAACAGCGACAGCCACCGATAGGACATGGCGGCGCGGGCCAATCGAATACTCAGACGTTCCACTCGGTACTCCCCCCTCATCCGTCCCCGCAACGGTTCGTTCATCTCATAAACTGTTTTTTTTGTAAATTATTTATTGAATCTCTCTAAAAATCCCGTCCGCTGACGTGGCCCCTTTTGCCGCGCGGCGCCGAAACCCGCCGCTTCGAGGATCGTGGGCGACGGGGTCTCTCTGCGCCCCGCCCTAAAGAGTGGCGATGACTTCGATCGTCGCGACCGGCAGAAATTGCGCCGGTTTCCGGCGAGTGCAGGGCCGAACATGCGGTCGACAATCCGCGATCACGGGCGCCGCGGGAACTACACGAAGGGGGTGCGGCGGGCGCGCAATCGGGGGCGCCGCGGACCGCCCGAAGGGGTGGGGAGCACCGGCCGCGGCGCGCCTAGGCTGCAGTCCGAAGAAAGCGCGTCGCGGCCCGGATCAACTGTGGCGCGAGAGGAAAACCGGGAGGAACACCGTGGCCCAAATGGGAGACCTGCTCTGGTCGCCATCCGAAGAGATGGTGGCGGCGGCGAACGTTACCGCGTTCATCGAATGGCTCAACGCTCGTGGCCACAACTTCCGGAGCTACGACGAATTGCGGCGCTGGTCGGTCGACGACATCGCGGCGTTCTGGGAAGCGGTGTGGAAATATTTCAACGTCAAGTCGCCGACACCTTACGAATGCGTGCTGCGCGACGCGAAGATGCCGGGCGCGATCTGGTTTCCCGGTGCGCGGGTCAACTATATCGAGACGCTGCTGTCGAAAGGCGACGGCGCGAAGACGGCGATCTGGGCGGCGGGTGAGGAAGGCACGGCGCAGAAGATCAGCTGGGGCGAATTGAAGGCGCGTGTTTTCAAACTGGCAACGGCGCTGCGCGACCTCGGCGTCAAGCCCGGCGACCGGGTGGCGTCCTATCTGCCGAACGTGCCGGAGGCGGCGGTCGCCTTTTCTGCCAGCGCCAGCATCGGCGCCGTGTGGTCGAGCTGCTCGCCGGATTTCGGTGCGGCGAGCGTCATCGACCGTTTCAGCCAGATCACGCCGAAGGTGTTGTTCGCGACCGACAGCTACCGCTATGGCGGCAAGGTGTTCGACCGGCGGGCCGAAGTGAAGTCGATGATTGACGCCCTGCCCTCTCTCGAACATGTGGTGCATGTGCCGGGCGCGGCGGGCGAAGGCGCGCCGATTGCGCCGGAGGCGATTTCCTGGGCGTCGCTGATGGCGCGGCCGGCGGTTGCGGATTTCGCTTTCGAGGAAACCGCTTTCGATCATCCGCTGTGGATCGTCTATTCGTCGGGCACGACGGGGTTGCCGAAGCCCTTCGTACACGGACATGGCGGGGTGCTGCTGGAAGCGTTGAAGTTCACGCATTTCCATCTCAACCTGAAGCCGACGTCCTGCATGTTCTACTTCACCACCACAGGCTGGGTGATGTGGAACATATTGCTGTCGGGCCTCGTCGCCGGCTCGACGGTTGTGCTTTACGACGGCAACCCGATGGTGCCGAAACCCGACCGGCTGTGGGCGCTCGCGGCCGAGACCGGCATGACGCTGTTCGGCGCCAGCCCGACCTTCCTCAACGGACAGATGAAGGAAGGCATCCGCCCCAACAAACTTTACGACATGAGCGCGATGGACAGCATCCTGCTCGGCGGCTCGCCGGTGATGCCGGAACACATGGAGTGGTGCTACGACAATATTCGTTCCGACATCTGGGTGACGTCGCAGAGTGGCGGCACCGACGTCGCCTCGGCGTTTGTCGGCGGCGTGCCGACGCTGCCGGGCTACGCCGGCGAGATCCAGGCGCGCTGTCTCGGCGTCGATGTAAATGCGTTCGACGACAGCGGAAACGAAATTGTCGATGAGGTGGGCGAGCTTGTCGTCAGCCAGCCAATGCCGTCGATGCCGCTTTTCTTCTGGAACGACGAGGGCGGACACCGCTATCGCGACTCGTATTTCGACACCTATCCCGGGCATTGGCGGCATGGCGATTACTTCAAGGTCAACGAGCGCGGCGGCTGTTTCATTCTCGGGCGTTCGGATTCGACGCTCAACCGCTATGGCGTCAGGATCGGGACAGCGGAGATCTATCGCACCATCGAAGGCATCGCGGGGATCGAAGACAGCATCATCGTCAATCTCGACCTGCCGGGCGGCACCTTTTTCATGCCGCTTTTCGTCGTTCTTTCGAAAGGACAGACGCTCGACGACGCGCTGCGCCAGACGATCAACAAGACGTTGAAGGAGAAGTATTCGCCGCGTCATGTGCCCGATCGCATTTATCAAGTGGATGCCGTTCCCTACACGCTGACCGGGAAGAAGATGGAAGTCCCGGTACGGAAGATCCTGCTCGGTGCGCCCGTGGACAAGGCGGCGAGCCGCGATGCCATGTCGAATCCGGATGCCATCGACTATTTCGTGACCTTCGCCCGGACGCAGCGCGAGTATCCCATGGCGGCCGATTGACGGGGATAAGTCACAGCGGCGCGACAGCCAGACCCCCCCCTCTGTCACGCAACTGTCAAAAAACTGTCACAAATGCTTCTTGTGCGGGGCAAGGGGTGGGGATAAGTGCGACTTATCCCCCCAGGATGGCGCACGCGAAAATAACTTATCCCCGGTTCCGGACGTGCCCTCCCCGCCCCGACGATTCTCCGCGTTTTTCGTCCCTCCCCTTGCAGCGCGCAAGATGAGCGTGACGGTCATGTTGCGACAAAGAAAAAGGCTGCCCCGCTTTTGCGGGGCAGCCAAGGATACGGGAGGAGGAGGGATCGCTCCCGAGGAGGTATGCCCAATCGAGCAGCGCAGTGTTTCGCAATCGGCCGGCCGGCGGAACTACACGATAGAGTAACGCCGGCGCGTCGATCGGTGACCTGCGTTTCAGGACGCGCTTTCGCTCAGCACCCGGAGTTTCGCTAGGACAGTTTCGGGTACCAGAGAGACCGGCACTTCCGTGAAGACGGGAGTATCGCCGGCAAGCGCAACATCGCCCCCCTCCCAAAAGGCGGGGGCGAGAATTCTTCCATCGGCGGCCGCGGCGGACCCGTAAATGCGGTCAAAGCCTGTGGCCTCGTCTGCAGCGCCCGGCATGACGAGGACGGAGGTCATTTCATAGTGACGGGCGATATTGGTGAGGGGCTCGAAAAATTCCAGCGCACGGGGATCGGCTTCGGTGAAGCGCAACACGCCGATCGCGGGCACGACCAGCGCGCGCAGCAGATCGGCCAGCGCCATGGCGAGGTCGTCCAGCACGTCTTCGTCGATCTCGCCTTGATCCATCAAGGCCTGCGCCAGCGCGCCCGGCCCCGGCAGGGCGAGCGCCAGCGGCCTCGCCCCCAGCGCACCCGTGGCGGTTTCGATGCCGCGCTTGAGACGCGTGCGCAGGCCGGCATCGGACAGCAGGTCTTCGATGCCGGCGCTATCGGTCCTTTCGATGCCCTGCGCGCGCGCGAAGGCGGCGATGCCGGCGCCGATGTCGATATCAACAATGTCGAGCGCCAGCAGCGATGCCAGCTCGCGCAGGAAGAGGCCGAGTTCGCCCGGCGTGTCCCAGGGATCGTCGCCGCCGCGCAGCACACGGGCGCCGAAGGCCATGCCGTCGATCCAGAGAGGCGGCAAGCCATTCGGGCTCATGACATCAGGCCTTGGCGCGCTTGCGGCAATCGGCCAGCTCGGCTTCAAGCCTGTCGATCTTCACCTGGAGCGGATGGGCCATGACGACCGGCGGATTCACCCGGGCCGCGGGATGGAGCTTGTCGGGATCGCCGGCATGGACCATCGTCTTGTCGTCCCAGCTGCCGTAATAGGGCACCTTGCCGGAAGGCCGGTCCTTCACCCATTCCCTGCAGAAGACATCGAAGGGCTTGCTCTTCGCAATACGTTCGCGACGGGCCTCGTCGCGGGCCATGGCGGTCGCCGCCTCGTCCACAAGCAGGGTCTCCTTGTCGTAGACCACGCGGTAGATGCGCCAGGCAACATCGTCGGAAATCAGACCCTCGTCCATGTCGCGCATGACGTCGGCCGGCTCGCGTTCCAGCGGATCGCCAAAGCCGCCGCCGGTGCCCTGCGCGATCATGTAGAGTTCGCCGCGGCTCGCCAGCGTGTAGCCGAGCGTCATCGGATGGGTCGAGTATTTCGCCTCCGGGAAGGGGCGTTCGTTCATCAGCTCCTCGATCGAATAGCGGAAGGAGGCCGGATCGCTCTTCAGAATCTCGAAGACATCGACGCCACTGATGCGAGACAGCGGATAGGACGGGCAGCCATATCCGCCGAAGAGGCCCGGTACGTTCGGGAACCTGGCGCCCATCGCCGTCAGCATGAAGCCGAAGGCCGGGCTGTCGCGCATGGCCAGGATCATCTGGTAGCCCATGCCGCCGCGCTGGCGGCCGAAGCCCTGATTGTCCTTCATCATCTTTTTCGAGACGATCTGTATGAAGGGCATTTCCTCTTCGATGAACTCCTGCTCGCCAATGTCGGACATGGTGGCGAAGATCGGCGCGCAGCCATGCTGGCCGTCGCGGTCGGCCAGTGCGCCGCCGCCCATGCCGTTGATGTCGGCGCAGACATTGCCGACCATTTCGCCATGCTGCGTCAGGCCGCCGAACAAGAAGGTGTTGATCATGTTGAACCAGGGCGCCAGCACGCGCGTGTACTTGTGCGGGTTCGAATAGAGGAATTTCATCGCGCAGACCTGGCCGGCGCTCCAGGCGGTGAAAACCGTCATCATCGACTGTGCGTTCGGCGTGCCGAATGCCGGCTTCAGTACCGAAGGATTGTCGAAGACAAACTTCATCGGCGCCAGCACGCCCTGATTGCGCGGAATGTCCGGCCAGATGAAAGTAAGGAAGAGCTGGGCCAGCATTCCCTTGACCGTAATGTCGAGGCTGTTGTTCGAGCGGTTGGTGAATTCGGGGCTCGAACCGCGATAGTCGAAGGTGAGCTGATCGCCCTTCTTCGTGAGTTCGAGGTTGATCTTGATCTGGACGTTCTCGCGCAGCGTGCCGTCGGTCCACCATGAATGACGCACGGTGCCGTCCGGCCATTCCTTCAACCGGCGGCGAACCTCGGCGTCAGTGTCCTCGAGATTCATGCGCAGCGCGGCGACGACAGACTCGACACCATATTCGGCAATTGCCTCGTGGATGCGGGTTTCGATGCGGCGGCAGACATACATCTTCACCTTCATGTCCGCATATTGCAGCTTCGGCTCGCGGACCGAATTCTGCAGGAAGGTGACGAGATCGCGGCGCAGCTTGTAGTTCTCCGCCACCTTGAAGGGCGACATTTTCAACCCTTCGTCCCAGATCTGCTCGGCCAGCGAGGGCATGCCGCCGGGCTCGATGGCGCCGTTCTCGCCTTCATGCACGGTGGCGCCCGCCCAAGCGACGATCCTGCCGTCGTGGAAGACCGGCATCATCATCGACTGATCGGTATTGTGCGCCTGACCGTAACGGGCGTCGTTGACGATGAAGACATCGCCTTCCTTGATGCCGACGGTCGCTTCCGAGGCCCAGTACTTGTTGATGAACTTGATCGGGTACTGCACCAGATTGCAGAAAATGACGACGCCGCCGGAGCTGGCGAGCGACAGGTCACCCGACGCCGTGTAGACGGCCGAGACGCAGTCGCCCCATTTGGCGCCCGGCGCCGCGCCCATGTTCTCCAGCATCTCGAAGCTCTCGTTGACGCCGGCCAGCAGTCGCTCACGGACGATTTCGAGGCGGACCGGATCGTTTTCCTTCGCAATGCATTCGTCTTCATAAGCGGTACGCGGTTCGAGGCCGTGATTTTCCATGATCGCGGGATCGGGCGCGAGATAGAGATTGGTCTCGCTCAGGAAGGCGTCCACCGCGCTCGACGGCGCACCGGCGATGTCCATGTCGTCACCCATTTTCGTTCCTCCGGAGCGGTTCGTTTGTTTTGTGCGTTTCGTTCGCACTGCCACCCGCCCCCCAGGGGCGGGTGGTCGCTGATCTTGTTGGCCCTGCAAGAAACATCACCACCCCCTATTCCACTCTCTCGAAGAGAGCGGCGCCGTAGCGGCCGATCTTCAGGCGCCAGCCGGGCTCGACCAGGTAGGTCGTCGAGGGCGAGATGACGACAGCCGGGCTTTCGACCACCGACCCGAAAGAGAGTTCGGCAAGATCGTGGAAGGCCGTGTTCAGCGCGCCGTCATGACCGACGAAGTGACACGCCTTGTGCTGCGTGGCGGCCGGCGCCGGCGCCAGTTCCGCGTCCTTCGGCAGGATGTCGTTGAATTTCAGCGTCGACATCGAGGAATAGGTGGCGACACGAATGGTGTTGATGCGGATGCCGGCTTCCGGCGCCTGGCTGCCTTCGCCATAGCGGCGGCCGTAATCCTTCGAGAAGGCGGCCAGCACTTCCATCAGGTCGTCGGCCGTTTCAAGACGATTCTTCGAAACGACGACGGCAGTCTGTGCCAGCTGGTTGCCGTAGCGCATGTCGAGTTCGAGCCGGTGACGGATATTGGCCGGATCGATGCCCTGACGCAGCAGGTCGTCGCGCCCCTTTTCCTCCAGTTCCTCGACCAGCGCATTGAAGGTGTCGAAGTCGTCGAAGATCTTGCGCGTGTTCGAATCGTAGAGCGACAGATAGAGCGAACGTTCATGGAAGTGGAGCTGGTCCATGTTGCCGGCACCGATGGCCGAGAAGATGGCGCTGAAGGGCGGCACCATGACACGCGAGACGCCCAGCACATTGGCGATGCCGCAGGCATGCAGCGGACCGTTGCCGCCATAGGCCAGGATCGTGAAGTGACGCGGCTCATATCCACGGACACGCAGTTCCTGCGCGATGCCATTGGCCATGTCGTTGTCGATCTTCTGGCGGATCAGCTTCGCCGCGCCGACGGCGTCGGTTTCCATCGGCTCGCCGACTTCCTTTTCGAGCGCGCGGGTGGCGCGGCGCTCGTTGAGCGGAATCGTGCCGTCGGCATAGCGGTCGGCCAGCAGATAGCCCAGTGACAGATCGGCATCGGTGACGGTCGGGTTGCGGCCGCCGCGATTGTAGCAGGCGGGGCCCGGATCGGAGCCGGCGCTTTCGGGGCCGACGACAACCGCCCGGCGCAAGCGGTCGTAGCGCGCGATCGAACCGCCGCCCGCGCCCAGCGTCACCAGATGGACCATCGGAATGTTGACCAGCCAGCGCCCGATGACCGGGTTGAAGTCGTAGAACTTGACGCCGCCCTTGACGACAAGGCCGATGTCGAAGGAGGTGCCGCCCATGTCGGTGCAGACGACATTGCCGAGATCGGCCTCGACGGCCAGATGTTCCGACGCATTGATGCCGGCGACGGGACCGGAATGAATGGTCTGGAGCGCGTCGGTCGAGTTCAACTGCGCCATGCCGCCCGAATTGTGGATCACCAGCATCGGCTTCTGGTAGCCATTGTCGCGCAGGTTCAATTCCAGCGTCGAAAGGCCGTGATACATCGCGTTGTGCAGGAAGGCGTCGATGATGGCCGAGGAGGTGCGCGCATATTCGCCCTTGCGGCCGCCGACCTGATGCGAGAGCACGATGGGGGCTGAGCCCAGCAGATGCTCGGGGAATTCCTCGCGGATGATTTCCTCGACCAGCAATTCGTGTTCCGGTTCCACCACGGCATTGATCAGCGAGACGACGAAGGCCTGGACGCCGTTGTCGACCAGCTTGCGGACCTGGGCCCGCACGTCTTCGGCATCGACCGCCATCAGGATTTCGCCGGTTTCGGCAACGCGCTCGCGGATGCCGACGATCATCTGGACCGGCACCAGCGGTTCGGGGCGCTCGGCCATGGGCAGGTCGCGGCGCAGGCGGTCGGGCAGGCCCTCGCCGTAGCCGCGGCCACGGCTCAGCGGCACCATGGCCTCGAAGCCCGCCGTGACCAGCAGGCCGACACGGGGACCGCGACGCTCGATCAGCGCGTTGGTGCCCAGCGTCGTCGCGTAGCGCACGCTGTCGACCTCGCGCATCACTTCTTCCAGCGTCAGGCCCAACTGCTCATAGGCCATTTTCAGCGAGGCGTTGAAACCCAGCGCCAGGTTCTGATGCGTGGTCAGCGACTTCGCCTCGACATAACGCTCGTCCCAGACAAGCGAGCAGTCGGTGAAAGTTCCGCCGATGTCGACAGATACGCGGCGCATGGGGCGATCTCCAAAAACCGGGTCAGAGCGAAAGGTTCAGTGCGAATGGGAAGGTGCGACGAATTCCGGCCCCAGTACCGGCTCACTCAGCGGCTCGCGCGCCGCCCATTGCGCCTTCAGCGCATCGATATCGAGTTCGATGTCGTGGGCCGGCGGATGGCCCGGCGGCAGATATTCGACCTCGGCCAGACGGCCGCATTCGGGACAGCAATATTCGAGGATGCGGCACCAGTCGGCATCGGGCGCGAAGGTGAAGTCGTAGCGTTCGGCGTCGAGGATCGGCGCGTGAATTTCCGCCGGCGCGCGTTCGCGCACCAGAAGGCCCTTCTTGTAGTTGTCGCGGGCCGCGCCGATTTCATGGCCGCAGCCGGCGCATTCCCATGTCTCGCTGTCGAGATCGATGGTCAGGGCTGCCGTGAAAAATACCTTCATTCGCTTCACTCCCGGTCGCGCCGCAGGAAAAGGTCGCCGTTGCCGCTGACGACGAAGCGCCAGCCCGGCCTTACATGGGCGGTGAAAAACGCCTCCTCGACGAGGCAGGGCCCCTTGAACCAGTCTCCGGGCGCCAGATTTTCGAGGCGAAAGAGCGGCAGGCTGTCGCGCCCCTGGCGCGTGCCTTCGGGCGTTGCCTTGCGCTTTTCGTCGAAGCCGGCGCCGGCCAGACGAATCCGGTCGATGGGCTTGCGAACGCGCAGCTCCATCCATGCCTCGGCGTTGAGACCGTCGACCGCGCCGTTCAGCGGTGCACGCACATAGCCCGTTCCGTTGCGCGTCAGCAGCGCATAGTCGAGCGTGCATTCGGCCAGGTCGAAACCTTCCGCCAGCATGCCGCGTCGAGCCTGTTCGGCGAGATCGTCCCGGACGCGCCCCAGCAGATCGCTGCCGCCACCCGTGAGACCGGCCATGTAGCTGTGCTCGATGTCGCTGAAGGCGATGCCATAGGCGCTGAAGACGGCCGCGAATTTCGGAATCAGCGCCGTCTTGAGGCCGGCCTTCTCGGCAACGCCGCAGGCGCTCATCGGGCCGGCGCCGCCAAAGGCCAGCAGCACTGCATCCTTGTTGGCGGACGACCATTGCGCCAGCGAAGCGGCGATCTTGCCGTGATAGGCATCGGCCATGGCGTCGACCGCTTCGGACAGGCCGAGACCCAGCGGTTCGCCGATATGGGTCATGATGGCGCGTTCTGCGCGTTCGCGGTCGAGCGGCATACGGCCGCCGAAATAGGACTGGGGATCGAGAATGCCCATGACCAGAAAGGCGTCGGTCATGGTTGCCATGGTGCCGCCGCGCGCAAAGCAGGCCGGGCCCGGCGCCGAGCCGACGCTTTCGGGACCGACAAGGACCTTGCCGCTCTCGGCGCGCAGGATCGAACCGCCGCCGGCGCCGATGCTGTCGATTTCGGAAAGCGGGATCGCGACCGGCGCGCCTTCGATGCGGCCTGTGTCGTTGACGCGCACGACGCCGTCCTCGAACTTCGCGATGTCGGTGGTGGTGCCGCCGATATCCATCGAGACGGCCGACGGCACGCCGTAATGCGACAGCAGCACCTCGGCGCCGACCACGCCGCCCTGGGGACCCGATGAATAGGTCTTGATGGCGACCGTCTTGGCGACACGGGTCGAATTGCCGTCATTGCGGAATATCAGCAGCGGCTTGCGGGCGCGATGTTCGCGCAGCTTGTTTTCGGCGTTGTAGAGAAATTTCTCCATGGCCGGGTGCAGGAAGGCGTTGATCAGGCTCGCCCAGACGCGCTGTTCGGGGGCGCCGATCTTCGTCAGTTCGGTCGAAAAGAGCAGCGGCACCGCGCCCAGCAGATGACGCGGGAAGGCGCGGTAGAGAATGCGCTTGGCCGCTTTTTCGCGCTCGACGGCATCGGCGCCCGACAGCGCGATGACGACACGGCCGGCGCCGGCCGAGACCAGCTTCGACACGGCCATGACCAGTTCGCCGGCGCCGTTGCCGGCTGCCTCGGCGACGGCGGATGGCGCGACGATGCGCACGCGGTCGGCGACGAAACTTTCGAAGAGGCCGGGCGCCGCATTCATCGCGGCCGACAGCAGCGCCTCGTCGTCGGTCAGCAGGCCGATGCGGGGGCCCTTGCGCTGCACGATGGCATTGGTGCCCTGCGTCGTCGAATAGCGGATGTAGTCGATCGAGCCGACCAGTTTGGGGAGGTCGATCTCGCCGTCGATCTTTTCCGACAGCGCTTCGAGACATTTGACGAAGCATTCGGTCAGATCATGCGGCGTGGTCAGCGTCTTGGCGTGGATCGTCGAAACGCCATCGGTGGCGCAGACATCCGTCAGCGTGCCGCCATTGTCGATGCTTACGAGAAGCCCCACGCGTTCCTCCCCCGTGATCCTGTGCAGCGGTCCGTCCGGACGGGAGCGGCCACCATTCATGACCGGAAGGTAGCGGCCGGCCGGCGCCCCTTCCCCACCCGAAAGAATGGAAATGAGGGGGGATTTCTGGGGAGGCGATGCG